>Ga0164290_1000053_pt1 | contig 421572 bp, 362 predicted proteins | sample Micstemetagenome_FD_108782 | JGI IMG/M metagenome (GOLD analysis project Ga0164290, IMG submission 108782) | Contaminated culture microbial community from soil near Moab, Utah, USA - Microcoleus steenstrupii SON62 (Illumina Assembly) | ecosystem: Environmental > Terrestrial > Soil > Soil crust... | reverse complement strand
GTCGGCTTCGATCCAAGCGGCTGTCGGGGTCAGAAGACCCCTCCCACAGAACCCTGTCTCGGCCAGGATCGCGATTCAGGCACACCCTTGTGGGAGCGGCCTTGGCCGCGACAGGGCTGTCGCGGTCCGCCGGCTTCGATCCAGGCGGCTGTCGGGGTCAGAAGACCCCTCCCGCAGAACCCTGTCCCGGCCAGGATCGTGGTTCAGGCACCACCCCTGTCGGAGCGGCCCTGGCCGCGACGGGGGCGGTCGAGATCCGGCTGCGCCCGCCGTCAGCGCCCGTTCGCCACCTTGCGGCTTGCCGATTCCTGCGCGAACTCCGGGACTGCGGACACCGTGTGAAAGGCCCGCCAGATGTGGCCGGACAGCAGGCGGCACGCTTCGTCGGCGTCGCGCGCGATGGCCGCCTTGAAGATCTGTTCGTGTTCTTCGTGCACGTCCTGCGGCACCGGCCGGTTCAGCACCGATATGCGGCGGTAGCGTTCGGACTGCCGGTACAGGATGGCCAGGAAGTGGCGGATCCAGCGCGAGCCGCAGGCGCCGATCAGCGTTTCGTGGAACACGCGGTTACGCTCTTCCCACTCGTTCACGCTGCCGTCCAAATCGCCCGCGAGCTTTTCCTCGGCCCGGGTCAGCAGGTGGAAGGCACTCACCAGATTGCCTTCCCACGCCTCGTCGCCGTGGGCAATGCTCTGTCGCAGCGCCTCGCTTTCCAGCATCACCCGGGTGCGCGTGATGTCCTCGAGGTCGGCCAGCGATATGGGCGCCACGCGGAAGCCGCGCTGGCCCTGAGCGACCACCAGCGAGTCGCTCACCAGCAGCGCCAGTGCCTCGCGCAGCGTGCCGGCGCCCACCTCGTACTCGTCCTTCAGGTGCTCGACGCGAAGCTTCGCGCCGGGTGCGTGGCGACCTTCGATGATGTCGCGCCGCAACTGCCGGTAGGCGCCATCGACCAGTGTCTTCGGCTCGTAGGCGTCGCCGTTGACCTGGAAGTCGCCGGTAATCAGCTGATCCATTTGATGTTTCCCTGAATGCCCACGCGGGTTGGGCGGGCATGTCGCCATTCTAGTTCCGAACTTTCTCCGTGAAAAGCCAAAAATCTCGAGAAAAAACGTTGACGTCGAGATAATCGTTTTATATCGTTAAGTCCATCGAATATCGATGAGTGAGAGGTCGCGATACAGCGGCCCCGCGGAGGAGACGACATGGACGTGGCAGCACGGCAATCGACAGTGGGCTGGGAGGCGGCATCGGCGGCGGTCAGCGCGGCGGTGGCGCACGCGGCGTCCGTCGGCGCCTGCGTCAATGCAGCGGTGGTCGATCGCGCCGGTCAGTTGGTGTCCTTCCTGCGCATGCCGGGCGCTCCGCTGCACTCGGTCGATATCGCGATCGACAAGGCCTATACCGCCGCCAGCTTCGGCCTGCCGACTGGCGACTGGGCGGCCGCGCTCTCATCCCATTCCGACGCAGTCCGCCAGGGGCTGCCGCTGCGCCCGCGCATGGTCATGTTCGGCGGCGGCTTGCCGCTGGTGGTGGCCGGCGAGCGCATCGGCGGCATCGGCATTTCCGGTGGCTCCGAGGCGCAGGACGAGGACTGCGCCCGCGCCGCGCTCGCAGCGCTCGGCTTGACCTCGGCGCGCTGACGCGCCGCTCCAACAAGAAAGAGATCGATGAAACAGATCAGCCACTTCATCAACGGCGAGTTCGTCGCCGGCCGCGAAGGCCGCCGCTTCGACAAGCGCTCGCCGCTGGACAACCGCGTCATCGCCTCGGTCAGCGAAGCCGGGCGCGACGAGGTGAATGCCGCGGTCGCCGCGGCGCGTGCCGCGCTCGAAGGACCGTGGGGCCGCATGACGGTGACCGAGCGCACCGAACTGCTGTACGCGGTCGCCAATGAAATCAACCGCCGCTTCGACGACTTCGTCGCCGCCGAAGTGGCCGACACCGGCAAGCCGGTCAGCCTCGCCAGCCACCTCGACATTCCGCGCGGTGCGGCCAACTTCAAGATCTTCGCCGACGTGGTCAAGAACGTGCCGGGCGAGTTCTTCGAGATGGCGACGCCGGACGGTCGCGGCGCGATCAATTACGCGCTGCGCAAGCCGGTCGGCGTGGTCGGTGTCGTCTGCCCGTGGAACCTGCCGCTGCTGTTGATGACCTGGAAGGTCGGCCCGGCGCTGGCCTGCGGCAACACCGTGGTGGTGAAGCCGTCGGAAGAGACGCCGCAGACCGCGACGCTGCTCGGTGAAGTGATGAACGCGGTCGGCATGCCGGCCGGCGTCTACAACGTGGTGCACGGCTTCGGTCCCGACTCGGCAGGTGAGTTCCTGACCACCCACCCGGGCGTCAATGCCATCACCTTCACCGGCGAAACACGCACCGGCGAAGCCATCATGAAGGCCGCCGCCACGGGGGCACGACCGGTGTCGCTGGAAATGGGCGGCAAGAACCCGGCCATCGTGTTTGCCGACTGCGACTTCGACGCTGCCATCGCCGGCACGCTGCGTTCGGCGTTCGCCAACTGCGGCCAGGTCTGTCTCGGTACCGAGCGCGTCTACGTCGAGCGCCCGCTGTTCGAGCGCTTCGTCGCCGCGCTGAAGCAGGGCGCCGAGGCGCTGGTCATGGGACGGCCGGAGAATGACGCCACCGGCATGGGGCCGCTCATCTCGGCCGAGCACAAGCAGAAGGTGCTGTCCTACTACCGCCGCGCGGTGGAAGAGGGCGCCACCGTCGTCACCGGCGGCGGCGCGCCCGACATGCCGGGCGAACTGGCCAACGGCGCCTGGGTGCAACCCACGATCTGGACCGGATTACCGGAAACCGCCGCCGTCGTGCGCGAGGAAATCTTCGGCCCCTGCTGCCACATCGCGCCCTTCGACCGCGAAGAGGACGCGATCCGCATGGCCAACGACACGCAGTACGGCCTGGCGGCATCCGTCTGGACATCGGACATCACCCGTGGCCATCGCATCGCGGCCGCGCTCGACACCGGTCTGGTGTGGGTGAATTCCTGGTTCCTGCGCGATCTGCGCACGCCCTTCGGCGGCGCCAAACAGTCTGGCATCGGCCGCGAAGGCGGCGTGCATTCGCTCGAGTTCTACACCGAGCTGAAGAACGTGTGCGTGAAGCTGTGAGGAGCGCCGACATGAATGCCCCGCTGAATCCGGAAATCGCCCGCAGCATCGTTGCTGCCGGCATCACCACCAACTATCACGATGTCGGCAGCGGCTTCCCGGTCCTGATGCTGCACGGCTCCGGGCCCGGCGTCAGCGCCTGGGCGAACTGGCGGCTGGTCATGCCGCAGCTTGCCGAACGCGCTCGCGTGATCGCGCCCGACATGGCCGGTTTCGGCTACACCGAGCGCCGCCTGGACCTCCGGTACGACATGGATACCTGGGTCGCCCAGGCCGTCGGCATGCTGGATGCACTCGGCATCGAACGCGCCGATCTGGTCGGCAACAGCTTCGGCGGCGGCCTGGCCTTGCAGGTCGCCATCCGGTTTCCGCACCGCATCCGCCGTCTGGTGCTGATGGGCAGCGTCGGCGTGCGCTTCGACATCACGCCGGCACTCGACGCGGTGTGGGGCTACACGCCGTCGATCGAAACGATGCGCGGCCTGCTCGACCTGTTCGCCTACGACCGCTCGCTGGTGAACGACGAACTGGCAAAGCTGCGCTACGAGGCGTCGATCCGGCCGGGCTTCCAGGAATCCTTCGCCGCCATGTTCCCGGCGCCGCGCCAGCGCTGGGTCGATGCGATGGCCAGCAATGTCGACGACATCAAGGCGCTGCCACACGAAACACTGGTCATCCACGGCCGGGAAGACAAGGTCATCCCGCTCGACACCTCGCTCACGCTGGCGCAGTGGATACCGAACGCGCAGCTGCACGTGTACGGCAAGTGCGGCCACTGGACGCAGATCGAGCACGCCGCACGCTTCGCGCGTCTCGTCGCGGACTTCCTCACCGAACCCCATTGAACAGGCCCCGGACATGATGCAAGCCCAGAAGATCCAGCAGTACGGCGACGAGCTGTACGCCGCGCTCACCACCCGCGAAACGGTGGCGCCGCTGACCAGCCGCGAGCCGGACATCACGATCGAGGATGCCTACCACATCCAGCAGCGCATGATTTCGCGCCGGCTGGACGCTGGCGAGCGCATCGTCGGCAAGAAGATCGGTGTCACCTCGAAAGTCGTGCAGAACATGCTGAACGTGCACCAGCCGGACTTCGGCTACCTGCTCGACGGGATGATCTACAACGAGGGCGAGTCGATCGCTGCGAACTCGCTGATCCAGCCGCGCGCCGAGGGCGAGATCGCCTTCATCCTGAAGCACGACATCATGGGCCCCGGCGTCACCGGCGCCGACGTGCTGCGCGCCACCGAGTGCGTGATGCCCTGCTTCGAAATCGTCGATTCGCGCATCCACGACTGGAAGATCCGCATCCAGGACACGGTGGCCGACAACGCGTCGTGCGGCGTGTTCGTGCTCGGCGACCGCGCGGTGTCGCCGCGCAATCTCGACCTCGGCCTGTGCGGCATGGTGCTGGAGCTGAACGGCGACATCGTCGGCACCGGTGCCGGCGCTGCCGCGCTCGGCCATCCGGTCAACGCTGTCGTGTGGCTCGCCAACACGCTGGGCCGTCTCGGCATTCCGCTCAAGGCCGGTGAAGTGATCCTGTCCGGCTCGCTCGCCGCCCTCATTCCGGTCAAGGCTGGCGACAGCCTGCGCATCGCCATCGGTGGCCTCGGCGGCTGCTCGGTGCGCTTCGTCTAGGACCGACGCCATGGCACGCATCGCACCCCTCTCCATCGAGTCCACGCCGGACATGGCGGCCGACTTCGCCTTCTTCGAGCGCACGCTCGGCTTCGTGCCGAACAGCCTGCGCACGATGGCCTACAGGCCGGCGCTGGCGAAGGGCCTGATCGCGTTGAGCCGCGGTGTGTATGACCCGGCGGGCGAGGTCGATCTGGGCTTCAAGCGCCTGGTCGGTCACGTCGCCAGCATGGCGGCCGGCTGCCTTTACTGCCGTGCGCACACTGCCACCAGTGCGCTGCGCCACGGTGTGGCCGCGGAAAAGATGGCGGCCATCGCCGACTACCGCAGCAGCCCGCTTTTCTCCGACGCCGAACGCGTGGCGCTCGATTTCGCGCTGGCCGCGGCGAGCCAGCCGAACGACGTGACGGACGAGCTGTTCGCCAGCCTGCGTGCGCACTGGAACGAGGGCCAGATTGTCGAGCTGCTCGGCGTGATCGCGCTCTTCGGCTTCTTCAATCGCTGGAACGATTCCCTGGCAACGACGCTTGAGTCCGAGCCCCTTCAAACCGCTGGCAGCGTGCTCGCGAACACCGGCTGGTCGGCCGGCAAGCACGCCGCCGGAGACGAGGACATCCCTGCATGAACAAGATCAAGTGTGCATTGATCGGGCCGGGCAATATCGGCACCGATCTGCTCTACAAGCTGAAGCGCAGCCCGGTGCTGGAGCCGGTCTGGATGGTCGGCATCGACCCGGCGTCCGAAGGCCTGGCGCGCGCCCGCGACATGGGCATCAAGACCACCAGCGACGGCGTCGACGGCCTGCTGCCGCACGTGAAGGCGGACGGCATCCAGATCGCCTTCGACGCCACCAGCGCCTACGTGCATGCCGAGAACTCGCGCAAGCTCAATGCGCTGGGCGTGATGATGATCGACTTGACGCCTGCCGCCATCGGCCCCTTCTGCGTGCCGCCGGTGAATCTGAAGGAACACGTCGGCAAGCGCGAGATGAACGTCAACATGGTCACCTGCGGTGGCCAGGCGACGATCCCGATGGTGGCGGCGGTGTCGCGTGTGCAGAAGGTGAGCTACGGCGAGATCGTCGCCACCGTGTCCAGCCGCTCGGTCGGTCCGGGCACGCGCAAGAACATCGACGAATTCACCCGCACCACGTCGGGCGCCATCGAGCGCGTCGGCGGTGCGGCCAAGGGCAAGGCCATCATCGTGATCAACCCGGCCGAGCCGCCGCTGATCATGCGCGACACCATCCACTGCATCACCGAGTCGGCGCCGCGTGCGGCCGAAATCGAGGAATCGGTGCACGACATGATCCGCCAGGTGCAGGCCTACGTGCCCGGTTACCGGCTGGTCAATGGCCCGGTGATCGACATGGACACCCACCGCGTGTCCATCTTCATGGAAGTCGCCGGCCTCGGCGACTACCTGCCGAAGTACGCCGGCAATCTCGACATCATGACCGCCGCCGCCGCACGCACGGCCGAGATGTTCGCAGAAGAAATCCTGAACGGCTCGCTTTCGCTCGAGCCCATCCCCGCTTGAGCGCAAAGGACACGACCATGAATCTCAAGGGCAAGAAGGTCACGCTGCACGACAACACGCTGCGCGACGGCATGCATCCGAAGCGTCACCAGATCACGCTGGACCAGATGCTGGCGGTGGCGCGCGGCCTCGACGAGGCGGGCATGCCGCTGATCGAGGTGACGCACGGCGACGGCCTCGGTGGCGCGTCGGTGAATTACGGCTTCCCGCTGCACAGCGACGAGGAGTACCTCTCCACCGTCATCCCGGCGATGAAGAACACCAAGGTGTCGGCGCTGCTGCTGCCCGGCATCGGCACCGTCGACCACCTGCGCATGGCGCACGAACTGGGCGTGCACACGATACGCGTGGCCACCCACTGCACCGAAGCCGACGTGTCTGAACAGCACATCGGTCTGGCGCGCAAGCTGGAGATGGACACCGTGGGCTTCCTGATGATGGCCCACATGATCGAGCCGGACAGACTCGTCGCGCAGGCGAAGCTGATGGAAAGCTACGGCGCCAACTGCGTCTATGTGACCGACTCCGCCGGCTACATGCTGCCGGACGACGTGACGGCGCGCGTCAGCGCGGTGCGCCAGGCGTTGAAGCCCGAAACCGAGATCGGCTTCCACGGCCACCACAACATGTCGATGGGCGTGTCGAACTCGCTGGCGGCGATCGAGGCCGGTGCCACCCGCATCGACGGCTCGACCAACGGTCTGGGCGCCGGCGCCGGCAACACGCCGCTGGAGGTGTTCGTCGCGGTGGCCAACCGCATGGGCATCGAAACCGGCGTCGACCTATACCGCATCATGGACGTGGCGGAAGACCTCGTGCTGCCGATGATGGAGCACCTGGTGCGCATCGACCGCGACTCGCTGACGCTGGGCTATGCCGGCGTCTACTCCTCCTTCCTGCTGTTCGCCAAGCGTGCCGGTGCCAAGTACGGCATCGCGCCGCGCGACATCCTGATGGAGCTCGGTCGCCGCGGCATGGTGGGCGGGCAGGAGGACATGATCGAGGACACCGCGATCACGATGGCGCGCGAGCGGGCGACCGCGGCGGCGGAGGGCTGAACGATGAACCTCGACCGCATCACCATCGCGCTACTCGCCGAGCGCCTCGAAAACTGCGAGCTGGAAGCACGCGACACCACCAAGATCACCGACGACCACCCGGACATGGACTGGGAGGACGCCTACGCGGTGCAGGACGCGATCCGCGCCCGCAAGCTGGCGCGCGGCGCGCGCATCGTCGGCCTGAAGGCCGGACTCACCTCGCGCGCCAAGATGAAGCAGATGGGCGTCGAAGACCCCGTGTTCGGCTTCCTGGTCGATGACTTCGCGGTCGCCGATGGCGGCGACATCGATACGAAGAAGCTCATCCACCCCAAGGTCGAGCCGGAAATCGCCTTCGTCACCAAGGCGCCGCTGCGGGGGCCGGGCTGCCACATCGCGGCCGTGCTCGCCGCCACCGACTTCGTCGTGCCGGCCATCGAAATCATCGATTCGCGCTACCGCGACTTCAAGTTCGACCTGAAGAGCGTGGTCGCCGACAACTGCTCGTCGTCGCGCTTCGTGGTCGGCGGGACCGCGACGCCGGTCGAGGGCCTGGACCTGCGCACGCTGGGCGTGGTGCTGGAAAAGAACGGCCAGCCGGTCGCGCTCGGCGCCGGCGCCGCGGTGCTCGGCCACCCGGCGGCAGCCATCGCCATGCTCGCCAACATGCTGGGCCGGCGCGGCGAAGAGATCCCGGCCGGCACGCTCATCCTGTCCGGCGGCATTACCGAGGCGGTCGCGGTGGCAGCCGGCGACAGCGTGAGCCTGCGCATCCAGTCGCTCGGTTCGACCAGCGTCCGCTTCGTCTGACCGCCCTTCGCCTTCCAGGAGAAACGACATATGCCATTCGCACAGATCAACCTAATCGAGGGTCGGACCGAGGACCAGAAGCGCGCCGTCATCGAGAAGGTGACGCAGGCACTGGTCGAGGCGGTCGGCGCACCGCGTGAAACGGTGCGCGTGATGATCGTCGAGGTGCCGAAGTCCCACTGGGGCATCGGCGGCGTCAGCGCCAAGGACCTCGGGCGCTAGCCGCGCACCGTCACACGACTGAGCCCAATCGACGACCCGGCCGCAGAGCCGGGCAAGGAGGAGAAATACATGAACCATCACGGATTCAGGGCGCTGGCCGTCTGCGCTGCGCTCGCTTCGTTCGCCACCGGCTGCACTCAGGCACCCGATCTGTCGGCGGCGCGTGCCGAGGCGCAGAAGCCGGTACAGCGTTACGACGCCATCCAGGCGCTTGCCGCACACGGCGAGAAGGTCGCCGCCGGCACCCGCAGCGGTGCGGTGCTGGTGTCTTCAGACGGCGGCCGCAGCTGGCATCGGCAGCCCATCGCCGGCCCGTCGTCGATCACCGGCATGGACGTGTGCCCGGACGGCCGCTTCATCGCCATCGACTTCTACCGGAAGGTGTGGACGGCCGACGCCCAGCTGTCCGCCTGGAGCGCGCAGCCGCTGGAGGCGCCGCACACCGCGCTGGCCGTGCACTGCGACCGCCAGGGACGCTGGTGGGTCGCCGGTACCGGTGCGCTCATCGTGCGCAGCGACGACCAGGGCAAGAGCTGGGTCAAGACCGACCTGCAGGAGGACCTGCAGATCACCACGGTGCAGATGGTCGATGAGCTGAACGGCTTTGCCACCGGCGAATTCGGCACCGTCGTGGTCACCACCGACGGCGGCGCGACCTGGACCAGGCGCGGCGCGCTGCCCGAGGAGTTCTACCCCTACGCCGCGCTGTTCGTGTCGGCCAGTGAAGGCTGGGTCAGCGGGCTGGCCGGGCAGGTCGTGCACACCACCGACGGCGGCCTGACCTGGACGCCGCAGCTGAATCGGGCCGGCGCACCGCTGTACCGCATCTTCATGCATGCCGGTGCACCGCACGCGGTCGGTGCCGGCGGCGCGGTCGTGCGTCTGCAGGGCGAGGAATGGGTGGCTGTCGCCTACCCGGACGCGCGCCCGGTACCGCTCGCAGCGGGCGCGTCCGTCCTTGCGCACAACACCCTTCTGATCGGCGGGCCTGGCGGCCTGCTGCGTGCCGTCGCCGACGGTGGCTCATCCAAACCCGGAGCCGCGAAATGATCGCCCCGATCCGCAAGTCCATCACCCACACGCTGCACAAGGCCGAAGAGTGGATCTTCGCCAATCCGAAGATCGTGCTGAGCCTGATCTTCCTGGTCACGCTGGCCTTCGCCGCCGCGCTGCCCAAGTTGCGCATCTATTCCGATTTCTCCGACCTGCTGCCGCAGGAGCACAGCTACATCCAGACCTACAACCGCATCAAGGAGAACTTCGGCGGCGCCAACATGATCGTGATGGCGATCGAGGTCGAGCAGGGCACGATCTTCAACAACGACACGCTGAAACTGGTGCATGAGGCGACGCAGGGCGTGGACAACCTGCCCAGCGTGAACCACAACCTGGTGTCCTCGCTGACCCACCGCACCGCGCGCAAGGTGTTCCTCAGCCCCGAGGGCAGCTTCGTGTCGCAGCCCTACTACGACCCGGCAAAGACCTACTCGGCCGACGAACTCGCGCAGATGCAGCGTGACGTGGTCGCCAATCCCAACCTCTACGGCCTGATGGTGTCGCCGGACTTCAAGGCGGCGCTGATCAAGGCGCAGCTCAACGAAAGCGAACTCGACTACGTCGAAACCTTCGCCGCGCTGCAGAAGGTGCGCGACACGCTGGCGCGCGACGGCCACAAGGTGCACGTGACCGGCAATCCGGTGCTGACCGGCTGGGTCTATACCTACCTCGACCAGATCGTGCAGATCCTGGCGTGGACGCTGGCCCTGCTGGCGACGCTGCTCATCGTCTACTTCCGCCGCCTGTACGGCATCGCGCTGCCGCTGCTGGGCATCGCGCTGTCGTCGATCTGGGGCCTCGGTTTCATGGCGCTGGCCGGCATCAACCTCGAACCGCTGTCGCTGCCCATCCCCTTCCTGATCGCCGCCCGCGCCACCTCGCATGGCGTGCAGCTGGTGGTGCGCTACTACGAGGAGCTGGCCATCGTGAAGAACGGCCGGCAGGCGGCGCGCAACGCGCTCGATGCGCTGTTCCGCCCGGGGTCGCTGGCCATCATCGTCGACGCGGTGGGCATCGCCGTGCTGGTGCTGGGTGCCGCGCCGTTCAACTACAAGCTCGGTCTGGCCGCCGGCTTCTGGGGCTTCTCGGTCATCTTCACGGTGCACTTCATGGTGCCGCTGGCACTGACCGTGCTGCCGCAGCCGAAGACGATGGAGAACGCCAACGAGGGCGTGCGCAACTTCCTCGGCAACGCGATGGCGCGTACCGGCGGTACCGACGGCGGCGCACGCGCCATCCTGTTCGCGTCGCTGGCCTGCGTCGTCGTCGGCAGCTGGTACGTGGCCAAGGTGCAGCTCGGTGAGTCCGAGCCGGGCAGCCCGCTGCTGAACCGCGACCACGACTACAACGTGTCGACGGCGGCCATCAACACGCTGTTCCCGGGCTCGGAAGAGCTGCACATCGTCGCCCGCACCGAAGAGAAGGGCGGCATCAAGCGGCCCGAGGTCATGCACGCCATCGAGCGCTTCCAGGCCCACATGCTGTCCGATCCGACGCTGGGCGGCGCGCGTGCGCTGCCGGGCGTGGTGCGCGTGGTGAACCAGCTCACCCACAACGACGATCCGCGCTGGGCGCAGATACCGGACAACGCCGACGAGGTGGGCGGTCTGATGTTCGCCTACATGGCGTCCAGTCCGATTCCCGGTGCGCTGAAGGAGTACATCAACCCGGACGAGAACGAAGCCAACATGGTGTTCTTCTACAAGGACCACCAGGCGGAGACGATCAACCGGGTGGTTGCGCTTGCCGAAGAGGGCAAGGCGCGCATCGAGGCCGAGGTGCCGGGCCTGAAGATCGAACTGGGCGGCGGCATCATCGGCGTCACTGCAGCGGCCAACCAGGCGCTGCACACCGACCACATGATCATCATTCCTGCGGTGATGCTGCTGGCCTTCTTCCTGGTGATGGCCTACTACCAGTCGCTGCACGCCGGCTGGCTGATGGTGCTGCCCATGCTGTTCGCCACCGTCATGACCTATGCCTACATGGGCTGGGCCGACATCGGCATCAGTGTGAACACGGTGCCGGTGATCGCGGTCGGCGTCGGCGTCGGCATCGACTACGCGGTGTACTTCATGGACCGCATCCGCGAGGAAATGGCGGTCACCCGCAACATCCACCGCGCCGTCGTCAATGCGGTCGCCACCACCGGCTACGCCGTGTCCTTCACCGCCGCGACGCTGATCGCCGGTGTCGTCATGTGGATCTTCATGTCCGACCTGCGCTTCCAGTCGGATGCCGCTGTCCTGCTGTCCTTCATGCTGGTCGTCAATGCGCTGGCCGCGATGCTCATCGTGCCGGCCTGGTGCGTGGTGTTCCGCCCGCACTTCGTGGTCGCCACCCACTACGACGAGGACGGCGTGCTGGAAGAGGACGACGCGCCGCGCGAGGTCGCCCGCGCGGCGGCCTGACCGACAGCTTCAATCCGCCGGGCGGGTGTCCGTCTGCCCGGCCACAACAGAGAGAGTCAGCAGTGCGATAGCAGGAAAAACAGGAGGAGGACAAGGTGGATACATACAAGAAGAGGAGCCACCTCGCAGCCCGTGTCGGGCTGGGAGGGGCACTGTGCGCACTCGCCGCACTGAACGCGATGGCGCAGGACAACCTGCCCGACCTGGGCAGCAGCAACAGCAAGTGGAAAGTGGATGTCTATTACGAGAACGACACCCGCTTCCGCGGCAAGGACAACACCGACCGCACGGTGGGGCTGTCGAAGTTCCGCAACACGGTGCAGGTCGAGGCCGACAAGGATCTGGGCAACGGCTGGGAATTGCACGGCGTGCTGCGCGGCACCTGGGACGGCGTCTATCGCATCAACGACGACCAGTACGGCAAGGAGGCGGGCGGCGCCATCACGCTCGATTCGACCACGCCCGGCGGCACGATTGCCAGTCCGCACGGCGGCGGCCCGATCAATAACGCGTCGGGCCCGCCGGGGAATGTGTTCGGTTTCAGCACCGTGGCCAACCCGAACGACGGTCTGCGCGTGCTCGGCGACCGCTGGCACGACGTCGAGGGCGGCGTTGCCTTCGGCGTGCCGGTGCGACCCTGCGACTACGACAATCGCGGGTGTGCCGACTTCGGCGGCTATGGCGACAAGAAGCGCTCGGAGCTGGAATCGCCGGAGTTCAACTCGCGGCTCGACTTCCTGCGCGAGGCCTATGTCAAGAAGACCTTCGCGCTCGACGACCAGCGCTCCATCTTCCTGAAGGTGGGCAAGCAGCAGGTGGTGTGGGGCCGCACCGACCTGTTCCGCGTGCTCGACGTGATCAACCCGGTCGACTACTCGCGCAACAACATCTACGACGAGCTGGAAGACATCCGCATTCCGATGTGGATGGTGCAGGCCGAGTACCGCATGGGCGGCAGCGAGTCGATGCAGGAGCGCAATCTGCAGGTGGTGTGGAACTTCGACAAGTTCCGGCCGAACAATCTCGGTCAGTGCGGCACGGCCAACGTCATCCTCGACGCCGGCTGCTTCTTCCGCGGCATGAAGAACCTGTGGGACAACGGCGGTACGGTGGCCAACTTCGCCAACGTCGCGCCCGACACCTTCCTCGCCACCGACTTCGGTCCGGGCCAAATCGGTCTGAACGAGATCAATCTGCCCGGCTGGAAGCTGAAGAACACCCAGCTCGGCGTCAAGTACGAGGGCGTGACCCAGGGCGGTCTGTCCTTCTCGCTGAACGCGCTCACCTATCGCTCGCAGCTGCCCAGCCTGCGCGGTGCCAAGCGATCGACGAACGCCTTCAACGCCGAGTTCCGCGAGTACTGGCCCTACCTGATCTCGTTCGACATGTACTTCCCGCGCGTGAACCTGATCGGCGGCTCGATGGACTTCGAGTGGGAAGCGGCGAACGCGGCGGTGCGTATCGAAGCGGCATACACCAACGGCGAGGAGTTCGCGAACACCGCCAAGCCGGAGCTGTATTCGTCGAACGACGTGTTCCGCGCCGTCATCGGCATCGACCGGCCGACCTTCATCCCCTTCATCAATCCGCGCCGCACCACGCTCATTTCCGGTCAGCTGTTCTACCAGCACATTTTCGACCACGTCGAGCGCAACGGCGCGCTGGGCAAGGTGGGCATGCCGGACTGGGAGGACAACGTGATCGGCACGCTGCTGATCAAGGCCTTCCTGAAGAACGACCGCCTGAGCCCGCAGATCATCTTCGCGCATGACTTCCGCGCGCAGGCGACGGTGGCTGCGCCGCAGGTCGAGTGGCTGCTCACCGACAACCTGAAGTTCGCCGTCGGCGCCAACGTGAAGCTGGGCAGCGACAACGACCGCTACAAGTTCGATGACTGCCGCGGCTGCAATCCGTGGCCGCCTTTCACCGCCGGCCCGAACTACCCGGGCAATCCGGCGCAGGCCTTCTCGCGCGGTCTGGGTGGCCTGGAGCCGCTGGGCCGCTTCCGCGCCGGTCCGATCGGCGCCGCCTGGGCCGAAGACGAGATCTACGCAACCCTCCGCTACAAGTTCTGACCTTTCACCGCAGTGCCGGGGCGTGCGCCCCGGCTTCACAGGAGACGCACGCAATGAACAAACTGATCGCCGCCGGCCTGCTCGCAGCCGGACTGTGCACCCAGGCCTTCGCCGCCAGCGAAGCCGATGTCGAAACCGCCTTCGAGCCGTACAAGAAGGGCTTCCCGACCTTCCCCGGTCTCAGTGCCGGCATGACCATCAACAAGGACAACGTCGACCAGTTCAAGGACGCGCTGGACGCCGGCATGTACATGGTGGTCAAGAACGGCTGGTATCAGATCAAGGTCGGCGAAACGCTGAGCTTCCCGAACCCGAAGGGCTACGTCGAGGCGACCCGGAAGAACCTGAACAAGACCAAGCTGGGGGCCAAGACGGGTGAGATCGAAGGCTTTGCCGGTGGCCGGCCCTTCCCGGAGGAGCCGAGCACGTCGGATCCGCGTGCTGGCGAGAAGGTGGCGTGGAACTTCAAGTACGGTGCGAACTGGGGCGACAACGCCGCCATCCATCCGTTCTACTGGAAGTACCGCAACATGACGACCGGTCAGCTCGAACGGACGCTGAAGTTCAACTTCTTCTTCCTGAACTTCAAGCACCGCACCGACCACGCGCCGACGCCCGAGGTATCGCCTAACGCGGCCAATCTCTACCGCGCCATCTACGCTCAGGTGCTGGAACCGCAGGATCTGAAGAACACCCAGCTGCTGATACAGAAGTACGAAGACGACACCAAGTTCGACGACGCCTACCTCTACCTCGGCTTCCAGCGTCGCGTGCGCCGCCTGGCGGCAGGCCAGGTGACCGACTCCTTCCTCGGCTCCGACCTGATGATCGAGGACTTCGAGGGGTATGAGAGCCGCGTGTCCGACATGCAGTGGAAGTTTGTCGGCACGAAGAACCTGCTGATGCCCTACTACAAGCACAATGACATGAAGCTGTCGGACGAATTCAAGGAAGAGGACGGCTACAAGTACGTGAGCTTCACCGGTCAGGGCGAGTGCTTCCCCGACATCACCTGGCAGTTGCGCAAGGTGCACGTCGTCGAGGCGGTGCCGGTCAACAGCAACCACCCGGTCGGCAAGCGCATCATGCATTTCGACGCGCAGGTCTATGGCGCGTCGCGCACGCTGGTGTACGACCGCAAGGGCGAGCTGTGGAAGAGCTGGACCATCGGCAAGGCGCACCCGGACTTCCACCTGCCGATCAACAAGGGCACCGGTGTTGCGCTCGACGATTCCTTCTCGATGGTGGACGTGCAGGCCAAGCACTGCACGACCGGCCAGTTCAAGGGCAAGGTCGATCCCAAGCTGAGCCCGGCCAACCTGTTCCAGGTGCAGAACATGCGCGGCGGCAACTGAAGCCCGCCCCCGTCACGCCTGTCCGCGTGACGCCAACGATGATGTGAGCAGTACTCCTCGTTCCCGCTCGTCGGGAAGCGCCCCGCCCCGGTACCCCCCGCGGCGGGGCTTTTTTTCGCCGCTGTCGGGTGCGTCTGTCGTGGTGCCGCGGCACTTCTCCATATGCGGAAATGCGGATTTCACAAATCCGGAAGTGCAGTCCGGCGTGCGCGGTGAATGCCGCGCTGATATTTGTAATCGACATCGAATCAATGGCTTGCGCTGCTGGATGAGCTTGGCACGCTCGTTGCAAAACCGGAGTCGGCGTGGCCTGACGGCCGCGCACGACAAGAACATCCGGAGGAAGAATGCAGCACAGTCCCTGCGCCGCGCTTTGGTCGCGCGCCCATGCCGAAGGCGTCCGCACATGAGCGCGCCGAACATCCCGGTCGTCGTCACCCGCCACGCGCGGGTCGCCGACGACATCGTCCACATCGTGCTCGAATCGCCGGCCGGCACGCCGCTGCCGGCCTTCGCGGCTGGTGCCCACATTGACGTCGAACTGCCGAATGGCCTGGTGCGCCAGTACTCGCTGCTCGGCGACCCGGCGCAGGCGCGGCAGTACGAACTGGGCGTGCTGCGCGAAGCGACCGGCCGCGGCGGCTCGCGCAGCGCGCACGACGATCTGCGCGCCGGCATGCAGGTCCGCATCGGCGCGCCGCGCAACCTGTTCGTGCTGGTGCCGGCGCGCCGGTCGCTGCTGTTCGCAGGTGGCATCGGCATCACGCCCATGCTGGCGATGGCGCAGCAGCTGGCGCATGGCCGCTCCGACTTCACCTTGCACTACTGCGCTCGCTCGCCGGCGCGCGCCGCTTTCCTCGACCGGCTGCGCGACGCGCCCTGGGCCGACCGCGTGCGCCTGCATTTCGACGACGGCGACGCGCGGCAGAAGCTCGATGCCGCGGGCGTGCTGGCCGCGCCCTCGGCTGACACCCATCTCTATGTGTGCGGGCCGAAGGGCTTCATGGACCACGTGATCGGCAGCGCCCGTGCGGACGGCTGGGCCGACGCGAACATCCACGCCGAATCCTTCGCCGCGACCGACGGCGCGCGCAGCGGCGACCAGGTCTTTGCCGTGCAGCTCGCGCGCAGCGGTCGCGTCGTGCCGGTGGCCGTCGGGCAGACGGTGGCGGCGGCACTGGCCGCGCACGACGTCGAGGTGCCGCTGTCCTGCGAACAGGGCATCTGCGGCACCTGCGTCACCCGCGTGCTGGCCGGCGAACCGGATCACCGCGACATGTATTTCAGCGAGGCCGAGCGGGCGGCGAACGACTGCTTCACGCCCTGCTGTTCGCGCTCGAAATCCGCCGTGCTGGTGCTCGATCTCTGATCGGCGGCCGCAGGCGCATCCAGGCGCCCGGTGTCCGCCGGGCGCATCACGACAAGACGGAGGAGACAACGGAATGGAAACGAAAGCACTGGAAAAGAAGGTCGAGTTCCTGACGGACTGCTGGTACGTCGCCGCGCTGTCGAGCGAGGTGCCGGCGGAGGGCATGTTCCACCGCCGGATACTCGACACCTCGGTGCTCATCTACCGCAAGGCGGATGGCGTGCTGGTCGCGCTGCACGACCGCTGCCCGCATCGCTTCGCGCCGCTGCACCTGGGCAAGCGCATCGGCGACGACGTCGTGTGTGCCTATCACGCGCTGCGCTTCGACTGCAGCGGCGCCTGCACGCACAACCCGCACGGCAACGGCCTGATCCCGAAGGCGGCGAAGGTGCGCAGCTTTCCGCTGCTGGAGAAGTACGGCTTCGTGTGGATCTGGACGGGCGAGGCCGCACTGGCCGACCCGGCCCGGCTACCGGACTTCGGGCCGCTCGACGACGGTCATCCGAACGCGCTGGCGCATACCTATATGCGCATGGACGTGAACTACGAGCTCATCATCGACAACGTGATGGACCTGAGCCACATCGATCATGTGCACAGCGAAATCATCAGCACCCGCGGCCAGCTGTCACCGCTGGTGCCCGCGGTGAGGGAGGGCGCGGACAGCGTGAATGCACGCTGGGAATGGTCGCAGCAGCCGGCCATGCTCATCTTCGCGAACTTCCTGCCGGATCCGGCCGCGCCCGCCCGCCACTTCTTCGACATCACCTGGACGCCGCCGGCCAGCATCCAGCTGTCGGTCGGCGCCCTTCAGGGTGAGGGCCCGCTCGACCTCGAGCACTGCACCGGTCAGTACGACCTGCACACCTGCACGCCCGAATCGGCGACCCGCACGCATTACTACTTCGCCACCCGGCGCAATCACGACGTCGACAATGCCGAGTACAACGCGATGAAGATACGCGCCATGCACGCCGCCTTCGAGAACGAGGACGGCCCGGTCATCCAGGCGACGCAGGATGAAATGGGCACCACCGATTTCTTCTCGCTGAACCCGGTGCTGATGAGCAACGACATCGCCGCGGTGCGCGTGCGCAAGCTGCTGAAGAAGCTGATCGACGCCGAGCGCAACGGCGCACTGCGCGCAGTCGGCTGAAGCGGGGGTATCACGCGGTCACGGCTGGAAATTGGCGCCGGTCGCCCTCATCTGCCCTGAACGACTTTTCGGTCGTCACGATTCCGTGTCATCGTGGCGGCCGAAATTCATTGCGGAGAAGAGCGTGACCGAATTGCTGGCCCAGTATGGGCTGTGGCTGATTTTTCTGGTGGTGCTGGCGGAACAGCTGGGCCTGCCGATACCGGCGATGCCGCTGGTGATGCTGGCCGGCGCGCGGGTGGCGGATGAGCCGATGTACGGCGTGTTCGCGCTGCTGGTGGCCGTCGCTGCGTCCTCGCTCGGAGATGTCGCCTGGTATGCCGCCGGCCGGCTGCAGGGGCACCGCGTGCTGCGCCTGCTGTGCCGCATTTCGCTGTCGCCCGATACCTGCGTGCGGCAGAGCGAATCCACCTTCACCCGCTACGGCATCGCGACGCTGGTGATCGCCAAGTTCGTGCCGGGCCTGTCGACGATCGCGCCACCGCTGGCTGGCGCGCTGGGCATGCGGCCGTCCGCCTTCATGCTGTTCAACACGCTGGGTGCGGTGCTGTGGGCCGGCGCCGCGCTGACGATCGGCCTGCTGTTCGCGACGCAGATCGAGGCGGTGCTCGACGCGCTGGCCGAACTGGGCGTCTATGCGGCGGCGCTGGTCGGCGTGCTGCTGGCGCTCTATATCGGCTGGCGCTGGCTGGAGCGTCGTCGGGCGCTGCGCCAGCTGCAGTCCGAGCGGCTGGCCCCGGAGGAACTGCTGGCCATGCTGGACCGCGGCGAAGCGGTCACGGTGGTCGATGTGCGCTCCGGCCTCATCGTCGACGCCGAGCCGGTGCGCATTCCGGGGGCGCTGAGCATCACGCTGGAACAGATCGACGCGCACGCGCACCGGCTGCCGAAGGACGGCGTGCTGGTGACCTACTGCGCCTGCCCGAACGACGTTTCGGCGGTGCGTGCGGCGCTGAAGCTGCACGCGGCGGGGCTGCGGCACGCCCGCCCGCTGCGCGGCGGCATCGAGGGCTGGCAGGCGGCGGGTTATCGAGTGGAGGGGGTGGGCGCGTCGTCACTGTCTGACGGCAACGTGCTTGCTGGCGACAGCAGCCCTTGAAACGAAGCCGCGGTTCGCGACAGCCCTGTCGCGGCCAAGGCCGCTCGCACACGAGCGGAGCCCGCTCCAACACCGGCGCGGCATCAGCCAGCTCCTGCCTCCCGCTTCTTCGCGCGGTATTCGAACTGCCCCCGCCTCAACCCGAGCAGGCGCGCGGCGGCGGACAGGTTGCCGCCGGTGCGCGTCATCGCGTGGTCGAGCAGGCGCTGTTCCAGTTCGTCGAAACGCAGACCGGCGTCGACCAGCGACGCAATGTGCGCATCCACACCGTCTGACGGCGCGTCGGACGGTGGCGTCGTGGTCTCGGCGGCGCGCGTGAGCCGGCCGCCAGCCGACAGGTTGAACATCGGTTGGGTCAGCCGCTCGCCGCCCGAGAACAGATGCTGTACGTCGAGGTTGCCGCCGTCGTCTGCGAGGATGACGGCGCGCTCGACGATGTTCTCCAGCTCGCGCACATTGCCCGGCCAGTCGTAGGCCCACAGCGCTTCGGCCGCGCGCTGCGTGAGGCCGGCGATGTGCTTGCCGAAGCGTTTCGCATAGCGTTCGACGAACACGTTGAGCATCAGCGGAATGTCCTCGCGCCGTTCGCGCAGTGGCGGAATCTCGATCGGGAACACGTTGAGGCGGAAGAACAGGTCCTCGCGGAAGCGCCCGGCCGCCACTTCGGCGCGCAGGTCACGGTTGGCGGCGGCGACGATGCGCACGTCCACCGGCCGCACGCGGGTGTCGCCGACGCGCTCAACCTCGCCTTCCTGCAGTGCGCGCAGCAGCTTGCCCTGGGCTGGCATCGGCAGGCTGCTGATTTCGTCTAGGAAAAGGGTGCCGCCGTGCGCGCGCTCGAACTTGCCCGGCCGTGACGCGTGCGCGCCGGTGAAGGCGCCGCGCTCGACGCCGAACAGTTCGGCCTCCACCAGTTCGGCCGGGATGGCGGCGCAGTTCACACCGACGAAAGGTCCTTTTGCGCGCGGACCGATGGCGTGCAGGGTTTTCGAGAAGCGCTCCTTGCCGACACCGCTTTCGCCCAGCAGCAGCACGGTGGCGTCGGTCGGCGCGACGCGGCGTATCAGGTGGGCGACGGCGTTGAAGCCGGCCGATGCACCGACCAGATCGGGCAGGCTCGCCGTCGCGGCGGTGTCGACCGGGGCGTGGCGTCCGCGTGGCGCCGACACGAAGTCCTCGATGCGCAGGAAGCTCAGGTCGTCGGCGCTGTCCTCGCACTCCTCCAGTGGCCGGCCGATCACCCGACAGCGCGCGTGCCCCATGGCGACGCACTCCAGTTCGCGCCACAGGATCGGGCGCCCCATCATCGTCGTCGTGAAGCCGCTGGCGTAGCCGGTCATCATCCAGCAGGCGGGGGAGCCGCTGATGCCGAAGTGCTTCAGATGCGCTTCCGCCTCCCACGAGGCCTGCCAGTAGTAGTCGCCCCAGAACTCACCGCTGTCGGTGTTGAACTGCATGCGTTCGACCGCCTGGTTGCGGACGAAGCCTTCGATCTCGCGCAGCCGCGGGCCCAGCGCCAGCGTGCGAGTCAGATCGCCGCCCTCGGCTTCGCGCAGGCAGCGCGCGTCGTCCACGCCCTGCTGGTAACCGATGCGGGTGAACAGTTCGCGGGTGCGCTCCAGTCCCAGCCGTTCCACCAGTTCGTGGCGCAGTGTGGCCACCGATGCGCCGTGCATCAGCAGCATGCGCTGGCCGAACAGCAGGATGTGGCCGCTGTCCGGCGCGAAATGGACGTTCTTCGCCAGCGTACGGTCGTCGATGGTGTCGGTGATGGCGGTCAGCGGGCCGTGCGGCGTGCGGGGCATTTCGGAATCCGTTCGGGAAGGAAGCTGCCGGAAATGCGGCATCGGCCGGCTGTCCGGTTTCACCAAATCATGAAAGCACGGCTGAAAAATGTCGAGATTTTTTATGAATCTTCGAAGGAACAGTGGCTTGCGAGTGACCGGCCGACTGGTACGGCGATTGCACTGGATGGGGCCCGGTCACGAGCCGGGCCACGACAAACGGATGGAGGATGGAGATATGCCGATGACCGGCGTGCTGCGCCCGGGTCATGTCGCCCTGAGGGTGACGGATCTGGAAGCGGCGGTGAAACACTATGGGCAGGTCCTGGGCCTGATCGAGACCGGGCGGGACGGGCAGGGCCGCGTGTACTTCAAGGCCTGGGACGAACACGATCACCACAGCGTGGTGCTGCGCGAGGCCGATGCGCCGGGCATGGACTACATGGGCTTCCGCGTCGACAGCGAAGCGACGCTGGACAGTCTGGCGGCGGAGGTGGAGGGCAGCCGTCTGGCGACGGACATGCGCTGGATCGACGCTGGTGAGCATCTGCATACCGGCCGCCGCTTCCGTTTCACGGTGCCGACCGGCCATACGATCGAGCTGTTCGCAGCCAAGGACAAGGTGGGCAACGGGCTGCCGGATGTGAACCCGGACCCGTGGCCCGATGGCCTGATCGGCATGCAGCCGACGCGTTTCGACCACTGCCTGCTGTACGGCGACGATGTCGATGGCACCGTCAGGCTGTTCATCGAGGTACTGGGCTTCAAGATGGCGGAACAGGTGATGGCCGGCGACGTGCTGGTCGGCGCCTTCCTGACCTGCTCGACCAAGCCGCACGACATCGCCTTCATCCGCAACCCGGAGAAGGGGCGCTTCCACCACTGCTCCTTCATCCTGGATACGTGGAACGACGTGCTGCGGGCAGCCGACCTGATCTCGAAGAACGACGTGTCGCTGGACATCGGGCCGACGCGGCACGGCATTACGCGCGGCGCGACGATCTACTTCTTCGACCCGTCGGGCAACCGCAACGAGGTGTTCGCCGGCGGCTACATCCATTACCCGGACAAGCCGGTAATTACCTGGAAGGTGGAAGACCTCGGACGCGCCATCTTCTATCACGACCGCAAGCTGAACGAGGCCTTCCTGAACGTGCACACCTGAGCGGCTGCTATCGGCGCTCCGGCCGGTCGGTCAGGCCCTGGATGTCGCGCCGGGGATAGCCCTCGGCGCGTATCCGCGTCCACACCGCGCGTTTCTCGTCCGCCGTCATGAACACCCAGTTCGCCACTTCCATGACGGTGCGGCCGCAGCCTCGGCACACCTCGTCGAACAGCGTGCTGCAGATGGCGACGCAAGGCGTGTCCGGCTCGTCGGCCGGTGGCTGCTCGCTCATTGCATCAGGCCGGCAACGAAGGCGTCGAGCTTGCGCGCATCGACGTCGAAGCGGCGGATGCCGTCCGACAGCTTCTCGACCGCCATCGCGTCCTCGTTGTGCAGCCAGCGGTAGGCCCTTTCGTCGAGCACGACGCGTTCGGCCGGTGTCGTGCGCGTCGGGTCGAGTCGGCGCTCCAGTTCGCCCGGCAGGGCGGCCATCTGGTCCAGCAGGTCGGGTGCGATCGTGAGCAGGTCGCAGCCGGCCAGCGCCTCGACCTGACCCACCTTGCGGAAACTCGCGCCCATCACCTCGGTGTGGTAGCCGTGCTGCTTGTAGTAGTTGTAGATGCGAGTGACCGAAGCGACGCCCGGATCCTGCTCCAGCGGAATGTCGGCCACTTTCTGCTGCGCGCAGTACCAGTCGTAGATGCGGCCGACGAAGGGTGAGATCAGCGTGACGCCGGCGTCGGCGCAGGCGATGGCCTGGGCCATGCCGAACAGCAGCGTGAGGTTGCAGTGGATGCCGTCGCGCTCCAGCTTTTCCGCCGCGCGTATGCCTTCCCAGGTGCTGGCGAGCTTGATCAGCACGCGGCTGCGCGAAATGCCGGCCGCCTCGTACAGCGCGATCAGGTGGCGCGCCTTGGCGATGCTGGCTTCCGTGTCGAAGCTGAGGCGCGGATCGACCTCGGTCGACACCCGGCCGGGCACGTGCTTCAGGATTTCGCAGCCGAAGGCGACGAACAGCCGGTCGATCGCGCCGTGCAGGTCTTCACCGGCCGCCTTCGCCTGTGCCAGCGCCGCATCGAGCAGCGGTCGGTAGCGCGCGTCCTGCGCGGACTTCAGCAACAGCGAAGGGTTGGTGGTGGCGTCCTGCGGCTTCAGGCGGGCGATGGATTCGACGTCGCCGGTGTCGGCGACGACGATGGAATGCTGTTTCAGCGATTCGAGATGGGTGGTCATGGGGGGGGGGCTCCGTCGGGGTCCTGGTCCGGTGCGATGTTCACGTGTGCCCGGAGTGTATTGCGAGTCGGCCGTCGCCGCGTGCATTTGGCTAAGCGTGCCGCTTGGGGTCCGCATGCCGCTTGGCGTATCGTTCCGGTTCCCGCACGTACGAGACAGCGAGTCCGATGACGTTGATGCCCGGCAGTTTCCGTAACCGCCTTGCGCTGCTGTGTGGCGGCCTGGCGCTGATCGTGGGTCTACCGGCCTATCTGTACATCAACCACGTCTATGCGGAGCAGTTGCTGAACGAGCGCGGCCACGCGATACACGAACTGGCGACCGCGATGTCCGCGGTGCTAGCCGAAAGCCTGAACGAGCGCCGCCGCGAGATCGAACTGCTGTCCGACACCCGACTGTTCCGTCGCGAACCGCTGGACGACAGCGCCTTTCGCGGCAGCCTGGAGCGGCTGCAGAACTCCTATCCGCAGTATTCGTGGATAGGCGTTGCCGATCTCGACGGCGTGGTGCAGGCGGCCACGCACGATCTGCTGCTCGGGCAGAACGTGGCGCAGAGGCCGTGGTTTGCCGGCGGGCTCGACGGGGTTTTCGTCGGCGATCTGCACGAGGCCCTGTTGCTGGCCAAGCTGCTGCCGAAGAAGGGAGCCGGCCCGATGCGCTTCATCGACATCGCGGTGCCGGTGTCCGGTGAGGATGGTCAGGTGCGCGGCGTACTGGCCGCCCATGTGCATTGGGACTGGGCAGGCTCCGTACTGCGGGTGCTGCGGCCGAGCAACGCCGAGCGCGTGGGCATGGACATTCTCATCGTCAACGGACAGGGCGACGTGATCTATCCGGAGGACAGTCGACTCGTCGTGCCGCAACCGAGCGGTCGCCCGACGCAGCCGGGCTTCTTCATCGACAACTGGTCGGGCACCACCGCCTACGTAACCTCGATGGCGCCGGTGCGCGAGATCATCCAGACCAGTCCGCTGGGCTGGCAGGTCGTCATCCGCCAGCCGCTCGATCGGGTGATGGAAGACGTGGTGGCGCTGCGCAAGGTGGTGCTGGGGTTTGCGCTGCTCGCGGTGGCCATCCTGCTGCTGCTGTCTTGGGTGGTGGCGTCGCGACTGAGCCAGCCGCTGGAGCGGCTGGCGACGCTGGCGCGCCGGATCGAGAAGGGCGACGAGGGTGTCACGCTCGAAGTGGGGGCCGGATCGGTCGAACTGCGTCATCTGGTCGACGCGTTGCGCGGCATGGCGGCAACCCTGATACAGCGGCGCGAGGCGCTGGAGGCGAGCAACCGCGACCTCGAACACAAGGTGATTGAGCGCACTGCCGAACTGGCGCGCCTCAACGACGAACTGCGCGATCAGGCGCGGCGCGATGCGCTCACCGGTCTGCCCAACCGGCTGGCGGCGAACGAACGCCTGCGCGACGAATTCGTCCGCATGCGGCGGTCGCGCAAGGGCTATGCGGTGCTGGTGGCCGATATCGATCACTTCAAGCGCATCAACGACGGTCATGGCCATCCGGCTGGCGACGCGGTGCTGCGCCACGTCGCGGTGGTGCTCAAGGCGGCGCTGCGGGAGAGCGATTTCGTCGCCCGTTTCGGCGGCGAGGAGTTTCTGCTGCTGCTGCCCGCCACGTCTCTGGACGACGCATGTCGCGTCGGCGAGAAGGTCAGGCGGGCGGTCGAGATGTCGCCCACCGCGGCGGTCGGCGTCGTCACGATGAGCATAGGCCTTGCGATGGCGCAGCCCGATCACGAGGACGAGGACGCCGCCGTCCGCCTCGCCGACGCCATGCTTTACGAGGCGAAGCGCGCCGGCCGCAACCGCCTGGTCAGCGAACAGGCGCAGACGGTCGACGGCTGCTCCGGCCGGTCATTGTTCGCGCGCTCTTGAAATCGAAACATCCCGCCACTACTATTAGCACTCGTTGGCAGTGAGTGCTAACACAGCGGTGCGCTGTGTCGCATCGCCCCGAATATCGTCAAACGTCGCGACTGGGTTCGCGCCTTCAATCTCAAGGAGTCATTGCATGAAAATCCGTCCGTTGCACGACCGCGTGCTGGTCAAGCGTCTGGAAGAAGAGCGCAAGACCGCTTCGGGCATCGTGATTCCCGACGCAGCCGCTGAAAAGCCGGATCAAGGCGAAATCATCGCCGTCGGCGCCGGCAAGATCCTGGACGACGGCAAGGTTCGCCCGATGGCCGTCAAGGCCGGCGACCGCGTACTGTTCGGCAAGTATTCCGGTCAGTCGGTCAAGGTCGATGGCGAGGAATTCCTCGTCATGCGTGAAGAAGACATCATGGGCGTGGTCGAGGCCTGATCGCCTCCTTTGCTCTGAATTTCTGAATACTCAAGGAGTTAGATATGCCCGCAAAAGAGGTACGTTTTGGTGATTCCGCCCGCGAACGCATGGTTGCCGGCGTCAATGTGCTGGCCAATGCAGTCAAGGTGACCCTGGGCCCGAAGGGCCGCAACGTGGTGCTGGAGCGCTCCTTCGGCGCCCCGACCGTGACCCAGGACGGCGTGTCGGTCGCCAAGGAAATCGAACTGAAGGACAAGTTCGAGAACATGGGCGCCCAGATGGTCAAGGAAGTCGCTTCCAAGACCTCGGACGTCGCCGGTGACGGCACCACCACCGCCACCGTGCTGGCCCAGGCCATCGTGCGCGAAGGCATGAAGTACGTGGCTGCCGGCATGAACCCGATGGACCTGAAGCGCGGCATCGACAAGGCCGTGACCGGCATCATCGGCGAGCTGAAGAAGATTTCGAAGCCCTGCTCGACCAGCAAGGAAATCGCCCAGGTTGGCTCGATCTCGGCCAACTCGGACACCTCGGTCGGCGCACGCATCGCCGAAGCGATGGACAAGGTCGGCAAGGAAGGCGTCATCACCGTCGAAGACGGCAAGTCGCTGAACGACGAGCTGGAAGTGGTCGAGGGCATGCAGTTCGACCGCGGCTACCTGTCGCCTTACTTCATCAACAACCCGGACCGCCAGATCGCCGTTCTGGACAGCCCCTTCGTGCTGCTGCACGACAAGAAGATCAGCAACATCCGTGATCTGCTGCCGGTGCTGGAACAGGTGGCCAAGGCCGGTCGTCCGCTGCTGATCATCGCCGAAGACATCGAAGGCGAAGCGCTGGCCACCCTAGTGGTGAACAACATCCGCGGCATCCTGAAGACCGTTGCCGTCAAGGCCCCGGGCTTTGGCGACCGTCGCAAGGCCATGCTGGAAGACATCGCCATCCTGACCGGCGGCACCGTGATCGCCGAAGAAGTCGGCCTGTCGCTGGAAAAGGCCACGCTGCAGGACCTCGGCCAGGCCAAGCGCATCGAAGTGGGCAAGGAAGAAACGACCATCATCGATGGCGCCGGCACCGAAGACGCGATCACCGCACGCGTTGCCAACATCAACACCCAGATCGATGCCGCAACGTCGGACTACGACCGTGAAAAGCTGCAGGAACGCAAGGCCAAGCTGGCCGGCGGTGTTGCGCTGATCAAGGTCGGTGCCGCGACCGAAGTCGAAATGAAGGAAAAGAAGGCACGCGTCGAAGACGCACTGCACGCCACCCGCGCCGCCGTTGAAGAAGGCATCGTGGCCGGCGGCGGCGTCGCCCTGGTGCGCGCGCTGCAGAACCTCGGTGACCTGCGCGGCGACAACGCCGACCAGGACGCCGGCATCAAGCTGATCATGCGCGCTGCCGAAGAGCCGCTGCGCCAGATCGTCGCCAACGCTGGCGACGAGCCGAGCGTGGTCGTGGCCAAGGTGAAGGAAGGCAAGGGCAACTTCGGCTACAACGCCGCCTCGGGCGAGTACGGCGACATGGTCGAAATGGGCGTGCTGGACCCGACCAAGGTGACCCGCACCGCACTGCAGAACGCCGCTTCGGTTGCTTCGCTGATGCTCACCACCGACTGCATGGTGGCCGAGCTGGCCGAAGACAAGCCGGCTGCCGGCGGCATGCCGGGCGGCATGGGTGGCATGGGCGGCATGGGCATGGACATGTAATGTCCGCTCCGGTCGCCGTGAGGCGATCGGGCCCGGTCTGTCAGACCAGGGAAAGCCCGCACTTCGGTGCGGGCTTTTTTTTCGTCCACGGGCTGCAGTTGCGACGAATGCGCGACGGCGCAACGAGAGCGACTGAGTCTGAGGGAACGGATCGGACGGATGCCCGAAAAATGGGTGGGGAGCACCCCGTGCAGGGGAAGGGTGCTCCCCGGGGCGTGCCGGACTGACCGGTTTGCCCCCGAGGACCAAAAGAAGAACAGCGCTGCGCAGACTATTCTTGAGCGCTTACATCTCCCTTACACTGGTGTCCGGTGGGGTTATTCAAACCCCGAACCCGAGTGCGAACGCAGAAGACGTTCATGGAGGAGGCGGCCGCAAGGCTGATTTGCTATGCATATCCTGCTTGCCGAGGACGATCCGGTCATTTCTGATGCCGTGGTCCGGGCGCTGCGGCGCGCCGGTTACGCGGTGGACAGCGTGGCCACCGGTGGTGAGGCCGATGCAGCGCTGCATGGACAGGGTTTCGATCTGGCCATCATCGACATCGGCCTGCCCAAGCTGTCCGGTATCGAGGTGATCAAGCGCATGCGCGCGCGCAAATGTACGACACCTGTGCTGATCCTGACCGCGCAGGACGGCATCGACGACCGCGTGCGCGGGCTCGATGCCGGCGCCGACGACTACATGTGCAAACCTTTCGCACTGCCTGAGCTGGAGGCGCGCGTGCGTGCGCTGACGCGGCGCGGCACCGGCATGCCCACCCGCATCGAGATCGGCAGCCTCGCCTACGATCAGACCGATCACGTGGCCAGCGTCAATGGCCAGGCCATCGAACTGTCGGCGCGCGAGACCGCATTGCTGGAGGTGCTGCTGCTGCGCGCCGGCCGGCTGGTCAACAAGGAACAGCTGGTCGACCATCTGTGCGGCTGGGGCGAGGAAGTGAGCAACAACGCCATCGAGGTCTATGTGCACAGGCTGCGCAAGAAGATCGAGCACAGCGGCCTGCGCATCGTGACGCTGCGCGGCCTGGGCTACTGCCTGGAAAGACCGGATGCCGTCGCGTGAGAAGCTGAAGAACCGTCGCAGCAAATCCGGCGAAAGAACGGGCGAGTACAACTCGCTGTTCGGCGAAATCCTCGACTGGATGCTCGCGCCGCTGATGTTCGTGTGGCCGATCAGCATCGCCATCATTCACAACGTGGCAGACGACATCGCACACGCACCCTATGACAAGGTGCTCGGCGACAGCGTCTACGAGCTGAGCCGGCAGGTGCGCTTCACGCCGGTCGGTGCCATCTTCGTCAAGCCGCCGCAGATGCGCGACCTGTTCCACATCGACGGCGAGGACATCATCTACTACCAGGTGCTCGGCGGTGCCGGCGAACTGCTGGCCGGTGACAGCGAAGTGCCGGACGTGCCGGACGAGAAGCCTTGGAAGCCGGGCGAGCTCTACTTCCGTGGCGGCCGCGTAAACAACGAGGACGTGCGGATCGCCTACATGTTCCAGCCGGTCACCACCATTCCCGGTTCCTACGTGACGGTGCAGGTGGCTGAGACGCTGAACAAGCGCGAGGCACTGACCTCGCGCATCCTGTCCGGCGTGCTGCTGCCGCAGTTCGTCATCATTCCGATCGCCGTCGTGCTGGTCTATTTCGGTCTGGGCCGCGGGTTGTGGCCGTTGAAGCGACTGCAGGCGGTGATCGAGAAGCGGCGGCCGACCGACCTGTCACCGATCGACGTGCGTCGCGTACCGGAAGAACTGCGCCCGCTGATCAATGCGCTGAACGACATGATGCTGCGGCTGGAGGTGAATCTCGCCGCACAGCAGCGCTTCATCGCCGACGCCGCGCACCAGATGCGCACCCCGCTGACCGGCCTGAAGAGTCAGGCCGAGCTGGCGCTGCTCGAGAACGATCCGGCACAGATCCGTGCCTGCATGGAGCAGATACTGGTCAGCGCCACCGGCGCAGGGCACCTGATCAATCAGCTCCTCGCACTGGCGCGCGCCGAAGCGAGCACGGAGAAGGTGCATGCGATCGAGCGGGTGGAACTGAACGCGCTATTCGAATCGCTGATTGCCGACTGGGTGCCGGCGGCGCGCAGGCGTCATATCGACCTCGGCTTCGAGCGGGCGCACGTCGCGCTGCATGTCGATGCCAATCCGGTGCTGCTCGGCGAAATGTTCAAGAACCTGATCGACAACGCGATCAAGTACACGACCTACGGCGGGATCGTCACCGTGAGACTGAAGGCGGATATCCGCGCGATCCTGGAAATCGAGGACACCGGGCCCGGCATTCCGGTCGAGGACAGGCAGCGCGTGTTCGAGCGCTTCTATCGTGTGCTCGGCACCCAGGTCGAAGGCTCCGGACTTGGCCTGCCCATCGTGCGCGAGATCGCGGAACTGCACCGCGCCGAGGTCGAACTGCTCGATGCGCCCGGAAATGGCGGACTGATCGTGCGCGTGTCGTTTCCGCGCGTGGTGGAACAGGTACCCAACGAGGCCGCGGCACTGCCGTGGCCAGTCTGAGGGCAGGCATGGACACGCTGGATATCGGGCTGCGCGCGGTTGTCGTCCTCAAGGGACTCAACGAAATCGTGCTGCTGACGCTGATCGGTCAGGCGGCGCTTTACCTGCTCGCAGGCAGCCGTCGTCACGGCAACCTGATCTACGGCGCATTCAATCAGGTCGGTGCGCGCGTTTTCCGTCTGTTCCGTCTCATCACGCCGCGCTTCGTGCCTGACCGCCACCTCCCTTTCATCGCCTTCCTCGGCTTGTTGCTGGTCGAACTGGTGCTCATCATCGCCAAGATTTCACTGGTGGCCGAAACGATGCTGCGCGCGCAATGATCGACGCAAAACCTTTGACAGAACCGCGATCAGATACTAATATCGCTGGCTCTTTGGCCAAGTAGCTCAGTTGGTAGAGCAGCGGATTGAAAATCCGCGTGTCGGTGGTTCGATTCCGCCCTTGGCCACCAGAATTCAAGGCGCGTACTCTGCGCGCAAACAAAAAGGGCCTCGCGGCCCTTTTTTGTTTTTGTCCCACCGGAACCGTCACCGCTCACGCGGCGTTCCGCGCCAGATACTTCCCTCGCATCTCCTCCAGCAGCTGGTCGTACAGCGGCTGCATGAACGGCGGCAGATGCGCCATCAGTTCCTTACGGTAGATCACCGACGGCACGCGCTTGCCGCGGTGCTCCACTGCCTGGCCGATCAGATGGATGCGGAAGCCCAGCGCACTCAGATGCCGGGCGAGTCGCGCCTCGGTCAGCGTGAAAAGATGTTCGACGTCGTGCAACTCGGCAGCGGCAAGCAGGCCGAGGTAGAGACCGACCGGAATATAGGGGAAGCGGGGCTGGTCCCGCGTTCCCATATCCTCTTCCGAAATGGCGATCGGACCGCCGCTGTCGCCCTTCCGTTTGCGGTAGTCCGACAGCACCGCGAGGCGGGAGATTTCTACCATGCGCCGACGGTCGATGCAGGCCGGATCGATGATGCTGCGGTCGATTACCGTTTCGCACAGGTGTTCGAACGGGAGCGGTTTCGCGAGGTCGTCCGGGTCTGTCTGTACCAGCCGCACACAGCCTACGATGCGACCGCTTGCCTGCGCGCGCAGCGCGATCTGCAGCGAGTGCGCGTCGAAACCGTCGGTCTCCTCGTGGTCGGGGTTGGTGGCTTCGTAGCCGAGTTCCTGGCAGTAAACCTCGTGCCGGACGCGATAGACCTCGTGCTTCATCGCCTCGTCGACCGCAGCTTCCACCGCGAAGTACTTGGCGAAATTTTCCTTGAGGTTTCCGACTTCAAGCAGAAACATGATGTTGTCCGACCGTGTATGACGCCGCGGGTGCATCCCGCGTACGTGGCCTGCTGACCTTACTGTAGTTTCTTCAGGTATTCCTTGTCGAACACCTTGTCGGGGATGTCTCGCAACTGCATCGACGCGTACTCGAGCGTCGACTGCTCGCCCTGCTTCAGTGCGTCCTGCATGACCAGACGGGTCGGGCGGAGTTTGCCGCCCAGCGTCTTGTATTCATCATAGATGCAGGTTTTCAGCAGCTTGTCCGACAGGGAATAGAACTCCGCCTTGTGCGGTGCGTTGTTCGATGTGCGCACCCAGAGCAGCACGCGCGAGTAGGTGACGCCGCGATCGACCGCCGTCAGTTCGAGCACGTGGTGGTCATGACCATCGAGCTTCTCGGTACGCAGCAGCTTGGGCGTGTAGTCGCCGGAAAAGTTGGCGCGCGCCAGATCGCCGTTGGCGACCTGGCCGGTCAGGCGCTGGGCCAGCGACAGGCGAACTGGCTGCGACACGGTGGGCAGGAACACCCACAGATCGCGCGCCTTCATCAACAGGATCTGGCCGCGCTCGGAAGCCGGCTCGACCGTCTGTACGATGGTGTTCTCGTTACCCTTGGAAAGGATGCGGTACTTGCGGAATTCTTCGCCACTGGACGTGGTCGAGGTGACGCTGACTTCGACCTGGAAGGGCTCCCGCGGGAAGCGGATGGTGTCGGCCTTTTCAAGTATACTCGCGGCATCTTGGGCAAAGGCGGACGGCGCGATGCAGAACGGTGCCGCAAGAGCTGCAACAGTTGCAAGGATCCGCGCGAACGTCTTGCGCCGGTGCGACGATGGGCCGGTGGTTGTGGCGTCGCGCATGCCGAGCGGGGTGTTCGGAACATTCATTTTTTTGTCTCCAGCACCGGGCGCATGACCCGTCTTCTGAACCGGGCTTCCTGATGAACAACGTCGTCCAGATCCGGAATGTGAGCCGCAGCTACATGCTCGGCGGACAGCAGGTCAATGCGTTGAAGAATATCACGCTGGATATCGAGGACGGCGTGTTCATTGCCATTGCCGGGCCCTCCGGCAGTGGCAAGTCCACCCTGCTGAACCTGATCGGTTGCATCGATACACCGACTTCGGGGCAGATCCTGATCAACGGTCAGGACGTGTCGGGGCAGACGCCGGACGAACTGGCCAGTCTGCGCGCGCGCACCATCGGTTTCATCTTCCAGACCTTCAATCTGCTGCCCGTTCTGTCGGCCTACGAGAACGTCGAGTACCCGCTTCTGCAGTTGCCTGAGGTCAGCAAGGACGAGCGCGCGAAGCGGGTGAAGTACTTTCTCGACATCGTCGGCCTCGGCCCGAAGATGCATCATCGACCGAACCAGTTGTCGGGTGGGCAGCGCCAGCGTGTGGCGATTGCCCGTGCGCTGGCAGTGCAGCCGGCAATCGTGCTGGCCGACGAGCCGACTGCCAACCTCGACCGCAAGACCGGCGATTCGATTCTCGAACTGATGCGCGAGATCAATCGCACGATGAAGACCACGTTCATCTTCTCCACCCACGACAAGCGCGTGATGTCGATGGCCGACCGTCTGGTGCGCATCGAGGACGGCGAACTGACCGCGCTCGGCGTACAGAAATCACCGGGCGAATGGGCCTACGTCAAACCCCCGAAATCCGCCACTCTGCAGGCTGCTTCATGACGCACTTCGATCCACTTTCCGCCCTGCGCCGACTGCCCTTGGCGGCGCTGACGCTGGCACTCCTGCTCGGAGGCCGGGCCGCGCCGGCGGCCGATGCGCTCGACGATCTGTTCGTCGAACCGGCACCCGAAGCTGCCGGTGATGCACAGGGCAAACCGAAGGCCGACGAGGAGGCCTCGTCGTCGATGTCAGGCTGGCGCGGCTTCAGCCAGTTCGAGCTGGCGCGCACGGTGGCAGGCAACAGCCACTGGTCGAAAGCGCGCTGGCGCAACGAGCTCGGCCGCAGCGGCAGTTTCGGTCAGGGCATCAAGTGGAAGGCCGTGGGCCGCGTCGATTACGACTTCGCCTACGGTTGGGAGAGCGACTTCTACCCGGCCGCCGTACGCGACGACCGGCGCAGCGAATTCGCATGGCGCGAGGTCTATCTCGACATGCCGGTGGGCGATGTCGAACTGCGCCTCGGTCGCCAGCACATCGTGTGGGGCGAAATGGTCGGCCTGTTCTTCGCCGACGTGGTGTCGGCGCGCGACATGCGCGAATTCTTCACGCAGGAATTCGACCAGCAGCGCATTCCGCAGTGGGCGGCGCGCGCCGAGTACTTCAAGAACGACTGGCGCGCCGAGCTGATCTGGGTGCCCTATGTGAGCGTGGACAACATCGGCCGCTTCGGTGGCGATTTCTACCTGACGCAACCTGACCTGTCGGGCATCAGCGCGACCTACGACGCGCAGGTCCGGCCAGACCGCAAGCTCAGCAACTCGAACTACGGCCTGCGAGTCGGTACTCTGGTACAGGGCTGGGATCTCGCCGCCTTCTACTACCGCAGCCTGGATGTGAATCCGACCTTCAGTCGTCGATTTGTCGCCCCGACCGCAGTGGTCTACACGCCGCGACACGACTGGATTCATCAGTATGGTGCAACGCTGACCAAGGATTTCGGCAGCTTCCTGCTGAAGGCCGAAGCGGTGCTGACCTACGATCGCTACCTGCCGGTGTCGCCGCTGTCGGCACGGCCCGACGGGCTGGTCCGTCAGGACATGGTCGACTACGCGATCGGCATTGACATTCCCTTCATGTCCGAGTCGCGCCTCAATCTCCAGTACTTCGAGCGCGCCCACATGGACAAGGCGCCCGACCTGCTGGCGAGCCGTCGCGAGAACGGCATGGCGGTGCTGTACAACCACAAGTTCGACGAGCGGCTTGAAGGCGAGCTGCTGTGGGTGCAGTCGCTGGTGCGCAACGACTACATGTTCCGCCCCAAGCTGATCTGGCGCGTGCAGTCCAACTGGCGCGCACAGTTTGGTGCAGACCTGTTCGGCGGCAATTCCAATGGCTATTTCGGGCGTTTCGGCAACTCGGACCGCTACTACGGCGAGCTGCGCTACTCCTTCTGATTCGGGCGGAGGTGCCACATGCGAGTGCTGATCACGGGCGGTGCCGGCTTCATCGGCTCACACACGGCGGACGCGCTGCTGGCCGCCGGCCACAGCGTGCGTGCGCTGGATATTCTCGATCCGCAGATTCATGGCGAAGGCGGCCAGCGGCCGGCCTATCTCGCGCCGGAGGTGGAACTGCAGGTCGGTGACGTCTGCAATGCCGACGACGTCGCGCGCGCGCTCGACGGCATCGACGCGGTCTACCACTTCGCTGCGCTGACCGGCGTCGGCCAGAGCATGTACGACATGACCCATTACGCGCGGGTTAATGGGCTGGGCACGACCACCCTGATCGAGGGCATCGTCAAGGGTGGCCATGTGCTGAAGCGGCTGGTGCTGTCATCGTCGCGTGCGATCTACGGCGAGGGCGCCTATGTCTGCCGTGAGCATGGCGCCCAGTTTCCGGGCGCTCGCTCGCGTGAACGCCTGCAGGCGGGCAAGTTCGCGATGCCCTGCCCGGTTTGCGGCGATGATCTCCACGCGGTGCCGACGCCGGAAGACAAGGTGTCAGAGCCGTTCTCGGTCTATGCGATCACGAAGAAGCATCAGGAAGATTACGTTCGCTACGCGGCGAACACCTTCGGTATTCCGGCGGTCGTGCTGCGTTACTTCAACGTTTTCGGCTCGCGTCAGTCGCTGAAGAATCCCTACACCGGCGTGGTATCGATCTTCTATTCGCGCATCTGCGCCGGTCAGCCGATCTCGGTGTACGAGGGCGGCTTGCCTGTGCGTGACTTCGTGCATGTGTCCGACGTCGTTGCGGCGAACATGCGTGCGCTGGTTGCCGACGTGGCGCCGGGCTCCGTCTTCAATGTTGGCGCCGGCGAGGCGAGCACGATCGCCGACATCGCCAACGCGCTCGCACGCGCTGTCGGCAAGCCGGTGACGATGGAGGACAAGGGGGAGTTCCGTGTCGGCGACATCTTCGGATGCGTTGCCGATCTGGCGCACTCCCGCGCAGTGCTCGGTTACGAGCCGGCGCGTACGCTTGATCAGGGCATGGCGGAATTTGCCGGTTGGGCGGGCGGACAGCCGTCGGAGGATCGCTATCAGCAGACCGTCGCCGAACTGACGCGCTTCGGCCTGTTCGGTCGCGCCGAGGGCGCCTGATGTCGACCCGCCGCCGCGTTCTGTTCTTGGCGGAGGCGGTATCTCTTGCGCATGTCGCCCGGCCGGTCGTGCTGGCATCGGGTCTCGCGGCGCAGCATGATGTGTCGGTCGCGTCCGCACCGGCCTTCGATCTGTGCTTTCGCGGAACGGACCTTCGCAGGCTCGGGCTGGAGAGTATTCCGGCCAAGCTCTTTCTCGATCGCCTCGCGGCCGGTGCGCCGCTGTACACCCGTGCCGAGCTCGAGCGCTATGTCGAGGCCGACATCGCGTTGCTGCAGCGCGAACGTCCCGATGTGGTGATCGGCGATTTCCGTCTGTCGCTGAGCGTTTCGGCGAGGCTTGTCGGCATCCCCTACTTCGCGCTGTGCAACGCACACTGGAGTCCCTGGTCGGCGCATTCACGGTTCCCCTTGCCTGACATCACCCTGACCCGGGTGCTCGGACCTGCGCTGGCAGAGCCGATTTTCCGGCTCGCGCAGCCACTCGCCTTCCGTCTGCACGCCGGGCCGCTCAACGCGGTACGCAGAAAGCATGGCCTGAGCGGCTTTCCCGATGTGCGCCATGCCTACACCGACGGTGATCTGACGCTGTACGCCGACACGCCGGGCCTGGTGCCGGTGCGTCCGGACTGTCCGCCCAACCACCATTTCATCGGGCCCATCATCTGGTCGCCCTCGATGCCGCTGCCGGACTGGTGGACGTCGATGCCGTCCGGGCCGCTGGCCTACGTCACGTTGGGTTCCACCGGACGGGTCGATCTGCTGCCGGAGGTATTTCGCGCGCTGGCCGATGCGCAGGTCAATGCGATGACGGCCACGGCGGGGCGCTTGGACGTGGCTTCGCCCGGACCGCACTGTTTCGTTGCCGACTATCTGCCGGGGCTCGAAGCCGCCGCGCGCGCCGATTTCGTCATCTGCAATGGCGGAAGTGCGACGGTCTATCAGGCCTTGTCGACCGGCACGCCGGTCATCGGTCTGTGTTCGAACATGGATCAGTTCCTCACCATGTCGCGTGTGGTCGATGCCGGGGCGGGGATTTCATTGCGTGCGGGCAGCGCGAACTATGAACAGTTGCGGACGGCACTCGGGCGCATGGTCGGGGATGACGGTGCAGGTTTCAGGCGGGCCGCAAAAGCGGTTCAGCAGGACTTCGCCAGTTTCAATACCCGCTCGATTCTGAACGGGCTGGTTGTATCCGCATAGCGGGGTTCTGGCCGGGCAGCGACGGGTTTGGAACGTGCGCTTTCGAACGCGCAAAAGAAAAACGGGAGCTTTCGCTCCCGTTTTTCATGCTGCTTCGACTACCTGAATCAGACCTTGCGGCGACGGGCCAGAGCCAGACCACCGAGTGCCAGGCCGGCCAGAGCCAGCGTGCCCGGCTCAGGGATACCTTGCACCGGACCGTTGAAGTCGGTCTGGAAGATGATGTCCGGGCCGGCTGCAACGCAACCCGTCGGGCCGCAAACCGTGCCACCGTTCACCGCACCGATGTTCGGCACTTGGCCGGCGATGATGGCCGACGGATCAACCGACTGGAACGGCAGGTTCTGGCTGATGTTGGTCACCAGGAAGGAGATCAGCTCTTCATTCCAGAAATCCGTGTCGATGAAGTTCGGCAGAACGGTCAGCAGATCGAATTCCGGCGTGGCGCCCGAACCCGTCACCGACGGGGTGCCGGACAGCGGCGAAGTGCCGTTGAGCGGCTGGCCATCGCTGCCCACCGTGCCCAGGGCACCAGTGTTCGCGTTGAAGTTGGACACCGAACCTGCAGCGCCCGGAGCGATCGTGCCGTCGAACACCAGCGTGCCGGTGTTGAAGCCGGTGCCGGCCGCGTAGTTGGCAGCGGCGTCGGAATCCAGATCCTTCACATAGACGCGGAAGTAGTTGTTGGTCTGGACCTTGGCGAAGTCGAACACGGCGATGTTGGCGCCCGGCACGCTCACGGCGGTGGTCACGACTTCCTGGTAGGCCAGTTCGAACGTGATTTCGTACTTGCCGGCGGTGCTGCCGGAACCGTTGTACAGGCCGCTAGCAGCGGCACCGGTGCCGCCCTGCAGTACGGCCAGACGGCCTTGCGAGAACACGTTGAAGCCGTAGCCCATGCCACCGTTCATGCCTTCGACGGTGCCACCAGCCGGGTTGTTGATGAAGTTGACGAAGGCTTGGTTGCCGCCTTGCGCCAGAACCGGGGACGGTGCCCAGTCGAAAGCGGTGATGCCGTTCACGTTGCCGTTCGGCGTGGTGATCGAAACCGGCGCAGCGTGCGCGGCAGCGAAAGTGCCTGCCAGTGCCACTGCAACTGCAATTTGCTTGAACTTGATCATTTCATTGACTCCGTTTGTTGGCTTGGGAGAACCACGGTTGGCTATAAGCAATCGGCGGGCCAGTTTTCTCTGTGTGTTTTAGTTTATTGAATATAAACAAGAAAAATCTGTGTCTTGGGTGACTGTGGCGGTTGGCGGACGCGCCCTGCCGCCGCGTGTAAAGTTCACCGACATTCTGGTTTCAAGACTCTTCGTGGTTCTGCAACCGTTCGAGGGGCAGGCGCAGTGAGCGGCCGGGGATGTTTCGGCTGCGACCGATGCGGCACGCCCAGACCGCGCGTTCCACGTCCTCTTCCGGCAGCAGGCTGCCCAGTCTTTGCGCCAGATCGTCGGCGCGGGCGAGCGCTTCGCCGTTCTCCGTGAATCGCCGCCCCGCCCTTGCGTACTGGTTGAAGATGAGCGGCGTCATCTCGGGCTGTGACTGGAGCCCCAGCTTTTCCACCGTCAGCCAGAGCCGTTGCATGGCACGGCCGGTAGCGACGTAATCGTCGACGCGGTCTGGGCGGGTTGGCGCGATCATGAAGGCGTGAGCAGAGCACGCGATGCCTGGAATCAGGTCGAGTTGCAGCCGTGGTGCGAAAGTGCCGAAGAGCCACCTGTTAAAGAATTCGACGCGGCTCCAGCTCGCCATGACGAAACGCATCAGCTTGCCGGTGAGCGGGTCGACGCCGACGGCTGCTTCGGGGATGCGGTCCTCGCTGAATCGTGCGCCCCACTCGATCACGCGGCTGTGAGTCTGGAAGGCTTCCGGAATGGTCAGGCGGATCTGCGCGCTGTCGAAATTCAGCTTGGCGATGCGCAGGCGATCCCGGAATCCGCCGAACCAGACGATACGGTAGGGAAATACGGCAGCGTCCAGCGCCTGCCGCTCCTCGTCCGTCAGCGGTCGGCTGCCCATCGCACGGCGCTGCACGGAGCGCGTCGTGATGCACGGGAGCAGCGGGTCGGGCGCGACGGACGGGTCGGCGATCAGCCGGATGTCGAACTGCAGATGAGTGTCCGGCGTGTCCGGCCGGCGAGCTATATCGGCGCGAAGGCCGTGGGCTGTTGCTGCAATGGACAATGTTTCCAGCATCGCGCCGACCGCAATCTGGCTGGCGTGCCCTTCGAGGTCATAGACGCACCAGTGTCGGGTGTCGAAACCATGCACCCGCGCGTGATCGTCGGCGAGCACCTCGAAACGCCAGATCTGGGTGTTGTCGCCGCTTGGCGCCCAGCGCGCGAGGTCGAGGATCTTGTCTACGGTGCGCATTCGTTTCTCCAGTGAGCTGCGTGTTCAGCGGGCGTTGATCTGTTTCAGCAACTGGCGCCGACCGAGTGCAAGAATGAGCCGCTGCAGCGGGTGACGGTTTCCACCCGGGCGCCAGGTGCGCACCATCCGGTTGCGGTAAGCGTCGAACTGCAACGCCCACGGTGCTGCCCGGACTTCGCCGCGGCCGAGCAGAAGCTTGACCGTCTCCGCCGCAGCGACGCCCGCGCACAGATTGCACCCGATCATCGTCGACGGGCCCTTGCGCGCTGCGAGGTCGATACGCCAGGGCTCGACGAGATAGGGGCGATGCAGTCCGGCGGGGGCCAGGCCGACCAGGAATCTCAGCGCCTGTTCGGTCTCGTCGTGGCCCTCCAGCTGGAAGTAGTCCTCGAAACTCATGCCGCGCGGCGAAAACACGAGCAATCCGGTGCCCATCCCGAGCGGGGCTGCCGTCACCGCCGGGATGCCCAGGCGGTGGCAGGCTGCGAAGGTGGACCGGCGGGCGGAGAAGGCGAAGAAATCGAGGCCGTCTACATAGACATCGCAGCCCTGCAGGAAGGCGTCCGGCTGTTCCGGTGACACGCCTTCCGGAAAGCACGTTATGTCGGCCTCGGGATTGATGTCGCGCGCCTGTTCGGCCAGCACCTCGATCTTGGGCCGATCGACCGTGCTCATCATGGCGCCGACCTGCCGGTTGAAATTGTGCACGCCGAAGGTGTCGAAATCGGCGATGCGGAATCGTCCGATGCCGAGCCGGGCCAGCGTCAGCAGGTGGGCGCCGCCGACACCGCCGAGGCCGGCGATGGCGACCGTGCTGCGCCGAAGTCGGGCCTGTTCGGCCTCGGTGAACCAGCCGAGGTTGCGGCTGAAGGCCTCGTCGTAACTGAAAGCAGAGCTCATGGCGTCGCCTTGTATGTCCGTTGGCTGCGGGGCATGCTTCCGGGACATCGGATGGTGAGGTAAAAACTGTTATGCTGGCAATACCTTAGCATCTGAAGTCTTGAATTCGCATGAAGTTTTGGCTGCTCGACCTTTGGCTTGCGATGCGCAGCGTGCTCCGCCAGGGGCGACGCACGCTGATTGCCATCGGCGCGGTGAGCTTCGGTGTGATTGCGATGATCCTGTCGGCCGGGTTCATCGAGTGGTTGATGGAGGGAATGCGCGAATCCACCATCAAGTCGCAGCTGGGCCACGTCCAGGTGGTGCGACCAGGGTATGTGGAACGAGGCACCTCCGATCCCTTCGGATTCGTGATCGATGGTGAGGACGCGGCGCAGCGCAAGGTCGAGCAGGGTGAGGGCGTCAAGGTCGTGGCGCCACGTCTCAGTTTCAACGGCCTCGCCAGCAAGGGCGACAACACGCTGGCCTTCCTCGGCCAGGGCGTCTCGGCAAAGGCGGAAGCGGTGCTGTCGAGTTCGGTCACGATATCGCGCGGGCGCAACCTGTCGCCCGACGGCGTCAACGAAATGATCATGGGGCGGGGGCTGGCAGCCAATCTGGGCGTCACCGTCGGCGACACCGTGGTGCTGATGACGACGACCGCCGCTGGCAACGTCAATGCAGTCGAGGCGCCGGTCGTCGGCATCTTCATCTCCGTCAGCAAGGAATACGATGATTCGGCGCTGCGCATGCCGCTGGCGCTGGCGCAGCAACTGGTGCGGGTGAATGGCGCGCAGCAATGGCTGGTGCTGCTCGACGACACCGACAAGACCGACGCCAAGCTGGCCGAACTGGGCAAGGTGCTGCCGGCCGCGAACTTCGAACTGGTGCCCTGGTATCGCCTGTCCGACTTCTACAACAAGACGCGCGATCTGTTTGCCAGCCAGGTCAACGTCGTGCAGTTCATCATCCTGATGATCATCGTGCTCAGCATTTCCAACACGCTGTCGATGAGCGTGATGGAGCGCGTCAGCGAGATCGGGACCTGCATGGCGCTGGGCCTGACGCGGGCGCGCATACGGCGCATCTTCATGTCGGAGGGCGTGATGCTCGGTCTGGTCGGCGGCGGGCTCGGGGTGGTCATCGGCTGTGCGCTGGCGCTGGCGATCTCGGCGGTCGGCATTCCGCTGCCGCCGCCGCCCGGCATGGAGCAGGGGTTCGACGGCGAGATCCGGCTGACTTTCGGCATCGTCGCCAAGGCACTGGCGATTGCCGTGGTCAGTGCCTTCGTGTCCAGCCTTTACCCTGCCTGGCGAGCGTCGCGCATGAATATCGTCGACGCACTGCGGCAGAGTCGCTGAACGCCATGTTCAAGCTCGCACTCCGCAACATCCTCCGGCAGAAATCGCGGACCGCGATGACGCTGGCCGCCATCATTTTCGGCGTGGCAGGACTGATCCTGAGCGGCGGCTTCGTCGCCGATGTGCTGACGCAGCTGGGCGAAGCGACCATCCACAGCCAGCTCGGTCACGTGCAGGTGTTCCGCAGCGGCTTCTACGAGCAGGGGGCGCGTTCGCCCGAGAAGTTCATGATCGACGACGCCGACAAGGTCGCCGAGTTTGCCGCCCGCATGCCGGAGGCGGACGCGGTGCTGCAACGCGTCAATTTCACCGGCCTGCTGAACAACGGCAAGGCGGACTGGGCGGTCATGGGCGAGGGCGTTGAGCCGGACAAGGAAAACCGGCTCGGCACCTTCGTCCGGATCACCGCCGGCCGGGCGCTGCGCGACAGCGACACCGGCGGCATCCTGATCGGCGATGGCGTCGCCAAGGCCCTGGCGCTGGCGCCGGGCGATACCGTCACGCTCATCATGAACACGGCCGACGGCGCATTGAACACGACGGAATTTGCGGTGGTCGGGGTTTTTCAGAGCTTTTCGAAAGATTTCGACGCCCGTGCCGTAAGGATTCCCATCGCGGCAGCTCGAAATCTGGTTGCGCGTGACGGCTCCAACGCCATCGTGTTGCTGCTGCACCGGACGGCGGACACCTGGCGGGTGAAGGACCTGCTGGTACCCAAGCTGGCGTCGCTGGGTTTCGACATCCGCGACTGGGTGCAGCTTTCGGATTTCTATTCGAAGACCGTGGAGCTCTACCGCACCCAGTTCGGCGTGCTGCAATGGATCGTGCTGATCATGGTGCTGCTGAGCGTCTTCAATACTGTAAACATGAGTGTCTTCGAGCGTGTCGGTGAATTCGGAACGCTGATGGCGCTCGGAAATTCGCGAGGATACGTATTCCGGCTCGTGCTCGCGGAAAATGCCCTGCTCGGTCTGACCGGCGCGGCGATCGGCGTGGTGGTGGGGGTGCTCGTTGCGCTGGCGATCAGCGAGGTGGGCATTCCGATGCCGCCGCCGCCGAACTCGAACGTGGGGTACACGGCGTCGATACGTGTGCTGCCCGAAACCGTGCTGCTGGCCTTCACGGTGGGATTGGGCGCGACCGTGGTGGCGGCCTTGCTGCCGGCACGCAAGGTTTCGCGTACGCCCATCGTCGATGCGTTGCGGTACAACATCTGACCGGTCGTGACGCATTAGAGCGCGCGTCCGGATGCGTTGGCTATGATTCGCGGCTTGTCTGGCTGCTGTCCTGTGGAGGATGCAATGTTGAGTTCTGACCGTCTGATGTCCGCACTGCGCGTGCTTGCGCTGCTGCTCGTGCCGCTTGCCTTCACGGCCTGCTCGTCGTCGCCCTATCCGGCCGCGCCGACTCAGGCTTACAGCGACGACTACAACTACATCCTGGGTCCCGGTGACTCGGTGAACATCGTCGTCTGGCGCAACCCCGAAATCTCGTCCACGGTCACCATTCGCCCGGACGGCAAGATCACCGGCACCCTGTTCGAGGATCTGCCGGCTGCCGGCCGCGACCCCACGACGCTGGCGCGCGAGATCGAGCAGGTGCTGTCGAAGTACATCCGTGACCCCATCGTAACGGTCATCGTGGCCGGCGGCATCGGTCCCTACAGCGAGCAGATCCGCGTGATCGGCGAGGCGGCCAAGCCGCAGGCGCTGGCCTACAAGCAGAAGATGACGCTGCTCGACGTGATGATCGCGGTTGGCGGCATCACCGAATTCGCCGATGGCAACGCGGCCACCATCCTGCGGACCTCCGAGGGCGACAAGCAGTACAACGTGCGCCTCAAGGATCTGGTCCGCCGCGGCGACGTGACGGCCAATGTCGACGTCAAGCCGGGCGACATTCTCATCATTCCGCAGAGCTGGTTCTGAGCAGCTCAGTCATGAGGCGTCCGCCGGAAGGATCGTGTAGCTGTGGATGATTTTCTGCGCCAGTTTTCTGGCTATCTCAGGTCGGCGTGGGGCTATCGCTGGATAGGCCTGTTGGTCGCCTGGGTGGTCGGCATCATCGGCATGGGCGTGGTGCTCGTGCTGCCGGACCAGTACCAGGCGTCGGCGAAGATCTATGTCGACACCCAGTCCATCCTGCGTCCGCTGATGTCGGGTCTGGCCGTACAGCCCAATCTCGACCAGCAGATCAACATGCTGAGCCGCACGCTGATCAGCCGGCCGAACATCGAGAAGCTGATCCGTATGGCTGACCTCGATCTCGAGGCCAAGACCAAGACCGAGCGCGAAAAGCTGATCGACGATCTGATTGCCAGCGTGAAGCTCACCAGTTCCGGCCGCGACAACCTCTACATCGTGTCCTATCGCGATCAGAAGCCGGCGCGGGCTCAGAAGGTTGTGCAGGCCATGGTGACGCTGTTCGTCGAATCGGGCCTCGGTAGCAAGCGACAGGATGCGGACCAGGCGCGCAAGTTCATCGAGGAGCAGATCAAGGCCTACGAGGCCAAGCTTCTGGAGGCGGAAAACCGGCTGAAGGAGTTCAAGCTCAAGAACCTCGAACGACCGGGCGGTGGGCAGAAGGACTACTTCGGCAGCCTGGGCGAGGTGCAGGCCCAGCTCAACCAGGCGCAGCTCGACCTGCGCGAGGCGACCAATTCGCGCGACGCGCTGAAGCGCCAGCTGCTGGGCGAGGAACCGACCATCAGTGCCGACAGCTCGGCGATGACCTTCGCGCCGTCCGGCCCGGGTGGCCCGTCGACCGCCGAGATCGACATGCGCATCTCCGGCATGAAGAACGAGGTCGAAGGCCTGCTGCAGCGCTATACCGACAAGCACCCGGACATTCTCCAGCTGCGAGCGCGTATCCGTAACCTCGAGGAAGAGCGCAAGCAGATCATCGAGAAGCACGCGGCCGAAGCGGCCAAGGAAGCGGAAGGCAAGCCGGCGGACGCCAAGCCCGAGGCGAGGCCGGTGGCCGGTGGCGCGCAGATGCCCAATCCGGTCTACCAGCAGATCAAGGTCGCACTGGCATCGGCCGAGGCCTCGGTCGCGTCGCTGAGCGCGCGCGTCGGCGAGTATCAGACGCGTCTCGACGCATTGAAGCAGTCGTCGCGACTGGTGCCGGAACTGGAGGCGGAGTTCAGCCAGCTCAACCGCGACTACGAAGTGCATCGGACCAACTACAACAACCTGGTGTCGCGCCGCGAATCGGCCTCGATTTCGGAAGAGATGGACGCGACCGGGGTGGCGGAATTCCGTCTGATCGAGCCGCCGCGCGTCGATCCCAAGCCGGCGGCCCCCAATCGGCTCATCCTGCTGACCGTGGTGCTGGCAGCGGCCATCGTCGTCGGTGGTGCGGCATCGTTCGCCGTATCGCAACTGCGACCGGTGTTCCACGACGGCCGGATGCTGGCCGAAGTGGCCGGCGTACCGGTGCTGGGTTCGGTGTCCATGCTGCTCGCGAACGAGCGCAAGCGTTACGAGCGTCGCCGCAGCGTCGTGTTCTTCGGCGGTCTTGGCGGGCTGGTGGCCGCCTATGTGGCGATGCTGGCTTTCGTGTCGCTCGTGATGCGCAGCGCCTGAGGATAGATCATGAGCATCATCGAACAAGCAATCGAACGAATGGCCCACCTCAAGCGGGCGGGCGTCGATATCGGCGAGGAACCGGCAGCAGCGCCCGAGGCGCCGCCGGCGGCTGCGCCTGCTGTCGCGTCCGCGCCTGCGGCGGTGCCAGTTGCCGCCGTACCGCCAGCGGTTGAAGCCGCCGTGCCGGTGCAGGTGGCGGGCGGAGCCCCCATTGATTCATCCCGCTACGTCGAACTAGATCTGGCGCGACTCGACGGGATGGGTCTGGTCGTGCCGTCGGCGCCGCGTTCGCAGATCGCCGAAGAATTCCGCGTGATCAAGCGCCCCATTCTGGCCAACGCCCACGGCAAGGGCGCGGCGCCGGTCGATAACGGCAACCTCATCATGGTGACCAGTTCGGTGCCGGGTGAGGGCAAGAGCTTCAATTCGATCAACCTCGCGATGAGCATCGCGATGGAACTGGACAACCGTGTCCTGCTGGTCGATGCCGACGTGGCACGCCCCTCCATCCTGAACCTGCTTGGCCTGCCGCCGGCCAAGGGGCTGATGGACGTGCTGCTCGACGAGGATGTCGGTCTGCCCGACGTCCTGCTCCGTACCAACGTCGAGAAACTCACGCTGCTGCCGGCCGGCATGCCGCACAAGAACGCCACCGAACTGCTGGCCAGCGGTGCGATGCGTTCGCTGCTGGTCGAACTGGCGCATCGCTATCCTGACCGCATCATCATTTTCGACTCGCCGCCGCTGATGGTGACGACCGAGGCGCCGGTGCTTGCGCAGTCGATGGGCCAGCTGGTGATGGTGGTCGAGGCCGGGCGTACCACGCACGCGATGGTGAAGCAGGCGCTGGCCAAGGTACAGGGCTGCCCGGTCAAGATGCTGGTGCTGAACAAGGCGCGCTATGCCCGTACCGACGGCTACTACGGTTACTACGGTTACGGTTACGGCTATGGCTCCGAAACCGGTTATCGCGACACGGCCAAGGCGGGTTGAATGAGGACAGGACGACCGATGCTTCGCCCGATTTCCCTGGCCATTCTGGGCATCGCCAGCGGTTTCGGTTCGGCGCACGCCGAAGGCTGGCGCCTGTCGACCAGCGCGTCGGTGCAGATGATCGTGTCAGACAACATCAACTTCTCGCCGGTCGCGCCCGCGAGCGACGTGCTGACCGAAGTCACGCCAACCGTCGATCTGCGCCGCCGCAGCCCGCGCCTGAAGCTCAACGCCAACTATTCGCCGCGGATGATGTACTACGCGGACGACACCTTTCCGTCTCGCATCGCGAACAACATGAGTGCGAACGGGTCGTTCGAGATCGTCGACGACTTGTTCTTCCTCGACGCAAAAGCCAGTCAGACGCAGCGGCGGCGATCGGTGTTCAATGCCCAGCCCAACCTGCTGAACAACACGCTGGGCGATTCGACGGAGACGCGGGTGTTCTCGCTGTCGCCGTCGATGCGAGGCACCGTCCGGCTGGGCGACATCGCGACATGGAAATCCAGCTACACCATCGCGCGCAGTGAATCGTCGCGCCGCGAGGGCGCGCTGACCAGCCGTACGTTCTCCGGGACGCTGCAGGGCGCTCCGGCGACACTGAGCTGGAAAGGGGTGCTCAGCTCGCGCGTGACCGACTCGGGCAATGCCAACAACAGCGAACGCGAGAGCATCGTCGGTTCGCTGATCTACAAGCCGGATGTCCAGATCGAACTGACCGGCCGCTACGGCTACGAAAAGTCGACGATAGGCAATCGCCGGGACGGTGCCACCTATGGCGGCGGCCTGGACTGGCGCCCGTCGCAGCGCACGGCACTGTCGCTCGATTACGACGAGCGGCCCTACGGCAGTACTGCCAATTACAAGCTGTCGCATCGTCTGCCCAGGACCGCGTTCAACGCGGCCTATACGCGCAATATTGTGAGCCGGATCGACACCTTGCTCGAAGGTTCGGGCCTGGAAGATCTTTACGAGACGCTGGCCTTCGTCGAGCCCTACGCGAGCATCGCCGATCCGGAAGAGCGGCGCGACGCGATCCGCGCAGATGCGCTGGCCGGACGCATTCCGGGCTACGGTTCGCTCGATTCGCCCCTCCTGACCGACCGCGAATACCGGCGCTCGCGCTGGTCGGTCGGCGTGGTACATAACGGCGCCCGCAACACGCTGTCGTTCACGATGTACCAGTCGACCAACGACAGCGGAATCGGCTCCGTTGGCGGATCCCTGACCGGTGATTTCGCCGAGGCTTCGGTCATCGTCCAGAAGGGCTGGACCATCGGTCTGTCGCACCGGCTCTCGCCGGTCAGTTCGCTGAACTTTTCGCTGACCTCGTTCGATACCAGCGGTCGCGTGACTTCGCGCACGACGACCGAGCGCAACATCTTCAATGCGACATATTCCACAGCGCTCGGGGCCTACACCAGCGGCTCCATTGGTCTGCGCATGATGCGTGGCACAGTCGCCGCCGGCGATGTAGACGAAAATGCACTGATCGCCACGGTGAGTACGCGCTTCTTCTGACGCGGGCGCCGTGATGCGCATGCTGCCGAACCGTGCAGCGCCACCGAAGCCCTGAGGGGCGGGTACCCAACGATCGAGATCCATGTACGAGTCTTTCTACGGTCTTTCCGGCAAGCCTTTCCAGCTCAATCCCGATCCGTCGTTCTTCTTCGGCAGCAAGGGCCACCGGCGCGCGCTCGCCTATCTTGAGTACGGTCTGCATCAGAGCGAAGGTTTCATCGTCATCACCGGCGAGATCGGCGCTGGCAAGACCACGCTGGTGCGCAGCCTGCTGCAGAAGCTCGATTCGAAGAAGGTGGTGGCTGCCCAGCTGGTCAGCACCCACCTCGACGCCGAGGACACGTTGCGCCTGGTCGCGGCCGCTTTCGGACTGCCGAACAAGCAGCTGAAGAAGGCCGACCTCTTGCTGTCGATCGAAATGTTCCTGCTGTCGCTGACCGCTGCCGGCAAGCGCGCACTGCTCATCGTCGACGAGGCGCAGAACCTGACGCCGCGCGCGGTCGAGGAACTGCGCATGCTGTCGAACTTCCAGCTCGGCGAGCACGCGCTGCTGCAGAGCTTCCTGGTCGGCCAGCCGGAGTTTCGCGAAACGATGCAGAGCCCGCACATGGAGCAGCTGCGTCAGCGGGTGATCGCGTCCTACCACCTCGGGCCGATGGACGCGGCCGAAACCGAGGCCTATATCGAGCACCGCCTGAAGCATGTCGGCTGGCGCGGGTCCCCCGCCTTCCAGGCGGGGGCGCACGAAGCCATCTTCAAGGCGACCGAGGGCGTGCCGCGACGCATCAATACACTGTGCGACCGCCTGATGCTGGCCGGATTCCTCGGCGGAGCAACCGCCTTCACGGCGCAGGACGTCGCGGGCGTGGTCAGCGAAATCAAGGACGAGGCGGGTGACGCTGCCGCCGCTGCCGCGATGGCCAAGCGACCGGACGGCCCGATGCCGTCCGACACGGCGGCGCACGCTGCATTCAACGGCGCCGGGCTGCGCGGTTCGCCGGCGCTGTTCGATCTGGACATGTCGCAGTTCCGGCTCGACGCCGACTCGGCGCAGCGGGTGCGCGACTACGTGAACGCGCATCAGGCGGGCAATCTTGAAGAACGCCTGTCACGGATGGAGCGTACGCTCGAACAGACACTGGCCCTGCTGTATGAAATCGCCGAGCGCTCGACCGAGCAGGCGGACAAGGAGGCGGAATGAGCGCTGCCCAGGTGATCGCCCCGGTGCTGTGCGTCGTCGGCGCACGGCCGAACTACATGAAGATGGCGCCCATCCTGCGCGCCTTCGACGAGCACGTGCCGACGATACCGTGGGTGCTGGTGCATACCGGCCAGCACTACGATCACGCGATGAACGAGCGCCTGTTCAGCGGGCTTCGTCTGCCAACACCGCACCACAATCTCGAAGTCGGCTCCGGCACGCACGCGGTACAGACCGCCGAGATCATGAAGCGCTTCGAACCGCTGGTCGATGAACTCAAGCCGTCCTGCGTGCTGGTCGTGGGCGACGTCAATTCGACGCTGGCGTGTGCGCTGGTGGCGGTGAAGAAGCACGTGCCGGTGATCCATGTCGAAGCCGGTCTGCGCAGCGGCGACCGTGCGATGCCGGAGGAGATCAACCGCATCCTCGTCGATCGCATTTCCGACCGTCTGTACACGACCGAGCGCAGCGCGCTCAGCAATCTGACCGGCGAAGGCGTCGACGCCTCATGGGTGCATTTCGCCGGCAACGTGATGATCGATTCGCTGCTGTCCAGCCGCTCGCTGGCGGTGCCGCCGGCGAAGACGCTGGCCGAGCACGACATCGACCCGGCGCTGATTGCCGACGGCCGCTACGGTGTGGTGACGCTGCACCGTCCGAGCAATGTGGACGACCCTGAGCAACTGAAACGTCTGGCCGCAATGCTGACGCAGGCCGCCGCACGGCTGCCGCTGCTGTTCGCGATCCATCCGCGTACCCGCGGCAATCTGGAGAAGTTCGGCCTCGGTGCGCTGCTCGACAATCCGCGCATCGCATTGCTGCCGCCGCTGGGCTATCTCGAAATGCTCGGCCTGATGAGTGGTGCGACCGTCATGATCACCGACTCCGGCGGCCTTCAGGAAGAGACTACGGCGCTGTCGGTGCCCTGCCTGACGCTGCGCGAGAACACCGAGCGACCGATCACGGTGGAGCAGGGCACGAACACCGTCATCGGCGCCGACGAGCCGCTGTTCGTGCGCAGCCTGGACGACATCCTCGCCACCGGCGGCAAGCGCGGTCGCGTGCCCGAATACTGGGACGGCAACGCCGCACAGCGCATCGCCGCCGACCTGCACGACTGGCTGCTGCAGCGGAGCGCGCACTGACATGAGCGCCCGGACCGATATCCGCAACGCCTTCACCGTCGACGTCGAGGATTACTTCCAGGTGTCGGCGCTGGCGCCCTATATCGAGCGCAGCCGCTGGGATTCGATCGAATGCCGCGTCGAGCGCAATGTCGAGCGCATCCTTGCGCTGCTGGCTGACAGCGGCAACCGGGCCACCTTCTTTACGCTGGGCTGGATCGCCGAGCGTCATCCGGACATGGTCAGGCGCATCGCCGCTGCCGGGCACGAGATTGCCAGCCACGGCACCGCCCATCTGCGTGCGACCGAACAGTCGCCGGCCGAATTTCTCGACGACATCACGCGCGCCAAGAAGGTGCTGGAAGACATCACCGGCGCCGAAGTGCGCGGCTACCGCGCGCCCAGTTTCTCGATCGGCCACACCAATCCGTGGGCGCTCGACTGCGTCGCGCAGGCGGGCTACCGCTACAGCTCCAGCATCTATCCGGTCAAGCACGACCACTACGGCATGCCGGACGCGCCGCGTTTCCCGTTCGCATCGCGCGACGGTCTGATGGAAGTGCCGGTCACCACCGTGCGCATGGGCAGCCGCAATCTGCCGGCCGGCGGCGGCGGCTACTTCCGCCTGCTGCCCTATGCCACCTCGCGCTGGCTGCTGAGCCAGGTGAACAAGCGCGACGGCAAGCCGGCGATGTTCTACTGCCATCCGTGGGAAATCGACGCCGACCAGCCGCGCGTGCAGGGCGTCGATGCCAAGTCGCGCTTCCGCCACTACATCAACCTGCACCGCACCGAAGGCCGTCTTGCCCGCCTGATGCGTGATTTCCGCTGGGGCCGGATGGACGAAGTGTTTCCGGAGATCGCCCGTGCGGCCTGAGGCGGAGTTCATGACTGCAGTCACCGTGCGCGCCCCGGCCGACGCCGATCGCGCGAACTGGAATGCCTTCGTCGAAGCCTGCCCGACGGCGAGCTTCTTTCACCTGTTCGAGTGGCGCGACATCATGCGTGACGTGTTCGGCCACGCCACGCACTACCTGCTGGCCGAGCGCGGTGGCCGCATCTGCGGCGTGCTGCCGCTGGCCCAGGTGAAGAGTCGGCTGTTCGGCCACTCGCTGGTGTCGCTGCCCTTTGGTGTCTACGGCGGCGTCGCGACCGAAGATGAAGAGGCAGCGCTCGCGCTCGAAGCGGAGGCACAGCGCATCGCGCAGTCGCTCGGTGTCGACCACCTCGAATTCCGCAACGTCGAGGCACGCCACACCGACTGGCCGACCGAAGACCTGTACGTCACCTTCCGCAAGCAGATCTCGCCTGACGTCGAGGAAAACATGAAAGCCATCCCGCGCAAGCAGCGCGCGATGGTGCGCAAGGGCATCAACAACGGCCTGAAGGCGGTGTTCGACGCCGACAACAGCCGCTTCTTCGAACTGTATTCGGACAACGTGCATCGCCACGGCACGCCGGCGATGTCGCGCCGCTATTTCGACACGCTGCGCAGCACCTTCGGCGAGCGCTGTTCGGTCATGACGGTCGAAGGTCGGGACGGCGCGCTGCTGAGCAGCGTGATGAGCTTCTATTTCCGCGACGAAATCCTGCCGTATTACGCTGGCGACGCGGTGGCGGCGCGCGACCTCGCGGCGAACGACTTCAAGTACTGGGAACTGATGCGCCATGCCTGCGAACGCGGCATCCGCGTGTTCGACTACGGTCGCAGCAAGCAGGGCACCGGTTCCTACTCTTTCAAGAAGAACTGGGGCTTCGAACCGACGCCGCTGCATTACGAGTACTGCCTGTACAAGCGCGACAGCCTGCCGCGCAACAATCCGTCGAACCCGAAGTACAAGCTGATGATCGAAGTGTGGCGTCGCATGCCGCGCAGCTTCGCGAACACGATCGGCCCCTTCATCGTCCGCAATCTGGGCTGACCGGCGTGGAGCCGCTGCTCTTCCTCGCCCACCGGCTGCCCTTTCCGCCCAACAAGGGCGACAAGATCCGCTCCTTCCATCTGCTGAAGCATCTGGCGCGCCGCCACGCGCTGCATGTCGGTACCTTCGTAGATGACCCGGCCGACCTGCCGCACCTGCCCGAACTGTCGGCGATGTGCGTGCAGCTGCACACCGAAACCATCGCCCCGCGCAGCCGCAAGCTGCTGTCGCTGCGCGCGCTGGCGACTGGCGAGGCGCTCAGCGTCGTCTACTACCGGTCGGAAGCGATGCAGCGCTGGGTCGATGACACCATCGCTCGTCACGACATCACCAAGGCCGTCGTGTTCTGCTCGACCATGGCGCAGTACCTCGACCGCCACCCGCATGTGCACCGTATCGTCGATCTGGTCGATGTCGATTCGGCCAAGTGGTCCGAGTACGCGCCGCGTCACCGCTGGCCCATGTCCTGGCTGTACCGGCGCGAAGCAGGCACGCTGCTCGATTTCGAAGCGGGCGTGGTTGCCGCCGCCGACCGCAGCCTGCTGGTCACGCCCGCCGAGGTGGCGCTGTTCGAATCGCTGGCGCCCACGCTGAAGGGGCGCGTCGAGGCGCTGCCCAACGGCGTCGATGTCGACTTCTTCAACCCGGCGAACGCCGGCGCGAACCCCTATGCCTCGGGCGTGAAGCCGGTCGTGTTCACCGGTGCGATGGATTACTGGCCCAATATCGACGCCGCCTGCTGGTTCGCCAATGAAGTGATGCCGCGTATCCGCGCCGTCGAACCGGCCGCGCATTTCTTCGTCGTCGGCATGAATCCGGCGCCTGCCGTGCGCGAACTGGAGAAGACCGGCTTCGTCACGGTGACCGGTCGGGTTGACGACGTGCGCCCCTGGGTCGCGCACGCCGCCTGCGCGGTGGCGCCGCTGCGCGTAGCACGCGGCATCCAGAACAAGGTGCTGGAAGCGATGGCGCTGGCACGGCCGGTGGTTGTCTGGCATACGCTGTCGGCCAGCCTCGACGCACAGCCGGGGCGCGATTTCCTCGCCGCCGACGCGGCCAGCTACGCCGAGTGCGTGCTGGCATTGTTCGATCCTGCTTACGCGCAGGCGATCGGCCAGGCGGCGCGTGCCCGGATCGAACTGGTCTACCGCTGGGACAGCGCGCTGGCTGCGCTCGATGCCTGGCTCGATGCGCCTGCTCCGGCGCGTTCAACCCCACACGGAAGCACACCCGATGTACAACCCGACGTCCTCCATGCCCGCGGCTGATACCGGACGCAGTGCTGCGTCCTGGCGGACGGCCGGGCCGGTATTCCTGCTGCTGTTCGCACTGCTGCTGTGGCTCTACTGGGGCACCGCCGCGTCGATGGCGGAAATCTGGTGGCGTTCGGAAACCTTCGCGCACGGCCTCATCGTGCCGCCCATCTTCCTCTGGCTGGTGTGGCGCAAGCGGGCGGCGCTCGCGGCGCACGTGCCGCAACCCTGCGCGTGGGGGCTGGCCGCGCTGGCCGTTTCTCTGGCCGGCTGGCTGGTGGCCGACGTCGCCGGCGTGCAGGTGGTGCGCCAGCTGGCCTTCGTCGCCAGCATTCCGTCGCTGGTCGTCGCCGTGCTCGGCTGGCGCGTCGCCTGGGTCATCGCCTACCCGCTGGCCTTCCTTTTCCTCGGTGTACCGATGGGAGAGGGCCTGATGGTGCCGCTGATGAACTACACGGCCGACTTCACCGTCGCGTCGCTGCAACTGCTCGGCTTCCCGGTCTATCGCGAAGGCACTTTCTTCGAACTGCCGTCCGGCAGCTGGTCGGTGATCGAGGCCTGCAGCGGGCTGCGTTACCTGATCGCGTCGCTGACCGTCGGTGCCCTGTTCGCTTACCTGAGCTATCGCACGCTGTGGCGCCGTGCCGCCTTCATCCTTGCCTCCTTCGTCGTGCCCATCGTCGCCAATGGTTTCCGCGCGCTGATGATCGTGCTGCTCGCGCACTACTCGGACATGAAGCTGGCGACCGGTGTCGACCACATCATCTACGGCTGGGTGTTCTTCGGCGTCATCATGCTGCTGCTGTTCTGGGTCGGTTCGTTCTGGCAGGAGAAGGAAGCCGACGATGTCGCGCCCGGCGCCGGCTCGATCGCGTTGCGGCCGGTCCCGATGCTGCGCACCGCGCTGACGGCGGCTTCGGCGGCGCTCGTGTTGCTGCTGCCTCCGCTCTATGCGGCGCAACTGGCGCAGCGCGAACTGCCGGCATTACCACAACTGGCACTGCCGGCCGAACCCGGCGACGGCTGGGCGCTCGATGCCGGACCGGCGCTGACCGACTGGCGGCCCACCTTCCAGAACCCGGACCGCGAGCGCACCGTGCAGTACCGCCGCGGCGACGAGGTCGTGGCCGTTCATCTGGCCTGGTACGGCCGCCAGCGACAGGACGCCGAACTGATCAATTCGCGCAACTTCATGATCCGGCAGGAGCACGACGTGTGGTCCAACGTCGGCGAGCGCGTGGTCGATACGCCGGCGCATCCGGTGCGGGAGACGCGCCTGCGCTCGACCGCGCTGCGCCTGCTCATTCACGACTGGTTCGTCGTCGGCGGTGAGCCCACCGTCAGCAGCGTGCGCGCCAAACTCATGTTCGCCCGATCGCTGCTGCTGGACGGCGAGGACAGCGGCTACGCCGTGGTGCTGTGGACGCCGCAGCAGGGCGAGGATCCGGCGGCGCGCGCGCGGCTGGCCGCATTCGCCGCCGTGATCGAACCGCACCTGGGCAAGGCGACCGCGCCGTGAAGCGCGTCGTTCACGTGGTGCATCACTTCGGCACCGGCGGCATGGAGAACGGGATGGTGAACCTGTTCAACAACTTCCCGCCCGGTGACTTCGAGCACCACGTGGTCTGTCTGCAGGGCCACTCGCACTTCGTCGAGCGCATCCGCGACGGCCGGGTCACCTTCCACGACGTGAAGAAGGCGCCGGGCAAGGACCCGGCGCACTACCTGCGGCTGTGGAGGATGCTGCGCGCGCTGCGTCCCGACATCCTGCACACACGCAATCTGTCGGCGCTGGAAGCGGTGCTGATCGGCTGGCTGGCCGGCGTGCCGGTGCGCATCCACGGCGAGCACGGGCGCGACGTGTTCGATCTCGACGGCAGCAACGCCCGCTATAACCGTCTGCGCCGGCTGGTGCGCCCTTTCGTCCACCGCTATCTGACGGTCAGCCGCGACCTGCAGAACTGGTTGCGCGACGCCATCGGCGTCGATGCGGCGCGCGTCACGCAGATCTACAACGGAGTGGACAAGCAGCGCTTCCGGCCGCGTGTCGATGCCTCACGCAGTGTCTTGCCCGAGACCTTTCGCGGTGACGCCTTCGTGATCGGTAGCGTCGGTCGCATGGTCGGCGTGAAGGACTACCCGACTCTGGTGCGTGCCTTCATCGATGCCACGCGGCACCCCGGTGGCGAGCGCCTGCGCCTGGTCATCGTCGGCGACGGCGGCGAGCGCGCCGGCTGCCAGGCGCTGCTGGACGAAGCCGGTGTGGCCGACCGCGCCTGGCTCACTGGCGAGCGCAAGGACATTCCGGAGTTGATGCAGGCCTTCGACCTGTTCGTGCTGCCGTCGCTGGGCGAAGGCATTTCCAACACCATCCTCGAAGCGATGGCCTGTGGTCTGCCCATCGTGTCCACTGCGGTCGGCGGCACGCCGGAACTGGTGGACGACGGCATCAACGGTCGGCTGTTCGTGCCCGGCGACGTCGCGGCGCTGTCGGCCTGCGTGCAGGAATACGCATCCGATGCGGCGCTGCGGGACGCGCACGGAAGTGCATCACGGCAGAAAATCGAGGCCTCCTTTAGCATTGAAGCCATGGTTGCCGCGTATCGCGACGCCTATCTTGCGCTGTCCGCGAAGCAAGGTCGCCCCGGCAGCTCCACCACCTGACAGGATTTCCCGCATGTGCGGTTTCGTTGGCATTTTCGACACGCGCAACCGGCGTGATGTAGGTCGCGACGTGCTGCACCGGATGAACGAGGCGCAGCATCACCGCGGTCCGGACGAGGGCGATCTGCATCTCGAACCCGGCGTCGGTCTCGGTCACCGCCGGCTGTCCATCATCGACGTGGCGAGCGGTCAGCAGCCGCTGGCCAATGAGGACGGTTCGGTCATCGTCGTGTTCAACGGCGAGATCTACAACTTCCAGTCGCTGATTCCGGAACTGACCGCGCTGGGCCACACCTTCCGCACGCGCAGCGATACCGAAGTGATCGTGCACGCCTGGGAGCAGTGGGGCGAAGCCTGCGTCGAGCGTTTCCGCGGCATGTTCGCGTTCGCCCTGTTCGATCGCAATCAGGACGTGCTTTTCCTGGCGCGCGACCGCCTCGGCGTGAAGCCGCTCTTCTATTCGCTGCTGCCCGACGGCCAGCTCATCTTCGGTTCCGAGCTGAAGGCGCTGACCGCGCACGGCGGCCTGAATCTCGACCTCGACCCGCTGGCGGTCGAAGAGTATTTCGCGCTTGGCTATGTGGCCGACCCGCGCACCATCTACCGCCACGCTTTCAAGCTGGAGCCGGCGCACAGCCTGCGCATCCGCCGCGGTGAAACACCGCCGGCGCCGCGTCGTTACTGGGACGTCGACTTCGGCCACGTCGAGGCGATCGACGAAGTGCAGGCCGAAGAGGAGCTGATCCGCCGGCTGCGCGAATCGGTCAGCCTGCGCATGATTTCCGAAGTGCCGCTGGGCGCCTTCCTGTCCGGCGGCGTCGATTCGTCGGCGGTGGTGGCGATGATGGCGCAGTCCTCCGACACGCCGGTGAATACCTGCGCCATCGCCTTCGACGATCCGGCTTTCGACGAATCGAAGTTTGCGCAGCAGGTGGCCGACCGCTACCGCACCAACCACCGCGTCGAAATGGTGGCGTCCGACGATTTCGACCTGATCGATACGCTGGCCTGGCTGTACGACGAGCCCTACGCCGACAGCTCGGCGCTGCCGACCTACCGTGTGTGCCAGCTGGCGCGCAAGCACGTGACGGTGGCGCTGTCCGGCGACGGCGGCGACGAGAGCTTCGGCGGCTACCGCCGCTACCGCATGCACCTGATGGAAGAGCGCCTGCGTTCGCGCCTGCCGCTGGGCGTGCGTAAGCCGCTGTTCGGTACGCTGGGCCAGATCTACCCGAAGGCGGACTGGGCGCCGCGCGTCTTCCGCGCCAAGAGCACGTTCGAATCGCTGGCGCGCACCTCGGTGGAAGCCTATTTTCACTCGGTGTCCATCCTGCGCGACCCGATGCGCGCCCAGCTGTTCAGCCCGCGGATGAAGGCCGCACTGGGCGGCTACAACGCGGTCGAGGTGTTCCACCGCCACGCCGCACGCCATACCTCGGACGAACCGCTGTCGCTGGTGCAGTACCTCGATCTGAACACCTATCTGGTCGGCGACATCAACACCAAGGTCGATCGCGCCAGCATGGCGCACTCGCTGGAAGTGCGCGAACCGCTGATGGACCACCCGCTGGTCGAATGGCTGGCGACGCTGCCGGCTTCGCTGAAGATACAAGGGCAGGAAGGCAAGTACCTGCTGAAGAAATCGCTCGAACCGCATCTGCCGCACGACATCATGTACCGGCCGAAGATGGGCTTTTCGGTGCCGCTGGCGCGCTGGTTCCGCGGTCCGCTGAAGCAGCGCGTGCGTGACGCGGTGCTGGGCAGCCGTCTGGCCGACACCGGCTGGTTCAACCGCCCCTATCTCGAACACCTGGTCGACGCGCACCAGTCCGGCCTGCGCGACTACAGCGCGTCGCTGTGGACCCTGCTCATGTTCGACGCCTTCCTGCGCAACCAGGAAGCGTCGGCCATCCGTGCCGCCGCCTGAAAGAGACACCGATACCGATGCGCATCCTGCACGTACTGGATCACTCGATTCCGCTGCACAGCGGCTACACCTTCCGCACCGCCGCCATCCTGCGCGAGCAGCGCAAGCTCGGCTGGGACACGCACCACGTCACCAGCGTCAAGCACACCGCGCCCGGCCCGCTGGTCGAGGAGGTCGATGGCCTCACCTTCCACCGCACGCCGTGGACGCCCGGCACCATCGACCGCGTACCGGTGCTGCGCGAGCGGGCGCAGATGCGTGCGCTCGAAGCGCGACTGTTCGAGGTCGCGCGCGAGCTGAAGCCGGACGTGCTGCACGCGCATTCGCCGGTGCTCAACGCCTTTCCAGCGCTGAACGTCGGGCGCCGGCTGGGCATTCCCGTCGTCTACGAAATCCGTGCCTTCTGGGAGGACGCCGCAGTCGATCACGGCACCACCACCGAAGGCAGCCTGCGCTACCGCGCCACCCGCGCGATGGAAACGCGCGCGGTACAGCAGGTCGATGCCGTCACCACGATCTGCGAAGGTCTGCGTCGCGATCTGGTGGCGCGCGGCGTGCCGGAGTCCAAGATCACCGTCATCCCCAACGCAGTCGACATCGACAACTTCGCTTTCGGCGTCCCCGGCGACGACGCGCTGCGCGCCGAACTGGGGCTGACCGGCAAGCGCGTGCTCGGCTTCATCGGCTCCTTCTACGCCTACGAGGGTCTGGACCTGCTGCTGCGCGCGCTGCCGGCCATCCTGCAGCAGGCGCCGGACATCGCGCTGCTGCTGACCGGCGGCGGGCCGCAGGAGGAGAACCTGAAGAAGCTGACGCAGGAACTCGGCCTGCAGGCGCACGTGAAGTTCACGGGTCGCGTGCCGCACGCGCAGGTGCAGCGCTACTACAGCCTGGTCGACGTGCTGGTCTATCCGCGTCATTCGATGCGGCTGACCGATCTGGTGACGCCGCTCAAGCCGCTGGAAGCGATGGCGCAGGGCCTGCTGCTGGTCGCGTCCGACGTCGGTGGTCACAAGGAGCTGATCCGCGACGGCGAGACCGGCATGCTGTTCCGTGCCGGCGACGCGGAAGATCTGGCGCGCAGCGTGCTGCGGCTGCTGGCCATGCAGGACCGCTGGCCGCAACTGCGCGAAGCGGGGCGGCGCTATGTCGAAACCGAGCGCAACTGGACGAACTCGGTCGCGCGCTATCGCGACGTCTATGGCCGGCTGACCGGCCGTGCCGCTGCATGACGCAGCGCGGGCCGCACATCGTCGTATTCTCGACGCTGTTCCCGAACGGTGCGCAGCCGCAGGCCGGCGTGTTCATCCGCGAGCGCATGTTCCGTGTCGGCGCCGAACTGCCGCTGACCGTGGTTGCACCGGTGCCCTGGTTTCCGTTCCAGTCGCTGCTGCGCCTGATCCGGCCGCACTTCCGTCCGGACGTCCCGCGCATCGAGGTACAGCAGGGCGTGACCGTGCTGCATCCACGCTTCCTGTCTGTGCCCGGACTGTTCAAGCGTCTCGACGGCGTACTGCTGGCGCTCGGCGCACGCGGCACGCTGGCACGTCTTAAGCGTGAGGGCCGTCTGGACGTGCTCGACGCCCACTTCGCCTATCCCGACGGCTATGCGGCCAGTCTGCTGGCGCGCTGGCTGCAGGTGCCGTTCACGATCACGCTGCGCGGCACCGAAGCCCGCCACGCGCGCACGCCCGGCCTGCGCGAACGTCTGCTCGCCGCGCTGGAACGGGCCGATTGCGTGTTTTCGGTGTCCTCTTCGCTGGCCGATATCGCCGCCGGCCTCGGCATCGCCCGCGACAAGCTGCAGGTCGTGGGCAATGGCGTCGATACGCGCAAGTTCCATCCGGTCGACCGTGACGCGGCGCGGCGCGCGCTGGACATTCCGGCCGACGCCACGGTGCTGATCAGCGTCGGCGGCCTGACCGAGCGCAAGGGCTTTCACCGCGTGATCGAGCTGCTGCCGGGGCTGCGCCACGAAGTGCCGGAGCTCCTGTTCCTGATCGTCGGCGGCGCCAGCGCCGAAGGGGACTGGGGGCCGCAGCTCAGGCAACAGGTGCGCGAACTCGGGCTGGAGGACTGCGTGCGCTTTCTCGGCACCCTGCCGCCGGAGGCGCTCAAGCAGCCGCTGTCGGCGGCCGATGTGTTCGTACTGGCGACGCGCAACGAAGGCTGGGCCAATGTTTTTCTCGAAGCGATGGCCTGCCGGCTGCCGGTCGTGACGACCGATGTCGGCGGCAACCGCGAAGTCGTCTGCCGCGACGAGCTGGGTACCGTCGTACCGTTCGGCGACGCCGCCGCGCTGCAGACGGCGCTGTCCGCCGCGCTCGCGCGCGACTGGGACCGGGATGCCATCCTGGCCTACGCGCGGGACAATGAATGGGATGGACGCGTGGCCGCACTGGTCACCGCGTTCAGGGCGCTGGGCCGCAGCGGAGCGGTCGCCGCCACCGAAGAAGGAGTCAGACGAGTTGGCTGAAGCATCGAAATGGGCGCATGTGCGCGAGCAGATCGAGTACCGGACCCTGCTCGCGTCCAAGTGGTGCGTGCAGCGCCTGCCGCGTGCCGCAGGGGCGCGCCGTCACGTGTTTGTCGCCGGCATGCAGCGTTCGGGCACCAATATGCTGATGGACCTGATCGAGCGCAGCATGCTGACCGACGTCTATCACGAGCGCGACCCGCGCGCCTTCGACAACTACATGATGCGCGAGCTGCCGGTGATCCGCCGGCTGGTGGAACAGTCGCGTGCGCCGCACTTCGTCATCAAGTGCCTGTGCGAACTCGATCGCCTGCCGGCGCTGATGAGCGAGTTCCAGCCGTCGAAGGCGCTGTGGATCGTGCGCGAGTACCGCGATGCGGTGAATTCCGCGCTGGTGTCCTTCGGCCGCTTCTCGCAGCAGATCGACCGCATCGTGCGTGGCAAGGCCGATGGCGAGTGGTTTGCTGGCGGCATGTCCGACGACACGCTGCGCCTGGTGCGCGAACTGTGGCGGCCGGACATGAACGAGGCGACCGCTGCCGCGCTGATCTGGTATTTCCGCAACCTGCTGTTCTTCCAGATGAAGCTGGATCGTAATCCGCGGGTGAAGCTGCTGTCCTACGAATCGCTGGTGACCCACCCGGTCGAGGAGTGCGAAGCGGCCTTCCGCTTCATCGACCTGCCGTTCACGCCCTTCATCACGCGCAAGGTGTTCGCCAGCTCGATCAGCAAGAAGGCGCCGCCGCCGGTCGAACCGGCGGTTGCCCAGCTGTGCGACGAACTGATGGCGCGCTTCGCCGCCGTGCGGGGGACGCATGCCTGATCTGCGTACCCGTCTGGTATCCGGCCTTGTCTTTCCGTTGCAGGAGCGGCTGAAGAAGCACAGCACGGTGGCCGACCGGCGTGCGATGGAGGACAGCCAGTGGTGGCCGCGCGAGCGGCTGGAAGCGCTGCGCGTGCAGCGGCTGCGTGCGTTGCTGACGCATGCGGCGGCACACGTTCCGTACTACCGCGATCTGTTCGCGCGCATCGGCTTCGATCCGGCTGCAGTGTCCAGCCTGACCGACCTGCAGCGGCTGCCCTTCCTCGACAAGCCGCTGATCCGCGCCCACACCGACGCATTGAAGGCGGATGATGCACGCGGGCTGGCGCGCTTCAACACCGGCGGGTCGAGCGGTGTGCCGCTCATCTTCTACATCGGCCTCGAACGCGTCAGTCGTGACGTTGCCGCCAAGTGGCGTGCCACCCGCTGGTGGGGCGTCGATATCGGCGATCCGGAGATCGTGCTGTGGGGCAGCCCGATCGAACTGGGCGCGCAGGACCGCGTGCGCCTGCTGCGCGATCGCCTGATGCGCACCCGGCTGCTGCCGGCTTTCGAAATGTCCGACGCGAAGGTCGAAGGCTTCATCGACGAAATCCGTGCGCTGCGGCCGAAGATGCTGTTCGGCTACCCGTCGGCGTTCGCCCACATCGCCCGCCATGCGCAGCGGCAGGGCGTGCGCATGGACGACCTCGGCATCAAGGTGGTGTTCGTCACCTCCGAACGTCTGTACGACCACCAGCGCACGCTGATCGAACAGAGTTTCGGTGCACCGGTGGCCAACGGTTATGGCGGGCGCGACGCCGGTTTCATCGCGCACCAGTGCCCGTCTGGCTCGCTGCACATCACCGCCGAGGACGTGATCGTCGAAATCGTCGATCGCGAAGGTCGGGTGCTGCCTCCGGGAGAGTCCGGCGAGATTGTCGTCACCCATCTGGCCACCCGTGACTTCCCCTTCGTGCGCTACCGCACCGGCGACGTCGGCGTGGTGGCGGCGCCGGACGACGCGCCCTGCGCCTGCGGTCGCACGCTGCCGGTGCTGAAGGAAGTGCAGGGCCGCAGCACCGATTTCATCGTCGCCCGGGATGGCACGGTGATGCACGGCCTGGCGCTGATCTACATCGTGCGCGACATGCCCGGCGTGGCCGGCTTCCGCATCGAGCAGGAAAGCCTGGATCTCACCCGGGTCAAGGTGATGACCGAGCCCGGCTTTCCGGCCGACGGCGATGCGCGCATCCGCGCCGGCATGAAGGCGCGCCTCGGCGAATCGGTCGAGGTCGTGGTCGAGCACGTTGCGCAGATCGCGGCCGAAGGCTCGGGCAAGTTCCGCTACGTCGTCAGCAAGGTGGCTGCATGATCGAGGTGACGCGTCGTGCGTGACATCGTCGTCACCATCGCCGTATTCGGCATGTTGCCCTTCATCCTGCGTACGCCCTGGATAGGCATCCTGGTGTTCACCTGGCTCAGCCTGATGAACCCGCACCGGCTGGCCTACGGTTTTTCGCTGAGCTTTCCGTTCGCGATGATCGTTGCGCTGACCACGCTGGTGGCGCTGCTGTTCTCGAAGGAGATCAAGAAGATCATCTGGACGCGCGAGAGCATCATCCTTGCGCTGTTCGTGATCTGGATGTGCATTACGACGACACAGGCGATCTACCCGGCCGACGCGCAGATCCAGCTGGACAAGGTGCTGAAGATCCAGCTGATGATCTTCGTGGCCTTGATGATTATGCGCAGTTTCGACCGCATCGAGGCGCTGGTCTGGGTGTCGGCGGCGTCGATCGGCTTCTATGGCTTCAAGGGCGGCATCTTCACCATCCTGCGCGGCGGTGTGTTCCGCGTGCAGGGACCGCCCGGCACCTTCATCGGTGGCAATAACGAGATCGGTCTGGCGCTGGCGATGACCGTTCCGCTGCTTTACTTCATGCGGTCGCGGGCGGCCAATCCGCTGCTCAGGCTCTTCCTGACCACCTGGGTGGTGCTGACCGCCTTTGCGGCGATCGGTACGCAGTCGCGGGGCGCAATGCTGGGCATGGCATCGATGACCGTGTTCATCTGGCTTAACAGTCGAAAGAAGATACAAACCGCCATCCTGCTGGCGGTGACCGGCTACGCGATCGCCAATTTCATGCCGCAGTCCTGGTACGACCGCATGAGTACCATCGAGACGCACGAGGAGGACAAGTCCGCTCAGGGGCGCGTCAATGCCTGGTGGACCAGCTTCAACATGGCGAACGACCGCATCTTCGGCGGCGGTTTCGAGTGCTGGAAGCGTCAGGTGTTCGCGATGTACGCACCCGACCCGACAAACGTGCGCGACGTGCACAGCGTCGTGTTCGAGGTACTCGGCGAACACGGTTACATCGGGCTCGGCCTGTTCTTTGCCCTCGGCCTGTGCACCTGGCTCAGCGCAGGCTGGAGCGCCCGCCGGGCGCGCAAGATGCCCGACATCGCCTGGGTGGCGGACATGATGCGCATGGTCCAGGTGAGCCTCATCGCTTACGCGACCGCTGGCCTTTTCCTCGGGCTGGCCTACTTCGACTACTACTACACGCTGATCGTAGTCGTTGTCGCGACGACCTGGCTGATCCGCCAGCGCATCGCAGGCCTGCCGGACGCCGACTGGGCCCGCGCGCGGCCGGCCGGGCTGTTCGCCGGTGGCCGCATTCCACGACTGTTGCCCTGGAAGCCGAGACCGCAACCGGCCCAGCCCGGCGCTCCGGGGTGAGAGCGGGAGACCTGGCATGGATTTGAAGGAGGCCTGGCGCATCCTGCGCCGACGTCTGAACAGACGCGCGATCGGCGAAGCGCAGCTGACGCAGCGCTATCAGAAAGTGCACGGTCGTCCATTCGACCCGGCACGCGTCGAGCGCTTCACCGAAAAGGTGCTGCAGCGAATGCTCGTCGTGAACAGGCGCGGCAATGCAGTTTATTCACGCCTCAGCGACAAGTACGCGGTGCGCGACTATGTGCGCGAGAAGGTTGGCGAAGCGCATCTGGTCGATCTGATCTGGTCGGGCACCGACCCGCGGCGCATTCCTTTCGACCGACTGCCGCCGAAGTGCGTCATCAAGACGAACAATGGCTCCGGCGGCAACATCCTGATCGACGGCGCATTCGACCGCGATGAGGTCATCGCGCGGCTGACGGAGTGGCTGGGCAAGGACTACTACTGGATCGACCACGAATATCACTACGCGAAGATCAAGCCGCGCGTCGTGATCGAGGCCTATCTCGACGATGGTCAGGAGAACGGCCCGCTGGATTACAAGCTGTGGTGTTTCGACGGCGTGCCGCAGCTCGTGCAGGTCGACGACTGCCGGCACGGCATCAACGCCTTCTACGATCGCGACTGGACATTGCTGCCCTTCCGCTACCGCGACAACCAGAAGGATTTCGACATGCCGCGCCCGGCCAATCTCGACCGGCTACTCGAAGTCGGCGCCCGTCTGTCCGAGGGCTTCGATTTCGTCCGCGTCGATCTGTACAACGTGCACGGACAAGTCTATTTCGGCGAAATGACCTTCACCCCCTTGGGCGGCCGCATGCGCTTCCGCCCGGATGAATGGGACCTGACCGTCGGGCGCTTCTGGCAACAGGCGAACTGATCTGCGGCGCAGTATCAGCGTTTCAGTGTCAGCGTCTCAGTGTCAGCGTCTCAGTGTCAGCGTTTCAGATCGTGCGTATGCTCGACCGTCTGCCGCATCACCGCCGCCCACGAGAAATCCCGATGTGCCCGCGTTTCCGCACGGGCGGCGCAGGCCGCGCCGAAGCCGGTCGTCGGGTCGAGCAGCGTGAACAGCGCTTCGGTCACCGCGGGCAGTGAATTGCCGTCGCAGCGCAGACCCGTTTCGCCGTCGAGCACGGCCGAGCCGGTGCCGCCGGCCATGCCGGTCAGCGAGGTGCGGCCGCAGGCCGCCGCCTCGATATAGACCATGCCGAAACCTTCGGTGTCGGCGCCGATGTCGCGGTTGGGCATCGCGAACAGATCGCTCGCCGCGTACCACAGCGGCAGATCGTCGGCGCTGACGCCGCCGAGCAGGTGGATGCGTTCCGGCATTTCCGACGCGGCACGGATGCCGGCCAGGTACTCGGCGTCCTCACCCTTGCCGATCACCGCGTGGTGCACGTCCAGCCCGCGGCGCACCAGTTCCGGCACCGACTGCATCACGTAGTCGAAACCCTTGCGCCGCGACAGCCGGCCGACCGACAGGATGAGCTTGGCCTCCTGCTTCAGGCCGAGCGAGGCGCGCAGCTTCGAGCCATCCAGCCCCGGGCGGAAGCGCTCGGTGTCCACGCCGGGATTGATGATGACCACACGTTCCGGCTGCACGCCCATGTCGAGCAGCAGACCGCGCGTGAATTCGCTGTTGGCGATCACGAGCTGCGCGCCGCAATAGGCCTCACGCATCGCCTTGACCCGACGCGGCTGGCGCCACGTCGTGATTTCCTCGCCGTGCGCGTAGATGACCACGGGCAGGCGCAGCAATCGGCCGGCGCGCACGGCGACCAGGCCTTCGGGCAGCACGCGGCCGGCGTGGATCTGGGTGACCGGATGGCGCCAGCCCACGCTCAGCGTCTTCAGGAAGAACTCGAGATAGACCGGTAGCGACTCCGGACGCAGCCATGGATAGCGCTTGAGCCCGAGACGATGGATGGTGTTCGGGCTGGCGCGGTCGTGCTCTTCGGCACCCGGCACGTCGGCGGTCAGGATGTGCGTGCCGGCGCCGCCCATGCGGCGGTACACCTCGTCGAACCACACCGCCGTCCCGCCCTTGGTGGGCTGGAACAGTTCGGTGATGACCAGGAATCGGGCGTCGGGCGTGTTCATCGCCTCACCCGTCCAGTCGCGCATTCGGATGCGCGGCCAGCCAGTGTTCGAGCATCATCAGCACCCAGATCATCACGCCATAGTAGGAGGCGTGTTCGCTGCGGTGGCGCTCCAGCAGATGCTTGACGAAATCGGGCTGCACGACGCCGCGCTGCGCCAGCGCGTCGAGCGCGTCGTGTGCCATGCGGCTGAGCTGCGGGTCCTGCTGCATCCACAGACCGAAGGGCAGGCCGAAGCCGTGCTTGGACTTGGTGATCGTCGCCTGCGGCAGGAAGTCCTTCAGTGCGTCCTTGAAGAACCAGCGCAGCTGGCCATTGCGCACCTTGTAGTCGGCCGGCAGCATGGCCGAGAAGTCCAGCAGCCGCTCGTCGAGCAGCGGGTAATGCACCTCGATGTCGGCCAGTTCGCACATGCGCGACACCTTGCGCAGATCGCTGTCGGCCAGCGTCTGCTTCAGGTCCAGATGCATCATGCGGTTGACCATCGCCTGCGATCGCGTGCGGCCGTACACCTCGCGCGCGATCGCGCGCGGGTGGTCCGGGTCGATGCCGCGCAGCAGCCGCTCGGGCAGGATGCGCGATGCGCCCTCACGTTCGACGTGGTTGAACACCTCCATCCGGTCCGGCAGCGGAATGCTCGCGCGCTGCACGTAGTTGCGGCCCTTGCGCAGCACGCCGACCGCCAGCGCATCGGGCAGCTGGCCGAGCACGCCGTTCAGTACTGCGCGCAGCGGTGCCGGCACACGGCCGTAGCGCTCGAACACTTCCTGATCGGCATAGCGCGCGTTGCCGCCGAAGATTTCGTCGCCCCCGTCGCCAGCCAGCATCAGCGTGCGGCCGTCGGCGCGCGCCATGCGGGCGCAGAAGTAGGTCGGCACCGCCGAGGCGTTGCCGAAGGGTTCGTCGTAGATGGCTGCGATCTTCGGGATCGCTTCGGCAACATCGGCCGGGGTGACGTAGTACTCGTGGGCGGTGCAGCCGAAATGACCGGCGGCGATGCGCGCGAACTCCATTTCGTCGAAGCCGTCTGCGTCGAAGCCGATGGAATAGGTGTCGGGGCCGCGACCGGTCACACGGGCCATCATGCCGGCGACGGTCGAGCTGTCGGTGCCGCCGCTGAGGAAGGCGCCGACGCTGTCGCGGGTGGTCGCGTCGCGCACCGACGATTCGAGCAGCTCGCGGAACTGCGCCGCGTAGCGGGCATAGTCGTCGGGCGTATCGTCGGCGTAGGGCATGCTCCAGTAGAAGCCGGTGCGCAGTGCGCCGTCGCGCAGATGCACGTATTGCGCCGGCAGCAGCTTGAATACGTCGCGGTAGATGGTGGCCGGTGCCGGCACCATGTGGCAGTAGAGGTAGTCGTACAGCGACTGCGGATCGATCGCCGGGCGCACTGCCGGGTGCGCGGTCACCGCGTCGGTGGTCGCGCCGAACACCAGCGTGCTGCCGCGCAGCGCGTAGCACAGCTCCTGCGCGCCGACGCGATCGATGGCGAGCAGTGCTTCGTGCCGTGCGCCGTCGACCAGGGCGAGCGAGAAGCGTCCGCGCAGCGATTCGAGCAATGCCGGACCGCGCTCGCGCCAGGCCTGCAGCAGCGACTGCGCCATGCCGGTGTGTGCGGCGCGCGCGGCGAGGTCGGCGTCCGCCCACGACGGCTTGCCGGCCAGTGCCAGCAGCAGGTCACCGTCCTTGCACACTTCCGTATCGCCGGGGCGGGCGCGCACCGCCACCGCGGCGCGGCCACCGAGACGGAACTGCACGCCGGCATCGGACAGGCCGCCAAGCCGCTCGGCCATGTTGCCGATCAGCCCGGTGCGATCGTCGAGTGGTGCATTGGGCGGATTCGGGCCGTCAAGCCAGCCGCAGATCTTGCTCATCGTTCTTCCTTTTCAGTGCGGACGCACTCGCTGGTGCCCCTTGCGCGGTACGTCTTCATCGTTGTGCTCCAACCAGGCGGTCGTACAGCCGGCTGTAGCCCTGTGCGACGCTGTGCAGCGAGAACTGCTCCTGGGCGATGCGCCGGCCGTTCTCGCCCAGCGCGCGTCCGGCCGGTGACAGGCCGCTGCACACGGCCAGTGCCAGCGCCTGCGGGTCGTCCGGCGAATACGTATAGCCGGTGCGGCCGTGCTGCACCAGATCGCGGGTGCCGCTCACGTCGGCCGCGACGCAGGGCAGACCGCTGGCCATCGCCTCCAGCACCACGTTGGGCAGGCCTTCGCGGTGCGAAGGCAGCACCAGAAGGTCGGCTGCGCGCAGATAGCGCTCCACGTCGGCACTGCGCGGCCGCAGCATGAAACGCTGTGGCGCCTGCCGGCCGAGCGCGTTCAGGCGGGCGATCAGTTCGCCGTTCGGGTCCTCGCGACTCTGCGGGCCGACGGCGACCAGCAGGGCGCCGGTGCCGAAGGCGTCCTGATGCACCCACTGTGTGGCCAGCCATTCGATATTCTTGCGCGCGTCCATTACACCGGCGTACAGCGCCACCGGCACGTCGGCCGGCAGTCCGAGTTCACTGCGCAGCGCCGCGCGGGCGGCGGCGTCGGCGGGGTGAAAGAGCGCGGTATCGACACCATTCGGCAGATAGTGGATGCGTTCGGCCGGCAGTCCGCAGTCGTTGAACTCGCGCACCAGATCGCGGCTGATCGCGACGCAGGCGTCGACCTGGCGCAGTAGCGCACGGTGCAGCCGACCGCTCAGCGTGCGGCCGATGTCGTGCAGGTCGTCGTTGGCCAGGCTGGCCTTGACGATGGACTTCAGACCGGCGGCGCGTGCCAGCGGTCCGACGATGGCATTCGTGTAATAGGCGCCGTGGCTGTGCAGCACGTCGAAGTCGTGACGGCGCCGCCAGACGTAGGCGCACAGATTGGCCCACAGCCGCAGTTCGCGATGCTTGGCACCGCGTCCGGCGTAAAGACGCGTGACCGGAAAGCCATCCACCGTGTCGTGCTCGGGCAGATCGCGCCAGCGCACCGTCACGAATTCGACATGATGGCCGAGCCTCCGCAACTGTCGCGCCAGCATCAGCGCCTGCTGCGCAGCGCCACTGAACTCGGGCGGGAAATAGGTCGAGTACATGAGCACGCGCAGCGGCCGCGCCGCAGCCAGACTGGCGGGCGTGAGGTCCTGCTGGGACGGTGTGCTCGATGCGCTGTGCAGGCTCATGCGGGCCGGAGGCGGTCGGGTGCGTAATGGGCGACTACTGTAGCCGAGCCTGCGCCCCTGCGACGAGGGAAGATGCCGCACTGCAGGGTGTTCGCCCGGTCAGCTGTCGTGCCGCGCCCGCCACGCCGCGAGGTTGATCAGCCCCCATACGCGGTGGGCAGCGCGCGTGTCTCCGGCGATGAAGCGATCTCGCCAGCGGACCACTTCCGCCGGATCGAGACCGGTTCGCTCGATGGCGGCAGTGTCGCCCAGGTGGCGTCGCACCAGTCTATGGTCGTGGCCGCGCAACAGCGCGACGAGGTCGATATTGAAGCCGCGCTTCGGTGTATCCCAGATGGCTTCGGGCACATGCCGCGCCAGCAGGTCGCGCAGCAGGCGCTTTTCGCGTCCGGCCTGCCAGCACCACGCTTCCGGCATCGCCTGCAGCAGGCGGCTGACGTCGGCGGCGCCAAAAGGGTGTTCGATGCGCAAGCCGGTCGCCAGCGCGGCCTGGCGGATGCGGTCGTCCGGCTGCGCCTCGCCCTGCAGCACCGACAGGCGCTGCAGATGCGAACGGCCGGCCAGCGCCGCGTGCTCACGATAAAAGCGGGTGCCCGACAGATCGGCTGCGCGACCGGTCAGGCGGGCGATGTCGGTGGCGTTGAAGCCGTTCCAGCGGATGAACAGGTCCTGCGCCACGTCGAAGCGGAACATCCGCGCGTAGCCGCCGATCAGCGGCAGTGCCTGCAAGGTGCCGGCGATGGCGCGGCGCAGCGGCGCCGGGATGCGGGCCACGTGATCGTGCGCGATGCGCCGCCAGCGCGCCGGCATCAGTCCGGCCAGCGCCTCGGCACCCGTGCCGTCCAGCGCGCGGTCGGACTGCTGCGCGCACGCCTCGTACAGCAGCCGCGTCGGCATGCCGGCCGGGTCGCAGTAGGGCTGTTCGGCGTGCGCGTGCGCCCGCTCGAACACGGCTTCCAGCGCGTCGAGATCGGGGCGCAGCACATGGTGGCGCAGGCCGAGGTGGGCGGCGATGCGCGCCGCGGTGGCGGATTCGTCCAGTGTCGCGTCGTCGAAGCCGACCGACCACGCTTCGATCGCGTGACCGCCGTCCTTCGCCAGCGCACACAGCAGGGCCGAATCGACGCCGCCGCTGAGGAAGGCGGCCGGCGCGTGCGCGCCGTCCAGCCGGCGCGCGATGGCGGCCAGCAGGCGGGCATGGACTTCGTCGCAGGCTGCGTCATAGTCGGCCGGCAAGGGCGGCGCTGCCGCATGCGGCAGCGCACGCACGCCGCTGCTGTCGAACACCAGCGCGGCGCCGGCTTCGAGCGCGTAAACGCCGTCGTGGATGGTGTTCGGTGCAGCGATGTCGAGGAAGCGCAGGAACTCGTCGAGCCCGCGTGCCGAGATGCCGGGCCGGGTCGGCAACTGTGCGAGCAGGGTGTCGAGCCCCGTGGCGAAATGCAGGCAGCCCTGCGCGTCGCGGTGCCAGAACAGCGATACCGAGCCGGCCGGGTCGCGCGCCAGCAGCAGGCGGCGTTGCGCGCTGTCGCAGGCGGCCAGCGCGTAGCGGCCATCGGCGTCCGGCGCGACGCCGTCACGCAGCGGGTCGTTCAGCGTTTCGCCGCGGAACAGCTCGCCGGCGAGATGCAGATCGGCCGCTGCCGCTGGCGGCCGGAACCATCCCGGCGATAGCGTCAGTTGGCCGCTGCGTGGATCGAAATGTCCGTGCGCCGTCGCGTTCATGTCGATACCGCCCTGAGCCACTGACGCAGCGCGGTCAGCGGGTGACCGGCAGACAGGGATTGCCGCGCCAGCGAGCGCAGTTCGCGCCGGCGCAGCGCGTCGATGCGCGCCGCAAGGTGCTGCGCCTGGGGCCACTGCGCGAGGCGGCCAAGCACGTCGATGTAGGCGCGCTGCATCGCCGTGGTGTCGCGCGACAGATTGCTGTCATGACGGCGGCGCAGCAGCGCCAGGCCCGGATGCCACAGCAGCGGAAAACGCGCGGCGCAGCGCAGCCACAGGTCGAGATCCTCGACCAGTGCGAGCGAGGTGTCGAAACCGCGAAGTGCCTCGAAGGCGTCGCGACGCATCACGACGCCGCCGGTGGTGACGAAGTCGGCATCGAGCAGCTTGTCCAGCGGATCGACGACGCGATTGGCGTCGCCGAAGAAGTCCGCACCCAGGCCGCCCTGTTCGAACAGCGTTCGTGCGTGCGGCCGAGTCGTGCCGTCGCCGACGTCGTCGAACTGACGGCAATCGCCGAACACCATCGCCGCATCGGGCGTCGCCTCCAGCAGCGCGAGCCGCGCGGGCAGACTGTTGGCCGGCCACAGGTCGTCGGCGTCGAGGAAGGCGATGAATTCGCCGCGGCCCGCGGCCACACCGGCATTGCGCGCGGCGGCGGGTCCGGGCGCCGGGCTGTCGATGACGCGCGCGCCGGCCGCGCGGGCGATGTCCGCGGTGTCGTCGCTGCAGTGGTTGGCGACGACGACGATGTCCGGTGCCGACGAGAGTGGCTGGGACTGCACGCTGGCGATCGCGTCGGCGATCCAGCGGGCCGCGTTGTGCGCCGGGATGACGACGCTCAGCATCGCTGCGTCAGACCGGGCGGCCGGTCAGCATGGCCAGCGCCAATGACAGGATGAGGCGGCCGCGCGCCAGCGGCGCCAGCGCGAAGGCCTGTACAAGATCGCGCAGCGCGGCCGCGCGCTCACCGTCGCGGTAGCGCCACTTGGCGTAGTCGGCCAGCACGCCGGCCATCGCGGTGCGCCAGAACGCGCCACGGTCCGGGGGTGGCAGCAGATCCCGATTCTTGTTCATCACCTGCAGCGCGCTGTTGCGCATTACTTCGCGATTGCGGCTCATGCTGCCCGGTGCCCGCAGGATGCACACCTGCGCCTCACGCACGCAGCCGAAACGGGTGATGGCAGCGAGACGCATCCACATGTCGATGTCTTCGAGACTGCGCAAGGCGGTGTCGAAACCTCCGGTCCGCGCGAACAGCTTGTGCTGCGCCATCACGGCGGAGCCGCTGCCGGCGACGGTGGCGTTGGTGGCGAAGATGTCGCGCAGGATGGCGCCGTGCGCGCCGCTGTCTTCCCAGGTGCCGACCTGCCTGCCCTCGGGATCGACGATCAGCGCCGCGGTCGAGCAGAAACCGATGTCGGTCTGCGCGTCGACCAGGTCCAGCTGCGCGGCGAGCTTGCCCGGTAGCCACCAGTCGTCGGCGTCGAGAAAGGCCACCCAGTCGCCGGTCGAGGCGGCGATGCCGGCGTTGCGCGCGGCGGACAGCCCGGCGTTCTGCTGTGTCACGACGCGGATGCGATCGCCGTAGCCGGCCAGTACTGCAGCGGTGTCGTCGGTCGAGCCGTCATTGACGACAATCAGCTCGAAGTCAGGAGCGGTCTGCGCCAGCACCGAGTCGATGGCGCGGGCGACACACCAGGCCGCGTTGTACGCGGGGACGACGACGCTGACGCGCGGGCCGCTCATGCGCCGGTGTCGTAGCCGAGACGGGTCTGCATCGGCGCGATGCGGTCGAGGATGCGCTCGATCAGTTCCGGGTTCTGCTGCTTCCACTTTGCCTTCGCCGGCTTGCCCTTGACGATGCTGGTCGGGCGCTGGTCCAGCGTGCGGCAGCGCTGTTCGATGTCCGGCGTGAAGTCGAGGTCGAGCCGCGCATAGACGTCGCGGAACATGTCGACCGGCCGCTCGAACAGGTCCTCGTAGCGCAGGTGTATCCAGCGGTCGGCCGGCAGCGCGGCGGCGGCGTCGAGCGCCAGCTGGTTGGCGCTGATCCACTGGAAGGCGCACACCTCCTCGATCGGCGCGTGGTTGTAGGCCTGCCAGCCGGGGGCGAGGAAGAAGGCCCAGTCGGTGTACTCGCCGCCGTTGATCGCCACCGGCTCCGGGAAGTCGCCGAGGAACTGCGACAGATGGAAGTCGCCGTCGGTGCGGCCGAGGCGCCAGCCGTCGATCATCGAACTGATGTTGTCGCGGCCGTCGCGCTGGATGAAGACGAACTTCGCCTCCGGGAACAGCGCGTGCAGATAGCCGATGCGCATCACGTTGATGCAGGTCTTGTCGAGCACGCGGCCGCCGCCGAGCCGGCGGTAGAAGAAGCGCAGCGCTGCGTCGCGGTGTTCCGGCTTTGCGTGTTCGGCGCCGGCGGCTTCCGAATGCCAGCCGTTGTTGAGCGGACCGTACAGCTCGTTCCAGAACTGCGGGATTTCGAAACCGAGGTTCACCAGCTGTTTCGACGCGCCGATGGTTTCGAAGGTGACCGTGGTGCCGGAACGCGAACAGCCGATCAGGAAGACCGGCGGCTGCGGCGTCGGGCGGGTCAGATCCCACCACAGGCCGCGCGCATCACGCTGCAGTTCGACGATGTTCTTGGCGACGATGTCCGGATCGCGCAGCTTGGCCAGTTTGTTCAGCATCGAGGTCCGTTCAGCGATTCTTCAGTGCGCCGTGCAGCTCGCCCAGGGAGGCGGCCAGGCGCACGAGGTAGTGGCGGCGGCGGTTGGCCGTCAGCGACGTGGCGGCCGAGCCGAAATAGCCGAGGGCCTTGCGCACCATGTAGGCGGCCGGGCGCACGCCATCGACCTGGGCAACCGAGGACGAGCGGATGAAAGCCTTGCGCACGACGTAGCCGGTGCGCAGCCGTGCGCCATCGACGAAGTGATACTGCACCATGTCGGGTGCGTAGATCAGGCGTGCGCCGAGAGCGAGGCCGCGCTTGACCCATTCGATGTCCTCTGCGCCGCCGAGGTTGTGCCCCTGCGGGCCCAGTTCGGTCGAGAAGCTGCCGATACGTGCGAGCCAGGCGCTGCGTACGGCGAGATTGCCGCCGCCGGGAATCGCCTTGCCGGTGGGGACTTCGATACAGTCGTCGCCGAGATCGAAGCGCGGAACCGGCAGCGGATAGACACGATAGGGACCGGTGTCACGCGCCCAGTCCGGCTCGCTGCCATCCCAGTCGGGCAGGATGCGGCCGCACAGCAGGTCCGCTTCCGGGTGGCGGTCGAAGGCGGCGCAGACGGCTTCGATATACCCGGCGTCCACCCGGTGGTCGTCGTCGACGAAGGTGACGCAGTCGGTGGTGATGCCGGGCAGTGCGCGGTTCAGTGCATTCGACTTTCCCGGGCGGGGCTCGTGGTCGAAGTCCAGCGGGATGCCGTGTTGACGCTTTGCCAGCCAGTCCAGGGTGTCGTCGGAACAGGCGTTGGCCATGACGCGTATGCGCACGTCCCAGTTCGCCGGGAGGCGGCAGGCATCGAGCGACGCCAGTGCCCGCGACAGCAGTTCACGCCTGTCGTGGGTGCAGATCAGTACCGTCAGCGTGTGCATTGCAATGGCGGGCAGGTCAGGCGACCGCGCCCGGCGCCGTCGTCGCGCTGCGGCCGCGCCGGCGGTAACCGCGCAGCGCGCCGAAGGTGTGGGCCACATTCATGCCCTGGCGCAGCGTGCCGCGCTGACCGGTGAGCATCATCTTCAGCCATTGGCCGGTATGCGACACCAGCTGACGCACGAGGAAGGGCGGCACGCCGAGCAACTCGCGCTCGGCACGCGGCATCCGGTGCTCGCCGAAGCGCAGGCCGCCACGGTAGTGCAGGCGCACGAAATAGCTGCGCTTCAGGCGCCAGGTTTCGACGAAATGGTCGACCACCATGTCCGGCCGGTAGCGCAGCCTGAGTTTACGTTCGAGCAGGGCGCGGAACATGATGGCGTCCGAGCCGCCACCGATCACGTTGCCGATCCGGTCGAAGCGCTTGTCGAAGCGCAGCGTCGGGTCGTCACGGAAGATGCGCATGTCGTAGGCAACGTTGGCGGTCCACACCGGTGTCGTATCGTCCTTGATCCAGAACGCGTCCGGGCCATGGTTCACTTCTGCCAGAAAGCCGAGCAGGTCGTCCTCCAGCCAGTGCGGACGCTGCCCCGGCGCGAAGCTCACCTCGACGCGGCCGCCTGCGCACTGCGCACCTTCGACGGCGATTGCATGGTGAGCCGCAGCGACCAGCCCCGGATGCGGCAGTTCGTCGTCGTCCATGAAAATGAGGATGTCGCTGTCCATCGCTTCGGCGAGTGCGCGGTTGCGCGCAGGCACGATGCCCTGCGTCGATTCGGTCACGTAGCGCAAGGGCGCACCGGGCTGGGCTGCCAGCTTCTCCAGCACGGCCAGCGTGTCGTCGCTGCTGTTGTTGTTCACCACCAGGATTTCGAACGGAACGTCTGCCTGCTGGGCGCGCATCGCGGCGACCAGCGCATCGAGGCGATCGGCGCGGTTGTAGGTGCAGAAGGCGAAGCTGATCATGCAGTCATCCCTGTTGTTTGCCCGCCCGGTCGCCGCGCATGGCGCGCAGCAGCGCGCGATGCAGGGGCAGCGGCAGCAGCGCCGGCAGCATGTAGAGCCAGTCCTTCGGGCGGCCGTAGCCGCTGGCCATGACTGCCCTGAACAACGAGCGGGCAGTCTCCGTGTCGCCCTTCCAGTAACTGACGTAGCCGCGGTGCAGCAGCTCGCCGCTGGTCAAGGCCCGGACGCGCCGTCGGCCGAGCCGTTGCGCGATGTCCGGGTGCGCTGCGAGAAACTTGCGCTGCGCACGCAGGTGGTTGAAGGCGATGCGCGAGCGGTTCTTGGTGATCTGCTCGCCGTCGTGGAAGTGGTAGAAGGCCAGCACCTCCGGCACACGGACCAGAGGCATTACGCTGCCCAGGCGCAGCCACAGGTCGTAATCCATGCACGAACTGAGCGCGGTGTCGAAGGCGCCGTGGCGGCGGATGGCCGCCATGCCGAGCATGGCGCCATGGATGGGCCAGCGGCAGCCGCCGAGCAGTTTCTCGATCTTGTCCGGCGTTTCGTATTCGGGCGGCACGAAGGGCTTGCTGCCCTCGCGGCCGACGCCGATGTTCTGCCAGCCGCAGTAGGCGAGCGCTTCGTCCTCGCGGCCGGCCAGCGCAGCCGACATGCGTTCGAGAAATTCCGGGCGCCAGGTGTCGTCGGAATCGAGAAAGGCCAGCATACGGCCGCGCGCCTGCGCGAGTCCGGTATTGCGCGCCGCGGCGGCGCCAGCGTTTGCCTGCTGCAGCGGCACGATGCGCGGGTCGGCCGCGGCCAGCGCCTGCATCAGCTGCCAGGAGTCGTCGCGCGAGCCGTCGTCGACGATGATCAGTTCCCAGTCGCCGCGCGTCTGCGCCTGTACGCTGGCCACGCTCCGCGCGAGGTGGCGGGCGCCGTTGTAGCACGGCATGACGATGGAGATGGCAGGCGTCACGCCGCGTTGCTCCGCAGGACTGGAGGCGGCAGGGTTGCGGAAGGGGCGAAGGACGGTCGGACGGCGGCGGTCACGGTAGGTGGGCGGATGCGCGAAACTCTTGAGCGTCCCGGAATGCTAGCAGCGCTTGCCGATAACGGCTCTGGTATACGTCACGGCCCGCGGCGGTGACGTCGACGCCCCAGGCAGGCGCCCGGTCCGACATCAGTTGTGCCGCCATGTCCCGATTCACCGCCACCGCATAGTGCGAACCGTCGTAGGTGTTGTCGGTTCGCGCCGTCTGCTCGCCGGGCAGCGAGAAGTCGATCAGACGCGGGAAGTGCCGGGCGGTCGCGTACAGCGCGTCGAGATAGCCGTCCAGCAGGCCGTGGCGCTCCATTTCGTCGATGCGCCAGGCACTGACCGGCGGCACGTAGGCGAGTACGCGGGCGTCCGGAAAGCGGCGAGCCAGCTCGCCGTACAGGCGCGCGTTGGCGCTGTCGAACGGAATCGACTGGCGGCGCCGGGCGTCGTTGCGCTGCAGGCCTTCCGCGCTGCGGAAGCGCGCCGGGTCGAAGGCGGGGGCGTCGGCGCGGATGACACAGTCGAACTTGCGGTCGTAATAGCGCGGCGTGCCGGGCTGGGTCAGCGCCTGCCAGGACAGCGCAAGGCTGCCGGCCGACAGGTAGTCCGCCAGCACGCCGGGCGGCGGGCGCAACTCACGGACGAAGTCCGGAATCGACGGCGGATCGCGCCCTTCGCGCAGGAAGTTGAAGCCATCGACGCCAACAACCACCAGTTTCGGTCGCATGCCGAGGTGGCGCAGGTAGTCGGCGTAGGCGACGAATTCCTCGATCTGCCCGCTGGCGAAGGACAGGTTGAAGCAGCGGTGCGGCGCGAAGGCGTCACCCGGCATCAGCGTGCCGCGCGAACTGCCGAAGATCACGCAGTCGTAATCGGCCATTCGGCGCTTCAGCAGGTTGATCTTGGACAGGCGCTCGTTGAAATGCGGATTGACGCCGCTGAACCGGTTGCCGCCGAAATGCCACAGCGGATCGACCACTGCGTTGACCGCGAAAGCGATGGCGCAGACCGCCGCCGCGCTGAGTGCCGTCAGGGCCATGTAGCGGCGGAAGGAGATGACCGGTCGGCTCATGTGCGTCAGAACTGGAAGTACAGAAACTCGCTGACGCGGTTCAGATGCAGCAGCGCGAAACCGAAGGCGCAGCCGGCGCAGATCGCCGTCAGCCGGGTCGGTCGCCAGGCCAGCCTCGACGCCTGTACGCGTTCGAGCGCGGGCTCGAAGCGCGCCATGATCTGCTGCGAATTCGGTGCCAGCCAGACGATGGCAAGCAGGCCGGCGATCCAGAGAGGCGCGCGACCGGACGGGTCGAAGGCGGTGACCGGCACCCCCTGTGTCGCGCTCAGACCGACCGCGTTCAGCGCGGCGGTGAGCTGCCAGGCCAGCGGCCAGTTGGCCGGCACCTGCAATGCGGCGTGGCCGCGCATCGCGTCGATCATTCGCCAGACCGCGTCGAAGTCGCTGGCGCGGAAGAACACCCAGGCCAGCACGACGGCGACGAAGGTGAGCGCCGCGCCGGCGAGGCGCTCGGCGCTGCCGGCCGGGCGAGCAACGATGCGCGCACGCAGTGTGCGCCAGCCGTGGTTCACGCACAGATAGGCTCCGTGCAGTGCCCCCCAGACGACGAAGGTCCAGCCGGCGCCATGCCACAGGCCGCCCAGCACCATGGTGAGCAGCAGGTTGATGTAGCGGCGCAGCGGCCCGCGCCGGTTGCCGCCCAGCGCGAAGTACAGGTAATCGCGCAGGAAGCGCGACAAGGTCATGTGCCAGCGCCGCCAGAACTCGATCATGTTGGCCGCCTTGTAAGGCGAATCGAAATTGAGCGGCAGGCGCACGCCGAACATGCGCGACAGGCCGATCGCCATGTCGGAGTATCCGGAAAAGTCGAAGTAGAGCTGCAGCGTGTAGGCCAGTGCACCACACCAGGCCTCGATGATGCCGGGCTGCACGCCATTGCCTGCGGCCGAGAACACAGGAGCGACGAAGACCGCGACGCCGTCGGCCAGCACCACCTTCTTGAACAGCCCGATGATGAACATCGTGCCGCCGACGGCGACGTTCTCCCAGCTGAAGCGGTAGGTCGCCGCGGCGGCGAACTGCGGCATCATTTCCTTGTGATGCAGCACCGGCCCGGCGATCAGGTGCGGGAACCAGGTCACGAACAGGCCGTAGTGAATCGGGTTGCGTTCCTTCACTTCGCCGCGGAAGGCGTCGACCAGGAAGGCGATCTGGGTAAAGGTGAAGAAGGACACGCCCAGCGGCAGCACGATGTTTTCGAGTTGCCAGCCGAAGTCGCCGACCGCGTTCGCGCTGTTCACGACGAAGTTCGCGTACTTGAACCAGCCCAGCAGCGCCAGATCGGCGACGATGCCCAGCCACAGCAGACGCTTTGCGCGTGCCAACGCGCCGGCCGCGTGCGCCGACGAAATCGCTGAACCGACCGTGAAATTGAAGGCGATCGAGGCGAGCAGCAGCAGGACGTGTATCGGCTCCCACCAGCCGTAGAAGGCGAGCGAGGCGATGAACAGCCAGCCCGCGGCGATGCGGCGGTTTGCGCGTGCAAGCAGGAAGAAACCGGAGAAGCTCAACGGCAGGAACACAAGCAGGAATTCCCACGAGTTGAACAGCATTCCGGCTCAGCCTCTTCCGAGCAGAAGCCGGCGCAGCGTCGCCGGCCAGCCTACGTCGTTGGTGCCGGCCGCCAGCTTGCGCATGAAGCTGCCGCTGTTGTCCGAGTTGTACAGCGTCAGGCGGCGCAGGCTGTAGGGGTCGCCGTCGCGCAGCGCCCAGCCCGTACGCGTGGTGCAGGCGCCGGCATAACCCGCGTCGCGTACGGCCGCGGCACAGCGTGCGTCCCAGGCGCCGTAGGGGTAGGCGAAGCTGCGCACCTGCGCGCCGGTGATGTCTTCCAGCGCTGCGCGTGAATCGCGCAACTCGTTCGCCAATGCGTCGTCGTCGAGCGCCGGCAGGCGGAGGTGATTCACGGTGTGCGAGCCGATCTCGATGCCCGATTCCGCGAGAGCACGCAATTGCGCGCGGTCGAGCAGCGTCAGCGGCGGCCGGTTCTTCGAGCCCCAGCGAGGCGCTTCACCGATCGACCCGGTCACGACGAAGCAGGTGGCCCGCATCTGCCGTTCGCGCAGCAGATCGAAGGCGGCCAGATTGTCGGCGTAGCCGTCGTCGAAGGTGATGACCGCGACCCGGCCCTGCCAGCGCGACGGATCGACCAGCAGTTCGCCCATGGTCGGCGTCGCCCAGCCACCGGCCGCAAGGATGTCCATCTGCGCGCGGAACTGCTGCATCGACACCGCCCACGGCCAGTCCGGCCGGCCGCTTCCCGCGGCCACCGAGTGGTACATCAGCATGACGGGGCCGTGCCCACCGGCCCGGCGCAGCAGCAGGCGCGAGACCGGATCGCTCATTTGCGCGGCTCCGCACGCAGGAAGGGGATCTTCGCCCTCCATTTCTGCCGCTCGCCGGCAAGCGCTCCGATCGGCAGGAAGAGAAAGCACAAACCGTAGACGGCCGCGCTGCAACCGCCGACGACGATCAGGTGCAGCAGTTCCGGCAGATTGCGCGCGTAGTGCTCGAGCGGCAGTGCAACGGCGACCATCAGGACGGCCAGCAGCAGCGCCGGCGTCAGCGCGCCGAACAGTTCGCGCCAGCGGGTGCCGAGGCAGCGCGACGCCAGCCAGTACATATGCGTGGCGTTATAGACGGCGACCGCGATCAGCGCCGCCGCGACGCCGTTCAGTCCGTACTCGAGGCCAGCCAGCGTGGCGCCGCCGGTCAGCAGCAGCAGCGCGATCTGCACCTTCAGTTCGCGGTGCAGCCAGTTGCGTGCGGCCAGCACCGCCCCGCACAGGTTGGCGATCATTAGGAAGGGGCTGGCGATGGCCAGCAGCGACAGCGGCCCGGCGGCTTCGATCCAGCGCGCGCCGTACAGCACGTTCATCATCGGCGCCGACAGCAGGTGCAGCAGCACATAGAACGGCGCCGCGTACACGGCGACCAGCCGGATGCTGTGCAGGAACATGTGACGCGACTTCGCGTCGTCGTGCTGCTCCCGCGCCAGAGCGCGGAACAGCACCTGATAGACCGAGCCGACGATGAACATATTGGGCATGCGCACCAGGCTGTCGGACTTGTTGAACAGACCGACCGCGCTCATGCCGAGCGTGCGGCCGAGCACGAAGTTCGACGCCTGGTTGCGCAGATACACGACGATGTCGTTCACCGACACCAGAAAACCGTAGCGCGCCAGTTCTCGACCGCGTGCGAACTCGAAGCTCAGGCCGGGCCGCCAGCGCGCAATGAATGCCAGGGCGGTGGCATTGGCGATCGATCCCGCCATGCCGCCGAGCACCAGGCTCCACACGCTCCAGCCGGCAAAGGCCAGCCCGATGCTGGTGCCACTGGCCACGAACAGTGTGATGACGCGGGCGACGGTCTGCGCCTTGAAGCGCATTTCCCGGTGCAGGATGCTGTTCGGCAGATTGACCAGCGGTCGCGTGATGAAGGTGAGTGCCGACACGCGCAGCAGCTGCTCGTACAGAGGTGTGTCGTACCAGCGGGCGAACCATGGGGCGGCGCAGAAGAACACCGCGTAAATGGCGATGCCGATCAGCAGCTGCAGCGTGAACACCACGTCGTAGTCGTGCTTCGTGGCCTCCTTGGCGCGCACCAGCGCCTGACCCATGCCGCCGCCGGAGACGAAGCCGGCCAGACCGGTAAACACCTGTATCGTCACCAGCATGCCGAATTCGGCCGGCGCGAGCAGGCGCGCCAGCACGATGCCGAAGGCGAAGGTGAGTATCTGGATGCTGGTGTTGCCCAGGAAGAGCCAACCGACGCTGTGTCTGAAGCTGTGACTGGCGGCCATGCGGGCGAATGAAGGGGCAGGTTCCGGAAGATCCGCCTCTGCGGCGGGAGTGATCGCGAAAGTATCGCATCAGACAGGGCCGATGCCTTGCACACCCTGTCACGCCGTGGCGCAGGCCAGCGTTGCCGGTCTGAAGCCAAGCGTTAGCTGCGTCGCTGTTCGCGGGACGCTTCGCGTGCTCTACTGTTCGACCTTCTGACCCACCGGAGAGACCTTGCATGCTTTCGTCGATCCTGCGATCCCCATCCTCCCGCAGCAGGCACCTCCTCGTCTGCATGCTCCCGCTGTTCGTGTTCGCTGCAGATGTCTCAGCGCGCAGAAATGAGACCACCAACTGGACGGAGCAGGACTTTGCGCTGTATCCGCCGTTCTGTCGCGCACGCATCGAACGCGAGCCGAAGGAACTTGTGGATTACTGGACGCAGCGACTGGGCCCCAAGAACTACCTGCACATCCACCACTTCTGTTTCGGGCTGAAGGCGCTGAATCTGGCTTACGCCAATCTGAACAACAAGCAGCAGCGCGAGTTCATGGCCAATGCGGTGGTCGGCAACTTCAACTACATCATCGACAGCACGGAAAGAACCTTCTATCTGCGACCGGACGCCTACGTGAATCTCGGCCGCGGCCACCAGCTCCGCGGGGAGTACGACATTGCACGGCAGAAGTTCTACGAGGCGCTCAAGCTCAATCCCAAGCTGGTCGACGCCTGGGTCGCGATGAGCGACATGTACTACCAGGCGGGCAAGAAGTCGGATGCGCTGTCGGTGCTCATGCAGGCGAGTGAGTACTGCGGCGAGAACAAGAAGATAGACCTGCGCATCGCCGAGATGCGTGCCGCGGGAATCAAGCCGGCGGCGATCGAGGTGGTGCCCGCTCCAAAGCCCAAGCCGGCGGAAGCGCCGCCGGCCGCAGAGGGCGCAGCGGCTCCGGAAGCGGCGCCGGCCGCCGAGTCGGCGTCCGCAGCGGAGCCGGGCGCGACGACGACTGCTCCCGCGGCTGAGCGGGCGCCTGCAGCAGCCGAGTAAGCGTTCTCAGTCGGCGCGCAGCCGCCTGAGCAGCAGCGCCAGATGACCTGCCCGTGGCGCCAGGCGCAGCGAACGGAGGAAATCTCGCCAGAATCCGGGCGCGGCACCCTGCGTCGCCCAGCAGCGGTCGAACAGGGCGTTGCCCAGCGCACGCCCGAGCAGCCGGCGATGTTCGGCTTGCAACACCGGCTGCAGCCGCTCGAACAGCGCGCGTTTCATTTCCACGTCGTGCTCGTGCATGCGGCTGGCCAGCGCGGCCTGTGAGAAATAGCTCTGACCGTCACGCCGCCACTGGTAGAGCGGCCGATCGACCAGCACGCAGCGCAGCCCACGTGCTGCCGCCTCGAGCGCCCAGGCCGATTCGGGCCAGTGGTCGTTGCACATTGGGCTGACCGCATCCAGGGCGGTGCGCCGGAAAACCGGATGCTGGAATGCAGCCGGCACGCCGAGCAGCAGCGCCGCAAACAAGCGACCATCGAAGGTGATGACGCATTCGTCGTCTCCGGCGCGGGCGCTCGCGAGGCGCAGCGTTCGTCGTGTCGCGCTCCGCTGTCGCAGATTGACGTCTTCTGCCTCGTCGCCGAACGCGTCTACGCCGATAAAGGCCACGTCGGCGTTGCGCAGCGCCTGTGTGGCGGCGGACAGGGCTTCCGGCGCCAGCCTGTCGTCGTCGTCGAGCTGGGCGATCAGTTCTCCGCGGGCAGCGGCGAAGCCGCTGTTGCGCGCAGCAGCGACGCCGCGCGGCTGATCGTGGCGGACCAGGCGCAGCCGCCCGTTGACGACGGCTTCCAGCGCAGCGGCATCGATCGGCAGCGTCGAGCCGTCGTCGACCACCACCACTTCCCAGTCGGTACAGGTCTGTGCGGCGATCGAGGCGAGTGCCTCGCGCAGCAGTGCGGGCCGGTTGTGCGTCGGTACCACCACCGATACGCGCGGTACCGTGCTGTCCGTGATCGCGCTCATGTCCGCCAGGCGGCGACGCGATGGCGCAGCGCCCGCCGCCACTCGCCACGCTGTCGCGCCAGCATCGCGGTGCCGATGTAGGCGTCGCGCAGGGCACGCCGGGCCGCCGGCAGCGCCCCGGTCATGTCTGCTGCGCGCAGATGGGCGCACAGTTCCTGCAGCGCCTGGATGTCGCCGCGCGCCTGCTCGTAGCGGTCGCCCGAGGTGTTGTTGGCGTGCTGGCGGTAACTCACCAGTGTTTCCGCCTGATAGAGGATGGGGGCGTGTGCGGCCGTGCGCAGCCACAGGCTGTAGTCGTCGGCCCAGAAGCCGCGCTGTGGCAGGAAGCCGCCGGCCGCCTCGTAGGCGCTGCGGCGGACCATCACCAGCGAGGCACTGAGAATGAAGTTGCCGTGCAGCAGCGCGTCGAGGATGCGGCCGCTGCCGCGCAGACCGTAGCCCGAGCCAGTGGCGGCCAGCAGCTTGCCGTCAGCGTCGATGCGCCGGTGATCGCAGTAGGTGGCGCCGGCTTCCGGAAAGCGCTGCATCAGGTCGACCTGGCGCGCCAGCTTGTCGACGTCCCACACGTCGTCCTGGTCGATGAAGGCGATCAGTTCGCCGCCGGCAGCGTCGGCGCCGGTGCGACGTGCGTGCGCCTGGCCGTGATTGGTCTGCGACACGAGCGTGATCCGGTCGCCGTAGCGCTGCAGCAGCGCAGCGCTGCCGTCGGTCGAGCCGTCATCGACGACGACGACGCGCGCAGGCGGCAAAGTCTGGGCGAGCACCGAATCGAGGGCTTCGGCCAGATGTGCTGCGCCGTTGAACACCGGCATGACGACGCTGATCGACGGCGCAGCCATGGTGGCTCAGCGTTGCGGTCGCGCCACGAAGGCGAACTGCTGCGGCTTGAATTCGGCCAGCCAGCGATCGAACAGGCGGAAGGCGAGGCGGCGCAGCGGTGACGGCGACCACCACGATTCGTTGATGCCTTCGACCGCGTCGATCCGGTAGCCGCAGTCCTCGATCATGCGCAGCGCGCTCTTGAGGGTGAAAAAGCGCAGGTGGGTGCGGTCGCGCACGCCGCGGCCTTCGTAGCGGAAGTCGCGTTCGAGCAGCATGTGCGCGACGTTATCGACGTGCAGCAGATTGGGCAACGAAATGATGACGACGCCGTCCGGCGCCAGCCAGCGCTGCGCCAGTTCCAGCGTCTGCCACGGCGCTTCCATGTGCTCGAGCACGTCGTTGAACACGATGGCGTCGAAGTGGGCGTCCGGCAGCGCGCAGCCGGCCGCCATCGGCTCGACGAGCACACGGTCGAGCCGGGTCGCTGCCAGCGCCGCGGCGTCGGCGGCCGGCTCGATGCCCCATACCTCGATGTCGCGCACCTGTTTCAGCGCGTGGCCGAAGGCGCCGGTGTGGCAGCCGACGTCGAGCAGCCGGCGCGCGCCGGCGGGCACGAAGCGCTGCATTTCGCTGCGCGGGGAATCGGGGTAGCGCTGGATGTCGCTCACGGATCAGAAGTCGAAATAGATGAAACGCTGCGTACTGCCGCCGAAAATTACCACACACAGTATCGCGGCCGCATAGACGCCACCGCGCAGCAGCGGGGTCACCCGCGACCAGCGGTCGAGGCCGCTGGCGCAGGCGCTGACGATGCGCGACTCCAGCAGCACCAGCACGCAGGTGAGCGCGGTCAGCAGCCAGACATAGCTGCGCACCACCGGCGGACTGGCGTCGCTGCCGGCCAGCCCGGCCATGCGCGCGCAGATGTCGAAGGCTTGTGTGGTCGATGCGGCGCGGAAGAACACCCAGGTGACCCAGACCACGACCATGCTGCAGCCCCAGGCGAGCACGGCGTAGGCGATCTGCCCGGCCGGCGCCTGCGGCTTCGGCAGCCAGGGGTGGACGACGCGGTGCGCCACCAGCCAGGCGCCGTGCAGGAAACCCCAGATCACGAAGGTCCAGGCGGCACCGTGCCACAGGCCGCCGAGCACCATGGTGATCATCAGGTTGGCCAGCGTGCGTGCGTAGCCGGCGCGGTTGCCGCCTAGCGACACATAGAGGTAGTCGCGCAGCCAGCGCGACAGCGTGATGTGCCAGCGCTGCCAGAATTCCTGCGGGCTGCGGCTGATGTAGGGGTAGCGGAAATTGCGCGGCAGATCGACGCCGAAGCCGCGCGCCAGACCGATCGCCATTTCGCTGTAGCCGGAGAAGTCGAAGTAGATCTGCAGCGCGAAGGCGGTCACCGCCAGCCAGGCGGTAGCGGTATCCAGCCGCGAAGGATCGGCCCACAGTTCGTCGGCCAGACCGGCGAAGTTGTCGGCGAACAGGATCTTCTTGATCAGCCCGCCCATGAAGATGAGCGCACCGACCTTGAGGTCACGCGCCTGCAGCGGCCCGAGGCGCTCCAGCTGCTCGACCAGTTCGGAGGCGCGCAGGATGGGACCGGCCACCATGTGCGGGAAGAAGCTGATGTAAAGCCACCACGAGCGGAATGAAATGCGCGTGGTCCATTCGCCGCGGTACACGTCGATCATCACCGACAGCATGTGGAAGGTATAGAAGCTGATGCCCAGCGGCAGCGCCCAGTGCGTCCAGCCGCTGTCCAGCCCGGTGTCGGCGTGGCCGGCGAAGGTGGCGACGGCGATCGCCGTGTCGATCAGCATGCCCAGGTACTTGATGCCGCCGAGCAGCGCCAGATTGAGCACCAGCGCGATCACCAGCGTGCGCTTGCTGCGCGTGCGCGACAGCGCGCTGTAGAACAGGTAGTTGATGCTGACCGACAGTACCAGCAGGATGAGGTAGGCCGGCTTCCACGAGGCATAGAAGATGAGGCTGCCGGCCAGCAGCACGACCGCGCGTTGCGGCTGCGTGCGGCACAGGCCGTAGATCGCCAGCAGCGCAGCGAGGAAGACGAAGAAGACGGGTTGGCTGAAGATCATCGTGCAGCGTCCTTGCGCCAGGCTTGGCCCAGAGCGGCGCTGTACAGGCGGGCGCCGCCGTCGTTCAGGTGACCGGGGTCGGCGAAGTGGTCGGGTTCGAGTGCTGGTACATCGACCTGGAGCCAGCGCGCGCCGAGCGCTTCCAGCGCCGGTGTGACGCTGGCGTAGGGGCCGGCTGCGGCGCCGGGGCCGAAGGCCGATTCGCGGCCGAACAGCGGCGTGGCGATCAGGTGTACGCGCACGCCTGCCTTGACCAGGCGATCGACCAGCCTGTGCATCGCATCGACCATGCGCGGATCGGGTGGCGCACGCGTGCCCGCCTCCTGCGCCATCAGCTGTTCGCGGTTCTGGAAGCGGCCCTTGAAGCCGGCGCGGTAACCCATGTTCTGCGCGGCGCTGCCGCCCACCGGTTCTGCCTCGCCGACGGTCGCTTCGGCGAAGCGCAGCAGTTTGTCCGGTTCGCGCAGTTGCCGCAGATTGCCGCTGTAATACCAGGTACGCAGCAGCGAGCCGAACAGCTCGGCATGGAAGCCACCGTCGAGCAGTGCTTCGCGCTCGGCGAGAAAGCCGTAGTAGCCGAGCGAGTCCTCGTGCTGGAACAGCGTTTCGTCCAGCGTGATCAGTACGTCACTGGGTCGGGCGCCGGCTTCGAGCAGGCGGTCGGCCACGCCGTGCAGCACCAGTGCGTTGGCCCCCGGCATGCCGAGGTTGAAGGCGCGTACACCGCTCGGCGATCCGGCCGCGGCGAGCAGGGCGTCGGGCGCGATGCCGTTGTCGGCGCGGCTGTTGCCGAGCACCAGCAGCGACGGCCGGGCGTGCTCGACAAAATCGATCTTGTCGGTGGCGCGACCGACCGCGAACACGGCGCGGTAGCGTTGCAGTACCGCGTCGCTATGCAGCGCCAGTTCGAAGCAGGCCAGCAGGGCCAGTGCAATCCATGCCGCCGGACCGAGCGCGGCCGTCCATCCTCTGTTCATCGGGATACCCAGGCGCGAAGTTGATCTATCCATCCAGCGGCCGGCGCGCGCGTGCCTTCGCCCTCGACGGTGAGTGTGCGGCGGCTGCCGTCAGTCAGCGTGACGGTCGCCTCGACCGCCAGTCGGTCGTGCGGGTAACGCAGCGCCAGCCGGCGGCCGGGCAGCGTGATGTCGGCGACGATGCCGTCCGGCTGTTCGACCACCGTGGCGTCCATCGGCGGCAGTGCGCCCAGACCCGGGCGCAGCACGACCAGGAAGCGGTCTTCGAGTGCCGGCGCGGCGGGCGAGATTTCCAGCCGCCAGGCGCCCGGTTCGAGGTCGGACGGGCCGCGCGCGATATTGGCGGCCAGCGTGCCGTTCTCGTCGAAATTGCGGCCGTCGACGAAGAACTCGAAGCCCTTGCCGCCGATCGGCACGATGCGCGCGTCGCGCGGGTAGAGCACCTCGCCCTCCAGCCGCGGCAGGCCGGCGACCTGCATCACCGGCGCGCGTTCGATCACGAAGCGCCGGCCGTCGATGCGTGGCGCCTCGGCGCTGTGCAGCAGCCAGCGCTTGGCGAATTCGGCGCGCGTCGATTCCAGCGTGTCCTGCACCACCAGCATGTCGGCCGCGCGGTCATAGACGAAGATGCGCCAGGCACGCTCGACCCGCCGCGTGCGGTGATGGAAGCTGTGGGCGCCGGTCTGCGCGCTGGTGTAGGCGGCGGTGATGTCGGCCAGCGCGATCAGCAGGCCGTCCTGTTCGACCACACGCACCATGCGCCCGGTGTGGAAGTCGTCGTACTTGCCGCGCCAGTCTTCGATATCCATCGGCGCGGCGTGCAGGTCCCAGCCGGAACCGACGCGGCGCTGGCCGCCGTCGTTGGCGATGGTGCGCGGCTTCTTGTTCTGGCGCGCCGGCATCGGCAGCGTGTCGGCCGGATCGGTCACCGTCAGCGTGTTGTGGGCGATGGTCTGGTAGTGGTAGTTCAGATGGTGGTCGGTGCCGTAGCCGCAGTAGCAGCCGCTGTCCAGGGCGAGCGGCGCGCCTTTGTAGAGCGTGAAGCTGCCCTGGTCGAGATGGCTGTGCGACCAGTAGTTGTCGCCTGCCTTGAAGCTCAGATGGGTGGCGTCGTCGCGCCAGCTGCTGCGGATGAGCAGCCAGCCCAGGCCGTCAGCGTAATGGGTGAGCGGCTGTGTCTGCACGGCGACCGGCGAGTACAGCGTGGGGTCGGGGAGTGGACCCCAGGGCCAGGAGGTCGGAGCGGGCTTGCGATCGGGCTTGCCGTACAGCGTGTAGGCGGCGGCGTGGCGGTATTCGAGTGCCAGCGCCAGCGCGTCGTCCACTGCGCGGCGGCCGAAACGGCCGTCGCCGATCTTGACGCTGCTGCCGTCCGGCAGCTGGCGCATGACCAGGAAATCGAGGAAGCCGCGCAGCGCCGGCTCCTGCCGGAACAGATCCTCGCCGGTGGCCGATCGCCACATGGCCGGCACCTGGTAGATGGCCTGACCGATGCCGATGCCGACGTATTCGTTGCCTTCGTGCCAGCCGCCGTTGCGTCCGCCGATCTGTCGCCACACCGGCAGCACGCGGTTGATCCAGTAGTCGTAGGTGAAGGCCATCACCGGCGCCGCGCGCGGATCGTCGCCGTGGATGGACAGCGCGCAGGCCATCAGCGCCTGGAAGGGCGCGTTGTACAGATAGACGTTGTACGGCGACAGTGCCTCCATCCGGATGACGCGGATCTGGTGATTGCAGGCCTCGATCACCTTGTCCTTCAGCTTTGGCATCAGATCGGGCGGTACGCGGTCGTGCAGCCAGTCGTAGACCTGGGCGATCGGCTTGGTCTGAGCGTGGCCGCGCCAGTTGGGCTTCATCCGGACGACGCGCTCGACGATGACACGCACATCCTGGGTCTCCGGCGCCAGCACCGCCGCCTCTATCGCTGCGCTCAGATCGCCGCTGCCGCCCTTTGCGCGCTTGACGAGCTGAGCGATGTAGTCCGGATTGTCGGCGCGCAGGCGGGCGATATCGCCGAACGACGGGTAGGGCAGGCGCGGATGCGCGTGACGGAAGCCGGGCAGGGCGGGCACCTGCAGTTCCTCGGGCAGCGGCAGCGTCGGTTTGCTGCGCGCGGAGGCGAGTACGGTCGGCGGCGGCGTGCGTGCGAGCGACCACACCGCGCTGGCGCTGCTCAGCAGCAGTGCGGCGACCAGCGTGAACGCCAGTCGCGGGCGCACCGGTGAGCGCGGCCGCGGCGCTTCACCGGCAGCCGGCGCCAGATGCCGGACCGTCAGCACCGCGCCGGCCAGCGCCATCGCCACCGTGGTGATGTCGGGCGTGCGGCCGGGCACGTACTGCTGCATCCATTCCAGCCCGAAGGCAAGGCCGCCGCAGGTGAGCACGATGCCTGCGGCGGCGCCGCGTCCGCCGCCGGACAGTCGGTGCAGCGCCGCAGCCAGCGCGACATAGGGCCAGAAGGTGTCGATCAGCACACTCAGCCCCTGCATCGGGTTGTTCAGGTGGGCGACGAAGGGCGTCCAGTTCAGCTGCCGCAAGGCGCCGGGCTCCGGTGTCAGTTCGACGATGGACAGCGCCAGCACCATGGCCAGCGCCGCCAGCGCCGGGCGCGCCGGTTTGAGACGGCGCGGCAGTGCCAGCCCGCACAGCAGGCCGGCCGCCGCGCCGGCCAGCGCTTCGGCCGAAAGCTGGCGACTGATCACCGCCACCTTGAGCAGCAGCACTGCCAGCACGAACAGCCACAGAAAGCGCGTCAGCGACGCCGAGCGCTGGCGGGCGTCGCGCGCCAGCAGCGCGAGGGCGAACAGTGCCAGCGCGTAGCCGGCCATGCGCGCGAAATCGAAGCTGGCCGGATTGCCCAGCGTGGCGGCCAGCGGTGCGAGGCCGTTGCGCAGGGTGCCGAGGTCGAGCGAGGGCACGAAGGGCGACAGCTGTGACAGGGCCCAGCCGGCAATGGACGCGAGGGCCAGATCGGCGTCGCGCGTCGGCTGGAAGCTGCGCGCGCGCCAGGCCTGCAGGCGGGCAACCAGGCGCCAGCGCGGCGTCAGCAGTGCGGCGATCGTGGCGCCGACCAGCCCGCCGGCGGTGTTCAGGATGAAGTCGGCCAGCGAGGGCACCCGCTGCGGCAGATGCGCCTGCGCAGCTTCGACCCCGAAACTGAGGGCGGCGGCGAAGGCCGTCGCCAGCGCGATCGACAGCAACGCCGGCCAGTTGCGCGTGAGCCAGCGCAGTCCGATGCCCAGCGGTATGTATATGAGGGCATTGACGACCAGATCGGGCGCCGACAGCGCCTTCGTGTTCCACACGCCGAGAAAGGCCAGCGCGTCGGCGGTCGGTCGCCAGCCGGTGAACGGGTAGAGGCTGCCCCACAGGATCAGCGCGGTATAGACGACGCATGCCGCGAGGACGTTCCGGGTGTGGCGCGCTTCGAAGGGCATGGACGGAGGCGAGGGGGCTGGCTGACGGAGGACGTGCGCGGCGATTATCCGGACCGGCACCGGCGGCCGATAGGGGGTGGCGGCGGCTTGTCGCTGCCGGAAGTGCCATCAGTCACGATCGGCGGCGGGCCGGAACGGGAGTCGGCCGCCGGTCTGTGCGAAAGTGCGCACCCGGAGGAGGGGACGATGTACGGGCTTTACGGGGCATTGCTGCTGTGGGCGCTGGCGCTTTACTGCGTCAGGCGCGATCTTGCGCGCGCCTGGGCCGAGCCCTGCCTGCGCGACCCGGTCATGGTGTTCGAGGGCGACGACTGGGGTTACGGCCCGCTGGAACAGGCCGACGCGCTGCGCGACATCGCGCGCGTGCTGTCGGCGCATGCCGATGCCCAGGGCCGTCACCCAGTGATGACGCTGGGCGTCATCCTGGCCGGCCCGGACGAGGCGCGGCCGGACGAGGCCGAGGCCTGCGTCACGCTGGACGACGCCCGGCTGACGCCGGTGCTGGCGGAAATGCGCGCCGGCGTGGCGCGCGGCGTGTTCTCGCTGCAGCTGCACGGCATGCAGCACTATCACCCGGCGGTGCTGGACAAGGCCTGCGCGCAGGATCCGGCGCTGCAGGCGTGGCGACGCCAGCCCTTCCCGGCCACCGAAGACCTGCCGTCGCCCTTGCAGAGCCGCTGGACCGACGCCTCCAGCCTGCCGTCGCAGGCGCTGGACGGGACCGACATCGTCAGTCGCGCGACGGCCGAGGTATCGACTTTCGCCCGCATCTTCGGCGTGATGCCGGCGGTGGCGGTGCCGCCGACCTTCGTCTGGAACGATGCAGTCGAGACCGCCTGGGCGGCGGCCGGCGTGCGCGCGCTGGTCACGCCGGGCGAGCGCTACGAGCGGCGCGGCGCTGACGGCCTGCCGGTCGATAGCGGCCGGCTCTACCGGAACGGCCAGCGCTGTGCTTCCGGGCTGACGGCGCTGGTGCGCGACGATTATTACGAACCGGTGCGCGGCCACCGTGCCGACCGCGGGCTGGAGGCGCTGGCGCGCAAGTGGGCGCAGCGACGCCCGCTGCTGCTGGAAACGCACCGCTCGAACTTCGTCGGTCGGCAGGCCCGGCACCAGGACAGTCTGGCGGCGATTGACAGCCTGGTTGCCGAGGCCCGAAAGCGCTACCCGACGCTGTGTTTCGTGTCGGTAGAGGCGCTGGCCGACGCCTACGCGACCGGCGGATCGGCGCTGCTCGACCACGGCCTGCCGGCCCGGCTCCGGGCCCTGCCGTCGCGTCTGCTCACCACGGGGCGCCGGCGCAAGGTCCTGCTGTTGCTCTGTGTCCTGACGGTGTTTGCGGTCGCGCTGACGGTCTGAAGCCGCCGCCGGGCGCCGGAATGCGCTTTTCCATTGTGGAAATTTGTGTCTCCCGGCCGCGCCGGTAGCCCTGAAACGGCGTCGCAACGTGCGTTAGTTATCACCGCCCCTGTGCGCCGCGGCTTCTTGTGACCAGATTCACGCGTGATCCCCGGTTCAGCCCATATCGTTCGCGCTCAACAAGCCGGCGCCCCCGCGTCGGGACAATATTTGCGGCTGGTCCGAAGCATCGTCCGGGCGGCCGAAAAGGGGTTGATTGTGGTCAGACTGTTCAGTCACTACGTACCTTCCGTCACGCTCATGAGACTTATCGCCGAGGCGATCGTGCTGTTGATCGCAGGTTTCGGCGCCGCCTGGATCAGCGCGCCCGCCAGCATGGAATCGTTGCTGCCCGCACTGCTGCCGGCTTCGGTGTTCGCCATCCTGATGACGCTGCTGATGAGCGCGCTGGGCCTGTACCAGCGGGAACAGCCACGCAACCTGTCGGAACTGGTCGGGCGCGTGCTGTTCGCCTTCCTGCTCGGCCTGCCGGTTGCCTACATGGTGTTCCGCCTGCTGCCGCAGGGCAGCGTCGCGATGCCGGCACTCGATGTGTCGCTGTGCATGGGTTTCGGCGGCATCCTGCTGCTGCGCGCGGCGTCCTTCCTGCAGGCCGACGGCGCCGGCATGTTCACGCGGCGCATCCTGGTCGTCGGTACCGGCGCCGAAGCGGCTTCCGTCTGGGCCAGCGTATCGACCTCGGCCAGCGCCACACACACCATCGTCGGTTTCGTGCCGGTCGGTGCCGAAGAGGCGGTCGAAGTGCCGGCCACGCTGGTGATGCCGGAAGGCAGCTGCGTGATGCAGCTGGCGCGCGATCACCGCGCCAACGAAATCGTCGTGGCAGTGCGCGAGCGCCGCGGTGGCGTGCTGCCGCTGCGCGAACTGCTGGACTGCAAGCTGGCGGGCGTCACGGTGAATGACCTGTCGAGCTTCTTCGAGCGCATGCGCGGCCAGGTCCGTCTGGACACGCTGCGTGCCAGCTGGCTCATCTACGGCGACGGCTTCCGCCAGGGCTTTGCCCGCAGCGCGGTCAAGCGCGTGTTCGACATCGTCGCCGCCAGCGTGCTGCTGGTCGTGACCGCGCCCATCATGCTGCTGGCGGCCATCGCCATCGCGATCGAATCCGGCTTCCCGGTCATCTACCGCCAGGAGCGGGTCGGTCAGGGCGGCCGTACCTTCAAGGTGCTCAAGTTCCGCAGCATGCGTCTGGACGCCGAAGCCGACGGCAAGCCGCGCTGGGCCGGCAGCAACGACGACCGCATCACCCGCGTCGGCCATTTCATCCGCAAGACCCGCATCGACGAACTGCCGCAGATCTTCAACGTGCTGCATGGCGACATGAGTTTCGTCGGCCCGCGCCCGGAGCGTCCTTTCTTCGTCGATCAGCTGACCGACCAGATCCCGTTCTACGCCGCCCGTCACAGCGTCAAGCCGGGCATCACCGGCTGGGCCCAGGTGCGCTACAGCTACGGCGCTTCGGTCGACGACGCGGTGCAGAAGCTGCAGTACGACCTCTACTACGTGAAGAATCACACCCTCTTCCTCGACATCCTGGTGCTGCTGCAGACCGTGCGTGTCGTGCTGACCGGCGACGGCGCCCGCTGATCGTCGCCCCCGTGTCCGGCCGGCCGCGCGCTGCGCGCCCGCCGGGTCACGGGCACAATGCGGTTCATTGCAACACTTCTGACGCCGCGTCCTGATGGATTCCCTTCCCGCTGCCTTTGCGCTTTACGCATACGCTGCGGCCGCGCTCGGATTCGCCGCCTTCTGCCTGCAGCTCTTCATGAGCGCCAGCCGGTCGCCGCGCGCCCGCCTGCTCGGCTGGTGCATGGTGGGCGGCGCCCTGTGGTGTGCCGCCATGACGGGCTTCGTGTGGCGACCCCATCCGCTGTGGTGGACGCTGGCGCACGCGGCCGACGCGTTCCACTACCTGCTTTTCCTGTTCTTTCTTGCCGCCTGCGTGGTCGACCCGGATGGACGCCAGCCCTTGCGCGGACTGGTGCGCCGGCCTTCGTGGCTGATACGGCTGGCCCTGATCACGGTCCTGCCCTGCGCGCTGGCCTACGCCGTGCTGTCCTGGGTGTTGCCGCGCGACGCGGGCGCGCTGGTCTGGCTGATGGGATGTGGCCTGGGGTTGAGCCTGCTGGGCGCGGTGATGACCGAGCAGTTCTACCGCAACACGCCGCAGCAGTGGCGCTGGGGCGTCAAGCCGATGACGCTGGGTCTGGGCTTCACGCTGGTGTTCGACCTGTATTTCTTCTCTGAAGCGCTGATGTTCCGCGAGCTGGACCCGACCCTGTGGGCGGTGCGCGGTCTGGTGCACGCCATCGCCATCCCGCTGTTCGCGGCGTCGTCGGCGCGCATCCGCGAGTGGTCGATCCGGCTCAATGTGTCGCGCGAAGCGGTATTCCATACCTCGGCGCTAGTGATCACCGGCGCGGCGCTGCTCATCATCGCGCTGGCCGGCTACTACGTCCGCTTCTTTGGTGGCGAGTGGGGCGCGGCACTGCAGACGGTGGTTCTGGCCGCCGGTGCGCTCGGGCTGGTGGCGTCCATCGCCTCGGGCAGCGTGCGCGCCTGGCTTCGCGTGTTCGTGAACAAGCACTTCTTCAGCCTGCGCTATGACTACCGGGCGGAGTGGCTGAAACTGGCCGACACGCTGTACAGCGCCTCCAACGTCGACACCCTGCGCGAAGCGTCGATACGGGTGATGGCCGATCTGGTCGAAAGCCCGGGCGGCATGCTGTGGCTGCGCAACGAGCAGGGCGTATACGCGCCGGCGGCACGACTCAACCTGCCGGCCATCGACGCGCGCGAGCCGGCCGACAGTCCGTTGATCGCGCTGCTGCTCGGTCGCATGTGGGTGGTCAATATCGAGGAGCATCGATCGCGCCCCGGCGTGTACGGCCACATGCGCCTGCCGGAATGGGTGGCGCAGATTCCCGAGGCCTGGCTGATCTGCCCGCTCGGCAGCGAGGACATGCCGCTCGGCTTCGTCGTGCTGTGCCGCCCGCGCGCCCTGGTCGACCTGAACTGGGAGGTGCGCGACCTGCTGAAGACGGCCGGCCGCCAGGTGGCTGGCGTGCTGAACCAGACGCAGGCGATGGAAGCGTTGATCGAGGCGAAGAAGTTCGAAGCCTTCTCGAAGATGAGCGCCTTCGTCGTACACGACCTGAAGAACCTCATTGCCCAGCTCACGCTGCTGCTGCGCAACGCGCAGAAGCACCGCGACAACCCGGAATTCCAGCAGGACATGCTGGACACCATCGAGCATGCGGTCGGCCGCATGAACAGCATGCTGCTGCAGCTGCGTTCCGGCACCCAGCCGATCGAGCAGGCAGCGCCGGTGTCGCTGACGCCGCTGCTCGAAAGGCTGCACCGGTCGCGCGCGCGCAGTGGCTGTGCGCTGGCGCTCGAAGTCGAGAGTGGACTGGTGATCCGCGCTCATGAAGACCGGATAGAGCGGGTTGTGGGGCATCTTGTGCAGAATGCACTGGATGCCACGCCGCAAAACGGTAAAGTCAGCATCAGGGCGCGCAGTGGGCAGGAGGGCGTCGTGGTCGAGGTCGAGGACAACGGCTGCGGCATGACCGAAGAGTTCGTGCGCGAGCGCCTGTTCAAGCCGTTCCAGTCCACCAAGGCGAACGGCATGGGCATCGGCGCCTATGAAAGTTTCCGCTACATCCAGGATCTGGGTGGACGCATCGAAGTAATCAGCGAGCCGGGGCGGGGCAGCCTGTTCCGGCTCGTGTTTCCTCAGCAGACGGCCGCGGTGGCCGTCGCCTGACCGGGAGTGACATGGCTGACAAGGGTCGTACGCTGTTGATCGTCGAGGACGATCCTGCGCTGCAGAAGCAGATGCGCTGGAGCTTCGACGATTACGAAGTGGTGCTTGCCAGTGACCGCGAATCGGCGCTGGCGCAGATACGGCGCCACGAACCGGCGGTCATCACGATGGACCTGGGTCTGCCGCCGGCGCCGGACGATGTGACCGAAGGCATGGCCCTGCTCGGCGAGATCATGGCGCTGGCACCGCAGTCCAAGGTGATCGTGCTGACCGGACAGAACGACCGCGCCAACGCCTTGCGCGCGATCGGCATGGGCGCCTACGACTTCTACGCCAAGCCCTTCGAACCCGAACTGCTGGCGCTGCTGATCGAGCGCGCCTTCCGCCTGCACGATTTGCAGGCCGAGAACACACGCCTGGCCAATCAGAACCTCGGTGTCGAAGGCCGCTTCATCACGCGCGACGCCAACATGCTTCGCGTGCTGCGCACCATCGAGAAGGTGTCGGCGACGCGCGCCACCGTGCTGCTGCTGGGCGAAAGCGGCACCGGCAAGGAGGTACTGGCGAAGACGCTGCACGACCGTTCGGAGCGTGCCGGCGAACGATTCGTCGCGATCAATTGCGCGGCCATTCCCGACAACCTGCTCGAAAGCGAACTGTTCGGCTACGAGAAAGGCGCCTTCACCGGCGCCACCAAGCAGACGCCGGGCAAGATCGAAGTGGCCAACAAGGGCACGCTTTTCCTCGACGAGATCGGCGACCTGCCGGGCCCGCTGCAGGCCAAGCTGCTGCGTTTCCTGCAGGAGCGGGTGATCGAGCGGCTGGGCGGCCGCGACGAGATTCCGATCGACGTGCGCGTGGTGTGCGCCACCCACCAGAACCTGCAGACGCTGATCGGCGAAAGCCGCTTCCGCGAGGATCTGTATTACCGCCTGGCGGAAATCGTCGTCACCATCCCGCCGCTGCGCGAGCGCGAGGGCGACGCCGCGCTGCTGGCGCATTCCTTCGTCAAGCGCTTCGCCGGCGAGCAGGGGCGCAGTTCGATGTCGCTGTCGCGCGAGGCGGTGGCGGCGATCGAGGCGCACAAGTGGCCGGGCAATGTGCGCGAGCTGGAGAACTGCATCAAGCGCGCCACCATCATGGCCGATGGCAACCAGATCATGGTGCCTGACCTGGGCCTGAAGCCGGCGGAAGAGAACGGCAGCTTCTTCAATCTGCGCCAGATCCGCGAGGAAGCCGAGCGCAAGGCCGTCGTCAGCGTGCTGGCGCGCGTCGACGGCAATATGGTCAAGGCCGCCGAAATGCTCGGCGTGAGCCGGCCGACCCTTTACGACCTGATGAATCGTTTCGGCCTGCGCTGAAACCGACCTGGAGCATCGCTCTTGAACCCCACATTCCCGACCCTTCCGCGAGTCAGCCGACTGCTCGCCATACTCCTCTGCGCATCGGCGCTGGCTGCGTGCGACCGCAGCAAGCCGCCCGAGGAGTTGCTGGCGGAGGCGCGTTCGGCGTTCGAGCGCAACGACCTGCAGACGACGGCGATCCAGCTGAAGAACCTGCTGCAAAAGGATCCTTCGAACGCCGCCGCCCGCTACGAGTTGGGACGTCTCCACATGCTGACCGGCGATGCGCCGTCGGCGGTGAAGGAACTGACCCGTGCGCTCGATGCCGGGCATCCGGCGGAACAGGTGGCCCCCCTGCTGGCGCGCGCCATGGTCGAGGCCGGCGAGAGCAAGCAGGCGATCGAACGTCTGGGCACGACCAAGCTGTCGACGCCGGCCGCCAATGCCGAGCTCAGGGCCGCGATCGGTCATGCGCAGCTCGCGGTGGGCAACAAGGACGGCGCGAAAGTGGCATTCGACGAGGTGCTCTCGGTCGATCCCAACCATCTCTATGCTGCACTGGGCAAGGCGCGCCTGCTCGGTACGCAGCGTGAATTCGCCAGTGCCCACGCGCTGCTCGACAAGGTGCTGGCTGCAGATCCGAAGAGTGCCGAGGCCTGGTTCCTCGATGCCGAGATGAGATCGGCGCAGGGGCAGTTCGAGCAGTCGATGGCGTCCTATCGCAAGGTCTACGAGGTCAAGCCGAGCAACGTCACGGCGCGCTTCGTCGTCGTGTCGGCGCTGGCGAACGAAGGCAAGATCGAAGAAGCGCGCAAGGAGCTGGCGGCGCTGCGCAAGGTGTCGCCCAAGGCGCCGGAAGCCAACTATCTCGACGGCCTGCTGCTGGTGAAGGAGCGCAAGTTTGTCGAGGCGCGGGACCGTCTGAACAAGACGCTCGCTGTTGCGCCGAACTACGTGCCGGCGCTCGGACTGGCCGCGCTGACCGAATTCGAGCTGCAATCATATGCACTGGCCGAACAGCACGCCGAAAAGGTGATCGCGCACGGCGGTGACTCCCTGTTCATCCGCAAGGTGCTGGTCGGCGCCTATCTGAGGACCGGCCGGCTGGACAAGGCGAGACAGGCGCTGGCTCCGCTGCTCAAGTCCAGCCCCGGGAATCCGGAAGTGCAGGCGCTCGCCGGTCAGGTCTATCTGACGGGTGGCGACGCCAAGGGCGCCGAGGCGGCGTTCGAGATCGCCGCGAAGAAGCAGACCGAAGACGCCGACGCGCAATCACGGCTGGGCTTGAGCCGGCTGGCGGCCGGCGATCGCGAGGGTGGTATCGCGGCGCTGGAAGAGGCGGTCAGGCTGGATGCGGCGAGCGGTCGGCCGGACCTCGTGCTGATCGTTGCGCATCTGCGCAACCGCGACGCCGACCGCGCGCTGGCGGCGATCGATGCGCTGGAAAAGAAGCGCCAGATCGACCCGGTCAGCATCAATCTGCGTGGCACCGCCTATCTGCTGAAGAACGACCCCGACCGCGCGCGCGCCGAGTTCAAGCGTGCGCTTGAACTCGATCCCGCATATTTCAGCGCGGCCAACAACCTCGCCCGCATGTACGTGACCGAGGACAAGATCGCCGACGCGGAAGCGGTGCTGCAGCAGTTCGTCGCCAAGTCGCCGAAGAACGCCGATGCGCTGATGGCGCTCGCCGGTCTCAAGGCACGCACGCCGGACGGCACGCCGGAGTCGCTCAAGCTGCTGCGGCAGGCCATCGACGCCCATCCGAAGCAGGTGAATCCGCGGCTTGCGCTGATCGAGTTGCACCAGCTTTCGGGCGACCGTGGCAAGGCGCTGGCGGCCGCAAACGAGGCGCTCAACGCACTGCCGGACGAACCGCGAGTGCTCGACGCGCTGGCGCTGGCGCAGGCACGGGCCGGCGAACTGGAAGCATCGGTCGCTACGCGTACCAAGCTGGTCGAGCGCGACCCGACCTCGGTCCGCGCCCAACTGAATCTGGCGGCTACCCAGGTTGCCGCGAAGCGGGACGCCGAAGCGATCCAGACGCTGCGTAAGGTGCTGGCGCTGCAGCCGGAAACGGTCGAGGCGCAGAACATGCTGATCACCATCCACCGCAGCCGGAACGCGGTCGACGAAGCGCTCCGCGTGGCGCGCGACGTCCAGCGTCAGCGGCCCAAGGCGGCGCTGGGTTACGTGATGGAAGGCGAGCTGATGATGTCCTCGTCGAAGGCGGACCAGGCAATCAAGGCGTATCGCGAGGCCTTGAGCCGCGAGCGCACGGCCACCAACGTCACCCGCCTGCACGCGGCCCTCGAACGGGACGACAAGGCGGCCGACGCGCGTGCGCTGGTCGATGGCTGGCTCAAGGACAATCCGAAGGACGTCGAGGTGCTGCTCTACCTGGGCGACGTCGCGCTGGTGCGCAAGGCGCTCGATGACGCTCGGACACGTTACGAGGCCGCGCTCGCGCGCTCGGCGAACAATGTGATCGCGCTGAACAACCTGGCCTGGATCGCCGCCCAGCAGAAGGATGCGCGGGCCCGCAGCTATGCGGAAAAGGCCTACGCACTGGCGCCGCGCAACCCTGCCGTGCTCGACACCTACGGCGGCATTCTGCTCGCCGCCGGCGACGCTGATCGGGGCCTGCAGATGATGCGTCAGGCGGTCGCGGCGGCGCCGTTCGCCAACGATCTGCGCCTGAATCTGGCGCGGGGGCTGGCCGGCGCCGGGCGCAAGGGCGACGCGCGCAAGGAGCTGGAGCCGCTGGTTGCGCTGGGCAGCAAGTACGAACGTGCCGCCGAGGTGGCCGATCTGATGAAGACTCTTTGAACTGAATCCGGATAGAAAACCATGACAAAAGTTGCTGTGATCGGCCTCGGCTATGTCGGCCTGCCCCTGGCTGTCGAATTCGGCAAGAAGATGCCGACCATCGGTGTGGACATGTCGGCTGCCAAGGTGGCCGCCTACCGCGAGTTCGTCGATCCGACCGGCGAGGTGAGCAGCGAGGACCTGCGCGCCGCCACCCAGCTGACGGTGACCACCGACGGCGCGGCGCTGGCCGAAGCGGACTACATCATCGTTGCCGTGCCGACGCCGGTCGATGACGCGCACCAGCCGGATTTCTCGCCGCTGGTCGGCGCTTCGGAAACCTGCGGCAAGCACATGAAGCGCGGCGCCATCGTCGTGTTCGAATCGACCGTCTATCCGGGCGCGACCGAAGAGGTGTGCATTCCGGTGATCGAGAAGTTCTCCGGCATGAAGTGGCTGCAGGACTTCAACGTCGGCTATTCGCCGGAGCGCATCAACCCGGGTGACAAGGAGCGCACGGTCACCAAGATCCTGAAGGTGGTGTCGGGCGACACGCCGGATACGCTGAAGAAGGTGTCCGACCTGTACAAGGCGGTCATCACCGCTGGCGTCTATGAAGCGTCCAGCATCAAGGTGGCGGAAGCGGCCAAGGTGATCGAGAACACGCAGCGCGACCTGAACATCGCCTTCGTGAACGAACTGGCCATCATCTTCGGCAAGATCGGCATCGATACCGAAGAGGTGCTGAAGGCGGCGGGCACCAAGTGGAACTTCCTGCCCTTCCGTCCGGGCCTGGTCGGCGGCCACTGCATCGGCGTCGATCCGTACTACCTCACCCACAAGGCCGACATGCTGGGCTATCACCCGCAGGTCATCCTGGCCGGTCGCCGCATCAACGACGGCATGGGCAAGTATGTCGCCGAGCAGACGGTGAAGAAGCTCATCCAGAGCGGCGCCTCGGTCAAGGGCGCGAAGGCGCTGGTGCTTGGCCTCACCTTCAAGGAGAACTGTCCCGACCTGCGCAATTCGCGCGTGATCGACGTCATCCGCGAACTGCAGAGCTACGGCGTCGAGGTCATCGTGCATGACCCGGTGGCCGAGTCGAAGGAAGCCGAGCATGAATACGGCGTGTCGCTGACCGACTGGGACGCCATTCCCAAGGTCGAGGCCATCGTGGCTGCCGTGTCGCACAAGGAGTTCGCCGCCCGTCCGCTGTCCGACTACGTCGGCAAGCTGAAGGCCGGCGGCGTGCTGGCCGACATCAAGTACCAGTTCGACGCGGCCGCGCTGGAAGCGCAGGGCGTCGGCGTCTGGCGTCTGTGAGACCCACGTGACACTGCCTGCAACCCTGCCCGAGTCCCTGTCTGCTGCGCTGGCCGCGCGCCCGCGCCGCTGGCTGGTGACCGGTGCCGCCGGCTTCATCGGTTCTCATCTGGTCGAAGTGCTGCTGCACGCCGGCCACAACGTGGTCGCGCTGGACAACTTCTCGACCGGCCATCAGCGCAACCTCGACGAGGTGCTGGGCGGCCTGCCGTCGCAGGCCGCGGCGCGCCTTGAATTCGTCGAGGGCGACATCCGCGATCTGGCGACCTGCGCCCGGGTGTGCAGCGGCGTCGACGTGGTGCTGCACCAGGCGGCGCTCGGCTCGGTGCCGCGTTCGCTGGCCGACCCGATCACCTCGCACGATTCGAACGTAAATGGCTTCCTGAACATGCTGGTCGCCGCGCGCGACGCCGGCGTCGGTCGCTTCGTCTATGCCGCGTCGAGTTCGACCTACGGCGATTCGCCCAACCTGCCCAAGGTCGAGGACGTGATCGGCAAGCCACTGTCGCCCTATGCCGTGACCAAGTACATCAACGAGCTGTACGCCGACGTGTTCGGTCGCTGTTACGGCCTGCCCTGTGTCGGCCTGCGCTACTTCAACGTGTTCGGCGCGCGCCAGGATCCGGAAGGCGCCTACGCCGCAGTGATTCCGCGCTGGGCGCGCGCGCTGCTGCTCGGCGATACGGTGCAGATCAACGGCGACGGCGAAACCAGCCGCGACTTCTGTTACGTCGACAACGCGGTGCAGGCCAATCTGCTGGCCGGTCTGACCGAGCGTGCCGACGCGGTGAACACCGTCTACAACGTCGCCGCTCACCGCCAGACCTCGCTGAATCAATTGTTTGCAGCGATGCGTGACGAACTCGTGAAACGATTCCCGGACATCGCCGGCGCCCAGGCGCACTATCGCGACTTCCGTGCAGGTGACGTGCGCCACTCGCTGGCCGACATCACCCGCGCACAAACCCTGCTCGGCTACGCGCCGACACACGACGTGTCGCGCGGTCTGGCCGAGGCGATGAACTGGTATGTGGCGCGTTTTGCGCCGGCGACGCTTGCCTGACGATGAAGCCTGTACGACTCGCCCTGTTGATTGCCTGCTGCGCCAGCGCGCCGGTGCTGGCGCTCGAGCCCGAAGCGGCCGCGCGCAGCCTGCTTGCCGAGGCGCAATCCTTCGAGCACGGCGAAGGCGTGCGACGCGACACCGCCCGGGCGGCGGCGCTCTACTGCCAGGCGGCCAAGCTCGGCGACGCCGAAGCCCAGTTCAATCTGGCCTGGATGTACGCCAACGGCCGTGGCGTCGAGCGCGACGACGCGCTGGCCGCAACCTTCTTCGATCTGGCGGCGCGTCAGGGCCATGAGCACGCGCAGCGCATGCTGCGCTTCACCGGTGCACCGACGCGTGAACTGCCGCTGTGCATGCAGGATCCGCCGGAGCCCGAACCGGTGATGACCGCCGACATCGATCCTGATCTGGAAGCGGCCTTCGGTACCACCGCCGACCGCAAGCGCGTGATCGAGATCGTGCGCGAACTGGCGCCACACTTCGACATCGACCCGCAACTGGTGCTGGCCGTGATCGGCACCGAGTCGAATTTCAATCCCAAGGCGCGCTCGCCGAAGAACGCGCAGGGCCTGATGCAGCTGATTCCGGAAACCGCGCAGCGCTTCAACGTCCGCGACACCTTCGATCCGGTGCAGAACATCCGCGGCGGCATGGCCTATCTGCGCTGGCTGCTCGCCTATTTCGAGGGCGACGTCGTGCTGGCCACCGCTGGCTACAACGCGGGCGAGGGGGCGGTTGACCGCTACAAGGGCGTGCCGCCCTACCGTGAGACGCGCGAATACGTGAAGCGCATCCAGACCCTGTTCCGCAAGACCGAGCATCGCTACGACCAGAACGTGACCACGCCGTCGCCGGTGCTGCGCACGCTCGTGTCCCGTCGTGGCTGAGCGCGCACGGTACGATTGTCGGCGCCGCCTCGTCTGCGCAGCGTTGCTGTCGTCGCCGCTTCTGGCGCGTGCCGCGCTGAGCGACACCATCGTCCGCATCAAGCCGTCCATCGTCATCGTTGGCACCAATATGCGATCGCGCGCGCCCAGCTTCGAACTGAAGGGCAGCGGCTTCGTCATCGGTGACGGCACGCTGGTCGCGACCAATGCGCACGTGGCCAGCGTGCCGCTCGATGCCGACCGTTTCGAAACGCTGGCGGTGATCGCCAGCGTCGACGGCCGTCAGCAGCTGCGCGAGGCGCGTATCGTCGCCTCGAGCACGGAGAATGATCTGGCGATCCTGAAGATCCAGGGCGCCGCGTTGCCGGCGCTGAAGCTCGGCGACTCGTCCAACGTGCGTGAAGGCCAGTCGGTGGCCTTCACCGGTTTCCCGATCGGCAGCGTGCTGGGTTTCACCCCGGTGACCCATCGCGGCATCGTGTCGGCCATTACCCCGATGGTGATTCCGGTCGATAACGTTAGCCAGCTCAACGCGGCCAACCGCAACCGCCTGGCGCGGGGCACCTTCACCGTGTTCCAGCTCGATGCCACCGCCTACCCGGGCAACAGTGGCAGTCCGCTGTTCGATCCGGACAGTGGTGAGGTAATTGGCGTGATCAACATGGTGCTGGTCAAGGCGGGCAAGGAAAGCGTGCTGTCGCAGCCCAGCGGCATCAGTTACGCGATACCGGCCAGCCATCTGTCGGCCCTGCTCGCCACCGTGCGCTGAGGCGGCGCGGGGGCGAAAACCGCGGCTGCTATAATTCGCGGCACTTTCGGCTTATTCTGCCGATCAATCCTGCCGAACCTGCTGCCCCAACGCCCGTCCATGTCTCTGTTTGCGCTCGGTCTCAACCACCACACGGCCCCGCTTGCCGTGCGCGAACGCATGACCTTCCTGCCGGAAGCCCTGCCCGATGCGCTCGGCCAGCTGACGCGCGTGCGACCGGTGCAGGAAGCGGCCATCCTGTCCACCTGTAATCGCACCGAGCTGTACTGCGCGACCAACGACCCGGACAGCGCACTGGACTGGATGGCCGAGTACCACCGCATCGGCCCGTCCGAGATCGCCCCCTATATATACAGGCTGGAGCACCAGCAGGCGGTGCGCCACGTGTTCCGCGTGGCCAGCGGTCTCGATTCGATGGTGCTGGGCGAGCCGCAGATCCTCGGCCAGATGAAGCAGGCGGTGCGTCTCGCCGAGGGTGCAGGCACGCTGGGCGCGTTGCTGCACACGCTGTTCCAGCGCAGCTTCGCCGTTGCCAAGGAAGTGCGTTCGACCACCGCCATCGGCGCCAATATCGTGTCGATGGCAGCGGCGGCGGTACACCTGTCGGAGCGCATCTTCGGCAGCATTTCCGGCCAGCGCGTGCTCTGTGTCGGCGCCGGCGAAATGATGGAGCTCTGTGCGGCGCACTTCGCCGGCTGTACGCCGCGCGACATGGTGATCGCCAACCGCACGCTCGACCGCGCGCAGGTGCTGGCCGAGCGCTTCGCGCGCAGCGACCTCAAGGTCGGTGCGATCCGCCTCGACGAACTGGGCGAGCGCCTGGCCGATTTCGACATCGTGCTGTCCTGTACGGCCAGTCCGCTGCCCATCATCGGTCTGGGCATGGTCGAGCGGGCGCTGAAGCAGCGCCGCCACCGGCCGATGGTGATGGTCGATCTCGCCGTGCCGCGCGACATCGAAGCGGAAGTCGACAAGCTGGGCGACGTATTCCTCTATACCGTCGATGATCTGGCACAGATCGTCGACTCCGGCCTCGAATCGCGGCAGGCGGCGGTGGTCGAGGCGCAGGCCATCATCGACGCGCGGGTCGCCAACTTCCTGCAGTGGGTGCAGGCGCGCGAGGCGGTGCCAGCCATTCGCGCGTTGCGCGGTCACGCCGAGGACATGCGCGCCGCCGAACTCGAACGCGCGCTGCGCGCCATCGCCCGTGGCGAAGCGCCGGACCGCGTGCTCGACACGCTGTCGCGCAATCTGACCAACAAGCTGCTGCACGGTCCGACGCGCTTGCTCAACGAAGCACCGCCGGAGGCGCGCGAGCAGATCGAAGGCCTGGTGCAGCGCCTGTTCCCGCAGCACGACCGCGACGCCTAGCGGCGCGCCTGTCCGTCCGCCGTGCCGGCTCGTCCGGCGCGGGTTCTTCTCCTCGAATTCCTCCGCATGAAGCCGCGCATCGCCGAAAAACTCGAACAGCTGTCGACCCGACTCGCCGATCTCGACGCGGCGCTGGCCGACCCCGGCGTGACCGCCGACATCGATCATTACCGCAAGCTCACGCGCGAACACGCCGAACTGACGCCGGTCATCGCGCTCTACCAGGCCTGGTGCCGGGCGCGCGACGACGGTGAGGCCGCGCGCGGCCTGCTGACCGACGCCGACATGAAGGAACCGGCCCAGCTCGAAATCGAGCAGTCGGCCGCCGACATGCAGCGACTCGAAGGCGAGTTGCAGCGCGCGCTGCTGCCGAAGGACCCGGACGACGGCCGCAACGTGTTCCTGGAAATCCGCGCCGGTACCGGCGGCGACGAATCGGCGCTGTTCGCGGCCGACCTGTTCCGCATGTACTCGCGCTACGCCGAGCGCAATCGCTGGAAGGTCGAGGTGGTGTCGGCGAGCGAATCCGACCTCGGCGGCTACCGCGAAATCATCGCCCGCGTGAGCGGTGACGGCGTCTATCAGCGGCTCAAGTTCGAATCCGGCGGCCACCGCGTGCAGCGCGTGCCGGTGACCGAAACCCAGGGCCGCATCCACACCTCGGCGTGCACCGTCGCGGTGATGGCCGAGGTCGACGAGGTGGCCGAGATCGACATCAATCCTGCCGATCTGCGCATCGACACCTTCCGCGCCTCCGGCGCGGGCGGTCAGCACATCAACAAGACCGATTCGGCGGTGCGCATCACGCACATTCCGACAGGCATCGTGGTCGAGTGTCAGGACGACCGCAGTCAGCACCGCAACAAGGCGCAGGCGATGTCGGTGCTGGCGGCGCGCATCCGCGACGCGCAGGTGCGCGCGCGCGACAGCCAGATCGCCTCGACCCGCAAAAGTCTGGTCGGCAGCGGCGACCGCTCGGAGCGCATCCGCACCTACAACTTCCCGCAGGGCCGGATGACCGATCACCGCATCAACCTGACGCTGTACAAGCTGGATGCCATCATGGACGGCGACCTGGGCGAACTGATGGATGCGCTGGCGCACGAGCACCAGGCCGAACAGCTCGCGCAGCTGGCGGAGGAAGGCGCCTGACCGGCGCCCGCGCATGACGCTCGACGACTGGCTGCGTGCCGCGCGCGCCCGCATCGACAGCCGCGATGCGCAGGTGCTGGCCGCGCACGCGCTGGGCCGCGACCGCGCCGGACTGATCGCGCGCGGGCGCGACGCGCTGGACGAGGCCGCGCTCGCCGCTCTCGATGCCCTGCTTGAACGGCGCGCGGCCGGCGAACCGGTGGCCTATCTGGTCGGCCGGCGTGAATTTTTCGGGCTGGATCTGGCGGTCGCGCCCGGCGTGCTGATTCCGCGGCCAGAAACCGAGGGGCTGGTCGAACTGGCGCTGGCGCGTATCGGCGATCTGCCGTCGCCGCGCGTGCTCGACGCCGGCACCGGTTCCGGTGCCATCGCGCTGGCGATCAAGAAGCAGTGTCCGCATGCGCAGCTGACGGCGCTTGACCGCTCCGACGCGGCGCTGGCGATCGCCCGTGGCAACGCGCAGCGGCTCGGACTTGAAGTCCGCTTCGTCGCCTCAAACTGGCTGGAAGCCATCGTCGACGAAGGCTTCGATTGCATCGTGTCCAATCCGCCGTATATTCGGGCGGACGATCCGCATCTGGCGCAGGGCGACCTGCGTTTCGAGCCGCCGGCCGCGCTGGCCAGCGGTGAGGACGGGCTGGATGCCTTGCGCACGCTGTGCCGGCAGGCGCCGCAGCGACTGGTCGGGGGCGGCTGGCTGCTGTGCGAACACGGTTACGATCAGGCGCCGGCAGTGCGCGCGCTGATGCGTTGCGCCGGGCTTGCCGACGTCGCATCGTGGCGCGATATTGCCGGCATCGAACGGGTCAGCGGAGGACGGCTGGCCCCGGAATGATTCGACGTGGATGGGGCGTATTCGCCCCGTCTGCGTCCCTACACACTGTCCGTGCGCAGGCGCGGTCAGGCAGCTGACTTTCAAACATCCGCAAAGGAAAGAGACATGAGCGCCCAGGAACGCATCAAGGAAACCGTCACCGGCAATCCGGTCGTGCTGTACATGAAGGGCACGCCGCAGTTCCCGCAGTGCGGCTTTTCCGCCACCGCCATCCAGATTCTGAAGCACCTCGGCGTGCAGAACCTGCACACCGTGAACGTGCTGGAAGACGCTGAGATCCGCCAGGGCATCAAGGACTACGCCAACTGGCCGACCATTCCGCAGCTCTACATCCGCGGCGAATTCATCGGCGGCTGCGACATCATGAAAGAGATGTTCCAGTCGGGCGAACTGAAGAAGGAACTGGAAGGCCTCTGATCGGCGTCCGTCGTGCGCGGACGCGGGGACTGTCCGCTTCCGCGCACACCGTCGCTCGTGGAAGGTCGCTTCAGTCCGTTGCCGGCAACGGCTGCGGATTGCCGTTCCACACCCATTCGAGCAGCGCCTCCAGCACCGGCTGGGCGCGTTTGGCGTTCGGGTGGTTGAGCCAGGCGACCATCAGCACGCGCTGACCGTTGCGGTCCAGCACATAGCCGGCAATGGATCGCGTGTCGGCCAGCGAACCGGTCTTCAGGTGCGCCTGGCCGGCCAGCGGAGAGGTTTTCAGGCGACGGCGCAGCGTGCCGTCGACCGCCAGCACCGGCATCGACGATACGAATTCGGGCATGACCGGGCTGGCCCAGGCGCGGCGCAGCAGTGCCGCCAGGTCATAGGCCGACAGGCGCTCCACCCGTGACAGACCGGAGCCGTTGTCCATCACCAGGCTGGGCAGCGGCAGGTTGCGCTGCGCCGCCCAGGCACGCACGCCGGCGGCCGCGCCGAGCGTGTCCGCCGGCGCACCGGACGGAGACAGCGCGAGGAAGAGCTGGCGCGCCATCACGTTGTTGCTGTACTTGTTGATGTCGCGGATCACCTCGGCCAGCGGCGGCGACTCGATGCCGCCGAGCACCGCTGCGTGGATCGGCGCAACGCCTTCGCGCACCCGGCCGTTGATATGCCCGCCCAGTTCCGCCCACATCGCGCGCAGCGCGCGGGCAAAGAAGTCGGCGTGCGGCAGCGGTGCGACGTTCCAGATGCGCTCGCCGCAATCGCGCGCGTAGCGGCCGCTGATCTGCAAGCTCAGTGCCCCGTTGCCGGCTGGCTGGACGGCGGCGAACAGCGTGTCCTTCCAGTCGCCGCAGTCGCCCGCCACCAGCTGTACCCGGTTGTCGATCTGCACGCCGTCCAGCGGCGGCTCCGACCACAGCGCGGGCGCGCCACCGTCAGTGGGCTGCAACCGGACACGCAGTGCGTTGTGCGCCAGCAGCAGCGCGTCCGGGCCGACGTTGTAGGGCGCCAGCGGTTCGTTGTCGAAGGCGCCCGGGTCGTGCGCGAGCAGAGCGTAGCGGCTGCGATCGGCGATCACGTCGCCGCGGATGTCACGGATGCCGCGGCTGCGCAATTCGCGCAGCAGCAGCCAGAACTGTTCCATCGACAGCGCCGGGTCGCCGCTGCCGCGGATGTAGAGATCGCCGTCGAGCACGCCATCGCGCGGCGCCACCGTGGCGAGCAGTTCGGTGCGCCAACTGTAGGCCGGGCCCAGCGTGTCGAGCGCGGCGTAGGTGGTGACCAGCTTCATCACCGACGCCGGATTCATCGGCTGCTTCGCGCGGTGGCTGATCCGTGCCGGGCCGCCTTCGACCGACTGCACCACCACCGATATCGCCGACGGCGGGATGTCGGCCGCGCGCAGCGCCTGCAGTACCGGCGCCGGCAGCACCGCCAGCGCGAGCGGCGACAGCAGGGTCAGCAGCGCACCGAGCAGCAGGCGCATCGGCTCAGGCGATGCGCGACAGGTGGCGGCGCACCGAAGCACTGGCGCCCAGCCAGCCGAGCAGTGCGCAGAGGGCCAGCAGCACCGCCCAGTCGAGGACGGCCAGCGGACGCAGCACGAATTCCAGACTGTAGAGGCCGGCCAGTTCGCTCATCGGCTGCGCCAGCATGCGCGTGGCGACCAGCGTCAGCAGGCCGGCCAGCGCGCCGCCCAGCAGGCCCTGCAGTGCGCCGAACCAGTGGAAGGGGCGGCGTATCCAGGCGTCGGTGGCGCCGAGCAGGCGGCTCACTTCGATCTCGTCGCGCTGGGTGAGCAACTGCAGCCGTATCGTGTTGAAGGTCACCGCGACCAGACCCAGGCCGAGCACGCCGGCCAGCATGGACAGCGCCTGCCGGCCGAGCGCGATCAGCGCGTCCAGCCGCTTGGCCCAGTCGGAATCGAGCTGCACGTGTTCGACTTCGGGCAGCTTCGCCAGATCGGCGCGCAGCGCTTCGAGGCGCTCGGCGTCGGCGTCCTTCAGCCGCACGACGAAGGCGTCGGCGAAGGGATTGTCCGGCAGCGCGTCGAGGATTTCCGCCAGCGCATCGTTGTCGCGGAAGCGCTTCAGCGCCGCGTCGCGCGAAATCAGTTCGACGCGACCCTCCTTGGCAAGGGCGCGGATCTTCTTCTCGCTGTCCTTCACCACGTCGGCACTCGCACCCGGCTGCATGAATACCGATATTTCCGGCGCTGCGCTGACCGTGCCGGCCAGCCGCTGCAGATTCCCGAGCAGCATGTAGCCGGTGGCCGGCAGTGCGGCAGCGATGCCGACCACCAGTGCGGCCAGCAGCGTGTTGAAGGGCTGGCGGACCATCTGTCGGGCGGCGCGCAGCCCTGCGCGCATCTGCAGACGCAGCCAGTTCATTGCAGCTTCCCGTGCGCCAGCGACAGCCGGCGCGGTGCGTAGCGTTCGAACAGTCCGCCGTCGTGCGTGGTCAGCAGCACGGTCACCCCCGCCTCGTTGAAGGAGCGGAACAGGTCGGCGATGTCGCGCGCGTAGGCGTCGTCGAGATGGGCGGTCGGTTCGTCGGCGAGCAGGATCTGCGGCCGGTTCACGATGGCGCGGGCGATGGTGAGGCGCTGCTGCTCGCCGCCGGACAGTTCGACCGGCATTGCCTTGTCGCGGCCAGCCAGGCCCACACGCTCAAGTGCGGCGCTGACGCGCTTCGTCGCCTCGCGCGGCGGGTGGCTGCTGATGGCCAGCGGCAGCATCACGTTGTCGAAAGCGCTGCGGTCGAACAGCAGGCGCTGGTCCTGCATGATCAACCCGATCGAGCGCCGCCAGTAGGGCAGGGCGGCGCGCTTGAGCGCCGACACATTCTCTCCGCCGACCAGCACCTGGCCTTCGGTCGGGCGTTCGAGCACCGCCAGCAGCTTGAGCAGCGTGCTTTTGCCGGCGCCGGAGTGACCGGTGACCACCACCATTTCACCGCGTGCGATGTCGATATCGACGCGGTCGAGCGCGGTGTGGCCGCCGGGGTAACGCTTGGTGACCTGTTCGAAGCGGATCATGCGTTGATCAGGCGCCTTGCGGGGAGTCGAACAGTGCGTCGACGAATTCGGCGGCGCGGAAGGGCTGCAGGTCGTCCACGCCTTCGCCGACGCCGATGTAGCGCAGCGCGATCGGGCGCGACGGCGCGTGCTGCTTGGCGATGGCGGCGATGACGCCGCCGCGCGCGGTGCCGTCCAGCTTGGTCATGACCAGACCGGTCACACCGATGGCGGCGTCGAAGGCCTTCACCTGGGCCAGTGCGTTCTGGCCGATATTGCCGTCCAGCACCAGCAGCACTTCGTGCGGGCCGGTCGGGTCGGCCTTGGCGATCACCCGCTTCACCTTGGCGATCTCGTCCATCAGGTGCAGCTGGGTGGGCAGCCGGCCGGCGGTGTCGGCCAGCACGACATCGATATTGCGGGCGCGGGCGGCATTGACCGCGTCGAACACCACCGCCGCCGGATCGCCGGAATCCTGAGCGATCACCGCCACGTTGTTGCGGGCGCCCCAGGTTTCCAGCTGTTCGCGCGCGGCGGCGCGGAAGGTGTCGCCGGCGGCCAGCAGCACGCTCTTGCCCTGGGCCTGGAAATGCTTGGCCAGCTTGCCGATCGAAGTGGTCTTTCCGGCGCCGTTGACGCCGGCGATCATGATGATGAAAGGCTTGTGCGCGTCGAGGTCGAGCGGCTTTTCCAGCGGCGCGATCAGCTTCGTCAGTTCTTCCTTCAGCACGTCGCGCAGTCGGGCCGGATCCTCGATCCGCTCGCGGCGCACCCGCTCGCGCAGCACGTCCAGCAGGTGGGTGGTGGCGTCCAGACCGACGTCGGAGGTGATGAGCAGGGTTTCCAGCTCTTCCAGCAGTTCGTCGTCGACCTTGGTGCGCGAAAACAGCGCGCTGAGCTGGCCGCCGAGCTGAGCACGGGTCTTCGACAGCCCGGCACGCAGGCGCTGCGCCCAGGACAGTTTCGGCGCGGCCGCCTCGGGCGCGCTATCCTGCGCGACCGCAGTCGGCACAGTTTCCGGCTGCGCGACCGCTTCGGGTGCGGCCGGCTTGTCCTTCTTGAAGAAACCAAACATGTGGGGGACGGTCAGTGAAGCACCGTGCAGACAGCCGCACGGCTTGAAAATACAGGCGCGATCAAGGGTTTGGCCCGGATCGCGTACTTTGGCGGAGAGTGTATCAGATGGATTTGCGCCGTTTTTCCAATGGCATCGTACTGTGTGGCGCACTGGCCCTGACGCTTGCAGTGGCGTCACCGGCCCGCGCCAACCCCTTCGAAACCACCTTGAGCAACGGCCTGCGTGTCATCGTCAAGGAAGACCGCCGGGCGCCGGTGGCGATGCACATGGTGTGGTACCGCGTCGGTGCGATGGACGAGAAGGACGGCACCACAGGCATCGCCCACCTGCTCGAACACATGATGTTCAAGGGCACGAAGAAACTGAAGCCGGGCGAGTTCAACGACATCGTCGCCCGTGCCGGCGGCAACGACAACGCCTTCACCAGCCACGACTACACCGCGTACTTCCAGCGCGTGCCGGCGGCGGCCCTGCCGAAGATGATCGAGCTCGAAGCCGACCGCATGCGCAATCTGGTCATCGACGACGATGAGTTCGCGCGCGAGCTGAAGGTGGTGATGGAAGAGCGTCGGTTGCGCACCGACGACCAGCCGCAGTCGCAGATGCACGAGCAGCTGATGGCAAGCGCCTTCATCGCCCACCCCTATCGCCGCCCGGTCATCGGCTGGATGAACGATCTGGAGAACATGCGTCCGGACGACGCGCGCGACTGGTACCGCCGATGGTACGCGCCGAACAATGCCTACGTGGTGGTGGTCGGCGACGTCGATCACAAGAAGGTGTTCGAACTGGTGAAGAAGCACTACGGACACATGAAGCCGGTGGCACAGCCGGTACGCAAGGTCACCGCCGAGCCGCCGCAGACCGGCGAGCGCCGCATCGTCGTCAAGGCGCCGGCCGAACTGCCTCAGTTGGCGCTGGCCTGGAAGGTGCCGAAGCTGAGCGACGTAGAGAACGACCGCGAGCCCTATGCGCTGGAGGTGCTGGCCGGCATTCTCGACGGCCACGCGGCGTCGCGCCTGCCGCGCGCACTGGTGCGCAGCAGTCAGATCGCCGTCGAGGTGGGTGCCTATTACGACTCGACCGCGCGCGGCGAGGTCACCTTCATGCTCGGCGGGACGCCAGCCAAGGGGCACACGGTGGCGGAACTGGAGACCGCGCTGCGGGCGGAAGTGAAGCGCATCGCCGACGAAGGCGTGTCGGCTGCCGAACTCGAGCGCATCAAGACGCTGACCGTCGCTTCGCAGATCTACAAGCTCGATTCCACCTATGTGCAGGCGATGGAGATCGGGCGGCTGGAAGCGTCCGGCTACCGCTGGCAGGACGCCGACCGCATGCTGGAAAAGTTGCGTTCGGTCACCGCCGACGAGGTGCAGGCGGTTGCGCGCAAGTATTTTGGCGACGACACGCTGACCGTCGCCGTACTCGATCCGCAGCCGCTCGATCCGGACGCGAAGCCGCGCGCCAAGCCGGCCGGTCTGCGTCATTGATGCGCACGCACAACGATTTCCTGCAGGTGATGCCGATGATCCGATTCCTTCGCAGCGCGCTGCTGCGCGCAGTATCCGTGCTGGCGTTCGCAACGCCGGCGCTCGCCAATGTCGATATCCAGCACTGGACCGCCGCCAACGGCGTGCGCGTCTATTTCGTCGAAAGCCATGTGCTGCCGATACTCGACGTGCAGGTCGATTTCGATGCCGGCTCGGCGCGCGATCCCGAGGGCCGCAGCGGTCTGGCGGGCATGACCCACGGCCTGCTCGATTCGGGCGCCGGCGGGCTGGACGAGGACGCGCTGGCCGAAAAGCTCAGCGATCTGGGGGCGCGCCTGTCCGGCTCGGCCGACAACGACCGCGCCGGCCTGTCGCTGCGCACGCTGGCCAGCGCGCGCGAGCGTGAGGGCGCGCTGGCGCTGATGCGCACCGTGCTGACCGCACCCGAATTCCCGGCCGCCGTGCTCGAGCGCGAGAAGGCGCGCGCCATCGCCAGCCTGCGCGAAGCCGACACCAAGCCGGACCAGATCGGCGCCAAGCGCTTCGCGAAAGCGCTCTACGGCGACCACCCCTACGGCCGCAGCGCCACCGTCGAGTCGATTGCCGCGATCACCCGCGATGATGTGCTGGCGCACTACCGCCGCCATTACGTCGCCTCGCGGGCGGTGGTGTCCATCGTCGGCGACGTGACGCGCGAACAGGCGGAAGCGATCGCGCTGCAGCTGACCGGCGACCTGCCGGCCGGCGAGCCGCTGCCGCCGATCGCCGACGTGACGATGCCCAAGGCGGCGACCGAACGCATCGCGCATCCGGCCAACCAGAGCCACATCTTCGTCGGTCAGCCGGTGACCCGCCGCGGCGACCCGGACTTCTTCCCGCTGCAGGTCGGCAACTACATCCTCGGCGGTGGTGGCTTCGTGTCGCGACTGACCAAGGAGGTGCGCGAGAAGCGCGGTTACGCCTACAGCGTCTACAGCTACTTCAGCCCGCAGCGCCAGCCCGGCCCGTTCCAGATCGGTCTGCAGACGCAGCGCGCCCAGGCGGCGGACGCGCTGAAGGTGGTCGATGAAACGCTGGCGTCCTTCATCGCCAACGGTCCGACCACCGACGAGCTGAAGGCGGCGAAGCGCAATCTGGTCGATGGCTTCTCGTTGCGCCTGGACAGCAACCGCAAGCTGCTCGACAGCCTCGCGACCATCGGTTTCTACGGCCTGCCGCTGGACTGGCTCAGCAAATTCCAGGAGCGGGTCGAGGCGGTGACGGCGGCACAGGTGAAGGAGGCTTTCCAGCGCCGCCTGTCCGCCGACCACATGGTGCGGGTCATCGTCGCCGGCGACTGAGGGTTGGTCGCTGCCGGCGGCGCCCGGCACCACGAAACAAGCCGCCACAAGTGCATGCGGGCGCGCAGGTAGAATCGCGGCCATGTCCCGCATACGCATCATCGGCGGCCAGTGGCGCAGCCGCCTCCTTCCGGTCGCGGCGGTGCCGGGGCTGCGCCCCACTCCGGATTCGGTGCGCGAGCGCCTGTTCAACTGGCTGGGCCAGGACCTGAACGGGCTGCATTGCCTCGATCTCTTTGCCGGCACCGGCGTGCTCGGCTTCGAGGCCGCGTCCCGCGGCGCCGCCTCGGTCACGCTGGTCGAGCGCGATGCCCGCGCATTCGGCAAGCTTCGCGAAGCGGTCGAACTGCTGCCGGCGCCGCAGGTCAGGCTGGTCAGGGGCGATGCGCTAGAATTCGCCGCCCAGCCACCGCGGCGCTTCGATGTACTCTTTCTCGACCCGCCTTACGGCAAGGGTCTGCTTGATCGCGTGGTACCGCACCTGCCGCATCTGCTGACCGACGACGCGGTGATCTACTGCGAGGCCGAGCAGCCGGTGCCGGCGCTCGGCGATTACCGGGCGACGCGCGAGGGGCGGGCGGGGCAAGTCCATTACCAGCTGCTGGAACGATCATGAACGGCACCATTGCGGTCTATCCGGGCACTTTCGACCCGATTACGCGCGGCCACGAAGACCTTGTGCGGCGCGCAGCGGCGATGTTCGACCGCGTCATCGTCGGCGTCGCCGAAAGCCGTTCCAAACGGCCCTTCTTCACTACCGAAGAACGGGTCGACATGGCGCGCGAAATACTCGCGGCCTATCCTAACGTCGAGGTGCGCGGGTTTTCCTGCCTGCTGATGGACTTCCTGAGCGAGTGCAAGGCGCGGATCATCGTGCGTGGCCTGCGCGCGGTGTCCGACTTCGAGTATGAATTTCAGATGGCCGGCATGAACCGGGCGCTGCGTCCGGACGTCGAAACAGTGTTCCTGACGCCGGCCGATCAATACATGTTCATTTCGGCCACGATGGTCCGGGAAATCGCCTCGCTGGGCGGTGACGTCAGCAAGTTCGTGCAGCCGTCGGTGCTGGCGCGGATAAGCGACAAGGTTGAAGCAATGCGTGGAGGCAAATGAAGTGTCTTTGATAATCACCGACGAATGCATCAACTGCGATGTGTGCGAGCCGGAATGCCCGAACGGGGCGATTTCGCAGGGACCGGAAATCTATGTGATCGATCCGTCCAAGTGCACCGAGTGCGTCGGCCATTTCGACGAGCCGCAGTGCCAGCAGGTCTGCCCGGTCGACTGTATTCCGCTGGATCCGAACCACAAGGAAACCCGCGAACAGCTGCTGGAGAAGTACAACCACCTGACCGCCAAGGCCTGACGCTCGCCGGCCCCGGCGTGCTCAGGCCGCCGCGGCCGAGATGACCCGCAGTACCGGCGCCTTGAGCGCCGAATCGAGCGCGCTGTCGAGACGCGCCAGTTCCTCCAGCTGCTGATCGATCGCCGCGCCGTTCTGGCGCAGTTCCTCGATCCGCTCTTCCAGCGTGTCGGTCGCCTCGTGGATGCGCTTAACGCTTTCGAGCCGGCGCTTCAGCTGCTTCTGGTGTTCGCGCACCTGGTTCTCGAGCGGCGCCATGATGGCGCGCAGCCAGTGCTCGACGTCGCGGTTCACCACTTCCATGTGCTTGCGCACCTGCACGGCCACGGTTTCGAAGAAGCGCTGCGTGAGCTGGCGCTTTTCGGTGGTGAGCATGTTCAGCCAGGTGTTGAACTGCTGGTGGAAGGCCTTTTCGAGCCGGGTGATGTCCTTCTCGTAACGATGGACCGAGAACGGTACCGGCACGCCCAGACGCAGATCGTGCTCGGTCGAGAAGCGCTGGTACATCGCTTCCATCATGCGGAAGATTTCATCCACGCTGGCGGCCGAGCGGGTCAGGCTGTCGCGCACGTCGTCGAAGAAGGCGTTCATCGCGTCGCGCAGCTGCAGCGAGAAGTTGGCTGCCTCCATCTGTTCGCGCGTGTGGTTGGTGCGCGCGCGCAGCGCGTCCATGCCGAGGTGGGCGAACAGCACGTTGGTCTGCGACGAGAACACGTTGCGCGTGGCATAGAAGCGTTCGAGGCCGCGTTCGAATTCCTCCTTTTCCGCCCGCACCCGCTTCAGCATGTACTGGATGACGCCCCGGTTCTTGCCGCGCAGGTCGGAAAATTCGGCCAGCTGGTCGTCGATGCTGCGCCGGCGGCCGGCCAGCACTTCGCGCGTGCGGGCGATCAGCTCGCGTGCGTCCTTGTCGACGGCGGCGCCGACGATGTCGCGCTTGGCCGGCAGCAGATCCTCGACCAGTGCGCGTTCGAGCTGCGGCAGACGGCTGCGCGCAAGCAGCGCGCCGTCATGCTGGATGCGGGCAAGCAGCCCCTTCTGCGCCGACACCGGAAACACGCGCGACTCCGGGATGTCCAGCGTGGCCGCACAGGAGGCGATCTGCCGGCTGATTTCCGATTCGATCTGGGTTTCAGTGCGCAGCCCGTCCCAAAGGCTGTCCATCTTGTTCAGCACCGCGATACGGCCCTGTCGCGAGCCACCGGCCGCGGTCACGTGCGTCTTCCAGACGCCGAGGTCGCTCTGCGTGACGCCAGTGTCCATGCCGAGCACGAACAGCACGGCGTGCGCCGACGGCAGCAGCGACAGCGTCAGTTCGGGTTCGGCGCCGATCGCGTTCAAACCCGGCGTGTCGAGGATGACCAGCCCCTGGCGCAGCAACGGGTGCGGCAGATTGATGATGGCGTGGCGCCACGCAGGCACCTCGACCATGCCCTGCGAATCGGGCTGCAGGCCGTTCTCGCCGCTCAGGTCGATGCGGAAGCCCAGTGCTTCGGCTTCGCCGATGGCCACCCTGCGCTGTTCGCTGACCCGACCCAGTGCCTGCTGCATCGCGGCCGTCGAGGTGGTGTCGAGTTCGATGCGCTTCCAGGCGCCGGGTTGTGATTTCAGGTCGGACACCGTGGTGGTGCCACGCCGGGTGTCGATCGGCAGCAAGTCTATGCAGGCCGGGCGAGACCCGTCGTACATCAGTTCGGTCGGGCACATCGTGGTGCGGCCCGAGCTGGACGGCAGCACGCGCGCGCCCTGGTCGCCGAAGAAGATGGCATTGATCAGTTCGGACTTGCCGCGCGAGAACTCGGCGACGAAGGCCACGACCAGGCGGTCGTCGCGCAGCTTCTGCAGCAGCTGTTCGATGCACAGATCGTTGTGGCTGTCGTTCAGGTTGCTTTCGAACAGCCAGCCGCGCAGACGCACGATGGTCTGTTCGACCCGCGTACGCCAGGCGCCATATGCCGACAATTCCTCCTGCATGCCCATCGCCGTCTCCTCCACGCAAATGTCAATCTAGCACAGGCGCTGCGCGCTATCGCTGGCAGGTCGGGCAGAAGAAGGTCGAACGTCCGCCCATTCGGCGGTTGCGCACCGCCGTGCCGCATACGCGGCAGGGCTGGCCATCCCGTCCGTAGACGAAATAGGACTGCTGGAAATAGCCGGGTTCGCCGTCGGCATGCATGAAGTCGCGCAGCGTGCTGCCGCCGGCGTCGAGCGCGTCGCGCAGCGTGGCGCGGATCTCGTCGTGCAGGCGCGCGCACTGTGGCCGGGTCAGGCGGCGGGCTGCCATGCCCGGACGCAGGCGTGCACGGAACAGGCTTTCCGAGGCGTAGATGTTGCCGACGCCGACCACCACCGCGCTGTCCATGATGGCCAGCTTGATCGCGCACTGCCGCCGCGTCAGTGCGGCGTGCAGCCCGGCGGCGCTGAAGTCCTCGCCCAGCGGTTCGGGACCGAGGCCGGCGAGCAGCGGGTGGGTCGCGTCGGCACCCTCGTGCCACAGCACGGCGCCGAAGCGGCGTGGGTCGCGCAGCCGCAGCACGCGGTCGCCGAAGACGATGTCGACATGGTCGTGCGTGCCCGCCGGCACGTCGCGGTCGAGCACGCGCAGACTGCCGGACATGCCGAGGTGCAGGATGAGCGTGCCGCGGTCGAAGCGCAGCAGCAGGTATTTGGCACGCCGGTCGACGTCGCGCAGCGTCTGGCCGGGCAGCGTGGCGGGCAGGTCGGCGGGCACCGGCCAGCGCAGCCGCGCATTGCGGAGGGTGACCGCGGTCGCCACGCGACCGGTCAAGGGCGCGGCGATGCCACGGCGTGTCACTTCGACTTCGGGCAGTTCGGGCATCGGAAAGGTGAGCCGCGGCACGGCGGCGGGGACGTGTTTTGGAATAAGATCGGAGCCGTTTCCGGCATTGGCGCCGCATAGGGCGGTGCGCCGGGGGCGCTGCAACGAATTCTAGCCGTCACACTCAAAGGCCGTAAGCGCTTCAGTCCGTTGCGAAATCACCCTGGCCACTGGCGATCATGCCCATGACGACCCGACCCCTCCTGCTCGCTGTCCTTCTTCCTCTCGTGCTCGGCGCCTGCGCGCAGACCGCCAAGCGGCCGCCGGTGGCGGCTGCGCCGACCGAGGCTCCGGCAGAGGCCGCGCCGCCACGCGCACCGCAGCTGCCCGAAATCGAACTGACGCGCCAGATCACCTATCAGCTGCTGCTCGGCGAGGTGGCGGCACAGCGCGGCGAACTGGGTCTGTCGGCATCCGCCTATATGGATCTCGCGCAGTCGACCCGCGACCCCCGCATCGCCAAACGCGCGGCCGAAATATCGGCCTTCAGCCGGCAGAACGACATCGCGCTGCAGGCCACCCAGCTCTGGCTGGAACTCGATCCCGAATCGGTACAGGCGCGGCAGATGCTGACCGGTCTGCTGGTCAATGCGAACCGGCCGCAGGAACTCGAACCGCAACTCGCCAGCCTGCTCGCGCAGGAGGGCAACCAGATCGGCGAAAGCCTGCTGCGGCTCAACCGTGTGCTGGGGCGCCTGTCGGACAAGGCCGAGGTGCTGGCCATGGTCGATCGCCTGACCGAGCCCTATCTGCAGTACCCGGAAGCGTGGTTCGCGCGCTCGCAGGCGGCGATGCAGGCGCGCGAGCCGAAGCGTGCCCTGGCCGATGCGACCAAGGCGCACGACATGCGCCCGGAATGGGAGCCCGGCCTGCTGCTGAAGGCGCAGGCAACTGCCGAGAGTGATCCGCACGCCGCGACCCGGCTGATGGGCGACTACCTGAAAAAGTATCCGCAGGCGCGTGACGTGCGGCTGCAATATGCACGTTCGCTGGTGGCCGAACGCAATTTCCCCGAGGCGCGCAAGCAGTTCGAGAACATCCTCGGCGGCGCGCCGAACAATCCGGACGTCGTGTTCGCGGTCGGCGTGCTGGCGATGCAGATGCAGGACTACGCCGGCGCGCAGACCTATTTCAAGCGGCTGCTGACGCTGCGCTATCAGGACATGAACCTGATCAAGCTCTATCTCGGGCAGCTGGCCGAGGAGCTGAAGCAGCCGGACGAAGCGCTCGACTGGTATCGCCAGGTCGGGCAGGGCGATCACTACCTCGGCGCGCAGGGGCGTTACGTTCTGCTGCTCAGCCGCACCGGGCGACTCGACGAAGCGCGCGCTCACCTGCGCGATCTGGCCGCACGGCCGGGCGGCGACAAGGCGCGTTCGGCGCTGATGGAATTCCAGCTGCTGCGCGATGCGAACCGGGTCGAAGAAGGTTACGCCGTACTCGAGGAGGCGCTGGTGGCGCAGCCCGACAATGCGGAACTGCTGTACGAGACGGCGATGATCGCCGAGCGGCAGAACCGCATCGAGGTCGCCGAACAGCGGCTGCGCCGGGTGATCGAGGTGAAACCGGATCATGCCCATGCGTATAACGCGCTCGGCTATTCGCTCGCCGATCGCAACATCCGCCTCGACGAGGCGCAGGCGCTGATCGCCAAGGGGCTCGAACTGGCGCCGGATGACCCCTTCATTCTCGACAGCATGGGTTGGGTGCTGTTCCGGCGCGGCGATCTGAACGGCGCCTTGACCTATCTGGAGCGCGCTTTCGCGATCCGCCCCGATCCGGAAATCGCCGCTCACCTCGGCGAAGTGCAGTGGCTGCTCGGTCGTCGCGAGGACGCCGAGAAGCTGTGGCGCACGGTTGCTGCACAGCACCCGGACAACGCCGCGCTGGAATCGACCATCAAGCGCTACATTCCGTGATGCGGGTGCTGCTGTGTGCCGGCGCGCTGGCGCTGGCCGGTTGTGCTGCCCTGCCGCCGCCGGCTGTCGACGATCCGCAGGTGCTCGCGCTGCGCGAGCGGGCGCGTGACGCGGCCAATCCCGCTTTTTCGCTGAGCGGGCGCTTCGTTGTCAAAGGGCCCGAACAGACCGCCTCGGCGGCGCTGGACTGGCAGCACGCGAAGGATCGTGACGAACTGCAGATCAACGGACCGCTCGGCAAGGTGCTGGCGCAGCTGGTGCGCGACGCGCAGGGCGTGCGCCTGATCGACGAGCGCCAGCGCGTCACCGAGGCGGCGACGCTCGACGAACTGTCGCGTGCGGTGTTCGGCGCCGAACTGCCGCTGTCGCGGGCCGCCTACTGGGTGACCGGTCGGCCGGGGAGCGCCGACGTACGGTCGCGTGATGCAGCCGGGCGTATCGCCGTGCTGACGGAACAGTCCTGGCGGGTCGAATTCACCGAGTACGACGGTGACAGCCCGGACGCGCTGCCACGGCAGATCGACGCCAGCGACGGCGAACACAGCTTCCGCCTGCGCATCGATGCGTGGTACCCGCTGCCGTGAGTGCGCATATCGACTGGCAGGTCTGGCTCGACGCGCCGGCCAAGATCAATCTGTTCCTGCACGTGACCGGCCGCCGCGCGGATGGCTACCACCTGTTGCAGACCGCCTTCCGCTTCGTCGATTTCGGCGACCGCCTGCGCTTTTCTCCGCGGGACGATGGCGAGGTGAGGCGCGTCAACCCGCTGCCCGGCGTGCCCGAGGCCGACGACCTGTGTGTGCGTGCCGCCCGCCTGCTGCAGGCGGAGACGGGCTGCCGGCGTGGCGTCGACATCGAACTGGACAAGCGTCTGCCGATGGGCGGTGGCGTCGGCGGCGGCAGTTCCGACGCCGCGACCGTGCTGCTCGCGTTGAACCGACTGTGGGAACTGGATCTGCCGCGCGCGCGGCTGCAGGCGCTGGGGTTGCGGCTGGGCGCCGATGTGCCGGTGTTCGTGTTCGGTCGCGCCGCGTTTGCCGAAGGCGTCGGCGAGGTGCTGCAGCCGCTCGAACTGCCGCCGGCGGCCTATCTGGTGGTGGCGCCGGGCGTGTCGGTACCGACGCCACGGATTTTTGCCGACCCGGAATTGACACGAAATACCGAAGCTTGCACAATAGCGGACTTTGCTGCAGCGGCCGATTCGGCGGCGCTTTTCGGGCGCAACGATCTTGAGCCGGTCGCAGCGAGGCTGTACCCGGAAGTCAGACAGGCCATCGACATGCTGGCGGCACTGGCCGGGCGCGGCGCGGTAAGAATGAGCGGTTCGGGCGCGTGCGTGTTTGTACAATGCGCCGATCTGCAGGCAGCACAGGATTTGATGAAGGCGTCGTCGGCATCGTGGCCGGCGGGCTGGCAGGGATTCGTTGCACAGGGGCTGGACGAGCACCCGCTGTACCGGATGTCTGCACAGGTTTGACACCGTGTGGCGCAAGAGCGCGACGCGGTCGATGCAGAGTTTGGGGAGTCGCCAAGTTGGTCAAGGCACCGGATTTTGATTCCGGCATTCGAAGGTTCGAATCCTTCCTCCTCAGCCAAATTTGATCGGGCGGGCCCGCAGGGAGTGCGGGCCTGCCCGATGTGTTTTCAGGGCAGCAGGCATGCCGACGGGTTGAAACCGGTCATCCGCCTGGAAAGAGCAGGACCGGTTCTCCCGGTTTCAATTCAGCAATCACCGAGTTTCGCGAGGCAGCATGGCTTACGACAGCCTGATGATCTTTACCGGCAACGCCAACCCCAAACTGGCGGCGGATGTTGCCAAGCGGCTCAACATGTCGCTCGGCCGCGCGCAGGTGGGCCGTTTCTCCGACGGCGAAGTCAACGTCGAAATCCTCGAGAACGTCCGCGGTAAGGACGTGTTCGTGCTGCAATCGACCTGTGCGCCGACCAACGACAGCCTGATGGAACTGGTCATCCTGGTCGATGCGCTGAAGCGCGCCTCGGCCGGCCGCATCACCGCGGCGATGCCCTATTTCGGCTACGCCCGCCAGGATCGCCGCCCGCGCAGCGCGCGCGTGCCGATCACCGCCAAGGTGGTGGCCAACATGCTGCAGGCCGTGGGCGTGCAGCGCCTGCTGACGGTGGACCTCCACGCCGACCAGATTCAGGGCTTCTTCGACATCCCGGTCGACAACATCTACGCCACGCCCATCCTGCTCGGTGACATCTGGAAGCAGGAATATCCGAACCTGATGGCCGTTTCGCCCGACGTCGGCGGCGTGGTGCGCGCGCGCGCATTCGCCAAGCGCCTCGAATGCGACCTGGCCATCATCGACAAGCGTCGCCCGAAGGCGAACGTGTCGGAAGTGATGAACATCATCGGCGACGTCACCGGCCGCACCTGCGTCATCATGGACGACATGGTCGACACCGCCGGCACGCTGTGCAAGGCGGCGCAGGCGCTGAAGGAACACGGCGCCGCCCGCGTGCTCGCCTACTGTACCCACGCCGTGCTGTCCGGCGAGGCCGTCAATCGCATCCAGAATTCCGACCTCGACCAGCTGGTCGTGACCGACACCATCCCGCTGTCGCCGGCCGCCCAGGCCTGCGGCCGCATCCGTGTCGTGTCCATCGCCGAACTGCTGGCCGAAACCCTGCTGCGAATCAGCAACGAGGAATCCGTTTCGTCCCTCTTCATGGAGTAATTGAAGCGGGACACCCCGGGTCGCCTGGTCGCGGGCGACCCTTCATCCACCAGGAGTCATCATGTCCATCGAAATGAACGTCAAGAAGCGCGATGCGCAGGGCACCGGAGCGAGCCGCCGCCTGCGTCGCGCCGACCAGGTCCCGGCCATCATCTACGGCGGCGACAAGCCCGCCACGCCGATCACGCTCGACCACAACGAAATCTTCCACGCCCTGCGCAAGGAAGCTTTCCATGCATCCGTGCTGACGCTGAACGTCGAAGGCACGAAGGAAACCGTGCTGCTGCGCGACACCCAGATGCACGCCTACAAGCTGCAGGTGCTGCACGTCGACTTCCAGCGCGTCGATGCCACGCACAAGCTGCACACCAAGGTGCCGTTCCACTTCGTCAATGCCGACGCGGCCCCGGGCGTCAAGCTGCAGGGTGGCATCGTGTCGCACGTGATGAACGAACTGGACGTGCAGTGCCTGCCGAGCCAGCTGCCGGAATTCATCGAAGTCGACCTGTCCGGCCTGTCGGTCGGCCAGTCGATCCACGTGTCGCAGATCAAGCTGCCGGCCGGCGTCGAGGCGCTGACCCACGGCACCGACCCGGTGATCGTCACGCTGACGCTGCCGCGCGGCGCCAAGGCTGACGAAGCCGCGGCCGAAGGCGGCGAAGAGAAGTAAGCACAGGCGATGTCCGGGAACGGTTCCAAAGCCGTGCCCCGGCTCGTCGTCGGACTGGGCAACCCCGGTCCGGACTATTCCGAAACCCGGCACAACGCCGGGTTTTGGTTTTGTGAGGGGCTGGCACGCAAGCTGGGCGTTACGCTCAACCGTGAAGCGCGATTCAACGGCTTCACCGGTTCGTCGCGTGCCGATGGCATCACGATACTGCTGCCGCAGACCTTCATGAACCGCTCCGGCCAGTCGGTCGGCGCGCTCGCCCGCTTCTTCCGCATCGCACCGGCTGAAATACTGGTGGTGCACGATGAGCTCGACATCCAGCCGGGCGAACTGCGCTTGAAATTCGGCGGTGGCCTCGGCGGTCACAACGGACTGAAAGACATCAGCGCCCACCTGGCCACGCACGACTACTGGCGGCTGCGCATCGGCATCGGACATCCGCGTCAGCTGGCGCCGGGGTCGGAAGTGGCCGACTATGTACTGAACCGTCCGCGCATCGAGGAACAGCGCGACATCGACGCCGCCATCGAGCGCGCGCTCGACGCCTGGCCGATGATTGCCGCCGGCGACTGGACGCGTGTGTCCACCCTGCTCAATGCGAAGCCCGGCGCCGGCAAGGCGCCCAAGAGTGCCTAATCAAGGAATCCAGACATGAGCCTCAAATGCGGCATCGTCGGCCTGCCCAACGTCGGCAAGTCCACGCTTTTCAATGCGCTCACCAAGGCCGGCATCGCAGCCGAGAACTACCCGTTCTGCACGATCGAGCCCAACGTCGGCATCGTCGAGGTGCCGGACCCGCGCCTGGCGCAGCTTTCCGAAATCGTGAAGCCGCAGAAGATACAGCCGGCCATCGTCGAATTCGTCGACATCGCCGGTCTGGTCGCTGGCGCCAGCAAGGGCGAAGGCCTGGGCAACCAGTTCCTCGCCAACATCCGTGAAACCGACGCCATCGTGAACGTCGTGCGCTGCTTCGACGACGAGAACGTGGTGCACGTGAATGGCCGCGTCGACCCGATCGCCGACATCGAAACCATCGTGACCGAACTGGCGCTGGCCGACCTCGCCGCCGTCGAGCGCACCATCGCGCGCGACACCAAGAAGGCGCGCGCCGGCGACAAGGACGCGGCCAAGCTGGTCGCCGTGCTGGAAAAGCTGCTGCCGCACCTGAACGAAGGCAAGCCGGCGCGCACGCTGAACCTGTCGGACGACGACAAGGCCATCGTCAAACCGATGTGCCTGCTGACGATCAAGCCGGCCATGTATGTCGGCAACGTGCTCGAGGACGGTTTCGAGAACAATCCCTATCTCGACCGCCTGCGTGAATTCGCGACGAAGGAAGGCGCGCCGGTGGTGGCCGTGTGCGCGAAGATCGAAGCCGAACTGGCCGACCTCGACGACGAGGACAAGAAGGCTTTCCTGGCCGACCTCGGCCTCGAAGAGCCGGGCCTGAACCGCCTCATCCGCGCCGGCTACGACCTGCTGGGCCTGCAGACCTACTTCACCGCGGGCGTGAAGGAAGTGCGCGCCTGGACCATCCACAAGGGCGATACCGCACCGCAGGCGGCAGGCGTCATCCACACCGACTTCGAGCGCGGTTTCATCCGCGCCCAGACCATCGCCTTCGACGACTTCATCGCCTTCAAGGGCGAACAGGGCGCGAAGGAAGCCGGCAAGATGCGCGCCGAAGGCAAGGAATACGTGGTCAAGGACGGCGACGTGCTGAACTTCCTGTTCAACGTCTGAGCGCAGTGCCGTTCTGGCAAAAGCCCTGGCGACCCGTGGTCGCCGGGGCTTTTTTTCGTCCACTGTCGAATCTTCCGGGTCTGGTCCGTCTACCTCGTGTACCCGCATCACGGGCATGAGCGTCACGACAGACAGGAGGGTCGGAACATGATGAATACAGAGCCGCAGGATCAGCATCGATGGCTGAGGCAGTTCGAGGGCGAATGGCGCGGAGTGAGCGAACCGGTGGCCGACGGGGCCGCGGACGACGCGTGCTGGAGCGGTAGCGAAACGGTGCGCGCGCTCGGCGAACTGTGGGTGCTGTTCGAGGGGCGCGGTGACATGCCGGACGGCAGCGCGGCCTACACCCTGATGACCCTGGGTTTCGACCCCGCACGCGGAAACGGAGGCCGCTTCGTCGGCAACTGGGCAGGGTCGATGATGACGACGCTGTGGCAGTACGAGGGCGAACTGGACGCAGCCGGCCGCGTGCTGTCCCTGTACAGCGAAGGGCCGGCCTTCTCGGGCAGCGGCACCGCGCGCTACCGTGACACGATAGAGGTCGTAGGTCCGGACGAACGCACGCTGTCTTCGCACATGGAGGACGCCGCCGGCAACTGGGTGCCCATAATGCGCATCCGTTACCGCCGGCAGCAGGGTGCGTGAGCGACGCGCCCGCGCCGTCGCTCAACGTCCCTCGTCCAGCCAGCGCGCGGCCATGAGCAGGCGGGTATGGCTGGCCGGGTCGGCCCGCACGGTGGCGGCGAACAGGCGCACGCAGCGTTCGGCCGCGTTCACGTAGCGCGTGTTGCCGGTACGCCGTGCCAGCCTGATCAAGGCCAGCGCGGCGACGCCGTTGCCACCGGGCGTGGCGGCGTCGAGCGCGGGTTTGCTGCGGTGGAACAGCGGCAGCGCATCGTGGGCGGTGAAGAAGAAACCGCCCCTGTCGTCGTCTTCGAAACGCAGCAGCATCACCTCGGCCAGCTGTGTGGCGAAGGCGAGGTCGCCGTCGTGCGGCATCGCTTCGTGCAGCGTCAGTGCGGCATCCAGCAGGAAGGCGTGGTCGTCGAGAAAGCCGTCGATGCCGGGCAGCGACTGCAGGCGGTCGGCGCCGCCCACGTCGTCGCGCCAGCGTGCCGCGCGCAGCGCGTCGAAGCTCGTGCGCGCGGCCTCCAGCCAGTCGCTGCGGCCGAATACGGCGCCGGCATGCGCGAGAGCTTTCACCATGAGCGCGTTCCAGGCGGTCGGTGTCTTGCTGTCGCGCGCAGCGCGCTCACGGTCGTCGCGTCTGTTCAGCAGGCGGCCCCGGGCGCCGTCGATCACCGCCTGCACCGCCGCCAGCGGTTGATCGAAGGTGTCGGCCAGCTTTTCGGCGCTGCGCGCGACGCGCAGATGCCAAGACTTTCCTTCGAAGCCGGGCGGGTCGATCAGACCCCAGTGCGCGGCGCACAGATCCCATTCGACCGGCGAGAGCACTTCACGTAGTGCCGCGTTCTCCCACACATAGACGCCGCCTTCCCGACCCGCAGCGTCGTCCGCCGCCTGCGCGCTGCAGAACAGTCCGTCGTCGCTGCGCATTTCTCGCATGGCCCAGTCGACCGTCATTTCGGCTGCGCGCCGGAACAGCCCGTCGCCGGTCGCCTTCCAGGCGTCAGCGTAGAGCGGCAGCAGCATGGCGCTGTCGCACAGCATCTTTTCGAAGTGCGGGATGTGCCAGGCCGGATCGACGCTGTAGCGGAAGAAGCCGCCGCCGAGCTGGTCGAACAGACCGCCTTCGGCGATGTGACGCAGCGACTCCAGTGCCATCGTGCGCGGCGACGGTGTGCCGATGTCGCTGTCTAGCTGCAGCAGGAAGTCGAGGTCGGTCGGATGCGGAAACTTCGGCGCGCCGCCGAAGCCGCCGTGCCGGGCGTCGAAGGCCACCGCCAGCTGCTGTATCGCCTCCTCCTGCACCGACGGGTCCAGCGGCGCGCCGGTGGGCTGCGGCAAGGCGGCGCTCAACGCCGCAATCAGCGCTTCGTCCTGGCGCGCCAGATCGGCGCGCCTTTCGGTCCACACGGTGCTGACCGACGCCAGGACGTCGCGCAGCGCACTCTGCCCACCGGACGCCTCGCGCGGGAAATAGGTGCCGCCGTAGAAGGGCACGCCCTGCGGCGACAGGAAGACGGTGAGCGGCCAGCCGCCGTTGCCGCGACGCAGCAGTTGCAGCGCCTGCTGGTAGAGGCCGTCGATGTCCGGTCGCTCCTCGCGGTCCACCTTGATGGCGATGAAGCCCTCGTTCACTGCGGCAGCCGTGGCCGGATCGGCAAAGGACTCGCGCGCCATCACATGGCACCAGTGACAGGAGGCGTAGCCGACCGACAGCAGGATGGGGCGATCGAGCCGGCGTGCCTCGGCGAAGGCGGCCTCGCCCCATGGATACCAGTGCACAGGATCGCCGGCGTGCTGCTGCAGATAGGGGGACGTTTCACCGGCCAGTCGGTTGCGCGGTGCGAGTGCGGTGTCGGTGTTCATCGGATGTCCTTCGCGGGCGGCAGGTGCGGCCGGCGCGAACGCGACAATGAGGACAGCCGCGTACGCCAAAGCCCACATTCGGGCGGGCGAGCGGGCTCATGCATCCGCGCTGGCCGGCGGATGAGGGTCGCTCAGCAAGATCCGTGCATGCGCTGCATGCATCTTGCTTTTCGGTACTTGAGAAATGCGGCGTGCGCGGTGCACGCCGGCCACACACCGACAGAGGCAGACCATGCGATTGCGCTTCCACATGACGCCGGGTTCATGCTCGACCGGCATCCATATCCTGCTCGAACATCTGGAGCTGCCGTTCGAGGCATACGTCGTGAACCTGCCTGCCGGCGATCACCGTCGCCCGGAGTATCTGGCGATCAATCCGAAGGGCACGATTCCGGCGCTGCAGATCGACGAAGACCCGGCGCTGACCGAATTCCAGTCCATCGCACTGTGGCTGGCCTGGCAGTTCCCGCGCGCACGGCTGCTGCCGGCGTCGCCGTTCGACGCCGCGCGCGCCGTCGATCTGATGACACATGCCGTGGGCACCGTGCATGGCGCCGGCTACACCCGCATCTTCACGCCCGAGCGCTACCTGCCTGCGGGCGTCGACGAGGTGGCGGAGGTGCAGTGGCTGGAGGGGATCAAGGCGCAGGGCCGGGCCCTGGTGGACGAGGCCTTCACACTGATCGATGCGCGCATTGACGACGACGGCCGGCTGTTCGGCGACGACCTGACGGTCGCCGACGCGGCGCTGTTCTACGTCACCATCTGGGCCGACCGCATCGGCCTGCCGATGCCGCCACGCTGTCTCGCGTTCTACCGGCGCATGCGCGAGCGGCCGGTGGTGCGGCGCGTGCTGGCTGAAGAAGGCTATCGCTGAGCCGGCGGCTCCGCCGGCAACCCGCCGCGATCAGGACGTTGCGCCGTCGCTCTGCTGGGCGGCCACTTCGGCGCGCACCTTGTCCATGTCCAGCGCCTTGGCCTGTTCGATCAGCTGTTCGAACTGACCGGCGGGCAGCGCACCCGGCTGTCCGTACAGCACGATCTGGTCGCGGAACACCATCAGGGTCGGAATCGAGCGGATGCCGAAGGCGGCGGCGATGCCCTGCTCCTCTTCGGTATTCACCTTGGCGAACACGATGTCCGGATACTTTTCCGACGCCGCTTCATAGACCGGGGCAAAATTGCGGCAGGGGCCGCACCAGGGGGCCCAGAAATCGATGATGACGAAAGGGTTGTTCTCGACCGTGCTGTTGAAGCTGTCTTCGGTAAGTTCGATGGTGGCCATGGGGGTCCTTGGGTGTGAATCGCTCGGGGGCGAGCCGGCATGGTAGCCGAGCACCGGCTGTATGTCGGCCGTTTTGCACCCAGTCCGACCGGCCCGCTGCACAAGGGTTCGCTGGTGGCGGCGCTGGCCAGCTGGCTGGATGCGCGCGCAGCCGGCGGCCGCTGGCTGTTGCGCATCGAGGACGTGGACGAGCCACGCTGTTCGCCTGAGGCTGCCGACACCATCCTGCGCCAGCTCGACGCGCTGGGCCTGCACTGGGACGGCGAGGTGGTGTGGCAGAGCCGGCGTACCGCGCTGTACCGCGCCGCGCTGGAGCGCCTGGCGGCGCAAGGCGACGCCTATGGCTGCGCCTGCACCCGCCGTGATCTGGAGTCGCAGCCGCTGGCTTCCGATGGCGCACGGCGATACCCCGGCACCTGCCGCGATCGCGCCGATGTGCGGCCGCGCGCCTGGCGGCTGCGCGTGCCGGTCGGCGAGGTCGCCTTCGACGACGCGCTGTGCGGTCGCGTCGCCATCGACGTTGCGGCGGATTCCGGCGATTTCGTGCTGTGGCGCGCCGATGGTTACTGCGCCTATCAGCTGGCAGTGGTGGTGGATGACGCCGACCAGGGCGTGACCGACGTCGTACGCGGCGCCGATCTGCTCACCTCGACGCCGCGGCAGATCCTGGTGCAGCGCGCGCTCGGCCTGCCGCAGCCGCGCTACGCACACGTACCGGTGGTGCTCGACGCGCAGGGCGAAAAGCTGTCCAAGCAGACACGTGCGCCGGCGCTGGAACCGGCCGACGCGCTGACCGACCTGGCGGAGGCGCTAACCTTTCTGCGCCACCCGCCGCCAACCGACGTCGTGGCCTCGGGCCGTGAGGATCTGCTCGCGTGGGCGGTGCAGCGGTGGACGCTGGCCGCGCTGTCCAGGGCGACGTAGCAGGCGGGCTCAGTAGTGCGGCGGAATGTCCTGCTGCGCGTCGGCGCGCTCGGCCGGCTGCATGCCCTGCACCTGCGCATAGACGTGCTTGAGCTGCAGCTGCAGTGACTCGATCGCGCGCTGCTGCTCGAACACGGTGCGGTTCAGCGCGTCCAGCATGTCGTCCATCAGCGCGATGCGGGCTTCAAGGTCGTTCAGGCGGTCGGTCATGTCGGTGTGTCCGGAGAATGTTGTCGGGCCAGCGCCCAGGCGACGTGTTCGCGCACGACCGGTGAGGCGTGGTCGGCGCGCGCCTGCAGCGCGGCGATATGGGTGGCGGAGGACGGCGCGTTGCCGAGCGCGACCGCGATATTGCGCAGCCAGCGTTCGTGGCCGATGCGCCGGATCGCGCTGCCTTCGAGCCGTCGGTTGAATTCGTCCTCCGACCAGGCGAACAGCGCGGTCAGTGGTGCGTGGTCCAGACCGTTGCGCACCGCGAAGTCGGGCTCGACTGCCTTGACCGCGTGGCGGTTCCACGGGCACACCAGCTGGCAGTCGTCGCAGCCGTAGATGCGGTTGCCGATCAGGGGGCGCAGTGGTTCGGGGATCGGGCCGTCCAGTTCTATCGTCAGATAGGACACGCAGAGCCGCGCGTCCAGCTGGTAGGGCGCGACGATGGCGCCGGTCGGGCAGACGTCGATGCAGCGGGTGCAGGTGCCGCAATGGTCGGCCTGGGGCGCGTCCGGCGGCAGCGGCAGCGTGGTGAACAGTTCGCCGAGGAAGAACATCGAGCCAGCGTCACGGTGGATCAGCAGCGTGTGCTTGCCGCGCCAACCCAGTGCGGCGCGGCGGGCGATCTCGACTTCGAGCACCGGCGCCGAATCGGTGAACGCCCGGTGGCCGAACGGGCCGACCACGCTCTCGATCCGTTCCGCCAGCTTCTGCAGCCGGTTGCGCAGTACCTTGTGGTAATCGCGGCCCAACGCATAGCGCGACACATAGCCGAGGTCGCTGTCGTCCAGCACCGCTTGCGCGTCCGCCGCGTCGTCCGGCCAGTACGGCATGCGTGCGCTGATGACCGACAGCGTGCCGGGCACCAGTTCGGCCGGGCGTGCCCGCATTGCGCCGTGGCGCGCCATGTAGTCCAGTTCGCCGTGGCGGCCGGCGGCCAGCCAGTCGAGCAGCCGGGTTTCCGCCTCACCCAGATCAACGCCGGAAATGCCGATCGACGCAAAGCCCAGTTCGCGCCCCCAGTCGCGGATGCGTGCCACCAGCTCGTCCGGGCTGCAGGACAGTGCGCCGCTCATCGCGCCGCCACCCGGGCGGATAATGGCGGCCAATCCGATTTCACGCAGACCGCCATGAATGATTCAACCCTGACGATGGACCTCGCCGACACTGACGCCACCGAGGCGCTGGGCGCGCGACTGGCGCGCGCGCTGGCGCCCGGCCTGTGCGTGTTTCTGGACGGCGACCTGGGCGCCGGCAAGACCACGCTGGTGCGCGGGCTGCTCAGGGCGCTGGGCCACACGGGAAAGGTAAAAAGTCCGACCTTCACTTTGCTTGAATCGTATGCTATTTCTAGCTTAAACTTCCCGTTGTATCACTTTGATTTTTATCGCTTCACGCATCCGGATGAATTCATCGAAGCAGGTCTGGACGAATACTTCGGGCAAACCGGCGAAAGCGCGGGCGTCTGTCTGGTCGAGTGGCCGGACAAGGCGGACGCGCATCTGCCGCAGCCTGATCTGCGCATCGCGCTCGCCGTGGTCGGTGAGGCGCGTCGTGCGCGGCTGTCCGCCGGCAGCGAAGGAGGTCGGGCATGTTTAAGCCGTTTGTCCGTCGCCGCGGAAGGACTTCCGCCCGCGACCTGAGCCGGCGCGATTTTCTCGGGTTTTCCGGCGCTGCGCTGCTGCTGTCGGTGAGCCCGGTCGGGCGCGCCGCCGCCACCTCGCTGCTGGCCGTCCGCGTCTGGCCGTCGCTGGAATATACCCGCATCACGCTGGAATCCCGCGACGCGCTGAAGTTCGCGCACTTCACCGTGCAGAACCCGGAACGCCTGGTGATCGACATCGAGGGCGTGGAGCTGAACAACGTGCTCGGCAGCCTGCCGGGCAAGATTTCCGATACCGATCCCTACATCAAGCTCATCCGCGCCGGCCGCAACAAGCCGGGCGTGGTGCGGCTGGTGATGGAGCTGAAGACCGAGGTGAAGCCGCAGGTATTCACGCTGGCGCCGGTCGGTCAGTACGGTCACCGGCTGGTGATGGACATCTATCCGTCGCAGCCCATCGACCCGCTGATGCAGCTCGCGCGTCAGGGCGACATCCAGTACCAGGGCGACGTCGCACCCGACCAGCCCGACGCGCCTGCACAGTCGCAGGCGGCCGAGCCGGCACCCGAACCAGCGAATCAGACCGCGTCGCGCGATGCGGGCAGCAAGAAGACGGAGGTCGACGTGAGTCGCCTCGTCACCATCGTGCTCGACCCCGGCCATGGCGGCGAAGACCCCGGTGCGGTTGGCCGTGGCGGCAGCTACGAGAAGAACGTGACGCTGGAAGTGGCACAGCGCCTGCAGAAGAAGATAGACGCCGACCCGACGATGCGCGCCGTGCTGACGCGCGACGCCGATTTCTTCGTGCCGCTGGGCACGCGCGTCGCCAAGGCGCGCCGCGTGCGCGCCGACCTGTTCGTGTCCATCCACGCCGACGCCTTCGTGCGGCCGGACGCGCGCGGCAGTTCGGTGTTCGTGCTGTCCGACCGTGGCGCCACCAGTTCGGCCGCGCGCTGGCTGGCGCAGCGCGAGAACTCGGCCGACCTGATCGGCGGCGTCAATCTCGACGTCAAGGACCCCTATCTCGCGCGCACGCTGCTCGACCTGTCGCAGACGGCGACGATGAACGATTCGATGAAGCTGGGCCGCGCCGTGCTGGGCGAACTGGGCGGTGTGAACACGCTGCACAAGCCGCATGTCGAGCAGGCCGGCTTCGCCGTGCTGAAGGCGCCGGACATCCCGTCCATCCTGGTCGAGACCGCCTTCATTTCCAACCCGGAAGAAGAGAAGCGGCTGACCGACGACGCCTACCAGGACAAGCTGGCCGACGCCATCCTGCGTGGCATCCGCCGCTATCTGGCAAAGAATCCGCCGATGGCCAAGTCGCGGCTGGCGTCGCTGTAAGCGGCCGGCAGCATTCAGCGCACGCTGCGGTAGCCGCCTGCCACGCCTCTCGGCGACAGCACCCACTGCCACAGCTGGATGTCGCGCGCGCGGAAAGCGCCGGCGCAGGACAGCAGGTAGTAGCGCCACATGCGGCGGAAGCGTTCGCCGAGGCGCTCGGCGAACTGCGGCCAGGCGGCTTCGAAGTTCGCGTGCCAGGCCATCAGCGTGCGGTCGTAGTCGGCGCCGAAGTTGTGCAGGTCCTCCACCACGAATACATCATCGACCGCGTCGCCGATCTGGCCGATCGACGGCAGCTCGCCGTTGGGGAAGATGTAGCGGTCTATCCAGGGGTCCGTGACGCCGCGCCGCGTGTTCTTGCCTATCGTATGCAGCAGCGCCAGCCCGTCAGGCGCCAGTGCGCGCCGCACCACCTGCATGAAGGTGCGGAAGTTGCGCCGGCCGACGTGCTCGAACATGCCGACGCTGGCTACCCGGTCGAAGGTTTCGCTGCCGTTGAGTTCGCGATAGTCCTGCAGCCGGAACTCGACCGGCAGTCCGGCGTAGCGTTGCTGTGCCCACTCGGCCTGTTCGCGCGATACGGTGACGCCGGTGCCGCGCACGCCGTGGTGCTCGGCGGCGTAGCCGAGCAGGCTGCCCCAGCCGCAACCGATGTCCAGCAGGTGCATGCCGGGGCGCAGGTCCAGCTTCCGGCAGATCAGTTCGAGCTTGGCCTCCTGCGCCGACGCGAGGTCGGCGGCGTCCTGCCAGTAGCCGCAGGTGTAGGTCATGCGCGGGTCCAGCATCGCCGCGTAGAAATCGTTGCCGAGGTCGTAGTGGCGTTCGCCGACCTGCCAGGCGCGACGCGGCGTCTGCCGGTTCAGCAGGCGGGCGCTGAAGGCGTGCATCAGCAGCGATGCCGGCTTGACCCGCGTGTCCAGCCGGGCGCGCAGCAGGCGGGCGAAGAATTCGTCGAGCCGGCCGGCGTCCCAGTCGCCATCCATATAGGCTTCGCCCAGCCCGAGGCTGCCGTATGCGAACACGCGCTCGGGCAGGCGAGGGTGGTGCATCTGCAGGTCGCAGGGGGCTTCGCCGTCGAGCGTGAGGCCGGCGTCGGCGAGCAGGCTGGTCAGCAGCCGCAGGCGCGGCGAGGGGGCCGGCGCGGGCGCGGCGGCCGGTTGTTCGAACGCTTCTCTTTTCATCCGTGGTCTTCCTCGTCGGGGCGAAGGCAGGAAAAAAGTGACCGTAAGCAGGCAGCCGGCGTTGCCGCCTGAAAATTTAGACGTAGTCCAAGGTAAGCGTCTTCGCAATGTCCCAGGTCAAGCTTTCGTCCGGTTGCCCGGCGTGAAAACCCTGAAATGGCGTGCCGGCGCGCGCTTGACTCACGTCATGGGCGGCCGGTGCGCAGCCGCCTAGAATGTGAGCCCATGATTCGAACCCTGTCCCCGTGATGAACGCGCCGGAATCACCGCTGAACCTGAGTCCGGATGCGGCCGCTGCGACGACGGCCTGCTATCACTGCGGGCTGCCGGTCGATGGCCCGGTGCGCTACCGCGTCCGCGTCGCCGGTGAGGACAGGCCGATGTGCTGCGCCGGCTGTGCGGCGGTCGCCGAAGCCATCTCCGGCGGCGGTCTGGACGCTTTCTACGCCCACCGCGACGCCTTGCCCGAAGCGGCACCCGACGGCGGTGCGCGCGACTTGTCGGTATACGACCTGCCGGAAGTGCAGGCCGATTTCGTCCGCACGGTCGCCCACGCAGACTGCGCCGACGCGCGCGAGGCGCTGCTCATCATCGAGGGCATACGCTGTGCGGCCTGCGTGTGGCTGAACGAACAGCACGTCGGCCGCCTGCCGGGCGTGCTGGTGCTCGAAATCAATTACGCGACGCGCCGTGCGCGCGTCGTCTGGGACCCTGCCCGGGTGGAACTGTCGGCCATCCTGCGGGCGGTGACCGAGATCGGCTACGAAGCGTGGCCGAACGACCGCGCACACGCCGAGTCGGTCGCCCGCAGTGAGCGGCGTGACGCGCTGTGGCGCCTGGCGGTGGCCGGGCTGGGCATGATGCAGGTGATGATGTACGCGTGGCCGGAATACACCGCCGGCGACGCCGAACTGCCGGGCAGCATCGCCGCGCTGATGCGCTGGGCCAGTCTGGTGCTGACGGCCCCCGTCGTGTGCTACTCGGCCGCCCCCTTCTTCTCGCGCGCGCTGCGCGATCTGGCGGCGAAGCGCGTCGGTATGGACCTGCCGGTCGCGCTCGGCATCGGCGCCGCCTTCATCGCCAGCCTGTGGGCAACGGTGACGCATTCGGGTGAGGTGTATTTCGATTCGGTCACGATGTTCGTGTTCCTGTTGCTGGGCGGGCGCTATCTCGAAATGCTGGCGCGCCAGCGTGCGGTGCGCGGCGTCGAGGAACTGGCGCGCGTGATGCCGGCGCTGGCGCACCGTTTCACCGCGTGGCCGGGAACGGCGACCGAGGCGGTGCCGGTGGCGCGACTGCTGGCGGGCGACCACGTCGTGGTCGCCGCCGGCGAGGTGTTTCCGGCCGACGGCCGTCTGGTCGATGGCCGCAGCGAGGTCGATGAAAGCCTGCTCACCGGCGAGTCGAAACCGCAGGGCCGCGGCCCCGGCGACCGCGTGGTCGGCGGCAGCGTAAACATCGGCTCGCCGGTGGTGCTGGCGGTGGAGCAGGTCGGCGAGGCGACGCGGCTGGCGGCGATCCGCCGGCTGATCGGCCGTGCTTCGGCCAGCCGGCCCGAGGTGGTGCAGTTCGCCGATCGCATCGCCGTTCATTTCGTCAAGGCGCTCATCGTGCTGGCCGTGCTGACCGCCGGCGTCTGGCTGTGGCTGGACCCGTCGCAGGCGCTTTCCGTCTTCGTCGCGGTGCTGGTCGTCAGTTGCCCGTGCGCGCTGTCGCTGGCCACACCGGCGGCGCTGACCGTCGGCACCGGCGTGCTGTCGCGCAGCGGACTGCTGGTGACCCGCGCGCACGCGATCGAAACGCTGGCGCGCGTTACCCACGTCGTGTTCGACAAGACCGGCACGCTCACCACCGGCGTCATGGCCTTGCAGACGGTCGAACTGATGGGCGACATCGACGCCATGCAGGTCACCGCGCTGGCCGCGGCGCTGGAAGGGCCGTCGACTCACCCGATCGCACGCGCCTTGCGCGCCGCGGCCGGTGAGCAGGTGCGACCGGTCGTCGATCAGTTGTCTGCGGTGACCGGGCAGGGCGTGCAGGGCGTCATCGCCGGCCGCCGCCTGCGGCTGGGCAGCGCGGACTACGTCTGCGCGCTGTCCGCGACGCCGCTTCCGGCCTCGCCGTCGGGCATCGCGACGCCGGTGTGGCTGGGCGACGAACGCGGTCTGCTGGCGCGCTTCGATCTCAGCGATGCCGTGCGATCCGGGGCACCCGAATTGCTGGCGCACCTGCGCGAGCGCGGCATCGCGGTCAGCCTGCTGTCGGGCGACGCACACGCACCGGTCGAGGCGCTGGCGCAGGAACTGGGCATCGCCGATGCGCATGCGCGGATGACACCGGAGGGCAAGCGCGCCTATATAGAAGCGTTGCAGCAGCGCGGCGCCGTCGTCGCCATGCTGGGCGACGGCGTCAATGACGCGCCGGTGCTGGCGCAGGCCCAGGTGTCGGTCGCGATGGGCGGCGGCACCGAGCTGGCGCGCGCCCAGGGCGATCTGGTGCTGCTGTCCGAACGTTTCGACGCGCTCATCCGCGGGCTCGACACCGCCCAGGCCACGCTGGCCATCGTGCGGCAGAACCTGCGCTGGGCCTTTGCCTACAACCTGCTGGCGATCCCGCCGGCGATGCTGGGCTGGATCACGCCGTGGATGGCCGGCATTGGCATGTCGCTCAGTTCGCTGATGGTGGTGCTCAACGCACTGCGTCTGCAGCGGCGGGCAAAGGAGCGGAACTGATGGACATCCTGTGGTTGCTGGTGCCGATGTCGGTACTGATCGCGCTGGGCATCGGCGCTGTGTTCATCTGGTCGGCGCGCAGCGGCCAGTTCGACGACCTCGAAGGGCCGGCGCACCGCATGTTGATGGACGACGACCGCGCGCAGACCATCGACGAGACACCGGCGGCCGGCAAGGACGACCGCAAGGTGTGACGCCCGAGGCGGTCGAGGCGTCATTTCCTGTCTATAGTGCGGATGCACCCACCGACCGGAGAGCGCCGATGACCCGTTGCACGCAGCACGCCCATCACGACCACCAGCACGGCCCGCAATGCGGTCATACCGCGGTGCGCCACGAAGGCCATGTCGATTTCCTGCATGACGGCCATCTGCATCACGTGCATGGCGACCATGTCGACGAGCACGTGATCGCCGTCAGCGCCGCCAACCCGGACGGCTGCACACCGCAGCATCACTGTGCCGGCCATGGCGCCGGTCATGTGCATGGGCCCGGCTGCGGCCACGAAGCGGTGCCGCACGGCGACCACGTCGATTACCTGGTCGACGGTCATCTGCACCATCCGCACGGCGATCACTGCGACGACCACGGTCCGCTGCAGATCGCCTGACGCGCCGGCGCAGCCTGCCGCGGCTATCATGCAGGCCGGGCCCGAAGACTGCGTCGCAATAAATGTCCTTTCATCGAGCCGGCGACGCGTGGCGTTCGCCGGCGCTATTCATGCCGGCGGCACTGCGCGGCTGGCTGACCGACCCTCATTCGCTGACCTCACGCATCAGGGCGCGCTGCCGGCACTTCGCGGTGCAGCCGCTGCGTACCGGTCGCGCCGCGCTGGCGGCCGACGAGGCCTGTCTGCTCGGCAGCGGCCGGGCGCAGGCGCTGTCGCGCGAGGTGCTGCTGCACGCCGACGGCGTGCCGGTGGTGTTCGCGCACAGCGTGGTCAACATGCGTGACGTGCGCGGCGTCTGGCACATGTTCGCCGGCGTCGGCACGCGGCCGCTCGGCGCGCTGCTGTTCGCCGATGCGCGCATCGCCCGCTCGCCGCTGGCCGCGCGACGGCTCGACGCCCGCCACCCGCTGTACCGGCGTGTGCTGGCCGAAGGCATCACGGTGAGCGGCCCGCTGTGGGCGCGCCGTTCGCTGTTCGTACGCAGCGGCCGGCCGCTGCTGGTGACCGAAGTTTTCCTGCCGGCCATTTCGGAACTCGCGCCATGAACCTGCTTGCCCGCCTGAACGCCTGGGAACGCCTGATGCGGCTGGACAAGCCGATCGGCATCCTGCTGCTCGCCTGGCCCACGCTGTGGGCACTGTGGGTGTCCGGCGGCGGCAAACCGTCCGCCTTCATCGTCTGGATATTCATGCTCGGAACGGTGCTGATGCGCAGCGCCGGCTGCGTCATCAACGACTATGCCGACCGCAATTTCGACGGTCATGTCGAGCGCACGAAGAACCGCCCGCTGGCCACCGGCGAGGTCGGCACGCGCGAGGCGCTGCTGCTGGCGGCCGGGCTGGCGCTGTTCGCCTTCATCCTCATCCTGCCGCTGCACCGGCTGGTCATCCTGCTGTCCTTCGCCGCGCTCTTCCTGGCCGCCAGCTACCCCTTCACCAAGCGCTTCTTCGCCATTCCGCAGGCCTATCTCGGCATTGCTTTCGGCTTCGGCATCCCGATGGCCTATGCGGCGCAGCTGTACACGGTGCCGATGGAAGCCTGGCTGCTGCTGGCGGCGAATGTGTTCTGGGCGGTCGCCTACGACACCGAGTACGCAATGGTCGATCGCGAGGACGATCTGAAGATCGGCATCCGCACCTCGGCCATCACCTTTGGCCGCTTCGACGTCGCGGCAGTGATGGCCTGCTATGCGATCACGCTGGCGCTGCTGGCGCTCTACGGCCGGCTCGAAGGGCTGCGCGGGCCCTACTACGTCGGGCTGGCGATTGCGGCCGGCATCGCCGTCTATCACTGGACGCTGATCCGCGACCGCGACCGCGCGCGCTGCTTCCGCGCCTTCCTGCACAACAACTGGCTGGGCGCCGCGGTGTTCGCCGGCATCGTCGCCGACTACGCCTTGCGTTGACGCGGCGGCGTAAGGCGGGCCGCCGACCCGCGTCTACCTGGACGGGGCGCGTCCGGCCCGGCAACAGGAGAGCGACATGAAGAGGATGAGCGCCGTGGGTCTTGCTGCGGCCGCACTGCTGTGCATCTTCGACGCGCAGGCTGGGCCGCTGCGCGAGCGTTTGGCGGAGCGGCGCGCCGACAGCGGAGCCGAGGTCCGCCTGCCCGCCGGCAGCCGCGCGCAACGCAATATCGCCTACGGCGAGCATGCCGACCAGCGCATGGACGTCTACATTCCCGACGGCGCCCGCGACGCGCCGGTGCTCTTCCTCGTGCACGGCGGTGGCTGGCGTCGCGGCGACAAGGCGCACGGCCGGCTGATCGGCAACAAGCTGGCGCACTGGCTGCCGGCCGGCGTCATCGTCGTGTCGGCCAATTACCGCATGCTGCCCGACGCCGACGTGCTGACACAGCGCGACGACGTGGCTGCCGCGCTGGCAAAGGCGCAGTCTCTGGCGCCGACCTGGGGCGGCGATCCGTCGCGCTTCGTGCTGATGGGGCATTCGGCCGGTGCGCATCTGGTGGCCTTACTGGCCGCCTCGCCACGTGGCGATCTGCGATGGCTGGGCAGCGTGCTGCTCGACAGCGGTGCGCTCGACGTCGAACGCCTGATGAAGGAACGCCATGCCGGCCTGTTCGACGACGCTTTCGGCAAGGACCCCGCCTTCTGGCGCGCGACCTCGCCGCTGCACCAGCTCGCCGCGCCGACCGCGCCGTGGCTGGCGGTGTGCTCAAGCCGGCGCCGCCAGGCCTGCGACCAGGTGAAGGTGTTCGCCCAGCGGGTGCGCGAAACCAGCGGCCGCATCGACGAGCTGCCGCTCGATCTGTCGCACGGCGACATCAACGAACAGCTGGGCCTGCCCGGCGACTACACGCGGCAGGTCGATGCCTTCCTGCGCGACGTCGGTGCGCTGAAATAGAAAAACGCGGGGCCCGTGAGCCCCGCGTTCTCTCTACGTCAGCCCCGCTCGTTTCAGCCGCGGCGACGGGCGCGCAGACCGATCAGGCCCAGCCCGGCCAGCAGCAGCGCGTAGGTTTCGGGTTCCGGCACCGGCGCGACCTCGACCGTCAGCAGCGGACGATCGCTGACCATGAAGCCCTCGGCGCTGTAGAAGTCGACGCCATTGGTGCCGTTCGGCATGAAGGGCAGCAGCGCCCAGCCGTAGCCCGGCACGCCGCCGTCCTGCATGCGGCGCAGCGCATCGGTGAAGTCCAGCACCAGCGTGCCGGATTCGATGTTGGCATCGCCGCTGTCCGCGCCGATGGTCAGGAAGGGCAGCATGGCCGCTTCCAGTCCGTCGGTCTGGATGCCGTCGCCCATCGTGTTCCAGGTGGCCGATGCCGAGTTCCAGTCGCTCAGCATGTCGTAGAAGCGGATGCCGCTGCCGGCGCTGGTGATCTGCAGCGTCAGCGTGGCCGACACCACGGTTTCGCCGGTCTTGATCTGGTTGGCGGCGCTGCCGAACAGATTGTCGAAGCGCAGCAGCACGTGGTTCGGCGAACCGTTGTCCGACGCGTCGATGCTCACTTCCTGCTCGTAGCCGCTGCTTGCATCGGGGTCGCTGCTGTACAGCGTCACGTCCATCGTGCCGTCGTAGCCGCCGGCGCCCTGCTGGAAGGTATAGGTCGCGGCGAACGCCGGTGCGGCCGCGAACAGTGCGGCCGCAATCAGGGATTTGCTCAACATGGGAAGCCTCTCGAATCGGAAAGGGCCGGCGCTGGTGCGCCGGCCCGGAACTGCGGACTGCAGACGTGCGATTACAGCGCGCCGTTATCCCACGGGCCGGTGATCGCGTAGGTGATGCCCGGCGACTGGGTGTTCACGAACAGCCACTCGTTGTGGAAGGTCGCACCGCAGAACTCGGAACCCATCGAGTTGCTGCTGAAGGAACGGCCGGACGGACGGGTGTAGGTGCCGATGGCGCCGGTGCGGAAGTCGGCGTTGTTGGCGATGAACGGGAACACGGTGCCGTCGGTGGTCAGACCGTGGCAGCGCGATACCGAGTTTCCGCCGTCTTCGCACAGGATCAGGCTGCCGCGCGGGCTCCAGGCGATGTTGTCCGGGTTGTCGCAGACGTCGGCGCCGGACGATTCGTACACCAGCGTGAAGGTTTCGCGACGCGGATCGTAGGCGAAGATCTGGCCCTTGCCGGCGGCACCGCCGCTGGTCGAGCACACGTAGATCACGCCGTTGCCGTACCACACGCCTTCGCCGCGCACGATGCTCGATGCACCCTGCATGATGCCCTGGGCGACCACGCCGCCGTAGGAGGTGCCGGTGATGAAGGGCTTGTTCGGCTCGTCGATGTTCACCCACTCGACGTCGAAGGTGGTGCCCGGAGCCTGCGCCACGCCGGTGTTGTAGTAGCCGTAGCTGACGCCGTTGATGGTGCGGACGGCGTTGTTGGCCGTCTTCAGCTTCATCATCTGCAGCTTGCCGCCCATTTCCGGACGACCGATGACGTTCGGGATGAAGCGGTAGAAGCCCGACGGGGTGCTGTCTTCGGTTTCGTAGATGATGCCGGTGACCGGATCGACGGCGACGGCTTCATGGCTGAAACAGCCCATGTCGACCAGCGGAACGGGCTTGGCGACGCCGGTGGCCGGCACGTCGAAGCAGTAGCCGTGCTGCTTGGAGGCGCCGTTGTGCGGGCCGTCCGAGGTTTCTTCACAGGTGATCCACGAGTTCCACGGGGTCGGGCCGCCGGCGCAGTTGCGGATGGTGCCGGAGATCGACGCGTAGGCGCCGACCCACTGCTTGGTGCGCGGCGAGAACACCAGGTTGGTCGTGCCGCCGTTGCACAGCGGGTCGTAGGTGATCTTCGGGTTGGCGTAGGAACCGGCGGTGCGGCTGCCCTGTTCGTGGTTGCGCACCAGCACGATCTTGTTCGCGTCGGCGGCGACCACGGCCATGCCGTCGTGCGCGCCCGGAGTGGCGATGCCGTCGGTCATCACGTCGCCGGTCCAGCCGTAGGACCAGTACTTGAAGCCTTCCGGCAGCTGCAGCAGCGGCAGGCCGGTCACTTCGTCGGCGACCGGGGCGAGCGGGCCGTAGTCCGGGCTGAACGGCAGCTGCACGGCGTGCGCCTTCTTCGAACCGAGGATGCTGAACGGCATCGCCACGGTGGCGGCGGCAGCAACACCGCTCTTCAGGAAGCCGCGGCGGCCGTAGGTCCAGTGCGGATCCATGTCCTTGGATGCATCGGTCTTGCTGAAGTCGCGCAGGACGTCGATCAGGTCGTCTTGATGGTTCATTGTTGTCTCTCCGTTTTCAGTATGCAGGGGGCGGGTGCGTCAGGCGCGGCGGCGGGCGGCGGCACCGATCAGGCCGAGGCCGGCCAGCAGCAGCGCGTAGGTTTCGGGTTCCGGCACGGTGGCGGTGATGGTGTAGCCGAGCTGGCCCGCGCCGACGTTGTCGCTGAAGTCTGCGATGGCGAGCACGAACAGGCCGTTGCCGTAGTCGTTGAAGAAGTTCGCGCTGGCCGCTTCACCGGCACCTGCGAAGGGCATGGACGGCGTGCCGTCGGCGCCGGTGACGAACATCGTGGTCAGCGAAGCGCTGCCGAGGTCGAAGTAGTTGGCGGTGTCGCTCTCGACGCCATACCAGATGCCGAAAATGACGTCGAGCGTCGGATCCGTCGGGGTGACGGTGATCGACACTTCGCTCATGAAGTCGGCCTTGAAGGTCCAGAAGGACCAGTTTTCGGCGCCGCCGATGAAGGAATAGCTTTCGGCGGCGACGGTGCCGGCCGTGATGCCGCTGCCGAACTGGCCGCTGATGACGGGAGCGGCCGCCTGGGCGCCGGCCGACATCAGGCCGGCCAGCAGGGCGGCTGCAAGGGTGGAACGAGTAGACATGGGACTCTCCGGTCTGGGTTGAGACGCGGAAAGTCTGGCGGGCGACGATGTCCCGCCAATTAATCTCCCGTTAATGTTCGACGCGAGAGGTCGTAGGCCGTTCGGCCGGTGGGCATGGTCCGGTCGGACTATCGACTGGCGAGCGAACCCAGGCTGGCGAGCGCGGTATCGACGCGCGCGTCCCAGCGCACGGCACACATCAGGCGGATGCAGTTGCGGTACTTGCCTTGCGGCGAGAACAGCGGGCCGGGCGCGATGCTGATGCCTGCCGCCAGCGCGCGCGACTGCAGCGCCAGTGCGTCGATGTGCTCCGGCAGTTCCACCCACAGGATGAAGCCGCCGGCCGGGCGCGTGCAGCGCGTGCCTGGCGGGAAGTGGCGGGCGATGGCCGTCTGCATCCTTTCCATCTGCTCGGCGTACTGCCGGCGGATGCGCGCCATGTGACGCTCCGGCCGGCCGCTGGCGAGGTAGTCGGCGAGGGCGCGCTGCGGCAGCAGGGCGGTCGCCATGGTGCTGCCGTACTTGAGGCGCTCGACCTCGCGCCGCCAGCGCCCGGCGACAATCCAGCCGATGCGCAGGCCGGGCGCCAGTGTCTTGGAGAAGGACGAACACAGCAGCACGTGGCCGGTGCGGTCCCAGGCCTTGGCCACGCGCGGGCGTTCGCCGTCGTGCGCCAGCTCGCCGTAGATGTCGTCCTCGATCAGCGCGATGCCGCGACTGGACAGCATCTGCACGATGCGCCGCTTGTGCGCGTCCGGCATCAGTGCGCCGCTCGGGTTGCTGAAGCTGGTGCAGGCGAGGCAGGCCTTGACCGGCCATTTTTCGAGCGCCAGTTCGAGCGCGTCCGGGCTCAGACCGGTCTGCGCGTCGGTCGGGATTTCGAGCGCCTTCAGACCCAGCGATTCGATCAGCTGCAGGGTGCCGAAGAAGGCCGGCGACTCGATGGCGACCACGTCGCCCGGCTGCGTGGTGGCGCGCAGCGCCAGCGTGAGCGCTTCCTGGCAGCCAGTGGTGATGACGATGTCGTCGGGGTGGATCTGGCAGCCGGAGTCGACCGCGCGGCGGGCGATCTGCACGCGCAGCGCTTCTTCGCCGATGAATTCTCCGTAGCGTGCGCTGCCGGCGTCGTCGGCGCGCAGCGCGCGGCCCAAGCTGGCGCGCAGGTCCTTCACCGGCAGGAAGTCGGCGTGCGGAATGGCGGTGCTGAACACCAGCAGGTCGTCGCGGTGCGACGCGCGCATCACCTGGGCAACCCGTTCCGACATCGTCACTTCGCCCGGCGATTCGTCGTCGCAGGTCTGGCAGGCGCGTGGCGGCAGCGCCTCGGGCGTGCGCGCATAGAAGCCGGACTGCGGCCGCGCCTCCAGCCAGCCCTGCGCTTCGAGCTTGCGGTAGGCGGAAATGCAGGTGGCGATACTGAGGCCCTGCTGCAGCGCGATGCGCCGTACGGACGGCAGGCGCTGGCCCGGGGGGTAAAGACCGGCGCGGATGTCCGAGCGCAGCCGGTCGGCGAGTTGTTCGTAGCGGTTCATGCGGCGTCCTCTCGCGGTGGCGGCTGATACTGTACTGCACGGCATTTTCTGTCGACCGGTACAGTTTGCGCATACTGTTGGCGGTACAGATCCGCGTGACTATCAATTGTGTCGGTCCAAAAACAGATTCCTGTACATCGACCATCACAGTTGCCGACGGCATGATCCGGTCATCCCGTGAAGGAGTCCCGCCATGCCGATGATCACGCTGCAACTGTCCCGCCCGCTCGACGCCGAAACCCGCCTCGCCGTGATCCGCGCGGTGACCGATCTGACGGCCGAGATACTTGGCAAGAAGCGCGAACTGACCGCGTTGTCCATCGGCCACAGCGAACACTGGTCGGTCGGCGCGGAGGCGGTCGGCGGCGCGCTGACTGCCTTCCATCTGGAGGTCCGCGTCACCGCCGGCACCAACACGAAGCCGGAGAAGGCGAACTATCTTTCCGCCGTCTGGCAGTCGCTGGACGAACTGGTCGGCCCGCTGCATCCGGCCAGCTACATCGTGGTCAGCGACCTGGCGGCGGATTCATGGGGCTATGCCGGCGAAACACAGGAGTTGCGTCATGTCCGCGCACGCCTGGCTCAGTGATATGGCCCGCCGGCTGCGCGAGGTACGCCGGCAGCGGCGTGCGCGTGCAGAATTGCAGGCGATGAACGATCTCGAACTGCGCGACCTCGGTCTCGGGCGCTCGGACCTGCCGTCGGTGCTCGGAGGTCGCTTCGAGGACGGGTTTCGCGCGCAGGCGAAACGCCTGCATTGATTCAGGACCTGAAATGATCAAGGCGCACAGCCTCACCATGGCCCGTTACCACGGCTGGGCCTTCGACCGCCTGTTCGCGTCGCTCGAGGCTGTCAGCGACGCCGACTGGCGTGCCGACCACGGGCTGTTCTTCAAGAGCCTGCACGGCACGCTGAATCACCTGCTGCTGGCCGACCTGATCTGGTACGGCCGCTTCACCGGCCAGCCGCATGCGGCCGCTTCGCTCGCCGACGAAGTCGAGTCCGATCGCGCGACGCTGCGGCAACGGGTGCGTGCGCAGGCCGAGCGCTGGATCGAACTGGTCGAACGGGCCGACGAAGCCACCTTCGCGAGCCGGCTGCGCTACGCCAGCATGGCCGCTCAGCCCTGTGACGCGCCGTGGGCCGGCACGCTGCTGCATGTGTTCAATCACGCGACCCACCACCGCGGCCAGATGTCGGCGGTCGCCACGCGCCTGGGCCAGCCGGCGCCGGAGATGGACCTCGTCTACTTCCTGCGCCTGAGCGGACTGTGATCGGACACGAGCCGCGCGCGCCGGAGGACATCGAGTTCGCCGCGGCCGACGGCTACCGGCTGCGTGGTCGCCTGTGGCGACCGCTACTGGATGACGGCAGGCGGCCGGCGGTCATCATCTGCTGCGCCACCGGAGTGGCGGCGCGCTACTACGGACGCTTCGCCGCCTGGCTGTCCGCACATGGGCTGCCGGCCATGACCTTCGACTATCGCGGCATCGGCGACAGCCGTTACGGCAGCCTGCGCGGACTGCGTGCAACCAAGCACGACTGGGGCGCGCTCGACACCGACGCGGCGATCCGTACGCTGGCCGCCCGCTTCCCCGGGCGCACGCTGGTCGGCGTCGGCCACAGCATCGGGGGCTTCTGCCTCGGGTCGGCGCCGTCGAATGCGCGGCTCGCCCGACTGCTGCTGGTCGGCTCGCAATACGCCTACTGGCCGGACTACGCGCCGCGCCAGCGTGTCGGCTACCTGTTGCGCTGGCATCTGCTGATGCCGGCGCTCGCACTGGTGATGGGCTATTTCCCGGGCAAGCGTCTGGGCTGGCTGGAGGACCTGCCCCGTGGTGTAGCGCTCGAATGGGGGCTGCGGCTGTGGCCGGATTTCGACCGGCTTTACCGCTGGCTGCCCGGCGCCGGCGGCACCCCGGACGGCGACGCGGCCCGCGCCGCCTTTGCGGGCTACCGCGGCGAAGTGCTGGCCTGCGCCTCGGCCGACGACCCCTACGCGACGCCGGCGGCGATGGAACGGCTGCTCGGCTGGTTCACGCAGGCGCGTACGCGCCAGGTGCAGTTCCTGCCGACCCGCTTCGGCCTGAACCGTATCGGCCACTTTGCGCCCTTCCACTCCGACATGCAGCGCACGCTGTGGCCGCTCGGTCTCAAATGGCTGCGCAGCCGCCGCACGGGCTGAACCCTTGCGACGGCAACTGCCGTCAGCGCGTGCTGCGCAGCAGCGACTTCATCGCGGCGTCACGCGGCAATACGTAGTCGTGCGCGGCCAGCGCGACATTGGTGGCCGGGTCGATCACCTTCAGATTGATGAACACCATGTCTTCCGCGGCGCCATAGGTGCCGACAATGACGGCGCGCGCCTGGTGCGAGCGGGCGAGATCCTTGATCTCCCGGGTGAGCATCATTTCGCCCTGGTGCTGGCGCACATACACGTTGTTGCGGAACTTCATCTCCACCATGTGGTAGCCGGCGCGCGAGAAGCGCGACGATACGTGCTCCGACACCAGCCGGCCGAGCGTGGATGACTGGTCCAGCGCATCGATGTTCACCACGGTGGCGATGATGAGCGGGTTGCCGCTGCCGATCGAATTGTCGATCTGCCCGAGCAGCGCATCGGCCGCCTTGTAGTTGGCCGGCACGAAGCGGTCGCTGGCCGCCTGTTCGTAGGTGGGATCGGGCTTGGCCGAGGACGTGCAGGCGGCCAGCGGCAGCAGGCCGGCACACAGCAGCGCGAGGACAGAGGAACGCATCTCACTGATCTCCATTCAGGCGGATGGTGTGCGTGCCGCTGCCGGCGTCGTACAGCGCGCGGTCGCCGTCGGCGACGTAATAGACATGCGTGCGGTGGGCGAGGAAGCGCTGCTCGTCGCTGACCTGCGCAGTGACGATGATTTCCGTCTGCGGCGTCGCACCGGACGCGAACTCGGAGCGGAACCAGCCGTAGGCGTCGGCGCCGGCGACGCCTGCGGTCGCCACGCCCGCCGCACTGGCGTCAGCCACGGCAAGCCCCCACAGTCCGGCCGCCAGCATGGTTGCCGTGCCGCTGTGTCTGTACTGCGGGCGATCCGCCGAGAAGCGCAGCGTGCGGGTATCGAACTCGAGCACCAGCGCGCCCTGCGGCGTGCGATTGACGGTGCGCCCCTGTTCGATCAATGCCGAAATGAGCTGCTTCTCGAATGCGAGATTGAAGTGGGTGCGCGCGCTGCTCTCGCGTACGAACAGCGGGCGTTCGTCCTTCAGGTCGCGCGCGATCTGCGCCGCGACATCACGGGCGATGACCGACCAGTGGCCGGCCGCCTGCACCTTGGGCTGCTTCGTGGTCGGGAAATTGGTGGCGAGCGGCGTTTCGCTGTGCGGCGCGGCGCAGCCGCCGAGCAATGCGCCAAGGGCGAGGGCTGTGCCCAGGTGTCGGGTGTTCATCGGACGGTCTGACCTCCCGGTTGGTGGAATCCACGAATATGCATAAAGCATATACGGGGCGGAATCTACCAGAACACGGAGGGCTTGCGTCAACCGCTACGTCAGCGCGTCGTGGCGTGGCGTAGCGCTGCGGCGACGGTGGCGAAGTGGATATCGACGATGTCGGCGATGTCTTCCGCGTAGCCGCCGGCCATCGCCACCGCCAGTGGCAGGTCACGCCGACGGCAGTAGTCGAATACCCGGGTGTCACGTGCGGCCAGGCCCGGTTTGGTGAGCTTGAGCCGGCCGAGGCGGTCGCCCTCGAACGGATCTGCGCCAGCGAGGAAAAGGATGAACTGTGGATCGAAGCGTGCACTCATCCGTGTCAGCGCGTCGTCGAGTGCGGCGAGATACGCGTCGTCGCCGCATCCGTCCGGCAGTGCGACGTCGAGGTGGCTGCGTTCCTTGCGGAAGGGGAAGTTGCGATCGCCGTGCAGCGACAGCGTGAATACGTCGTCCGCCCGTCCGAGGATTTCGGCGGTGCCGTCGCCCTGGTGCACGTCGAGGTCGACGATGGCCACGCGTTCGATGCCGCACTCGGCCTGCAGCATGCGGGCGGCCACCGCCGAGTCGTTGAACACGCAATAGCCGGCGCCGCTGGCGCGCTTGGCGTGGTGGGTGCCGCCCGCCAGATTGACCGACACGCCGTCACGCAGCGCGCTGCGACAGGCGGCCATGGTGGCGCCGGCGGAGCGGCGCGAGCGCTCAATCATCTGCGCCGACCACGGAAAGCCGATCATGCGGATTTCGTTCACGCTCAGTTCGCCGCGGCTGACGCGATCGACGTAGCCGGCGTCGTGCGCGCGGCACAGTTCGGCGTCGGTCGCGGCCGGCGGCTCGCTCAGCATGACGCCCGGCAGTTCCGCCGCGACGCGTTCGCGCAGCCGGCGGTACTTGTCCATCGGAAAGCGATGGGTTTCGGGCAGCGGCAGGACGAAGTGGTCGGCGTACCAGGCAAGCATGTCGTGCAGGTGGGTGGGACGGTCGCGCATTCTGACAGCCGACTGCCGGCCGCGGTTGCGACAGCTGTATCGGAACGCCTGCTGTGCCGCGCGGTCCGTAGCCGCGTGCGGAGTGCGGCGGCCTTCACTATCGCTTACCATCGGCCGCGCACTGCGCAGGACTCAGCAAGGCGCGAAGTACTGGAGCCGTAACACGACATGAAATACACGGATTTGCGCGACTTCATCGCGCAGCTCGAACGGATGGGCGAACTGAAGCGCGTCGCGCGCCCGGTGTCGCCGCACCTGGAAATGACCGAGATCTGCGACCGCGTTCTGCGCGCGCAGGGGCCGGCGGTGCTGTTCGAGCAGCCGACGGGTCACACGATGCCTGTGCTCGGCAACCTGTTCGGTACGCCGGGACGCGTGGCACTCGGCATGGGCGTCAGCGGCGACAGATGGGCGGAAGCGCTGCGCGACATCGGCCGCACGCTGTCCATGCTGAAGGAGCCGGAGCCGCCCAAGGGCCTGAAGGATGCCTGGGACAAGCTGCCGATGCTGAAGCAGGTGTTTTCGATGGCACCGAAGAAGGTGTCGTCGGCACCGTGTCAGGACGTCGTGTGGGAAGGCAGTCAGGTCGATCTGTCGCGCCTGCCGGTACAGCACTGCTGGCCGGGTGATGCGGCACCGTTGATCACCTGGGGGCTGGTGGTGACGCGCGGACCGGACAAGAAGCGGCAGAACCTCGGCATCTACCGCCAGCAGGTGATCGCGCAGGACAAGGTGATCATGCGCTGGCTGGCCCACCGCGGCGGTGCGCTCGATTTCCGCGACCACGCGCGCAGGTTTCCGGGTACGGCCTTCCCGGTTTCGGTGGTGCTGGGCTGTGATCCGGCGACGATACTGGGCGCGGTGACGCCGGTGCCGGACACGCTGTCCGAGTACCAGTTCGCCGGCCTGCTGCGTGGCAGCCGCACCGAACTGGTGAAGTGCATCGGCAACGATCTCGACGTGCCGGCCAGCGCCGAAATCGTGCTCGAAGGCGAACTGCGGCCGGATGCGAACCACCCATCCGGCTATGAGCACGCGCCAGAAGGGCCGTTCGGAGACCACACCGGTTACTACAACGAAGTGGCCGAGTTTCCGGTGTTCACGATCACGCGCATGACCCTGCGCCGCAATCCGATCTACCACTCGACCTATACCGGCAAGCCGCCGGACGAACCCGCCATGCTGGGCGTGGCGCTGAACGAGGTGTTCGTGCCGCTGCTGCAGAAGCAGTTTCCGGAAATCACCGACTTCTACCTGCCGCCCGAGGGCTGCTCCTACCGGCTGGCGGTGGTGTCCATGCGCAAGCAGTACCCGGGGCACGCCAAGCGGGTCATGTTCGGCGTATGGAGTTTCCTGCGGCAGTTCATGTACACGAAGACCATCATCGTCGTGGACGAGGACATCGACATCCGCAGCTGGCAGGAAGTGATCTGGGCGATGACCACGCGCATGGACGCGAGGCGCGATACCGTCATCGTCGACAACACGCCGATCGACTACCTCGATTTCGCCAGCCCGGTCGCCGGCCTCGGGTCGAAGATGGGGCTGGATGCGACCAACAAGTGGCCGGGCGAAACCAGCCGCGAGTGGGGACGCACGATAGAGATGGATGCCGACGTGAAGAAGCGCGTCGATGCGATGTGGTCCGAGCTCGGACTTTGACGCACGCGCTTTGATCACGAGTCGGTCTTATTTGTCACGATATTCAGCGCCCTTCGCGCTGAACAGGAGTTTCGATCATGGCCATCGGCCTCTACATCATCGGCGATGAAATCCTGTCCGGCCGTCGTCAGGACGGACACTTCGCCAAAGTGCGCGAACTGCTCGCCGAGCGCGGCCTGCAGCTGTCGTGGGTGAGCTATCTGGGCGACGAACGGCCGCGTCTGATCGACGCTTTCCGTCGTTCGATGGCGACGGCCGACATCGTGTTCTCCTGTGGCGGCATCGGTGTCACACCGGACGACCACACGAGGCAGTCGGCCGCGGCGGCGCTTGGTGTCGACTGCGTGCTGCATCCGGCGGCCGAGGTCGAGATCCGCGCACGTTTCGGCGCCGAGGTGACTGAAAACCGTCTGCGTCTCGGCGAGTTTCCGGCAGGGTGCGACATCATTCCCAATCCGTTCAACCGTATTCCCGGCTTCAGCTGTGGCGATCACCACTTCGTGCCGGGCTTTCCGGAAATGGCCTGGCCGATGATGCAGTGGGTGCTCGACACGAAGTACCGGCACCTGCATCACACCCGCAACTGGACGGAGGCGTCCTTCTTCGTGTTCGACGCGCACGAGAGCCGGCTGCTCGACCTGATGCAGGCGATCGAGCGCGACTACGGTGTCACCGTGTTCAGCCTGCCCAGCTTCGGCAACGCGAAGCGGGCGCGGCCGCACATCGAACTGGGCGCCAAGGGCGATCCGGACAAGGTCGCCCCGGCGCTGGCAGCCATGCGTGCCGAGGTGATCCAGCGCGGCCTGGAGGTCGACGCAGACCCGCTCTGACCGGCGCCAGGCGGGCTGTCGGACCCCTGATCAAGACGCCTGTCACGGCCGGGGAGCAGATCCGATCGACATCGTCGATACGACGATTCACTATTCGCGCGGAATTTTCGTGTGGAGAGTGTTCGATGAATCGCGTGTCGGCGGCGCGTGCCTGTGTAGTGCTCACGCTTGCAGCTGCGCTGGCCGGGTGCTGGCAGATCGACGACCTCGGTGACCTGCCCGGCGGGCCGCACGTCAGCGAGGCCTACGCCATCAACGAAGGCGGTGATGTGGTCGGGTACGGCAGCGACGCGGACGGCAATCGCGCTTTCGTCTGGCGGCGGGGAGTCGGTCTGACGCCGCTGCCGCGGCCTGCGAGCACCGCCGCATGCACTGCCGCCGGCATCAATGACACGGGTCTCGTCGTCGGACACTGCCAGACGAGCGGCGGCGGCCGGAAGATCGCAGCCGTGTGGTCCGGCGGCGAGGTCGAGGCTGTCCAGTTCCCTGGCCGGCGCGTGCTCAGCAGCGAATTGCTCGCGGTGAATCAGGCCGGCGACGTTGTCGGTGGTTTCCGGGAAGAGGTGGGTCGTTCATTCGTGGTCGACATTGCTTTCACCTGGCGGTACGACAGTTCGCAGCCCGTACGCAGCATCACGCCTTTGCCGTCCGATCTCGGCGGCTCGGGCGTGGCGCGCGCCATCGGACCGCTGGGCTGGATTGCCGGCCATGCGTACGTCACGCCACATCCGCCCTGGTTATGGAATCCGGCGACCGGACGTGCGCATCCGGTCGGAGAGTTGTCGGCGCCGGCCAGCACGAGCGGCGAGGCACGCGGCATCAACGACCAGCGACAGGTCGTCGGCGTTTTCGACGGACGGGGTTTCGTGTGGACGCCGGCCGGACCAGGAGAGGTGCAGGGCACGGCGATCGAGATTCCGTTCGAGCCCTACGACATCAACAATCGCGGGCAGGTGGTCGGCGTACAGGGCGGGCGCGCGGTGCTCTTTGACCTCGGCACGGAGAGGCTGACGGTGCTCGAGGACCTGCCGGAGGTACGGCGGGCGGGCTGGCGTCGCCTGGCGCTGGCGCGAGCGATCAACGACAGAGGTCAGATCGCGGGCTACGGCGTCAATGTGGCGGGCGACGTGAGTGGTTTCGTGATGACTCCGGACTGAAACCCGCTGCAGTCGTGTAAACGAAAAGAGCCCCGCACAAGGCGGGGCTCTTTTCAGACTGCTCTTGAAGACTTAGGCAGCTGCCTTCTTCTTCGCGGTCGTGCTGGCGGCGCCGACGGCACGAACGGTCGCCGAGGTGGCGGCGTTCACGTTGGCTTCAGCCATTTCGACGGCTTGCTTGGCAGCCTTGGCCATGCTGTCGTAGGCGCTGTTGGCGGCGGCGATGGCCGACTTGACAGCGGCGACGGCGACGTCGGAACCGGCCGGGGCTTGCTTGGCGGCCTGATCCAGGGTCGAGGTGACAGCCTTGTTGACTTCACCGACCTGAGCTTCGACGACCTTGCTCAGTTCTTCCTGGGTTTGCGAAACGATTTCATAGACGCTGCGCGAGTAGGCAACGACCTTCTCGATCGCCGGCTGGACCAGGCCGCTCTGCAGCGACACGATCTCTTGCACGTCCTTGGCGCCCATCAGGGTCTTGGCGTTCGCGACGCTGTCTTCCAGCAGCGAACGGGCGGTGTTCAGGTTCAGAGCGGCGAGGCGCTCGGTGCTGGCGAAGGCGGTGTTGGCCAGGGTCAGCAGGGCTTCGATGCCATTCTTGTTGGCGGCGGCGAAATGTTCAGGGGTGAAGGCCATGGTGGTTATCTCCGTACATGTAGTTGAAAGAGCGACCACGACCGGGCGGTAATACCGGGAACACCCACGAGGTCACCTAAATCGTGCGACTCACTACTTACCCCAAGGGTTCGTATTGCGCTGCACCATGAACACGATTATAGGGCGGGTCGACGTGATGTCAACATGTTTTTGTTGCACTGCACACAAAAACTTTTCCGGATTATTTCTTCGCCTAAACAATGAGATGTGAACGTACGTTCATAAAAACGCAGGGGCCGGGGTGCGCTGCGTCAGATGCCGCGCCAGAGCGCTCTCAGCGCAGTTCAGACAGCAGTCGTGCTGCGGTGCGTTCGGTTTCCCGCAGGTAGGCACTGCCGAACAGCAGAGTATGGTTGAGCAGGTGATACAACCGGTAAAGGCCGCGCCTGGATGCGGCGCCGGCGTCCAGCGGGGCGCTCTTCTGATAGGCGGCGTACATGGAGATCGGGAAGCCCCCGAACAGTTCCGTCATTGCGTAGTCCGCCTCGCGATCGCCGTAATGCACGGCCGGGTCGAACACGGCAGGCTGACCATCGACCATGCCGGCATTGCCGTGCCACAGGTCTCCATGGAGCAGCGAGGCGGCCGGGCGGTATTCGAGGAAGAGGGCGGGTACGCGTTCGACGATGCCTTGCAGGTTCCGTATCAGCTCGCCGCGCATGCCTGCGGCGATCAGTCGTTCGAGTTGCGGCTGCAGGCGCTTCTGCGCATAGAAGAGTGGCCAGGTCGTGGACGTGCCGTTCTCTTGACGGCTGTCGCCGAGCCAGTTGTCGCGCGGCAGGCCATACAGCTCACCGTGTACTTCGTGCAGCGCTGCCAGCGCCGTGCCGAAAGCGCGCCCGTCTTCGTCGGTGGACACCGGTTTCAGGTCCAGCCATTCGAGCGCCAGCCAGGCGACGTCGCCGGCCGTGCCGCTGCCGCGCGCGGCCGGTACCCGGAAGCAGCCGGTATCCCGCAGCAGCGCCAGTCCTTCCATCTCGGCGGCGAACACTTCCGCACGGTCGGCTGGCAGCAGCTTGGCGAAAAGAGGCGTGTCGCCAGTGTCGATCCTCAGTGCGCGGGGAGTGCGACCGGGTGTCAGTTCGACAGTGCCCGTGCAGCCCACGCCAAGCGCAGTGGCGATCCGTGTCGCAAGCGCGTTCATTCGCCACCGCCCCAGCTGTCGGCCAGACGGATGTTGGCCGACGACAGCCGCGCCGCCAGCACCTGCAGGAAGGCTTCGTAGAAGCGCATGCGGCAGGTTTCGGAGGCGCGGCGGATGCGTTCGCCGTCGATCGCGAACAGCAGGCTGTCGGTGTTCGCCTGCACGTCGTTGGCGCGCAGCTTGCGGTCGCGACGGGCGATCACCGACATTTCGCCGCAGCATTCGCCGCTGGTCAGGATGTTCAGCGTGCGGCCCGACTTGCATACCGCCAGCTCGCCCTCCACCAGCACGTAGAGACGGTCACCCTGTTCACCGTCCTTCATCAGCAGCGTGCCGGCGGCGACGCGCTCCTGGCGTGCGAAGTGAGCGACCTCCCACAGTTCGACGTCGCTGAAGTCATTGAAGAAGGCCAGCGTGCGCAGCAACCGGAAGTGCTCGGCGGCGCCCGATTCGTCCTCGCGCGGCTTGAGCCGGCGGTTGCGGAAGGCCTGTGCCAGGTCGTGCGTGAACTCGGCCCAGGTCGCGTAGCGCAGCGCAATGTCCTTCTGCATCGCACGCGCTACGACGGCGTCCAGTGCGGGTGGCAGGCCCGGACGGTGCACCGACGGCGGAGGCGGTTCGACGTGGATGATCTGATACACAAGGCTGTACTTGTTGCTTGCCTGGAAGGGCAGCTCGCCCGCCAGCAACTGGTAGAGCACGACGCCCAGCGAGTAGATGTCGGTCTGGTGGTTCAGCGGCATCTCGCGCACCTGCTGCGGGCTCATATAGGCCGGCGAACCGACGCCCTCGACCTGGGTGCGCTCGTTGGCGGTGAACAGTGCCGCGCCGAAATCGGTCAGCTTCAGTTCGCCGTCGCGGGTGAGCAGGATGTTGGCCGGCTTGATGTCGCGATGCGTGATGCCCAGCTGGCACGCGTAGTCGAGTGCGCGCGTGCACTTGAACATCAGTTCGACGATGCGCTCCACCGGCAGCAGACCGGGACGCTGCACGTGCGCCTCCAGCGTGCCGCCGGCGACGTACTCCATCACGATATAGGCCTGATCGCCGGTCACCACCGCGTCGTGGATGGCGACGATGTGCGGATGCTGCAGCTTGTCGGCGAGCGAAGCTTCGTTGATCAGCAGATTGCGGTGCAGTCTGCCGCGCGCGTGGTCGTTCAGCACGTCCGGGTCGATGCACTTGATCGCCACTTCGCGCTGCGTCTGCGGATCCCAGGCCAGCCAGACGGTGCTGGTGCTGCCGCGGCCGATGATGCGCCTGAGCTGGTAGCGGCCCAGCGAGCTGCCGGGTGCGGGGACGTCGGGCGGGGTCGGCGGCGCGGGTGTCTGCATCCGCTCAGACACCGGTCAGGCGCTGGTTGGCCAGCGACAGCCGCTCGACCAGGATGCGCAGGAAGGCGCGGTCGAAGCGGTGGCGGCAGGCTTCCGACGCGTGTTCGAGCGACGCGTTGGCGAGGTGGATCACCACCGCCTCGGACAGCGTGGACACGTCGGCGCCGCGGGTGCCGCGCTCCGGCGTCAGCCAGGCCATCTCGCCGACGCATTCGCCGGCCGACAGCACATTGAGCAGCTTGCGTCCCTTGGTCACCTTCACTTCGCCTTCCGCGATGATGAAGAAACCGTCGCCCGGGTCGCCCTCGCGCAGCAGCATCTGGCCGCCGGCCACGCGGTGCCATTCGCCCAGACGCACCACCTCCCACAGCTCGACGTCGGAAAAATCGCGGAAGAAGGCGAGCCGGCGCAGCGAATTGAACTTCTCGCTGTCGGCAATGCGATTGCCGTGGTCGCGCTGCGCCTCGGTACGGAAGGCCTCGGCGAGGTCGAAGGAAAAGGCATCCCAGCTCGGGTAGCGGTCGTCGAGCGATTTCTGCAGCGCGCGCATCACGATGTCGTCCAGAACCGACGGCAACTCCGGACGCAGCGCCGACGGCGGTACCGGATCGGCGTGGGTGATCTGGTACATCATGCTGAAGTTGTTGCTGCCCTGGAATGGCAGCTGGCCGGTCAGCAGCTGGTACATCACCACGCCGAGCGAAAAGATGTCGGTCTGGTGATTGAGCGGGTGTTCCTTGATCTGCTGCGGACTCATGTAGGCCGGCGAGCCGACGCCCGACACCTGGGTCTCGGTGGCCGAAACCGACATCGCGGCGCCGAAATCCGACACCTTCACATTGGTGCCGCCGACGGCTGCGCCGTCCTCGACGCGCATGATGTTGGCCGGCTTCAGGTCGCGGTGGATGACGCCCAGTCGCCACGCGAAGTCGAGCGCGCGCGTGCACTTGAAGATGATTTCCAGCACGTCGCCGACCGGCAGCAACCGGTCGGCCGAGATATACGGCTCCAGCGTGCCGCCCGGCACATACTCCATCACGATGTAGGCCGGGTCGGCGTCGGCCACCGCGTCGTAGATCTGCACGATGTGCGGGTGGGTGAGCTTGCCCGCCAGCGAGGCCTCGGCGACGAAGAACTTGCGCTGGTAGCGCTCGGACTTGCTGCCGCTGGCGCCAGTGTCGTCGCCGCGGGCAACGATCTTGATGGCCACGTCGCGCCGGCCGAAAGGGTCGTGCGCGAGGAACACCTTGGACGTGGCGCCTTCGCCGAGCAGGCGCTGGATGCGGTACTTGCCGAGCAGGTCCATGTCAGCGTGGGGCCGGTGACAGGCGTCGCGCGGTCGCTCCGGTGCGTGTGATGCCTGTCGGTTTCAAGCGGATTCTCCCGTTCAGCCGGTCGCCAGCCGCGCGCGAGCGCGGACGATGGCGGCGCGCACCTGCTCCGGTGCGGTGCCGCCGATGTGGTTGCGGGCGGACAGCGAACCTTCGACCGTCAGCACCGCGAACACCGATTCATCGACCAGCGGCGAGAAGGACTTGAGCTCGTCCAGCGTGAGGTCGGACACGTCGCAGCCCTTCTGCTCGGCCAGCCGCACCGCGCGGGCGACTGCCTCGTGCGCGTCGCGGAAAGGCAGGCCACGCTTGACCAGCCAGTCGGCGAGGTCGGTGGCGGTGGCGTAACCCTGGCGCAGCGCGCTCTTCATCGCCTCGGCCTTGACCCGCACGTTGAACACCTTGCTGCCGTCGGCGCCCGTCGTGCTGCCCATCATGTCGGCGTAGATGCGCAGCGTGTCGATCACCGTGTCGGCAGCGTCGAACAGCGGTTCCTTGTCTTCCTGATTGTCCTTGTTGTAGGCCAGCGGCTGCCCCTTCATCAGCGTGAGCAGCGCCACCAGGCTGCCGTTCACGCGGCCGGTCTTGCCGCGCACCAGTTCCGGCACGTCCGGGTTCTTCTTCTGCGGCATGATGGACGAGCCGGTGCAGAAGCGGTCGGCCAGGTCGATGAAACCGACGCGCGGGCTCATCCACAGGATGAGCTCTTCCGACAGCCGCGACAGGTGGGTCATCAGCAGGCTGCTGGCGGCGCAGAATTCGATCGCGAAGTCGCGGTCGGACACCGCGTCCAGCGAGTTGAAGCAGACTTCGTCGAAGCCCAGTTCGGCGGCGACGAATTCGCGGTCGATCGGGAAGGTGGTGCCAGCCAGCGCGGCGGAGCCGAGCGGCAGCCGGTTGGTGCGCTTGCGGCAGTCGGCGAAGCGCTCGGCGTCACGCCGCAGCATTTCGAAATAGGCCATCAGGTGGTGGCCGAAGGTGACCGGCTGTGCCACCTGCAGGTGGGTGAAGCCGGGCAGCGGTGTCGCGGCGTGGTGTTCGGCCAGGTCGAGCACGGCACGCTGGAAGTCGGCGATCAGCGCGAGAATGGTGTCGATCGCGTCGCGCAGCCACAGCCGGATGTCGGTCGCCACCTGGTCGTTGCGGCTGCGGCCGGTGTGCAGGCGCTTGCCGGCGTCACCGACCAGTGCGGTCAGGCGCTTCTCTATATTCAGGTGCACGTCCTCGTCGTCGAGGTTCCAGTCGAACTGGCCGGCTTCGATTTCCTGCGTGATCTGTGCCATGCCCGAGCGGATGGCGTCGAGATCGGCTTGCGCGATGATGCCCTGCTTTGCCAGCATGGCGGCATGGGCCAGCGAGCCGCGGATGTCCTGCCGCCACATGCGTTGGTCGAAGAACACCGAAGCGGTATAACGCTTCACCAGATCGGACACGGGCTCGGAAAAACGGCCCGACCACGCCTTGGTCGGCTCGGACTGCGAAGATGCGCTCATGATGGAAAGAAGTTCGGCACGCTGCGGGAAACCGTCAATTATAGGCCAGCGGGGCGCAAAGCCCGACGCGCCGGCCGGCGTGCGTCCGGCGTGGGAGCTGACATGAGGCCGGCGCGCGCACCCGACTGGCGCAATCTCGGCGTGATGCTGCGCACCGTGCTGCTGGTGAACGCGCTGGCTGCGCTGGCGCTGCTGGCGCGCAACCGCAGCTGGGACGCGCTGCCGCTCGATGCGGCGGAAATGGCGGCGAGGGTCGAGCCGGCGCTGATTCTGTCGCTGCTGCTGCTCTATCTGATGGCGCCGTTGTTCGCCAGGCTCCGCGCGCGCAGCGGCTGGGCGCTGACCGGTCTGGTCGCGCTCGGCAGCGTGCTCGCGACGACCGCGCTCGGCGGCTGGGACGTCGACTCGGTACCGTCCTGGCCGGTGCGCGAGGCGATGTGGGCGCTGCTGGCGGCCGCTGCCGCGATGACCTATTTCACCGTGCAGGAGCGCGCGCTCGGTCCGGCCATCGCGCAGGCGCGGCTGATGGCGCTGTCGGCGCGCATCCGGCCGCACTTCCTGTTCAACAGCCTGAATGCGGTGCTTGGCATCATGCGCGAGGACCCGCGTCGGGCCGAGCGCGCGCTGGAGGAGCTGTCCGACCTGTTCCGCGTGCTGATGCGCGAGAACCGCGATCTGGTCACGCTGGGTGACGAGTTGGCGCTCTGTCGCCAGTACATCGCACTGGAGACGCTGCGCCTGGGCGAACGACTGAGCGTGCGCTGGCAGACCGACGGCTGCCCGGCCGACGCACGGGTACCGCCGCTGATGCTGCAGCCGCTGCTGGAGAACGCCGTGTATCACGGCGTCGAACCGCTGGCCGGCAACGGCGAGGTCAGGGTGAGCGTGCAGCGGGCCGGTGGCGACGTGGTGGTCGAGATCGACAATCCGGCGCCGCCGCGCGACGGTGCCGGCGGGCACGGCAGCGGCAACCGGATGGCGCTGGACAATATCCGCGAGCGGCTGATGCTGTTCTTCGACCTCGAAGCGCAACTGGAAGCAGGCGAGCAGGACGGCCTGTACCGGGTGCGCATCCGCTTTCCGTACCGGGTGGGGGCCTGAGCATGCTGCGTGTGTTCATCGCTGACGACGAAGCCCCGGCCCGCCTGCGACTGCGCGCGCTGCTGTCCGACATCGAGGCCGAACTGCCGAACCGGGTGGTCGGCGAGGCTGCGAACGGACAGGAGGCGCTGGAACGTCTGTCCGCGCTGACTGCCGATGATCAGGCCGACGTTGCGCTGGTCGACATCCGCATGCCCGGCATGGACGGTGTCGAACTGGCGACGCGCCTGGCGGCACTGCCGCGGCCGCCGATACTCGTGTTCTGCACTGCCTACGACCAGTACGCCGTGCGCGCCTTCGAACTGCAGGCGGTCGATTACCTGATGAAGCCGGTGCGCGCGAACCGGCTGCTCGACGCGCTGCGCCGGGTACCGGAGCGGCGGGCACAGCCGGTTGAGGCCGGGCGCTCCCAGCTGTCGTGCAGCGAACGCGGCCGCATCCTGCTGCTGCCGGTGGCCGACATCCTCTATCTGCGCGCCGAACTGAAATACGTAACGGCGCGCACCGTTGCACGCGAATACCTGCTGGAGGAAGCGTTGGCTGCCCTGGAGCAGGAGTTCGCCCGGCGCTTCGTGCGCATACACCGCAACTGCCTGGTGGCGCGCGACGCGGTGGTCGGCTTCGAACACGTGCGTGATGGCGCCGAAGGACACTGGGCGGTCGTGCTGAGGGGCCTGGACGAACGCCTGCCGGTGAGCCGGCGGCAATGGGCGCAGGTCAGGGCGGAGTTCGCCGACATCCGGGGGACGGAGCGCGGCTGAGGTCGGCCTTGCATGGCCGACCGGTTTCGCAGGCGCGAAGCAGTGCTCGCCGGAACAGAAACTACGGAAGTCGGCCCTGCATGGCCGACCCATTCGGTGAGCGCCGAGCAGTGCTCGGCGAAACCCTCACCTCATCACCCACTATTCCGCAGTGCGGCCGCCACGCCGTTGATGGTCAGGTGGATCGACCGGCGGGTGCGTTCGTGGCGGTTGCCGGCGCGGAAGCGGCGTAGCAGTTCGACCTGCAGGTGATTCAACGGCTCGATGTAGGGGAAGCGATTGCGGATCGAGCGCGCGAGCAGCGGATTGGTCGACAGCAGTTCCGGTGCACCGGTGATCTGGCGCACCGCGTCCAGCGTCGCCTGCCATTCGGCGCGGATGCGCGTGAAGATGGCGGTGCGCAGCGCTTCGTCCTCGACCAGTTCGGCGTAGCGGCTGGCGATCGCGATGTCGGTCTTCGACAGCACCATGTCCATATTGGAAATGAGCGTGGCGAAGAAGGGCCACTCGTGCACCATGGCCTGCAGCCGCGCCATGCCGTCGGCGTGCTGGGTGCGGTACTCGTTCACCGCCGACCCGAAGCCGAACCAGCCGGGCAGCATGAGCCGGCACTGCGACCACGAAAACACCCACGGGATGGCGCGCAGGTCCTCGATCTTCTGTCCCTTCTTGCGCGAGGCCGGGCGCGAGCCGATGTTCAGCTCGGCGATTTCGGTGATGACGGTCGATTCCCAGAAGTACTTCTCGAAGCCCGGGGTTTCATAGACCAGATTGCGGTAGGCCTTGAAGGCGTAGCCCGACAGCTCTTCCATCGCGTCGGTGAATTCCGGCGGTGCGGCGGCCTCGCGCTTGCCCAGCAGCGTCGCTTCAAAGGTGGCCGCGGCCAGCACTTCGAGGTTGCGCCGACCGACGTCGGGATTGGAGTACTTGGAGGCGATCACCTCGCCCTGTTCGGTGATGCGGATTTGTCCCTGCACCGCGCCGCCCGGTTGCGCCAGAATGGCCTGGAAGCTCGGGCCGCCGCCACGACCAACCGAACCGCCGCGGCCATGGAACAGGCGCAGCCGCACGCCGTGGCGCTTGAATACCTGCACCAGCTTGGTTTCCGCCTTGTACAGTTCCCAGCCGGAGGTGAGGAAACCGCCGTCCTTGTTTGAATCGGAATAGCCCAGCATCACTTCCTGCGTGAGGGCCCGGGCATCCAGCAGCACGCGCCAGATCGGAATCGTGAACAGGCGGTCCATGATGCGCGGCGCGTTGCGCAGGTCACCGATGGTTTCGAACAGCGGGATGATGTTCATCGCCGCCTGCCGCTCGTGCACGTTGAGCAGGCCGACTTCCTTCAGGATGAGCGCGACTTCCAGCATGTCGGACACGCCGTCGGTCTTCGAAATGATGTAGTTCGGCAGCGCCGCTTCGCCGTACAGCTTGTGCATTTCGGCGGCCGTGCGCGCGATCGCCAGCTCGCCCTCGGTTTCGGCCGAGAACTGCATGAAGGGCGCGGTCAGCGGACGCGGCGTGCCGAGTTCGTTGATCAGCACCTCGATACGCTGCTCCTCGCGCAGTTCGAGGTAGTTGTTGCAGACGTGGGCATTGGCCAGCAGTTCGGCGATCACCCGCTCGTGCACGTCGGAGTTCTGGCGCAGATCGAGTGCCGCCAGGTGGAAGCCGAAAACGCGCGCGGCGTGGCGCAGGCGGCGCAGCCGGCCGCGCGCGATCAGCGCCGACTTGTGGCCGACCAGCGAATCGTGAATCACGTCGAGGTCGCGCACGAATTCGGCGGCATCCGCGTAGGGGTCGGCGTCGCCGACCGCCTTCCACAGCGCCTCGTGCTGGTCCAGCGTGCGTGCGGTCACCGCCAGACGGGCGTAGATGCCGGCCAGTGCGCGGCGGTACAGCTCGTCCTCGCGGTGCGGCGACTTGTCCGGCGCGGTAGCGGCCAGCACGCGCAGTTCGTCGCTGACGTTGTTCAGCAGCGTGGTCGGCGACAGGTCGGTGTCCAGGATGTGCACCTGGGTCAGGTAGTAATCCAAAGCCTTGGACGACTGCACGCGCAGCGTCGCGCGCAGCACGTCGGCGGTGACGAAAGGATTGCCGTCGCGGTCGCCGCCTATCCACGAGCCCATGCGCAGGAAGCTGCCGATCTCGCGCTTGTGTTCGGGGAAGGCCGCTTCGAGCTGGTCCTCGACCGCGTTGTAGACGCGCGGCAGTTCGCGCAGGAAGGTGTAGTCGTAGAACGACAGGCCGTTGATCACCTCGTCGGCCACCGACAGCCGGGTGCGCCGCAGCATGCGCGTCTGCCACAGCGAGGTGATGGTGCGGCGCACCGCCTCGTCACGCTCTTCCAGCTCTTCCGGCGTCAGTCGCATGCGGTCGCGTTCGTCGATCAGGCGGGCGATCTTCATTTCCTGGCTGAGGATGCTCTTGCGCTGCACCTCGGTCGGATGTGCGGTCAGCACGGGCACCACCAGTCCGTCGCGGAAGAAGGCGAGGATTTCCTCGGCCGGGATCTGGGCATCGAGCGCCTTGGCGAGCGCGTTGGCCAGCGTGCCCGGGCGCGGCGGGTCGCCAGCGATGGCATGGGCGCGGGCGCGGCGGATGTGGTGCTGGTCCTCGGCGATGTTGGCGAGGTGAAGGAAATAGCTGAAGGCGCGTACAACGATGATGGTGTCGTCGTCCGACAAGCCATTCAGCAGCTTGGCCAGCTCGGCGCGCGCGTCGAGGTCGTCGTCGCGGCGGAAGCGCACGCACAGCTGGCGTACGTTCTCGATCAGTTCGAACATGCGGCTGCCTTCCTGCTCGCGCACCACGTCGCCCAGCATGCGGCCGAGCAGGCGGATGTCGTCGAACAGCGGCTGGTCCTTGTCGTGTGTGGCGCGATCGTGCACCGCAACCGGCGTCTGGGCCTGTTGATTCACTGGCAATCCTTCCTCGAAGAGGGTCCTGAATGAGTGTCTGATTCATGCGCGCCGCCGGCCTGCTCTGGCCGAGGCGATGCGATGTTCCATCCGGGGCTGCTAGAATTCGGGCCGATTCGCGCGCTGCCTGTAGGCACTCGCTCACGCTGGCGCGCGGTGTGTTCACCTAACTGATCACCACACGCCTATTTTCCATATGGATCATCCGGCCGGCCCGGCGGACCTCATTGCGGCGGATCGCGCGCAGTCGGTACCGCAGCAGGAAACCCAAGCTTACCCGAAGCCCGGGCGCATCGTGATCGCATCGCGCGAGTCGCGGCTCGCCATGTGGCAGGCGGAACACGTGCGTGACAGACTGTCATCGCTGTACCCGGGTACGACCGTCGACATCCTCGGCATGACCACGCGCGGCGACCAGATTCTCGACCGCCCGCTGGCCAAGGTCGGCGGCAAGGGGTTGTTCGTCAAGGAACTGGAAACCGCCCTGCTCGAAGGCCGCGCCGATCTGGCCGTGCATTCGATGAAGGACGTTCCGATGACGCTGGCCGACGAGTTCGCGCTGGTTGCCACGCTCGAGCGCGAAGTGCCGCAGGACGCCTTCGTGTCGTCGCGTTACGCCAGTCTCGACGAACTGCCGCCGGGTGCCGTGGTCGGCACCTCCAGCCTGCGGCGCGAGTCGCAACTGCGCGCGAACTTCCCCTATCTGGCGGTGAGCAGCCTGCGCGGCAATCTGGATACCCGCCTGCGCAAGCTTGACGAGGGCCAGTACGACGCGATCATCCTCGCCGCCGCCGGCCTCAAGCGACTCGGGCTGGGCGATCGCATCCGCTCGCTGCTGCCGGTCGAACTGTCGCTGCCGGCAGCCGGTCAGGGCGCGCTCGGGATCGAGGCGCTGTCGTCGCGGCCGGAAGTGGCGGCCTGGCTGGCGCCGCTGGTGTGCGGTACCAGCGAAGCCTGCGTTCGCGCCGAACGTTCGGTGTCGCGCGCGCTGGCCGGTTCCTGCGAAGTGCCGCTGGCCGCCTACTGCGTGCTCGACGGTGGCGCGCTGTGGCTGCGCGCGCGCGTCGCGATGCCCGATGGCTCGCGTATCGCGATGGCCGAGGCGCGCGGCAATATCGCGCAGCCGGACGAACTGGCTGCCGTCTGTGTCGAGGCCCTGCTTGCGGACGGCGCACAGGCCATCCTCGACGATCTGGCCGGACGATGAATCCGCGCGGCGCGCTGAGCGGACGCGGCGTGCTGGTCAGCCGCCCGCGCGCGCAGGCGGCTGCGCTCAGCGACGCGATACGCGCGGCCGGTGGTCATCCGCTCGAATTTCCGCTGATCGACATCGAGCCGCTGGCTGACACCGCGGCGGTGACAGCGGCCGCGGCGACGCTGGACGATGCGGCACTCGCGGTGTTCGTCAGCGCCAACGCGGTCAACCATGCACTCGACCTGATCCTGCCGCGGCGTGCCTGGCCGGCAGCACTGCCGGCCGCCACGGTGGGCGAGCAGTCGGCGCAGGCGCTGCGCGCGCGCGGCATCGCCCGCGTGCTCGTGCCGCAGCAGGGCCGCTTCGATTCCGAGGCGCTGCTGGCGCTGCCCGAACTGTCGGCTGCCGCGCTGGCCGGGCGCCGGGTGCTCATCTTCCGCGGCGACGGCGGGCGCGAACTGCTCGGCGACACGCTGCGCGCGCGCGGCGCGACGGTTGAACACATCACCTGCTACCGGCGCGTGCCGCCGCGCGATGGCGCACCGCTGTGCGAGGCCGTAAGAAGCGACACATTGCACGCGCTGACCATCACCTCTTCGGAATCGCTGCGCAACTTGCTGGCACTGCCCGGCCTGGACTGTGCCGACGCGCTGCGCGCGCTGCCGCTGTTCGCGCCGCACGCGCGCATTGCCGAGCAGGCACGAGAACAGGGCTTTGCCCGCGTGATCGAAACCGATCCCGCCGATGCCGGCCTGATGGCCGGTCTGACCGATTACTTTTCGTCGCCGTCGCGCGACCTTCACTGACGACATGAGCGAGCAGACACCCCCGAATACCCCTGTCACCCCTGTCGGCGCAGCCGCCTCCAAGCCTGCGCCGTCGAAGCGCGAGGGCGTCGTTCCACTGTGGGCGCTGGGCCTGTCGCTGCTGTTGCTGGTCGCGCTCGGCGTGGCGAGCTTCCTGATGCTGCAGCGCATGCGTGCGCTGGAGTCGGAACTGCATCGGCGGGTCGAGGTGGTCGGCGAACAGGCGGCGCAGGCCACCCGCGCGACCGAGCAGGAGGCGGCTGGCATCGCGGGCTACGGCACACGGCTGAGCAGCCAGGAAGTGCAGCTCGCCGAGCTGCGGGCACGCATCGACGCCTATGAATACCTGGCCGACGATCTGGTGCGCAGTTACGACGAACGCGTGCTGGCCGAAGTCGAGCACGCGCTGGTGCTGGGCCAGCAGCAGCTGCAGCTGGCCGGCGACGCCAAGCTCGCGCTCAGTGCGCTGTCCGGCGCCGAAGCGCGGCTGGCGCGCGTCGATACCGGCCGCTACCTGCCGCTGCGCCGCGCCATGGCCAACGACATGGAGCGACTGCGCCGCGCGCCGATGGCCGATCTGTCCGGCCAGGCACTGCGTATCGACACCTTGCTGGCGGTCGTCGACGGGCTGCCGCTCGCCTTCGAACGCTCGCCGGCCCGGGGGGCGGCCGCAGCAGCGGCCGGCGACGACAAGGCGGCTGAGCCGACGCTGGTGGAACGGCTGGCGCGGGCAGTGTGGGAGGAGGTGCGCCAGCTGGTGCGCATCGAACGACTGGACCGCCCCGATCCCGCGCTGCTGTCGCCCGAACACAGCTTCTTCCTGCGCGAGAACCTGAAACTTCGGCTGATCAATGCGCGCGTTGCGCTGCTGCAGCGTAACGGTGCCGTCTGGCGTGAGGACATCCGGCTGGCGCGCGAGTGGCTGGAGCGCTACTACGACACCCGCGCCCGCCAGACCGAGAACGCGCTGGTCACGCTGCGCCAGCTGGCGGCAGTCGATCCGGGCGAGGCATTGCCGGGGCTGAATGAATCGATGAGTGCGCTGGCCCAGCTGAAGGCGCAGCGTCAGCGCCCGACTGTCACGCGCGAGGAGAAGCGCTGATGGTGCGCCTGCTGCTGTGGCTGCTCGGCCTGTGCGCGCTGGCCGTCGGTCTGGTCATCGCCGCCCGCCACAACGACGGCTTCGTGCTGATCCAGTGGTCCCCCTGGCGCGTCGAGCTGTCGCTGAACCTGTTCATCGTCACGTTGCTGCTCGGTGTCGCGCTGCTGTACAGCCTGTTCCACTTCATCGACGGTCTGATGCGGATGCCGGCGCGCGCCGCGCGCTATCGCGCCCGTCAGCGCCGTCATCGTGCGGTGACCGCGCTGCGCGACGCCGCGCGCCTGTATTTCGAAGGCCGCTACGGCCACGCGCAACGCAGCGCGCGGGTGGCGGTCGAGGGCGGCGAATCGCCCGGGCTGGCGGCGCTCATCGGCGCCCGCGCGGCGCATGCGATGCGCGAGCAGGTGCAGGCCGACGAGTGGCTGCGCCAGGCCGAGCGTTTCGACGATCTGCGCACCGCGCGCCTGATGACCGAAGCCGACATCCTGACCGACCGCCGGGAGTACGGCGACGCGCTGGAACGCATCGACGTGCTGCAATCGGGTGGTCAGCGCCACGTCGCCGCACTGCGGCTGGCGATGCGCGCCCGCCGCGGCCTCGGCGACTGGGGCGGTCTGCTGCGCGTGGTGCGTCTGCTGCAGAAGCACCGGGCACTGACGCCGGAACAGGCGGCACCGGTCCGGCGCCAGGCGCACATGGGGGCGCTGCACGACATCGATCCGGCGGAACTGGATGCCTACTGGAAGAGCCTGCCGTCGGTCGAGCGCGAGGACGCGCAGGTGGTGCGTGCGATGTGCGAGGCGCTGGTCGCGGCCGGCCAGTTCGCGCAGGCGCGCAAGCTGATCGAGGCGCAGATCGAGCGCGGCTGGGAATCGTCGCTGATGACGCTGTACGCGCACTCCGACGGCGCCGACGCGCTGGCGCGCATCGCCCGGGCCGAGGCCTGGCTGCGCGACCATCCGGACGATGCCGAACTGCTGCTCGCGCTCGGCCGCCTGTGCCGCACGCAGCAGCTGTGGGGCAAGGCGCAGAGCTATCTCGAAGCGGCGCTGGCGGTGCAGCCGTCGCGCATCGTCCATGTCGAACTGGCGCTGCTGGCCGAGCACCTGGAGCGACCCGACGATGCACGGGCACATTTCCGCGCGGCGGCGCTGATGAAGTGAACCTCGCCGCTGTGCGTATGTCATGATCCGCGCGTGATCATCGGCGCGGGCGAGACATGAACAATCCCTTCGAAAGTGAAGTCGCGGCGCAGCCGCCTGCCGACCCCTTCGGGCGGTCCGGCGCGCCGCACGCGGAGGCGCTCATCTTCTCCGGCCGCGGTGCCGAGTACTTCGGTATCTGGATCGTCAATCTGCTGCTCAGCATCGTCACACTGGGCATCTACTCGGCCTGGGCCAAGGTCCGGCGGCTGCAGTACTTCCATCGCCATACCACGCTGGGCGGTGCGGCCTTCGACTACCACGGGGATCCGCGCGCCATCCTGAAGGGGCGGGTGATCGGCGTCATCCTGCTGGTCGCCTACCACCTGTCATTCGAGTTCTCGCCCATCCTCGGCATCGCGGTCGCCGTCGTGCTTGCCGCGGTGATGCCCCTGCTGCTGATGCGTTCGCTGAAGTTCCGGGCTCGCAATACCAGCTGGCGTGGCCTGCGTTTCGCCTTCGATGGCGACGAGAGGGGCGCTTACGCGGTCTTCCTGATGTGGCCGCTGCTGTCCGTCGTCACGCTCTACCTGCTGGCGCCGATGTGGCACCAGCGCATGAAGCGCTATCAGCTCGACAACACACGCTTTGGCACCACGCGTTTCCACCTGGATGTACCGGTGTCCGCCTTCTACAAGATCTACGGCGTCCTGTTCCTGCTCTTTCTGACGGGCTTTCTCGTATTGGGCACCGCGATGATCGGTCTCATCGTGCTGAGTGGCGGCGGGCCGGAGAGCCTGTCCATGCTGCCGATACTCTTGATGCTTGGCTGGCTGGCCGTGCTCATGCTGGTCCAGCCCTATCTGCTTGCACGCCTGCAGAACGTGGTGTGGAACAACACGCAACTCGGCCCGCATCGCTTCGAGTCGCGTGCCCGTGCCCGCACGCTGTACGCGATCACGCTGACCAACCTGATTGCCATCGTGTGCACCTTCGGTCTGTTCATGCCTTTTGCCGCGATCAGGCTCGCACGCTACCGGATCGAGAGCGTCACGATGATCAGCGCCGGTCCGCTCGACGACTTCGTCGCCGGCCAGTCGCCGGACGTGGCGGCGACCGGTGAGGAGGCGGCCGATCTGTTCGATGTCGACATCGCGCTCTGACATGCCGTCAGCGGTGGCGGCCCTGTATTTCGACGGTGTCAGCGCGCGGGCGCATGCGGCCACCATCGAACTCGACGGTGACGCGCTGCACGTGCATGCCGAAGGCGTCGCACGCCGCGAGCCGCTGTCGACGCTGCGTCTGTCGGAGCCCATGGGGTCGGCGCCGCGGCTGATCACCTTCGCCGACGGTGCGCACGTCGAGGTGCGGGATCACGCCGCGCTGGCGCTGCTGCTCGACGCCAGCGGTCATCGCGACCGTGCGACGGTGCGCTGGGCCTTCGATGCACGCGTCGTGCTCGGTGCCGTCGCAGCGCTGATCCTCATCGTCTGGCTGGGCGCGCGCTACGGCTTGCCTTGGGCTGCCGGCATGGCGGCGCCGCACGTGCCGCAGGCGGTGGTGGCGGGCATGTCACAGCAGGCGCTCGAACTGCTGGACGACCGTCTGCTGGCACCGAGCAAGCTCGACGAGGCGCGCCAGCAGCGGCTGCGCTCGGCGCTCGCAGCGCGCAGCGCGCTGCCGCACACGCTGTTGTTCCGCTCGGGTGGGTCGGTCGGTGCCAACGCATTTGCGCTGCCCGACGGCTCGCTCATCGTCACCGACCAGCTGGTCGCGCTGGCCGACGATGACGAACAGGTGCTGGCGGTACTGATGCACGAACTCGGGCACGTCGAACGCATGCATGGCATGCGCATGGTGCTGCAGGGGTCGGCCGTCGCGCTGTTCATGACCTGGTACGCCGGTGACGTGAGCAGTCTGCTGGCGATGGCGCCGACCGTGCTGCTGCAGTCGGGCTATTCCCGCAACATGGAACTTGAAGCCGACGCCTACGCGGCGCATGCGCTGCGCAGCCAGGGCCGCTCGCCGGCGCTGCTGGCCGACATGCTCGAACGCCTCGCCCGCGCGCACGGCGCGCGCGAGGATGGCACGGCTGCGGGCTGGCTTTCAAGCCATCCGGATAGCGCACAACGTATCGAAAGACTGCGCCGTGGAGACTTCGCCGCCGATTGACCTTGGTCAACGTGGGGTTTTCGGCTCTTGAGGATACTGCCGTCACTGAATGCGGTTTAAATCCTCTGGAGCACGTAAAAATGAAGGCGATCAAGTGGGTGGGTGTGGCAGCACTGGCTGCCGTGGCAGGCGTGGCGAACGCAGCGGACGAAGGCAACTGGATGGTGCGCGCACGTGCGCTGTACATGAACCCGGATAACGACAATTCGGGCGGTCTGGGCCTGCCGATTGATGTCGAAGCCGAGAACAAGGTGTTCCCGGAAATCGACATCACCTACTTCTTCACCAAGAACATCGCGGCCGAACTGATCCTGACCTATCCGCAGAAGCATGACGTGGAGCTGGGCGGTGTGGGCATCGGTTCGGTCAAGCACCTGCCGCCGACGCTGACGCTGCAGTACCACTTCAACCCGGAAGGTCAGATTCGCCCGTACGCCGGTCTTGGCCTGAACTACACGCGTTTCTCCAGCGTTGATCTGGACGCCGGCACCGTTCTCGGCGGCAGCGTGCCGCTGCGCATTGACCGCAGCAGCTTCGGCTGGGCAGCACAGGTCGGCGCCGACGTGCAGATCGCGCCGAAGTGGTTCCTGAACTTCGACGTCAAGTACGTCGCGATCGACACCGACATCTTCATCAAGGGCGCTGGCGGCGCCAAGGTGACCAAGCTGGGCATCGACCCGATGCTGTATTCGGTCGGTATCGGCTATCGCTTCTGAGTTTGAGCGGGTTCGCCGGTCGAGGGCCACAAGCCTGAAGGCCGGCGGGCAAGCCTAAGGTTCTTCCTGCAGTCCCGGTTCGGGCACCCTTGAGGTGCCCGTTTTTTTTGACGCTTGCGTCCGTGCGCAGCACTTCACGCAGACGACGCCCGTGCCGCCACCCACGGCCGGCTTTGCACAGCCGAATCGTTCAGCAGGCGCGAAGCAGCGCTTCGCGAAACCCCTGTTATACCCAGTCTCGCGGCGGGAGGAAGTCGGTGTACAGCCTGGCTTCCGACGTGCCGTCGGCGGGGTGCCAGTCGTAGCGCCATTTCACCACCGGCGGCATCGACATCAGGATGGACTCGGTGCGTCCGCCCGACTGCAGGCCGAACAGCGTGCCGCGGTCGAACACCAGGTTGAATTCGACGTAGCGGCCGCGCCGGTAGGCCTGGAAGTCGCGTTCGCGCTCACCGTAGGGCGTGTCGCGACGGCGCTCGACGATGGGCAGGTAGGCGTCGAGGAAGGTGTTGCCGACCGCCTGTGTCAGCGCGTAGGCGTGATCGAAGCTCACTTCGCCGTCGGCACCGAGATCGTCGAAGAACACGCCGCCGATGCCGCGCGCTTCCTTGCGGTGCTTCAGGTAGAAATAATCGTCGCACCACTTCTTGTAGCGCGCCCAGGTGTCGGCGCCGAAGGGCGCCAGCGCGTCGCGACAGCTACGGTGGAAGTGGGCTGCATCCTCCTCGACGCCGTAATAGGGCGTCAGATCCATGCCGCCGCCGAACCACCACACCGCGTCGCCGCTCTTCGGCTGCGCGGTGAAGAAGCGCACGTTCAGGTGCACGGTCGGCACGTAGGGGTTGCGCGGATGCAGCACCAGTGACACGCCCATCGCCTCGAACGACGCCCCGGCGAGATCCGGGCGGTTGGCCGAGGCCGACGGCGGCAAGGTGTCGCCGCGCACGTGCGAGAAGTTGCAGCCGCCGCGCTCGAACAGCTTGCCTTCCTCGATCAGCCGCGTGCGGCCGTCGCCCTGCAGCCGTTCTTCCGGGCCGCGCACCCAGCCGTCGGTCAGGAAGGGCGAGCCGTCCGCCGTTTCGAGACCGCCGATGATGCGGTCCTGCAGATCGAGCAGCCAGGCGCGGACCGTTTCCGCCCGCGTGCTCATCGCCGCACCGCCCGGTGGCCGATGTCGCGGCGGAACTGGGCGCCGTCGAACTGGATCTGGTCGCACAGCGCGTAGGCGGCGCGCTGCGCCTGCTTGACGGTGTCGCCGAGCGCGGTCACGCAGAGCACGCGGCCACCGTTGGTCACCACCTTGCCGTCACGCTCGGTGGTGCCGGCGTGGAACACGTGGCCTTCCGCCGTCGCGGCCGGCAGGCCGTTGATCACGTCGCCCTTGCGCGGCGCGTCCGGGTAGCCGGCGGCTGCCATGACGATGCCGAGTGCGACGCGGCGGTCCCAGTCGGTACTGGCTTCGGACAGCTTGTAGTCGAGCGCGGCTTCCATCAGGTCGACCAGATCGGTCTTCAGCCGCATCATGATGGGCTGGGTTTCCGGGTCACCCATGCGACAGTTGAATTCCAGCACCTTGATGTCGCCCTCAGGCGAAATCATCAGGCCGGCGTACAGGAAGCCGGTGAAGGGGAGGCCGTCGAGCGCCATGCCGGTCAGCACCGGCTGGATCACTTCGCGCATCACGCGGGCGTGGATTTCCGGCGTCACCACCGGCGCCGGCGAATAGGCGCCCATGCCGCCGGTGTTGGGGCCGGCGTCGCCATCCAGCAGGCGCTTGTGGTCCTGGCTGGTGGCCAGCGGCAGTGCGCTCATGCCGTCGCACATGACGATGAAGCTGGCTTCCTCGCCCTGCAGGAACTCCTCGATCACGACGCGCGACTTGCCGCCGTCGTCGCCCGGCAGCATGGTGCCGATCGCGGCGTGCGCTTCGGTCAGCGTCATCGCCACGACAACGCCCTTGCCGGCCGCCAGGCCGTCGGCCTTGATCACGATGGGTGCGCCCATCTCGTCGACGTAGGCACGCGCAGCGGCGGCGTCGGTGAAGGTCTGGTAATGCGCGGTCGGGATGTTGTTCTTCACCATGAACTGCTTGGCGAAGTCCTTCGAGCTTTCGAGCTGGGCCGCCTTGCGGGTGGGGCCGAAGATCTTCAGGCCACGCACGCGGAAGCAATCGACCACACCGGCCGCCAGCGGAGCTTCCGGTCCGACCACGGTGAAGGCGATGTTCTCGTTCTCGACGAAGCTGATCAGCTCGGCGAAATCGGTGATCGGCAGGTTTTCGATATTCGGTTCCAGCGCGGTGCCGGCATTGCCCGGCGCCACGTAGACCTTGTGCACGCGCGGGCTCTGCGCGAGCTTCCAGGCGATGGCGTGTTCGCGCCCGCCCGAACCGATGACCAGCAGTTTCATTTCACGTCCTTCTTCAATCGTGCGCGGGTACAGCTCAGTGACGGAAGTGGCGGGTGCCGGTAAACACCATGGCCAGTCCGTGCTCGTCGGCGGCGGCGATCACTTCTTCGTCGCGCATGCTGCCGCCCGGCTGGATGATGGCCTTGGCACCGGCTTCGGCCAGCACGTCCACGCCGTCGCGGAACGGGAAGAAGGCGTCCGACGCCACCACCGAACCGGCAATGGTCAGACCGGCGTTCTCTGCCTTGATTCGCGCAATCCGCGTCGAATCAACGCGGCTCATCTGGCCGGCGCCGACACCGACCGTCGCGCCGTCGCGGCAATAGACGATGGCGTTCGACTTCACGTACATCGCGACGCGCCAGGCGAAGGTGAGGTCGGTCATTTCCTGTGCGGTCGGCGCGCGCTGGGTCACCACCTTGAGGCGACCTTCCAGCGATTCCGGTTCGTCCGCGGTCTGGATCAGCAGGCCGGAGCCGACGCGTTTCACGTCATGCAGGTTGCGGCCACGCGACCAGGCGGTCGCACCCTTGGGGTCGACGCCGTCGAGCGGAATCTGCAGCACGCGCACATTGGCCTTGGCGGCCAGCAGCTTCAGCGCGTCGGCGGTGAAGGCGGGCGCCATCAGCACTTCGACGAACTGGCCGCTGACCGCTTCGGCGGTGGCCGCGTCGACCGGCGTGTTGAAGGCGATGATGCCGCCGAAGGCCGAGGTCGGGTCGGTGGCGAAGGCCTTGCGGTAGGCCTCCAGCGGGGTCGCACCGAGCGCCACGCCACAGGGGTTGGCGTGCTTGACGATGACGCAGGCGCCGCTGTCGAAGCTCTTGACGCATTCCCACGCGGCGTCGCCGTCGGCGATGTTGTTGTACGACAGCTCCTTGCCCTGCAGCTGCTTCGCGCTCACCAGCGAACCCGGTGCCGGGTAGAGGTCACGGTAGAAGGCGGCACGCTGGTGCGGGTTCTCGCCGTAGCGCAGATCCTGGATCTTGACGAAACGGCCGTTGGACTGCGCCGGGAATTCGCTGCGCGAGCCGTCGACGTTCAGCGCCGACAGGTAGTCGCTGATCGCGCCGTCGTAGTTCGAAATGCGGTTGAACGCGGCGACCGACAGCGCGAAGCGGGTGGCGTCGGACAGCGCGCCATTCGCGCGCAGTTCGTCCAGCACGCTGGCGTACTGCGACGCGTCGGTCAGCACGCCGACGCCGCGCCAGTTCTTGGCCGCCGAGCGCACCATGGCCGGGCCGCCGATGTCGATGTTCTCGATCGCGTCTTCCAGCGTGCAGCCGGCCTTGGCCACCGTCGCCTCGAACGGATACAGGTTCACCACCAGCAGATCGATGGTCGGAATGTCGTGTTCCGCCAGCGCCTGCATGTGCGCCTCGACCTCGCGCCGGGCGAGCAGGCCGCCGTGGATGCGCGGGTGCAGCGTCTTGACGCGGCCATCCAGCATTTCCGGGAAGCCGGTGTGGTCGGCCACCTCGGTCACCTTCAGGCCGGCATTGGCCAGAAGCGAGGCGGTGCCGCCGGTGGACAGCAGTTCGATGCCAAGCCCGGTCAGGGCGGTGGCGAATTCAACGATGCCGGTTTTGTCGGATACGCTGATCAATGCACGCTGTACTTTCATGCGCCGTTCCAGTGGGAGGTTGAGGAATTCGGTGGGCGGTGCCGGAGCGCCGCTCAGATCATGCCGTGGTCGGTGAGCTTGCGCCGCAGCGTGTTGCGGTTCATGCCGAGCATGTCGGCGGCGCGTGTCTGGTTGCCTTCGGCTTCGCGCATCACCACCTCGAGCATGGGGCGCTCCATCTGGCGCAGGACCATGTCATAGATGTCGCTCGGCGCTTCGCCATCCAGATCGCGGAAATAACGTTCCAGCGAGTGCCTCACGCACTCGGCAATATCACTGCGTCCGCTCATGGCGGCGTCTCCCTGATGGTCCGTCCGATGCTGTGCCGTGGCCCGGCGCTCAGGCGGCCAGTTCCTGCGTGTCGTCTTCGGTGGAGTCCGGCTCGTAGGCGAGCCTGTCGTTGTCGGCCGCCATGCGACCAAAGAATTCGTCGATGGCCGCCAGCTGCGCGGTCGTGCCCTCGAGCTGGTTCATCGCGTGGCGGAAGGCGGCGGAGCCGACCAGACCCTTGGTGTACCAGGATATGTGCTTGCGTGCGATGCGCACGCCACTGTCGGTGCCGTAGAAGCCGTACAGGTCTTCGATGTGTTCGCGGCACACGCGGTGGATTTCCGCCACTTCGGGCGGTGCCAGCAGTTCGCCGGTGGCGAGGAAGTGTTCGATCTCGCGGAAGATCCACGGACGGCCCTGGGCTGCGCGGCCGACCATGACGCCGTCGGCGCCACTGATGGCGAGCACCTCGCGTGCCTTCTGCGGCGTCGTGATGTCGCCGTTGGCGATCACCGGAATGTTCACTGCGGCCTTCACCGCGCGGATGGTGTCGTACTCGGCGTGGCCGGTGTATTGGTCGGCGCGCGTGCGGCCATGGATGGCCAGCGCGCGGATGCCGCACTGCTCAGCCACGCGCGCCAGCATCGGTGCGTTCTTGTTGTCGCGGTTCCAGCCGGTGCGCATCTTCAGCGTGACCGGGGTGTCCGGCACCGCCTTGACCACCGCCTCAAGGATGCGCTCGACCAGCGGTTCGTCCTGCATCAGCGCCGAACCGGCCATCACGTTGCAGATCTTCTTCGCCGGACAGCCCATGTTGATGTCGATGATCTGCGCACCGCGGTCCACGTTGTGGCGGGCGGCGTCGGCCATCATCTTCGGGTCGGCGCCGGCGATCTGCACCGAGATCGGTGCCACCTCGCCGTCGTGGTTCGCGCGGCGCTGCGTCTTCGCGCTGCCGTAGAGCAGGGAATTGGACGTGACCATTTCCGATACCGCCAGTCCGGCGCCCAGCTTCTTGCACAGCTGGCGGAAGGGTCTATCGGTCACGCCGGCCATGGGCGCGACGAAAAGGTTGTTCCGCAGGTTGAAGCCGACGAACTGCATGGTGGGTGGGGACGGTATACGGACGGGCAGGGGCGCGATTCTACCCCGATGCGGCGGCGCAGAGAAAATCTGCAGCGAAGCCCGCCGGTGGTCGGGCGTATCCGGGGATGTCAGTCGAGCCCGGCGGTCGCGAAGGCGTGGTCAAGATCGGCAGCCAGATCGGCGCGCGCAGCCAGCAGCGCCTCGACGTCGCGCGCCAGCGTATCGGTGGCGACCGCTTCCGGCGGCAGTTGGCGGCCGAAGTTTTCCGCACCGCCCGTGCCCAGCATCCGCTCCAGCATGCGATGCCCGAGCGCCGCCTTGAAGTGCCCGCCCTCCCAGTACCAGCGCGTGACGCTGCGCCGGTCACCCGGCGACGGCACCGCTTCGGCCGTTTCGGGCGTGACGGCGACGAAATCCCACAGCCTGACGTTCGCACCCTGCGCAGCGGCGGCATGGACCGTGTCGGCCAGCGCCTGCTTCCATGCGGCGACTTCGTCCATCAGGCCTGCCCGGTGCAGCGTGCCCAGGATGTGCGCGTGGTAGGGGTAGGTAAAGCACTCGACACGCATGTCGTGCTGGTCGGCCAGTTCGAGCAGGCGGCGCAGTGCGATGAAGTCGGCGGTCGCATCGAGCCGCGACGGCCAGCGGTGAGCACCGATGCGACGGGCGTTCTCGGAGGCGCGCTGACGGAACAGCGGCGCGTAGCCCTCGCGCGCCGCCATGCCGTCGTAGTCGCGCAGCGGGTTGAAGCCGTCGTCGCGCAGCGTGGCCGCGTACGGATCGCGCTGCGCGCGCAGCGTGAGCAGACTGTCGCCGAGCGCGGACAAGGTGATCACGCTCTGCAATCGCGTCGCGCGCTGCTGCGCCTGCAGGTCATCGCGCGGCCGCCAGTGGGTGCGGCGCAGCGGTTCGGCGTTCAGCAGGTCGAACAGTTCCAGCCCGACCAGCAGCAGACGCGGGCGGTGACCGGCTTCCAGCAGCGCTTCGAGCTGGTGCACCTGTGCCGTCAGCGCGGCGCCCGGCTCGGCCAGATTGAACGGGCGCTGCGCCAGCGTGGTGAGAGTGTCGTGTGCCGGGTCGAGGCCGATGTCGGCGCGCGAGTTGCCGAGGATGAGCGCGTCCGGCTGGTGGCGCAGCGCGCGTGCCAGTTTCAGTTCGCCGATCGCCCGCTCGGGACGGATCTTGACCGCGTTCACACCGTCGATGCGCACCAGCCCGTGCAGTCCCCACGGGTCGATGAAGGCGTTGAACAGGGCGACTGCGGCCAGCGACAGCGTCAGCGTGACCATCCACTGGCGGGCGAAGTGGCGGCGCGGCGTCATGGTCAGAACTGGAAGTAGAGGAATTCGGACGGCCGCGACAGCGCCAGCACACACAGCGTGCTGGCCAGGCCCAGTCCGATCGCCCAGCGCGGGCGCAGCGAGAAGTGCAGACCGCCGCGCAGCGGCCGCACGCGCTCGATCGCCGGCCTGAGGCGTGCGTGGATCTGTTGCGTGTTCGGGCAGGCGAAGGCGACGAAGGCCGCCACCGTCACCCAGATCCAGGTGGTGACGAACTGCTCCCCGCCGCCGCCGTAGAAGTCGACGCCCAGGCGCTGCAGCAGCGGCGCCAGCGCGCCGAGGCGCAGGCCGATCGCTTCCGGCAGACCGATGCCGTGCGCGCCGGCCATGCCGGCCAGCAGATCGAACGCGACCGGCAGGCTGGTGGCACGGAAGAACACCCAGGCGACGACCACGGCGACGAAGGTGAGCAGCACGGCGAGCGGTCGCGGCAGCCGGAACATCGACGACCAGGCGTGCTGGATGCACAGATAGGCGCCGTGCAGCCCGCCCCACAGCAGGAAGTTCCAGCCGGCGCCGTGCCACAGGCCGCCGAGCAGCATGGTCACCAGCAGGTTGGCGTAGCGGCGCAGCGGTCCGTGCTTGTTGCCGCCGAGCGGGATGTAGAGATAGTCGCGCAGGAAGCGCGACAGGGTCATGTGCCAGCGCCGCCAGAAGTCGGAAATGGTGGCCGCCTTGTAGGGCGAGTCGAAATTCAGCGGCAGCTTGACGCCGAACAGGCGTGACAGGCCGATGGCCATGTCCGAGTAGCCGGAGAAGTCGAAGTAGAGCTGGAAGGTGTAGGCCAGCACGCCGCCCCAGGCCACCAGAAGGCCGGGTTCGCTGCCGCGGTCGAACACGGCGCCGGCCAGCGGCGCCAGGTTGTCGGCGAGCAGCACTTTCTTTGCCAGGCCGAAGACGAAGATGCTGCCGCCGATCAGGAAGTTGTTCAGATGCGGGCGGAAATTCCGGGCCTTTTCGAACTGCGGCATCATTTCGCCGTGATGCAGCACCGGCCCGGCGATCAGGTGCGGAAAATAGGTGACGAACAGCGTGTAGCTGACCAGCCGCGTCTCATGCACCTTGCCTGCCCAGGCGTCGACGAGGAAGGCGATCTGCGTGAAGGTGAAGAACGAAATGCCCAGCGGCAGCACGATGTCGGGCACCGGCAGGCCCAGGTCGGCCATCCGGTTGGCGGTGTCGATGAACAGCGCGCTGTACTTGTAGCCGACCAGCAGCGCGAGGTTGACCGTGACACCCAATGCCAGCAGGCGGCCCGCGGCCGGCGTGCCGGCGCGTGTTGAGATGGCGCGCCCGGTCAGGTAGTTGAACAGGATGGAGCCGATCAGCAGCGGCAGGTAGCGCGCGTCCCACCAGCCGTAGAAGAACAGCGACGCCAGCGCCAGCCAGCCTGCCGCCAGCGTGATCGAACGCCGTCCGAGCAGGAAATAGCCGACCAGTGCGATGGGCAGGAAGGCGAACAGGAAGGCGTAGGAGTTGAACAGCATGCGCGGCCGTCGGGCGTGGGGTGTGCGCGGATTCTAGGGGCAGGTCGCGGTCGCCGCGAGGAACTGCGACCGCCCCGCGGGCGCTACCAGCCGCGCGCGCCGAACATCATGCGCCGGCCGATGAACTGGCGGGCCGGCGGACAGGCGTCGAGCAGGGCGAGCGCGGCACCGCGGGCGTGACCGGCGAGCGGGCCGAGCAGCGGATGGCCGGCACCAATGCCGAAGATGCGCACCAGCGCGTCGGTGAAACCGCCGGTCGCCGCGCGGTCGGTTCGGCGCAGCCGGCCGTAGCGCTCGAGCACGTCGGCCATGTCGCCCTCACCGCGCGCCAGCACCGGCAGCAGGCACTCGGCGAGCTGGCCGACGTCGCGCAGCGCGAGGTTCAGCCCCTGGCCCGCCACCGGATGCAGCGTCTGGGCCGCATTGCCCAGCCATACCTGATGTCCGCGCACGATCTCGGCGCGCATGCGCAGCGTCAGTGGCCAGGCGCTGCGCGGGCCGAGTGCGGAAAACTGCACACGTCCGCCGACCGCGTCGGACAGGCGGGTGAGGAACTGCGCATCCGGCTCGTCGCGCAGTGCCGCAGCATCGGCCGCCGCACAGGTGAATACGACGGCGTAGTCGCGGCCGCAGGGCAGCAGCGCGACCGGTCCGTCCGGCGTGAAGCGCTCGTAGGCGACGTGACCGTGCGGACGCACCGGCGTCGCCAGCGCGATCACCGCGTGCTGGCCGTAGTCGCGGTTGCGCGCCAGCGCCTCGTCGTCGGCGATGCGGCCTTCGCACCAGATCAGTACACGTGTGGCGAAGGTGCCGGCGGCGGTGTCGACGTGCACGACGTCGCCGTCCTCGCGTGCGCCGGTGACGGCGAGCTCGTGCCGCACGTCGAGCCCGAGCGCCTGCGCGCGGCTGCGCAGTGCACGCACCACGGTGCCGGCGCGGGCGACGTGTCCGAGCGCGTCGAGGCCGTAGTCGGTAGCGCGCAGTTCGGTGCGGCCGAAATGGCCGCGCTGCGAAATGTGGATGGTGCCGATCGGCGTCGCGTCGGCGTTCGGCCAGGCCTGCAGCGTGCGCAGGATGTCGCGCGAGCCGGCCGACAGCGCGATCACCCGCGTGTCTTCCAGCGCGCGCTCGGCCGGGCCGGCGTCGGCGACGAGCACCTGCAGACCGGCGGCACGCAAGGCGCAGCCCGCGGCCAGCCCGACCGGGCCGGCGCCGACGATGAAGGCATCGAGCGGCGGTGCGACGACGACCTCGCTCATCCGCGCGCCTCGGCCATCACGGCTTCGATGTCGGCGATGGTCTTGGGCGCGGCGGCGGTGTAGATGTCGCAGCCGTCGGCGGTGACGATGACATCGTCCTCGATGCGGATGCCGATGTTCCAGAAGGCCTCGGGCACGTCGTCGGCGGGGCGGATATAGCAGCCGGGCTCGACCGTCAGCACCATGCCCGCTTCGAGCGTGCGCCATTCGTTCGGGCCGCCGCCGCGCGGGCGGTACTCGCCGGCGTCATGCACGTCCATGCCCAGCCAGTGGCCGGTGCGGTGCATGTAGAAGCGGCGGTAGTCACCCTTGTCGATCACTTCGTCCAGCGAACCCTGGAGCAGGCCGAGGTCCAGCATGCCCTGCGCCAGCACCTTGACCGCGGCGTCGTGATAGTCGATGAAGCGCGCGCCCGGCTTCACTTCGGCGAAGGCGGCGGTCTGTGAATCCAGCACCAGCTGGTAGACGTCGCGCTGTGCCGCGTTGAAGCGGCCGCTGACCGGCCAGGTGCGGGTGATGTCCGAGGCGTAGCCACCCAGTTCGCAGCCGGCGTCGATCAGCAGCAGGTCGCCGCCGTGCAGTTCGGCGTCGTTCGACACGTAGTGCAGCACGCAGGCGTTGGCGCCGCCGGCGACGATGGAGCCATAGGCCGGTGCCTCCGAACCGCTGCGGCGGAATTCGTGCAGGATTTCCGCCTCGATCTCGTATTCCATCGCGCCCGGACGGGTGGCCTGCATCGCCCGCCGGTGGGCGCGGGCGGAAATGTCGGCGGCGCGGCGCATCAGCGACTGCTCGTGCAGGTCCTTGATCAGCCGCATGTCGTCCAGCGGCTGACGGATGTCCAGCAGTTCGGACGGCGCCTGACGGCCGGCACGCACCTGGGCGCGCACGGCGTTCAGTGCGGCCATCATGCGCTGGTCCCACGCTGCGTCCTCGCCGATCACGTAGTGCAGGCGCGGCTGGTTGGCCAGCAGATCGGGCAGCTTGGCGTCCAGCTCGCCATAGACGTACGCGTCGTCGAAACCGAACTTCTCGCGCGCCGCATCGGGTCCGTGGCGCCAGCCATCCCAGATCTCCCTTTCCTCGTTCTTTTCGCGGCAGAACAGGATGCTGCGCGGGCTGTCGCCGGCGACCAGCACCAGCACCGCCTCCGGTTCGGCGAAACCGGTCAGGTAGTAGAAGTAGCTGTCGTGGCGATAGCCATAGTGGGTGTCGCGGTTTCGCGCGCGTTCGGGGGCGGTGGCAATGACGGCCACGCCCGATCCCATGCGTTCGATCAGGCGGGCGCGGCGTTCGGAATAGGGATGCATGTCGGGTTCCGGCTTTCGTTCAGGACGTGAGTTTAGGGCTTCCTGCGCCCGAAACGTTCTGTTGCAGGCCGCCCGGCGCAGTTAAGGGGCGGTTAATCTTCAGCCACGAGCATGCCTCCATCGAAAAGGAGGCAAGCGATGCCGCACACCGCCGCGCTGATTGCACTGACCCCGCTGCAGGCCCGTTCCGGAGGTGCCGCTTCGCTGCGCGCCTGCGTGATCGGGCTGCGTATGCCGGACGAAGAGGGCGAGCCCGTTCTGGAAGTGGTCGGCCACGGCCACCCTTCGCGGGCCTCGCTCGAACGTTTCATCGCCGGCTGCTTCTTCCGCAGCTACGGCGCGGTGATCCGGCATTTTGCCGACACCCTGCTCGGCGTGCGCGGTGCCGACGGCCAGTGGCAGGCGGCGCTCGGCTATTCGCTGCCGGTGGCCAGACCGCATGTGTTCGTCGAACAGTATCTCGACCTGCCGCTCGAACAGGCGCTGTCGGCCGTGCTGCGCGAGCCGGTTGCGCGCGCGGCGCTGGCCGAGGTCGGCAATATGGCGGCGACTTCGGCCGGCATGGGTCGGCAGCTGATCGCGCTGGCCACCCGCCACCTGTACGCACGCGGTCTCGATTACGTGGTGTTCACCGCCACCCGCGCGCTGGCCAATTCCTTTGTCCGCCTCGGCATTCCCATCTTCCCGGTGGCGCCGGCCGATCCGGCGCGGCTGCATGACGGCGAAGAGGGCTGGGGCAGCTATTACCGCAACAGCCCGACCGTCATGGTCGGCCGCATCGTCAGCGGCCTGCACACCGTGGGCGAGCAGGCGGCATGACGGGCGATCAGCGTTCACCTTCGCTGGCCGGTAACGATGGCGTTCTCGACGCCGCTGCGGTGGCCGCGCGCGTCGATGCGCTTACGCGTGAACTGCGTGCGCACGACGGCGAAGTTGTCGCGCTGCTCGCCGACAACGGCCCGGACTGGCTGCTCGCCGACCGCACGGTACGCATGGCCGGCCGCGTGCTGCTGCCGCTGCCCACCTTCTTCACCGACGCCCAGTGCCGGCACGCGCTCGACGCCGCCGGCGTGCGCCTGCTGCTGACCGACGACGCAGCACGCGCCGCCGTGCTCGGTGCCGGATGTGTCGCGCCGGCCCGACCCGGCGCGCTGTCGCTCTTCTGCCGCAGTGACGCGCCGGCGGTGACGCTGCCGCCGGGGACAGCCAAGATCACCTTCACCTCGGGCACCACCGGTCAGCCCAAAGGCGTGTGCCTGAGCACGGAGCAGCTGTCGGCGGTGAGCGTGTCGGTCGCCGGTATCGCACGCGATCTCGGCATCCGTCGCCACCTGTGCATGCTGCCGCTGGCCGTGCTGCTGGAGAACGTCGCCGGTGCCGATGCGGCCTGGCTGGCCGGCGCGCAGTGCGTCGTGCCGCCGCTGGCCGAGGTCGGCCTGAGCGGTTCCAGCCGTTTCGACGTGCGTGCGGCGATGGCAGCACTCGAACGCTGGCAGCCGGACAGCCTCATCCTGCTGCCGCAGATGCTTGCCGCGCTGGTGGCGGCGGTCGACGCCGGCCTGCCGGCGCCGCGCGGGCTCAAGCTGGTGGCCGTTGGTGGCGCGCGCGTGTCGCCCGACCTGATCGCGCGCGCACGCGCGCTCGGCATTCCGGCCTGCGAGGGCTACGGCCTGTCCGAGGCCGGCTCGGTGGTGGCGCTCAATCTGCCCTCCGATCCGCCGGGCGCGGTCGGGCGGGTGTTGCCGCATCTGCGTGTCGAACTGTCGGCGCGCGGCGAAATCCTGGTCGACGGGCCGCGGCTGCCCGGCTATCTCGGCGCACCGGCGCTGCCGGACGGCCCGCTGGCGACTGGCGACATCGGTCGCCTCGACGCCGACGGCAGGCTGCACGTGACCGGCCGCCTGAAGCACCAGATCATCACCAGCTTCGGCCGCAACGTGTCGCCCGAGTGGCCGGAAGCCGAACTGCTCGCCTCGCCCGCGGTGGCGCAGGTGGTCGTGTTCGGCGAGGCGCGACCGACGCTTGCCGCGGTCATCGTGCCGCGCGGCGATCTGCCCGACGCGGCCCTCGATGCCGCGGTCGCCGCCGCCAACGCACGGCTGCCCGACTATGCACGCATCGGCGTCTACCTGCGCGCCGATTCCCCTTTTTCCCCCGCCAACGGTCTGGCGACCGCCAACGGCCGCGTGCGCCGTGACGCGGTGTGGTCCTGCTACGGCGAACGCATCGCCGACCTGTACGAATGCGGGGAAGCCCGCGGAGAGAACCGACATGTCCTTTCATGAACGCCTGCAACACGAAACCGCCGCCGAGCGCGCTCACCTGCTGAGCGCGCCCATCATCCAGGACGCCCTGGCCGGCCGCGTCACGCTGCGCCAGTACCGCGCCTTCCTTGGCGAAGCTTTCCATCACGTGCGCCACACGGTGCCGCTGCTGATGGCCTGCGGCGCCCGACTGCCGACGCGGCACGAGTCGCTGCGTCGCGCCGTGGCCGAGTACATCGACGAGGAAATCGGTCACGAGGAATGGATACTCGACGACATCGTGGCATGTGGCGGCGACCGCGAAGCTGCGCGCATGTCCGAACCTGCCATCGAGACCGAACTGATGGTGTCCTACGCCTACGACTGCATCGCGCGCAAGAATCCGGTCGGCTTCTTCGGCATGGTGCACGTGCTCGAAGGCACCAGCGTGCAGATCGCGACCACCGCCGCCGAGCGCATCGCGCAGACGCTGCACCTGCCGCCGGCCGCCTTCACCTACCTGAACTCGCACGGCAGCCTGGACCAGGACCACGTGCGCTTCTTCGCCACGCTGATGGATGGCCTCGACGACGAGGACGACCGACAGGCGGTCATTCACGTCGCGCGCGTCATGTTCCGCCTTTACGGCGACATCTTCCGCGCGCTGCCCACCTGCGACGAGGCGTGCGCGGCATGACCAAGGGACTGAGGATCGTGCTGACCGGCGCGGCCGGCGGCATCGGCAGTGCGATGGCGCACGCGCTGGCGCCGCGCGCCGCCGCGCTGCTGCTGGTCGGTCGCGACCCGGTGAAGCTGGCTGCGCTGGCCGACGATCTGGTGCGCCGCACACCCGGCACGCAGGTGCGTAGCGTTGTCGCCGATCTCGGCACGGCCGCCGGACGCGCCGCCGTGGTGATCGCCGCCGAGGCGCTGCCGGGCGGGCCTGACCTGCTCATCAACAATGCCGGTGTCAGCGAGCTGGCCTGGTTCGAGGACCAGTCGGACGCGCAGATCGAGCGCATCGTGCACACCAATGTCGTCGCACCGATGCTGCTGACGCACGCGCTGCTGCCGGCGCTGCACCGGCAGGCGCGGGCACAGGTGGTCAATGTCGGCTCCATTCTTGGCGACATTGGCCACCCGGGCAGCGTTGCCTACTGCGCCAGCAAGTTCGCACTGCGCGGCTTCACCGAAGCACTGCGCCGCGAACTGGCCGGTAGCCGCGTGCAGCTGCGCTATCTGGCACCGCGCGCCACCCGCACCGCGCTGAACAGCCCGGCCCAGGTGGCGCTGAACGCCGAGCTTGGCGTCGCCAGCGACGCTCCGGAACACGTCGCCGCCGAGCTGCTGAAGCTGCTCGACGGCGCACGCGCCGAGCGCCACTTGGGCTGGCCCGAAAAGCTGTTCGTCCGCATCAACCGTCTGCTGCCGTCACTGGTCGATTCCAGCCTGGCGAAGCAGCTGTCCGTCATCCGTCGTCACGCACAACAGGGAGTCAAATCGTGAACGCATTCTTTCGCGCCTCGTGCGCGTTGTTCGCAGCAATGGTCATTGCACCGGCCTTCGCCGGTGTGGACGAGTCGGTCGCCAAGCTGCAGACCGAGTGGGAACAGATCAAGTACAGGCAGCCGGCCGACAAGCAGGAACAGGCTTTCGAGGCGCTGAGCAAGGAGGCGGCGGCGGTGCGCGCCGAACATCCGGATCGCGCTGAAGCGGACATCTGGTACGGCATCATCGTCGCCAGCCACGCCGGTGCGAAGGGCGGGCTGGGCGCGCTGTCGCTGGTCAAGGACGCGCGCTCGGCGCTGGAGAAGGCGCTGGCGAAGAATCCGAACGCGCTCGACGGATCGGCCTACACCAGCCTCGGCTCGCTCTATTACCAGGTGCCGGGCTGGCCGATCGGTTTCGGCGACAAGGACAAGGCGCGCGAACTGCTGACCAAGGCGCTGGCCATCAACCCCAAGGGTATCGACAGCAACTACTTCATGGGCGACTTCCTGTACCGCAACGGCGAGTACGAGAAGGCACGCGCCTCGCTCGAAGCGGCGCTGCAGGCGCCGGCCCGCCCGAACCGTCCGCTGGCCGACGAAGGGCGGCGCAAGGAGATCGAGGCGCTGCTGGTCAAGGTGCGCGAGAAGCTGAAGTAGGTCGATGTACTGCACGAACGTCCGCCTGGAGCGACAATGACGGCTTTCCGTTACGGCGTGTCCAGACCGATGAAGGTTCTGCTGGTTGAAGACGACGAGTTGCTGGGGGCGGGCATCCGCGACGCGCTCGAACGCGCGCGCTACACGGTCGAGTGGGTGCGTGACGGCGCGCAGGCGCTGGCTGCGCTGCGCGGCGGCGGCGTCGACATGGCGGTGCTCGACCTCGGTCTGCCGCGGCTCGACGGCATGGACGTGCTGCGTCGCGCGCGCGAGGCCGGCGTCACGACGCCGGTGCTGGTGCTCAGTGCGCGTGACACGACGGCGCAGCGCATCGGCGGGCTGGACGCCGGTGCCGACGACTATCTGACCAAGCCCTTCGACCTCGACGAACTGCTGGCCCGGCTGCGGGTGCTCGAGCGGCGCACCCGCGGCACCGTCGTTAACCTGATCCGCTACGGCAGCATCACGCTGGATACGGCGGGGCTGACGGTGAGCATCGACGACCGGCCGGTCGAACTGCAGCGGCGCGAGTTCATGGTGCTGCGCCGCCTGCTGGAGAACATCGGCCACGTGCTGAGCCGGCAGCAGCTGGTGGAGAACATCTACGGCTGGGACAGCGACCTCGAAAGCAATGCGCTGGATGTGCACATCCACAATCTGCGCAAGAAATTCCACCCGGAACTGATACGCACCGTGCGCGGTGTCGGCTACGTGATCGATCCGTTGCCTGCGACGCGGCAGGGCAAGTGATGCGGCCGTTCCGCGGCATGTCGATACGCGCGCTGCTGCTGGCCGGCAGCGCCCTCATCCTGTTGTGCGTGATCGGCACCACCGCGGTGCTGGCGGTGATGGCCGGACAGGACGAGGCGGATGAACTGTTCGATGCGCGTCTGGCCACCTCGGCGCGTGTGCTCGAAAGTCTGCTCGCGCAACAGGTCGAGCACGCCACCATCAATGCCCCTTTGGTCATGTCGCTGCCGGGGCCGCTGGCCGACATGGCGCACGAGCATGACGCCGAACTGGCCGGAAAGCCGGGTTTCGCACTGCTGTGGATACTGCAGGAGTGGCTGTTCGGTCATCACGATGTCGAAACGCCGCTCGGACACGAGTACGAGACGCATATTGCCTATCAGGTGTGGAGCGTCGATTTCGGCGGCGCCGCTCATCGCCTGCTGGCGCGCTCGTCGTCGGCACCGGAGAAACCGTTTGCACCGATGAAGCCCGGTTTCAGCGACCACGACCTCGACGACGGCATGTGGCGCGTGTTCGTGCTGCGGGCCGGAGACGTGTGGGTACAGGTGGGCGAGCGCACCGACGCGCGCGCCGAACTGACGGCCAAGCTGGGCTGGGCCACCGGCGCGCCGCTGCTGGTCGGACTGGTGGTCGTGCTGCTGCTCAACGCGCTACTGATCGGCTACGGTCTGGCCCCGCTGTCCGAAATGACCGAGCGCATCGCGGCCCGCCGCCCGCAGGACGACCAGCCTCTTACGCTGTCGCGCGTGCCGCGCGAAATGATGCCGGTGCTGGGTGCGCTGAACGCGCTGTTCGCGCGGGTGCGCAACACGCTGGAACGCGAGCGGCGCTTCATCGATTCCGCCGCGCACGAACTGCGCACGCCGCTGGCCGCGCTGCGCATCCACGCGCAGAACGCTCGTCGCGCGGAAGACGCGATACAGCGCGACAAGTCGCTCGACAGCCTGCTCGAAGGGGTGGCGCGCACCGTACATCTGGCCGAGCAGATGCTGGCGCACAGCCGCGCCGGCCGCGCCACCCACGACATGGCGGTGTCTCTGCGTGACGTGGTGTCCGACGCGGTGGCGCAGCGGCTGCCGGCCTGCGAATCGAGTGGTCATCTGCTGGCCTTCGAAAGCTGCGGAGACCCGCTGATCATGCGCGCTGACCCTACAGGCCTGTCCAGCATGGCGGGCAATCTGATCGACAACGCGCAGCGTTATGCACCCCCGGGGACGACCATCACGGTGCGCCTGTCGCGCGACGGGGATGTGGCGCGCCTGGCCGTCATCGACGCGGGGCCGGGGATACCGCCTGAACTGCGCGAGCGGGTTTTCGAGCCGTATTTCCGCATTCCCGGATCGGCGGGCAGCGGTACCGGGCTGGGTCTGGCCATCGTGCGCGAGGTGGTCGAGCGCTTGGGCGGCGACATCGAATTGCGCGATGCCGACGGTGGCGGCATGCACATCGATCTGCGTCTGCCGCTGGCCGCCTGATCGGTTTCAGCCGTCCTTGCGCGCCAGCGCGTCGACCTGGGCCAGCCGCTGCGGGGTGCCGACGTCGTGCCAGTGGCCGCGGTGCAGCGCGCCGCCGACGCGGCCTTCGCGCATCGCCGCCCGCAGCAGCGGCGCGAGCTTTGCCGGCGCGTCCGGATCGAGGCTGTCGAACAGCGAGGGGTGATAGGCGCCGATGCCGGAGAAGGTGAGCCGGCCGTCGTTCTCGTCGTATACGCGGTCGTCACGCAAGACGAAGTCGCCGCCCGGATTGTGTGGCGGGTTGGGCACCATCAGCAGGTGGGCGAGGTCGCCGTCGGCGTGCAGCGCCGATGCGGCCTGCGCGAGGGCCGCGAAGTCCGCATCGCACCAGATGTCGCCATTGACCACGACAAACGGAGCGTTGCCGAGCAGCTGGCGCGCGTGCGCGATGCCGCCGGCGGTTTCCAGTGCGCCTTCAGGTTCTGCCGACCAGGCGATGCGGACGCCGAGCGCACTGCCGTCGCCGAGCGCCTCGACCAGCTTGTGGCCGAGGTGGGCGTGGTTGATCACGAGGTCGGTGACGCCGGCCGCCCGCAGTGCGTTGATATGCCAGACGATGAGCGGCCGGCCGCCGACTTCGAGCAGCGGCTTGGGGAGGTGGTCGGTCAGCGGGCGCATGCGCTCGCCGCGGCCGGCGGCGAGGATCATCGCTTTCATCAGAAGGTGTAGCCGGCCTGCGGCGTGATGCCTTCAAGACGGTTGAGCAGCCTGGCCAGCGGCGCAAGATCGCGGTAACGGCTGGCAGTGGCAAGCAGATGCTTCATCACGCGCGGCATGTCTTTCAGGTAGCCGTCCTTGCCGTCGCGGTGGTACAGGCGGGCGAAGATGCCGAGCACTTTCAGGTGGCGCTGTGCGCCCATGAACTCGTAGTCGCGGTGGAAGTCAGCGAAGTCCTCGCGCACCGGCAGGCCGGCGCGCTTTGCGTCCTGCCAGTAGCGGATGAGCCAGTCCAGCGTCTGCTCCTCGTCCCAGGCGATGTAGGCGTCCTTGAACAGGCTGACCAGGTCATAGCTGATCGGGCCGTACACGGCGTCCTGGAAGTCGAGCACGCCGGGGTTGGGCATCGTCACCATCAGGTTGCGGCTGTGGTAGTCGCGGTGCACGAACACCTGCGGCTCGGCCAGATTCACGTCGAGGATGCGGTCAAACACATCGTACAGCGCGGTCGTCTCGGCCTCCGACAGTTCGGCCTTCAGATGGCGCCCGACGTACCACACCGGGAACAGTTCCATCTCCGCCAGCAGGCGGTCGCGGTCGTACTCGGGCAACACGCCGGGCCGGCTGGCTTTCTGCATGGCGATCAACGCGGTGGTGGCGTCGAAATAGAGCGCCGGGGCGTTTTCGGCGTCGAGCACATCAAGATAGGTGGTGCTGCCGAGGTCGGACAGCAGCAGGAAACCCTGTTCGACATCCTGCGCGCGCAGCGCCGGCACATGGGCGCCGGCCGCCTCGAACAGCGCCTGCACGGCGACGAAGGGGCGGCAGTTTTCCTGCGGCGGCGGAGCGTCCATCGCGATGTGGGTGCTGCCGTCGGGCAGCGTCACCCGGAAATAGCGGCGGAAGCTGGCGTCGGCCGAGGCCGGGCGGATGTCGAGGGTCTGGCCGGGAAACTGCGCCTGCAGCCAGGCAGTGAGTGCGTCGAGGCGCGGGTCTTGGGTCATGTTCGGTGGGTCCGGGGCGGCTGACCGGCGGGCCGGCGTCGCGATCTGCAAATTGTTGCCATCGCCGGCCGGCAACCGGGTCGCGTTTGATAAGATGCGCGATTCTATAACGCGGCTGCGTGCAAGCCGGCGATCCGTCGCCCGGGCGCGAAAGCCGGAGTTCAACCCGCGATCAGCCCGCTTCCAGCCCTCTCATTCGTGCTCAGGCGTTCCGTCATTCTCTATCTGGCCTGGATGGCCTGCGGCGCGCAGGCGGCCGATGCACTTCCTTCGCTGAAGGTCGATCCGTCCCTGGTGCCGCCGTCACAGCGGCCGGCCAAGACGGGTGCCGCCAAGCCGGCCGCGGCGTCGAAGCAGCCTGCCGCGACCGGCGGCGCTGCGGCGCCGGCCGAGACGCCGGCGGCTGCACCGGGCGTGGAAGTGTTTCCGGTGGCGACGCCGGGACAGCCGGCCGCAGAGGCACCGGTTGCCGTCGAAGCGGCGCCGGCTCCAGCGCCTGCTCCGGCTCCAGCGCTGAAGGCCGCTCCGGCGTCCGTCAGACCGGCTGCTGCACCTGTCGCGCCGGCGACGGCATCGAATGCCCGCAACCTGCCGCCGCTGAAGGTCGACCGTTCGCTGGTCAAGGCGCCGCCGGGCGCGCGCGTTGCACCGCCGACGGCGCAGGCCGCGCTCGACGAGGCACCGCCCTACCGCAACGTGACGACGGCGCGCAACATGCCGCCGCTCAAGGTCGATAGATCGCTGATGGGCACGCCGCCGGTGGCGCGTCGGCGTGTGCCGGCGGGTCAGACCGGCGAGACTGTCATTGCCGGTGCGCCGGCCGCGCAGGAAGCGGACGTCACCGGCGCGCTGCCGCCGCAGGTGCCGGAGGACGACGAGACGCGCATGCTCAAGGGGGCGATCACGCTGTCGGAGTACGTCGAGCGTCACCCCGAGTCGCGCGCGACGCTGATCGCCGCCGATCAGCTGGACGGCACCACCGACGCCGTGATGCGCGCCGAAGGCACTGCCGAACTGCGCCGCGCGACCACCTCGCTGACTGCCGATTCCATCGTCTATGAGCCGCCTACAGACGAACTGCGGGCGCAGGGCAATGTGCGCCTGGTACGCGGCGAGGACGTGGTCGAGGGCCCGTCGCTGCGTTACCAGTTGACGCGCAGCGAGGGCGTGTTCGACAAGCCGCGCTACACCGTGCGGCGCAATCTGCAGACTGGCGAGAACCTGCGTACCACCACCGGCCGCGGTGAAGCCGACGTGATGGAGTTTCTCGGCGAGAACCGCATCCGCATGGAGAACGCGACCTACTCGACCTGCGGCCCGGAAAACCCGGACTGGTATGCGCAGGTCGATACGCTCAATCTCGACTTCGAGTCGGAAGAGGGCGAGGGCCGCAACGGCAAGATCATCTTCAAGGGTGTGCCGGTCCTGTATTCGCCCTGGCTCGATTTCTCGCTGAACAATCGCCGCAAGTCCGGTTTCCTGACGCCCACCTTCGGTGTGACCAACCGCACCGGTATCGACCTGCTGCTGCCGTACTACTGGAATATCGCGCCGAACATGGATGCCACCATCGGCCTGCGCGTACTCGGTACGCGCGGCCTGATGCTCAGCAGCGAGTTCCGCTACCTGCAGGAAGACTATGCCGGCAAGGTACGGCTCGATTACCTGCCGAGCGATCGTCTGGCAGAGCGTGATCGCTACGCCTTCAGCATGCAGCACGCGCACCGGTTCAACGAGCGCCTGACTGGCTCGCTGAACATCAATTCGGTATCGGACCGCGACTACTACACCGACCTGGGGTCGCGCCTCGCCATCACGTCGATCAGCTATCTGCCGCGCGAGGGTTCGTTGTCGTATGCCGGCGACTGGTGGACCTTGAGTGCCAAGGCGTCCGAGTACCAGTCGCTGGCCAACCGGCCCGACATCTACCGACAGATACCATCGGTCACGTTCAACGCGCTGCGTTCCGACCTGCCGGGCGGTCTGGTGTTCAGCACGCTGGCCAACTACACCGATTTCCGCATCGACGATGTGACGCGCGACCAGGGTCGTCGTGCCGTCGTCTATCCGCAGCTGTCGCTGCCGATGCGCAACTCCTACATGTTCATCACGCCCAAGGTCGGCGTGCATCTGAGCAATTACGATCTCGATCGCGGAACCGCGAACGCTGCGCAGTCGACCTCGCTGTCGCGGTCGATCCCGATCTTCAGTCTCGACGCCGGCACCGTCTTCGAGCGCGATTCCGACCTGTTCGGTCAGGGCTACATACAGACCTTCGAACCGCGTATGTACTACGTGCTGTCGACCTACAAGGACCAGTCGAAGTATCCGGTGTTCGACAGTGCGCTGGCCGACTTCAACTTCGCGCAGATCTTCTCGGAGAACGTGTTCGTCGGCCAGGACCGTATCGCCGACAGCAATCAGGTCACGACGGCCGCGATCTCGCGTTTTATCGATCCGGTCAATGGCTCGGAGCGTGCTCGCCTCGCGCTGGGGCAGCGCTTCTACTTCAGCGACCAGCTGGTCACCTTGCCCGGCGGCACGCCCCGTACAGAACGCGTCGCCAGCACGCTGGCCGCGGTGTCCGGCGAACTGTTGCCGAAGACCTGGGTCGATGCGGCCGTGCAGTACAACACCGACCTTTCGCAGACCGAGCGCTACAACCTGACCATGCGCTGGAATCCGCGCGAGGCGCAGGTGCTGAATGCGTCCTACCGTTTCCGCCGCGCCTCGACCACGATCGGAGACGTGCGCGATCTCGACCTGTCGGCGCAGTGGCCGCTGACGAATCGCTGGTACGCCGTGGCGCGCCACAACTATTCGATCGCCGAGCGTCGTCTGGTCGAAGGCCTCGCAGGTTTCGAGTACAACGGCGGCTGCTGGGTGGGCCGCTTCGTGTTCCAGCGTATCGCCACCAATGTGCAACGTACCCGCACCGCGCTGTTCTTCCAGCTCGAGCTCAACGATTTCTCGCGCATCGGCTCCAACCCGCTCGATGCACTCAAGCGCAGCATTCCCGGCTACGGCCAGATCAACCAGAGTGCCGCCGACCCGATTTTCGGCGACGATTTCTGACGGACTTATCCCAATGCTGAACAAACTGATTCCGGCCTGCCTGCTGGCCGTTCTGGGCCTCCTCGGCGCAGCGGTCGCGCAGGCGCAGCCGAACGGGCAGGCAGAGCCCTCCGATGTGGTCGAAGTGGATCGCATCGTTGCCGTCGTCAATAGCGACGCGATCACCCTGTTTGAACTGCGCTCGCGTACCGAACAGGCGATTGCCCAGTTGCGCGGACGCAACGTGACGCCGCCGCCGCGCGAGGACTTCGAGCGGCAGGTGCTGGAGCGGATGATTTACGAGAAGGTGCAGCTGCAGCACGCAGAAGAGACGCAGATGCGCATCGACGACCGCATGCTCGAAGCCGCGCTCGGACGCATTGCCGAGAGCAACAACATGAACGCGACCCAGCTGCGTTCAGCGGTCGAGCGCGACGGCATCCCGTGGCCGCGCTTCCGCGAGGACATCCGCAAGGAAATCATCCTCAGCCGCCTGCGTGACCGCGAGGTCGAAAGCCGCGTCGTGGTGACCGAGGGCGAGATCGACAACTATCTCGCCAACCCGGAGCGCAAGGCCGACCAGCGCGAGGAGTTCAATGTGTCGCACATCCTGCTGCGCGTACCCGAAGGGGCCAGCCCGGAAACGCTGATGCGTCTGAAGGCGCGCGCCGACGCGGCGATGGAACAGCTGGCCAAGGGCGAGGATTTCGCCCGTGTCGCGGCGTCCTACTCCGATGCGCCGGATGCACTGTCCGGCGGCAGCCTGGGCTGGCGTCCGCTCGATCGCCTGCCGCAGCTGTTCGCCGACATGCTGCCCAATCTGAAGCCGGGGCAGGTGAGCGAGGTGATGCGCAGCCCGGCCGGCTTTCACATCATGAAGCTGGTGGAGAAGCGCGGCGGTGCCGGCGCCAGCGATGCCCGCGTCAGTCAGACTCGCGCCCGCCATATCCTGATCAAGACCTCGGAAGTGGTGAATGACGCCGAGGCGCGTCGCCGCCTGACAAGCATCAAGGAGCGCCTGGACAACGGTGGTGATTTCGAGGAACTGGCGCGCTCCAACTCGCAGGATCTGTCGGCTGCCAAGGGCGGCGATCTCGGCTGGCTCTACCCGGGCGACACCGTGCCGGAGTTCGAGAAGGTGATGAATGCGCTCGAACCGGGCAAGGTGAGCGAACCGGTGCAGTCGCCTTTCGGCTGGCATCTGATTCAAGTGGTCGAACGCAGGGTCGAGGACGTATCGACCGAACGTCAGCGTGCCGCCGCCCGCCTCGCGCTGCGCGAGCGCAAGGCGGAAGAGGTCTATCAGGACTGGGTGCGTCAGCTGCGCGATCGCGCTTACGTCGAAATCCGTCTGAACGACGAGCGATGAGACCGCGGTGAACCGCCCCCGCATCGCAGTCACCAGCGGCGAACCGGCCGGAGTCGGCCCCGAACTGTGCGCGGCCCTGTGCGGCCGACGCTTCGCCGCCCGGCTGGTGGTGCTCGGCGATGCCGGCCTGATTGCCGAGCGCGCACAGGCGGCCGGCTTGCAGGTGCGACTGCGCGCCTATGACCCGGCAAGCGATGCCGACGACAGCGCGCTCGAAGTGCTGCACAGCCCGCTGGCCGTGCCCTCGACGGCCGGGCGACTCGACGTCGCCAACGCCCGCTATGTGCTGTCGCTGCTCGACCGCGCCCGCGACGGCTGTGTCAACGGAGAGTTCGCGGCCATGGTCACGGCGCCGCTGCACAAGGGCGTCATCAACGACGCCGGCGTGCCCTTCTCCGGTCACACCGAATACCTGGCCGACAGCACCGGTACGCCGCGCGTCGTCATGATGCTGGCCGGCCGCACCGGCGCGAACGCCGACGGCCCCTGGCTGCGCGTGGCGCTCGCCACTACCCACCTGCCGCTGTCCGCCGTGCCGGCCGCCATCACGCGCGAGTCGCTGACGCAGACGCTGCGCATCCTCGACGCCGACCTGCGCACCCGCTTCGGCATCGCCCGTCCGCACATCGTGGTCGCCGGCCTCAATCCGCACGCCGGGGAGAGCGGGCACATGGGGCGCGAGGAGATCGACGTGATCACGCCGGTGCTCGACGCGCTGCGGGCTGAAGGCATGCATCTTGAAGGCCCGCTGCCGGCCGACACGCTGTTCGTGCCGCGCCACCTGGACGGCGCCGACGCCGTGCTGGCGATGTTCCACGACCAGGGCCTGCCGGTGCTGAAGTACGCCACCTTCGGTCACGGCATCAACATCACGCTCGGCCTGCCCATCATCCGCACCTCGGTCGATCACGGCACTGCGCTTGACCTGGCCGGCAGCGGCCGCGCTGACGCGAGCAGTCTGGTCGAGGCGGTCGAGGCGGCCATTGCGATGAGCGGACACTGATGGAACAGCACCGCGCGCGCAAACGCTTCGGCCAGAACTTCCTGGTCGACGGCAACATCATCCGCAAGATCGTCGCGGCCATCGATCCGAAGCCGGGTCAGGTGATGGTGGAGATCGGTCCCGGTCTGGGCGCGATGACGCGACCGGTGACCGAGCGGATCGATCGCCTGCACGTGGTCGAGATCGACCGCGATCTCGCCCAGCGACTGCGCGAAGGCGACCTCGCGCCGAAGCTCGAGATACACGAGACCGACGCGCTGAAGTTCGACTTCGGTGCGCTCGGCGACGACGTGCGGGTGATCGGCAACCTGCCGTACAACATTTCCAGCCCGCTGCTGTTCCACCTTGCCGAGCACGCCGAACGCGTGCGCGACATGACCTTCATGCTGCAGAAGGAAGTGGTCGATCGCATCGTCGCCGCACCGGACACCGACGAGTACGGCCGGCTGTCGGTCATGCTGCAGTACCGCTTCGAGTGCGCCCACCTGTTCGACGTGCCGCCGGGCGCCTTCCGGCCGGCGCCCAAGGTGATGTCGGCCATCGTGCATCTGCGCCCGCGCCCGGTCGAACAGCTGACCGCGCGCGATCCGCAGCTGATGTCCGCCATCGTCAAGGCCGCCTTCGGCCAGCGCCGCAAGACGCTGCGCAACACGCTGCGCGAGCACCTCGACGCGGCGGACTGGGACGCACTGGGCATCGACCCGTCACGCCGCGGCGAAACCCTCGAAGTTGCCGACTACGTGCGGATCGCCAACCACTGCGCCGAGCGCCGCTGAGGTCCTCAGGCGTCCTTGCGGATGCCGCAGGTGCTGATGCCCAGCAAGGGATAGACCGGGCAGAAATTGAACAGTCCGGTCAGCAGCGGCACGACGCCGATATAGCCCCACACGCCGATCTGGCCCATCGCCGCCAGCGCGATCAGTGCGACACCGACGACGATGCGCAGGATCTTGTCGATGCCGCCCACATTGCTTTTCATGATCGTTCTCCCGAGTAGGTAAGGTGTGACGTCATGGTCCGCGCGGAGCCATCCGCCTTCAGTGACCCAGGTTACACAGCGTGCGAAGGGCCCCGGCAGTTGTCCGAACAGGGCTGTTGACTTCATAAAATGACATCGGGATAGTTGCGCGATCGTCGTGAACGAGGTCGTCGCCGGACATGTCGCTCGCCCCCCGCATCGTCTGTTGTGTCCTTGCCCTGCTCGGCACGTTCCCGGTGCATGCGCGCGAGCCGGCCGAGCGCCTGCTGGACGAACAGCGTCAGGCCGCGGAACGCTCGCGACTGGATCGCGACGCGCTGCCACCTGCGGACGCACCCGCTCCGGCGCTGCACGTGCGTCCCGATTCGGTCGTCGAGGACGGCGTCGTGATCGAGCGGCCATCGATAGAGATCGACGCTGCAGGCCTGCTGCCGGCGCATGTGCTGGCCTCGCTGACCGACGAGTTCTCTGCCGTGCCGCTTGGCGTGCGCCGCATCGCGCTGCTGCTTCGCCGCGTGGACGCCCGGCTGGTCGAGGCGGGCTGGATCACCAGCCGGTCGCGGCTGGTCACCCTCGACCCCGCGCGAAATCTGCTCCGTATCGAGGTCGTGCCCGGCCGCGTCGAGGCGATCCGCTCGGCTGACGCGCCACGGTCGGCAGTCACCCGTGCCTTTCCGCTGGCGGCCGGCGACGTACTGACGCAGGAAGCGCTCGAACAGGGCGTGCAGCAGATCAACCGGCTGCGCATGGTGCAGGCTCAGGTGCGCGTTCTGCCGGGCGGGCAGGACGGAGGAAGCGTGATCGACCTCGCGCTGCAGCCGCGACAGAGCACCTCGCTGTCCGTCGGCGCGGACAACCTGGGTACGCGGTCGACCGGAAGCGGCCGCGCCCGCGTCGGCCTGCGTTTCGGCAATCGCCTCGGTCTGTTCGAGGACATCCAGCTCATGCATCTGCGCAGCGCCCACAGTGAGGCCCTGCTGGCGTCGCTGTCGGTGCCCGATGGCTTCAACACCTGGTCGGCGACGCTGTCCGGATCCCGTTCGGACAGCACGCTTGCCGGGCTGTCCTTCGACAGTTCGGCGCGGACCGCAGTCATCGGCTGGAACCGCGTGCTCGCGCTCGATGCAGAGCGACGCGACGCGCTGGATCTGAGTGTCCAGCGCACGCGCATCGCACGTACCCTCGGACCGATCGAACTCGACACGCGACGCAGCACGGTGGCGCGCCTTGCCTGGAGCCGGACCGGGCGCTTCGGTCAGACCCAGTACTTCGTCGAGCCGTCGCTGTCGGTCGGACTGCGGTCCTTCGGTGCCGAGGTCGATGCGGAGCGACTGCCGGCGAGTCACACCCACTACCAGTTCGCGAAGTGGTCACTGGCCGCTGCGGCCGTGGCGCGGGACGACGGCGGGCACATCGAATTCGCATCACAACTGACGGTGCAGCGCACCGGCGTCAGCCTGCCCGGCGCAGAGCAGCTGCTGCTCGGAGGGCTGAACACGGTGCGCGGCTTCGACGAGGCGGCGGTGGCCGGCGATACCGGCTACCTGCTGCGCTGCGAAGTGCGCTTCCTGACCCCTTTCGGCCGCGATATGCAGGTGGCCACGCCATTCGTCCATTTCGATCAGGGCGCGACGCGGCTGATCGACGGGCCGCGCATGACCCTGGCGGGTGCTGGAGCCGGTGTGCGCGGCAGCACACCGGACTTCGTGTGGGAAGCCGTCATCAGCACGCCACTGCGCCGCCCCGAGGCGCTTCCCGACAGTGGCTGGACCTTCCGCTTTGCCCTTGGCTATGCCATCTGACGGACGCGCACGGAGCACACGATGACCCCAGTTCGAACCTCGATCTGCGCCACGCTGCTGACCTTCGCGATAGCGGTGTCCGCCGCCAGTCCGCCGGACGAACGCACGGCCGCGGCCGCCGCGACGCAGGCCCTTGCGCACGACCTTTTGTGGCGGCGCGCGCTGGCAGCCGGTTTCGACGATGGCACCGGCGCTTCCGACCCTGACCGGAGGCAGGCGGCGATCGACGCCTACGTCGGCAGCCGCGTCCGCCCCGTCGAACCGAGCGAACAGGCGCTGCAGGCGCGCTATCGCGATCTGCTCGGGAGGACGGGACCGCAGGAGTACCGCATCAGGCTGCTGCAGAGCGACGACGCTGCCGCCGTGAGGTCTGCGCACGAGCGTGCGAAGGCCGGCGTTCCGTTCGCGCAGCTTGCCGGTGAACTGTCCCGCGTGCCGTCGGCCGCCCGTGGCGGCGAACTGGGCTGGGTCGGCTTTGTCCTGCCACCGACCCACGGTCGGACAAACGGTCTGCCGCTGGAGATTGCCCATGTGCTGCCTCGGCTCACGCCGGGTCAGGTGAGCGAGGCACTGGCGCTGACCGACAGCTGGGCCCTCGTGCTGCTCGAAGCGGTGCGCGATACGCAGCGGCCGTCGTTCGAAAGCGTGCGCGAAACGCTGCGCGCGCTCTTCCTGCGCGAATCGGCGCTGGCGCAGGCGCGCGCACTGGGTGTGGAAATCGTCCACGAAGCCATGGGCTCGCGACCGTGAGACAGGAGGTCCGCATGCGTTCGATCCGTCGCCGCCTGTCGGCATGGATGTCCGTTGTCATGCTGGTGGCCTCGCTGCCGGTGCGTGCCGACCTGACGCCGGACGTGACCGCCGCTGCGCATCAGCAGGCCCGCGTCGGGTCGGTCGGCGGCGTATCGGTCGTCGATATCGTAGCTGCCGACGCGCGCGGCACCTCGCACAACCGCTGGTCTGCCTTCGATGTGCCGGCGCGGGGCCTGGTGCTGAACAACGCGCCGACGGGCGCAAACTCCGTGCTGGCCGGCGCGCTGGCGGCCAATCCCAATCTCGGCGGTGCGGCGGCGAGCCTCATCGTCAACGAGGTGACCGGAAATCGACCGAGCGCGCTGCTGGGACAGATCGAAGTGGCCGGGCAAGCGGCGCGTCTGGTCATCGCCAATCCGAACGGCATCACCTGCGACGGCTGCGGCTTCATCGGCACGCCGCACGTGCAGCTGACGACCGGTCGGCCGGTCTGGGCCGACGACGCACTGCGCTTCGACGTGACCGGTGGCCGCATCGACATCGGCACCAACGGACTGGCCGCACTGGCGGCGCGCATCGACCTGATCGCGCAGACCGTGCGCACGCGCGGCGAGCTGCGTACGACCAGCGACGCAAACCTGTTCGCCGGACGGGCCGTGGTCGACGGCATGTCGCTGGTGCCGGACGACCTCGCGGCGTATCCGCAGGGCAGCGACGACTTCATCGCCATCGACATCGGCCAGACCGTCAGCGCCGACAGCATCCAGCTGATCGCGATGGGCGAGAACATTGGCGTGCGCACCTCCGCGCCGCTGTTCGCTGCCGCCGACATCCTGATCGCGTCGCGCCAGACCGTGCTTGTCGACGGCGCGGTGAACGCCGGGCGCGACGTCGAGTTCTACAACATCGGCGCCATGGACTCCGCGCTGTCCGCGTCGGTCGAGGCAGGTCGCCATCTGAAGTTTGTCGGCACCGGTCTTGATCTCGCGGCGGCCGCGAGCATGAGCGCGGGTGGCGACATCGGTCTGGGCTTCGTCGGCGACAACTCAGACGGCTGGGCGGCGCTGCGCAACGCCGGGCGCATCGAGGCCGGCGGCGCGCTGTCGATGTCCGGTCTCGGCATGGGCCAGAACACGGGCGTCATCCACTCGGGCGGCACGATGAACGCAGCCGCCGCAACGGTTCGTGTGCCCGATCATCGCCGGCATCTGACAGGCGCTCATTCCAGTCGCGCGATTGATGACGAGCGGGCGCCGGTGCGGATGCTCAACGCCGGCACGATGTCGGCCGGACTCGATCTGTTCGTGAACGCGGCTGACAACGAGGGCGGCACGCTGGTCGCGGCGCGCGATCTTTTCCTGTGGCAGGAGCCGCAGCAATCCGCTGCGTCCGGTAACGCATCGGCCGGGCGCGACCTCTTCCTGTTCGCGCCGGTGCCTGATGAACATGAGCCGCCGCAGGTGAGCGGCCGGCTTTTCCGCGCGGCGAGCGATCTTTACCTGCTCGACGCGCCGGACATCCTGAGCGACCACGACACGCTGCGCACGCAACTGCTCGCGGGCACGGCAACCCCCAGCGGGTCGGGCACCGACGACTATGTCAATCGCGACACGCTGGCGGCCGGGCGTGATCTGCATGTTGTGCTCGACGCGCGCTTCGCCAACGCGTCGGTGATCGAAGCGGGCCGCGATCTGACCATCGTAGCGAAAGAGGTCAGCAACGAAACACGGGTCGACAGCCGCCGTGTCGAGGTCGCTTACGAATACTTCGACGGCTGCCGAACCGAGTATGCCGGCGTCTGCAGCGCCGATATCGAACAGCCGGCGGCGCCGGCGACCATGGTGGCCGGACGCGACCTGACAGTCAGCGCGCAGCGTTTCGTCAATCGCGGCGCGCGCGTGCTCGCGGGCGGACGCATCGACATCACGGCACCCGACTTCCTGAACGAAGACAGGCGCTACGGCGCGACCTGGTCCTCGCGCTACTCGCTGATCGATCCGGACTCCCAGTTCGGCGACGACGGCAGCTGCGACGTCGCCACCGACGTCTGTCTCGACCCGATCGACTGGATGCGCAACGCATCCGGCAGCGTCGAGCTGGGCGTGCTGCCGGGCATCATCCAGGCAGGGGCGGACTTTTCCGTCGGCCAGCCTCCGGATGGCGGCGCTGGCGGAACGCCGGGTGGAGGCACGCCTCCGCCGACTGCTCCGGTCCCGTCGGTGAACGGCTCAGCCCTCTTGCTGGCTTCGCTCGCCCGGCTGATCGACCAGGGCTCGGGCAGCCTGGGCAACGTTCCGGCGGCGCTGTCCTCCTTCGTCAATACCGGCAGCATCCACGCCAGCAGCATCGCGGTGCGCGCCGACCACATCCGCAACGGTTTTGACGTGGTCGCGGACTACTACCACCGGACCGCCGAGCTGTCGCTGCCGCCGGCCGCCATCGACGTAGCGGCCTACGGCACCCACGGCGGTCTTGCGGTGCCGCCGGGCGATTACAGCGGTGCAGCGCTGATGCGCCTGCTGCCGGCGGACCTCGCCAGCAGTGCACCGTTCGCGCTGACGCCCGAGGAGGAAACTGCAGCGCTGCGCAACGCGCTGCTCGCGACCACGCACCGTGGCTGGATACTGCCCGGGCTGAGCTGGGATCCGCTCACCGGGCAATCGCCCGAGGGCCAGCAGCGCACGCTGCTGGCAGCGAACGGCTTCGCCTTCGCCGTCGAGCACGGCATTCCGATGGGGTCGGCGCTCGGCGAGGCGCAGCAGGCGCTGCTGAAGTCGCCCATTCTCTGGTACGTCGAGCGCGGCGGCGCACTGCGTCCGTGGATCTATCTGCCGGAGGACTGGCAATCTCAGCTTGCGGTGATTCCGGGCGGTCTGCTCGATGCCGACGTCGGCATCGTCATCGTCGGCAGCACGGTCGACAACACCGGCTTCGTGCTGTCGGACGGAACGCTGTCGGTGACCGCCGACGAACTGCTGAACCGCAAGCGCTCGGCCTATTACTACGAGGAATTCAAGGTCGACGGCGGCACGCTGATCGTCGAAGGCAGCCAGGTGCAGGCTGGCGGCTTCATGCAGGCGGCGCAGTGGGCGCTGGACATCGATCGCATCCAGTCCCTGTCAGGTGAGTTCCGACTGCTCGGCGACGGCGTCGACGACACGCGACAGCGCAGTGCAGCCTTCGAAGCACAGCTGGCCGACAAACTGGGCAGCCGTTTCGTGCGCGATGTGGCGCGCGATGACCTGCACTACCGCTTCGAGAAGGACTTCGGCTTCAGCGACGTGATGGGGCTGGCGACCAGCTTCCTGGTCGCCTCGATGATAGGCGTGGACGTATCGACCTTCATCGGCAGCTTCGCGTCGCCCGGCTCGACCTTCGCGGCGGCCTCCTCGGCGGGCGTGGCCGGTTTCGGCAACACCGTGGCCAGCGCCTTCGTGACGCAGACGATCTCGTCGTCAGTCGGCCAGATGGTGGCCAGCGGTCGCCTCGACATCGGCAACGCGCTGAACAGCGGCCTGGCTGCCGGCCTGAGTGCCGGATCCGCACAATGGACCGGAACGACCTTCAACGATCCCCTGCAGCGCTACGCCGCCCGAGCGCTGACTTCTGGTCTGATCGGCGAGGTGACCGGCAGCAGCTTCGAAGCCGCGCTGCTCTATTCGGCTGTCAATCAGGCCTCAGCCCTGGGTGCAGGCCGGATCGGTGACGGCGTGTTCGGCGAGCATGGCAGCGTCGGCCACCTGCTCGCGCACGGCGCACTGGGCGCACTCGCCGAAGCCGCGCGCGGCGGTGACCCGATGGCCGGCGCACTGGGCGCAATGGCCGCGACGCTGATCGAACGTCCGCTCGATGAAGCGCTGGGCCTGAGCGGAACGGCGCAGGGCCATGCGTTGTTGACCGCGTTCAGCATGATGGCCGGCGGTGCCGTCGCCGATGCGGCCGGCGGCGATCCGCTGGCGGGCGCATTCTCCGCGCAGAACGTGACCCTGTTCAACTTCCTGAAGCACCCGGAGCAGGACCGCTACGCCAGTGCAAAGAACGCCTGCGGTGGCGACGCCGCCTGTCTGCAGGCGGTCGACGCCGACTTCGGCCAGCTGTCGCAGGCGAACAAGCGGGCGCTGGCCGAAGCACGTATCGCGTGCGATACGACCGGCTTCTGTACCGACTACTACCGTCTGATGACGGAGGCCATGCCGCTCGGCATGGGTGCGCAGCTTCCCGGCGGCATCGACCCCGAAAACCCCTGGCTCGGCGTCCAGCAGAATGCCGACGCCATCGCCTACAACCTGGCCCTGTTCGACCGCCTGATGGCGCGCCCGCTGTCGGCCGAAGTCGTGCGCCAGGACTTCACGCCCGACCCCGAGGCCTATCAGTTCGCGCCGCAGGGCAGCAGCCACTACGTCGGCGCCAACACCGCCCAGAACATCGACAAGGTCGTCGTGCTGTCCGCGGCCGGTGCATCGCTGCTGCTGCCGGGACCGGAGGACCTGGCCGTGGGTGCGGTGCTGACGACCCAGGCGGGGCAGTTCGTTGCGCGGGTAATCGAGGTTGGCGGGCAGAAGTTGCTGCGCCTGTTCGATGGCGCAATCTCAAATGGAAGCGTCCCTACGCCCGAAACTGGCTTGGCAAAGGCGTCAATCTCCCTTGTATATGACAAGGTTGAGAGGGTATGGAAGACGCCTGCAGGATTAGACTATGGCATCGGCTCCGTTCACGGCAATCGTGTTAAGCATGTGCTGGATCACGCTGTTCCAAATCCCAGCAAACCGAAACACACTGTTTTCAACGTGGAGAGAGACCAGGTGCTGGCATTAGTTGATGAAGCATGGAGGTTGCGAGGGCAGCCGCTCTCGAATGATCCAGGATCGTATGTCGTGTCAATGAATAAGGTTGTGGGGACTACGGGTGAGACAAGGATAAAAATCGTTGTTAGGCCAGGGACAAACAAGTTGATAACTGCCTATCCGATCAAATGAGGCGAGAGTGCCGACCATGCTATGTCCTCGATGTGAGCAGGATGAAGTACTCGAAGTACGCGTCCGTAGGACCGGAACTAGGCTCTATGTGTGTCCAGAGTGCGAGGCGACTTGGCTTTGCGAGGGAAGCATCAGTGAGGATGCGTTTCTCGACTTTGGTACTTATATGGAGGGATTGGGCATGGCGCCGCTATGGGATGAACTCGACTTCCAGAAGCCTCCCCGTTCAGATTAGGTTTGAAGACTAGGTGCATACGTGGCTATTGCGTTCCCTTCCATCACAAATTGAGCCGACTTCACTACTGTCGTCGAGAGCAATGCCATATCTTCATAGCTAAACCCCCTAGGCGCCCGCGTACACGGCAGATCCGTCCCGAACATCAACGCCTCCGGATTCACTGCATCAATCCGGCGCAGCGCCTCTGCAATATCGAAGCTACACCGCCCGAAACCCGTCGCCTTCACCTTGACGCCGCGCTCGACCAGCCACAGCAGATCGTCGAAGCCTTCGGCCGTGAGGCCGAGGTGATCGATGGATACCTTGGGCAGTCTCGCGAGCAGGTCGCGCAGGCCGGCGAGGTGGCGGTTGGCGACGTAAAGTTCGACGTGCCAGCCGCACAGTTCATGCACGCGCAGCGCCATCCGTTCGAGCTGGGACACGTCTTCCGAGCCGCCGCGCTGCAGGTTGAAGCGCACGGCGCGCACGCCCTTTGAATCGAGGTCGAGGATGACGTCGTCCGGCGTGTTGGCCGGCAGTTGTGTCACGCCGACAAAGCCGGGGCCGAGGCGGGCGAGGGCGTCGAGCAGATAGGTCTGGTCGAAGCCCTGGAAGCTGCCGGACACGACGGCGCCGCCGGTGATGCCCAGCGGCCTGGTGCGGGCGAGGTAGTCGTCTACGGTGAAGTAATCCGGCGTGTAGCCCTGGTTCGGGATCAGCGGAAAGCCGGGGGCGATGATGTGCAGGTGGGCGTCGAACAGGCCGCCCTCCACGTCCGGCAGAGCGGTGCTGTCCATAGGCGGTGCCGTCCTACTTGCGTTCGGTGGCCAGCGCGCGCAGGCCGGCCGGGTCGAGGATGTCGATCTGGTTGCGGCCGAGCGCGACCAGGCCCTGTTCGGCGAAGCTCTTCAACAGGCGGCTGACGATTTCGCGCACGCTGCCCAGTTCGTCGGCGAGCTGCTGGTGCGTGGTGTGCAAGGTCTGTCCGTGGCCGAGCAGCAGCGCGGCCAGACGCTGGTCGAGCCGCTGGAAGGCGATGGCTTCGACCAGCTGCATCAGCTCGGCGACGCGTTCGGCGAACAGGCTGAACACGAACTGCCGGAAGGCGGGCTCCGACAGCAGGCGGTCGAACAGCGAAGTCGGCAGCACCAGCAGCCGGGCCGGGGTTTCGGCCACCGCATGTGCGTTGTAGTCGATGTGGCCGAGCAGGCAGGCGCTCGATATGACGCAGGTTTCGCCGGCATGCACGCGGTAGAGCGGCAGTTCGCGGCCGTTGGCCGACGATTTCGCCACCTTGACCTGGCCTTCGAGTACGAAGGGGAAACCGCCGCAAGGCTGGTGTTCGTCGAAGATGCGGGTGCCCGCCGGCACCTCCATCGCGCGGCCTTCCTTCTCGATCAGCGCGCGAGCTTCCGGCGACAGGCCGGCAAGCAGCGGATAGATCGCGGTGAGTGCGTCGGTGTGTCCGTTCATGACAGCGTGGCGATGACGGGTGCGTGATCGGACGGCCGCTCCAGCTTGCGCGGCGTCTTGTCGACGACGCAAGCAGTGCAGCGCGCGGCGAGCGGTGCCGACAGCAGGATGTGGTCGATGCGCAAGCCGAAGTTGCGGCGGAAGGCGCCGGCGCGGTAATCCCACCACGACCAGGTCTTCTCCGGCTGCTCGAACAGCCGGAAGGCGTCGGTCAGACCGAGTGCGACCAGGCCGGCGAAGGCGGCGCGTTCCGGCGGCGACACGTGGATGTCATCCTTCCAGTCCGGGTGGGCGTCGCGCGGCTCGGGCGCGATGTTGTAGTCGCCGAGCAGCGCAAGTTGCGGGTGACGGGTGAGTTCGTCGCGCAGCCAGTCGGTCAGCGCGACCAGCCAGCGCATCTTGTATTCGAACTTTTCCGAGCCGACCGCCTGGCCGTTCGGGAAGTAGGTGCACACGATGCGCACGCCATCGACCGTGGCCGCGATGACGCGCTTCTGCTCGTCGTCGAAACCGGGGATGCCGATCTGCACGTCCTCGGCCGGCTGCTTCGACAGGATGGCCACACCGTTATAGGTCTTCTGGCCGCTGATGGCGCTGTGATAGCCGGCCGCCTCGAGTTCGGCGCGCGGGTAGTTGGCGTCTTCGGTCTTGGTTTCCTGCAGGCACACCACGTCCGGCTGTTCGGTGGCGAGCCAGTCGGTCAGGTGGGGCAGGCGGACTTTCAGCGAATTGACGTTCCAGCAGGCAATCTTCATCGGTATCGGTGTCACGGGCAGGCAGTGAGCGGGCAAGGCCCTGCAGGGCCGCCGCATTGTCCCATCTGCGCCGGACACTGAACAGTTGCGTCGGCGGGATGTTCAGCGCGGCGCGGGCGGCTCCGCGGTCTGGCCGTTGCCCTCGGCGGCAGCACCCTCCGGTGCTTCGGGCGCGGCGGCGGGCGGCTTCGGTGCCTGTGGCTTGGCGCTGCCTTTTGCCGGGTAGCCGGCGCGGTCGAGCAAGCGGGTCCAGGCGTCGGCGCTGAAGCCCATCAGCTGGTCGGCGCCGGCGGCGATGGCCGGCACGCGGGCTTCCTTCACCTTGAAGCGCGTGGCGAAGGCCTGCTTCTGCTCTTCGGTGGTGATGCGCTGTTCGCTGTAGGCGATGCCGCGGCTCTTCAGCAGCGCCTGCGCAGACTCGCACAGCTTGTCGCACTCGTTGCCGAGCCAGACGGTGACCGGCGCATTCTTCATTGCCTCGCGTTCGGCATAGCTCGGCCCCTGTTCGACCACGCTGGGCTGCAGCTTCTTCTCGGTCGCCGCGCGCGCGTCGGCCGGCGGCGGTGTGTCCGAGTAGTGGGTGCGGCCCTGGGCGTCTTTCCACTTGTAGGTCTGGGCCAGGACCGGTGCGGCGCACATGGCGCCGGCGATAGTCACGCAGATCAGTCTGCGCAGCGTCATCATCGTCTCCTCAGGCAGCAGCCACCATGCCGCTGTGACGCAGCAGCGCGTCGGGTTTGGGTTCGCGGCCGCGGAAGGCCTTGAACGATTCCAGCGCCGGGCGCGAACCGCCGACGGCGAGGATTTCGTCCCAGAAGCGGCGGCCGGTGGCGGTGTCGAGCACGGTGCCGGCGACGCCGCGCGCCTCCTCGAACGCTTCGAAGGCGTCCGCCGACAGCACTTCGGCCCACTTGTAGCTGTAGTAGCCGGCCGCATAGCCGCCGGCGAAGATGTGGCTGAAGCTGTTGGCGAAACGGTTCCACTCGGGCGGGCGCACCACGGCCACTTCATCGCGCACTTCGCCGAGCAGCTGCAGCAGGGTCTTGTCGCCGCCGGGTACGAAGTCGTGGTGCAGGCGCAGGTCGAACAGCGAGAACTCGATCTGGCGCAGCGTCTGCATGCCGCTCTGGAAGTTCTTGGCGGCGATCATCTTGTCGTACAGCGCGCGCGGCAGCGGCTCGCCGCTATCGACGTGGGCGGTCATGCCCGAGAGCACATCCCATTCCCAGCAGAAGTTCTCCATGAACTGGCTGGGCAGTTCGACCGCGTCCCACTCGACGCCGTGGATGCCGGATACCGGCAGGTCGTCGACGCGGGTGAGCAGGTGGTGCAGGCCGTGGCCGCTTTCGTGGAACAGCGTGATCACGTCGTCATGGGTGAAGGTGGCTGGCTTGCCACCGACCGGCGACGGGAAGTTGCAGTTCAGGTAGGCGACCGGCGTCTGCACGCCGCCGCTGACCGCGCGACGGGTGATCGCCTCGTCCATCCAGGCGCCGCCGCGCTTGGTGTCGCGCGCGTACAGGTCGAGGTAGAACTGGCCGACCAGTTCGCCACCGGCGCGCTCGATGCGGAAGAAACGCACGTCCGGGTGCCACACCGGCGCAGTGTCCGGCTTGATGGTGACGCCATAGAGCCCTTCGACCACGCGGAACAGGCCTTCCAGCACCTTGTGCTCAGGGAAGTACTGCTTCACTTCCTGTTCCGAGAAGTCGTAGCGCTGCACGCGCAGCTTTTCCGACACCCAGGTCATGTCCCAGGGCTGCAGTTCGTCGAGACCGAATTCGTTGCGGGCGAAGGCGCGCAGTTCGTCGAGGTCGCGCTGCGCGTGCGGCCGGGCGCGGCCAGCGAGGTCGCGCAGGAAGTCCATCACCTGTTCCGGCGTGTCCGCCATCTTCGGCACCAGCGACAGCTCGGCGAAGCTGGCGAAGCCCAGCATCTTCGATTCCTCGGCACGCAGCGCCAGGATGCGGGCGATCAGCGGCGTGTTGTCGCGCTCCGCTTCGCCGAACTCGGAGGCACGGGTGGCGTAGGCGCGGTACATGCGGGCGCGCAGTTCGCGGTTGTCCGCGTACTGCATGACGGGCAGGTAGGACGGCATGTGCAGCGTGAACTTCCAGCCATCGCGCTCGTCGCGCTGGGCGGCTTCACGCGCCGCCTCGATGCTGTCTTCCGGCAGACCGGCCAGCAGCGCTTCGTCGGTGACGTACTCGGCGAAGGCATTGGTCGCGTCGAGCAGGTTCTCGCTGAACTTCGCCGACAGCGCCGCCAGTTCTTCCTGGATCTCCTTGAAGCGCGGCTTCTGGTCCTCCGGCAGTTCGGCGCCGGACAGGCGGAAATCGCGCACCTCGTTGTCGAGGATGCGCTGGCGCGCCGGCGACAGCGTCGCGTATTCGGGCGACTCGCGCAGCGCCTTGTACTTGGCGAACAGCGCGAGGTTCTGGCCGAGCGCGCTGTAGAAGCGGGTGATGTCGGGCAGTGTCGCGTTGTAGGCCTCGCGCCAGGCTGGCACGTCATTGACGCCGTGCAGATGACCGACGATGCCCCAGGCGCGGTTCACCTGCTCGCCCATGTCGGTGATCGGCGCCGCGAAGCTGTCCCAGGTGGGGGGCTCGGCGCGCGCAGTCAGGTCGTCGATCAGCGCCTGATAGCGCTTGAGCAGTTCGCCGATGGCCGGTGCGACGTGTTCGGGCTGCACCGCATCGAAGCGGGGAAGGGCGGAAAAATCGAGCAATGGATTCGTGGTCATGGTGTGCGGACTGTTCGGTACGGGTTGACACGTGCGGCGGTCGCGCGCGGATTTCAATGGGGATTCTAGCCCGCTCTGCGCGCCGCTCACTCAAGTTGGGCATTTCCATGCCGAAAGCAGATGCAGAATAAAGCCGCGTCCGGAGACGGGGCGGCAAACACAAGCCCGAGCCATGAACAGACATCGTCCGACGCGAGTTGATTCCCTGCGCGTGCGCGCCTGCGCGCTGGCACTCTGCTGCGCGTCGTCGGTGGCGGCCGCGGATGACGAGAGCGCCGACCTGGCCGGGCTCGCGCTGGAAGATCTGCTGCAGATCAAGGTCACCACCGCCGCCCGCAAGCCGCAGTCACTGCACAGCACGCCGGCCGCGGTGTTCGTCATTTCGCGCGAGGACATCGAGCGCTCCGGCGCGGCATCGGTGCCGGAGGCGCTGCAGATGGCGCCGGGCGTGCAGGTCGGGCGCATTTCCTCCGGTAGCTGGGCGATTTCGCTGCGCGGTGCGAACAGCCGCTTCGCCGACAAGCTGCAGGTGCTGGTCGACGGCCGCAGTGTCTATACGCCGCTGTTCTCCGGCACCGTGTGGGAAGACCGCGAACTGATGCTGGAAGACGTCGAACGCATCGAAGTGGTGCGTGGGCCGGGCGGCGCGCTGTGGGGCAGCAATGCGATGAATGGCGTGATCAACATCATCACCCGCCGCGCGCAAGACACGCAGGGCACGCTCGTCAGCGCAGCGGCGGGCACGGAACAGCGCGGCTGGCTCGCCGTGCGTCACGGCTTCAGCGTTGGCGACAGTCACAGCGGACGCATCTGGGCCAAGCGCCGCCTGAGCGATGCCAGCGACCGACCGGATGGCGCGGCCGGCTACGACGACGGACGCAACACCGCCGGCGGCCTGCTCTGGGAAAGCCGCCTCGGTGGCGGCCATACCTTCACGCTGCAGGCCGGGGCGAGCAGCACGCGGCATGGCGAGGAACTCGATCTGACGCGTTACACCTTCGGCGGTGCGCCGATACCCGGCCGTCTCGATTCGCAGGAGAACCATCTGCTGATGCGTTACGCCGGCATCGCCGACAGCGGTGCCGACTACTCGCTGCAGGCGTCCTACGCGCATTCGAGCTTTGCCGTCGACAACGCGGTCGGCCCGATCGACGACGCGCGGAATACGCTGGACATCGACTTCCAGCGGCGCGAGCCGCGGGGCGGTCGTCATGACGTGATCTGGGGCGCCAGCTACCGTCATACCTCGGACCAGTTGAACGTGCAGCTGATCGGTGGCTTCATCCGACCGCCGAGCCGCAGCACCACCTGGACCAGCGTATTCGTGCAGGACGACATCACGCTGTTGCCGGAGCGTTTGCATCTGGTGCTCGGCGCCCGTGTCGAGGAGAGCAATCTGGACAAACCGGAAGTGCAGCCGACCGCACGTCTGATGTTCACGCCGGACGGCCCGCACAGCTTCTGGGCGGCGGCGTCGCGCACCACGCGTCAGCCGTCGCGTGCGCTGCGTGACTTCAACGCCGAACTTGGCCCCTTCCCGCAGCCGCCGCTGGCCGGCGGCTTCCGCATCCGCAGTGCCGGAGGGGGCCGCGACATGCGCAGCGAAACCGCCACCTCGCTGGAGCTGGGTTACCGCTACCGCAGCGGCCCGCTGACCGTGGATGTGGCCGCGTTCGCGACGCGTTACCGCCATCAGGCCGAGTACGTCAATGTGTTCAGTGGCGTGGTCGCGCTGCCGGATCCGACCCTGCTGGCCGAGTTCGAAGTGCGCGCCAGCGACGACAGTCGCGCGCACGGTCTCGAACTGGCTGCGGACTATCGCCCGGGCACCGACTGGTCGCTGCACGGCGCCTACACCTACACCGACTCGACGGCGCTGGACCGCACCTTTCGCGCCGACATTCCGCTGACCAACTTCTTCATCTACTCGGCCGATGCGCGACACCGCCTGTCGCTGCGTTCGCTGTGGAACCTGACGCCGCGGCTGAAGTTCGATGCCTGGCTCCGCCACACCAGTCGGGTCGAACCGGCGGGTATTCCATCGTTCTCCGATCTCGACCTGCGTCTGGCGTGGACGCCGCGCCGTGGGCTCGAACTGTCGCTGGTCGGACAGAACCTGCTACACGCGCGCCGCGTGCACTACGCGGCGGACACGCTGCCGTCCTCTTCACTGGCGATTGAACGCGGCGCCTATGTGAAGGCGGTCTGGTCCTTCTGACATGACGCTCTGCGTGCGCACCCGGGCTCTGCGCTGCCTGCGTTCGGTCGGCGCCGTCGGGGCACTGCTGTGTGCGCTGGCCGGCCAAGCGCAACCGCATCTGCCGGAGGAGCAGCTGAAGGCCGCCTTCGTGTTCAACTTCGCCAAGTACATCGAGTGGCCGGCCGAGGAAGGTACGCTGGCACAGATCGTTGCCTGCGTGGTCGGCGATGCCAGCGCGATCGGCGACGCGCTGGGCGCCTTCCACGGACGGGCCGTCGCCGGGCGCACCTTCCAGGTGAGACGCCATGTGCAGCCCGAGGAGGTCGATCGTTGCCACATCGCGGTGCTGAGCGACAGCAGCGATCGACGGGTGGTGGCCGCGCTGAAACAGGTGCCGGCGCAGGCGGTGCTCACGGTCAGCGACGCCGACGGCTTCGTCGATGGCGGCGGCATGATAGGCATCGTGCGCAATGGTGACCGGTTGCAGTTCGACATCAATCAGGCCGCGTTGCAGCGGGCCAACCTGAAAGCCAGTTCGCAGCTGCTGAAACTGGCGCGCAACCTCGGAGCGCGGCCCCGATGAAGCGGTTGCGCCTGTTCGCCGAGCCGCCCGACCTGCCGCTGCGCGCCCGGCTGCGCCGCGTGCTGCTGCTGTCGCTGGCGACCGGGCTGGTGATCAATTTCGTGTTCACCTCGCTCAACGGCCTGCTCGGCGAACGCGAGCGACTGGTTGATCAGCTCGACGCGACCGCGCGCATCATCGGTGCGAACAGTGCGTCGGCACTCGCCTTCAGCGACCCGGAGGCGGCGCGCGGCACCCTGTCCGCGGTGTCCAGCGTGGCGGCGGTGACGCGCGCCTGGATACAGCTGAACGACGGCGTGCCTTTCGCCGCCTTCCCGCCGTCCGCGCCGCCGCCGCTGCCGGGGCAGCAGATCGACGAAATGACGGTGATCGGTGCGCTGTGGTCGCCCCGCCTGCTGTTCGCGCGGCCGCTGGTCGATGACGATCAGCGCCTGGGCGTCATCGTGCTGGAGGCCGATCTGCTGCCGCTGTGGAGCCGGGTTGCCACCACCATGCTGATCAATGGCATCGCCACTGCACTGTCCTTCCTGCTCGCCTACCGGCTGTCGGCCGGCATGCAGCGGCGGGTGACCGACCCGGTACAGGCATTGATCGCGTCGGCGCGCCGGGTGGTCGATGAGCGTCGCTACGACGTGGCGGTGCCGCGCCTGGCCAATGACGAGATCGGCCAGCTCACCGATCGCTTCAACGAAATGCTGCACGAGATCGCGCTGCGCGACGCCGAACTGCGCGGCCATCGCGACCGCCTGGAAAGCGAGGTCGAGGCGCGGACCAGCGAGCTGCGGGTGGCGAAGGAACAGGCGGAGGCGGCGAACGAGGCGAAAAGCCGCTTCCTCGCCAACATGAGCCACGAAATCCGCACGCCGATGAACGGTGTCATCGGCATGGCCGGTTTGCTCGAACGCACCCGGCTCGACGACCGTCAGCGGCGCTATGTCGAAGGTATCGCTGGCTCGGCCGAATCGCTGCTGCGCGTGATCAACGATGTGCTCGACTTCTCCAAGATCGAGGCGGGCAAGCTGACGCTGGAAAAGGTCGTGTTCTTTCCGCGCCAGGTGGTCGAGGATGTGGTCATGCTGTTCGCCGACAGCGCACGGGCACGGGGCATCGAGCTGTCGCTGCGCATCGATCCGGCGCTGCCGCGGGCGCTGATCGGCGATCCGCACCGGCTGCGCCAGGTGTTGGTGAACCTGGTGTCGAACGCGGTGAAGTTCACCGCCAGCGGCGAGGTGCTGGTCGATGTGTCGACCACCGGCGCCGATCAGCAGGCACGACCCGGTCGTGCCGTGCTTCATGTCGATGTGATCGATACCGGCGCCGGCATTCCGGCAGTGGCCGAAGCGGGCATCTTCGAGGCCTTCTCGCAGGGCGACAGTTCGACCACCCGCCAGTACGGGGGCACCGGTCTCGGGCTGGCGATCACGCGCGAACTGATCCTGCTGCAGAAGGGGGCCATCGGCTTCTGCAGCGTGCCGCGCTACGGCACGCGATTCTGGTTCGTGCTGCCCTTCGACATCGCCGGCGTGCGTTCGTCGTCGCCGCTGCCGCCGAGCAACGTGCGTCGGGTGCTCGTCGTCGATCCGGTGCCGCGGGCCGCGCAGACGCTGGCAGCCATGCTCGACGAACTGGGTGTCGAGCACGCGCGCTGTACCGACGCGCACGGTGCCATGGCGGCACTGATGCATGCGCACTTCTGCGGCCTGCCGTTCGACGCGGTGCTGTGTGCGCAGAAGCTTCCGGACGGCGATGCGCCCACGCTGGCCGGCGTGCTTGCGCAGCGCCTGGCCGAGCCGCCGCTGTTCGTCCGCGTGCAGGGCTTCGCCGATCCCGAGGTGGTCGAACCGCCGATGGCCACGCTGCGCAAGCCGGTGCTGCGCGGTGAGCTGCAGTCCGTCCTGGGCGGCGACACGCCGCCGCGCCATGCTGCGGCCGATGTCGCTCCATCGGTCGTTACGCCGGATGCGCGGTCGGTATCGGTGCTGCTGGTGGATGACCATCCGGTCAATCGCGAGATATCGGTGGAGATGCTGCGCGAGCTTGGCTACCGCGTAAGCACCGCGGACAACGGCGTCGAGGCGTGCGAAGCGGTCGAGCAGGCGGTGTTCGATCTGGTACTGATGGATTGCCAGATGCCGGTGATGGACGGCTTCCAGGCGACGCGGCGTATCCGCGCGTTCGAACGGGACGCCGGACGGAGCCCGGTACCCATCGTCGCGCTGACGGCCAACGCCTTGCGCGGCGACCGCGAGCGCTGCATCGAGGCCGGCATGGACGATTACCTGCCCAAGCCGCTGCCGCTGCGCGAACTGAACAGGATGGTGGAGCGCTACGTTCGCAAGGAGGGCGTGGCCGATACGACGCCGATGGCGGGCGCGATGGCAGCGACTCTGATCGACGAAGTACAGTTGTTCAGCGTGCCGGGCATGCGCAGCAATGGTTCGGGGCTGATGACACGCATGACTGCGTTGTTCCGTCGCGAGTCGTCGTCCAGCCTGGCGGCGATGCAGGCGGCCGCGGCGAGTGGCGACGCGCCGGCGCTGCGGGCGGCGGCGCATCGGCTCAAGAGCTCGAGCGGCGCGCTCGGGGCGCGCCTGGTCTATGAGAGGGCGCGCGAGATCGAGAACGCGGCGCGCACCGGCCGCGTCGAGTTCGACGATGTGGCACAGCGCACATTCGAGCAGATTCTGCTGCAGACTTGCAGCGCTCTGGAATATTTGATGACGACGCAGGGCGCTGCATGCGCGCCGGATTCGACGGGAGCCGACGGTGATATTGCTGGTCGATGACGATGTGATGGTCCGCCTGATGGCGGCAGAGGCGCTGATCGCCTCGGGGTTCGAGGTGATGGAGGCCGCGGATGGCGAACAGGCGCTCGAACTGTTCGACCGCCACGAATTTTCGCTGGTGCTGCTCGACGTGAGTCTGGGCGGCATCGATGGCTTCGAGGTGTGCCGACAGATGCGCGAGCGGCCGCACGGGCGCTCGCTGCCCATCATCATGCTCACCGGCATGGACGACACGCACTCGATCGACAGCGCCTACTCGCTGGGCGCCACCGATTTCGTCACCAAGCCCCTGAACTGGACCCTGCTCGTCTATCGCGTGCGCTACGCATTGCGTGCGGCCCACACTGTCGCCGACCTCGAAACATCGGAACGCCGGCTGGCGGTTGCCCAGCGCGTCGCCAGACTGGGCGGCTGGCTGTGGCATGTCGACGAGGACCGCTGCGAGCGCAGCAAGATCTGCCTCGACCTGTGGGGCGACACGCCCAGTTCGCTGCACGAGGTGCCGTTCGGCCTGCTGTCGCGCGTGCTCAGCCCCGACCGCCAGCATCTGCGCGAGGCGATGGAGCGCGCCCGCGAGGGCGAGGCCTACCAGATGAGTTTCCGCGTGCAGCGCGATGAGGGCACCGTGGTGACGCTGTACGAGCAGGCGCTGCCGGTGCGCGACGAATTCGGCCGCGTGGTGCGCATCGAGGGCGTCACGCAGGACGTGACCGAGCGCGAACAGGCGCAGCGACGCATCCGCTTCCTCGCCTACCACGACAGCCTGACCGGTCTGGCCAACCGTCAGATGTTCCGCGAAATGCTGGACCACACGCTTGCGCGTTCGCAGCGCACCGGCTCGCGCTGCGCGCTGCTCTACCTCGATCTCGATCGCCTGAAGCGCATCAACGACAGCTACGGCCACACGCTGGGCGACCAGATATTGCGCGAGGTGGCGAGCCGGCTGCTCGCGTCCATCCGCTCCGCCGATCTGGTGGCGCACGACGATTCGCTGCACGAGGAGGTGGTAGCGCGGCTCGGCGGCGACGAATTCACCGTTCTGCTGACCGACCTGTCGCGCGCCGAGGACGCCGCTCGCGTGGCGGCGCGCATCTGCGCCGAACTGGGGCGACCGCTGCAGGTGGCCCACGTCGAACTGGTGGTGACCGCGTCGATCGGCATCGCCATCTTCCCGGACAACGGCGCCGATCCGGAAACGCTGCTGCGTCACGCCGACATGGCGATGTACGCGGCCAAGCAGCGCGGACGCAACACCTACGAGTTCTTCACCGAAGCGATGCAGCAGCAGGCGGTCGAACGGCTGTCGCTGGAGCAGGATCTGGCGCGTGCACTGGAGAGCGGTCAGTTCTCGCTGCATTACCAGCCGCAGGTCGACGCCGGCAGCGGCCGCATCGTGTCGGCCGAGGCACTGCTGCGTTGGCAACATCCGCAACGCGGCATGGTGTCGCCGGTGCAGTTCATTCCGGTGGCCGAGGAAACCGGCCTCATCGTGCCGCTCGGCGAGTGGGTGGTACTGACCGCCTGCCGCCAGATGGCGGAATGGCGTCAGGCCGGGTTGCCGGTTGTGCCGGTCGCGGTGAATCTGTCGGCGCACAACTTCCGCTCGGATTCGCTGCTCACGTCGATCGCGCACGCGCTGGAATCGACCGGCCTGCCGTCGAGCTATCTGCACGTCGAGTTGACCGAGAGCGCCGTGATGCAGGAGCCCGCGGCGGCGATGAAGACGCTGGGCGCGCTGAAGGCGATCGGTCTGAAGCTGTCGATCGACGACTTCGGCACCGGCTATTCGTCGCTGTCCACGCTGAAGCAGTTCCCGATTGACCTGCTGAAGATCGACCGCAGCTTCGTCCGCGATCTGCCGGAAGACGGCAGCAGCGCGTCCATCGTCGAAGCCATTCTGGCGCTGGCGAATGCGCTCGGTCTGGGTGTCGTGGCCGAGGGGGTCGAAACGGCTGCTCAGCGAGACTTCCTGTGCAGCCGTCGTTGCGGCCTGATGCAGGGCTACCTGTTCTCGAAGCCGCTGCCGGCCGAGGGATTCGCCCAGCTGCTCGGGACGGTGCCGCGCTACGCCTGAGCGGCACCGGTCAGGTTCAGCCCTTGCTGCCAGCCAGCACCATGTCTTCCTCGATCAGGACGTTGTTGCCATCCGGCACCACGGTGTCCACGCGGTATATGCCACCGGGCACGGCGTCGGACAGCACGAAGATATAGGTCTTGCCGAGGTACTTCGGAAATTTCTGCTTGTTCGGATCGTCGCGGTAAGGCGTGATGCGATATTCCTTCGCATCCACCGTCTTGCCGCCGAAGCTCACCTTGACCGGCGTGGCCTTCGGTCCTTCGGCCAGTGCCAGGCGGATGCGCTTGCGGAAGTAGTTCGACTTGCCGCCGGTCAGCCGTTCCATTTCACGGATGTCGCGTTCGAGGAAGCACATCAGGGCCGGGTTGCTCTGCGCGGCATCGATCTCCGGAATTTCGGTCTTGCGGACGCCGCTCAGACAGCTGGTGCTCACCTTGCGGGTGCCTTTTTCCTCGCTGACGCGCACTTCGACCGTGTCCTGAAACGCGGCCTCCTGGCTGCCGCTGCGCTTGAACGAATAGCTGAGCGTGGCCGGGGCCTTCACGGCCGACATCTGGTCGTTCATGAACAACTGCTTCTCGGCTTCGGTGATTTCCTGGCTCGGCTCTGCGTGAGCGATGCCGATCGATGCGAACAGCGCGAACAGCAGGGCGGGAAGGGTGGGGCGGAACTTCATGGTGACTCCTCGTGATTGCCGGGTCTGTGCCCGTTCTGGGGTGAATTCAGCACATCGTTGACGCGCCACCGGCGCAGGCGTTGACGCGCGCGTCGAGAGCTTCGACGGCGGTCGGCGCGATGCGCTCGAGGCGGGCGCGCGCACTGGCAAAGGCGGCCTGATCATTCGTCCGGTACTGCGCCACTGCCAGGTCGCTGATGAAAACGGGGTTGTTGCTTTCGAGTGCGTCGGCGCGTGCAAAGGCGGCTGTCGCGTCGATGCCGCGCCCGGCCTGTGCCCGGCCGAGCGCGTGCCAGGCGGAGGCATTGCGCTGATCGCCGGCGATCCAGTCACGCGCGAGGCGTTCCAGGTCGACCCAACGACCTTCCGCTTCGAGGCGCAGCGTCTGCAGGAAGGCGGGCAGCGCCGGCTCCGGAGCGTCCCAGAACGGGCGGCCGTCGAGCGGTGCAACCTCCGGGCCGGGCGGCAGCTTCAGCGCCTCGGCGATCCAGGCGACCGGTACGGAGAACTGATTGTCGGTGCCGGCGCGGAACTTGAACGTCATCAGGCCCACCAGGCGGCCGTCGCGGTCGAACATGCCACCGCCACTGGCGCCCGAGGTAAACGGGGTGGTGCTCTGGATCACCTGCGCACCGTCGTGTGCATGCAGACGCAATACCGTTCCGTTGCTGACGCGTGGCGCCGCGCCGAGGATGTAGCCGAGCGCCACCAGCTCCTCGCCCGGCTTGAGCGGCGTGTCACGCAGCGGTACCGGTGGCACCTGTGCAGCACCCGGCACCTCGAGCAGGCACAGGTCGCGCGCGACCATCGCCCGCTGGCTGCTCACCTGCATGCGCTCGCCGTTGGACACCACACGCAGCGTGCTTGCTCTGGCAGTGACGTGACAGGCGGTGGCGATGACGCCCGGTGCCACCGCCACGCCGGTGCCGACACCCACGTTGCCGCGGGCATCGGACGCTTCCACCTTCAGCACGCTGGGACGCAGGCTGATCAGTGCCGCGATGTCCCGCTCGCCCAACGCGCTCGCCAGCGACGGCAAGGCGGTGAGCAGCAGGGTCGCGGTCAGGCGGAAGTACGTCGACACGACCCGGGTCTCAGCGATCTGCCGCGGTGTGGCTGGCCTGCGATTCGTCGATCAGCGGCACACCGTAGGAGGTCAGGATGGCCTGGATGCCCGGCAGGTTGCGCTGGACGGACTCCTCGATCTTGTTCTTCCAGTCCTTCTCGCCGTAACGCACCGCCATCGTGATCGCGTAGTCGAACTTGACGTTGTTTTCCGGCGGAAAGCCGACGGTGACCAGGTCAGTGGCGCCGGAATTCTTCGCGAAGTAGCCGGCGATCGGACCCCAGGCCATCGCGACGTCAAGCTTGTCAGCGACCAGATCCTTCTCGACGATTTCGCCCGGGTAGGCGCCCGGATCGCCGGACTGGCGCTGGTACGAAATGGCCTGGTCGAACAGCTTGTTGCGCAGCAGCCAGTCCACCGGCGGCGTCTGCGAGAACACGCCGAACTTCAGCTTGGACAGTTTTTCAGGCGGCAGCTTGAGCAGGTCGTCCGGCACCTTCACGTCGTCCAGACCGCGCCCCTTCTTGAACACCATCGCGTAGGTCGAGCGGTAGTAGGGCTTGATCGTGGCGCCCATGTCGAAACCGACCGGGACGCCGACGATGAGGTCGCACTTGTACTTGCCCGGAATCTTCTCGTGCTTGGCGCGCAGCGTCATGCGCACGAAGCCCATGCGGTGCGGGAAGAAGGCGTATTCGAGGCTGTAGCCGAGATCCTTGGCCAGAAGCTCGGCAATCTTGTTTTCGTAACCTTCGCCCTTGTCGTTCGACAACGGCAGATTGTTCGGGTCGGCGCAGACACGCAGCACCTTGTCGTCGCCGGTTTCGGCAGAAGCGAGCGGCGCGGCGAGTGCGGTGGCGGCAGCCAGGGCGAGGGCAGCGGACAGTCGATACTTCATCTTGGGGTCTCTCCTCCGTGTCTATATGGCGTGATGTCTTTTTTATCGAAGGGGTGGCGGGCGCCAAACCTTCAAGGTGACAGTCTGACATCGACCGAGGGGATTTTGTTTTGTGAATTCCGGTGATTTGTTCCACGCGCGCGATGCGCGGGGCGCCTTCACGATCGGTGGCAGCAGGGCGGATGCGCTCGGTCCAGGCGCCATCCGGGCAAAAAAACTGGCACCTGCGTTGCCGCGAGGTGCCAGTTCAGGATCAGACGGGAGAGCGCCTCAGACGCCCTCCTTGTGCTGTGCCGGATTACGGCAGTGCGAACACCGTCATCACGCCACCCAGTTCGGTGTAGCTCGCCAGTTCGGCGTAGCCACCCACGGCGCCCAGACCATCGGTCGGCTTCTCGAGACCGGCTGCCAGACCGATACCGGCCCAGCCACCAATACCCGACAGGATGCCGATGTACTGCTTGCCCTTGTATTCCCAGGTGTTGACGTTGCCGATGATGCCGGACGGCGTCTTGAACTTGAACAGTTCCTTGTTGATGTCGTCAGCATCGACGCACTTGAGGTAGCCCTCGAGCGTGCCGTAGCAGGCGATGCCACCGGCCGTGACCAGGGCGCCCGACCACACCGAGAACTTCTCCGGCTTGGACTGGACGATCTTGCCCTTGCCGGCGTCCCAGGTGATGAAGTTGCCCATGCCGCCGTGGCTGCCCGGGGCCGGGAACATCGACAGGGTGGCGCCGACGTACGGCTGGCCAGCGGTGTACTCAACGCGGAACGGCTCGTAGTCCATGCAGACGTGGTTGGTCGGCACGTAGAACAGGCCATTCTTCGGGCTGAACGCAGCGGGTTGCTGGTCCTTGGTACCCAGAGCTGCCGGGCAGACGCCCTTCGTGTTCACGTCTTCACCGTTCTGACGGGTGGAGTACTTGGCCACGACTTGCGGACGGCCGGTGTTCATGTCGACGTGGGTCGCCCAGTTCACCTTCGGATCGTACTTCTCGGCCACCAGCAGTTCGCCGGACACGCGGTCCATCGTGTAGGCGAAGCCGTTACGGTCGAAGTGGACCGCAACCTTGCGCTTCTTGCCCTTGACATCGACGTCAGCCAGAATGACTTCGTTGATGCCGTCAAAGTCCCACTCGTCGTGCGGGGTCATCTGGTAAACCCAGCGTGCCTTGCCGGTATCGACATCACGGGCCCACAGGGTCATCGACCACTTGTTGTCACCCGGGCGCTGCGACGGGTTCCAGGTGGAGGGGTTGCCCGAACCGTAGTACATCAGGTTCTCTTGCGGGTCGTACGAGTACCAGCCCCAGGTCGTGCCGCCACCGATCTTCCACTGGTCGCCCTGCCAGGTCTTCAGGGACGAATCCTTGCCCACCGGCGCCATCTTGCCGTTGGTCCAGGTCATGGTCTTTTCCGGGTCCATCAGCATTTCTGCGTCGGGGCCGGTCGAGTAGCCCTTCCACACCTGCTTGCCGGTGTTGATGTCGTAGGCAGCGACGTAGCCGCGGATACCGAATTCACCGCCGGAGATACCGGTGATGACCTTATCCTTGAACACGTGCGGGGCGTTGGTGTTGGTGCCACCAACCTTCGGGTCGCCGTTCTTGACTTCCCACAGCTTCTTGCCGGTCTTGGCGTCGAGCGCGACCAGCATGGTGTCTGCCTGCTGCAGGAACACCTTGCCTTCGGCGTAGGCGAGACCACGGTTAACCGTGTCGCAGCACATCACCGGGATCACGGACGGATCCTGCTTCGGCTCATACTTCCACTTGATCTTCTGGGTTTCCAGATCGATTGCGAAAACCTTGTTGGGGAAGGGGGAGTGCACGAACAGGGTGTCGCCGATCACCAGCGGGCCGCCTTCGTGACCGCGCAGAACGCCGGTCGAGAAGGTCCAGGCCACCTTCATGTTCTTTACGTTGCTCTTATTGATCTGGTTCAGCGTGCTGTAACGCTGGTTCTCGAAGTTGCCAGCTTGCATTGCCCAGTTTTTCGGGTCTTTGATCAGCTTGGCGACGTCAGCGTTAGCGAGCGCAGTGCCCGGGATGGCCAGTGCGGCGACCCACAGGGGCAGTTGTTTCATCTTGCTAGACATAGGCTCCTCCTCATTGCTACCAAAATGTGACCGGACCCCATGTCGAAGGCTCCGGCCGCTGTTGCCCTGCGACGCCCATAAGTGCCCCCGGGCGTCGAGGTAATGAAGATATAGCACACGATTTTTGAACAGCGGGAAGTTTTCCCCGCAAGATCTTAAAATTTTAAACTTGACGAAGATTGATAAAAGTGCTCCCTGGCTTCCAAATTGCGTTTGGTCGGGATGATTGCCCTCGCTTGTGGCGCGCTGCAACATGGAAAAAATCGCTGGATGTTGCAGCGCGCAACAGCGCCGCCGACACTGTGTCACGCCGGAACGTTCCGGAACGGAACACTTGGTGTTGCTTAGAAATGAGGCAGTCTGGACGAAAAAAAACGGCACTTCGCGGATAAGCGAAGTGCCGCTCGATCACCGGCCGCTCGGGCCGGTTGTCCAGGACAGACAGCGGATCAGGGCAGTGCGAACACCGTCATGACGCCACCCAGCTCGGTGTAGTTGGCCAGTTCGGCGTAGCCGCCGACGGCGCCCAGACCGTCGGTGGATTTCTCCAGACCGGCTGCCAGACCGATACCGGCCCAGCCACCGATACCCGACAGGATGCCGATGTACTGCTTGCCCTTGAATTCCCAGGTCGTCACGTTGCCGATGATGCCGGACGGGGTCTTGAACTTGTACAGTTCCTTCGTGATGTCGTCGGCGTCGACGCACTTGAGGTAGCCCTCGAGCGTGCCGTAGCAGGCGATGCCACCGGCCGTGACCAGGGTGCCCGACCACACCGAGAACTTCTCCGGCTTGGACTGGACGATCTTGCCCTTGCCGGCGTCCCAGGTAATGAAGTTACCCATGCCGCCGTGGCTGCCCGGGGCCGGGTACATCGACAGCGTCGCGCCGACGTAGGGCTGGCCCGCGGTGTATTCGACGCGGAACGGCTCGTAGTCCATGCAGACGTGGTTGGTCGGGACGTAGAACAGACCGTTCTTCGGGTTGAACGACGCCGGCTGCTGGTCCTTCGTGCCGAGTGCGGCCGGGCAGATGCCCTTGCTGTTCACGTCCTCGCCGTTCAGGCGGGTCGAGTACTTGGCAACCACCTGCGGGCGGCCGGTCACCATGTCCACGTGGGTGGCCCAGTTCACCTTGGGGTCGAACTTCTCGGCCACCAGCAGTTCGCCGGTCACGCGATCCAGCGTGTAGGCAAAGCCGTTGCGGTCGAAGTGGACGGCAACCTTGCGCTTCTTGCCCTTGACGTCGATGTCGGCAAGGATGACCTCGTTCACACCGTCAAAGTCCCACTCGTCGTGCGGGGTCATCTGGTAAACCCAGCGCACCTTGCCGGTGTCGACGTCACGCGCCCACAGGGTCATCGACCACTTGTTGTCGCCCGGACGCTGCGACGGGTTCCAGGTCGACGGGTTGCCGGTGCCGTAATACATCAGGTTTTCCTGCGGGTCGTACGAGTACCAGCCCCAGGTCGAACCGCCGCCGATCTTCCACTGGTCGCCCTGCCAGGTCTTCAGCGACGAATCCTTGCCTACCGGCGCCATCTTGCCGTTGGTCCAGGTCATCGACTTTTCCGGGTCCATCAGCATTTCTGCGTCGGGGCCGGTCGAGTAGCCCTTCCACACCATCTTGCCGGTGTTCAGGTCGTAGGCGGTCACACGGCCGCGCACGCCGAACTCGCCGCCGGAAATGCCGGTGATCACCTTGTCCTTGAACACGTGCGGAGCCTGGGTGTTCGTCTCGCCGATCTTCGGATCGCCGTTCTTCACGTCCCACAGCTTCTTGCCGGTCTTGGCGTCGAGCGCGACCAGCACGGTGTCGGCCTGCTGCAGCAGGATCTTGCCTTCGGCGTAGGCGAGACCACGGTTAACCGTGTCGCAGCACATGACCGGAATCACCGACGGGTCCTGCTTGGGCTCGTACTTCCAAACGATCTTCTGGGTTTCCAGATCGATCGCGAACACCTTGTTGGGGAAGGGCGAGTGCACGAACAGCATGCCGCCGATCACCAGCGGGCCGCCCTCGTGGCCGCGCAGCACGCCGGTCGAGAAGGTCCACGCCACCTTCAGATCCTTGACGTTCTTCTTGTTGATCTGGTTCAGCGTGCTGTAGCGCTGGTTCTCGAAGTTGCCGGCCTGCATGGCCCAGTTCTTCGGATCCTTGATCAGTTTCGCCAGATCGGCGTTGGCCATCGCTGCGCCCGGAACGGCGAGCGCGGCGAGCCACAGGGGCAGTTGTTTCATCTTCACGGACATGGGGTGTTTCTCCTCGTTGCTTTCCCAATGGCCCACGCCTGAACGGCCCGGACCGGCGGCCCCCGCCGGAGCCCATAAGTGGCTCTCTGTTGACGGGTTATGGACTTATACATCGCAGAATGCAACGACGGGATGGAATCCCCCGAGCAAGAGCCTGGATGCCCCGATGTCGGGACGGATTCACGGCCAAAATGGGGATATATCCCGGATTCAAGGGGTTGGTGGAGGCGTCCGTGCCGCTGTCATTCGAGCGGGACGCCGACCGGAATCCGGGGTGTGGCGATATGCAACGTCTGCCGGCAGACGCCGGCCGGAGCGCCGGATCAGCGCCGGAAACGGTCCGGGCGGAAACCCCAGGCGAGGCTGAGCACGCCGAGCAGCGCCGGCAGCCAGCCCAGACGGGTCGGCACCGACTGCGTGCGACCGAGTTCGGGATCGGTCAGCGCGGCCGCCAGTCCGTCGGCGTCGGCCAGCGTGTGGTAAGCCATGCCGGTCTGCGACGCCAGTTCGCGCAGGTGCGGCGATTTCAGGCTGGACAGGTGTTCGGTGCCGGCGACGACCGCCTGCTGTGCCACGGCCTGACCGGACTCGTCCACCATCGCCTCGCCATTGGCGCTCGAGCCGGTACGCCCGCGCGTCGCCGTGTCGGTCTGCGACACCTCGTCGGCACGCCAGTAGCCGAGCGGGCGGCCGTCCGGATCGAACTTCGGGATCGGGCTCAGTGCACTGCCACCGGTGCCGACGATGAGCCCCTTCACCGCGCCCGGTTCGCCGTCGAAGGAGGGGCGTATCTTCGGGTGCAGCGGCGGCGCCTCGTGACCGTCGGTGACGAACACCAGCGACGGCTTCTGTTCCAGATCCTTCAGCGCACGGATCGATGAGAACAGGCCTTTCGACACCTCGCTGGCGCCGGCCCAGGACATCTGCCCGTCGATGCTGGACAGCGTCGCCAGCAGTTCGTGATAGTTGCTGCACACCTCGACCGGCGTCATCAGCGCCAGCAGCCGGTACTCCGAGAACACGCCCCAGCCGATGCGCGAACCGCAGGGCAGGGCGCGCAGCGACTCGGCCAGGCTGTGCTTGGCATAGGTCAGGCGGTCGACCGGCTTGCCGTCCAGCTCGTAGTCGCGCGTGTTCATGCTCTGCGTGATGTCCAGCACCACCATGTGCGTGTAGCTGCGACCCGGCAGCGACACCGGCGGCAGCACGGCGGCGAGCCCGAACAGCAGCACCGCCACCGTCAGCGGCCGCGCCTGCGGGCTGCGCGCACGCGCCAGCAGTTGTCGCGTCGTCGCGATCATGGCAGGCCCAGCGTGAAGGCTTTCATCGTCGTCACCGCCCGCTCGCTGTTCTGCGGCAGCGGGGGGCCTTCCTCGATCGCGCTTTCGCGCTCGGGTGCCAGGCGCAGTGCCCGTTCGAGGTTGTACTTGGCGTCCCAGTGCTGCGGGTTCAGACGCAGCAGCTCGCGGTAGCTCGACTTCGCCAGCTCGGCCAGCGGCAGCGACTTGCCTATGCTTTCCGGCCCGAACTGCAATGCTTCACGCAGATGCAGGTTGCCGAGGTTGTACAGCACCGACTGCAGCAACGCGCCGTCGGTGCTGCGCGACAGATCCTTGTAGGCGCGCACCGCGCCCTCGTAGTCGTTGCGCGCCGCCAGCGACAGCGCGCGCGCGAACTCGGCCTGCGGGGTGTCCTGAGTCGCGGCAGCATCGATGCCGCTATCGACCAGACGATTGAAATCGCGGGCCTTGGACAGGCGGTAGCCCTCCCAGGCCGCCACCGCGACGCTGACCGCGATGCCCGCGGCAAGCAGGGACGCGACACTGCGCAACTTCATGACTGCAACTCCTCTTTCCATGCCGGCCGCGTGATCAGGCGGCAGGCCAGTGCGATCGCGCCGGCGAGCAGGGCCAGCGCGAAGCACCAGCCCGAAAAATCGCGCCGCGGAATGCGTTCGACGTAGTCGAGCGGCAGGTTCTGCTGACGATCGACCTCGGCCACCGCCTGCTTGACCGCCTCCGGGTCTTCGGCCTCGAACGCCTCGTAGGGCACGCCGGTCGATTTCAGGAACTTGTGCAATGCCGCCTCCGGCACGTTGCCGTCGTTCTCGTCCGCGTTCAGGCCCAGGCTCAGCGCCGAGCGGATGAACACCCAGTAGACGGCGACGCGGTTGCGTTCGAAGGCGCGGCGGATCTTGCCGCGCATTTCGTCGTCGATCTGCGCCGCGCCGTCGGACACCAGCAGCAGGATGCGGCTGCCGGAATAGGCGCGGCGGTCGAACTGTTCGGCGCCGGCCAGCAGGGCACGACCGATGTCGGTTTCCGACAGGCCGCGGCCGATGCCGCCGGCCTCGATGCCGGCCTGCACCACGTCGCCGTGCTGGGTGAAGGGCACCACCAGCATCGGTGACGAGCTGAACAGCAGCAGCGAGTAGCGATCTTCGGGGCGCCGTGCCGCGAACTCCGCGAGCAGACGGCGCGCCACCTTGCCCTTGGCTTCCGCCGTGGTGTCGATCGATGGCTGACGGCCCTTGGGCAGCAGCGGTTCGTCCATGCTGCGGCTGCGGTCAAGCACGATGACGATTTCGGCGCCGCGACCGGTGCGCTGCTGTTCGGTTGCCGGCTGGGCCAGTCCGGCCAGGCCGAGCACCGCCGCCACGATGGCGAGCGCAGCGGCGATCCGGCCGCCGCGCAGCACGGCATTACCCAGCGCATCGCGCGGCAGCCAGTCTATGCAGCCGTAGTCGAGCGAATTGCGCCGCCGCGGCCACAGCGGCAGCAGCGCCAGCGGCAGCGCGAGCAGCCACAGCGGCGCGGTCAGTTCGAGCGCACCGGGCCACAGGTTAAGGACCAGGTCGTTCATGCCAGCGCGCTGCGTTCCAGTTTCGCCGCCTGCGCACACAACGTGCGCGGCTCCACACCGTCGACCGCGCGGTCGGCGAAGAAGCGCGTCTGCGAGGCTTCGAAGAAGCGGCGCAGGTCGGCTTCCAGCGGCTTCAGCCACGGCGCGCGGGCAAGCAGCAGCGGCAGGTTGTGATCGCGCACCACCTGGCCGGCGGTGTCGTCGAGCGCGCGGTGCAGCCGGCGCCAGACCTCGATCGAGCCGGCATCGAGCCGCGCGATGTCGCGCTGGGCGCGCGAGAACGGCAGGCGGCGCCGCGCGTTGAACTGGCGCAGCAAGGCCAGTGCGGCCCACAGCGCCACCAGCAGGGCGCCCGCATACAGCGCGGCGTGCAGCCCGCGCTCGTACGGCGCGGTGTCGATGTGCGGCGCCGGGTCGTCCGGTCGCATCTCTTCCAGTCCGGCGCGCGCCAGCACCACATTGGGCGTGAGCGGCGCCACCGTCAGCGGCATCGGCGTGGTCTGCAGGCGGCGACCCGATACCGCGGTTTCAATGTCGAGTGCGGGCAGTTCGATCGCGCGCAGTTCTTCCGGCACGTTGATGATCTGGTAGTCCAGCACCAGCCAGCGGCGGCCGGCCGCATCGCGTTCGACGCGTGCGTCGCGGCGCTCGAACCAGTTGCCGGTGCGCTCCAGCGGCGGCAGCTTGGCCAGTTCGAGCGGCTTGCCGTCGTATTCCAGCACCACCCGCTGCGTCACGATGTCGCCGATGACGTAACCGAAGGGGCGCAGCGGATCGACTTCGGGATTGACCGCCGAGATCGCCGGCGCCGGCGGTGTCGCCACGTCGGCCGCCGGTTCGGCCGGCGCTGCGGCGGGTTCGGCCGGGGTCGCAGCCGGGTCCGGCGGCGGCGGAATGACGTAGCCGGTGGGCTGCGGCGGCGTGTCCGGAGCAGCCGCTGCATCGGTGCCGGCGGCAGGCGCCGGCGGTGTTGTGTCCTGCGCCTGGGTGGCGCCACAGCAGATCAGGGCCAGCGCCGCACAGGCGCTCAGCAGGCGCAGTCTCCAGAAGGAAGGCATGTCAGACGGCCTCGAAGAAATAGCGTGACAGCGCGTCCGCGTCGAAGCGGCCGGTCATGTAGAAGGGGCGGACACCGCGCGACGAGAACAGTTTTTCGAGCGCGTCGCGCCGCTCGGCGAAAGCGTCCTCCCAGCGGCGGCGTATTTGCGGCCGCAGCCACAGGCCGCGCCTGCGGCCGCTTTCGATGTCGCGCAGCGCGAGCAGACCTTCGCCCTCCGGCGCCTTCGGCTCGACCTCGTCCCAGATCACCATCGGCACGACGTAGGCGTGCGACAGCAGGTCGAGTGCGGCCGAAGTCTGTTCCAGCGGCGCGTGGAAATCGGAAGCGAGAAAGACCAGCGCCTGCTTGCCGGCGATGCGCGAACAGGCCTGGAAGATGCCGGCGGTGGAGGGTTGGTCGGCGCGGGCGCGGGCCAGCGATTCGGCCATCATGACGCCGGCGCCGCGCGAGTGCATCGGCGCCAGCATCAGGTCGGTGCGCTCGCTGGCGTCGTAGGCCAGCATGCCCAGCGCGTCGCCGGTGCGGAACACCGAGTCGCCGAGCGACAGCGCGAACTCCGACATCCGCTGGATCTTGCTTGCGGCCGAGCCGAAGGCCATCGATGCCGACACGTCGGCCAGCAGATAGACCGGGATGCCGGCGCGCTGCCGGTTCACCCGTACCAGCCAGCGTCCTTCCGGATCACGGATGCTGGCGCGCAGATCGAGCCGGCGCGGGTCCGGCCGGTCGAACAGCGTCTGGTGGGCGATGAATTCCTGGCCGCTGCCGGTGGTCGAGCTGCGGTGCGCGCCGGGGCGCTGGCCGCCGACCCGCATCGGCATGCGGTAGTGAAAGTCGCGCTGGAAACTCATGGCGGCGGCGTGACTCAGGGCGTGGCGACCCGCTCCAGCATCTGCGCGATCAGCGCATCGGCCAGTTCGGCGCGGCGCAGTTCGTACACCGGGGTGAAGAAGACGCGATGCACCAGCGTCGACGGCAGCACGGCACGGATGTCTTCCGGCGTCAGGTAGTCGCGTCCGCTGAACCAGGCGACCACGCGCGCGGCGCGCATCAGCATGCCCATGCCGCGCGGGCTGGCCCCGGCCAGGATCAGGCGCGACATGTCGACGCCGTCGATCTGCAGGCCGTACTTCACCGGGTCGCTGGTGGCCGCCCAGATGTCCATCGCGTAGCGCTGCAGCGCGTCGGAGGCAGTGACCGCGCGCTGGATGGCGGCGCCTATCGTGTTCATCTGCATCCAGTCGACCACGCCCGGCGTCACCGTGTCGATCAGCGCGTCGGTGTCGTGGAAGCGCGGATCGAACACCAGCGCGCGGCGGGTGTCGTCGTCCGACGGCGTCAGCATGCGCAGTTCGAACATGAAGCGGTCGCGCGCGGCGGAGGCCAGCTCGAAGGTCTCTTCCTTCTCGACGCGGTTGCGGTCGGCGAACACCGTCATGTGCGGGAAGCTGTACTCGCGGTTGAAGGCGGACAGCGTGCGCTCGGCCATCGCGCGCAGCAGCAGCGACTGCACCTGCGGGCGGGCACGGTTGATTTCGTTGAAGAAGAAGGTGGTGAGGCGTTCGCCGTGACGCAGCAGCGGACCGGGTTCGATGCGCGGCTTGCCCTCGCTGTCTACATAGGTGTGATAGACGAGGTCGTTCGGCATCAGGTCGACCGTGCCTTCGACGCGCTCGAAGTCGCCACCGATGGCGCGGGCGAAGGCGCGCAGCACCGTGGTCTTGCCGACGCCGACGTCACCCTCGAGCAGCACGTGACCGCGCGCGAACAGCGCAACGTTGATCAACCGGAGCGTGTCGTCCTGCCCGACCACTGCGCGACGCACTTCCTCTTCCACGCGCAGCGCGAGGCCACGCCAGTCCTGCAAGGCTTCCTGAGAGAGCATTAGCGGAGATTCCTGCTCGATTTATGGGTACGGGAAACGCGACGCACGATACAAGGTTTGTGTCCCGTCTGCATGCTGCAGCGCGAGGCATCTGTCTCATCGGATGAACCTCGTGGAAAGTGCCCGGTCGATCAGGACCGGGACACCAACGACAGGGGGAGAACGATGAATGCCGTGCCCACGGAGACCGCGATTCTTGGAGGAGGTTGCTTCTGGTGCCTTGAAGCCGTTTTCAACCGGGTCGAGGGGGTGATACGGGTCGAGCCGGGGTATGCCGGCGGCCACGTCGACAACCCGACCTACGACCAGGTCTGCGCCGGCCAGACCGGGCACGCCGAGGTGCTGCGCATCACCTTCGACGCCTCGCTGACCACTTTCGACGCGCTGCTCGATGTGTTCTTCGCGCTGCACGACCCGACCACCGAGAACCGTCAGGGCAACGACGTCGGCACCCAGTACCGCTCGGTCGTGTTCTGTCGCGACGACGCGCAGCGGCAGGCGGTGCGCGCCGCCATCGACCGTCTCACGGCAGCCAGCACCTATGCCGCACCGGTGCGGACGCAGATCGAGGGCGCGGTGCAGTTCTGGCCGGCCGAGGACCACCACGTCGCCTACTACGAACACAATCCGCTGCAGCCCTACTGCATGGCGGTGGTCGCGCCCAAGGTGGCGAAGTTGCGCAAACTGTTTGCTGGGCGCGTCAAAACCCAGCTGCGCTGAGTACACTTCATTCTTTTCCAACTTCGCGGGATGAACACAATGACTTCAAGCACCACCGAAAGCGGCCTCGTCATCGAGGACACCACGCCGGGCACCGGCCATGAAGCAGCATCGGGTCACGAGGTCAGCGTGCATTACACCGGCTGGCTCACCGACGGACGCAAGTTCGATTCGAGCAAGGACCGCAACGACCCGTTCAGCTTCCAGCTGGGCGCCGGTCAGGTCATCCGCGGCTGGGACGAGGGCGTCACCGGCATGAAGGAAGGCGGCGTGCGCAAGCTCACCATCCCGCCGCATCTGGGTTACGGCGAGCGCGGCGCTGGCGGCGTCATTCCGCCGAATGCCACGCTGGTGTTCGAGGTCGAGCTGCTGTCGGTCATCCGCAATTCGGGCGAACTGGAGATCGAGGACATCACCGAGGGCTCCGGCCGCGAAGCGGTGCCCGGTCAGCGCGTCAGCGTGCATTACACCGGCTGGCTCACCAACGGCCGCAAGTTTGACTCCAGCAAGGACCGTGGCCAGCCCTTCAGCTTCAATCTGGGCGGCGGCCAGGTCATCCGCGGCTGGGACCAGGGTGTCGTTGGCATGAAGGAAGGCGGCGTGCGCAAGCTCACCATCCCGCCGCAGCTGGGCTACGGCGCCCGCGGTGCCGGCGGCGTCATTCCGCCGAACGCCACGCTGGTGTTCGAGGTCGAGCTGCTGAGCGCGAGCTGATTGCGCCGTTTCATCCTCTGCGCCGGCCTTGCGCTGCTGGCCGGTGCAACGGTGCAGGCCGCCGACGACCCCGTCGATGCGCCTGACGAAGCGCAGGCACCGCTCGACATCGACCTCGGTCGTCTGACCATCGAGGCACCGGGGCTGCCGGCGCCGGTCATCGCGATGCTGAACGAGCACGCGCGCTCGCTGCAGTTGCGCGAGCGACTCGACGACGAGCGCGCCGAGCGGCGCACGTTGCGCCGCGTGCGCCGTGAAATGACCGAACTGCTGGCCACCGAAGGCTGGTTCAGTCCGCGTTTCGACATCGCTGGCAATCCGCCGGTGCTGCGCATCGAGCCGGGCGAGCGGACGCGCGTGTCGTCGGTGTCCATCGTGTTCGACGGCGATCTGGCGGGCGACGGCGACGAGCGCGCCGCGCGCCGCGCCGCCTTGCGCGCCGGGTGGCGGCTGGCCGAGGGTCAGCCCTTCCGCCAGGCGGACTGGTCGGCGGCCAAGCAGACGCTGCTCGAAGACCTGACCGCGCGCGACTACGCTGCCGCCGTGCTGGGCGACAGCCGCGCCGAGGTCGACCCGGACAGCGCGCGCGTGGACCTCAGCGTGCGTTTCGACAGTGGCCCGGCTTTCCGCTTCGGCGACATCGAAGCGACCGGGCTGGCGCTGCACGACCTCGATCTGGTGCGCCGCTACTCGACCATCAAGCCGGGCGACCGCTACTCGACCGATGCGGTGCTCGCCTTCGAGCGCGCGCTGCTGTCGTCACCCTATTTCAGTTCGGTACAGATCCTCGCCGACCCCGATCCGGCGCGCGCTGACGCGACGCCGGTGCGCGTGGCGGTGACCGAAGCCAGTTCGCGCCGCCTGTCCTTCGGCGCCGGCCTGAGCAGCAACACCGGCTATCGCGGTGAGGTGGGCTGGTCCGACAACAATCTGTTCAAGCGCTCCTGGCTGCTGAACAGCGCGGTGCGGCTGGAACAGCTGCGCCAGATCGCCTTCGCCGACGTCATGCTGCCGCCGCACGAGGACGGGTATCGCGACAGCTTCGGCGTACTGGCCGAGAACGCGGACATCCAGGACCTGATCACCCGCCGGGTCGGCGCCGGCATCGTGCGCGCACGCGTGAGGGGCGACATCGAAATCCGCCACTCGCTCAGTCTGCAGCGCGAACAGCGCGAGATCGATGGCCTGGTGCAGAGCACGCAGCAGTCGCTGGCGCTGAACACCTCGTGGACCTGGCGCCGCGTCGACGATCTGTTCAACCCGCGCGACGGCTGGGTGCTGAACGCGCAGATCGGCGGCGGCGTGAAGGGCCTGCTGTCCGACGCCAATTTCCTGCGCGGCTATCTGAAGGGGCAGTGGTTCATCCCGGTCGGCAAGCGCGACCAGCTCATCCTGCGCGGTGAGGTCGGCCTGACCGGCGGCGTGACCGAAGCGCTGCCGCAGGACTTCCTGTTCCGCACCGGCGGCTCGACCACCGTGCGCGGCTACGACTACCTCGAACTGGGCGTGCGCCAGGGCAGCGCCATCGTCGGCGGCCGCGCGCTCGGCGTGGCCAGCGTCGAGTACGTGCACTGGACGTCCGACACCTGGGGCGCCGCCTTCTTCGTTGATGCTGGCGACGCCGCCGACACGCGCGAGGACTTCAAACCCGCCTTCGGTGTCGGCGCCGGCGTGCGCTGGCGCTCACCGGCCGGCCCGATCGCCTTCGACCTTGCCTACGGCGAACGGGAGCGTCAGTGGCGGCCGCATTTTTCGCTGGCGATCGCGTTCTGAGGCAAGGTGGTTTGACAAGCGGCCCGCCGGTGCCAAGATGGCGCCCGGATAAGACAGAAGAACTCGAGGATTCCGCTTGAACGCCTTCATTCAGGCCTGTCGCCGGCATCTTTTCTGGGCTGCGCTGTTCAGCCTGGTGCTGAACCTGCTCGCGCTGGCCTTGCCCTTCTACACGCTGGAGGTGTTCGACCGCGTGTTCGCCAGCCGCAGCGTGCCGACCCTGGTCATGCTGACGCTGGTCACGACGATCGCGCTGGTCGGCATGATGCTGCTCGACCAGGTGCGTGCGCGTCTGCTCATGTCATGCGCCTTCGGGCTGGACCGTGCGCTCGGCCCGCAGGTGGTTACGCGACTGTTCGCCGAGGCCGGATCGCCTGGCCATCCGGCGCAGACCCAGTGCATCCGCGACATCGCCACCGTGCGCGGCTTCCTGACCGGGCCCGGCGTGATCGCGCTGTTCGACGCGCCGTGGGCGCCGCTGTTCCTGCTGCTCATCTTCGTCTTCCATCCGCTGCTCGGCGTCGTGGCGACCGTCGGCGCGCTGGTGCTGCTGGCCTGCGCCTGGATCAACAGCCGCGTCACACGCCACTACAACGAAATGTCGGCACGTGCGTCGCGCACCTCCTCACAGTTCATCGACGCCTCGGTACGCAATGCCGACGCGGTCCGCGCGATGGGCATGGCGCCCGATCTGGGCCGCCGCTGGGGCGTGCTGAACGACGAGGTGATACGCGCCGGCGCCGCGTCGCAGGCGGTCGGCGCCCCATGGACCGGCCTCACGCGCTTCGTCCGCCTCTACTTGCAGGTGCTCATGCTCGGCTGCGGCGCCTGGCTGGTGGTGCGCGGCGACCTCGGCTCCGGTGCCATGATGGCCGGCACGCTGATACTGGCGCGTGCGCTGTCGCCGGTCGAAGCCATCGTATCGAGTTGGCGCAGCCTGTTCGACTTCCGTGAGTCGGTGGCGCGGCTTTCGTCGCTGCTCGAAGGCAGCGAACAGGCGCGCGCGCCGCATCCGCTGCCGCGGCCGACCGGACGTGTCGACGTCGAGGCACTCACCATGATGGCCGGCCAGCGCGTGCTGCTGCGTGGCGTCGGTTTCTCGCTGCAGGCCGGTCAGCAACTGGCCGTGATCGGCCCGAGCGGTGCCGGCAAGACCGCGTTACTGCGCCTGCTGGCCGGTATCTGGACACCGGCGTCGGGCGCCGTTCGTCTCGACGGTGCGCGGCTGCAGGACTACCCGCCGGACACGCTGGGTGCGGCAATCGGCTATCTGCCGCAGAACGTCGAACTGTTCCCCGGCACGGTGGCCGAGAACATCGCCCGCATGCAGCCGTCGCCGGATGCCGACGCGGTGATCGACGCCGCGAAGCTGTGCGGTGCGCACGAACTCATCCTGCGGTTGCCGCAAGGCTATGACACCGAGGTGGGCGAGGGCGGTGCCCAGCTGTCGGCCGGCCAGCGCGCACGCGTTGGCATCGCCCGCGCGCTTTATGGTTCGCCGGCGCTGGTGCTTCTGGATGAGCCGAACGCCAACCTCGACGCCGAGGGTGAGGACGCGCTGGTCGACATGCTCGGGCGCCTGCGCGAACGCGGCATCACCGCCGTCGTGGTGGCGCACCGGCCGCGCATGCTGCAGGGCATGGACAAGCTGCTGGTGCTGCGCGAGGGCGTCGTCGAGCAGTACGGTGACTACGCCGAGATCGCCGCTCGCGTCACGCGCAGCCCGCGCGTGACGGCATTGAATGACAGAGCGGCACAGCAGGGAGGTGCGCAGCATGGCCATCGAGCTTGATGCCGGCCTGCCTTCGCTGGCGCGCGACCGTGTGGTCCGCGCCGGACTGTGGGTGATCGGCGGCACGCTGGCCGCGATGCTGGCCTGGGCGGAACTGGCGCCGGTGTCCGGCGCCGTGGTCGCCGGCGGCGAAGTGCGCGTGTCCGGCGAACGCAAGACGGTGCAGCACCTGGAAGGCGGCATCGTTGCCGAACTGCGGGTGCGCGACGGCGACGTGGTGCAGGCGGGTCAGGTGCTGCTGGTGCTCGGCGACGCACGCGTCGACGCCTCGCTCGATGCGATCGAGAACGAGATCATCGGCGAGCGGCTGACGCTGGCCCGGCTCGAATCGGAGAAACGCGAACTGCCGGCGCTGGCGCTGCCCGACGATCTCGTCGAGCTCGCATCGTCGCCGCGCTACCGCAGCCTGATCGACGGCGAGCAGCGGCTGTTCCGCACGCGGCGCGACAACCTGCGCGAGCAGTTGGCACTGCTCGAAGCGCAGGCGGTCGAGGCGCAGCGCGAAGCGTCCGACGTGCAGGTGCAGGTCGAGGCCGACCAGCGGGCGGTGGCGGCCCTGCGCGAGCAACTGCAGGCGTCGGAAAAACTGGCCGAGCAGAAATTTGTCCAGCACACGCGGCTGCTCGAACTGCGTAGCGGCCTGGCGATACGCGAGGCGGAAATGGCCGAGCACCAGGCCATGCTGTCGCGCACGCGGCAGAACATCGGCGACTTCCGGCTGCGCAAGGCGCAACTGCGTGCCGACTTCGTGCAGCGCGCGGTCGACGAGGCGCAACTGACCGGGCGCAAGCTGCTCGACCTGCAGGCGCGGCTGAACCCCGCGAAAGACAGCAGTCTGCGCAAGGAGGTCATTGCGCCGGTGGCCGGCCGCGCGGTGAACCTGCAGGTGCATACCGTGGGCGGCGTCGTGCGCGCCGGTGACCCCATCGTCGACATCGTGCCGGACGAAACCGCGCTGGTGGTCGAGGTGAGGGTGCAGCCGCAGGACGTCGAAGAGGTGCACACCGGCATGCCGGCCGAAGTCCGGCTGGCCGCCTACAACGCCCGCACCACGCCGCTGGTCAGCGGCAAGGTGAGCTATGTGTCGGCCGACCGCCTGATCGATCCGGCGCACGGCACGCCTTACTACACGGTGCACGTGACGCTCGACGCCCGGCCGGCCGAGCGCATCGAGCCAGGCATGCCGGTCGAGGCTTTCCTGCGTACGCGCGAGCGCAGCATGCTCGACTACCTGCTCGATCCGGTGATCAACGTGACCCGTCGTTCGATGCGCGAAAGCTGATGCGCGAACGCTGGTGTCGGGACGCTGTCAGGTCCGGACATGCATGCCTGACTGAGTGATGACCGAAAGCGAACCTGCAGACAACTCCGCGCCGCCGCCGCGCCGCCGCCGGCTGTTCGGGCTGGCCCTCACCGACCTCGCGCTGCTCGCCTTGCCCGTGCTCGTTGTGTTCTGGGCGCTGGCGACGCAGAGCGGCTTGCGGGCAGTGGCCGCGGCTGCGCAGTGGGCCGTGCCGTCGCTGCAGATCGAGGTCGCGGGCGGCAGCCTGGTCGACGCGCCGCGTCTGGCGCGACTGGTCCGTGACGACGGCAGCCTGCGCATCGACGCGCAGGCGGTGGCGCTCGACTGGAGCGCCTCGGCGCTGCTGCGCGGCCGGCTGGACATCGCCCGGCTGTCGGTCGATGAGTTGCGCATTGCCACCTCGCCCAGCGACGAGGCGCCGGTGGTGCCCACCAGCCTCGAACTGCCGCTGTCGTTGAACGCGCAGGTCGAGATCGGACGGCTGGTGCTGGCCGACTACGCCACCCCTGCGGTCGACAACATCGTGCTCGACGCGCTGCACGCGCAGGTCGACTCGGACGGTCGCACGCACCGCCTGGATTCGCTGTCGCTCGGCACGCCCTGGGGGGCGCTCGACGGCCGGTTGCAGCTCGATGGCGCCGCGCCCTTCGCGCTGAACGGCGAACTGAACTTCAAGGCGGCCGACTACGCGGCGCAGGCCACGCTGGGCGGCGCGCTGGCCGAAGCGGCCGACGTCGATCTGCGCGCCAGCGGCTATGGCCTGTCGGGCACCGCGCGCGTCGGCGTGCGACCGTTCGCCGCGCAACCGCTGGCGGCACTCAAGCTGGCGCTCGACGAATTCGATCCGCACAGCCTGCACCCATCGGCGCCGTCCGGCCGGTGGACGCTGCTCGCCGATCTGGCGCCGCGCGACGGCGACGCGCTCGCGCTGTCCGGCACGCTGAGCGCGGCCAATGCCGCGCCGGGCCGTATCGATCAGGGCCGGGCACCGGTCACTGCGCTGACTGCACGCATCGAAGCAGAGGCGGCGGCGGTCGATGTGCGCGATCTGCGCGTCGCGCTGGCCGGCGGCGGCGAAGTCAGTGGCGAGGCCGGCTGGCGCAGCGGCGGCGACCTGCCGATCACCGCCGCACTGACGCTGCGCGACATCGACAGCGCGCAACTGCACGCTCAGGGTGTGCGCACGAAGCTCGGTGGACGGATCGATATCCAGGCCTCGGGCGCGTGTCAGCAGTTTGTCGTCGATCTGACCGACCGCGGCCCCAGCCGCCTCGCGCTGAAGGCGAGCGGCCATGTCGCCGACGCGCTGCTCACGCTGGCGCAGGCCGATCTTTCCGCGCGCGGCGCACAGGCCGGCGTGCGCGGCACGCTCAAGCTGGATGACTCGCTGGCCTTCACGGTCGATGGCCGACTGCAGAAGTTCGATCCGTCGGCCTTCGTGAAGGCTCCGGCCGCGTCGCTGTCGGCCCGCTTCGACGCCGCTGGCCGTCTGGGTCCGCAGATCGATCTGCGCGCCGCGCTGGACATCGAGCCGAGCACGCTGATCGGCGAGCCGCTGGCCGGCCGCGCGAAGCTGCGCCTGCAGGGGCAGCGCCTGTCCGGCGTCGATGTCGCGCTCGACTGGTCGGGCAACAGTCTGGCCGCGCAGGGCGGTTTCGGCGGCGCGCAGGACGCGCTGGACTGGACCCTCGATGCGCGCAATCTGGCGGCGCTGCGCGCACTCACCGGGCAGACGCTGGCCGGGCGCGTGTCCGGCAGCGGGCGCCTCGCCGGCAGCATTTCGGCGCCGCATGGGCGCCTGCAGTTGCAGGCTCGCGCACTGGCACTGGGCGAGCTGGGCAGCCTGGCGCGCGCCGACATCGACGCCGAACTGGCACCGGGCGCCGACGGCCACCTGCGCCTCGCGCTCGATGCCGTCGATCTGCGCAGCCCGCAGGCGTCGGTGCCGGTCGAGCAGCTGCGCATCGACATCGCAGGCACGCGCGCCGCACATACGCTGGATGCCGATGTCGTCGCCGGCGCGCCGCCGACAGAGCGCGGTGACGCGCCGGCCAGGCCGACGCTGAAGCTGGCCGCGCACGGCGCGCTGGCTGACGGCCCGGCGTGGTCGGGCATCGTCGACCGGCTGGCGCTGGTGATTTCGTCCGAACTGAGCGCGACGCTCAGCGCACCGGCACGGCTCAGCGCGTCGCCGCAGCAGGCGACGCTCGACGACGCCCGCTTTGCGCTGACTGGCGGTGGCGAACTGGTTCTGGCGCACACCGGCTGGACACCCGAGCGGCTCGATGCACGCGGCCGCGCCCGCGGCGTGCCGCTGCGTCTGGTGTGGCGCGACCGCGCCGCCGGCATCAATGTGCGCGCGCCGCTGAAGCTCGGCGCCGACTGGTCGCTGGCCGCACTGCTGGCCGGCGACGAGCGCATCGACGGCACGCTGTCGCTGTTCCGCGAAGCGGGCAATGTGGTGGTGTCGGGCGAAACACGCAACGAACTGGCGCTGTCGGCGGCGCGCGTCGATGTGACCTTCGCCGGCCGCGAAGCACTGGCGAAGGCGGTGCTCGCCGGGCCGGACATCGGCGAGGCGCGCGCCGAGGTGGCGCTGCCGCTGCGCCGCGACGGCAGCCTGTGGCAGCCCGATCTCGACGCGCCGACGCGCGGCAGCGCGACGCTGGACGTGCCCTCGCTCGCCTGGATCGGTCGCACGCTGCGCCTCGACATGAGTACCGCCGGGCGGCTGCGCGGCGACGTGAAGCTGGCCGGCACGCTGCGCGCACCTGAACTGTCGGGCCGCATCGACGGCGACGCGCTGGCGTTCGCGCTGGTCGATGCCGGCGTGAAGCTGGAGCGCGGCGAACTGCGCGCGCAGTTCGAAGGCGACCACCTGACGCTGCAGTCGCTCAGCTTCGAAAGCGACAACCGCCGCCCGCCGCCGGATGCACGGCTCGGCGCCGCCGGCCTGACGCGCGAACCGGGTCGGCTGTCGGCGCGCGGCAGCGTCGACCTTGCCACCACGCGCGCCGACATCGCCATCGCCATCCGCCGCTTCGTGCCGCTGCAGGGCGGCGAACAGTGGCTCATGCTGTCCGGCGATGGCACGGTGCGCGGCTCGGCCAAGGAGGGCATGAAGCTGCAGCTGGCGCTGAAGGCCGACGCCGGTCTGTTCACCGTGCCCGAGCAGTCGGCGCCCACGCTCGGCGACGACGTGGTCATCAAGGGCCGCACGCCGGAAGAAGCCGCCGGCCCGCCGCTCGGTCTGGCCATCGACGTCGATCTCGGCGAGCGCGTCTACTTCAAGGGCCGCGGGCTCGATACGCGACTGACCGGCCAGCTCGCGCTGCGCGACGAAGGCCGCGGCCTGCGCGCCACCGGCAACATCCGCACGGTCGACGGCCGCTACCGCGCCTACGGTCAGGACCTGGTGATCGAGCGCGGCGTCATCAGCTTCCAGGGCTCGGTGTCCAACCCCGGTCTCAACGTGCGCGCCATCCGTCCCAACCTGCCGGTGCAGGCCGGCGTCGAAGTCAGCGGCACGGTGCTGAAGCCGCGCGTGCGGCTGGTGTCCGACTCGGCCATGCCGGACAGCGAAAAGCTGTCGTGGATCGTCCTCGGCCGCGGCCAGGACCGCGCCGGCGGCTCCGACCTGTCGCTGCTCGCCACCGCCGCCAGTGCGCTGCTCGGCGGCGAGGGCGAAGGCATCACCGGCTCGCTCGCGCAGGCGCTCGGCCTGGACCAGATCGCGCTGACCCAGAGCAGCACGACCACCGGCCCGCGCAGCCAGGTCGTCACCTCGTCGAACAACACGACCACCGTCGGCGGCCAGGTCGTCAGCGTCGGCAAGCGCCTGTCATCGAACGCGCTGCTCACCTACGAACAGGGCGTCGCCGGCGCCACCAGCGTCGTCAAGCTCACCTGGAACCTCACCCGCCACCTCGCGCTGATCGGCAGCACCGGCACCGAGCAGGCGGTGGATGTGAGGTATGTGTTCTCGTTCAAGTAGGGTGTGGGCGGCGCGGCCGCTTGTTTATCCATTCCGTGCATAATTGAATGGGATTCAGAAGGCTGCGGACGCAGGTTGGCGGGGTGTCCGGTTTCAAGGCTTTTTTCGTACCGTGAGTAAACGGGTAGGCAGACGGAGGTTTTTGAAATGAAGAGAAAATCCGTTGTCCGGTTTGTTTGCTTATCCGGACAGACGCCGGCTTACTCGCCGAATCTGGCGTCGACCTCACGTTAGACCGCAAGTGTCACTCATGACTCCACTACGAAAGAAGCGGCTTCTCTCCTTGTTCAAGCGCAAGCGGGTTCAGCCGTGCGTATGCGTGCGCGAGAGTGAGCCGCCATCCTCACGCTACGCCATCCGCGAGATCACCTTGACGGAGGACGGTGTCATCGTCGCCATCTCGCCGAATGCACTTTCTCCTAAAGCCAGTTCCTCTGCGGAACTGCGAGAGAAGCTCCTCCAGTTGCTTGCCGAGAATGGCGTTGAACATTTTCACTGCGGGGAAGCCGGCCGCCCGTTCACCAGGCCTGACATTGAGGCTTGGCTACGTGTCATCGGACAACCGGTGTTAAAGGTGCTCGAAAGATGAACGTCGCCCTGTGTCGCTACGCGAACGAGTGGCCTAACGTGCCTGTCACCTTTACGTTAGAGCGCAACCCAATGACGTCTCAGCTCTACCAGAAGGTCGTTGCACTTGAGTTACTTCTCAGGCAGCACGAAGAAAGCAACCGGATTCGAGGGGTCACCGCTACTCGCGAGGCGCTAGATCAAGGTGACCTTGAAGGAGCCAAGACTACCTATCGGGCCATGCTTGGTGGCGCTGGTAGTTTTGCCGACCTGAACTTCTGGCACGACAACTTCGAGACACGCCGAAAGCTGAACGAGCCGCTAGATAGTCTTCGGGACGGAATATGGGACGCCTTCGGTCTATGAGCGGGTTTCGCTTTAACCTTTCATTGCAGCGGGCCTACGCCAGCTTCGCTGACTGGACCGCTGTTAGGCCTCACAGTCTTCCCCCACGCATTCCATCGCCTATGAAGATCACCTCCGGACTCTTGCTTTCTGCATGCCTCATGTCATCAGCGTGCACGACAATGAACTACGCCACTTCGACAACACCTGCGTCGGTACAGGAAGAGTGGATACGGGAAGGCGTAACGATCTGGGGCGGTACTCGAATTTATTCAATTGGCAATCTCGAGTTTGGCCTCATGGCACGAGAGAACGACATGACATTTAAGGTTGACCCGGGTTCCACGTCAGTGAAGGTGTTCTACTATGCAAATCGCGGTAATGCCAATAGCCTTTTCTGGCAAACCGATCCGGTTTCACTTGATGTTTTGCTCAAGCCAAACGGGAGATATCAAGTCCAAGGTGTCTATGGCGAAACAACCGTTCGCTTCAAGATCGTTGATCTAGAGTCGAAGGTGGTTCTTGTTGAATCATCGGAAACGCAGGTTGTGCGGCGCCCGAACCCATTCATGCCAGGGCCATGGATCGTTCCTGTATTCGTTCCAGTCAAGTGAAGTCGCGAGTACCAGGGTGAGGCCTAACCCTTCGCTCGAGCCGACTCGCGTCGGCAAGCCGCCGCTCGCGGCTCAGCTTCAACGTTAGACCGCATGGCCAAGCCTTTTCACGAACTAGCGCTGATCTCAGTGCCCTATCTGTGCCAAGCGGATCCCGCGAGCGCGGCTCGAATCGCGTGTCTTGCCCAGGCTGCAGCGGAGTGCCTTACCGAGTTCGGGCTTACCAATTCAAACTTGGTCACGCGATACGAGGCGAACCCCGCGCAGTTTGAGATTCTGCTCGGCGACCTAACACCCCAAGGGCTAGCGTTTGCGAGAACAGGGTTTCAACGTTGGCTAGCGAATGCAGATCGCTGGCGCGGAGACAAGACGCCCGAAAAGTACAAGCGCGCACTAGCAAGACAATGGGAGAAGTCACGTGAACAAGCGGTCTAACAGGTCGTTCGACGCGAACACGCACCGGCGTTGCGCCGCGAGGCGTATGCTCACCAGCACGCTTCGCGGCGCAACGCCGGTGCGTGCCGGTCAACTCCAACGTTAGAAATGCAGGCACGAGCAACCATCATCTGCCCTCAATGTGGCAACTCGACGTCCGCTGACTTCGCTGTTCCGGATGATGCCCGGCTTCCTCTAACGAGGATGAAAGACATCTACTCTGGGCTCGAAGTGCACATAGCATGTTCGTCATGCCCGCAAAAATACACCGCATACATCGCGGAAGATGAGGCGAATCTCATCATTCTCGTTCCGGGGCTTGAGGCTGAGCGGTGCCGAATCACCCATTTGCATCCATATTTCTTGGAGGCTTTTGAACACGAACTCTCTGCATGCTCACTTGCGTTTCGGCAACTCATTGCCGCCACCGATGACTCAACATACTTGTTTCATTCCTACCGACCGAGTACCGAAAGGGCAACAGACGCATTCCTAAGGATGCTCTTTACGCAATTGATTTCGGCTTTAGAAACATACCTCGCGGACACACTGATTGGGGAGGTCCTTGGAGATCATCGAAGTACGGTCAAGCTTCTTGAGAGAGATGAAACGCTCTCACAAGAAAAAATTCCCCTGCTTGAAGCCTATACAAAATGGGAAGCAGTCGAGCATCGCGTGAAGCGTCACCTAAATGGAATCCTCTATCACAACCTCTCAAAGGTGGACGCCCTTTATTCAATTGTGTTTGGCGTACGCTTGCCGTACAGCGACCAAGAGCACAAAGCAAGGCTGAATAGGGCTATGGTCATTCGTCATGACTGCGTACACCGCAATGGCAAGACAGCAGAGGGCACACGTATTGAATTTACGTCCACCTTCTATGAAAACGCGATCAAAGACGTAATCTGTCTTGCTAGTTCCCTCGAGTCCAAGCTAATTGCGTTCAGAGCTGCTCGGCCTCCAGTTACTCGGAGCCTCGATTTTGAAGATGACATACCGTTCTAAATCGAGCATTTCTAACTGTCGGTTCAACGCGGACGCCAACACTTGCCATGGCTTCGCCATTTTTATGGCCAGTGTTGGTGCCCTCCGCGCTTCGCGCTCCGGCGCCGGTTAACCTGGGCGTTAGACAAAAAGAGAAGGCACGCTGATGAGCGAAATTCACTTTAAGATCTCATACAAAAATGGTGATGCAGATGACCATAGGCTTGATATGTATGACGCATCTGTCTCGCTGCAAGGTTTTGCAAAGGCATTAGCAATAACTACGCACGCCTTGCTCAATGAGGGTGAAATTCGCCATAAAGGAAATCGCGCAGAAGGCGCAAAAATATATATAAACCCAGCAAGAAGAGGCAGCTTCGAAGAGCTTGTGACAATAATTGTCAACAACCCTGAGGCGACCGTCGGCGTAAGCATCGTCTCTTCTGCCTTCTGGGATATTTTGAAATGGACATGGTCCAAAACATTAGACCTTGCATATGAGCCACAAACTCCGTTTGTCCGTCGATTAGATGACAAACTAGAGCCATTCATTGGTGAAATCGAAGAAGCACTTGAAATCCCGCTAGAGCAGGCGCACAGACCTTTAAAACAGTGCTCGGAGATGACAATAACAATTACCCGTCCAAGATCGGGCGATGTCATTACACTCAACTCGGAAACCTTGGAAAGCGTCTCACTGCAAACAGAGCAAAATTTAACCTCTGGCATTTCTGGTAACGTTACAAAATACAACATCCTCTCTGGTATTGGCCGATTCTACGACGATGCGCTGGGGCATACGGTCTCGTTCAAAATTCTGGAGTCAGTCTCCGCGCATCAGAAACAACTGTTAACTTGGTCGTTGCATCACGCACAGGCGACCAACACCGGGAAGATCGAGTTTGAAATCCAGAGGGTCGTCTCTGCAAAAGGTAAGGTCAAGCGCTACCTCGTGCATTCAGTTAAAGCTATCAACAAACCAGTCTAACCATTCCGTCGAGAGGGACCGCCCACAAGCTGCGCTTGTGGGTTCCCTTCGCGGCTTCGCCGCTACGGCGGCCCCTCACTTCCACGTTGAGGCTGTAGAAAAACCCCTCCCCACCCTCATCCGTTCACATGCCGTTGTTATGATTCCGCATCGCCTCTCCGGAGCCCCGCGATGCCGCGATTCAAGACGCCCGACTACGGCCTGAAGCTCATCCCTGTCGATTTCGCGCAGCAGGTGCTGCCCGGTACCTTCGAGTTCGCGCTCTGCCACCTGGTCGACAACGAACTCGATCTCTCCACGCTCCGCGCCCGCTACGCCAACGACGCCGGCGGTGCCCCGGCCTTCGATCCTGCCGTGCTGCTCAAGGTCGTGCTGCTCGGCTACTCGCGCGGGCTGATCAGCTCCCGATCCATCGCCACCGCCTGCCGCCACAACGTGCTGTTCATGGCCGTCTCCGGCGACAGCGCGCCGCACTTCACCACCGTCGCGCACTTCATCAGCAGTCTGGGCGATGAAGCGCAGACGCTCTTCACCCAGGTGCTGCTGGTGTGCGACCGCGAAGGGCTGATCGGGCGCGAGCTCTTCGCCATCGACGGCGTGAAGCTGCCATCGAATGCCTCCAAGGCGAAGAGTGGTACGCGTGCCGATTTCGAGCGTGAAGCAGCGAAGATGGAAGCGGCCGTGCAGCGCATGATTACCGAGCAGAAGGCGCGCGATGCCGCCGGCTGCGACGACGAGGCCGCCCGCGCGCAGCGCACCCGCGAACGCTTGGGTCACGCAGCGGCAAAGATCCGCGACTGGCTCGCGCTCAACCCGGATGACCGACGGGGCGCCAAGGGCGCGGTGCGCCTCTCCAACCGCACCGACAACGACTCGGCCAAGATGGCCACCGCCAAGGGCGTGGTTCAGGGCTATACCGGCGTGGCAGCCGTCGATGCCGCCCACCAGATCGTCGTCGATGCCGAGGCGCACGGCACCGGGTCGGAACAGGAACTGCTGTTGCCGGTGGTCGATGCCTGCACACTGCAGCGCCACACCGACACCGCAATCTGCGCCGACGCGGGCTATCACTCCGAGAAGAACCTCGCCGGACTGGAGCGCCGGAACGTTCCCGCCTGGGTGTGCGACAACGGCTACCGGCAGCGCGACCCGAGATACGCCGATCAAGCGAAGCACAAGGCCAAGCCCGATGCGCTGTGGGACAAGAGCGAGAAGGCGAAACAGGCACGCGCTGCCGGCAAGACCCAGCCATACGCCAACACCGACTTCACCGAAGCGCCGGACCGCAGCCACTGCACCTGCCCGGCGGGCAAGCGGCTGTATCGCAACGGCGGCGAATGCACGATCAACGGCTACGCCGCCACCAAATACACCGGTGCTGCGCGCGACTGCCTGCCGTGCGATCAACGCAGCCGCTGTCTGCGCACGCCGGACAAAGCAAAGGTTCGGCAGGTTGCCTTCTTCCGCGGCAAGCGCGACTCAACTGAGTCCCACACCGAGCGGATGAAGCGGCGCATCGATTCCGCTGAGGGCAAACGGATGATCGCCGCGCGCTTCGCCACCGTCGAACCGGTGTTCGGCAACCTGCGGCACAACAAACGGCTCACCCGATTCACGCTGCGTGGGTGCACAAAAGTGGATGGGCAGTGGAAGCTGTACTGCATGGTGCACAACATCGAAAAGCTCGGGCACCATGGATACGCGAATTAGGTAAGCTTGCGGGCGGAAAAGATACCGCCGCGATGGCGAACAGCACGGCCCAAGGCAACCGGCAGGGGACGAACATGAAACGACGATCGCGGGACTGAAATGAGGATGAACGACTTCGAACCGGCAACGGCCGGAAGCAATCGCTTGCCCCGGAATGGGGTATTTCTACAGCGTCGTTAGGCCTATCCATGAACGCAGACGACAACATTGACTCGCTGAATATCTCGCTATGCATCGAGAACCTCGAGATCAACGACATTGACCGCATTCGTGCTGCTTACCCGACTGCACACATTGGCGTTCGCCCCGCAACGCAAATGCCGTACGCATCAATTCCTGTCGAGCTGCACGAACTAGCTGGTGCTGCACAGTGGTTGCGCGACAGCGCGTCCACGCACGGCAGAAGGATTTACATCTGCGCATTTGCCGAAAGCCACCTCAGCTGGGGCAACTTTCTTCTCCCCACAGAACTGACGAAGGTCGCCGCGCAAGGTAGTCTTCCCATACAAGTTGCCTTCGCCACAACTGGCGGCATATAGCGGCGCTTTCTCGACTTTTGTGGAAACTCGAACCCAACGCGATCGGAGTGAACTTGTTCAACCCTGCCTACGCGCCCCAGCCTAACTGTCGGTTCAACGCGGACGCCAACACTGGCCATGGCCAGTGTTGGTGCCCTACGCGCTTCGCGCTCCGGCGCCGGTTACCCTGGGCGTTGGCGCCATGAAACTTCATCGCGTAACCATCACTTTCAATCGCGTATTCGACGTGGTGCGTTTTCGTGACTACGAGAAGCCTGCGTATTCCTTATTTGGTTTCGAGATTTCTTCCGGCAAGTACTACGGGGTCGAAATTCCAGGTCACCCACGTATAGAGGCCGGAGACACAGTCACTGCTTTACTAAGCACCCCAAATAACTGGCAAACGCTTAAAGGTTGGGTAAACCATCAAACTCGTGAAATTGCTGCGCCTACCGCAGGCGCAAGTGGTATTGCTTCGGTAGCAATGTTTATCGCTGCCGGCGCCTGCCTCTATCTAACATGGCTTCGAGTAAGTTCTTTAATGGCAGTCCCCTTTTTTATCGGCGGGACTTATTGGCTGCGGTATGCCATTTCTGCCGCAGCGATTCGTAAGGCACTGCAACAACATGGCGCCTAACATTTCGGTCAAGGCCGCTTCGACCTTTGACCTCCGCTGGACGCGCCGCAAGCGGCGCGCCCCTTACCTACAACGTTACGCGTCACAGAATCACTTTCAGCGGACTCCGCAGCCAAGTGCTTGAGAACTTGCATTCGTTGCATCGACACGAGGAGGAGCTCCGTGCAACGAGCTATGCTGCGATAGCCTCGTCCATGGACCTGCGCGACCACCTGCGGGCGATACATGACGCTTTGGATCACTTGGTCGCGCTGCAGAGGGAATACTCGGCCCCCGGGGACGACACGCATACTGTCCAACTTTTCGCTATCAGACTCTTCAATATTGGCGGAAGCGCATGCAAGTTGGGCCTGAGCGGGTACTACCAGCAGGCGTTCCAACTTCTGCGAGACTCGCTCGAGCAGGTCAACTTACTGGACCTGTTCAGAGCGGATCGAAGCAAGATTGCAGAATGGCGTCTCGCTGATAACAAAAGGCTCAAGAGGCATTTCGGTCCTGCCGCGGTTCGAGAGGCACTGGACAAGCTCCCTGAGTACAAGGGTCAGAAAGCTGGCCGCGATAGGCTATACGCAATACTGTCAGAGCATGCTGCGCATGCGACCTATCGCGGCTTCAGGTTGGTCGCCCCAGGAAACAGTCCGCGCCTCGGCCCGTTCTTCGACGCGACGCTGCTCCGGGCTTTGCTCGAAGACCTCGGCCGACATCTGGCGCATGCCACCCTAGCTGCAAGCATGCTTATCGATGGCGCCATGAACTCGGCTGTAATGCGCGCAAAGACTGAGTACGTAGACCGATTGCGCGTCTATCACGACAAGTACATCAAGCCATCGAGGTCGCCACAGTGACGCCTAACCCCTCGTTCAACCGGAGCGCCAACGGCAGGGCGCGTGGGCCGGACGGAGCTTGTTGCCTATCATGCGCCGCACGGGCTCGGCGCAATTCCGTCGTCGCGCGGTCACCTCTGCGCTAAACGGCACCCAAGGACGGCTATGAGTTCGACGATGGTGGAACTGCGGGTATGCCCTCCACTTGAGCGCCCTCACATCGTGGGAGTTTTTGCGCGGCTCACCATTCCGCACCCACCAACAACTGCGTGCGCTGAGATTCAAGCGCATCAGTATCAAGCTCTGGATTGGATGGAGCATGAACCGGAGGCCACGTTGAGAAGCGTCGAACCTCGGAAGGTTGATGCGGAGCGCGCGCAAGCAATTCTGATGCAGGTGACCGCGGTGCGGACTCCGCTTGTTGCATCCAGTGAATTGGGTATCCACGAGACTTCATACCGCCTTAGGGTATGGCGCGGAGCTAGCTTTTGCGAATTCAACTGGTGGCGCGAACTGCCGAGAGAGTGGCAGTCCCTTGCACCCATCGTTTCAGGCATCGAAGAGATCGCGAGTGAGGTACTGAATGCCGTTTAACCTGTCGGTCGACACCGACTGATGCCTGAAGCTTCATTCTCACCTGCAACGGATGCGCGAGCGCGGATCGTCGGGGTCGGCGTCGAGTTCCTGCAGTTCACCTGGAAGGAAGCTCAGGCATGCCTGTTTGCCGGGCTGTTCTTTGTCGCGGTTTTCTGCGTTCCGCGGACTGGGGTGCTGGGGCTGCCCCGATACGACATGCTGCTGCTGATCGCGCTGGTGATTCAGGGGTGGATGCTCTGGAGCGGCCGCGAGACGGTCGATGAGCTGAAGGCCATCTGTCTGTTCCATCTGCTTGGCTTCGCGCTCGAGGTTTTCAAGACCTCCAGCGGCATCCGTTCGTGGTCCTATCCGGACTTCGCGTACACGAAGCTTCTGGGCGTTCCGCTGTTTTCCGGCTTCATGTACGCGGCGGTGGGCAGCTACATCATTCAGGCGTGGCGGCTGCTGCAATTGCGGGTCGAGCATCACCCGCCGTACTGGATGGCCGGGTTGGTGGCGACTGCGCTCTACCTGAACTTCTTCACCCACCACTTCATCGGCGATTACCGGTGGTACCTGGCCGCCGCCGCGCTCGGTCTGTACGCACGTGCGCAGGTGGTCTTCCGGCCGCACCGTGTCGATCGCCGCATGCCGCTGTCACTGGCGCTGGTGCTGATCGGGTTTTTCATCTGGCTCGCCGAGAACATCGGCACCTTCTTTGGCCTGTGGGCGTATCCGCATCAGCTCGGCGCGTGGGCGGCCGTTCATGTGACCAAGTGGAGTGCCTGGTCACTGCTGGTGCTGATGAGCTTCACCATCGTGACGAACCTGAAGCACATCAAGGCCACGGTGCACGTGCCGGCGTGAGCGGGCCAGTGTGGGGCAGCACCTTACAATCGCCGACTGTCACGGTTCCTAGGGCTTCTTGGCGCATGAACCGGATGGTCGTTCCTGGTGCGCTGGTCCATCGAGCGAATTGCAGCCGCAGTTTCACGCGGCGCACCGCTCAGCGCTGATACCCACCAGTTCGAAAGTCTTTTCAACATGGAGGTCCCGATGTCCGCCCCCGCACGAACCGGCGTGCTCATCTACGCGAAGAATCTGTCGTCCGTTTCCGCCTTCTACGAACAGGTCCTGAGCGCCCGCGTGCTGCATGCAGACGACGAACACAGAGTCCTGCAGACGCCCGACGTCCAGCTCATCATCCACGCCATCCCCGAGCAGTACAGCCGTTCCATCGTCATTCAGGAGCCGCCGGTCGCGCGTGAGGGGCAGGCCATCAAGCCCTTCTTCACGGTGGAAAGTCTGGTGGCGGCGGAGCGCATTGCGGAGCAATGTGGCGGTCGGGTCTGGGGGCCGGTGTGGCCGGGCCCCAGCATGCAGGTGCGCAATGTCTGCGACCCGGAGGGCAATATCGTGCATCTGCGTGAGCGCGTAGCCTAGCGGACAGATCGGCGTGGACGACCGGCTCGTTACCGCGGCTTCGCCGTTCCGCCCGTCGCCGGTCATCTCGTTACGTGAGCCCGTGGCCCATGTCTGTCCGTGGCCGACAGCGCCCGGCGGCCCCGCGCCGGAACGTCCGTCCGCACTTTCCCCGAGGTACTTCCATGAAAACCCAGTACTACACCGCCACCAGCCTCGACGGATTCATCGCTACCGAGGACGACTCGCTGGACTGGCTGTTTCCGCTGGGCGACGTCAGTGACACGAGCTACCCGGCCTTCATCGCCGAGGTCGGTGCGCTGGCGATGGGATCGTCCACCTACGAATGGATGCTGCGTCACGCGGACAAGGTGGCCGCGGAAACCGGCGCGGCCTGGCCCTACAGCCAGCCGACGTGGGTGTTTTCGAAGCGGACCCTGCCAACCGTTCCCGGCGCCGACATCCGCTTCGTCCGCGGCGATGTGCGACCCGTGCATGGCGCCATGCGCGCGGCGGCGGGCGACAGGAATATCTGGGTCGTCGGCGGTGGCGATCTGGCCGGGCAGTTCCATGACGCCGGGCTGCTGGACGAGATCATCGTGCAGGTGGGGTCGGTCACGCTGGGCAGGGGCAAGCCGCTGTTTCCCCGCCAGCTCACCAGTCCGCCGCTGGTGCTCGTGTCGGTCAGGCAGGTGGGCACGGGCTTCGCCGAACTGCGCTATCAGGTGCCTTCAGGCGCGATCGCCCCCGCGGTCTGACGGGGCGGGCCGGAGCAGCGATGGGGCACTCCGCCCTGTCGAAACCGGCGCCTGCCATCCGTCGTGTGAACAGAGGGTCGTCCTCGCCAACGGAGTTCATCATGTCTACTCATACCGTCCGGCTTCATCGCGTCATCCCTTCGACTGCCGACCGCATCTATCGCGCCTTCCTTGATCCCGACGCGTGGGCCAAATGGCTGCCGCCGCACGGCTATACCGGCAAGGTCCATCTGATGGAGCCGCGCGTCGGTGGCAGGTACCGGATGTCCTTCACCAACCTGACGACCGGTCATAGCCATTCCTTCGGCGGCGAGTATCTGGAGCTGATTCCTGGACAGACGCTGCGCTACACCGCGGTGTTCGACGATCCGAACCTGCCGGGCACCATGCAGACGACGGTGACGCTGAAGACCGTGTCTTGCGGCGTCGACATGAACATCGTGCAGGAGGGCATCCCGGCCGTCATTCCGCCCGAAGGCTGCTACCTGGGCTGGCAGCAGTCGCTGCAGTTGCTGACCCTGCTCGTAGAGCCGGAAATCCGCGAGTGAAGGCCTCGGGCCGGGCTGTCCTAGCGCAGTGCGGTCGAGCTGGCCCCCGTCGTCGTACCCAGTGCCCGATCCAGCTTGTCCTCGACCTCGCCGATGGCGGCGGCAAGCGAGTTCGATGACTCCACCGACACTTTCTGCAGTTCGACCCTGAGGTCGGCGAATTCCTTCTGCATCGCCGCGTTCAGTTCGGTGAAGCGCGAGGCTTCGGCCTGGTCGGCGAGCAGGCGCTGTTCGCGCAGTTCCTTCGCGTGGCGGCGGGCTTCGAGCAGGGTGGACGTGTGCAGGCTCAGTGTGTAGGCGCCGAGCAGTACCAGCAGCAGGGCGGTGCCGCCGAGCAGAATGACACCCGCGGGGGCGTTGATCGTTGCCACCAGCAGCGACACCTCGACCGGCGCCGCCAGCACGTGCCAGTTGGCGATGACGAAGGCGGCCAGCAGGCCGAGTACGAGTATGCCGAGTGCGCCGAGCAGTCTCATGCGGTGTCTCCTCTTGTTGTGATCACCGCATTGTGGCGCCGCTGCGCGCGCAACGCCATCGGTGGGCGCCTACGTGGCAGGTGCGACCGGGCGCACGACCCGCGCTTCGCGTATCGGCAGATTCACCAGCGCGGCGGCCGCGGCCAGTGCGGCGTCGGCGTACCACATCCACTGGTAGTTGCCGCTGTGTTCGAGTGCCAGTCCGCCCAGCCAGGCGCCGAAGAAGCCGCCGGTCTGGTGTGACAGCAGCGTCAGTCCGAACAGCGTGGCGAGGTAGCGGGTACCGAACAGCTTGCCGACGACGCCCGCGGTCGGCGGCACGGTGGCCAGCCAGGTCACGCCGAGGCCGATGGCGAACAGGTAGAAGGTCCATTCGGTGCGCGGCGACGCGAGGTAGATCAGCACCAGCACCGCGCGTGAGGCGTACATCCAGAACAGGATCATCTTGCTGCGCCAGCGGCCGACCGCCCAGCCGGCGAGCAGGCTGCCGAAGATGTTGGCCAGCCCGATCAGCGCCAGTGCGCCGCTCGCCACCTCGGCCGGCAGACCGCACAGGCCGACCTCGCCCGGCAGGTGGGTGATCAGGAAGGCGATGTGGAAGCCGCAGGTGAAGAAGCCGGCGTGCAGCAGCAGGTAGCTGCGGTCGCGCATCGCATCGCCGACCGCACGACGCAGCCCGCCGTCGCCACCGGCTGCGTGCTGCGGATGTGGCTCGCGCGCGCGCAGCGCGCGTGCCAGCGGCAGCGCGGCCAGTGCGGCGGCGGCCATCGCGTACATCGCGCCCATCCAGCCGACGCTGGCGATGAGCTTCTGCGCCAGCGGCGCGAACACGAACTGGCCGAGCGAGCCGCCTGCGTTGATGACGCCGGCGGCCTGGCCGCGCTGCGCAGAATCGAGGCGGCGCGAGGCGGCGCCGATCAGCACCGAAAAGCTGCCCGCGCCGGAGCCGGCGGCGGCCAGCACGCCCAGCGTCATCGTCATGCCGAAGGTGCTGTCGACGAAGGTGGTGAGCACGCAGCCGAGTGCCAGCACGATCAGCCCGGCGGCCAGCACGCGGCCCGGACCGTAACGGTCGGCCACGGCACCCGCCACCGGCTGGATCGCGCCCCACATGAACTGGCCGATGGCCAGCGCGAAGCTCAGGCTGACGATGCCCAAGCCGGTGCTCGTATTGATCGGCGATATGAACAGACCGGTGGATTGCCGCACACCCATGCTCACCATCAGCAAGAGGGCGGCGCACAGCACGGCCGACAGGGCGGTAGGCATGAGGCGGAGGCGCGCAAGGTGGAGGCGTCGACGCTAGCACAGGCCTCACGGGCATCTGTGCCGCACAGCGACGCTACGCGCCAGGCGCGAATCGCGGCACACTGACGCGTTGTCGTCCCGCCGTACCGCGCCCGTGTCCTCACTGCTCCAGACCACCGCACTGTTCGTCGCCACGGCGCTCGCCGAAATCATCGGCTGCTACCTGCCCTGGCTGTGGATGAAGGACCGCGCGCCGGCCTGGGTACTGCTGCCGGCCGCGGCCTCGCTGGTCGCCTTCGTCTGGCTGCTGACTCTGCATCCGACCGCGGCCGGGCGGGTCTATGCGGCCTATGGCGGCGTCTATGTCTGCGTCGCCGTGCTGTGGCTGTGGCTGGTCGACGGCGAACGTCCGCATCTGTGGGATGTCACCGGTGTGGCGGTCGCGCTGGCCGGCATGGCCATCATCATGTTCGCACCGCGGGGCTGACGCCGCGGCGCTGTCTTCGAAAGGAGTTCCCGTATGGATCTGCAACTGAACAACCGTCTCGCGCTGGTATCCGGCAGCACGGCCGGCATCGGCTACTCGATCGCCGAAGCGCTGCTGCGCGAAGGTGCGCGCGTCATCGTCAATGGTCGCTCGCAGGCGGCGGTGGACGCTGCGGTCGCCCGGCTGGGTGCGGGCGCCATTGGCTTCGCCGGCGATCTGGCAACGGCGCAGGCCGCCGAAGCGGTGGTGCATAGCCATCCGGACATCGACATCCTGGTGAATAACCTCGGCATCTTCGAACCCAAGGCCTTCGAGGACATTCCGGACGAGGACTGGCTGCGTTTCTTCGAGGTGAATGTGCTGAGCGGCGCGCGTCTGGCGCGACTGGTGCTGCCCGGCATGAAGCGCCGCAACTGGGGGCGCATCCTGTTCATCTCCAGCGAGAGCGGTGTGCAGATTCCGGCCGAGATGGTGCATTACGGCATGACCAAATCGGCACAGATCGCGATCGCGCGCGGCATCGCCGAATCGGTCGCCGGCAGCGGCATCACCGTCAACAGCGTGCTGCCCGGCCCGACCCGCTCGCGCGGCGTCGAGGATTTTGTGCAGGCGCTGGCCGGCGACAGCGGCCAGAGCTTTGAGGCCTTCGAGAAGGAGTTCTTCGAGAAGGTGCGCCCGACCTCGCTGATCAAGCGTTTCGCGACGACCGAGGAAGTGGCGGCGATGGTGACCTATCTGTGCAGCCCGCTCGCCTCCGCCACCACCGGTGCAGCGCTGCGCGTCGATGGCGGCACCGTGAAGAGCGCGTTCTGACGGTCGCCGGATGGATGAGCGCCGTGGGCCGGAAGCCTGCGGTGATCTGAAGGCCTTGTCGGGGTCGGAAGACCCCTCCAACAGAACCCCGGCCCATGCTTGGGCCGTGGATTGCGCACCGCCCCTGTAGGAGCGGTCCTCTGACCGCGACACGGCCTCTGCCGTCCGCCGGCTTCGATTGAAGCTGCTGTCGGGGTCAGAAGACCCCTCCCACAGAACCCCGGCTCAGGCTCTGGTCCGAGGCGAGCGCACCGCCGCTGTAGGAGCGGTCTTCTGACCGCGACACAGCCTTTGCCGCCCGCCGGCTTCGATTGAAGCTGCTGTCGGGGTCAGAAGACCCCTCCCACAGAACGTCTGCCCAAGCCCTGGCCGCGACCAGGCGGATCGCTTCAGCCGCCCTTGCGGATCGGGGCCGCCACGGCGCCGACGTATTCGCCATCCGCACGATGGTGCGGGGCGGGCGAACGCTGCGGTCTGCGGACGACGTCGAGCCACGCCGCCAGTGCCCACATCAGCAGCACCCCGAGCAGCCCGGCAGCGATCTGTATCGCCGGATGATCCCCGGCCTGCGCACCGACCGCGTCGGCCAGCGGTGCCAGCAGCACGCTGACGCAGAACACTTCAAGTGAATGACGACCCATGCAGCGCAGCGCCGATGCAGGCGCGGTGTGCAGCCATGCCCCCGGACGCAGCAGTGTGGTGGCCACCCAGGCCAGCACCAGGAAGTGGGCGACGCGCAGCAGGTCGAGGTCGGTCTTGCTGATCGGATAGATCAGCGTGGCGATGGACTGCGGCATCAGCGCGTCATGAATCTCCGGCCAGCGCCAGGACAGGCTGAGCAGCAGCGAGGCTGCGAGGAAAGCCAGCGCCGCCGGCATCATGATGTTGCGGCCGATGCGCCGCTCCAGCGGACGCATGCGGAGCAGGGATCGCGGTCGTGCGCAGCAGGCGCCGATGAAGAACAGGAACTGCCAGGCCAGCGGATTGAAGAACCACACGCCTTCCGGCGCGGCGGGCAGATTCAGCCCCGTCTGCTTCTCCAGCAGCCACAGCAGACCGGAGGGCAGCAGCACCCACAGCGGCCGCCGCACCAGCAGCGGCAGCAGGCCGGCCATCAGGGTCATCAGCACGACATACAGCGGCAGCGGGTCCATCAGCACCGGCTTGAACTGCATCAGGATGCCGGCCAGCAGTGCCTCCTGTGGCTGGTCGAGGAAGTAGCGCAGCCCCATCTCGGCGATGAAGTCGCGTGTCTCGACATTGTCGTTGGCAACGAACACGACCACCATCAGCTGTGCCAGCAGAAACACGTGGGCGACGTACAGTATCCAGGCGCGTCGCAGCACGTGCACCGCCGCCGGGAAGAATCCCTCGCGCTCGTAGCGGCGACCGTAGGCGAGCATGGCGCCATAGCCGGCGAGGAATACGAACAGCTCGGCGGCATCGCTGAGACCGAAGTTGCGCAGCGTTGCGTAGCCCAGGGGATTGCCGGGCAGGTGGTCCCAGAACATGCAGATCAGTGCGACGCCGCGGAAGAGGTCGACGCGCAGGTCGCGCGCCGCGGGTGGAGGTGCGTAATTCATCGTCAACGGCTCCATGCGGGCGGGTCGCGGACGCTGCGTGCCGTCGGCCGATGTCCGTTACCCGATGCTGTAGGGAGGCATGTGGCCACGGTGGCGTGACCCATGAAGTGTCCTTGATGCGCCCGCGAATGCTAGCGCCGCGCAAGGGTAGACCAGATGGGCGTACAGGCAGGCGCCTGTCAGCGGATGCTGACAGGCTGCGCGGCAGGCCAGGCGGCCTGCCGGGTTCTCAGCGGCGCGACTCCGGGCGGAAGCGCAGCGCGAGCACGACCAGCGCAAGAAGCGCCGGCAGCCAGTTCAGTGCGGTCGGTACCGGACGCGACACTGCGGCGCCGTCGTGCTTCATGGCGCGGACCAAAGTGCCGGTGTCGGACAGCGTCGCGTAGTCGAATCCGACCTGCTGCGCGATCTCGCGCAGATGGGTTTCGCGCAGCGCCGACAGGTGTTCGGTGCCGGGTACCTTGCGGCCGTCGGCGGTCCGCAGCTCGCGCTGTATCACCTCGCCGGCCTGCCAGTAGCCGACCGGGCGGCCGTCGTCGTCGCTCTTCGGTATCGGCCGCGCCGCCTCGCCGCCGGCGCCGACGATCCAGCCGCGGACCTCGCCCGGCTTGATGTCGTCGAAGCCCGGCTTGTCGCCGTCGCGCAGCGGCGGCGCTTCCTGGCCGTCGCTGACGAAGACGACGGCGGGCGACTCGTCCAGCGTCTTGGCGGTGCGCACCGACCAGAACACGCCCTTCGCGACCTCGCTCGAGTTGCCCCAGCGCATGCGGCCGTCGATCTGGTCGAGTGAAGCGATCAGGTCGCTGTAGTGCGCGCACACCTCGATCGGCGCCAGCAGCAGCAGCGTGCGGTACTCGGCGAAACCGGCCCAGCCGACGCGCGAGCCGCAGGGCAGTTCGCGCAGCGCGCGCTTGGCCGATTCGCGGGCGTAGGTCAGGCGGCTGACCGGCACGCCGTCCAGCTCGTAGTCCTCGACGTTCATGCTCTGCGTCAGATCGAACACGACGATGGTGTCCCAGCTGTCGCGCGGCAGGTTCACCGGCGGCAGCACGGCGGCGATCACCAGCAGCGCGAACGCGGCGAGCAGCGAGCGGGCGTCGCGCTCGCGCAGGCTGGCGAGCAGGTTGCGCAGGAAGACGCGTGTTCTCATGCGCATGTCCTCACGGCAGGTCCAGGCGCACGCCCTGCAGCGTCGTCACCACGCGCTCTCTCGGTGGCTCCGGGCCTTCGTCCTCGGCGGCCACGGCCTGCTCGATCTCGGGCGCGAGCCACAGCGCGCGTTCGAGGTTGTAGCGCGCCTCCCAGTCGTCCGGCCGCTCGCGCAGCGCGTCGCGGTAGCGTTGCTTGGCCAGCTCGACCAGCGGCAGCGCGTTGGCGATGTCGGCTTCGCCGTGCGCCAGCGCCTCGCGCAGATGCAGGTTGCCGAGGTTGTAGCGCGCGCCCTCGCGCAGGTCCGCGCGTTCGCCGGCGATCAGCGCCTTCCAGGCACGGGTGGCGGCTTCGCTGTCGGTGCCGCGGCTCAGCGCCAGCGCCTGCGCGAACTGCGCTTCCGGCAGGTCGGCGTCGACGCTGCCGGCGGCGGCGATGGCCGCATTCACGCGTTCGGCCTGCCACAGCTGCGATGTCTGCCAGCCGGCGGCGAGCCCGGTGAACAGCGCGGTGGCGCCGAAGATCAGATGGACGGTGCGTCGTTTCACAGCCAGCTCCGCAGAAGAAGGGATCGATAGACCAGCAGCAGCGCGCAGCACAGAGCGGCCAGCGAGAAGAAGAGACGGCTGTGGTCCTGCCGCGGCACGCGCTCGTCGAAGTCGAGCGGGAAGTTCTGCTGGCGGCCTACTTCGGCCACCGCCTTCGCGAGGTCTTCGGGGCTGTCCGCCTGGTACAGGCGGTAGGTCACCGGCAGCGACTGGAAGAAGCGGTGCAGCGACACTTCGGCGATCGACTCCTGCGCGTAGTAGGCGTTGCGCGCCTCAATGGCGTCCATGCCGTCGCCCTCAGCGGCCGGCGGCGGCGCGCTCGCTTCGGCGTCGAGTTCTGGCGCGTTCAGCGTGCGCAGATAGAGCCAGTGCAGCGCGATGCGGTTGGCCTGCAGGCCCTCGCGGATGCGCTTGCGCGTCGGTTCGTCGAGGTGGGCACCGCCGTCGGTCACCAGCAGGATGATGCGGCTGCCGGTGTAGGCGCGCTCGGTGAAGGTGTCGATGGCGGCGGTCAGTGCGCGGCCGACGTTGGTGTCGGACAGACCGCGCCCCAGCCCGCCGGCCGTGATGCCGGCCTGCACGACGGCGTCGTGCTGGGTGAAGGGCACGACGTTCATCGGGCCGGCGCTGAAGAACATCAGCGCGAAGCGGTCGTCCGGCCGCTGCTCGACGAATTTCGACAGCAGGTCGCGCGCCACCGCCGACTTCGGCTCGCCGCGTGAGTCCACCTGGTAGAGCAGCGAATGCGGATCGATGGTGCGCCAGTCGCTGGGCTTCATCTTGGCGTCCATACTGCGGCTGCGGTCCATCAGGATCATGATTTCGGCGCCGCGGCCGGTGCGCGTCACCGTCGTTTCGGGCGAGCCGGGGCCGGCCAGTGCGATGACGATGCCGGCGAGCGCGAGCACCGCCAGTGCCCGCCAGGCGAAACCGGCGATGCGGCCGGCGCGGTCGCGCGGCAGCCAGTCCAGCGTCGGGAACAGCAGCGTGTCGCGGCGCCGGCGCAGCAGCGGCAACGCGGCCAGCGGCAACAGCAGCAGCGCCCAGGGCTGGGCGAAGTCGATGGCGCCGAAGGTCATGCTTCGTGCCGCCTTTCGATGTCGCGCAGGCGACGGGCGAAGCTGCGCAGCGGCAGCGCATCGGCCGGGCGGCCTTCGCCGAAGAACAGTGCGGCCGACTGCGCGTAGAAGCGTTCGATGTCGGCGCGCAGCGGTGCGTACTGCGGTGCGCGCTCGAACAGGCGCGGCAGCGAGGCCGGCTGCAGGCTGCGGCCGGCGGTGCGGTCGAAGGCCCGGTGCAGTGCCTGCCAGGCTTCCGGTGCGTCGTCGCCGCGGCCGCGCAGGCCCTTCAGATCGCGCAGTGCGCGGGCGAAGGGCTGGCTGCGACCGGCACGCCAGCTGCGCCATGCCAGCCATCCGCCCCAGGCCAGCAGCGTGGCGACGCACAGGCCGCCCCACAGCGCGATCTGCTGGCGGATGGCCGTGGTGTCGACAGCCGGTGCGGCGCGGTCCGGCTGCAGCGCGTCCAGTGCGCCTTCGCCGAAGGCGTTGCGCGGTGTCAGCGGCGCCGCGCTGAAGGGCCAGGCGGCCACACCGAGCAGACCGCCGGAGGTCTGCAGGTCGAGCGCCGGCAGCGTCAGCGCGGTAAGTGCCTGCGGTGCGTTGATCAGCTGGTGCTCGATCACCAGCCAGTGCCGTCCGTCGGCGTCGCGTTCGACGCGGGTCGGCCGGCGTTCCAGCCAGACGCCGACGCGACCGGGTGCTGGCGGCTTGGTGAGCTCGACCGGCTTGCCGTCAATGGCGAGCAGCACGCGCTGCGTCAGCACATCGCCCAGGGTATGACCGAAGGCGCGCGGCTGTTCGACGCGGGCGGGCGCGCCCTGCGGCTGCGGTGCCGGTGCGGGTGCCGGGGCGGCTGCCTCCGGCGCCGGCGTGGCGATGGCGTCGGCGCCGTTCCCGGGTGTTTCGGTGGCGGCCGTTTCCTGCGGGGCAGCGTTGCCCTCGGTGCTTGCAGCCGGCGCCTCCGGCGCGGCGGCGGCGGGGGTCTGTGCGAAGGCGCCCTGTGCGAGCAGCAGACTGGCGATCAGGGACGCTCGGATCAAGGGCGTCATGCGGTGGCCTCGAAGAAGTAGTCGGACATCGCCTCGGCGTCGAAGGCGCCGTGGATGAAGAAGGGGCGCAGGTCGCGCGCGGAGAAGAAGGCATCCAGCTCGGCGCGCCGCGCCGCCACCGCGTCGCGCCACTGTGTGCGCAGCTTGGGGCGCATGAAGAGCGTGCGGCGGACACTGCTCTCGGCGTCGCGCAGCGGTGCGATGGCGTCATGCGGCGGTGGCTCGGTTTCGGCCGGATCCCACACGACCACCGGCACGACGAAGGCGTGCGACAGCAGGTCGAGTGCGGCGCCGAGCCGGTCGAGCGGCCAGTGGAAGTCGCTGACCAGGAAGACCAGCGCCTCACGGCCGATCAGCTGCTGCAGTGCGTCTTCCAGCCCCTCGATGCCGCCGGGCGCCGGTGTGCACTGGCGCAGACTGTCGGCCATCACGCTGCCCAGGCCGCGGCTCAGCGTGGCCGGTACGCACAGGTCGGCGCGCTCGCGCTGGTCGAAAGCCAGCATGCCCAGCGCATCGCCGACGCGGAAGGCGCTGCGCGCCAGCGATTCGACGAAGTCGGCGGCGACGTCGATCTTGCGTCGGCGGGCGCCGAAGCCCATCGAGGCGGACACATCCACCAGCAGTTGCACGGTGACGCCGACGCGCTGGCGATTGACGCGCACCAGCCAGTCGCCGGTGGTGCTGCGCACGCTGGCGCGTAGATCCAGCCGGCGCGGGTCGGGCCGGTCGTACAGACTCATGTGCGACACGAACTCCTGACCGGCGCCCAGGCTGCTGCCCGGGTGCGAACCGGGGCGCTGACCGGCGGCGCGCTGTGGCAAGCGGTAGTGGAATTCGTGCAGCTCGTCGGCGGCACTCATCGCGGCGTGGCGACCTTCTCGATGATCTGCGCCACCAGCGCGTCGGCGATCTGCGCGCGGCGCATTTCATAGACCGGTGTGAAGAACACGCGGTGGCCCAGCGTCGACGGCAGGATGGCCTGCACGTCGTCCGGTACCAGGTGGGTGCGGCCGTCCATCCAGGCGACCACGCGCGCGGCGCGCAGCATGGCGCTCATGCCGCGCGGGCTGGCGCCGGCGAGGATGAGTTTCTTCATGTCGACGCCGTCGATGCGCACGTCGAAGGCGGCCGGGTTCTGGCTCGCGTCCCACAGGTCCATCACATAGCGTTCGAGCGCTTCACTCGCCACCACGCTGCGCTGGATCGCGGCGGCCATGCTGTTCAGCGACTGCCAGTCGAGGATGCCCGGCGCGACCTGGTCGATCAGCGCGTCGACGTCGTGGAAGGCGGTGTCGAACACCAGCGCGCGGCGCACCGCCGGATCGCGCGGCGTCTCCATGCGCAGTTCGAACATGAAGCGGTCGCGCGCAGCCGACGCGAGTTCGAAGGTTTCCTCCTTCTCGACCTTGTTGCGGTCGGCGAACACCGTCATGTGCGGGAAGCTGTACTCGCGGTTGAAGGCCGACACCGTGCGCTCGGCCATTGCGCGCAGCAGCAGAGACTGCACCTGCGGGCGGGCGCGGTTGATCTCGTTGAAGAAGAAGGTGGTGAGGCGTTCGCCGTGGCGCAGCAGCGGACCGGGTTCGATGCGCGGCTTGCCGTCGGCATCGACATAGGTGTGATAGACGAGGTCGTTCGGCATCAGGTCGACGGTGCCTTCGACGCGCTCGAAGTCGCCGCCGATGGCGCGGGCGAAGGCACGCAGCACCGTGGTCTTGCCGACGCCGACGTCACCTTCGAGCAGCACGTGGCCGCGCGCAAACAGCGCCACGTTGATCAGCCGCACCACGCTGTCCTGGCCGATCACGGCCTTGCGTACTTCGGTTTCGACGCGCAGCGCGGCGTCGCGCCAGTCCTGCAGATGTTCTTCCCTGTTCATGCTGTCTCCCGGATGCGGAATCGATAGTGGAGGCGGGGGCGCTGATCGTGCACCGACTGCGGCGCAGTCTAGGCAGGAGGCGACGGGCAAGTTGCCCTGTGTGCGAGGACGAGGCTCAGCCGGCGCTGCGGGTCTGCGTGTCGGGTGCGCTCAGCTGCGCGATCAGCCGGGCGTTGGCCCAGCCGAACAGGCAGCCGATCAGCAGCGCCAGCGGCAGCGCGACGATGACGTTGTCGGCACGCAGTGCGGTGAGCACCGTGGCGTCGAAGCGACCGGGCACGTCGAGATAGGCCCAGTTCGCGGCGAAGCCGTAGACGCAGACCGGCAGCACGGCCAGCCGCGGCCAGCCGGAGGCCAGGCTCATGACACCGACCGCGGCACCGACCACCAGCGGTACCCACACGGTGCCGGGCAGCGCGGTCGGGTTGAACAGGATGGCCAGCGCCGCCAGCCAGCCGGCGAACACGCCGAACACCGCGTGCGCCAGCACCGCCGCCAGTGCGGCTGGCGGCCGGTCGCCGCCGCCGAGATGGAAGAAGCAGGCCCAGGCGATCACCATCGGCCACATCGGCAGCGGGAAGGTCTGCATCGTGAAGGTCATCGTCACCGCCAGAATGACGTTGGCGCAGACCAGGGCGGAGAAGGGCTTCAGTGCGTGCATGGCGGTGTCCTTTCGAGGCGTGGGCGTGCAGCCGCCCCTGCGGCCCCGGTGGGGCTGCATGCGTGCGGGCGGCGAGGAGGGGAGCGGCCGCAGCCGCGGCGTCAGGTGCGGCCCTGCTGCACCAGTTCGGCGTATTCGTCCGGCGTGATCAGGCCCTGCGCAGTCGCGACCTGGCTGTCGTGCGCGGGCAGCACGTCCTGCAGGCCGTCGATGCGTTTCCAGGTCGCAGGCGGCGTTTCGCAGCCCGGCTGCGGCACGTGCGGCGCACCGGCAACGCGCTGGTAGCGGTGGATGTAACGCGGGCAGTTGATGAAGATTTCCGCCAGCTTCACGCGCACGACGAATTCCGCGCCGTGGAAGGCGGGCAGGCCTTCATGCAGCAGCGGATCGTCGCGGCTCACCGTGGCGTCGCCGTGCACGCGCACGCGGTGCGGTGTTTCGAAGTCGATGAACAGCATCCCCACCTTCGGGTTGGCGCCGATATTGCCCATCGACAGGAACATGCCGTTGCCGTCGAAGCTCGGGAACGCCAGCGTCGTGCCATCGACCACCCTGACGAAGCCAGGACTGCCGCCCTTGTGCGACACCGTCGGGTAGCCGCGGTGGTCGACCGTGGTGAGAAAGAAGAAGTCGCGCGACTCGATGAAGCCCTGGTGTTCGGGCTGGATGTCCGGATGCACGATGAACTGCTGCACGCGGTCGGCCAGCGGCCGCATGTCGAACTCTTCCTGCAGCGCGCGGTGCTGCGCGCCGTAGAGCGTGGCCATGTCTCCTCCTGAATCAAGAAAGCTGTCCGATGAACGGACAAACCGGTTGTTCGAGGTTATGTTGTGTGAGGCCGATGCTAGTGTTCGCATCTGCAGGCGGCAATAAGCCGGGCCTACATAGGTGTCCGCATATCGGACACTGTTTTTGCGGATGAACAGACAGGGGGCGGACGGCCGGATGAACGGACGAGCTTCAGCGCAGCGCGGCGAGGCGGACGAGGCGCCGGCAGGCAGCCTGCACCGCGCGCGGCTGCTGGTGACGACGATCGCGCGCGGCTCCCGCCGCGGCAGCCTGCTGACCGAACTGGTCGCGCGTACCGGCCTGCCGCGGCCGACCATACACCGCGTGCTCGACATGCTGATCGACATGGGCTGGGTCGAGCGCGACCCGCTTACGCTGCGCTTCAACCTCGGCCGCGATCTGGCCGCGCTCGGCTATTCGGCGATCAGCCGCCAGCCGGTCGAACGCGCCGCGGCGACCGAACTAAGCGCGCTGGCCGAGGAACTGGACCAGGTGGTGTTCCTGAACATCCGCAGCGGTCTCGACAGCGTGTGCATCGGCCGCTATGACACGCGCTCGCAGATACAGGTCGGGCGCGGCGACGTCGGCCTGCGTACCGCCTTCGGCATCACGCAGAGCTGCATCGCGATGATGTCGCGGCTGCCGGCGGACGAGGTGTGGGAGGTGATGCGCATCAATCTGTCGCGCTTCCACCGCGTGGAGCGCTACGACGAAATCCGCCATCGCGCGGCCATCGAATTCGCGCTGGCCAACGGCTACTGCTGTTTCGACGGCATGGTGCTGGACCGCAGCACCAGCGGCATGGGTGTGCCGATCTGCGATGCCGGCGGCTACCCGGTGGCGGGCATCGGCACCACTTTCATCAGCGCCTGGCTGGACGAGGCCGGTCGCGCCGCCTGCCGCGCGCGGCTGGAAGCGGCGGCGGCGCGCATCGCGCAGCGCCTGTTCGCGCTGCCCGAGGGCGAGGGCTGATCGACAGGTCGCCGCTCAGCGGGTGATGAAATGCACCGCCGTCAGCAGCGTGCCGACGAACAGCGCGGCGCCGAGCACGGCACCGGCGATCAGATGCAGCGGCTTCAGCGTCACCGTGTCGACGTCGTGCCGGCTGCGCTTGCGCACGCCGAAGAAGCTCCAGAACACGGTGGTGGCGATGCGCAGCACGGACGGGGCGTGAGATGAGGACATGACGGATCTCCAGCAGCGATGAAGGCGTGCGCGCGGGCGCACCGTGTCGTCACACTAGAGACCGTCGCGCGCACGGAACAGATCCAGTCACGCCGAAACAGGACCGGCACAGCGGGCGGCGACCGGTGCCGCGGGCAAGATGCCCGCGCGCCAGCCGGCTAGAATCGGTGCGATGAAGCGCGGCACCAACCTGAAACTGACGCTGATGCTGCGCATCACGCTGCTCGCCGTGGCCATCGGCGTGCTCGCGTCGGCCGGCCTGATCTGGCGCACGACGACACGGCTGCAGGCCGAGGCGGTGCGCAACGCCGACCTGGTGTCGCGGCTGATCACCGACCAGATGTCGCGCCAGCTGAGCGGGCTCGAACTGAATATCGGCAAGCCCGACCTCGCGCGCTTCGCCGAATTTTCCGAAGTGACCCGGCTGTGCGTGCAGTACTTCGACCTCGAAGGCACGCTGTCGGCCAACAGCTGCCAGCAGGCGCCGCCACCACAGGCGGAAGCCGAGGCGCCGGCGTGGTTCCGCGAACTGATCCGCTACACGCTGAACCGGCGCATCGATCGGGGCGCCGAGTCGGCCACCGACAGCGGCGAATCGCCGGGCGTGAAGGTGGGGCGGCGCGTGCTCTGGTACCAGCCCTACGGGGTCGGCCTCGACGTCGGGCGCGCACCGGGCCTGAAGATGGGCGAGGTGCTGATACGCGTCGATGCCGACCGCGAAAGCGCCGCCGTGTGGAACGAGATCACGCGCCTGCTGATGTGGGCGGTGCTGGCGCTGCTGGCGTTCAACGTGCTGATCTACTTCAGCATCAGCCGCGCGCTGCGTCCGGCGGCGGCGGTGCTGGACGGCCTCGGCAAGCTCGAACGCGGCGATCTGGATGCGCGTCTGCCGGCCTTCGAACTGATCGAATTCGACCGCATCGGCTCGGTGTTCAACGCGATGGCCGGTAATCTGAAACAGAAGACGCGGGAGCAGCAGCGCCTGGCGCAGATGCTGCTCACCGTGCAGGAAGGCGAGCGCCGGCGGCTGGCGCGCGAACTGCACGACGAGTTCGGGCAGAGCCTGGCGTCGATCAGCGCCGAGGCGGCTTGCGTCGTGAACGAGGCGGGGCGGTCGCCACCGCAGCCGGACGCGCTGCGCGCGAGCGGCCAGACGGTGCTGCGCACGGTCAGCGGCATGATGGAATCGCTGCACGGCATCCTCCGCCAGCTGCGGCCGGTCGGGCTGGACGAGTACGGGCTGATCGCCGGCCTCGACAAGCTGGTGCGCATGTGGGACGCCCAGGCACGCGGCCGCTGCAGCTACCGCCTGGAGGTCAGCGGCGACTTCGCCGACGTGCCGGACGACATCGCGATCAATCTCTACCGCATCGTGCAGGAGTGTCTGACCAATGCGGCCAAACACTCGGGCGCGACGACGGTCGACGTGCAACTGGAGCGGCGCACCGCGAGTGACGACATCCGGCTGCGCGTCAGCGACGACGGCGTCGTGCGCGGGCCTGACCTGCCGACGCCACGTGGCAAGTCCGGCGGCTTCGGCCTGATCGGCGTAAAGGAAAGGGTGATCGCGCTCGGCGGCCGCGTGCAGCTGTCGGCGCGTGAACCGCAGGGACTGGCGGTCGATATCGTCGTGCCCTGGCAACTGACGGACGGAGGAACACCGGCATGACCGATACACCGATCAGCGTGCTGCTGGTCGACGACCACGCGGTGGTGCGCGAGGGCTACCGGCGCCTGATCGAGCGGCATCCGCCGCTGACCATCGCAGCCGAAGCCGGCTCCGGCGAAGAGGCCTACCGGCGCTACGTCGAACTGGCGCCGGACGTGGTGGTGATGGACATCACGCTGCCGGGTGCGAGCGGCATCCAGACGCTGCAGCACATCCTGCAGCGCGACCGCGACGCCCGCGTGCTCATCTTCACCATGCACCGTGACGCCACCTTCGTCGAGAAGGCGCTGGAATCGGGCGCGCTCGGCTATGTCACCAAGAGTTCGTCGCCGGACCTGCTGGTCGAGGCCATCTGCGCGGTGTATCACCGGCGGCAGACGTTGAGCCCGGACGTGCAGACCGAACTGGCCGCACTGCGCCGCGCCGGCAGCGCCGCGAAAAATCCGCTGGCCGCGCTGAGCGCCCGCGAATTCGAAATCCTGCGCATGCTGGTCGCCGCGAAGTCGCGTGAGGACATCGCCGACACGCTGCACATCAGCGTGAAGACGGTGTTCAACATCCACTACCAGATCAAGTCCAAGCTCGGCGTGTCGACCGACATCGAACTGATGCACGCGGCGCGGCAGCTCGGCTTGATTGACTGAGTTTGTGGGAGCGACCTCTGGTCGCGATGCGGCGATTGCGTACCGCCGGCTTCGATACAGGCCACAATCGCGAGCAAGCTCGCTCCCGCGAAAGCCGCTACTTCCTGCGCGCCGCCGCCTTCCGTGGCTTCAGCAGTGGCGCGAGGTAGTGCCCGGTGTATGAGCGCTCTTCCGCCGCGACCTGCTCCGGCGTGCCGGTGACAATGATTTCGCCGCCGCCGGCGCCGCCTTCCGGTCCGAGATCGATGATCCAGTCGGCGGTCTTGATCACGTCGAGGTTGTGCTCGATCACGACGATGGTGTTGCCCGCGTCGCGCAGCCGGTAGAGCACGCCGAGCAGCATGTCCACGTCGTGGAAGTGCAGGCCGGTGGTGGGTTCGTCGAGGATGTAGAGCGTGCGGCCGGTGTCGCGCTTGCTCAGTTCCAGCGCCAGCTTCACCCGCTGCGCTTCGCCGCCGGACAGCGTGGTCGCGCTCTGGCCCAGGCCGATGTAGCCCAGACCCACCTCGACCAGCGTTTCCAGCTTGCGCGCGACCGTGGGCACCGCGTCGAAGAAGCCGCGTGCCTCGTTCACCGTCATGCTGAGCACGTCGTGGATGGTCTTGCCCTTGTAGCGGATGTCCAGCGTTTCGCGGTTGTAGCGCTTTCCGTTGCACACGTCGCAGGGCACGAACACGTCGGGCAGGAAGTGCATTTCGACGCGCACCAGGCCGTCGCCCTGGCAGGCCTCGCAGCGGCCGCCCTTCACGTTGAACGAGAAGCGGCCGGGGCCGTAGCCGCGCGAGCGCGCTTCTGGCGTGCCGGCGAACAGTTCGCGGATCGGCGTCAGCAGGCCGGTGTAGGTGGCCGGGTTGGAGCGCGGCGTGCGGCCGATCGGCGACTGATCGACATTGATCACCTTGTCGAACTGCTCCAGTCCTTCGATGGCGTCGTGCGCCGCCGGCAGCGCGGCCGAGCCGTACAGGTGATGGGCGGCTGCGGTGTACAGCGTGTCGTTGATCAGCGTGGACTTGCCGGAGCCGGACACGCCGGTCACGCAGGTGATCAGTCCGAGCGGGATCGACGCATCCGCGCCGCGCAGATTGTTGCCGCGCGCACCGCGCACGTGCAGCCAGGCGTCCGACGGCCTGGTGCGCTTCTTCGGCACCTCGATCTGCTTGCGGCCGGACAGGTAGGCACCGGTCAGACTGGCCTCCGCCGCCTCGATGTCGGCCGGCGTGCCCTGCGCGATCACCTCGCCGCCGTGCTGGCCGGCGCCCGGGCCCATGTCGACCACATGGTCGGCCATTTCGATCGCTTCCTGATCGTGCTCGACCACGACCACCGTGTTGCCGAGGTCGCGCAGCTTGTTCAGCGTGCCGAGCAGGCGCGCGTTGTCGCGCTGGTGCAGGCCGATCGACGGCTCGTCCAGCACGTACATGACGCCGGTCAGGCCGGAGCCGATCTGGCTGGCCAGCCGGATGCGCTGCGCCTCGCCGCCGGACAGCGTTTCGGCCGAGCGGTCCAGGCTCAGGTAATCGAGACCGACGTCGATCAGGAAGCCGAGGCGGGCGGCGATCTCGCGCATGATGCGGGCGGCGATCGCGGCGCGCGCGCCATCCAGTTCCAGCCCTTCGAACACCTGCTGACAGGCGCGCAGCGGCAGTGAGGCGAGCTGCGGCAGCGTGTGGTCGCCGACCTTCACGTGGCGCGCGTCCGAGCGCAGCCGCGTGCCCTGGCAGTCCGGGCACACCTTGGTGTTGCGGTACTTGCCCAGTTCCTCGCGCACGACGACCGAATCGGTTTCGCGGTAACGCCGCTCCAGGTTCGGCACCACGCCCTCGAAGGTGTGCTCGCGCACCGTGGTGCGGCCGGATTCCGACAGGTAGCGGAAGGGGATGCGGTCACGCCCGGAACCGCTGAGCACGATGTCCTGCAGCTTCGCGTCGAGCTGCTCCCACGGCGTATCGACGTCGAACTTGTAGAAGGTGGCGAGGCTGGACAGCAGCTGGAAATAGAACTGGTTGCGCCGGTCCCAGCCGCGGATCGCGCCGGAGGCGAGCGACAGGTGCGGGTGGGCGACGATGCGCGCCGGGTCGAAGAAGGTGACCATGCCCAGGCCGTCGCAACTGGTGCAGGCGCCGGCCGGGTTATTGAACGAAAACAGCCGCGGCTCCAGCTCGGCCACGCTGTGGCCGCACACCGGGCAGGCGAAGCGGGCGGAAAAGAGCTGTTCGGCGCCGCTGTCCATGTCCAGCGCGATGGCGCGGCCTTCCGCCTGCTGCAGCGCGGTCTCGATCGATTCCGCCAGCCGCTGGCGGGCGTCGGCGCGTACCTTCAGGCGGTCGACGACGACGTCGATCGAGTGCTTGATGTTCTTGTCCAGCTTGGGCAGCTTGTCGATGTCCATCAGCGCGCCGTCCAGCCGCACGCGCACGAAGCCGCGCGAGCGCAGGTCGGAAATGAGCTCGACCTGTTCGCCCTTGCGCTCGCTCACGACCGGCGCAAGGATGGCCACCTTGCTCTCTTCCGGCATCGCCAGCACCGCGTCGACCATCTGCGACACGCTCTGCGCGGCCAGCGGTGCGCCGTGTTCCGGGCAGTGCGGCGTGCCCACGCGGGCGAACAGCAGGCGCAGGTAGTCGTGGATTTCGGTCACCGTGCCGACGGTGGAGCGCGGGTTGTGGCTGGTCGCCTTCTGTTCGATCGAGATCGCCGGCGACAGGCCCTCGATCAGGTCCACGTCCGGCTTTTCCATCAGCTGCAGGAACTGGCGCGCGTAGGCCGACAGCGACTCGACGTAGCGGCGCTGGCCCTCGGCGTACAGCGTGTCGAAGGCGAGCGAGCTCTTGCCCGAGCCGGACAGCCCGGTGATCACCGTCAGGCGGTCGCGCGGAATGTCGATGTTGATGTTCTTCAGATTGTGGGTGCGCGCACCGCGTATGCGTATCCAGTCCATGGTCCGGCCGGGGGCAGGGCAAACCGGGTATGAGACCCCATTTCCCGTCGAATTGCGAGCGGCTGCACAGGTCGGGCTGCACGCACTTGCGTCGCGCATGCGTATTGATTAGCGTGCCGCTCGCCGTCTCCCTCCAACAACGATGACAACAGACATGCAGATCCTGACCGTTGCGCCCTATCCGCGCGAGAACACGCTGTTCCGAATTCACGCCGTGCTGTCCGCAGTGCTGTGGGTGCTCATCGTGGTCGCCACCTTCGGCCTGGTGCTGGTCTACCTGCTGTTCGGCGGACTGTTCTACCTGTTCGGCTTTTCCTGGTTCATCACCCACCTGAAGGGCAACGGAGCGCGCATCGGACCGGACCAGTTTCCGGACCTGCACGCGCGCATCGTCAGCGCCTGCGACCGGCTAGGCATACGCGAACTGCCCGAGTGCTACCTGATCCAGTCCGACGGCATCCTGAACGCGCTGGCGGCCAAATTCCTGGGTCGCCACTACGTCGTGCTGTTCTCGCCCATCGTCGATGCGCTGGAGGAGCGTCCGGATTCACTGGATTTCTACATCGGACACGAACTGGCGCACATCCACCGCAAGCACACCGGCCTGCTGCGTTCGGTCTTTCTCTGGCCGTCCGCCTTCCTGCCTTTGATCGGTGCCGCCTACCGCCGCGCCCAGGAATACACCTGCGACCGTTATGGTCTTGCGCTGTGCCCGAAGCCGGAGGATGCCGAACGCGCGCTGGCGGTCGTGGTGGGTGGATCGCGCCGGTGGATGACGCTGAACAGCGACACCTTCATCGGTCAGAGCGCCGAAAGCGGCGGCTTCTGGATGTCGTTCAACGAGCTGACCTCGGACTACCCCTGGCTGTCCAAGCGCATGCTGGCGCTGCGCGCGCTGTCGTCCGGCCGCGAACTGCGGGTGCCGCGACGCAGCCTGCGCGCCAAGCTGCTGGCGCTGTTCGTGCCGCGCTTTCCCGGGATTGGCGGCGGCGGCGGCCTGATCATGCTGGTCGCGCTCGTCGGCGTGATGGCGGCCATCGCCATTCCGCAGTACGAGGACTACGTGAAGCGCGCCCGCCTGGCGCAGGTCGATGCGGCCGCCGGCACGCTGCTGCAGCACCTGCAGACCGAGGCGGCCACGCTGGAACAGGCGAACACCCTGTTGTCCGCGCTCGACCGCGTGCCGGCGGTACAGGCGCTGCAGGCGGTGGCAAGCGTGGACATGCGCGAGGGCGGTACGGTGATCGTGACGCCGCTGGGCCGGCCCGGCGGCCAGGACGACGCGCTGGCCTTCGTGCCCTCGCTGGATGACGTCAGCGGCGCGGTCCAGTGGCAGTGCCAGACCGAGCGACCTGAGCCCCGCCGGCCGTCCTGGTGCCGCTGAAACCGGGCGGCGGTGACGGAGAGGCCGTGGCAGTGGCCGCGGCTTTGCTAGAATTCGGCGGTTCCTTCGCCGTCCCGCCATGACTTCCCCTATTTCAGACCGCATGACCCGCACCGAATGGCGTGCGGGCGTGGCGCTCGCATTCATTCTCGCCTTGCGCATGCTCGGCCTGTTCCTCGTGCTGCCGGTGTTTTCGGTGTTCGCGCGGACGCTGCCCGGCGGCGACAACATCTTCATGGCCGGGCTGGCCTTCGGCGTGTTCGGTCTCGCCCAGGCCTTCATGCAGATTCCGTTCGGCATCGCCTCCGACCGCTTCGGTCGCAAGCCGGTCATCGTCGTCGGTCTGCTGCTGTACGCGGCGGGCAGCCTGATGGCGATGTGGGCGCCGGACATCCACTGGATGATCGCGGCGCGCATCCTGCAGGGTACCGGCGCCATTTCCGCCGCGGTGACCGCGCTTGCCGCCGATCTGGTGCGCGACCAGCACCGCACCAAGGTGATGGCGATGATCGGTTCGACCATCGGCCTCGTGTTCGCCGGTTCGCTGGTGCTGTCGCCGGCGATGTATGGCTGGGTGGGCATGGACGGCATGTTCCTGTTCATCGCCGTACTGGCGCTCACCGCGATTCCGGTGCTGCTCAAGGTGGTGCCCGACCCGGACCACGCGCCGGTGGTGCAGCCGACACCGTTTGCGCGGGTGATTGCCGACCGTCAGCTGATGCGCCTCAACTTCGGCATGTTCACCGTGCACATGGTGCAGATGGCCATGTTCCTGATGGTGCCGCTGGCGCTGGTCGAGGTGATGGGCGTGCCGGTGGCCGAACACTGGACGCTCTATCTGCCCATCGTGCTGGCCAGTTTCGTCGTCATGGTGCCGGCCATCGTCTGGGCGGAAAAGCGTGCGCGCGTGAAGTCGGTGTTCCTGGCGTCCATCGTCACGCTGATCGCCTCGCAGTTCATTTTCCTGGCGCAGGTCGACCTGATGTGGGTGCTGGTCGGCGGGCTGTTCGTGTTCTTCATCGCCTTCAACCTGCTGGAGGCGCTGCTGCCCTCGCTGGTGTCGCGCATCGCGCCGCCGGCGGCCAAGGGTGCGGCGCTTGGCGTGTTCAATACCGCGCAGTCCATCGGTGCCGCCACCGGCAGTGCCATCGGCGGCGCGATTGCGCTGCGTTTCGGTGCCGCCGGCGTGTTCGGCTTCTGCGTCGTGCTGGCCGTCGCCTGGTGGCTGTGGGCGCGCAGCATGCAAGCGCCGCCGGTGGTTGCACTGCGCGAGTACGCGATCGGCGATCATGTCGACATCGAGTGGCTGCGCGAGCGGCTGCTCGAACTGCCGGGTGTAAGAGAAGCCAGCGTCGAACGGGAACGCCGCATGGCGTATCTGAAGGTGAATCTGGAACTGTGGGACGAAGAGGGCGTACGCCGGCTGCTTGATGCGCCGGTCGTTGCCTGAAATTCATATGGAATAATGGCGCAGCGCCCGTCCGGTGCGCAGCGTCGCTGTCAGAAACGAAATACACGAATCTCGCGGGAGGAAAATCATGGCTTCAGTAAACAAGGTCATCATCGTCGGCAACCTGGGCCGCGATCCGGAAACCCGCTACGCGCCGAACGGCGACGCGATCTGCAACATCACGGTGGCGACCACCGACAGCTGGAAGGACAAGGCTACCGGCGAGAAGAAGGAACAGACGGAATGGCACCGCGTGTCCTTCTACGGCCGCCTGGCCGAGATCGCCGGCCAGTACCTGCGCAAGGGCTCGGCCGTCTATGTCGAGGGCAGCCTGCGCACCCGCAAGTGGCAGGACAAGGAAGGTCAGGACCGCTACACCACCGAAATCCGCGCCGAGCAGATGCAGATGCTGGGCAGCCGTCAGGGTTCGGGCGGCGGCGGTGGCGGTGAAAGCTACGGCGGTGGTGGCGGTGGTGGTTACAGCGGCGGCGACGATTTCGATCAGGCACCGCGCCAGTCCGCGCCGCGTCAGGCGCCCAGCCGTCCGGCTCCGGCGCCGCAGTCGGCACCGCCGTCCTCGTCCGGTGGCTTCGGCGGCATGGACGACGACATCCCGTTCTGACGCGAACGGTCAGTCCGGACAGAAAACGGCGCGCCTGCGGGTGCGCCGTTTTTTTTTCAGCGCGGCGTCGCCCGCCCGGGCCGCGCGGCGACGAAGGCGCCCGCCGACACGCAGATCAGGCCGACGACCAGCCAGCCGGACAGCGGCTCGTCCAGCAGCGGTGCGGCGGCGACGCCGGCCAGCACCGGCACCAGCGCCACCAGCGCGCCGGTGCGTTCGGCACCCAGTTCATGCACCGCCTTCAGGAACAGCATCATCGCCACGATGGTGACGCCGGCGCCTTGGTATAGGCCCTGCAGCACCAGCATGCCGGTCGGCACCTGGTCGAGCGCCTTGGGCAGCCAAAGCAGATAGACCGGCAGGTAGAGCGCGGTCGAACCGAGCGCGACGAAGCGGGTGAGCGTCCACGCGTCGTGTTTCCACTTCTTTGCCAGCACGCTGTACAGCGCCCAGGCGGCCGAGCCGCCGAGCAGCAGCAGGTCGCCGAGCAGCATGTCGTGCGTCCACGGGTGACCGCCTGCCGTGTAATGCACGGCGACGCTGGCGATGCCCAACGCGATGCCGGCGAGGCCGACCATGCGGGCGGCGCCGGGCCGCGATCCGAGCAGCCACCATGCGGCCGCGGCGACCAGGAAGGGCTGCATGCCCGGCAGCAGGATGGCGCCGTGCGCGGCCGGCGCGTACTTGAAGGCGGCGAACACGAACAGACCGTAGATGAGGCCGCCGAGCAGGGTCAGTGTCCACAGCCGTGCGTTGCGCCAGGCGCCGCGCGGCAGACTGCCGGCAAAGGGCAGCAGCAACAGCGCGGCGGTGCCCAGGCGCAGCGCCAGCGTGTCCCACGCGGTCAGCGGGCTCTTGCCGCCATAGCGGGATACCAGGATGAAGCCGGTCCAGATGGCGACGGTACCGGCGGCGGCGAGATAGCCGGTGGTGCGCGGGGACGGGGCGAAGCGGGGCATTGCGAAGTCAATCGATGCGACGGGGCCTCAGTGTAGAGCGTGTCGTGGTCCGCCTTCCTGCTGTGTTGCCGGCTGTTCCGGTCGGCACGGCGGCACAGTCAAGGCGCGCCCGCCTGATCCTGCTCAAGACGGCCGACCGGCCGGCGGCTAGATTCAAAGGGGATTCGCCCCGGGCATTTCAGGAGACATCATGGAAAAGCGCTACATCGCCTTCATCATCAAGAACAGGGAACCGCTGTTGCTGCAGCGGAAGGACACCGTCAGCCATGCCTGCCGGCTGATGCACGAGAAGGGGACGGGGGCGGTACTGGTGGTCGACGACAAGCAGAAGCTGGTCGGCATCTTCACCGGCCGCGACGCGGTACGCATGCTGGCCGAGGGGCATCACGCGCCGGCCATGACGCTGGCCGAGGCGATGACGCCGGAGCCGCACACGATCGCGCCGGACCAGACCTCGATCGATGCGCTGCGCGAAATGAACGATCGCGGCTTCCGCCATCTGCCGGTGGTCGACAACGGGGTGATCGTCGGCATCGTGTCGCGCGGCGACTTCAAGGGCGCCGAACTGGAACGGCTGGGCGACGAAACCAGCCTGTGGGAAAGGATCTGTTGATGCGGGATCTGCTGAGTCGGGATCCGCTGACTCAGCGGCGATCGGCGCGCGCGCTGCGGTACTGCTGCCGCCAGTCGCGCGACGAGGCCAGCCACCACATGCGGTCGAAGGCCAGCGACAGCGTCGGCAGCAGGTCGGCGAAGTAGTGTTCGGCCGCGCTCGGGCCGTCGGCCGCGTCGGGCAGGCCGTCGGCGTGGTCGATGTCGAGCGCCGCCAGACGTTCGGCCAGCGCCGGGTGGGTGTCGAAGGCGGCGGTGTCGGCGCGTACGCCGAGCAGATGGTCCAGATCGGCCAGCGCGTCGTCGCGCACGAAGCCCACCTGCATGCCGAGGCCCATTTCGCGGAAGGGGCGGATGCGCGGCCGGCGGTTGCTGCGCGCCTGTTCCATCACCTTGGTCCAGTAGTTCTCGGTCAGGAAGCGGTCCTTCATCGCCAGATCGATCAGGGCGCCGGCCAGCGCCGGCGCGCCGACCGCGCGGGCAGCGAGTGCGTCGGCCTCGAATTCGTCCAGTCGCGACAACTGTACGGACTGTTCGAGATCGGTCCGTGCGGTGCGCGCGAACACACGGCGGGCGGCGCGCGCCAGCGCGCCGTCGTCCTCGTCGATGCGGTCGAAACAGCGCAGCCACCAGGTGCGCAGATGGGCGGCCCAGGCGCCGCGGCGGCCGCGCTGCGCCGACAGGTGAGCCAGTTCGTGCGCCAGCACCGCCGACAGTTGCTGCGGCGTCAGGCAGTGGGCCAGGGGTATGCCCAGCAGCAGCGTCGTGCGCATCGGGCCGAACAGACCGAAAGCCGGGCGACACACGACGGCCGCGTTCACCTCCGGCGTGGCCAGCACGCGATCGATGCGGCGTGCGCCGAGCCGCGCACACAGGCGGTCGATGCGCCGGCGGAAGCCGGGCGCCAGCGCGTCCGGCAGCACGATGCCCGCGCAGTCCGGCGTCGGTACCCAGAGCCAGCGCGAAAGTCGCACGCCGACCCCGGCGACCGCCAGCAGCGTGGCCAGCGCCACGGCAGCCGCCCCGGTCGAGGCGCCATCCAGCGCATGCAGCAGCATCAGCCCGGACAGCAGGCTGCCGGCCAGCGCTGCGGTCAGCAGCCCGATGCATAGGGTGGCGCGCAGCGTGAGCAGGCGGCGAAGCTGGCGTTGTCGGCTGTGCGCATTCACGATGGCGGCTCCGGGCAGGGCAAACGCGAGGGGACTGGGCCGACTTATACGCAGCGCGCCAGCGCTGCGGCAATCAGCCGAATACCTGAGCCCGATCAGGCAATTTCCCCGTTCGAAACAACGATGTGGCGTCTGCTCGCGCCGATTTGTATCAGCGTGATGCGTTGGGCATGTCGGCGCGCGGCGTCGGCATAGACTGGAACGATCATCTTCTTCGGCCCCAGTTTCACCATGGCGCTTCCCCTGTTCAAGCCCGATTCCCCGCTCGCCGAGTTCGAACTGCTTGAACTGCTGGACCGCAGCAACCGGCAGGCGCGCGAACGTCTGCGGCGCTTCGGCACGGTGTGGCCCTTCGGCAGCTACGTCTGTCCGGCCGGTTTTGTCCATCCGCTGGAGTCCGATCCTGCAAACTACGCGCTGCCGCACTACATGCAGTACGAAATACTGCACGACAGGCTGGTGGCGATGGCGTGGAAGGACAGGCTGATCGCCTACACGCTGGTGGCGCAGATCGGTCTGCCGCCGGAGTTCGATGCGGCGCGCACGCCGTCGATCCGGGTTCATTTCGAATCGCCCGAAATGTCCGTCTATATGTACACGCCCTTCCTGCAGGCGCCCTGTCGCGCACATCCGCCGACCGTCGCCGACTTCCAGCGCACCCGCTTTCTCGAATCCTTCGTGACGCCGGCCGGCGCCAACGTGTTCGAGGTCCGGCAACGCTGAAACCGCCAGCGGCGCCTACAATCGCCGCATGCCCAGATTCCAGTTGCTCATTTCGGCGATCGAGTTCGCCGCCACGCTCGCCTTTGCCGTGTCCGGCATGATCGAAGCGGCGCGCCGCCGCATGGACGTGGTCGGCGTGTTCGCCGTGGCCTTCATCACCGCCTTCGGCGGCGGCACCGTACGCGACGTGCTGCTCGACCGCCGGCCCTTCTTCTGGGTCGAGCACCAGGGCTATGTGTGGCTCATCTTCGTGCTCACCCTGGTGGCGGCGCCCTGGCTGCACAAGCACCGCGAAATCGTCACCGAGCGCGCGATGCTGATTCCCGACGCGCTGGGTCTCGGTCTGTTTTCGGTCACCGGCGTCAGCCTGGCGCACCAGATGGGCATGCCGCTCTTCGTGTCGGTCATGATGGGCGTCGTCACCGGCGTGCTCGGCGGCGTCATGCGCGACGTCATCTGCAACGAGGTGCCGAACGTGTTCCACGACCACCGGCCCTATGCCCTGTGCGCCTTCGTCGGTGCCTGGCTCTACCTCGGCATGGACGCGCTGGCGGTGACACCGCTGCTGTCGCTGGCCGTCTCGGTCGCGCTGATCGCCGGCCTGCGGCTGCTGGCGGTGATGACCGGCTGGTCGGTACCGCGCTGGCCGCGCGACGAAAGCTGAGCACACCGTGTAGCGTCAATCTGTAGACACATCCGAAGTGTCAGCATAAAGTGACACTATCGGATGTGCCATCGATCTTCCATGGCGCCCGACTTCCGCGCGAGGTGCGCCATGTCGCAAGCCTTCCCGTTTTCGGCCATCGTCGGCCAGGACGAAATGAAGCAGGCCATCCTGCTGTCGGCGGTCGATCCGTCCATCGGCGGTGTGCTCGTGTTCGGCGACCGCGGCACCGGCAAGTCGACGGCCGTGCGCGCACTGGCGGCACTGCTGCCGAAGATGCGCGCGGTCGAGGGCTGCGCCTACCAGTGCGACCCGGACGAGGTGGCTTCGGTCTGCCCGGTCTGTTCCGCCGCCGCCGCATCGCGACGCGCGCGGCTGGTGCCGGTGCCGGTGGTCGATCTGCCGCTCGGCGCCACCGAGGACCGCGTGGTCGGCGCTCTCGATCTCGAACGCGCGCTGACCCGCGGCGAGAAGGCTTTCGAACCCGGACTGCTGGCGCGCGCCCATCGCGGCTTCCTCTATGTCGACGAGGTCAATCTGCTGGAAGACCACCTGGTCGATCTGCTGATCGACGTGGCCGCTTCCGGCGAGAACGTGGTCGAGCGCGAAGGCCTCAGCGTGCGTCACCCCGCGCGCTTCGTGCTCGTCGGCAGCGGCAACCCGGAAGAGGGCGAGCTGCGGCCGCAGCTGCTGGACCGTTTCGGCCTGTCGGTCGAGGTGAGCACGCCGACCGACCTGCCGACCCGCGTCGATGTCGTGAAGCGGCGCGACGCCTTCGAGCGCGACCGCGCCGGCTTCTGTGCGCAGTGGTCCGGACGCGACGCCAAGCTGCGTCGTCGCATCGTCGGTGCGCGCGAACGCCTGCCCGCCGTACGGGTGCCGGATGCGGCGCTCGAACAGGCGGCCAGGCTGTGCATGCAGCTCGGCACCGACGGCCTGCGCGGCGAACTGACGCTGGTGCGCGCGGCGCGCGCACTGGCCGCCTATGACGGCGACGAAGAGGTCGGCGATGCGCATCTGCGACGGATCGCGCCGTCGGCGCTGCGCCACCGGCTGCGCCGCGATCCATTGGACGAATCCGGCTCCGGCGTGCGCGTGGCGCGCGCGGTCGATGAGCTGCTGCCGGCATGAGCGGGGCACCGATGCAGACTGACGACACGATGGCGCGCTGGCTGCGCGCACTGCTGCCGGCCGCGCTGTGCGCGCTCGATCCGGCCGGATGTGGCGGCGTGCGGCTGCGCGCCCAGGCGGGCCCGGCGCGTGACGCCTGGCTGGCGCAACTGCGCGCGCTGCTGCCGCCCGGCACGCCGTTGCGCCGCATTCCGCTCGACGCCCCCGATGCCCGCCTGCTCGGCGGGCTCGACCTCGCGGCCACGCTGCGCGCCGGCCGACCGGTGGCCGAGCGCGGTCTGCTGGTCGAGGCGCACGGCGGCGTCGTGCTGCTGGCAATGGCCGAGCGCATCAGTTCGGCCGCTGCGGCGAGGCTGACCGCGGTGATGGACGAGGGCGTCGTGGTGATGCTGCGCGACGGCATGGAAGCGCGCGAGGCGGCCGAGTTCGGGGTGATCGCGCTGGACGAGGCGCAGGGCGACGACGAGAACCTGCCGGCCGCGCTGTGCGATCGGCTGGCCTGCTTCGTCGACCTCGAAGGCCTGCGCGCTGGCGACTGCCCGCAACTGCCTTTCGATGCCGGACACATCGCCGCCGCGCGTACGCGCCTGCCGATGGTCAGTGTGTCGCCGGTGGTGATCCAGTCGCTCGGTGCGGCGGCACAGGCCTTCGGTGTCGATTCGCTGCGCGCCTTCATGCTCGCGGTACGCGCCGCCCGCGCCGCGGCCGCGCTGGACGGGCGCGACCAGGTGGGCGAGCCGGACGTGACGCTGGCCGCCCAGCTCGTGCTGGCGCCGCGCGCGACGCAATGTCCCGCGAGTGCCGCCGAGGCACCGGCCGATGCGTCACCCGAGGCCGCCGCGCCCGATCAGCCCTCCGACAGCACGCCCGCCGAGGCTGCGCCGCCGCCGGGCGATGCGGGCGGCGAGCCGAAGGACGAGCGGCCCGCCGATATGCAACAGCCGCTCGAAGACCGCGTGCTCGAAGCGGTACGCGCGGTGCTCAGTCCCGACCTGCTGGCGCATATCCGGCTGGCCGGCGGCCGACTGCCGCGGGCGCGCAGCGCCGGGCGATCCGGCGCGCTGCGCGGCAACGGCCAGCGCGGGCGGCCGGTCGGCGTGCGCAAGGGGCGACCGGGCGGCGGGCTGCGGCTCAGTGTCATCGACACGCTGCGTGCGGCGGCGCCGTGGCAGGTGCTGCGCCGACGCCAGGGCATGCCGGCGACGCGGGTGGCGGTGCGACCGGAGGACTTCCGCATCGTCCGTTACCGACAGCGTACGCAGACCACCACCATCTTCGTCGTCGACGCCTCCGGCTCGTCGGCGCTGCACCGGCTGGGCGAAGCGAAGGGCGCGGTCGAACTGCTGCTGGCCGACTGCTACGTGCGGCGCGACCGCGTGGCCGTCATCGCCTTCCGCGGCACGCGTGCCGAACTGCTGTTGCCGCCGACCCGTTCACTGGTGCGCGCCAAACGCAGCCTGGCCGGCCTGCCCGGTGGCGGTGGCACACCGCTGGCCGCCGGCATCGAAGCCGGCTGGAGCCTGGCCGACGCGTTGCGCCGGCAGGGCGACACGCCGACCCTGGTGCTGCTCACCGACGGCCGCGGCAATGTCGCGCGCGACGGTCAGGGCGGCCGTGCCCGCGCCGAACAGGACGCGCAGGCGGCGGCGCGGCGGGTGCGCGCGTCGGCACTGCGCACGCTGTTCATCGACACCTCGCCGCGGCCACATCCGTCAGCGCAGTCGCTGGCGGCCGGCATGGGCGCGCTGTACGCACCGCTGTCCGCGGCCGATGCGCAGGGCATATCACGGCTGGTGAAGCAGGCGGGCGCACAGTCCGCGGGCCAGAACGGATGAACACGACCGGTATTCGGCGATGACTTCGATGAGCGATCTGCCGCCGGCGGTGACCGGCGTGCGCCGCAGCGCACCGCATGCGGTGGTGATCGGCAGCGGCTTCGGCGGGCTGGCCGCGGCGGTCAGGCTCGGTGCGCGCGGCTACCGCGTCACCGTGCTGGAACGACTGGATGCGCCGGGCGGACGCGCCTACGTACACCGGCAGGACGGCTTTACCTTCGACGCCGGCCCGACCATCGTCACTGCGCCCTTCCTGTTCGAGGAACTGTGGCAGCTGTGCGGCCGGCGCATGTCCGACGACGTCGATCTGCGGCCGCTGTCGCCGTTCTACCGCATCCGCTTCGACGACGGCGAAACCGTCGACTGTTCCGGCGACCCCGAAGCGATGCGGCGCGAGGTGGCGCGGCTGGCGCCGGACGATGTGGCCGGTTACGAGCGCTTCATGCAGGCCAGCGAAGCGACCTTCCGCGTCGGTTTCGAACAGCTGGGTCACGTGCCCTTCGACAGCTGGATCGACATGGCGAAAGTGCTGCCGGCGATGCTGAAGCTGCAAAGCTATCGCAGTCTGTACAGCCTGGTGTCCAGCCACGTGCGCGACGAGCGGCTGCGCTTCGTGCTGAGCTTTCATCCGCTGTTCGTCGGTGGCAATCCGTTCACTGTCACGTCGATCTACGGCCTGATCGCCCACCTGGAGCGGCAGTGGGGCGTGCACTTCGCGATGGGCGGCACCGGCTCTCTGGTCAGCGGCCTGGTGAAGCTGATCGAGGGGCAGGGCAACCGCGTGCGCTGCGACGCCGAGGTGGTCGAGATCACCGCGCACAACGGCCGCGCCACCGGCGTGCGGCTGCGCAACGGCGACACGATTGCAGCCGACGTCGTGGTGTCGAATGCCGACGCCGCCTACACCTACAAGCACCTGCTGCCATCCACCCGGCGCAAGCGCTGGACCGACCGCCGCCTCGACGACGCCCGCTACTCGATGAGCCTGTTCGTCTGGTACTTCGGCACGCGCGGCTGCTACGACGCGGTGCCGCACCACACGATACTGCTGGGTCCGCGCTACCGGGCGCTGCTGCACGACATTTTCGAGCGGCAGGTGCTGGCCGACGATTTCAGCCTCTATCTGCACCGACCGACCGCGACCGATCCGTCGCTGGCGCCGCCAGGCTGCGACGCCTTCTACGTGCTGTCGCCGGTGCCCCACCTGGACAGCGGCACCGACTGGTCGATCGAGGCGGAGCGCTACCGGCAGGCGATCGAGGACCGCCTTTCGGCGACGCTACTGCCGGGGCTGGGCGAGCGCATCGTCACCTCGCGTGTCACCACGCCGATCGATTTCCGCGACCGCCTGCTGTCGCTGAAGGGCGCGGCTTTCGGGCTGGAGCCGGTGCTGACGCAGAGCGCCTGGTTCCGTCCGCACAACCGCAGCGAAGAACTGGAGCGGCTCTATCTGGTCGGCGCCGGCACGCACCCCGGCGCGGGTCTGCCCGGCGTGCTGTCGTCGGCGCGCGTGCTCGACCGTCTGGTGCCGGACCCGTCCCATGTCTGATCACGACGCAGCCCGCGACATGGCGGCCTGCCGCCGTCTGCTGCGCGACGGTTCGCGTTCGTTCTTCGCCGCCTCGCTGCTGCTGCCGCGTGCGGTGCGCGAACCGGCGTGCGCGCTGTATGCCTTCTGCCGCATCGCCGACGATCTGGTCGATGACAGCGCGGCCGACGAGGCGACCGTCGAGGCGCTGCGCCGCCGGGTCGATGCCGCCTGCGCCGGCCGGCCGCGCAACGATCCGGTCGATCGCATGCTGTCGCGGGTGGTGGTGCAGTTCGCCATACCGCCGGCGCTGCTGCACGCGCTGATCGAGGGCTTCGCTTGGGATGCGCGTGGCCGGCAATACGAAACGCTGTCCGAGCTGTACGACTACTGCGCCCGCGTCGCAGCCACCGTCGGCGCCATGATGGCGATGCTGATGGGCGTGCGCGACCGCGAACAGGCGGCGCGCGCCTGCGATCTCGGGCTGGCGATGCAGCTCACCAACATCGCCCGCGACATCGGCGAGGACGCCCGGCGCGGCCGGCTCTACCTGCCGCGCGGCTGGCTGCGCGTGGCCGGCATCGACCCGGACGACTGGCTGGCGCAGCCGGTGTTCGACGCGCGGCTGGTGCCGGTGCTCGATCGCCTGCTCGGCTGTGCCGACCTGCTGTACGAGCGCGCCGCTGCCGGCATCGAACAGCTGCCACCGGCCTGCCGGCCGGGCATCCGGGCGGCACGCGCCATCTATCGCGATATCGGCCGCGGCGTGGTGGCCAACGGACACGATTCGGTGTCGCAGCGCTCGGTCGTGTCGTCCTGGCGCAAGACGGTGCTGCTGGCGGGCTCGCTCACCGCAGCCGCGCGGCAGGCGGATGCGCGCTACGCCGAGCTGGAGGAGGTGTCGATGCTGGTCGACGCGGTCACCGCGGCGCCGCTGCCGCTGGCCGTGCAGGGAAGCCTCGACCGCCTGCCGTCGCGCACGCCGCGACAGCGGCTGGAGTGGCTGATCGACCTGTTCGAGCGGCTGGAGCGGCAGGACAGGGCGCGCGCGCAGGGCGGCTGACGCCGGTGGCCTACCGCACCGCTTCGGCGATCAGCGCGGCCAGTCGCTGTGGCGCTTCCTCGTGCGCCAGATGCCCCAGTCCGTCGAGCTCGATCAGGCGCGCGCCGGTGACGATGCGCTGTACCCGGCGCGAACAGTCGGCCGGCACCGTGCGGTCGCCGCGCGCCGCGATCAGCGTCAGCGCGCCGTCGAGCCGCGGCAGGTCGCGCGCCAGCGGTGCGATGTCCCAGTTCGCCATCATGCCGAGCACCCCGGCCACGTGGGCGCGACAGCGCACCAGTCGCGCGTACAGCGCGATGCCGCGCGCGTCGATGTGCGAACCGGTGCTGGCGATCAGCCGCTCGACCGCACCGCTGCGCGACGCGCTGCGCGCGAACAGGGCGGCGGCAAAGGGGGTCAGTGACAGCACACGGGCGGCCGGCGGGAACAGCAGGCCGGCCAGGCCGGGCAGCGGCAGCAACGCGCCATTGAGGCTGACCAGGTGGCGGCCGGGCAGCAGGCCGTCGAGCCGCATGCGCAGTGCGATCGCCGCGCCCGCCGAGTGCCCGGCCACCGCCGCCGGTGCGATCTGCAGGGTCTGCATCAGCGCGCCGACGGCGCGCGCCATGCCGGGCAGCGAAAGCGTGCCGGCCGGCGGGGTCGAACTGAAGGCGTGGCCCGGCAGGTCGGGCGCGATGACGGTGTGTTCGCGTGCCAGCAGCGGCAGCAGGTCGCGCCAGGAATGGGTCGAGGCGCCACTGCCGTGCAGCAGGAGCAGGGGCGGGCCGCTGCCCGCGATCTGTACGTGCCAGTGCACGCCGCCGGCGTCGACGAAGCGACTTGCATCGCGATTGGGCCAGTCGGCGCCGTCGCGCGGCCAGTCGAGGCTTTCGGTTGCGGCCATGGCGTTGTGAAGTTTCGGGGGCAGGTTCAGTGCAGTCGATGCAACCATACAGGAGGGCGTGCAATGAGTCCGACCACGCTGGTCATTGTCGAGGCGGTGCTGATATTCGGCGGCGTGCTGGTGTTCGCCGTGTACCAGCTGGTGTCGGTGCGCCGTTTGCAGAAGCGCGAGGGCGACCGCAAGGACGAAGCGCCGGAGCGCTGAGCCGGGCGCTGACCAGGCACCCTCAGGCGGCCCATGCGCTGCGCCGCGGCATGCGGAAGGGCAGCAGCATCTGTACCCAGCCGCTGCGGAAGCGTTCGAGGTCCAGGCTTTCGTGCACGCCATGCACCGGCTCGCCGAGCAGCCGGCTGTCGAGCAGCGAGCGCGCATAGAAAGGCGTGTCTTCCAGCGTGCGCGCCCGCGGTGTCGTGCCCGCTTCGCTGCGCGTCGCGCGGGCGATGCCCCAGCGCGTGCCCGGCAGGTCGTGCGCCGCCGGTGCGGCGAAGCTGCGGCAGCCGCCGTCGGCGTCGAAATGCAGCGCCAGCGAATGCGGCGTGCCGTCGCGCCGCTGCACGTCGTACAGCACCGCGGTGTCGCCGCCGCGCAGGCTGCTGCGCGACCAGTGCCAGCGGGTGAAGTCCTCCTCCAGTGCGCGACTGCCGGCATTGCTGTCGGCATAGGCATCGCCATGCCAGTGCAGCGCGGGCTCGCTCAGTCTCACCTCGACCCGAGCACAGGGGGCGATCGGTAGCCACAGGTGGTGTCCGTCGGCATCGAGCGCGAAGGCGTCCTGCACCAGCGTCGGCGCGTGCAGGCGCACGCTGCCGCGCACGCGCATCGGCAGCGGCGCGCCGATCTCGTCGAGGTCGATGGTGAGGGTCGCGCCGTCCCAGTGCAGCCGGCTCGGGCCGATGCGCAGGCTGTGCGCGTCGCGCTGCAGCGCCGATGCGCCGCGCTCGGTCATGGTCCAGCGGCGCTTGTCGCCATACAGTGCGACATTCACCGCGCAGTGCGCGTGCGGATCGGCGGCACCCGGGCGACGGCGGCGGGCCAGTGCGTAATACGGCGAGAACACGCTGCCGATGAAGGCGATCACCGTCAGTCCGTAGCGACCGTCATCGCTGGTGGCGTCGACATACCACCAGCGGTAGCCACCCGGCGCGACGGCGGCGTCGAAGTTGCGTGCATTCATGAGCGGGCCTCCGTCCGGTCGCGCAGGATGCAGTCGGCGGCCAGCCGGCCGGACAGCGCGGCCATCGGCAGACCGGGGCCAGGGTGCGCGCTGCCGCCGGCCAGATAGAGTCCGGGCACGCGGCTGCGTGCGCCGGGACGACGGAAAGCGGCGCGCCAGCCGTGCGAGGCCTCGCCGTACAGCGCGCCGCCGGTCGCGGGAAACATCCGGTTGAAGTCTTCCGGCGTGGTGGTGACGCAGGCGCTGGCGCGGCGGTCGATGTGCAGGCCGCACTGTTCCATCTGGCGGAAGGCGAGGTGAGCGCAGCGCTCGATCTCGCCGGGGCGTGCCAGCCTGCGGTCGCCATCGGCCGGCGCATTGACCAGACAGAGCAGGCGCTCCGCCGGCAGTGACGACGGCGGCGGTGCATCGCCGCGGTCCTGTGCGCAGACATACACGGTGGGGGCGCGCGGCAGCCGGCGATGGCGCTGCAGGTCGTCGAATTCCGCGCGGTAGTCGGCGGAAAAGAACACGTTGTGGCGCAGCAGCGGAAAGCCGCGTGTGGCCGCGACCAGATTCCAGGTCACCGCCGACAGCGAGCGCGCGGCCGGCTCGACGGCGGCCGTCGCGCGGCGCACGTCGTCACCGAAGTGGCCGGCAGGCAGCGCGGCGACGTCGGCGTTGGCAACCACGGTGCGCGCCGCCAGCCACTCGCCCGAGGCCAGTCGTACACCGGAGACGTGATCGCCCTGCAGCGTGATCTCGCTGACGTGCTCGCCGTAGCGGAACTGCACGCCGTGACGCACGCACAGTGCCGCCAGCGCCTCGGCCAGCCGGTACATGCCGCCCTCGATCAGCCATACGCCGCGCTGTTCGACGTGGGCCACCAGCATCAAGGTGGCCGGTGCATCGAAGGGCGACGAGCCGCAATAGGTGGCGTAGCGGCCGAACAGCTGGCGCAGCCGCGGGTCGCGGAAGTGGCTGCCGAGCGCCTGCCACATCGTCGCAAAGGGGCGGATGCGCAGGATGTCGACGCCGGCGCGGCGCGCCAGTTCGAGCGGTCCCGGGCGCTGGGCCCGCATGAAGCTGCTGTCGAGCGTGCGGTAGATGGTCTGCGCCTCGCGCGTGAAACGGACGAAGCGCCGCGCCTCGGCGGCGCCGGCGAAGTCGCCGATGGCCTCGGCACTGCGGTCGACGTCGGCATGCAGATCCAGGTACTGCCCGGCAGACCAGGCGTGCCGCGCCAGCACCTCGACCTTGCGCGTGCCGACGTGCGTGGCGAAGTTGCTGCCGGCGGCATCGAAGATGTCCTCGAATACCTCGCGCAGCGTAAACACCGTCGGGCCCGCGTCGAGCCGCAGACCGGCCACGTGCACCTCGCGCAGCTTGCCGCCGGGCGTGCCTGCGCGCTCGGTCAGCGTCACCGCCAGGCCGCGGCGGGCCAGTTCGAGCGCGGCCACCAGGCCCGCCACGCCGGCACCGATCACCACCACGTCCTGTCCGCTCATGCCGGCTCCTGTAAACCTTCATTGACGTTACGACCTGTCATGTCTACATTACATTACACCAGCGCCTGACAATCAAGGTTGACAGTTGGCGCGATAACTCGTCGGACACAGCTGCGCGCCGACACATGCGGGGGAACAGGCCATGGATGGAATGAAGCGCATCGAGCAGGCCCTGGGGATGGCGGTCGAACAATCGCTGGTGGCCGCGCTGTCGCATGCCGACGGTCCCGGCTGCCCGCCGCTGCTGGCGGCGGCCATACGTCACGCGGTGTTCCCGGGCGGCGCCCGCATCCGGCCGCGGCTCTGTCTGGCTGCGGCCTGCGCCTGCGGTGAGGACGACACGTCGATCGCCGATCACGCGGCGGCGGCGATCGAACTGCTGCACTGCGCCTCGCTGGTGCATGACGATCTGCCCTGCTTCGACGACGCGCCGCTGCGCCGGGGCAAGCCTTCGGTGCACAGCGCCTTCGGCGAGCGCATCGCCGTGCTGACCGGTGACGCGCTGATCGTGCTCGCCTTCCAGACGATGGCGCGCGGCGGCGCCCAGGCGCCGTACCGTCTGCTGCCGCTGCTGTCCATCATCGGCCGCGGTGTCGGCGTGCCGTCGGGCATCGTCGCCGGTCAGGCGCTCGAATGCGAAACCGACGTGAACCTGCGCCAGTACCAACAGGCCAAGACCGGCGCGCTGTTTGCCGCGGCGACCATGGCCGGCGCGGCGGCGGCGGGGGCCGATCCCGGCCCGTGGCGCGCGCTCGGCGACTGCATGGGCGAAGCGTTCCAGGTCGCCGACGACATCCTCGACGTGGCTTCCACGCAGGAGCGCATCGGCAAGCCGATCGGTCGCGACGCCGCACTGGGCCGGCCGAGCGCGGCACGCGAACTGGGCATACCGGGCGCAGTGAAACGGCTGCAGCAACTGGTGAGCGATGCGATGGACGCAGTGCCCGCCTGCTCCGGTGCCGACGGATTGCGCGCGGTAATCGCGATGGAAGCGCGCCGCTTCCTGCCGGCAGAGATCGCCGACTGCGCCGCCTGAAGCGCGCGTCATGGATCTGCCCGACACTTTCCGGCCGTCGTCGATGACGGGGAACGAAGGCCTGGTCGAGCGCATCCGCCAGGCGGCGGAGCGCCTGCTCAGCAGCCCGCGTTTCCATCGCTGGGCGGCCGCCTTTCCGCTGACGCGCCACAAGGCGCGCCGCGAGGCGCGTGCGCTGTTCGACCTGTGCGCCGGCTTCGTCTATTCGCAGGTGCTGCTCGCCTGCGTGCGGCTCAAACTGTTCGACGTGCTGGCCGACGGCGCGCAGAGCGCGCAGCAGGTGGCCTTGCGCACCGGGCTCAGCCGCGACGCCGCCGAGCGACTGCTCGACGCGGCGGTGGCGCTGCGCCTGGCGTCGCGCCGCAGCGGCGGCCGCTACGGACTGGGCATGCTGGGGGCGGCCGTGCTGGCCAATCCGGGCATTGCCGACATGGTCGAGCACCACGGGCGCGTCTATCGCGATTTCGAGGACCCGGTGGCGCTGCTGCGCGGCCTGTCCGGAGCGACCGCGCTGTCCGGCTACTGGCCCTATGCCGGCAATGCCGATGCGGCGGCGCTCGACGACGGCCGCATCGCCGACTACACGGCGCTGATGGCGGCTTCGCAGCCCCTGGTGGCCGACGAGGTGCTCGATGCCTATCCGGTGGCCATGCACCGCTGCCTGCTCGACGTCGGCGGCGGCGACGGCAGCTTCCTGCGCGCCGCCGCGCGCCGTGCGCCGGACCTGCGGTTGCAGCTGTTCGACCTGCCGGCGGTGGCGAATCAGGCGCGCCGGCGCTTTGCCGAGGCGGGCCTGATGGCCCGCGCCGAGGTGTTCGGCGGCGCCTTCCAGACCGACCCACTGCCGCACGGCGCCGACCTGGTGTCGGTGGTGCGCGTGCTGCACGACCACGACGACGACGACGTGATGCAACTGCTGCGGGCCATCCGCGCACTGCTGCCACCCGACGGCACGCTGCTGATCGCCGAACCGATGTCCGGCGTCGCTGGCGCCGAACCGGTGGGCGACGCCTATTTCGGCTTCTACCTGATGGCGATGGGGCGCGGCCGCCCGCGCAGCGAGGCGCGCCTCACCGACATGCTGCGGGCCGCCGACTTCTGCCAGATCGGCCGTCTGCCGACGCGGATTCCGCTGCAGACCTGCGTGCTGGTGGCGCGTCCACGACCGCTGACAGCCGACGACACCACAAAGTGTAATTAAACGTTGACACAGATCATAGTAAACATAGAATGACACTTATGCGACAGGCCGTGCTGACACCGTCAGCCGACCGTCCTCAACGAGGAGGCGCGATGGACAGCATGGCCGTAGTGCTGCAGCAACCGGAACAGCTGGTCGTGACACGACTGGATCTGGCGCCTGCAGGAGACGCCGACGTCGTCGTCGATGTCGAGTGGAGCGGCATCAGCACCGGCACCGAACGCCTGCTGTGGTCCGGTCGCATGCCGCCCTTTCCGGGCATGGGTTATCCGCTGGTGCCGGGTTACGAATCGGTGGGCCGCGTCAGCGCCGCCGGGCGTGCTGCCGGTCTGCGCGTCGGCGAGCGGGTGTTCGTGCCGGGGGCGCGCTGTTTCGGCGAGGTGCGCGGCCTGTTCGGCGGAGCCGCTTCACGGCTGGTGGTACCGGCGGCGCGGGCGCTGCCGATAGACGAAGCCCTGGCCGAACGCGGCATCCTGCTGGCGCTGGCCGCCACCGCACAGCACGCGGTCATGGGCGGCGCTGCGCTGCCCGATCTCATCATCGGTCACGGCGTGCTCGGCAGGCTGGTCGCCCGGCTCACGGTCGCCGCCGGTGGCGACCCGGTGGTGTGGGAAACGAATCCGATGCGCGCCGCCGGCAGCACCGGTTACCCGGTCATCCCGGCTGCGCTGGACAACCGCCGCGACTACCGCTGCATCTGTGACGTCAGCGGCGACGCGACGCTGCTCGATACGCTGATCGCACGGCTGGCCCCGCAGGGCGAAATCGTGCTGGCCGGCTTCTACGAGGACGCACTGTCCTTCCATTTCGCACCGGCCTTCATGCGCGAGGCGCGACTGCGCGTCGCCGCCCAATGGCAGGACGCCGATCTGGCTACCGTGCGCGACATGGCCGCCGACGGCCGGCTGTCGCTCGATGGCCTGATCACGCACCGCGAGGTGGCCAGTCGCGCCGACCTCGCCTACCGCACGGCATTCGGTGACCCCGGCTGCCTGAAGATGATCCTCGACTGGAGACAGCTGTCATGACCGAAGCCTGTGGCGGCGGCGCCGTCAGCCCCATCAAGTTCGACCTGACCAAGGTGCTGCGCGCCGAGGCGGCGATCGATCCCGATCCCGTCGCCGACGGCGAAGTGACCAAGCAGACGCAGATCATCGCCATCTACGGCAAGGGCGGCATCGGCAAGAGCTTCACGCTGGCCAACCTGAGCTACATGATGGCGCAGCAGGGCAAGAAGGTGCTGCTGATCGGCTGCGACCCGAAGAGCGACACCACCTCGCTGCTGTTCGGCGGCAAGGCCTGCCCGACCATCATCGAAACCAGTTCGAAGAAGAAGCTGGCCGGCGAGGAGGTGGGCATCGGCGACGTGTGCTTCATCCGCGACGGCGTGTTCGCGATGGAACTGGGCGGCCCCGAGGTCGGTCGCGGCTGCGGCGGGCGCGGCATCATCCACGGTTTCGAAACGCTGGAGAAGCTCGGCTTCCACGACTGGGGCTTCGACTACGTGCTGCTCGATTTCCTCGGCGACGTGGTGTGCGGCGGCTTCGGCCTGCCGATCGCCCGCGACATGTGCCAGAAGGTGATCGTGGTCGCCAGCAACGACCTGCAGAGCCTCTACGTCGCCAACAACGTGTGCAGTGCGGTCGAGTATTTCCGCAAGCTGGGCGGCAATGTCGGCGTGGCGGGCGTGGTGATCAACCGCGACGACGGCACCGGCGAGGCGGCGAGGTTCGCCGATGCGGCCGGCATTCCGGTGCTGGCCACCATCCCGGCCAACGACGACATCCGGCGCAAGAGCGCCAGCTACGAAATCATCGGCCGTCCCGGTTCGCAATGGGCGCCGCTGTTCGAGGAACTGGCCACCAACGTGGCGGAAGCGCCACCGGTGCGACCGAAGCCGATGACCCAGGACGGCCTGCTCGGCCTGTTCGCCGCCGACGTGACCGGTCGCGACTACGTGATGACGCCGGCCACGGTGGCCGACATGCTGGGCCGCGAAGACGTGGTCCGGCCGTCGCTCGAAGTGGTGTACGACACCGTCTGAGGTGGCCACCATGACCGACACAACGCATACACAGGTCATCAACACCGACGCGCTGTCGGCGCAGCGCCGGCCGGCCGACGGCGACGGTATCGGCTGTCACGCCGGGCGCGAGCAGCTGGACGGCGCGGCGCGCGCCGCCGGCAAGAGCGAAACGCTGGACCGCTACGCCGCCGACTATCCGAAGGGCCCGCATGACCAGCCGCAGAGCATGTGCCCGGCTTTCGGTTCGCTGCGCGTCGGCCTGCGCATGCGCCGCACCGCGACCGTGCTGTCCGGTTCCGCCTGCTGCGTCTATGGCCTCACCTTCACCTCGCACTTCTACGGCGCCCGCCGCAGCGTCGGTTACGTGCCGTTCAACAGCGAAACGCTGGTGACCGGCAAGCTGTTCGAGGACATCCGCGAGGCGGTCTACAAGCTGGCCGATCCGGCCCAGTACGACGCCATCGTCATCATCAATCTGTGCGTGCCGACGGCCAGCGGTGTGCCGCTGCAGCTGCTGCCGAAAGAGATCGACGGCGTGCGCATCATCGGCATCGACGTGCCGGGCTTCGGCGTGCCGACGCACGCCGAAGCGAAGGACGTGCTGGCCGGCGCCATGCTGCGCTATGCCCGCCAGGAGGCGGAGCAGGGGCCGGTGCAGGCGCCACGCAGCGGCGTCGCCGACCGGCCGACGGTGGCGCTGGTGGGCGAAATGTTCCCGGTCGATCCGGTCATCATCGGTTCGCTGCTCGAACCGATGGGGCTGGCCGCCGGTCCGGTGGTGCCGACGCGCGAGTGGCGCGAGCTTTATGCCGCGCTCGACTGCGCGGTGGTGGGCGCCATCCATCCGTTCTACACCGCGAGCTTCCGCGAGTTCGAGGCGGCCGGCCGGCCCATCGTCGGCTCGGCGCCGATCGGTCACGATGGCAGCGAAGCCTGGCTGCAGGCCATCGGCCAGGCGGCCAACGTCGGTCAGGCGCAGATCGACGCGGCGAAGAACCGCTTCCTGCCGGCGATACGCGGCGCGCTCGCGGCCAACCCGATCAGGGGTCGCATCACGCTGTCCGGCTACGAAGGCTCGGAACTGCTGGTGGCGCGCTTGCTGGTCGAGAGCGGCGCCGACCTGCGCTACGTCGGCACCGCCTGCCCACAGACGCCGCACAGCGCGGCCGACCGCGAATGGCTGAGCGCGCACGGCGTGCATGTGCAGTACCGCGCCTCGCTCGAACAGGATCTCGCCGCGATGCGCGAATTCCGCCCGGACCTGGCGATCGGCACCACGCCGGTGGTGCAGGCGGCGAAGGAGGCGCGCATCCCGGCGCTCTACTTCACCAACCTGATTTCCGCGCGGCCGCTGATGGGGCCGGCCGGTGCCGGCTCGCTGGCGCAGGTGATCAATGGCGCGATCGGCAACAAGTCGCGTTTCGACACGATGAGCGAATTCTTCGACGGCGTCGGCAGCGGTCACACCGGCGGCGTGTGGCAGGACGTGCCGAAGGACAGGCCGGAGTATCGCGCCGCCTACCGCGCCAAGATGGCCAAGCTCGCCCGCGCGCGCAGCGTCGAGGAGGCGATATGACTACGCAGCGGACTACGCAGCGGAGCACGCAGCGAACCCGCACCGGGCAGGTGGCGACATGCTGATCCTCGACCACGACCGCGCAGGCGGCTACTGGGGCGCGGTCTACACCTTCACCGCGATCAAGGGTCTGCAGGTGGTGATCGACGGTCCGGTCGGTTGCGAGAACCTGCCGGTCACCTCGGTGCTGCACTACACCGACGGCCTGCCGCCGCACGAACTGCCCATCGTCGTCACCGGCCTGGCCGAAGAACAGCTGGGCCGCGAGGGTACCGAGGGCAGCATGCGCCGCGCGCACCAGGTGCTCGATCCGGACCAGCCGGCGGTGGTGGTGACCGGCTCGATCGCCGAAATGATCGGCGGCGGCGTGACGCCCGAAGGCACCAACATCCAGCGCTTCCTGCCGCGCACGATAGACGAGGACCAGTGGCAGTGCGCCAACCGCGCCATCAACTGGCTGTGGACGCAGTACGGCGCCAAGCGCATCCCTGAACGCAAGCCGCGCGCCCCCGACGTGAAGCCGCGGGTGAACATCATCGGGCCGATCTACGGCTGCTTCAACACGCCGAGCGATCTGGCGGAAATCCGTCGCCTGGTCGAAGGCATCGGCTGCGAGGTGAACCTCAGTTTCCCGCTCGGCAGTCATCTGGCCGACGTGCCCAAGCTGGTCGATGCCGACGTCAATATCTGCATGTACCGCGAGTACGGCCGGCTGCTGTGCGAAACGCTGGAGCGGCCCTATCTGCAGGCGCCGATCGGCCTGCACTCGACCACCCGCTTCCTGCGCGCGCTGGGCGAACTGACCGGACTCGATCCGGAGCCCTTCATCGAGCGCGAGAAGCACACGACGATCAAGCCGCTGTGGGATCTGTGGCGTTCGGTGACGCAGGACTTCTTCGGCACCGCCAGTTTCGCCGTGGTCGCCAACGACACCTACGCACGCGGCATCCGCCACTTCCTCGAAGAGGACATGGGTCTGCCCTGCGCCTTCGCGGTGTCGCGGCGCGCCGGTGCCAAGACCGACAACGACGCGGTGCGCGCGCTGGTGCGCGACAAGACGCCGCTGGTCATGTTCGGCAGCTACAACGAGCGCATGTACATGGCCGAGTGCGGTGCACGCGGCAGCTACATCCCCGCCTCCTTCCCCGGCGCCATCATCCGCCGCCACACCGGCACGCCTTTCATGGGCTACGCCGGCGCCACCTATCTGGTGCAGGAGGTGTGCAACGCGCTGTTCGACGCGCTGTTCCACATCCTGCCGCTGGGCAGCGACATGGATCGCGTCGATGCCACACCGTCGCGGCTCGCCCGTGCCGACGCACGACCGTGGGACGACGACGCCCAGCGCCTGCTCGATCAGTACCTCGACAAGCAGCCCTTCCTGGTGCGCATCTCGGCCGCCAAGCGGCTGCGCGACAAGGCGGAGGAGGCGGCGCGCAGCGCCGACGAACAACGCATCACCGCAGCGCGCGTGCAGCGCGCGCTGGAAACGACATGAGGACCGGTCTGGCCACCGTCCGGAGCGGGCGCAGCACACGCCCGTCCACCCTCTTGCGGGGCGCAGTCAGCCCCGGAAGTCCCCGCCGCGCGGGCGTTGCGCGGCAATGGCCGAAAGGCCCGTCAGGAGGTAATCGGTATGGCTGATGGCACTAGAAGCGGATCCCTGTCAGGACTGACAGATTCCGAGGCGCGGGAATTCCACGCCATTTTCATGACCAGTTTCATCGTCTTTCTGGTCGTCGCGATCATCGCGCACATCCTCGTCTGGAACTGGCGCCCGTGGCTGCCGGGTTCCGAGGGTTATGCGTCGCTGATCGAAGGCGTCAGGGCGGCGACCTACTCGGTCATTCCTTACATCTACCAGGCATAGGAGCGCAGATATGTGGCGTATTTGGTTGCTTTTCGATCCGCGCAGATCACTGGTCGCGCTCTTCACCTTCCTCATGGTGTTGGCGCTCCTGATCCATTTCATCCTGCTCAGCACCGATCGCTTCAACTGGATCGAAGGCCCGAGCAAGAAACCCGCAGCAACGGCCCAGAGCGCAATGCCGGCTCCGGTCGCGATGCGGACAACGCAGTAAATGCACTGACGGCAGGAGTGCGGGGACCGGGCCTGCCCGGCCTCGCATGAGCGCTGCAGCGCGTCTCTACCGCGGAGGCATCGCGCTTCCGGATAAGGGGGTTGGCATGTCCATGCTCAGTTTCGAAAAAAAATACCGCATCCGTGGCGGGACGCTGCTCGGCGGAGACCTGTTCGACTTCTGGGTCGGCCCCTTCTACGTCGGTTTCTTCGGTGTCACCAGCATCTTCTTCGCGCTGCTGGGCACACTGCTCATCATCTGGGGCGCCTCGCAGGGCACCACCTGGAATCTCTGGCAGATCAACATCGCCCCGCCCGACCTGAAGTACGGCCTGGGCATGGCGCCGCTGATGGAAGGCGGGCTGTGGCAGCTGATCACGGTGTGCGCGATCGGCGCCTTCGTGTCGTGGGCGCTGCGCGAGGTCGAGATCTGCCGCAAGCTCGGCATGGGGTATCACGTGCCGGTGGCCTTCTCGGTCGCCATCTTCGCCTACGTCACGCTGGTGGTGTTCCGGCCGCTGCTGCTCGGCGCCTGGGGCCACGGATTCCCGTACGGCATCATGAGCCACCTCGACTGGGTGTCGAACACCGGCTACCAGTATCTGCACTTCCACTACAACCCGGCGCACATGCTGGCGGTGAGCTGCTTCTTCGCCACCACGCTGGCGCTGTCGCTGCACGGTGCGCTCATCCTGTCGGCGACCAATCCGCCGGGTGACGGCGTGGTCAAGACGCCGGACCACGAGAACACCTTCTTCCGCGATGCCATCGGCTACTCGATCGGCACGCTGGGCGTGCATCGACTGGGTCTTTTCCTCGCGCTGTCGGCCGGCTTCTGGAGCGCGGTGTGCATCGTCATCAGCGGTCCGTTCTGGACACGCGGGTGGCCGGAATGGTGGAGCTGGTGGCTCAACCTTCCCGTGTGGCGATAACAGACGAAAGCGAGGGTGCCATCATGGCCGAGTACCAGAATCTATTCACGCAGGTGCAGGTGCACGCACCGTCCTTCCCCGGTGTTTCGGTCGGTCGTGACGACCGCGAGCGCACCGGCACACCGACCCACGTGCATCTGTTCGGTCGCCTCGGCGACGCGCAGATCGGGCCCATCTACCTCGGCTGGTTCGGGCTGGCGTCGCTGATCTGCGGCTTCATCGCCTTCGAGATCATCGGCCTCAACATGATGGCTTCGGTGAACTGGGATCCGATCGAGTTCGTGCGCCAGCTGTTCTGGCTCGCGCTGGAGCCGCCGGCGCCGCACTACGGGCTGTCGATACCGCCTCTGAACGAAGGCGGCTGGTGGCTGATGGCCGGCTTCTTCCTCACCACGTCCATCCTGCTCTGGTGGGTGCGCATGTACCGCAGGGCGCGCGCACTCGGCATGGGCACCCACGTGGCCTGGGCCTTCGCTGCCGCGATCTGGCTCTACCTCGTGCTCGGCTTCATCCGTCCGGTGCTGATGGGTTCGTGGTCGGAGGCGGTGCCCTTCGGCATCTTCCCGCACCTGGACTGGACCGCCGCGTTCTCGATCCGTTACGGCAACCTGTTCTACAACCCCTTCCACATGCTGTCGATCGCCTTCCTCTACGGCTCGACCCTGCTGTTCGCGATGCACGGCGCCACCATCCTGGCGGTCAGCCGCTTCGGCGGCGAGCGCGAGATCGAACAGATCGTCGATCGCGGTACCGCGTCGGAACGCGCCGCGCTGTTCTGGCGCTGGACCATGGGCTTCAACGCGTCGATGGAATCCATCCACCGCTGGGCCTGGTGGTTTGCCGTGCTGTGCCCGCTGACCGGCGGCATCGGCATCCTGCTCACCGGCACCGTGGTCGACAACTGGTATCTGTGGGCCGTCAAGCATCACGTTGCACCGATGTATCCGGCGGTGTTCGGCACCGTCGTCGATCCCGCCACCGTGCAAGGAGTGCAGCCATGAACACCCTGAAGGCAACACTGCGTGTCGTCGCCATGCTGGGGGCGGGGCTGCTGCTCGCCGCCTGCGAGAAACCGCCGATCGACACGGTGCAGCGCGGCGTGCGCGGCACCGGCATGGTCCAGGTCTACAACCCGCGCATCGTCGAGGGCGAACAGCAGAAGAACGTGGTGCCGGAGCCGATACCGGCGGCGCCGCGTGAAGGGCAGAAGGCGTCCGAGGTGTTCCAGAACGTGAAGGTGCTGGGTGACGTCAGCGTTGCCGAGTTCACCCGGCTGATGGTAGCGATGACCGCCTGGGTGTCGCCGGAACAGGGCTGCGCCTACTGCCACAAGCTGGAGAACATGGCCGACGACTCGATGTACACGAAGGTGGTGGCGCGGCGGATGATCCAGATGACGCAGCACATCAACGCCGACTGGAAGCCGCACGTCGCCGACACCGGCGTCACCTGCTACACCTGTCACCGCGGCATGCCGGTACCGGCCGAGGTGTGGTTCCAGCCGCCGCCGCAGAAGCACGCGACGCGCATGGCCGGCTCTAAGATGCAGCAGAACACGCCGGACGCCGCCGTCGCCTACGCCTCGCTGCCCTACGACGCCTTCACCCGCTATCTGCAGAAGGGGCAGGAAATCCGCGTCAATGCGGTGACCGCGCTGCCGACTGCGGCGCCTGGCTCGCTGGCCGATACCGAGGGCACCTACGGACTGATGATGCACATGTCGGACGCGCTCGGCGTCAACTGCACCTACTGCCACAACAGCCGCGCGTTCGCGCCATGGACCGAAAGCACGCCGCAGCGGCAGACCGCCTGGCATGGCATACGGATGGCTCGCGACCTGAACAACGAATACATGGTGCCGCTGACCGCGACCTTTCCGGCGCACCGGCTCGGGCCGACCGGCGACGTCGCCAAGCTGAACTGCGCGACCTGCCACCAGGGTGCTTACAAGCCGCTCTACGGCACGCCGATGCTGAAGGACTACCTGGCGCTCAGTGCCCCCGGCGCACAGGCCGCACTGCCGCCCGCTGCCGCAGCAGCAGCCGAGGCCCCGGCACCGGCCGCCGAGGCGGAGGCGGCGAAGCCCTGATCCTCGGTCGGCGCGCTCAGGTGCGCCGACCTGACCCCGTTCGGCCGCTCCTGCAGTTCTCCTCCGCGCTGGGCCAGACAGCGCCTCTGCGGGAGCGGATCCGGACACCACGCAGACAGGGAGCGCGACGCGCTCCCGGATCGCGCAGCGCCCGGGTCGGCTGGCCCCTCCCGCACTCCGCGCAGAGGAGACCGTCATGCAGGTCAGTCAAGTCATGTCGTCGGGCGTGCTCAGCGCAGCACCCGGCGACAGCGTCAGATCCGTCGTCATCCACATGCTCAGCCGTCACTGCGGCGCCATCCCGGTGATCGAGCCGGATGCCCGCATCGTCGGCATCGTTTCAGTGCGCGACATCATGCTGCCGATGTACCCCAAGCTGGGCGAGTACATCCACGATAACGTGGGTACGCGCGACTTCCTTGCAATGGAGGAGGGCTACGACCGCGTGCTGACGATGCGGGTCGATCAGGTGATGACACGCAACCCGCTGGTGCTGTCGCCCGAAACGCCGGTGCTCGAGGCCGCATCGTGGATGGGCGTCAAGAATTTCCGCCGCATGCCGGTCGCGCGCGACGGCAAGCTGGTCGGCATGGTGAGCATCGGCGACATCAACCGCGGGCTGTTCTTCGCACGCATCGGCGGCTAGGCGGACCGGCCCAGCGCCGGTCGATCGGCTGGCGCGGTCGGCGTCGGGACCGGGTTGTTGTGGGAGAGGTCTTCCGATCCCGACATCGGCCTGGATCGAAGCCCGCGGACAGCGACAGCCCTGTCGCGGCCAAGGCCGCTCCCACAAAAAGCACGCCGTGTCGGGGGCACGAGCACGGTTGCTGTGGGAGCGAGCTTGCTCGCGATAAAGGCCTTGATCGGACGCAGCGGACAGCGAAAGCCCCGTCGCAGCCAAGGCTGCTCCGACAAGGCGGAAGCGCCCGACCGCCGTTGAGTCAGAGCGGCTTCACCTCTTCCCGACCGCGTGATTTCAGCCCCCAGTTCCAGATCGCGTTGAACGGCAGCGGCAGCACCATGAAGAGGTGCTCGACCACCGCCAGGCCGGCCATCGTGGCGAGCAGGGTGAGGGCCGCGGCGTCGGCGCTGCCGGGCGCTGCCGCGGCAGCGTGGCCGATCAGTTCGCCGGTGAGCGCGCTGCCAGCGACGATGGACAGCGGCCACAGCGCATTCATGCGACGCCGGCGGAAGAAACTTTTCAGGTAGAGCAGGTGCGGCGGCAGGAATTCCTCGCTGAAGTTGCGCACGCCGAAATGCAGGTTCAGCTTGGCCGACAGCCGCATGCCCCAGAGCAGCAGATAGCTGTGCAGCGCGGTGGCGTTGGCGGCGTCCAGGGTGAGCAGGTAGATCAGCAGCGCGCCGCCGGCGATGGCCAGCTCGTGATGGATGATGGCCTCGGTCGCGTGACGGAAATGCGCGAGGCCGTCGCAACCCGCGGCGCAGGCGTGCTTGCGCGGGCCGGTCACCCAGCCCATCAGGAAGCTCATTTCCATCCAGCCCCACACCACCAGCGCGCTGGTGAAGCCGCAGTAGCTGCCGAGGGCGCTGTCGAGCCGTGCGCTGTGCTGCAGGCCGACCAGCGCGGCGATCGCCAGCACGCTGGCCACCGTCATGCTGATGCGGAAGGTGCGTCGCGGCAGGCCGTCCAGATAGAGGATGACACCGGTCGCCGCCCACCACAGCGCCAGCGCGTAGAGCAGGGGCAGCGCCCAGCCGGGCAGGGCGCCGTCCATCGCGCTCACCAGGCCGGCGACATGCGCACGTCGTCCGGCACCGCGTTCGGTTTGACCGGATGCAGGTAGAGGCGGGCGAAGGTGCCGAAGGCGGCCACTGCGCAGGCGCCGCGCTTGAGCAGACCGGTGATGCCGCCCTGCTGCTTCGCCGCCTCGTTTGCCCGGGCCAGCGCGAACAGCCGCTCGAGGCTGGCGCGGAAGGACGGGTTGTCGGTGTCCAGCGTCAGCGGGAACACCTGCCTGGAAATGTCCGAGGTGATGCGGAAGACCGCGTAGTCGTAGCTGTCGGCCTCCAGCCCCATGGCCTGGTGCAGCTGCGGCCGCATGTGGTCGCGCACGTACATCGTGGCGTACACCGCGAGCAGGAAGAAGCGCACCCACAGCAGATTGGCGCCGCGCAGCAGGTGAGGCTGGGCGCGCAGGATGAGGGCGAACGATTCGCCGTGCCGGAATTCGTCGTTGCACCAGCGCTCGAACCAGCGAAAGATCGGGTGGAAGCGCAGTTCGGGATGGCGCTCCAGCTGACGGTAGATGGTGATGTAGCGCGCGTAGCCGATCTTCTCCGACAGATAGGTGGCGTAGAAGATGTACTTCGGTTTGAAGAAGGTATAGCGCTTGGTGCGCTTCAGGCTGCCCAGATCGACGCCGAGGCCGTAGTCCTTCAGCGACATGTTCAGGAAGTTGGCGTGGCGCGCCTCGTCGCGTGCCATGTAGGCCATCAGTGCCTTGATGTCCGGGTTGTCGACGTTCTTCTTGATTTCGTTGTACAGCACGCAGCCGGAGAATTCGGAGGTGATCGAGCTGATCAGGAAGTCCATGAACTCCTGATGCAGGGCCGGCGGCAGGTCGCGGATCTGTTCGCCGAAATCGGCGCTGCGCTGGAAGTGATCGTGATTGTTGTCGCCTTCGTACTCCAGCATCATCGCGTCCCACTCGGCGCGCACCGGGCTCACGTCGAGGCGGTTCATCGCGGCGAAATCGGTGGTGTAGAAGCGCGGGCTCAGCATGGTGCTGACGCGCGCCTTGTCGGTGGCTTCGGCGGAAACGGCGACCTGCGGCGCAGGCTGTGTGGCAGTGCTCATGGCTGTGCTCCCGATGCATGCAGGGTGGGGCGGCCGGCGTCGAGCAGCCGGCCGAAGGCGCCGGCGTTCACCGGCCCGAAGGATTCGAGGTCGACGCGGCGCGCCGTGCTCCGATCGACCAGCGTGAGCCGGCCGTCGGCGCGGGCGATCAGCGAGAACGGCTGTTCCGGCCCGATCTGCTGACGGCGGCGTTCGCGCACCAGGCCGCGCAGGGTGCCGCGCACGAAGCCCTGTTCGCCGACGAAGGATTCGATCTGCGTATCGGTTCGCGCATCGATCACCGCGATGCTGCCGTCCGGCCTGTCTTCGAAACGCAGCTCGCGTACCGCGACCGCAGCGGCGTCCGGCGTCGCGATCGGCGTTCCGGACAGGCGGACCCAAGCCACCGCGGCCAGCACGCCGGCCAGCATCAGGCCGATGGCGAGCAGCGGCCAGCGCGGCAGTGCAGGTGCGGTGTGTGCGCTCATGCTGCGTTCCTCAGTGAGTGGCGAGTTGCGGTGCGCGACCGGTGCGGCGGGCACGCGGCGCGGGCGCATCGGCCATCTGCGCGGCCGCTGCGGGCGCCGTTTGCGGTGCGTCGCTGCGCGCGGCCTGCCACGCTTCGGTCAGCAGGGCGGCGACACGGGTGGCGTCGGCGATGCAGCACAGCATCGGCTCCGGCCGGGCGGCCCGCCACGGACGGGCGTGCGGCCACAGGTGCAGCAGCGCGATGCGATCGGGCGCAGCCAGCAGCAGCGGAATGTTGCCGTGGCCCTTGCGCGTGAGCTTCAGCCCGGCCGCCTCGATCCGGTTCAGCGGCAGGTTGAAGGTGAGGCTCAGCACGATGCCGACGCGCATGACGACGCGCCGGTCGGTGATCGTATAGACCGTGGTGCGCGCGCTCAGCCAGGCCAGCAGCGTCATCATGCCGAGCGCGGCCAGCACCAGCGGCAGCAGCATCAGCACGGCACTGGCTGCGTCGCCGAAGCGGCCGCCGTCGGCGACGACGAAGCCGGCGCGCAGCGCCAGGATGACCGCGAAGTAGAGCGCCAGCGCACGCACGTGGAAGCGCTCGCGCGCCAGTTGCCGCCAGTCCGGGCCACCCTGCCAGAGCAGTCTTTCGTCCGCCGGCAGTCGCTCCGGCAGGCCGGGCGCGGCTTCGAACTCGTGCTCGTGACCGTCGTGGCGGACCGCGCGCAGGCCGCTCACAGCAGAGGTTCCTTGCGCGACGCTTCGGCGTACAGCGTGCCGCCGCCGTAGTAGGCCATCACCTTCTCCTCTTCCAGCAGCGTGATGCGGTCGGTCGCCTTGGGTTGCGGCACGCTGGCGAACTGGTGGCCGAGGATGGACGCCACCTTGACCGCACGTTCGCCGACGCGGCAGAAGTTCATCGGCAGCAGCACGCGACGCGTACCACCGCCGGCCGGCACATCCAGTTCGAGGTAGCGGAACATCGCTTCCGAGCGGTCCACCCACAGATCACGCACCACGCCGCCCTGTGCGCCGTCGGCACCGATCACCGGCAGGCCGCGCGGGTCGGTGTCCTGGTGCGCGACGTCGTAGTCGGGTGCGTCGCGCAGCGGCACGATGCGCAGCGCGCCGTCGAAGGTGAGGTCGGGCAGGTCGGCGCGGTCGGCCCAGGCGCCGGGGCCGACACCGTCGAGCATCGGGTTGCCGGTCGGGTCCAGCGGTGCGCCCGGCCAGTTGCCGCTGGGCGTGGCTTTCAGCGTCTGCGGCGACCGGAAGTCATTGGGCACGGTGACCGTGCGACCGTCCTGCAGGCGGAAGGTCTTGGGATCGGGGATCGGCGGAAAGCCCTGCACGCGAATGCTGTCGGAACGGTCCGATTCCAGCGGGTAGCCCTCGCGCTTGCTCTCCTGATGCAGGTGGTAGATCAACCCCGCGAAGAAGATCCAGAAGACGTACAGCACGATCTGTGCGACGTCGAAGTACTGGGTGATGGCGCCGGTTTCCATGGTCATTCTCCTGTGTGATGGATGTTCAGCCGGGGAAATCGGCCAGTCCGAACTTCGCGCTGGCCGGGACCGGCGCGCGCGGGGCGCTGCGCACCAGTGGTCCGAGTGCGACCAGGCTGGCGAACAGCAGATAGATTTCGCAGTGATAGACGAAGCTGTAGCCGGTGGCCGGCGAGGCGAGTGCCGGGCCGAGCGCGCCGGCGGTCGCCAGTGTCGACACGACGTCGCGCAGCGCACCGCCGAAGGCGATCGCCAGGCCGGTGCTGCAGGCGTGCACCGCACCCCAGGCGCCGAGCGCCAGCCCGTTCATGCCGCCGCTGTCGAGGCCCATTGCGGCGGTCAGCATGCCGACCGAAAACAGTCCGCCGCCGAAGCCGATCAGGCCGACGCCGCCGCGGAACAGCGCGGTCGACTGCAGCGGCTCGGCGAACACGACGGTCGAGAAGGCGACGATGCCGATCAGCGCGCCGAAGGCGGCGACGCGGCAGGCATCGACGCCGCGCGCCAGCGTGCGTGCCGCGAAGGCGAAGGCGGCCAGCGCGCCGCAGGCCATCAGCGCGGTCAGTGCGGTGGTGGCGCCGACGCCCATGCCCAGCACCTCGGCGCCATACGGTTCGAGAATGATGTCCTGCATGCTGAACGCGGCGCTGCCGAGGCCGAGCGCCAGCAGGTAGCGGGTGGCGCGCGCATGCGTCGAGAACTGCTGCCATATCGTGCGGAAGGGCTGGCGCGGCGTCTCGGTGCTGCGCGCGCTGCGCGCCTCCTGTTTCCACAGCGCGGCGATGTTCAGCGCCATGGTCAGCATGGCCGATCCCTGGATCACCTGGATCAGTCGCAGCTGCGAGAAGTCCGCCAGCAGCAGACCGAACAGGACGCCGCTGCCCACCATGCCCGCCAGCAGCATCAGGTACATCAGCGCCACCACGCGCGGCCGCGCAGCGGGCGGCGCGAGGTCGGTGGCGAGCGCGAGGCCGGCGGTCTGCACCGTCTGCATGCCGGCGCCGACCATCAGGAAGGCCAGCGCGGCGCCGGCCTGACCGACCCATTCGGGGCCACGCGTATCGCCGGACAGCAGGATGAGCGAGAAAGGCATGATGGCCAGTCCGCCGAACTGCACCAGCGTGCCCATCCACAGATAGGGCACGCGGCGCCAGCCGAGCGCCGAGCGGTGGGTGTCCGAGCGGTAGCCGAGCAGCGCGCGGAAGGGCGAGAACAGCAGCGGCAGCGCCACCATCGCGGCGACCAGCCAGGCGGCCATGCCCATCTCGACGATCATGACGCGGTTCAGCGTGCCGATCAGCAGCACGGTGGCCATGCCGACCGACACCTGGAACAGCGACAGGCGCAGCAGTCGCCCCAGCGGCAGCGCCTCGCTGGCGGCGTCGGCAAAGGGCAGGAAACGCGTGCCGACACCGGTCCACAGCCGTGCGGCGCGGGCGTTCAGTGCGGGCAGGCCGAGCCCTCTGCGCGGCGCGTTCATGTGCGCACCAGTTCCATCGCCTGCGAGGTGTAGAAGCCGCTGGCCACGCGTTCGCTGCGCAGCGGCGCCATCGCGCGCAGTCCGTCCTCGTCGGCGATCAGCCGTCCGAGCACCGCCGCGCGGACCGGTTCGATCGCCGGCGCGCGGTTGCCGCGCGGGAAGAAGCGGCCGACGAAATGCATCGCATCGAGGGCGCGCGTGCTGGGCGGGAAGGTGAACAGGATGGAGGCCGCGGTGCGCGCGGCCAGCCCCGACAGCACGCGCACGGCGTCGCGCGGACGGTAGTGGATCAGCGAATCCATCGCCACCACGTGGTCGAAGTGGCCGAGCGCGGGGTCCAGCATGTCGCCGGCGCGGAAGTCGATGCGGCCCGCCAGGCCATGCGGCATGCGTTCGCGCGCCAGCCCGACCAGGGTCGGCGACAGGTCGATCGCCACCACGTGGGCGCCCCGGCGCGCCGCCTCGACCGCCAGCGCGCCGGTGCCGCAGCCGGCGTCGAGCAGGCGGCAGCCGCTCAGATCGTCGGGCAGCCAGTCGAGCAGCGTGGCGCGCATGCGGTCGCGGCCGGCGCGCACGGTGGCACGGATGCGGCCGACCGGTGCATCGGAGGTGAGCCGCTTCCAGGCGTCCACCGCGGTGCGGTCGAAATAGGTGGCGATCTCGCCACGGCGTTCGAGGTAGGAGCTGTCCATGATCAGTCGAATCCCAGCAGGTCGAAAATGTCGCGGTCCTTCATCGGCGCGCATTCCAGCGGATCGGTGCCGGCCCACAGCGAGGCGGCCAGGCGCAGGTATTCGTGCTGCACCGCCTCGACCTCGACCGTCGGATCCATCTCGAACAGCGTGGCCTTCTTGAGCCGGCTGCGGCGGATCACGTCGAGGTCGGGAAACTGCGCCATGGTCTTCAGGCCGACCCGCTCGTTGAAACGGTCGATCTGGTCGGTGGCGTTGCTCCGATTGGCGATGACGCCGCCCAGCCGCACCTTGTAGTTCTTCGACTTGGCCTGGATGGCGGCGACGATGCGGTTCATCGCGAAGATGGAATCGAAGTCGTTGGCGGTCACCACCAGCGCGCGGTCGGCGTGCTGCAGCGGCGCGGCGAAGCCGCCGCACACGACGTCGCCGAGCACGTCGAAGATGACCACGTCGGTTTCGTCGAGCAGGTGGTGTTCCTTCAGCAGCTTCACCGTCTGCCCGACCACGTAGCCGCCGCAGCCGGTACCGGCCGGCGGGCCGCCCGCTTCGACGCACATGACGCCGTTGTAGCCGGGGAACACGAAGTCCTCGGGCCGCAGTTCTTCCGAGTGGAAATCGACGGTTTCGAGAATGTCGATCACCGTCGGCACCAGCGACTTGGTCAGCGTGAAGGTCGAGTCGTGCTTGGGGTCGCAGCCGATCTGCAGCACGCGCTTGCCGAGCTTGGAAAAGGCGACCGACAGATTGGACGACGTCGTGCTCTTGCCGATGCCGCCCTTGCCATAGACGGCGAACACCTTGGCGGTGCCGATGCGCAGCGTCGGGTCCTGGTGCACCTGCACGCTGCCTTCGCCGTCCGGATGCGAAGGGCCGCGGCGCGTCGTCAGCGACGACAGCGGGACATGGGTGGTGGTGACTGTATTCACGGTGCGGCCCTGGAAAGGTGGGTGAGGTGCGTCATGCGCTGGCCCGCTGGAACACGCCTTCGAGGCGGTCTTCCAGTTCGTCGCCGGCTTCGCGCAGGCGCGCGAGCACGCTGTCGTCCGGCTGCCAGTAACGTCGGTCGTGCGCCTCGATCAGCCGGTTGGCGAGCTTGGCGGCGGCGGTGGGGTTCAGTTCGGCCAGCCGGCTGCGCATCTTTTCGTCGAGCACGAAGGTCTGCGTCAGCTGCTGGTACACCCAGGGCGATACCTGGCCGGTGGTGGCCGACCAGCCCATGGTGTTGGTGATGTGCGCTTCGATCTGGCGCACGCCTTCGTAGCCGTGCGCCAGCATGCCTTCGTACCACTTCGGGTTCAGCATGCGGGTGCGCGTTTCCAGCGCCACCTGTTCGTCCAGCGTGCGCACCGATCCTTCGCCCAGGGTCTGGTCGCCGATATAGACCGGTGCCACCGCGGCGTCGGCGCCGCGGGCGCGGCGCACCGCGCGGGAGATGCCGCCCAGCGTGTCGAAATAGGTGTCGACCGTGGTCACCCCCAGTTCGACCGATTCGAGGTTCTGGTAGGCCAGTTCGACGTCGGCCAGCACGCTGGCGAGCAGCGCGCTGCGGGCGACCGGCCGGCCGCTGCGACCGTAGGCGTGGCCCTTGCGGCGGGTATAGGTTTCGGCCAGTTCGTCCTCGTCGTCCCAGCGGCTGTTCTCGATCAGATGATTCACGTTCGAGCCGTAGGCGCCTTCGGCATTACCGAACACGCGCAGCGCAGCGGTTTCGAGGTCACAGCCGTTGGCGGCCTGGAAGGCCAGCGCGTGCTTACGGATGAAGTTGTGCGCCAGCGGCTCGTCGGCGCTGGCGGCGAGGAAGGCGGCTTCGGCCAGCATGCGGATCTGCAGCGGCATCAGGTCGCGGAAGATGCCGGACAGCGTGATCACGACGTCGACCCGCGGCCGGCCGAGTTCTTCCAGCGGCACCAGCTGCGCGCCAACCAGGCGGCCGTAGCTGTCGAAGCGCGGTTTCGCACCCATCAGCGCCAGCGCCTGCGCGATCGGCCCGCCTTCGCTCTTCAGGTTGTCGGTGCCCCACAGCACCATGGCGATCGATTCCGGGAACGGGTGACCGTCGTCGGTGTGGCGGGCGAGCAGGCGCGCCGCCTGTTTCGCGCCATCGATGACGGCGAAGGCGCTCGGGATGCGGAAGGGGTCGAAGCCGTGCAGGTTGCGGCCGGTCGGCAGCACCGCCGGCGTGCGCAGCAGATCGCCGCCGGGGGCCGGGCGCACGAAGCGTCCGTCGAGCGCGTGCACCAGCGCATCGACTTCGTGGTCCTTGGCCAGCAGGCCGTTCGTTTTCGTCAGTTCGGCAATCAGTGCGCGCGTGCCGTCGTCGTCGGCCAGGTTGCCTGCGCTGCGGATGCGCTCCGGGCTGTCGCCGCGCATGACGGCGGCAATCATGGCGCGCGGCAGTTCGATGCCGTGTCCGGCCTGGGCAACCGCGTGCAGCAGGTCGGCGCGTTCGGTTTCTGTCGGCGCCTCGCCCACCACGTGCAGACCGCAGGGGATGAGCGTGCGCTCCAGTTCATGCATCTGCAGGCCGAGCGTCGCGATGGCGGTTTCGCTGTCTGCCCACGGCGGTGTCGCCGCGCACAGTTCGAGCGCGGCCGCCTGCGCCTGGATGAGCGCGGCCAGGGCCGGCGCCTCGCGCTCGCTGCCCGGTTCGCGTGCGCGCCAGCGCTCGACCGACACCTTCATCTCGGCCAGTCCGGCGTACAGGCCGGCCTGGGTGACCGGCGGCGTCATGTAGCTGATCAGCGTGGCGCCGGAGCGGCGCTTGGCCAGCGCACCCTCGGACGGATTGTTCGACGCGTACAGATACAGGTTGGGCAGCGCGCCGATCAGGCGGTCCGGCCAGCAGGCGCCGGACAGGCCGGCCTGTTTGCCCGGCATGAATTCGAGCGCGCCGTGGGTGCCGAAGTGCAGCACGGCATGCGCGGCGAAGTCCTCGCGCAGCCAGCGGTAGAAGGCGGAGAAGGCGTGCGTCGGCGTGAAGCCCTGTTCGAACAGCAGACGCATCGGATCGCCTTCGTAGCCGAAAGACGGCTGCACACCGACGAACACGTTGCCGAAGCGGGCGCCGAGCACGAACAGGTGGCGGCCGTCGCTCAGATCGCGGCCGGGCGCCGGGCCCCAGTGCGCCTCGATCTCGCTCAGCCAGGTTTCGCGTCGCACGTGCTCGTCCGCCGGTATCCGGTGATGCACATTGGCCGGCGCACCGAAGCGCTCCGCATTGCCGGTCAGCAGCGCGTCGCGCAGTGCCGCCTCGCTGGCCGGCATGTCGATCTGGTAGCCCTCGCGCTTCAGCGCGCCGAGCGTGCGATACAGCGAGGCGAACACGGACAGGTGGGCCGCGGTACCGACTGCGCCGCCATTCGGCGGGAAGTTGAACAGCACGACGGCGACCCGGCGCTGTGCCCGTTCGGCGCGGCGCAGCGCGATCAGCCGCGCCACCTTGTCGGACAGCATGTCGGCGCGTTCGGCGCACACGTGCATGTCGCGTCCGCCTTCGCTGGGCGGGAAGCTGCAGCGGCGCGCACAGCCTTCGCAGGTGCCGCCGGCACCGGCGGAGCGGCCGCCGAACACCATCGGACTGGTGGCGCCATCGAGTTCAGGAATGGCCACCATGATGGTGTTCTCGACCGGCAGCAGGCCGCGCTCGGAGGCGCCCCACTGTTCCAGCGTCTGGAACTCGACCGGATGGGCAGCGAGGTAGGGCACGTCCAGCTTCGCCAGCAGGTCTTCGGCCGCCTTCGCGTCGTTGTAGGCCGGGCCGCCGACCAGCGAGAAGCCGGTCAGCGACACCACCGCATCGACCACGGCGCGGCCGTCGCGGATGAAGAAGCGCTCGACCGCCGGCCGCGCGTCCAGGCCGGTGGCGAAGGCGGGAATGACCGACAGGCCGCGCGCTTCGAGTGCGGCGATCACGCCGTCGTAGTGGGCGGCGTTGCCGGCCAGCAGGTAGGAACGCATCAGCAGCACGCCGACCGTACCGCGTGCCTCCGGCGCGGTCGGCAGCGCGGCGACCTGTTCGGCGATGCGCTGGGCGATGCGCGGGTGATAGACGCCGACTTCCGGATATTCGAACGGTGCGCCCGGTTTCATGCGTCCGCGCAGGTGGACGCGCGGGCCGTCGGCGTAGCGGTCGATCAGGAAGCGCACCATGTTGGCGACGTTGTCCTGCGAGCCCGCCAGCCAGTACTGCAGTGTCAGGAAGTAGGCGCGCACGTCCTGCGCGGTGCCGGGTATGAAGCGCAGCAGCTTGGGCAGGCGGCGCAGCATGCGCATCTGCCGTTCGCCGGAGCTGCTGCCGCCCTTGCCGGCGTTGCCGCGCAGTCGTTTCAGCAGCGCCATCGGGCCGCTCGGCGGCGCGCTCATGTCGAAGCGGCCGATGCGGGTGAGCCGCGCGACTTCGCCGGCCGACATCGCGCACACCATGGCATCGCACTGTTCGCGGCGCGCGATCAGCGCCGGCAGCACCGGGCGGAAGTGGTCCTCCATGAACAGCATGGTGGCGATGACGATGTCGGCGGCGCCGATGGCGGCTTCGCAGCGCGCCAGCGCCTCCGGCCGGTCGCTCCATTCCGAGGCGGCGTGCACCTCCAGTTCCAGACCGGGCAGTTCGCGCCGCAGCGCGCTGCGCGCGCGCTCGGTGGCGCTGGCCAGGTGGGTGTCCATCGTGACGATGACCACGCGTACCGGCGTGGCATCGGCGGTCGAGGGCTCAGCGTGCGAAGTGAGCTTTGGCATCGTAGAGCGTCTCCACCGTGATGGTGCTCAGTCCGCGGCTGCGGGCGTAGCTTTCGGTATTGCGGCGCGCCTTGCCGCGGACGAAGAACGGAATCTTCTTCAGTTCGCGTTCGCCGTCTGCGGTCCAGGCCGGGGCGTCGTCCGCGTCGCTCATGCCCAGTTCGGCCACCGCCATCGTCTGTACGGCGACGGCTGGCAGATGCGAGGCGGGCGCGGCGTCGTTGAATTCGAAGTCGTCGCGGAACATCTGCAGCAGGTGTTCTTCCAGCCCCATCACCAGCGGGTGCACCCAGCTGTCGAACAGCACGTTGGCGCCTTCGAAGCCATACACCGGGCTGTAGCGGGCCGGCACGTCCTGTACGTGGATCGGGCTCGATATGACGGCGCAGGCGATGCCCAGCCGCTTGGCGATGTGGCGCTCCATCTGCGTACCGAGCACCAGCTCCGGTGCGGCGGCGGCGATGGCCTTCTCGACTTCGAGGTAGTCGTCGCTGATCAGCGCCTCGACGCCGTAGCGCGCCGCCGCCTCGCGCACGTCGCGGGCGAAGTCGCGTGCGTAGCAGCCGAGGCCGACCACGGTGAAGCCCATCTCCTCCGCCGCGATGCGTGCCGCGGCGATGGCGTGCGTTGCGTCGGCGAAGATGAACACCCGCTTGCCGGTCAGATAGGTCGAATCGACCGAGCGCGCATACCAGGGCTGACGCGAGGCCGAAGCGCCGCGGCCGGCGGCGCCCGGCGTTTCGGCGCCCAGCAGCGGCGACGGATCCACGCCCGCCAGCGCGGCGACTTCGGCGATGAAGTCGCGCGTGGCGCCGACGCCCATCGGAATGGTCCGTGTCGCCGGCATGCCGAAGCTGCGGCTCAGCCAGCCGGTCAGCGTGCGCGACACTTCCGGGTAGAGATCGATATTGAAGTCGGCATCGGGCAGGCGGCGCAGGTCGTCGACCGAGGCGCCGAGCGGCGCCACCACGTTGACGTCGATGCCGAGCGCGTCGAGCAGGCGGCGGATTTCGGTCACGTCGTCGCGGCAGCGGAAGCCGAGCACGGTCGGGCCGAGCAGGTTGGCGCGCGGGCGCCGTGCCGGGTCACGCGGCGGACGTGCGGCGCCGGGCGCGGGCACGCGGTCGGCGAGCAGGGTGCGCGCCAGGTGATAGAAGGTTTCGGCGGCGCCCCAGTTCTCCTTCTTCGAGTAGGCGGGCAGTTCCAGCGACACCACCGGTATCGGCAGCTGCATGCCGGCGGCCAGCGCGCCGGACTGGTCCTGGATCAGTTCGGCGGTGCAGGAGTCGCCGACCAGCAGCGCGGCCGGATGGAAACGCTCAAAGGCCTCGGCCACGGCGGCCTTCACCAACTCGGCGGTGCTGCCGCCGAGGTCGCGCGCCTGGAAGGTGGTGTAGGTGACCGGCGGCCGGCGGTCCTGCCGTTCGATCATCGTGAACAGCAGATCGGCATAGGTATCGCCCTGCGGTGCGTGCAGCACGTAATGCAGGTCGCGCATCGAGCTGGCGACGCGCATGGCACCGATGTGCGGCGGTCCTTCGTAGGTCCAGAGCGTGAGCTGCATCGCGTGCCCCTTCAGACGGCCAGCCGTGCGCGGCGCGCGAACGGGCGGGCGAACAGTTCGGCCAGGTCGCCCGCCTGGTCGTAGCCGTGTATCGGCGAGAACACCAGTTCGATCGACCACTTGGTGGCCAGCCCTTCGGCTTCCAGCGGGTTGGCGAGGCCGAGGCCGCACACCGTGAGGTCGGGGCGGGCCGCGCGCACGCGGTCGAGCTGGCGATTCAGGTGCTGGCCTTCGCTGAGCACGATGTCGTCCGGCAGCAGCGCCAGTTCCTCACTGACCATCTGGCGGTCGAGGAAGGGCGTGCCGACCTCGATCAGCCGCATGCCCAGTTCGCGATGCAGGAATCGGGCGAGCGAAGGTTCGAGCTGCGAGTCGGGCAGCATGAACAGGCTGCGCCCGGCCAGCAGCGGGCGCTGTCGTGCCAGGGCGGTTTCGGCGCGCGCACGCGCCGGGCCGGTCACCGCGTCGAATGTGGCCGGGGTTACGCCCCAGGCGCGGGCGGCCGCCTGCAGCCAGGCGGTCGTGCCTTCGGCGCCGAAGGGGTAGGGCGCGCGCAGCAGGCGGGCGCCGCGGGCGATCAGGGCGCGCACGGTGTCTCCATTGAAGGGCTGGGCCGGCAACAGATCGGTGTTCGGACCGATCGCCGGCACGTCGGCCGCGTGGCGGCCCGGCAGGAACACGACGTCGGCGATGCCCAGCTGTTCGAACTGGCGGCGGAACTGGTCCTCGACGATGTCCGGCAGGCAGCCCACCACCATCAGCTGGCGCGCGTCGGTGTGCGGCATCAGCGGCACGAAGGTGCGCAGCGCGGCGTCCTCGCCCTGGGTGAAGGTGGTTTCGATGCCGGACCCGGAATAGTTCAGCACGCGCACCTGCGGCAGCAGCCGGGCGTTGAGCCGCTCGGCGGCACGAGCGAGGTCGAGCTTGATCACTTCCGACGGGCAGGAGCCGACCAGGAACAGCGTGCGGATTTCCGGCCGGCGTTCGAGCAGCGTGACGCACAGGCGGTCGAGTTCGTCGTTGGCGTCGGCCATGCCGGCCAGGTCGCGGTCGGTCAGGATGGCGGTACCGAAGCGCGGTTCGGCGAAGATCATGACGCCGGCGGCGGACTGGATCAGGTGGGCGCAGGTACGCGAGCCGACCACCAGGAAGAAGGCGTCCTGCAGCTTGCGGTGCAGCCACACGATGCCGGTCAGGCCGCAGAACACCTCGCGCTGACCGCGTTCGCGCAGCACCGGGCGCTCGTCGCAGCCGCTGCGGGTGGCGATCGGAATGTCGTGCAGATTGCTCATGCCTGCACCACCGCATCGTGGTGGCGGGCTGCCGGGGGCGCCGTGTCCAGCCGCGCGGCGCGCAGCTTGAGCAGGAACTGTCCAGCGTTGATGACGTAGGTGAAGTAGGCGGCCAGCGCCAGCCACATCAGGCCGGTCGCGTCCAGCATGCCGGTCGCCAGTGCGACCAGATAGGCGGTGTGCAGCGCCAGCACCGCGAAGCTGAATACGTCTTCCCAGAAGAAGGGGCGGGCGAACAGCCAGACGCCGAACACCGCCTTTTCCCAGATCGAGCCGGTGACCATGATGGCGTACAGCAGCAGCGTCTTGATCACCACCGACCAGACCGCCGCCTGCAGGCCCTCACCGGACCACAGATAGCGCAGCACGAGCACGAGGCTGATCGCGAAGGCGATGAACTGCACCGGCGCCAGCACCCCCTGAACCAGGGTCCAGGGTGACTCATCCCGCCGGCGGCGTTCCTCCGGCGTATAGAGCGGTGTGTGCCGCGTCGCCGGTGAGGCCTCTCTGTTGCGCATCGTCGCGTCTCCTCTGTCCTCGTAATCGAATCTAGACGGCCGGGGACAAAGTGTCAATGTAAATTGACGTCACGACGAAATTACATCGGCGGAATGACAATGCGCGCGGTCCAGCTGGCCATTCGGGCCGGCGCGTCATCGAAATTGACAAGTTAACTTGACAGTGCGGGGTGGCGCGCTCTATTCCTACATTGTTGGCGTCCAGTTCTGCAGACATCGTCGAACCCACGCCTTCCTGCCCAGAGACTTGCTCGCCCTCGTCGTCAGTGCCACCACGGACACTGGGTTCACCACCCGCAGCAGCCGTACAGCCCGTCCGCATCCATGGGGCGTCCACCGGGGGCGCATCCGACACGGTCGGGGCACGACAAGAAGACCCAAGGAGGCAGGAAGATGGCCGGGATGACGCAGCGAGGCGCCCGCAGGGCGCAGGTGTCGGTAGAGAGCTTGTCCGTGCAGGAGCAGGGCGGCGTGAGCCACTTCGGTGGGCCGCCGATCGGACCGCCCGTATTTGCCGCCCCCGACTGGCTGGGGGATCTGGCGCAGACGATAGAAGCGGAAATCATTCCACGGCTGATGCTGGCGCACGGCGATCTGGTCGATCTGCCGCCGGCCGGGGCGGGCGCAACGACCATCTCGGCGCGCGAAATCCACGAATTCGCCAACCTCGTGCTGGCACAGGATGCCGGCGTCGTACGCAGCTGCGTGCAGGCGATCCGCGCCCGCGGCGTCGAGCCACGGGTCATCTGTCTCGACTTGCTCGCGCCGGCAGCGCGCCGGCTCGGCGAACTGTGGGAAGCCGATCTGTGCGATTTCACGCAGGTCACGCTCGGCCTGTGGCGGATCCAGCAGGTGCTGCACGACGTCAGCCCGAGTTTCCGCAGCGATCTGCATTCGGGCGAGACAGGCCGCCGCGTGCTGCTCGCCACCTTGCCGGGAGAGCAGCACACCTTCGGCATGTCCATGGTGGCCGACTTCTTCCGCCAGCGCCGCTGGGACGTGCGCCTCGACACACCGGGCCCGCGCGGCGAAGCGCTGCGCCTGCTGCGCGCCGAGCGCTTCGATCTGGTGGGCGTGTCACTCGGCAGCGAAACGCGCTTCGACGAACTGGCGGAATGGATCACCGCCGCTCGCCGCGTGTCGCTGCAACGCGACATCGTGGTGATGGTCGGCGGCCCGATCTTCGCCAGCCGGCCGGAGTGGGTGCCGCTGGTCGGCGCCGACGCGACGGCGCGCGACGCGAGCGCCGCGGTCGATGTGGCCGAAGCATTGCTGCCTGTGCGATTTGCGCATGGGTGATCAGTTTCTGGAGGGTATCGATTGGGTTCGGAGCAGGGGCGCGATCAGATCGCGAAAATGGACGCCGATGCGGGAAGGTTGACGGTGAGGCCTTTTGATTCGCCGATGGGTTTGCTACATGGCGTCGATGCCGAGTCGGCTGCACGACTCATTGCCGCCGCCTCCGACGTTGCGCTGTTGCTCGACGACAAGGGCGTCATCCGCGACCTTGCATTCAACGACGGCGCGCTGCTGCCCGAGGCCGGCGCGCGCTGGCTGGGGCGCCGGTGGACCGAGGTGGTGACGGTTGAAAGCCGCCCCAAGGTCGAGGCGCTGCTGCAGGACGCAGCCAGCGGCGAAAGCCGCCGTGCGCGGCACGTCAATCATCCGGTGCAGGGCGGCAGCGATCTGCCGCTGCTGTACTCGACCGTGCGCATCGGACACGACGGCACGGTCGTCGCACTCGGCCGCGACCTGACGGCGCTGTCCATGCTGCAGCAGCGGCTGGTCGACGCGCAGCAGTCGATCGAGCGCGACTATGCCCGCCTGCGCCAGCTCGAGGCGCGCTACCGCCTGCTGTTCCAGATGACGTCGGAAGCGGTGCTGGTGGTCGATACCGTCAGTCAGCGCATCGTCGAGGCGAATGCCGCCGCCAACCGGATGCTGGGCGAGGACGCGCGCAGCGTGGTCGGCCGCAATTTCCCGGAAGGGCTGGACGACGCCGGCAATCAGGCGGTGCAGGGACTGTTCGCCGCGGTGCGTGCCAACGGTCGTTCCGACGACGTCCGCGTGCGCGGGCCGGGGGGTGGCGACTGGCTGGTGGCCGCCTCGCTGGTCAGACAGGACGCCGCATCGCTGTATCTGGTGCGGCTGTCGCAGATCGGTGCCACCGGCACCGAATCGGGCGAGCGGATGTCGGTGGTCGATGCGGTCGAAATGGTGCCGGACGCCTTCGTGCTGACCGGCGAGGACGGCGTCATCCTGACCGCCAACCAGGCCTTCGTCGATCTCGCCCAGCTGGCAAGCATCGAACAGGCGCGCACGCAGTCGCTCGAACGCTGGCTTGGCCGTCCGGGCGTCGATTTCAAGGTGCTGATGGTGAACGTGCGCCAGCACGGTTCGATCCGCCTGTTCTCGACCGTGCTGCGCGGCGAGCACGGCTCGGACGTCGACGTCGAGGTGTCGGCGGTCGCGGTGGACCGCGGTGAGCGTCCGTGCATCGGTTTCACCGTGCGCGGCGTCAGCCGCCGCATCGAGCCGGAACCGCGGGTCAGCCGCGAGATGCCGCGTTCGGTCGAGCAGCTGACCGGCTTGGTCGGTCGCGTATCGCTAAAGGATCTGGTGCGCGAATCGACCGATCTGATCGAGAAGCTGTGCATCGAGGCGGCACTCGACATGACGCACGACAACCGCGCGTCGGCGGCTGAAATGCTCGGCCTGAGCCGGCAGAGCCTGTACGTGAAACTGCGCCGTTATGGCATCGGCGATCTCAACGCCGATCAGGGCGACGACGGCGGGCAGGAGCCGGGCGAGGAGTGATCCGGAGCGGGTCGGTCGGCCGGGTCGCGCCCCGCCGACCGCGTCCGCACGGCGCTGTCGTGAAGCCCGGTCGGTGGCCTTGCGCCCGGTGTCAATCAAAATGGACTGAACGAGTGTAAGTTTGTCTTGACGCTCTTGTGTGTCAAGCCTACTGTTAGCTCATGACACGCCCAGCCCTCTCTGCCGTTGCCGAACTGCTCAAGCCCATCACCTGGTTTCCGCCGATGTGGGCTTTCGGTTGTGGCGTCGTCGCCTCCGGCCTGCCGGCCGGGGAGCGCTGGCAGGTCGTGCTGCTCGGCGTGCTGTTGGCGGGGCCGCTGGTCTGCGCGACCAGCCAGGCGGTAAACGACTGGTTCGACCGTCACGTCGATGCGATCAACGAACCGCAGCGTCCGATTCCATCCGGTCGCATGCCGGGTCACTGGGGTCTCTACATTGCAGTCGCCTGGACGCTGCTGTCGCTGCTGGTGGCGACCGCGCTCGGTCCTTGGGGCTTTGCCGCCGCCGCTGTCGGCCTGCTGCTGGCCTGGGCCTACAGCGCGCCGCCGCTACGGCTGAAAGCCAACGGCTGGTGGGGCAACACCGCCTGCGCGCTCTGTTACGAAGGTCTGGCCTGGGTGACCGGTGCGGCGGTGATGGCCGGCGGTACGATGCCCGACCTGCGCAGCCTGCTGCTTGCCGGCCTGTACAGCGCCGGCGCGCACGGCATCATGACGCTGAACGACTTCAAGTCGGTCGATGGCGACCGTCGCATGGGCATCGCTTCGCTGCCGGTGCAACTGGGGGTTGCGCGCGCCGGTCGGGTCGCCTGCTGGGTGATGGCGGTGCCGCAAGTCGTCGTCGTCGCGCTGCTCGCGCACTGGGGCGCGCCGGCACACGCTGCGCTGGTGGGCATGCTGCTCGGTGCCCAGCTGATGCTGATGTCCCGCCTGCTGGACGACCCGCGCGCGCGCGCGCCTTGGTACAACGGCACCGGCATCACGCTCTACGTGCTGGGCATGCTGGTGAGCGCCTTCGCACTGCGCGCGCTCGGAGGCGACTGACATGAACAACGCCCTCGGCTGGATCGGTATCTTCCGCCTCGGTCTGGTGCAGACCGCGCTCGGCGCCATCGTCGTGCTGACCACGTCGACGCTGAACCGCGTCATGGTGGTCGAACTGGCCTTGCCGGCCATGCTGCCGGGCGTTCTGGTGGCGCTGCATTACGCGGTGCAGATGCTGCGGCCACGCCTCGGGCACGGGTCGGATCTGGGCGGGCGGCGCACGCCGTGGATCATCGGCGGCATGGCGGTGCTGGCCGCCGGCGGCACGCTGGCCGCGCTCGCCACCGTGCTGATGGCCGATCACTTCGTCGCTGGTGTCGCCTTGGCAGTGCTCGCCTTCGCATTGATAGGCGTCGGTGTCGGCGCCGCCGGCACCTCGCTGCTGGTGCTGCTCGCCAAGCGCGTGGACGACGGCCGCCGTGCGGCCGCCGCCACCATCGTCTGGATGATGATGATCCTCGGCTTCGCCGTCACGGCCGGCATCACCGGCAAGCTGCTCGATCCTTTCTCGGGCGAGCGGTTGTTGCAGGTCGTTGCGGGCACCTCGGTCTGCGCCTTCATGCTGGCGCTCGTCGCCGTGCGCGGCGTCGAGGGCGTCGGCCCCGCTGCGAACACGGTTTCGACGGGGCTGCCGCACTCTCCTCTTCAGCGCACCCCATTCCGCGCTGCGCTTGCCCAGGTCTGGGGCGAGTCGCATGCGCGGCTTTTTACACTGTTCGTGTTCGTGTCCATGCTCGCCTACAGCGCGCAGGACCTGATACTCGAACCCTTTGCCGGCACCGTGTTCGGCTATTCGCCCGGGCAGTCGACCCAGCTGTCGGGCCTGCAGCACGGCGGCGTGTTCGCCGGCATGCTGCTGGTGGCGCTGACCGGTACCGTGTTCGGCGGCCGACAGATCGGCTCGCTGCGGCTGTGGATCATCGGCGGCTGCATCGCCTCGGCCTGCGCGCTGTCGGGCCTGACCGCCGCTGGCTTCAGCGGCCAGGGCTGGCCCTTGCGCGAAACCGTGTTCCTGCTTGGCGTTTCCAATGGCGCGTTCGCGGTGGCCGCAATCGCGTCGATGATGCGCCTGGCCGGCCAGGGCGGCGCCGGCCGCGAGGGCGTGCGCATGGGTCTGTGGGGCGCGGCGCAGGCGATCGCTTTCGCGCTGGGCGGATTCGCCGGCACCGTCGCGGTCGATCTGACACGTGCCCTGATCGCCGAACCGGGCGTCGCCTATGCGCTGGTGTTCGCTGGCGAGGCGCTGCTGTTCATCGTATCGGCCGCCATGGCGATGCGGATTTCCGGCCTGCAGCCGGCGACCGTGGCGGCGCGTGCGCCGGCCGCGCCGTTGCCGCTGATGCCGCGCGCGGAAGGAGAGGCCTGATCATGGAAAGCTACGATGTGGTGGTGGTCGGCGGCGGGCCTGCTGGGGCCACCGCGGCGACCGATCTGGCGCGACGCGGCTACGCGGTGCTGCTGCTCGATCGCGGCGGGCGAATCAAGCCCTGCGGCGGCGCGATACCGCCGAAGGCGATCGAGGAGTTCCGCATTCCGGATGAACTGCTGGTCGCCCGTGCCCGTTCGGCACGCATGGTGGCGCCCAGCGGGCGCGCGGTCGACATGCCGATCGACGGCGGTTTCGTCGGCATGGTCGATCGCGAGCAGTTCGACGAATACCTGCGCGAACGGGCCGGACTCGCCGGCGCGCATCGGCGCAGCGGGAGCTTTCAGCGGGTGAGCCGCGACGGTGCCGGCTCGGCCGTCGTGCATTACCGCGTCGGCGAGCAGGGCGAGCGCTGCGTGCGCGCCCGCGCCATCATCGGCGCCGACGGTGCGCTGTCGGCGGTCGGTCGGCAGTGTGTGCCGGGCGCCGACCAGGTGTCCTGCGTGTTCGCCTACCACGAGATCGTGCGCGCGCCGCAGACCGGTTTCGACGGCAGCCGCTGCGATGTCTATTACCAGGGCCGGCTGTCGCCCGATTTCTACGGCTGGGTGTTCCCGCACGGCGACACGGTCAGTGTCGGCGTCGGCTCGGCGCGCAAGGGCTTCTCGATACGCGGCGGCGTCAGCGCCTTGCGCGACAGCGCCGGCCTCGGCACAGCCGGCACCGTTCGCCGGGAAGGCGCGCCGATTCCGATGCGCCCGCTGCGGCGCTGGGACAATGGCCGCGACGTGGTGCTGGCCGGCGACGCGGCTGGCGTCGTCGCGCCGGCGTCCGGCGAAGGCATCTACTACGCGCTCAGTGGCGGCCGGCTGGCGGCCGAGGCGGTCGACGCCTATCTGGTCACCGGCGATGCGCGCGCGCTGAGGCTGGCGCGCAAGCGTTTCATGAAGGCGCACGGCCGGGTGTTCATGGTGCTCGGCATCATGCAGCGCTTCTGGTACGCGAGCGACAAGCGGCGCGAACGCTTCGTCAGCATCTGCCGCGATCCCGACGTGCAGCAGCTCACCTGGCAGGCCTACATGCACAAGCGGCTGGTCCGTGCGCGGCCGCTGGCGCACATGCGCATCTTCTTCAAGGACCTTGCGCACCTCTGCGGCATCGTGTCGCCATGAATGCCCGGACGGCCACGCGCTGGAAGCCGGTGGCCGTTGCTGCACTTGCCGCGCTTGCGGTGGCCGGCCTGGGCGGTGCAATGACCGATCTGAGCGACTGGTACCGCGCGCTCGCCAAACCCGCCTGGCAGCCGCCGGACTGGGCTTTCGGGCCGGCCTGGACCCTCATCTTCGGCCTTGCAGCCGCCGCCGGCGTGCTCGGCTGGCGCCATGCGCCGGGCGCGCGAGGGCGTCGGCAGATGCTGGCGATGTTCGCCGCAAACGGCGGCCTGAACGTGCTGTGGAGTGCGCTGTTCTTCCATCTGCGCCGTCCCGACTGGGCGCTGGCCGAGGTGGTGCTGCTTTGGCTCTCGGTGGTGTTCCTGATGGTCCGCCTGCGACCATGGTCCGCACGTGCGGCCGCGCTGTTGCTGCCGTATGCGGTGTGGGTCGCGTTTGCGGCAGCGCTGAATCTGACCATCGTCCGCCTGAACGCCCCCTTTGGCTGACGCGCCGCACTTTTTGACGCCGGTCACGTGTGCCGGCAAGCGACTTGCCGTAGCATGCAGGCGTTAAACTCAAGCAATTAAAGGCGTTGTCGCGATCGCGCCGTCGGCAGTCCGGTGATCGGCGGGTGTGCGCCCGTTGAATTGCGCTCACCGGGCTCTCCCGAACCACGCGGCAGCGCATGTCCCGGTCCAGGCCGGGCCCGAAATTTGCAGCAGGTCGGCCTCGTACCTCTCCGTCCTGCTTACCAGGCCCATGCCGTGAACAAGCTACCGAACGATCCAGGAGACCTGAGCGCCTTCTCCGATGTGGCCCCGGAGTTGGCCGACATGCTCGTGTCGGTCGCCAGCGACATCGCGCTGGTGATCGATGAAAAGGGCGTCATCCGCAGCGTCGCGCTGGGCGGCACCGAGCCGGTCAGCGCCGCAGCCGGCGAATGGCTGGGCCGCCAGTGGATAGACACGGTGACGCCGGACACCCGCCGCAAGGTCGAGGACCTGCTGAACGAGGCGGCCGAGTCGGGCGTTTCGCGCACCCGCCACATCAATCACCCGTCGCTCGCCGGCAGCGATCTGCCGGTGGCCTACACCGCGGTGCGCCTCGGCCATGGCGGCCCGCTGCTGGTGGTCGGACGCGACCTGCGCGCCGTCTCGGCGATGCAGCAGCGGCTGGTCGACGCCCAGCAATCGATGGAACGCGACTACTGGCGCATGCGGCAGGCGGAAACCCGCTACCGCCTGCTGTTCCAGATCGCCACCGATGCGGTGCTGGTGGTGGACGCCGACACGCTGCGCATCGTCGACGCCAACCGTGCCGCCGGCCGCCTGTTCGGCGGTACGGTGCAGGACATGCCCGGCCGCCAGGCCGGCTACGCGCTGGCGCCGTCCTCGCTGCCCGTACTGGAAGAGCTGCTGGGCACGGTGCGGGTGTCCGAGCGCCCGGGCGACGCGATGCTCGACCTGGCGTCGGGCGGGCGCATCCACGCGTGGGTATCCTTGTTCCGCGACGAAGGCAGCACGCTGCTGTTGATGCGCGCCTGGCCCGAAGGCGGGCAGATGCCGCCGGCGGTCGACGATGCGATGCTGCCGGAACTGGTGCGTCTGACACCCGATGCGGTCGCCTTCACCGACGAACAGGGGGTGTTGCTGAGCGCCAATCCGGCTTTCGTCGAGCTGGTGCAGGGCGTCGACATGGCGTCGCTGCGTGGCCGCTCGATGGCGGAATGGCTGTCCGGCGAGAGCGACGGACTGGGTGCCCTGATCGCAGCGGTACGGCAGAGCGGCACGCTGCGTCTGGCGACGCGTCTGCGCAACGAGCGCGGGCACGACGTCGATGTTGAACTGTCGGCTGTGCTGATCCATAACGGAGACTCGAACACCATCGGTCTCATCATCCGCGCAGTGCAGCCGCGCGGTCCCGGCGTGGGGGTCAGGGGTCGCATGCACTGAGCGTGTCGCGCAAAGTGAACGATCCTCTCTACAGTCCGCCCTTCGGTCAGGCCGACCTGACCAACTGCGAGCGCGAACTCATCCACCTTGCCGGCTCGATACAGCCGCACGGCGTGCTGCTGGTCGTGCGTGAATCAGACCTGCAGGTGCTGCAGGCCAGCCTGAATACCGAACAGTGGCTGGGCGTGCAGCACGCGGCGGTGGTCGAGGCGCCGCTGCCGGCGCTCGGTGGCGACCTGGCGGCGCGTGTGCGCGAACTGGGCCGGACGCTGACCGAACTCGAACTGACGCCTTTCCACTGCAGCACCGGCCACGGCGGGCTGTTGCGGCATTTCGAGGGCATGGCGCATCGCGGGCAGTCCGGCACGCTGATCGTCGAACTCGAGACCGCCGGGCCGCCGGCCGAGGACGTCGCAGCCCAGGCCCTGCTGGCGACGGCGGTGCGACGCTTCAGCGAGGCGATGAGCGTCGATGCACTGGCCGACACTGCGGTGCAGTCGATACGCGAACTGACCCGTTACGACCGCGTGATGGTGTATCGCTTCGACGCCGACGGCCATGGCGAGATCGTCGCCGAGGCGCGCGATGACCGGCTCGACACCCTGCTCGGTCACCGCTATCCGGCAACCGACATTCCGCAGCGCGCGCGCGATCTCTACCTGCGCAACCGGGTGCGCGTGCTGGTCGATGCGCGCTACCTGCCGGTCGCCGTCGAACCGCGCCGGCTGCCGCACAGCGGCGAAGAGCTGGACATGTCGATGTGCCACCTGCGCAGCATGTCGCCGCTGCACATCCAGTACCTGCGCAACATGGGCGTGACCGCCACGCTGGTGGTGTCGCTGGTGCGCGAGGGGCGGCTGTGGGGGTTGATCGCCTGTCATCACTATTCGCCGCGGCGCATCCATTACGCACAGCGCGCCGCCGTCGACGTGCTGGCGGAGGTGATGTCGACGCGCATCGCGGCGATCGAGAACTACGTGCGCACCCAGGTCGACGTGCTGGTGCGGCGCATGGAACTGCGGCTGATCGAGGCGACGTCGACCGAGGGCGACTGGCGTGCGGCGCTGATGCGCAACGCGCGCACCCTGCTGCAGCCGATGGACGCCAGCGGTGTCGCGCTGCTGCACGACGGCGAACTGCTGACCGCTGGCGAGGTGCCGTCCACCGAGTCGGTGCGCGCGCTGGCCGGCTGGGTCTCCGGCGAAATGAAGCAGATGCTGTTCAGCTGCGCCTCGGTCGAGCGCGCCAACCCGGCGCTGGCCTACCTGACGCCGGGGGTGTGCGGCGTGCTGGCGATCGATCTGTCGACGCGGGGCCGCAATCTGCTGATGTGGTTCCGGCGCGAGCAGCGTGCCAAGCTGACCTGGGCCGGCGACCCGGCGAAGCCCATGGTCGACAACGATCCGCTGACCTTGTCGCCACGACGCTCCTTCGAGGCGTGGTCGGAAATCGTGCGCGGCACCGCGGCACCGTGGTCGCGCGCCGATCTGGCGCTGGCGCGCGCGATCGGCGCCTCGCTGCGCGACGTGATCATGCAGACGCAGGCGGTGCGCCTGCTCATCGCCCAGCACCAGCTTGAAAAATTTCGCACCGCCGTCGACGAGTCGCCGGAGCCGCTGCTGGTTGCCGACGGCGACGGCCGCATCCTGTTTCCCAGTCCGGCGCTCGCCGGCATCCTGCCGGGCGGCTGCCGGCAGCCGGTGAATTTCGACGAACTGGCGGCGCTGTTCGAAGATCAGGCCTCTGTGCGCGATGTGTTGAGGTCGCTGCGCGAAGGACGTGTGTCGTGGCGTGGCGAGTGGCGGATGAGCGGTGGCATTGCGCTGGGCGTGCGCGCCGACGTCGTGCCGGGCCCGCGCGATGCCGTACTCGGTTGCATCCTGATGTTCACCGACCTCACCGATGCGAAGCGCACCGAGGCGGCGCGTCGCCATCTCGAACAGTCGCTGACGATGACCGGTCAGGCCGATGCGCAGCTGACCACGCGCGAGGCGCGCGGCCTGCCCGACGAAGTGATGGGCGCCATCCTGGCCAATGCGAGCGTGGCGGCGATGGAGCTGACCGACACCACGGCGTCGATCCCGGTCGCTACGCTGATCGAGGAACTGGAGGCATCGGCGACGCGCGCCGCGGCGGTCTATGCCCGCCTGCGCGAATTCAACCGCCCACTCTGAGCCTGGCGGCGTCGCCGGCCGGCAGCGCCTCGAAAATGTCCACGTGACGCAGGAAGGCGGCTTCGGCTTCACGTGCGATGTCCGCCCGCGTGGCGTCGTCGCGCGACGGACCGTCGAGTGCGGCGCGCAGTCGTGCGCTGAGTTCGGCCGGCGCATGGGCACCGAAGCGGTAGAAGCGGGTGCCGGTTTCGCCGTCCAGCGCGAAGCACCGTGCGACGATGCGCTGCAGGATCTGTCCGCCCTGCAGATCGCCGAGGTAGCGCACATACACGTGCGCGAGCAGCAGTTCCGGCCGGCGCGCCGACAGTTCGCGCAGGCGCACGGCGTAGTCCGCTGCCGCGTCGACCAGCGGCAGCGCGTCCGCCCAGCCGTCGCCATGCAGTGTGGCCAGGTCGGCTTCCAGCGCCGCGCAGCGCGGCAATCCTTCGATGTCGAGTCCGGCCAGGCCGGGGTGCGCCGCATGCCGCGCCAGCGCGGCTTCCAGATCGCGGTAGATCGGGTGCAGGTTGCGCAGCAGGATGCAGTAGGCGGTCAGCCCGAGTTCGCCGCGCAGCAGCGCCGGCATCGGGCCGCTGCGCTCGACCTGCGTGTGATGTGCTGCGGTTACCTGTCTGAGGCGCTGCGACAGCGGGGGCTGTTCGGTGGCGTGCATGGGGAAGGGTGCGTCGGCCTGTCAGTCGTGTACGGTGTGCAGATGCGGCAGCGTGCTGCCGATCTCAGCGTGGAGCGCTCGCATGTCCGACCTGTTGGCGAATGGTGTGTTGATCGACCTGATCATGATAGGGGTTTTGTTCGAAGCGGCGGCACTGGCGCTGCTGCATCGCCGGCGCGGTCTGGGCTTCGCGCCGGGCCGCTGGCTGCCGACGCTGGCCGCCGGCCTGTGCCTGATGCTGGCCCTGCGCGCAGCCCTCACCGGCGGCGGCGCGACCCAGGTGCTGTTCTGGCTGGCGGCGTCCGGCGTGTCGCACGGCTGCGATCTGTACCTGCGCCGACCGCGGGCGCCGTGATCGACTGCAGTCTCATCGCCGACTTCCGGTAGCATCCGCCGCGCGATCCATGCCGTAAGGATCGACCCCGACAACACTCACAGGATTTCGCCATGGCCGGAGCCAGCCTTCTCGCACTGATCGACGACATCGCCAGCGTACTGGACGATGTGTCCGTCCTGACCAAGGTCGCCGCCAAGAAGACGGCAGGCGTGCTCGGCGACGACCTCGCGCTGAACGCGCAGCAGGTGGCCGGCGTCAAGGCCGACCGCGAACTGCCGGTGGTGTGGGCGGTGGCCATGGGTTCGGTGCGCAACAAGCTCATCCTGGTGCCGGCGGCGCTCGCCATCAGCGCCTTCGTGCCGGCGGCGGTGACGCCGCTGCTGATGATGGGCGGGCTCTTCCTCTGTTACGAAGGCGTCGAGAAGCTGGCGCACAAATTCCTGCACGGCGCCGACGAAGACGCCGCGCACCGCGCCGAGCACCTGAAGGCACTGGCCGACGAACAGATCGATCTGGTCGCGCTGGAGAAGGAAAAGGTGAAGGGCGCCATCCGCACCGATTTCATCCTGTCGGCCGAAATCATTGCCATCACGCTGGGCACCGTGGCCGACGCGCCTTTCGGCACCCAGGTCGCCGTGCTGGCGGGCATTGCCGCCATCATGACGGTCGGCGTGTACGGACTGGTGGCGGGCATCGTCAAGCTGGACGACGCCGGTCTCTACCTGAGCCGCACCGCCTCCGGCGCGACGCGTGCGCTCGGTCGCGGCATCCTCGCGCTGGCGCCGTGGTTGATGAAGGCTTTGTCGGTGGCCGGCACCGCCGCCATGTTCCTGGTTGGCGGCGGCATCTTGACACACGGCATTCCGGCGCTGCACGACCGGATACATCATCTGTCGGAGGCGGTGGGTTCGGTGTGGGGCGTGCTGCTGCCCTTCGTCGCCGACGCACTGACCGGCGTCGTCGCCGGCGCGATCACGCTGGCCGTTGTGCTCGGCGTCAAGAAGCTGCGCGGCAGCGCGGCCGCCTGACCCGGCGCGACTCAGCCGGCTGGGCTTAGATCCGGCTTCAGCGCGCCGCGGTCGTCGAACACGACGCAGTTGCCGTGCCAGTGGGCGCCGCCCACTTCCTCGAAATAGCGCAGGATGCCGCCTTCGAGCTGCCACACCTTGTTGAAACCGGCCTTCTTCATCAAGGGTGCGGCCTTTTCGCAGCGGATGCCGCCGGTGCAGAAGGTGACGATGGGGGTGTCCTTCAGGTCGGCGTATTGTTCGAGCGCGGCCGGGAACTGACCGAAGCTGTCGACGCCCGGATCAAGCGCATTGTCGAAGCTGCCCTGCTCGACTTCCCAGCGGTTGCGTGTGTCAATGATGACGAAGGGCCGCCCTTCGTCGTACCAGCGCTTCAGTTCGGCCGGCGGCAGATAGGGCGCTGGCGTCTCGGTCGGGTCGAAGTCCGGCGCACCGACGGTGACGATTTCCTTCTTCAGACGCACGCGCAGCCGCTTGAAGGGCAGCGTGTCCGAACTGCTCCACTTCACGTCGAGCGCGGCGAAGCGAGGGTCCTGCCCGAGGTTGGCGAAGAAGTCGCGCAGATCGGCTTCGCGGCCGGCGAGGAAGATGTTGATGCCTTCGCTGGCCAGCAGCACGGTGCCGAGCAGCTGGCGTGACTGCGCCGCGTCGTGGATGCGTGTGCGCAGCGCTTCGCGGTCGTCGAGGCGGACGAAGCGGTAGGCGGCGGTGTTGGCGTAACGGGTCATGCGCGGTGTCCGGAGATCAGCGCTCAAGTATACCTGTCGCTTCGTCCGTCCCCGGCTGCGCTCAGCCCAGTGCCTTCATCAGGTTGAAGGCACTGAGGCCGCTGATCAGCGTACCGACCAGCACCAGCAGCGCACGCGCCGGCAGCGCGCGGCACAGGAAGGCGGCCAGTGGCGCGGCGAACATGCCGCCGGCAACCAGGCCGGCCACGGTGGCCCACGGGGCGGCGTCGATGAAGATGACGAAGGCGCCGGCGCTGGCGATGGCGATGAAGAACTCGGCGAAATTCACCGAACCGATGGTGCGGCGCGGGTCCTGACCGGCGCCGACCAGGCTGGTCGTGACGACCGGCCCCCAGCCGCCGCCACCGGCCGCGTCGACGAAACCGCCGAACAGCGCCAGCTTGGCGACGTGTTTCGGCTCCTGTGCCGGCTTGCGGCGATGGCGCCAAGCCTTGGCCAGCACGTAGATGCCCATCACCAGCAGATAGCCGGAAATCCACGGCTTGAGCGCTGCGCCGTCGAATTTCGTCACCACCAGCGCGCCGAGTACGCCGCCGATCACGCCCGGTATCAGCAGCTTGAGCATCAGCTTGCGGTCGACGTTGCCGAGCCGCAGATGCGACAGGCCGGACAGGCCGGTGGTGAAGATTTCGGCGATGTGTACGCTGGCACTGGCCACCGCGGGCGAGGCGCCGGTGCCGAGCAGGAAGGTGGTGGCGGAAATGCCGTAGGCCATGCCGAGCGCGCCGTCGATGCTCTGCGCGATGAAGCCGACGGCGGCCGCCTTCAGGAATTCGTCCGAGGTGACGACGCCGATGACGATGTCCAGTGCCGCCGACGGGTCGCCCAGTGGCAGGCCGCGCGCGAGCAGGATGGCGGCCAGGCCGAACAGCGTGAAGCCCATGAACCAGCTGGCGACGGTGGCCAGCGGGTGCGCCTGCGCGCGGTCGATCACCTGCTCGACCGGCGGCAGGCCGAGTGCTTCGTGGGCTTGTCCGACCTCGGTGGGCCGGGTGTCGATGTGGCGGATCTTCACTGCGCGTCGCTCGATATCTCAGGGAGCGCGCAGTCTAGTCAGCAATGCTTATTCAAAAAAGTGATATTTAGTTCTATAGATATCACTCAATTTTCTTTTGTTGGGCGGTGCGGGCGCGCGATCGGCTAGCGGTAAGGCCGCCGCCAGTAGCCCCAGGGGTAGGCCGGGTAGTAGGGGTAGCCATACATCCACATGCGGTCGCGTTCGCGCATCGCCTCGCGCATGCGCTCGGTTTCGATCAGGGTCTGCTGCATGTAGTCGATCACCTCGTCCGACACGCCGTCCTCGCGCAGCTTCGCCAGCTGAGAGGCCTTGAGCGGGTAAAGCGCGCGGCTCTCCTCCAGGCGCTGGATGATTTCCGCCGGCGGGATGCCGTCCTTCGACATCTGCACGATTTCGTCGGTGGTCGGCGCCGGCGGAAGCGGCGGCGCGGTGACGCAGCCGCCGAGCGTCAGGGCGAGGCCGGCGAGCAGCAGGCTGCGGCGCAGGGTAAGCGTGTGCATGCGAAGCTCCATGACAGGTCTGTGTGTCAGAGTCGTTCGACTGCGTCGGAGTTCGACGCGTCGTCGAACAGGCGCGACCATATGGCACGGATGGCCGTGCGCTCGGCCACCACCTCGTCCTTCGGCACCCGGGCTTTCGGCGCATCGTTCAGCCGCAGGCCGTGCTGCAGGTGGCGCAGGCGGCGGTAGGCGTTGCCGGCGGCGACCGCGTCGAGCGCGGGCAGCAGGCCGACCTCCGAGGCGATGCGCAGCAGCGCGATATTGCCGAGGTTGCCGGTCAGCTCAGGATGCGCACCCGAATGGGCCAGCACCATGTACTGCACGGCGAACTCGAGGTCGATCAGACCGCCGGCGTCGTGCTTGATGTCGAACAGTTCGGACTTGTTGGCGTGGCCGTCCATCATCTTCTGCCGCATGTCCAGCACTTCGCGGCGCAGCGCGGCGACGTCGCGCGGCTGCGTCAGCAGGTCGCGGCGGATCGCCTCGAACTGCTCGCCGACCGCGGCGTCGCCGGCGCAGAAGCGGGCGCGCGTCAGCGCCTGGTGCTCCCACACCCAGGCCGATTTCTGCTGGTAGTCGCGGAAGGCCTCGATCGAACTGACCAGCAGGCCGGATTCGCCGTTCGGCCGCAGCCGGGTGTCGGTTTCGAACAGGATGCCGGCGCTGGTATGGCTGGACAGCCAGGTGAGCATGCGCTGCGCCAGTCGCGCATAGGTTTCAGGCGCCGACTCGTGCGGGTCGTCGAACAGGAAGATGACGTCGAGGTCGGAGGCGTAGCCCAGCTCCTTGCCGCCCAGCTTGCCGTAGGCGATGACCGCGAAGCGCGGCGTGTCGCAGTGGCGACGGGTGAGCTTGCGCCAGCACATGTCCAGCGTGATGCGCAGCATGACGTCGGCCAGCGCCGAGAGGTGGTCGGACAGGCGCTCGACCGACAGCTCGCCGGCCAAGTCGCGCGCCAGCAGCCGGAACACCTGGGCGTGGTGGGCGTCGCGCATGGTGTCCATTTGCCGCTCGGTGTCGTCGCCCAGCTCGTCCAGTTGCAGGCGCAGCGCCTGCTCGAAGGCCGGCCAGTCGGGTTCGGCGGTGAGCAGGCGGGCGTCCAGCAGTTCGTCGAGCAGGATGGGATGGCGCACCAGATAGTTCGCCGCCCAGCTCGACGCGCCGATCAGCCGCGCCACCTGGCTCAGCGCCTGTGGAAACTCGGCCAGCAGCGCCAGATAGGCAGCCCGCCGGCTGATGGTTTCCAGCAGGTCGAGGCCGCGCAGCGCGGTGGCCGTGGGCTGCGGCGTGTCGCGGCAGGCTTCGAGCAGCTTGGGTACCAGCGCGTCGACGCGGGTGCGCGAGCTGTCGGGCAACTGGCGGTAGCGGCTGCCCGACTTGAAGGCGGACAGGCGGCGCGCCAGTTGTTCGGTGTCGTCGAAGCCCATGCCGTCGAGCGCGCTGTGGCAGTCATCGCACGGCGCGCTGTCCTGACCGATGTCCTGCCAGACGGCACGCGGCGCCGGCGTCGAGCTCTCCTGCGCGCCGAATACGGCGTCGAAATGGCGGCTCACGTGGCCGCGGTGGTGGTCCAGTTCGTCCAGCAGCGCGGCGTAATCGCCGAAGCCCATGGCCGAGGCGACCAGCGCCTGGTCCTCGGCGCTGGCCGGCAGCTTGTGCGTCTGCGCGTCCTCGACGTACTGCAGGCGGTGTTCGAGCCGGCGCAGGAAGACGTAGGCGGACTGCAGCTGTTCGACCGCGTCCTCGCCCAGCACGCCGCGCATCGCCAGCCGGTCAAGCACCTTCTGCGTCGGCCGGATCTGCAGCGCGCTCTCGCGGCCGCCGCGTATCAGCTGGAACACCTGGGCGATGAATTCGATCTCGCGGATGCCACCCGGACCGAGCTTGATGTTGTCCGCCATGTCGCGGCGCGCCACCTCGCGGCGGATCTGCGCGTGCAGGTCGCGCATCGCGTTGATCGCGCCGAAATCGAGGTATTTGCGGAACACGAAAGGCTTGCGCAGCGATTCCAGTTCGTCATTGACGCCGCCGGTCAGTGCGCGCGCCTTGATCCAGGCGTAGCGCTCCCATTCGCGGCCCTGGGTGACGAAGTAGTTCTCCAGCATGTCGAAGCTGCAGGCCAGCGGGCCGGAATCACCATTCGGGCGCAGCCGCATGTCCACGCGGAACACGAAGCCGTCGGCGGTCACGTCGGCCAGCAGCTCGATCACCTTGCGGCCGAGCCGCGTGAAAAAGTCGAAGTTGTCGATGCGCTTGCCCGGCCCGGTCGGCGTTTCGCCGTCGGTTTCGCCGGATTCCGGATAGACGAAGATGAAATCGACGTCGGAACTGACGTTCAGCTCGCGCCCGCCCAGCTTGCCCATGCCGATGCAGATGAAGGGCTGCACGGCGTTGTCCGCCTCGCCGCGCGGCTCGCCGAAGCGCTCGACCAGCGCGGCCCGCGCCTGATCGACCGCCACCCGCACCGTCTGTTCGGCCAGCAGCGTCATGCCCTCGGTCACCTCGTCCAGATCGGCCAGACCCGCCAGATCGCGCACGATCAGGTGGGCCATGGTGCGGGCACGCAGCCGGCGCAGCGCCGACTTCAGCGCCGCCTCGTCACCGTGTCCGAACGGCGTCTGCGTCAGCCATTCGCCGAGCAGGGCCGCGCTGATCTGGGCCTGCAGCGTGCTGCCCAGCGCCTCTTCCAGCGCCGGCCGCGCGTCCAACAGGCGGGCGAGGTAGCGGCTGTGGCGGCGGGCGTGGGCGATGGCGGCGGGGGCGTCCATGTCAGGCTTTCTCGTATGAAGATGGCGATTATGCAAAAAACCGCGGTGCGGGCCGGCATGTAAGCATGGCCTTACAAAGCGCGACAGCGCCTGCGTTGCGGGTAAACTCCCGCATCGTTCCATAAATGCAGTCATCGCCGGTTTGACTGCCCGCAAATCTTGTCCGACTCCGCCCACGCTGAACTCGCCGCCGCGGTCGCCACCGTCCGCGCGGCAGCGGCCCGCCCCATGTGGCGCCGTATCGCCGGGCGGCTGTTCGACGCGGCGCTGGTCGCCTACGTCGTCGTCGCCTGCATCGTGCTGGTCGCTCGCCACTGGGTGCTGCCCGAGGTGGACCAGCACCGCGCGCGCATCGAACAGGCGCTCGGCGACGCACTGCAGCGCCAGGTGCGCATCGACAGCCTGAGTGCCGACTGGAGCGGCCTGCACCCGCAGCTATCGCTGCGCGGCCTGACCCTGCTCGACGAAGCCGGCCAGCCGGCGCTGCGGCTGGAACAGGTCGAAGCGGCGCTCGGTTTTTCGTCGCTGGTGCGCGGCGAACTGCATCTGCACCGGCTCGACATCAACGGCCCCGACCTCTGGATACGACGCGAGGCCGACGGCCGCTTCTTCGTCGCCGGTCTGGAAATAAGGCAGGACGGCGAGCGGGGTGGCTTCATGCGCTGGCTGCTGTCGCAGGGCCAGATCAATATCCGCGGCGCGCGGCTGGAATGGGACGACGCGCTGCGCGAAACCGCGCCGCCGCTGCAGCTCACCCAGGTCGATTTCCGCCTCGACAATTCCGGGCGCGACCACCGCTTCGGCCTGTCGGCGCGGCCGCCGAGCGAGCTGGCACAGCGACTGGACATCCGCGGCGACGTGACGCTGCCCGACCGCGAGGACTGGCGCAGCGCGTCGGGCGAACTGTTCGTGTCGCTCGAAGGCGCCGACATGGCCGTCTGGCAGACCTGGGTCGATTACCCGCTCGAACTGTCGCAGGGGCGCGGTGCGGCGCGCGCCTGGACGCGTTTCGACGGCGCCCGGCTGGCCGAGGTGACGGGCGAACTGGCGCTGGCCGACGTCCGCTTACGCCTGGCGCCCGAACTGCCGCTGCTCGACCTGGTCAGCCTGTCCGGCCGCGTCAGCGCCGAACAACTGAGCCAAGAGCGCGTCGTCGCCTCGGCCCGTCAGCTGCAGCTGGCGACCCGAGGCGGGCTGCGTGTGCAGCCGACCAGCATCGATCTGCGCTGGCAGGCGGCGGCCGGCAGCGAAGTGGAGCGTGGCGAGCTGTCGGCCAGTGCGCTCGATCTCGACGCGCTGACCCGGCTGTCGGCCTACCTTCCGCTGCCCGACCCGGTGCGCGACCGGCTGCAGCGCCACGCGGCACAGGGCGTCGTGCATGAACTCGACGGCGGCTGGACTGGCCCGCTGTCGGCGCCGACCGCCTTCCGCGTCAGCGCGCGACTGGAGCGCGTCGGTCTGCGCGCCGACGGCGCACTGCCCGGGGTCAGCGGGCTGAGCGGTCGCATCGAGGGCAGCGACGTGCGCGGCAGCGTGCAGATCGACGCGCCGGAGCTGGTGCTCGACCTGCCGGCGGTGTTCCCGCAGCCGGAAATTCCGTTCTCGCAGTTCAAGGCACGCGCCGGCTGGGCGCGCAGCGACGGCGAAACCGAGGTGGTGATCGAATCGCTCGCCTTCCGCAACGACGACGTGCAGGGTCAGGCGCGTGGGCGCTACCGCACGGCGGGCAACACGGCCGGCGAGATCGACATCGAAGCCAAACTGCTCGACGGCGATGCGCGGGCGGTGTGGCGCTATCTGCCGCTGGACATCGGTCCCGATACGCGCGACTGGCTGCGCACTGCGCTGACCGCGGGGCGCGCGCCGGAGGCGACGCTGAAGCTGCGCGGCCGGCTCGACGATTTCCCGTTCGACCGTGGCCAGCCGGGCATCTTCCAGGTGAAGGTGAAGGCCGAGGACGTGACCGTCGACTTCGGCCCGAGTTGGCCGCCGCTGACCGGCCTGCGCGCCGATGTGCTGTTCGAGGGGCCGCGCATGCTCATCACTTCGCGCGACGGCCGCATCATGAACACGAAGCTGGGCCCGACCACGGCCGAGATTCCCGATCTCGACGCGGCCGAGGAGCTGCTGCTGGTGAAGGGCTCGACCAGCGGTGCGACCGCCGATTTCCTGCGCTACATCGACGCCAGCCCGGTGGCCGAACGCATCGACGGCTTCACCTCGACCATGCGCGCCGAGGGCAACGGCAAGCTGGCAATCGCACTCACCATCCCGCTGCGCCATTCGAAGGACACCAAGGTCGAGGGCGAGTACAGCTTCACCGCCAACAAGCTCGTACTGGACAGCACGCTGCCGCCGCTGACCGACGCGTCAGGCAAGGTGGCCTTCACCGACAGCACCCTGTCTATCCGCAGCGCCCAGGCCAGCGTGCTCGGCTTTCCGATGACACTGGATGTCGGCGCCGGCGGCGGTGGCACGGTCAATGTAGACGTGCGCGGCCGCGCCTCGATGGAGGCGCTGCGCGCCCAGTTCGGCCAGCCGTGGATGGCGGCGCTGTCCGGCGTCGCCGGCTGGCAGGCGCGGCTGGGTGTGCGTCGCAACGGCAGCGACATGACGCTGGAGGCCGATCTGTCACAGATCGCCTCGACCCTTCCGGCCCCGTTCGGCAAGGCCGCGGGCGAAGCGCTGGCGCTGAAGGTCGAGCGCATCGGCAGTCTCGACGCGCGCGAAGCGGCACGTCGAGGCCTGCCTGCACTGGGTGCCGAGCGCGAACTGCTGCGGATCGACGCGGGCCGGATGGGCAGCGCCGATATCGTCCGCCGCTCGACGCCGGGTGGCTGGGTGCTGGATCGAGGTGCGGTCGGTCTGCCACAGATGCCCGCCTTGCCCGATCAGGGGCTGGCGCTGGCCCTGACCACCGAAACGGTCGATCTCGATGCGCTGCGCCGTGCCTTTGCCGCGCCCGCGCAGCCAGGTGCGCCGGCGGCCGACGCCCTGCCGGTGTCGAGGGTGAAGCTCGACGCGAAGAATCTGCGTCTGTCCGGGCACTGGCTGGAGGCGGTGAAGATCGACGCGACGCGGCGCGGCGAGGTGTGGGATATCGACCTTGCCAGCACCCAGGCACGCGGCCGCGTGAGTTGGAGCGAACAGGGCAAGGGTCAGGTGAAGGCGCGTTTCGAGCAGCTACGCATCGACACGGAGGATGAGGCGGGCGCCCAGGTCAGCAGCGTCGAGCCGGACGAGGAACTGGACGAATTGCCGGCGCTGGACATCGAGGCCGAGCGCTTCGTACTCGACGGGCGCAACCTGGGCCGGCTCGAGCTGCAGGCCAGCAACGAGCGCCGCGCCTGGCTGATCAACCGGCTGGCGCTGACCATGCCCGAGGGCAGTTTCGTCGCCAGCGGTGCATGGGGGCGCGCGCTGGCCGGCTTGCGCGGAACGCGCGAGACCCGGCTCGATTTCGTCATCGACAGCGAGGACGCCGGCAAGCTGCTCGATCGCCTCGGTCATGCCGGCGCGCTGCGCCGCGGTACTGCCGGCATGAAGGGCATGCTGCGCTGGCAGGGCAGTCCGCTGTCGATCGACTACCCGTCGCTGTCCGGATCGTTCGAGCTGAAGGCGAGCAACGGCCAGTTCAGCAAGATCAACCCGGGCGCCGGTCGCCTGCTCGGCATCCTCAGCCTGCAGTCGCTGCCGCGGCGCATCACGCTGGATTTCCGCGACGTGTTCAGCGAGGGCTTCGCCTTCGATCGCATCGAAGGAACGGTGGCGGTCGAGCGTGGCATCATGAACACCGACAATCTCGAACTGGCCGGGCCGGCCGCGCGCGTGCAGATCAGTGGCAGTGCCAACATCGCCGCCGAAACCCAGAACCTGACGGTGAACGTCCAGCCGGCGCTGAGCGACAGCGTGTCGGTCGGCGCGCTGATCGCCAATCCGGCGGTCGGTGTGGCGACCTATCTGGCGCAGAAGGTACTGAAGGACCCGCTCGGGCAGATCTTCTCCTTCCGCTACGCGGTCACCGGTTCATGGGAGGATCCGCTGGTGGCCAAGCTGTCGACGGCGCCGGCGGCCGAATGAGCCTGTCATCCGATTGAAAGGTGCGTCATGAACACTACGACCAAGACCCGCGTTGCTGCCGTGCAGATGGTGTCCGGCCCGGTGGTGGCGGACAACCTGCGGGAAGCGGGGCACTGGATTGCCGAGGCGGCCCGTCAGGGCGCGCAGCTGGTGGCGCTGCCGGAGTACTTTCCGCTGATTTCCGGCGACGAGGCGGACAAGATAGGCATACGCGAATCAGAGGGCGAAGGCCCAATCCAGCGTTTCCTGTCCGACTGCGCGCGCCGGCACGGCATCTGGCTGATCGGCGGCTCGGTGCCGCTGGTGGCGGATGCCGAGAACAAGGTCCGCAATACCTGCCTGGCCTACGGTCCGGACGGGAGCCAGGTGGCCCGTTACGACAAGGTCCATCTGTTCGCCTTCACCCGTGGCGCCGAGAACTACGACGAGGCGCGGACGATCGAAGCCGGCCATCAGCCGGTATCGATCGAGACCCCTTTCGGCCGGGTCGGGCTGTCGATCTGCTACGACCTGCGCTTTCCGGAGTATTTCCGCGCGCTGGGCGACATGAAGCTGCTGGTGCTCGGTGCCGCCTTCACCGAAACCACCGGTCGGGCGCACTGGGAACTGCTGCTGCGCGCCCGCGCGGTGGAGAACCAGTGCTACGTACTGGCGGCGGCGCAGGGCGGCGTGCACCCGTCCGGCCGGCGCACCTGGGGTGACTCGATGCTGATCGACCCGTGGGGCAATGTGATCAATCGCCTGGCGCGCGGCCCGGGCGTGGTCGTAGGTGATCTGGATTCGGACTATCTTGTTGAAATAAGGCAGAATCTTCCAGCCTTGGGCCACCGGCGCATCGCTTGCTGAGGTCTCCTCGAATGAATGACCAAACCACTCGCAATCCGTCGAAATTTCCGCACACGCTTGCGGAAGTGACGGTCATGGACGTCGAACGGCTGCGCTCGATGTGCATCGAGCAGGAGGACATTCCGGGTACGCGCGAAATGGCGCAGCAGAAGGACAAGTTCCGCGTGCGCCTGCTGAGCAGCGACAACGAGAAGCGCGAAGGCACCAGCCTGCTGATCGAGAAGATGTACTCGTGGCGCGGCTATCACACGAAGAAGCAGATCGACGAGGCGCCCAACCGCATCACCCTTGTAGCCGAGTTCGACGGCCACATCTACGGCACCATCACGGTCAATCTCGACTCCGACACCGGTCTGTCGGCGGACGAGACCTATCCGGACGTGATGCACGCCCTGCGCGACGAAGGTCGCAAGGTGTGCGAGTTCGGCAAGTTCGCGGTCGAGCAGTCGGTGCGCTCGAAGCGGCTGATGGGCACGCTGTTCCACCTGATGTGCATCTACGCCTTCCGCATCCAGGACTGCGACGACGTGCTGATCGAGGTGAACCCGCGCCACCGCGCCTTCTACGAGAAATATCTCGACTTCGTTCCGGCCGCCGAGGAGCGCATGTGCAAGCGCGTTGGCGCGCCGGCCATCCTGCTGCGGCTGACGCGCGAGCTGTATCGCAGCCGCGTCGATGAACTGGGTGGCCGCTGGCGTGATCTGAAGGAAGAGAAATCGATGTACAAGTACTTCTTCCCGCGCCAGGAAGAGGACGCCATCGCCGAACGCCTGGGGCGTCCGGCGCGCAACTGAACCAGGACTGATGCATTCATGACCACCGGCTCCACCGTCAAGACCCGCGAACCGATGGCGCTCACCGGCGCCGACCTGATGGGCACCGCGCGTGCCACGCTGCTCGCCCCCTTCGATCTCGACCGCGGCGAACTCGACCGCGTGTTCGGGCTGCTTGGCGGCCATCGCATCGACTACGCCGATCTCTACTTCCAGCACCAGTGCAGCGAGGCCTGGAGCCTGGAAGAGGGCATCGTCAAGTCCGGCAGCTTCAACATCGAACAGGGCGTCGGCGTACGCGCAATCCAGGGCGAGAAGACGGCCTTCGCCTATTCCGACGAGATCAGCCTGCCGGCGCTCGAAGCGGCGGCCCGCGCGACACGCGCGATCGCCTCGCAGGGGCAGAGCCTGAGCGCACGCACGGTGACCTCGGCCTCGCCGGTGCCGCTGTATTCGTCGCGCAATCCGCACGCCTCGCTCAGCGACACCGACAAGGTGAAGCTGCTCGAACGGCTCGAAAGCTACGCCCGCGCCGAGGACAGTCGCGTCACCCAGGTGATGGCGCACATCGCCGGCACGCACGAGGTGGTGATGGTGATGCGCAGCGACGGCCACATGGCCGCCGACGTGCGCCCGCTGGTGCGGGTGTCGGTCACCGTCATCATGCAGGACGGCGATCGTCGCGAGCAGGGCTCCAGTGGCGGCGGCGGCCGTTTCGACTACGGCTATTTCACTGATGCGGTGCTGCGCGACTACGCGGCGAAGGCGGTGCATCAGGCACGCGTCAATCTCGACGCCCGCCCGGCGCCGGCCGGCACGATGAGCGTGGTGCTCGGCCCGGGCTGGCCCGGCATCCTGCTGCACGAGGCGATCGGCCACGGTCTGGAAGGCGATTTCAACCGCAAGGGCAGTTCCGCTTTCGCCGGCCGCATCGGCCAGCAGGTCGCGTCGCGCGGCGTCACCGTGGTCGACGATGGCACGCTGCCGAACCGCCGCGGCTCGCTGACCGTGGACGACGAAGGCAACCCGACCCGCTGCACCACGCTGATCGAGGACGGCATCCTGGTCGGCTACATGCAGGACAGCCTGAACGCCCGCCTGATGGGCGTGGCGCCGACCGGCAACGGCCGCCGCGAAAGCTTCGCCCATCTGCCGATGCCGCGCATGACCAACACCTACATGCTGAACGGCGACCGCGAGCCGGAAGAGATCATCCGCTCGGTCAAGAAGGGCCTGTATGCGGTCAATTTCGGCGGCGGCCAGGTCGACATCACCAGCGGCAAGTTCGTGTTCTCGGGCGCCGAGGTGTACATGATCGAGAACGGGCGCGTGACCTACCCGGTCAAGGGTGCGACGCTGATCGGTAACGGCCCAGACGCGCTGACCCGCGTGTCGATGATCGGCAACGACATGGCGCTGGACAGCGGCGTCGGCACCTGCGGCAAGGAAGGGCAGAGCGTGCCGGTCGGCGTCGGTCAGCCGACGCTGCGCATCGACGGACTGACCGTTGGAGGCACGGCCTGACGGTCAGTCGCAGCAGCATGCCTACCTGGTTGAGACGCTGGTTCCCGACGCGCGAGCAGATCCTCTCCTCGCGCGTCGTTGCGCCGTTCGCCCATCACCTGCGCGACGACAGTCTGTGGCACGCCAACCGCCACAGCGTCGCGAAGGCGGTGTCGATCGGCCTGTTCTTCGGGCTGATGATTCCATTCGCCCAGTTCCTGTTCGCCATCGCCACCGCGCTCTTCCTGCGTGCGCACGTCGCGATCAGCGCCGGCTGCACGCTGATCACCAATCCGTTCACCTTCCCGCCGATCTACTGGGCGGCCTACGAACTGGGCAGCTTCGTGCTGGCCAAGCCGGCATCGGTCAGCGAGTCGTCGCAGATCGAACAGAGTGCGGAAAAGATCGGCGAGCTGGCGACCGGCTGGCTCGAAGGTTTCTGGATCTGGCTCAGCGCGGCCGGCCTGCCGCTGGTGACCGGGCTGTTCATCATGGCCTGCAGCGCCTCGGTGATCGGCTATTTTGCGGTCCACCTGCTGTGGCGCGAGCGCCGCAACTGAGCCGGTCAGCATCCGCCTGAACGAAGGAAACCCCGCGCCGGGTTAGAATCCACCGCTTTGCAACGGCACACCTGCCGGCGCGGTACCGAACAACGTAGCCATGAACGCTCCCATGCACAAGATCACCGACGACGTCCGCATCAAGGAAATCCGCGAACTTCTGCCGCCCGCGCACGTGCTGCGCGAACTGCCGGCCAGCGATGTGGCGTCCGAAACGACGTTTGCCGCGCGCCAGGCCATTCATCGCATCCTGCGCGGCGCCGACGACCGCCTGCTGGTGGTGATCGGCCCCTGCTCGATCCACGACTACAAGGCCGGCATGGAATACGCGAAGCTGCTGAAAGCGCAGCGCGAGCGTCTTTCGGCCGACCTCGAAATCGTCATGCGCGTCTATTTCGAGAAGCCGCGGACCACGGTGGGCTGGAAGGGGCTGATCAACGACCCCTATCTGGACAACAGCTTCAAGATCAACGACGGCCTGCGCCTGGCGCGCCGCATCCTGCTGGAAGTTAACGAGCAGGGCCTGCCGGCCGGCACCGAATTCCTCGACACCATCACGCCGCAGTACACGGCCGACCTCGTGGCCTGGGGCGCCATCGGCGCGCGCACGACGGAGAGCCAGGTGCACCGCGAACTGGCGTCCGGCCTGTCCTGCCCGGTCGGCTTCAAGAACGGCACCGACGGCAATGTGCGCATCGCCTCCGACGCGATCAAGTCGGCACAGTCGCCGCACGTGTTCCTGTCGGTGACGAAGGCCGGCCACTCGGCCATCGTGTCGACCGCCGGCAACGAGGACTGCCACGTCATCCTGCGCGGCGGCAAGGAGCCCAACTACGACGCCGAGGCGGTCGAGAAGGTGTGCCGCGAACTGGCCGCCGCCGGCGTGCCGGCGAAGGTGATGATCGACTTCTCGCACGCCAACAGCCGCAAGCAGTGCGCGCTGCAGATGGACGTCGCGCGCGACGTCGCGGCGCAAATGGCCTGCGGCGAGGACCGCATCTTCGGCGTCATGGTCGAATCGCACCTGAAGGAAGGCCGTCAGGATCTGGTTGCCGGCAAGGAACCGGAGTACGGCATGAGCATCACCGACGCCTGCCTGGGCTGGGAAAAGAGCGTTGAACTGCTCGACATCCTGGCCGAAGCCGTGCGCGCGCGTCGCCGTGCGCTGGCCGACCGCGACTGATCGGTGAATACGCTGTTCGCTACGGCGCCGGCTTCCAGCTGGCGCCGTTTCTATTTCATCAGCCTGCTGCTGACGCTGGTTTTCCGCGGCTGGCTCGGCGCGGTGCTGCCCTTTACCGGCGACGAAGCCTATTTTTACTGGTGGGGCAAGATCCCGGCCGGTGGCTTCTACGACCATCCGCCCATGGTGGGCTGGTGGCTGGCGGCGCTGATATCGGTATCGGAAGCCGAGTGGTGGCTGCGTCTGCCGGCCATCCTGCAGCCAGCCCTGCTGTCCTTCATGCTGCTCGCCTTCCTGCGCGACGACGCAGCCGCCACGCGCTGGGGGGCGGCCACGCTGACGCTGCTGGCGCCGGCCAGCGTGCTCGACGTGCTCATCACGACCGACATTCCGCTGGTGTACTTCAGCGTCGCGTCGGCGCTGGTGTTCCTGCACGCGCAGCGCACACGGTCGATGCCGGCTTTCGCACTTGCTGGCCTGCTGCTCGGCGGCGCCTTCCTGTCCAAGTACTTTGCCGTGCTGCTCGGGCTCGCCTACATCGTGTGGGCGATGTGGCGGCCGGCGGCGTGGAAATGGAAGGGGCTGGCGTTGCTCGTGCTGTGTGCGTTGCCGGCCGGCCTGTACAACGCCTGGTGGAACAGCGAGCACTGCTGGGCCAACGTGATGTTCAATGTGTTCAACCGGCACGGCAACGCGCGTCTCGGCTGGGAAACACCACTGATGTACCTCGGCATGATGGTGTGGCTGCTGACGCCGATGGTGATCTGGCGCCTGCTGCGGGCGCCCGGTGCCTGGATGCGCCAGGCCGCGCTGCCGGCGCTGGTGGTGGTGCCGCTGGCGGTGTTTGGTCTGCTGTCGCTGGTCAAGACCATAGGCCTGCACTGGGTGTTTTCCTTCGTGCCGCTGGCCTTCCTGATGTATGCACGCGCGGTGCCCGACGGCGTGCTGCGCCGTACCCGCAACATCACTGCGGTACTGGCGCTGCTGCACGTGGCTGGCGTGGCCGCGGTAGCGACGCAGCCGGTCGACAGCTGGGCGCAGCGGCTGGGGCCGCGCAAGTACGCCGGCGTCGTGCAGACGGTGAAGGCGGACGAGGTGATCGCCGCGCTGGGCAGCGACGTCGAGCGCTACGTGCTGATGACCGACGGCTATTCGCCCTCGGTCACGCTGGGCTACAACCACGGCCGCTACTGGCCGGTGTTCGGCCCGGCGTCCAGCCATGCGCGGCACGACGACGTGCTGACCGACTTCCGCGCGCTGGCCGGCCGCGACATCCTGATCCTGAGCAAGGAGAAGCCGGACCTCGCCGACTACACGCCATATTTCCGCGAAGTGAGCGAGGACACGCTGCAGGTGCGCGGCGCCACCTTCTGGCGCATCCGCGGCCACGGTTTCGACTACGCGGCCTACCATGCAGGCGTGCTGGAGCCGGCGCGCCGCCTCTGGTACGCAATACCGAAGTGGCTGCCGGACTGCGGCTGCTATTTCGAGGAACGCTACTTCAACTGAGACCGCGATGATCGTCGCCCTGCAGCTGATGCGTCCGAAGCAGTGGGTGAAGAACGGCTTCGTGTTCTTCGGCCTGCTGTTCGGACACGCCTGGCATCAGGTGGCCATGGTGCAGTCGGCGCTGCTGGCCTTCGCCGCCTTCTGCCTGATGTCCAGTGCCGTGTACGCGCTGAACGACTTCCGCGACGTCGCGCAGGACCGGCTGCACCCGGTCAAGCGGCGGCGTCCGCTGGCGTCCGGCGCGCTGTCGCCGTCGGTGGCGGTGCTGCTGATGGGGGCGCTGTCCGCCAGTTCGCTCGCGCTGGCCTGGCAGGTCGGCGACATGCTGGTGTGGCTGCTGTGCATCTACGGGCTGCTCAACCTCGGCTACAGCTACGGCCTGAAACGCGTGGTCGTGCTCGACGTGTTCCTGATCAGCGCCGGCTTCATGCTGCGCCTGCTGGCCGGTACCTCCGGCCTCGGCATCCCGCCGTCGAACTGGCTGCTGATGTGCGGCCTGCTGCTGACGCTTTTCCTCGGCTTCGCCAAGCGGCGCGCCGAAATGATGCTGATGGAGGAGGGCGGTGGCGCACACCGCAAGGTGCTGGACCAGTACTCGGCCGCGCTGCTCGACCAGTTCATCACCATCAGTGGCGCCTGCGCCGTAGTGGCCTACGCGCTCTACACGGTGGACGAGGACACCGTGCGCACCCACGGCACCGGCGACCTGATCTACACCCTGCCTTTCGTGCTGTACGGCCTGTTCCGCTACCTCTATCTGCTGCATCGGCAGGGCGGCGGCGGCGATCCGTCGCACGACCTGTTTCGCGATGCCCACCTGATCGTCGCGATGGCAGGCTGGGTGGTCGTCACCGTCCTCATCCTGCGCTGATCAGCCGGTCAGCGGCTCGACCGTCGCGTCCTGCCGCCACAGGCGCTGCAGCGCGGCGCTGCGTTGCGTCGGCGGCGCGCTGCTCCAGAAACGTTCTCCGCCGTGATGGCCGCTGCGCAGCAGGCCGGCCCGGCCGAGCGCGCGTGCGAGCTGGCGGGCGACAGCATCTCCGGTGTCGATCACGCGCACCGAGGGTCCGGCCGCCTGTTCGATCAGCGGGCGCAGGAAGGGGTAATGGGTGCAGCCGAGCACGATCACGTCGGCGCCCTCGGCGATCAGCGGCTCGACGTGCGAGGCCACCAGCGCACGCGTGGCCGGCGTGTCGAAGTCGCCGCGCTCGACCGCCTCGACCAGACCGCGGCCGGGCCGGGTCACCACGTGGATGTCGCGGCCGAAGGTGTCGAGCAGTGCTGCGAAGCGACTGCTGGCCAGTGTGCCGGTGGTGGCCAGCACGCCGACCGTGCCGGTCTTCGTCGCAGCCACCGCCGGTTTGACGGCCGGTTCCATGCCGATGATGGGCAGTGCCGGCCAGCGCTCGCGCAGCGCCTGCGCGGCCGCCGCGGTGGCCGTGTTGCAGGCGATCAGCAGCGCCTTGGCGCCATGGTCGAGCAGGAACTCGCCCAGCACCGCGCTGCGCGCGCGTATCCACTCGGTGCTGCGCTCGCCATAGGGGGCGAAGCCGGAATCGGCGACGTACAGGAAATCCTCGGCCGGCAGCGCTGCGCGCGCGTGGCGCAGCACCGACAGGCCGCCAAGGCCGGAGTCGAATACGCCTATCGGCGCGTCGGGATTGCTGGTCACGGGCAGTGCTCGGTCGCGGACGTGTCCGCGGCCATCCCTTCAGTCCGTCCCGCCCTCGTGGGCGCGACCGCGCTGCCACAGCACGTCGCCGCAGCCGGCCAGCCGGTTGTAGGTGCGGCCAAGCACGAACAGCAGGTCGGACAGACGGTTCAGATACTGCCTGCTCGCCTCCGACACCTTGCCTTCGCTCGCCGCGGTGATCACCGCGCGTTCGGCGCGGCGGCAGATGGTGCGGGCGAGGTGGGCATGGGCGGCCGCACGGGTGCCGCCGGGCAGGATGAATTCCTTCAGCGGCGTCAGTTCGGCGTTCAGGCGTTCGAGTTCGGCATCGAGGCGCGCCACCTGTTCGGTCTTGATCAGGTGATAGCCGGGGATGGCCAGTTCGCCGCCGAGGTCGAACAGGTCGTGCTGGATTTCGGTCAGCAGCGCCGACAGATCGGTCGGCATGTCTTCGCACAGCAGCACGCCGATCGCGCTGTTCAGTTCGTCGACGTCGCCGAGCGCGTGTATCCGCGCACTGGATTTGGAAACCCGGGTGCCGTCGCCGAGGCCGGTTTCGCCGCCGTCGCCGGTGCGGGTGGCAATCTTGGATAGTCGATGACCCATGGCGTGTGATGACTTGGATAAGAGGTATTGATTATAAGTGCGCGCAAATATAAGGCCGGCGCACGCTAGAATTGCACATCATCCCATGCTGGCGCCCACCCCGCGACAGCCGGATATGCGGGCGGCCATCACCCGGCAGCGCTGCGCGGTTCATGCACATACACGCAGACCACACATCCCCCGCAAACGAACAGACCAGACGGAGTTGCCGTGAGTACCCCCGAACCGAAAGATTTCCTGAACAAGCTGTTCCAGGCGGCGTTCGACGCTGCCAATCCCGACCTGTGCGTGCCGGCCAATCTGCCGCCGCCGCCCAAGGGCCGCACCATCGTCGTCGGCGCCGGCAAGGCCGCGGCGTCGATGGCGCTGGCGGTCGAGAAGAACTGGTCGGGCGACCTGTCCGGGCTGGTCGTGACCCGCTACGGTCACGGCGCACCGTGCCAGCGCATCGAGGTGGTCGAGGCGTCGCACCCGGTGCCTGATGCGGCCGGCCAGCAGGCGGCGAAGCGCATTCTCGACAAGGTGCAGGGCCTGAGCGAGGACGACCTGGTGATCGCCCTGATCTCTGGCGGTGGCTCGGCGCTGCTGTCGGCACCGGCCGAAGGCCTGACGCTGGAAGACAAGCAGGCCGTGAACCGCGCACTGCTGGCCAGCGGCGCCGCCATCCAGGAAATGAATTGCGTGCGCAAGCACCTGTCGTCGATGAAGGGCGGCCGGCTGGCGCAGGCCGCCTACCCGGCACGCGTATTCACGCTGGTCATTTCCGACGTGCCGGGCGACGACCCGGCGGTGGTCGCCTCCGGCCCGACGGTGCCGGACACCACCACGCGCGAGGACGCGCTGGCCATCATCCGCCGCTACAACATCGAGGTGCCGGCGGCCGTCATGGCCTGGCTGGCGAAGCCTGAATCGGAAACACCGAAGGCCGACGACCCGCGTCTGGCGCGCTGCCAAACCCGGGTCATTTCCACTGCCCAGGCGTCGCTGCTGGCGGCCGCCGAAGTGGCGCGCGCGCATGGTGTGACACCGCTGGTGCTGGGCGACATGATCGAAGGTGAATCGAGCGACGCCGGCAAGGTGCTGGCTGGCATTGCCAAGGCGTGTGCGATCAACGGCACGCCGGTGCAGCCGCCCTGCGTGCTGCTGTCGGGCGGTGAAACCACGGTCACGCTGGGCCAGATCAAGCCCGGTCAAAAGCCGCGCGGCGGTCGCAACTCGGAATTCCTGCTGTCGCTGGCGATCGCGCTGGACGGCATGAAGGGCATCCACGCGGTGTCGGGCGACACCGACGGCATCGACGGCAGCGAGGACAACGCCGGCGCCATCGTCACCGACGACACGCTGGCCCGTGCCCGCGCCGCCGGCATCGACGCTCGCACGATGCTGGATCAGCACGATGCCTACGGTTTCTTCCTCGGCATCGACGACCTCATCGTGACCGGCCCGACGCTGACCAACGTCAACGATTTCCGCGCCATCTACGTCGAAAAGAAGGTCTGAACGACCTCGGCTCTCCCCGGAAACGGCGCCTGCGGGCGCCGTTTCTTTTGCCGCCTCCGGAAGCGCAGTCGCGAGCCGGGGTGTTGTGGGAGGGGTCTTCTGACCCCGACAGCGGCCTGCATCGGGAGCCGGCGCGGTTTCCGACGCGGCATTACGAGCAGAGGTGACTTCCACGGACAGCGATCCCGCGCTGCAGGAGGCGCCGCCCGGGCACTGCGGGTATCATCTGCCGCCTGTCTCTGCCCCACCGGAAGCCGCCATGAGCGCTCTGCCACAGGCCCACGAAGCCGCCGCTGTTCCGCCACTCGGAAGTACCGCCCGCCCGGCCCTGATAGCCGAAATGGCGCGTGTCCTGCCGGAGGACTGTCTGATCACCGACCTTGGCCGTCTGCGCGCCTACGAATGCGACGGCCTGATGCTGATGCGCGAGATGCCGCTCGCGGTTGCGCTGCCGACCACCGAAGCGCAGGTGATCGCGGTGCTGCGCACCTGTCACCGCCTCGGCGTTCCGGTGGTGCCGCGCGGCGCCGGCACCGGACTGTCGGGCGGTGCGACGCCGCACAAGCAGGGCGTGGTGCTGTCGACGGCGCGGCTGAACCGCATCGTGTCGGTCGACCGCCTCGCCCAGCAGGCCGTCGTTCAGCCGGGCGTGCGCAACCTCGCCGTATCCGAGGCGGCGGCGCCTTACGGTCTTTACTACGCGCCGGACCCGTCGTCGCAGATCGCCTGCAGCATCGGCGGCAATGTGGCCGAGAACTCGGGCGGCGTGCACTGCCTGAAGTACGGTCTGACCGTGCACAACGTGCTGCGCGTGCGCATGGTGACGATGGCGGGCGAAGTGATGGAGATCGGCAGCGCCGCGCCAGACAGCCCCGGTTACGACCTGCTGGCCGTGACCATCGGTTCGGAGGGCCTGCTCGGCGTGGTGACCGAAGTGACGGTGAAACTGGTGCCCAAGCCGCGCGTGGCACGCTGCGTGCTGGCCGCCTTCGACGACATCCGCCGCGCCGGTCAGGCGGTGGCCGACATCATCGCCGCCGGCATCATCCCGGCCGGGCTGGAAATGATGGACCAGGCCACTGCGGCCGCGGTCGAGCAGTTCGTGCATGCCGGCTACCCGCTGGACGCGGCGGCCATCCTGCTGTGCGAATCCGACGGCACCGAAGAGGAGGTGCAGGACGAGATCGCCCGTGTACGTGTACTGCTCGACACTGCGGGGGCAACCGAAATCCGCATTTCCAGCGACGAGGCCGAGCGGCTGCGCTTCTGGGCCGGCCGCAAGGCGGCCTTCCCGGCGGCGGGACGCATCTCGCCCGACTACTACTGCATGGACGGCACCATTCCGCGCAAGCGGCTGGCCGAGATGCTGGAGGCGATGGAGGTCATGGCGAAGAAGTACGGCCTGGGCCTGCTCAACGTGTTCCATGCCGGCGACGGCAACCTGCATCCGCTCATCCTGTTCGATTCGAACGACCCGGATTCGGTGCATCGCGCAGAAGCCTTCGGCGTCGAAATCCTCGAACTGTCGGTGGCGCTGGGTGGCACCATCACCGGCGAGCACGGGGTGGGTCTGGAGAAGATCAACCAGATGTGCAGCCAGTTCGCCTCCGACGAGCTCGACATGTTCCACCGCGTGAAAGCGGCCTTCGACCCGGCCGGCCTGATGAATCCGGGCAAGGCAGTGCCGACGCTGCATCGCTGTGCCGAAATGGGCCGCATGCACGTGCATCACGGCGAACTGCCCCATCCCGAACTGCCGCGTTTCTGACCATGACCCACTCTCTTCATTCAGTGCTGCGCGAGCAGGTGCTGGAGGCCGCTGCGCACGGTCGCGCACTGCGCCCGCATGGCAGCGGCTCCAAGGACTTCCTCGCCCAGTCGCTTGGCGGCGTGCCGCTGGACATGCGCGGTGCGCAGGGCGTCATCGCCTACGAACCGTCCGAGCTCTACATCACCGCGCATGCCGGCACCCGTCTGTCGGCGATCGAGCGCCTGCTGGCCGAGCACGGCCAGATGCTGGCGTTCGAAGCGCCGCACTTCGGCCCGTACGCGACGCTGGGCGGCGCCCTGGCCAGCGGGCTGTCCGGGCCGCGCCGCATCAGTGCCGGCAGCCTGCGCGATTTCGTGCTCGGCGTGACACTGATGGACGGACAGGGCCGCGTGCTGCGTTTCGGCGGTCAGGTCATGAAGAACGTCGCCGGCTTCGACGTGTCGCGCCTGATCGCCGGCAGCTTCGGCACGCTGGGTCTGGTGCTCGAGGTGACGCTGAAGGTGCTGCCGCGACCGCAGGCGGAACAGACGCGCGTGCTGGTGCTCGACGAGGCGCAGGCGCTGACCCGCATGCGCGAGTGGGGCGCCCAGCCGCTGCCCGTGTCGGCCACGGCCTGGCTGGACGGTCGGCTGGCCGTTCGACTGTCGGGCGCGCAGACAGCGCTCGATGCGGCCGTGCGCAACATCGGCGGCGACCCGCTCGATGCGACCGACGCTGCTGCGTTGTGGCAGTCGATGCGCGAACAGACGCACGATTTCTTCGCCGGCGACACGCCGCTGTGGCGCCTGTCGTTGCCGCCGATGACGCCGGTGCTGCCGCTCGACGGCCCCCGTCTGATCGAGTGGAACGGCATGCAGCGCTGGCTGCGCAGCGATGTCGACGCCGACGCGCTGCGTCACGCAGTGAAAGCTGTCGGCGGTTACGCGACGCTGTTCCGCGGCGGCAGTACCGTCGATCGCGCGCTCGGCGTGTTCGAGCCGCTGGCCCCTGAAGTGATGGCGGTGCATCGCCGCCTGAAGCAGGCTTTCGACCCGTCCGGCGTGTTCAGCCCCGGACGCCTGTACGCTGAACTGTGAGCGCCGACTGATGCAGACCGGACTGGCCGATTTCATCCGCAACACCCCCGAAGGCGACGCCGCCGACACCCTGCTGCGCAAGTGCGTGCACTGCGGTTTCTGCAACGCCACCTGTCCCACCTACCAGCTGCTGGGCGACGAGCTCGACGGTCCGCGTGGCCGCATCTACCTGATGAAGCAGATGCTCGAAGGCGAAGTGCCGGCCGACACCGTGCTGCCTCACCTCGACCGCTGCCTCACCTGCCGCAATTGCGAATCGACCTGTCCGTCCGGTGTGCGCTACAGCGAACTGGTCGACATCGGACGCGCGGTGGCCGAGCGGCGTGCGAAGCGCCCGCTGGCGCAGCGCGCGAAGCGCTGGCTGCTGCGCGAAGGGCTGTCGCGTCCGGCGGTGTTCAACACCGCACTGGCCCTCGGCCGGCTCGCCAAGCCGCTGCTGCCGGCCGCGCTGGCCGCCAAGGTGGCTGACGCGCGCAGCGCTGGCGCCTGGCCGCCGGTGCGCCATCAGCGCCGCATGCTGGTGCTGGCGGGCTGCGTGCAGCCGGCGCTGATGCCGGACGTGAATGCCGCGGCGGCGCGCGTGCTCGACCTGCTCGGCATTTCGCTGATCGAGATCGCGCGTGCCGGTTGCTGCGGCGCGCTGCGTTTCCACCTGAACGACCAGGACGGCGGTCGCCAGGACATGCGTGCGCTGATCGACGCCTGGTGGCCAGCGATCGAGCGTGGCGACGTCGAGGCCATCGTGATGACGGCCTCCGGTTGCGGCAGCACGGTACGCGAGTATGGCCACCTGCTGGCCGATGACCCGCTTTACGCCGAGCGCGCGGCGAAGGTGGCGGCGATGACCCGCGACCTGTCCGAAATCCTGGCTGCGGAGCGCGTGCAGATCGAAGGGCTGTTCGCCGCCGGTGGCACCGGGCGTCGCCCGCTTGCCTACCATCCGCCCTGTTCGCTTCAGCACGGTCAGCAGGTGCGCGGACACGCCGAAGCGCTGCTGCGCGCCGCCGGCTACGACTTGAAACCGGTCGCCGACAGCCACCTGTGCTGTGGATCGGCCGGCAGCTATTCGCTGCTGCAGCCGGCGCTCGCGACGACGCTGCGCGACAACAAGCTGCGCTCGCTGCAGGCCGAACAGCCGGCCGGCATTGCCAGTGCCAACGTCGGCTGCATCGCCCACCTGCAGACCGGGACCGCGACGCCGGTGCGCCACTGGATAGAGTGGCTCGATCAGGCGCTCACCTAGGGTCTGTTGCCATTGAATCGCGGGCGGCCCAGGATCCGTGGCCCGCGGATCCGGGTGCGTTCCGCTGCTCAAGTCCTGTCGGCGGCTGCCGTTAATGCTCGCAGCCCGCAATACAGTTCCGAGTGAGCCCGCCATGCAGCAAACAGCCGTACACGCACCCGAAGTCATCGACGCCGTACTCGAATCGTCCGCCGTCCTCCTTCCATCGAAGCCCCGCCTGCTGCTCGAAATCGAAAACCTGATGCGCAATCCGGATTTCGAGGTCGGCCTCCTCGCCGAGAGCATTTCGCGCGACCCTGGCGTGCTGGCTGCGCTGTTCAAGGTGTGCCGCTCGCCCGCCTACGGGCGCGGCCGTGCGCCCGCCAACGCCGAACAGGTACTGATGCGCATCGGTCTCAACCAGACCATCAATCTGGTGCGCGGCATTTCGATCCGTCAGGCGGCAGGCGGTCCGGGGCCGCAGATGGAGCGCTTCTGGCAGCGCTGCGAAACGATTGCCAGCCTGGCCTCGCAGATCGCCGGCGAACGCGTCGCGGTCTGCAACGTGTTTCCCGATCAGGCCTATCTGGCCGCCATGTTTCACGACTGCGGCGTTCCCCTGCTGACGCAGCGCTTCGCTGACTACTGGACGACGCTGAATCTGGACGAGGAGTCCTACTGGGTCGATACCGGTCTGGAGAACGTCCGCTACCGGCTCGATCATGCGACCGTGGGTTACTGGGTCGCCCGCAACTGGGGCTTGCCGGAGTTGATCGTTCAGGCCATCCGCTACCACCACGAAATGCCGGAAGACGACACCTACGGCCTGCGCAGCACGATAGGCATCGTCGCGCTGGCGACGCACGTCTATCTGCTCAACAAGGGCTTGCCGGACCCGATCTGGAGCATGCGTTCGGGCGAGGTGCTGGAGGAGCTTGGCATACACGCGAGTGCGCTCGACGAGTACATCGACGAGATCAACGACCAGTACGTGAGCTTCTCGTTGTGAAGAATCGTGAAATTGCACCTGTGCTTGCAGACATGAACAGCTGCTTACACGAGCGTGTGCTGTTGAGAAGCTAGAATCGGCTACAGGTATCCGGAAAGCTTCATGGCGCTCAAACTAGACAGCTGCGTCGCGCAGCACATCGGCGATCGCAAGGAACAGCAGGATCGCGCAGCGGTGTTTCCGCATTCCCGTCACAAGGGCATGCTGATGGCCGTGCTCGCCGACGGCATGGGCGGCCACAGCGGCGGCGCGATGGCGGCCGAACAGGTCGTGCACAAGGCGCGCGAGAACTTCGAGAGCTTCGCCCCGGCGATCGAATCGCCGCATGATCTGCTGCGCAGCGTGGTCGAAGAATCGCACGTCGTCATCAAGCTCACCCGCTTCACGTCCGAGCAGGATCCGCATTCCACCGCCTGCGTGCTGCTGATGAACGGTGGCCGTGCCGACTGGGCGCATTGCGGCGATTCGCGCATCTACCATTTCCGTGACGACAGGCTTGTCAGCTGCAGCAAGGACCATTCGCTGGTCGGCGAACTGATGCGTCAGGGGCGCCTCGACGAAGAGGGCGCCAAGACGCACCCGCAGCGCAACCTGCTGCTGCATTGCCTCGGCGCGCAGAAGGAACCGGTGATCGACTTCGGCGGCACCGACACGCTGTCCGACGGGGACACTTTCGTCATCTGCTCCGACGGTCTGTGGGCCTATTTTTCCGATGAGGAAATGGGCGGCGTGCTCTCCGTGTACTCGGCGCGCGAGGCAGCCGAAGTGTTCATCAAGCGCGCACGCGAACGCGGTCGCCCGACCGGCGACAACGTGTCGCTCATCATCATCAAGCTGGTGGACGTCGAGGCCCGGCAGAAGGCCGAGCAGGACCGTCTGGACGCCGCCCGGCGCAAGCTGGGAAAACTGCCGGCCTGACCGTGAGCGTCCTGCCACGCTGACCGCGGCGGTACCTCCCGCACTTGAATGCAAGCCCCGTGTTGCAACGCAACACGGGGCTTTTCTTTTGTCAATAACCTTCCGTGGTTCTGGCATGATGCGGCGCAACGTGCATCTTTTTTGGCGCAAAGTGCTGCGCCGTGAAGCCTGGCACGCTAGACTGCGCGCTCCGGAAGGCAGGAGAAGACGCACCGGCAGGTGCTCCGAGCGGGCTTTCATGCGCCTGTCGCCGGATCGGTCATGTGCGGCCAGGGGCCGTTTTCGAACAGGGGGTACGATCCTTACAGCGGCGCCTTCGTGGATTTGATGGCCATGGTGGTGCCCGAAGCCTTGCCCGTGATCCGCGATACCTCTGGGCCATCGACAGAACCGCAGTCGAAGGGCGTGTCCGCACGCCAGCGTGCACTGGGGGCGCCAACTGCATAAGGCCGCTATTGACTGCGTCTTCAGTGTTCGGTGCAGGCTGACGGTTCCGCCACTGCTTCCGCTCCCTGATGCGCCATTGCGCAGCAACTGACCGAATTCCAACAAATCGACCGAGGACCTACCCATGACTTCTGGCGCATCGAACGACAACGCCGCGGCCAGCGCGGCAGCCCCCACGCCGCAGCGCATCGGCGTCCCCCGAGAGATATTCCCGGGCGAAAAGCGCGTGGCCACCGTGCCGGATGTGGTGACCAAACTGGCCAAGCTGGGTTTTGGCGTCGTCGTGGAGACCGGCGCGGGTGATCTGGCCGACCTGTCCGATGACGCCTACCGCGAAGCGGGCGCCAGCATCGCCGGCTCTGCGACCGAGCTGTGGAGCAGCGCCGACATCGTGTTCAAGGTGCGTCCGCCGACCGCCGACGAGGTGGCGCTGATGCACGAAGGGCAGACCCTGATCGGCTTCGTCTGGCCGGCGCAGAATCCGGAGTTGATGCAGCAGCTGGCGGCGAAAAAGGTCACCGTGCTGGCCATCGACGCGCTGCCGCGCACGCTCAGCCGCGCGCAGAAGATGGACGCGCTGACCTCCATGGCCGGCGTCAGTGGCTACCGCGCGGTGGTCGAGGCGGCCAACGCCTTCGGGCGCTTCTTCAATGGCCAGATCACCGCCGCGGGCAAGGTGCCGCCGGCCAAGGTGTTCATTGCCGGTGCCGGTGTGGCGGGGCTGGCCGCGATTGGTGCGGCGGCCAGCCTGGGCGCAATCGTGCGCGCCAACGACACCCGCGCCGAGGTGGCCGACCAGGTCGTCTCGCTGGGGGGCGAGTTCGTCAAGGTCGACTACGAGGAAGAGGGCTCGGGCGGCGGCGGTTACGCCAAAGTCATGAGCGAAGGCTTCCAGGCCGCGCAGCGCGAGATGTACGCGCAGCAGGCCAAGGAGTGCGACATCATCATCACGACCGCGCTGATCCCCGGCAAACCCGCGCCGCGCCTGATCACGGCCGAGATGGTCAAGAGCATGAAGCCCGGCAGCGTGATCGTCGACATGGCGGCGGAGCAGGGCGGCAACTGCGAACTGACCGAGCCGGGCAAGGCCGTCGTCAAGCACGGCGTGACCATTGTCGGCTTCACCGACCTGGCCTCACGCATGGCACGCCAGTCGTCCACGCTTTATGGCACCAACCTGTTCCGCCTGACCGAAGAGCTGTGCAAGACCAAGGACGGTGTCATCAACGTCAACATGGACGACGATGCCATCCGTGGTCTGACCGTGATCAAGGACGGCGAGATCACCTGGCCGGCACCCCCCATCGCCGCCGCTCCGAAGCCCGCGCCCAAGCCGGCCGCGGCAGCGGTTGAAAAGAAGAGCGGTCATGGGCACGGCCCCGGCGGCCCGATGCCCGCCAAGACGCTGGCCATCATCTTCGCCGTGGGGGCTCTGGTGTTCGGGGCCATCGGTTCGTTCGCGCCGGCCGCGTTCCTGGGCCACTTCACGGTGTTTGTGCTGGCCTGCTTCATCGGCTACATGGTCGTCTGGAACGTCACGCCCGCGCTGCACACGCCGCTGATGAGCGTGACCAACGCCATCTCCAGCATCATCGTCATCGGTGCGCTGATCCAGATCGCGCCGCCCGATGCCGGTGCGAACGGCCGACCGGACCAGCTCATCCTCTGGCTCGCCTTCGCCGGCATCGTGCTGACCGCGATCAACATGTTCGGCGGCTTTGCCGTGACGCGCCGCATGCTGGCGATGTTCCAGAAGTAAGGACCCCGGGGGCGGACCTTCGGCTCCGTCCCCGACCGATCAAGACAAGAAAGAGACGAGACACCCATGTCCCAAAGCCTTGCCACGGTGGCCTACCTCGGAGCTGCCATCCTGTTCATCCTCAGTCTGGGCGGCCTGTCCAACCCCGAATCGTCGCGCCGCGGCAATCTGTACGGCATGGTCGGCATGGCGCTGGCCGTGCTCGCCACGGTCTTCGGGCCGCGCGTTTCACCCGCCGGCATTCCCTGGATCGTCGGCGCGCTGGTGGTGGGCGGCAGCATCGGCCTGTACGCCGCGAAAACGGTCAAGATGACCCAGATGCCCGAGCTGGTCGCGCTGATGCACAGCCTGGTCGGTCTGGCCGCTTGCCTGGTCGGCTTCGCCAGCTATGTCGACACGTCGCTTCAACTCGAAGGTGTCGAGAAGACCATCCACGAAGTCGAAATCTACGTGGGCATCCTCATCGGTGCGGTCACCTTCTCAGGTTCGCTGATTGCCTTCGGAAAGCTCAACGGAAAGATCGGCGGCAAGCCCCTGCTGCTGCCGGCGCGCCACTGGCTCAACCTGATCGCGCTGCTGGTGGTGATCGGGTTCGGCCGGGTTTTCCTGAACGCGCATGACGTGCAGAGCGGCATGACGCCGCTGATCGTGATGACGGTGATCGCGTTGCTGTTCGGCGTGCACATGGTCATGGCCATCGGCGGCGCCGACATGCCGGTGGTGGTGTCCATGCTCAACAGCTATTCGGGCTGGGCGGCGGCGGCCACCGGCTTCATGCTCAGCAACGACCTGCTGATCGTCACCGGTGCGCTGGTCGGCTCATCGGGCGCCATCCTGTCCTACATCATGTGCAACGCGATGAACCGCAACTTCATCAGCGTGATCGCCGGTGGCTTCGGCAGTGGCGCAGGCAAGCCGGCCGCCAAGGCCGACGGCGCTGCCGCCGAGCCCCAGGGCGAGGTGACGCCCGTCAGCGCCACCGAGACCGCCGAGATGCTGCGCGAGGCCAAGAACGTGATCATCGTTCCCGGCTACGGCATGGCCGTCGCTCAGGCCCAGCACACGGTGTTCGAGATCACCCGCACCCTGCGCGAGAAGGGCGTGAACGTGCGCTTCGGCATCCACCCCGTGGCCGGCCGCATGCCAGGCCACATGAACGTGCTGCTGGCCGAAGCCAAGGTGCCCTACGACATCGTCTTCGAAATGGACGAACTCAACGAGGACTTCCCGGACACCGACGTGGCCATGGTCATTGGCGCCAACGACATCGTCAACCCGGCCGCGCAGGACGACCCGACCAGCCCGATCGCCGGCATGCCGGTGCTCGAAGTCTGGAAGGCCCGCACCAGCATCGTCATGAAGCGCTCCATGGCCAGCGGCTACGCGGGCGTGGACAACCCGCTGTTCTACAAGGACAACAACCGCATGCTGTTCGGCGACGCCAAGAAGATGCTCGACGAGATCCTGGTGGCGCTCAAGAGTTGATCGGACACGGTGTCGCGCCGGAAGGCCCGGCCCGACGTGCCAGGGCGGGCCCTGTGGCCCGCCTGTTAGGAGTTCTCGCAGGCTGACGTGGCGCTGGTGATCGGTGCACACGACGTGGTGAATCCGGTCGCCCGTACCGACAAGACCCGCCCGATCTACGGCATGCCGATTCTCAACGCCGACAAGGCGCAGAACGTCATCGTGATCAAGCGCGGCAAGGGTGCCGGCTATTCCGGCATCGAGAACGCGCTGTTCTTCGAGGACAACTGCCGCCTGTGCTACGGCTCGGCGCAGGGCGTGGTGGCGGAAATGATCGGCCATATCATGGCGCTGAGCTGATCCTGTTCCACCGCCGGTATAACCGCGTGTCCGCGAGAGCGGCACGCGGTTTTTTTTGTTTCGTGCTGTCTGAAAACCGCTTGTGGGTGCGCGTCCGTCATATGACAATCGACGCCATTCTTTCGTCCCGGTCCTTTTCGATGACCCCACAACAGATCGTCGGTCTCGCGGTCAGACTCTTCGCCCTCTGGCTGGGCGTCTGGGTGATCCAGATGCTCGGCATCGCATATAGCGTGCGCGACAGCAGCAATGCGGGCATGAACGATTTGTACCTGATGTTCGCCGCGCTGTTCTCGGTCGTCGCGGTATTCATGTGGTTGTTTCCGATGGCGCTTGCACATCAGCTCGTACCGCGCACTCACCACGACAACCGGCTCACGCTGAACGGGCAACAGGTGATCGTCGTCGCCTGCGTGACGGTCGGACTGGCGGTGATCGGGCTCAAGGCACTCGAGCCTGCTCTGACCTATGCAATCAGCGCGGTGCACTTTCTGCGGAACGGCTATCAGCTGAGCGACCTGAGCGCTGATGCCCACGTGAGCGGAACTGCGGCGCTGGCACAGCTTGCTGTCGGTGCGATCATGGTGATGCAGGCCCGCCGTCTCGCCGGGGTCATCCTGCCTCCGCCACCTGAAGCGGATACCGACGAGCGCAAGTCGGCCTGAGCTGTCAGGGTCGATGGTTCTGCGTGCGGCTGCGGTGTACTCTAGGGATGCGGCAGAAGCCGATCACACATCCCTTCATCAAGGAGGCGCCATGCAAGACCCGATACTCGAACTCATCGTCAAGTTCGCCGAATCCGAAAACCAGCTTGAGACGGCGGTCACGCTGGTGGTCGATGGCTTCCTCATCTCCGGTTTCGTCATCAGCCGGGCGCAGTACATGCAGCACCACGTCCTGACGTCGTCGATCGAGCAGGGCATCAAGGATGCGCTGGCGGCGGGTACGCCGGCGGATGACGGTGCGCGCGCCTTCATCCATCTGCGTGACGCGATGTACTTCACGCCGGGACAGGACCCGGTGCCCGCCAACGAGTCGGTCGTCTGTCGCATCGGTCTGGACCGCGTGTCGGCCTTCCATCTGGGTTTTCTCGAAAGCGTCTGAAGTGGGCGCGGTCCGGGCTGACGGACCGCCTGTGGCAATGCACAATCGCGGTCCACGCTGATCTGGGCCGCGAACATGCCTGCACGTCAATACCGCTACTACGACTGGGTCATGGTCGCCTTCGTGACCGTGCTGGTCTGTTCCAACCTGATCGGCCCGGCCAAGATCGCGCAGATCGACGCCCCACTGCTCGGCACGCTCACCTTTGGCGCAGGCGTGCTGTTCTTTCCGATCAGTTACGTGTTCGGCGACATCCTGACCGAGGTCTATGGCTATGCGCGTTCGCGTCGCGTCATCTGGACCGGCTTCGCCGCGCTGGCCTTCGCCTCGGCGATGGCCGCAGTCGTGGTGGCCTTGCCGCCGGCGCCGTTCTGGCACAACCAGCAGGCTTACGAAATCGCCTTCGGTTCGGCCTGGCGTGTGTCCATCGCGTCGCTGATCGCCTTCTGCTGCGGCGAATTCGTCAATTCCTTCGTGCTGGCGAAGATGAAGCTGTGGATGGCCGGGCGCCGGCTGTGGATGCGCACGATAGGGTCGACGCTGTTCGGCGAAGGCGTCGATTCGCTGCTGTTCTATCCGCTGGCTTTCTGGGGCAGCGGCATCATTCCGGACGAGCAGCTGCCGGCCGTCATGCTGGCGCAGTTCGTCGCCAAGGTCGGGGTCGAAGTCGCTTTCACGCCGCTCACCTATCGCATCGTCGCCTGGCTGAAGCGGGCCGAGAACGAGGACTACTATGACCGCGATACCGACTTCAACCCCTTCTCGCTGCGCGCCTGAGGTGGCCGGCCGACCGGTGCGAACGCATATCCGCATCGTCGGCATGAGTTGCCGGAAATGCGTGGCGGGTCTCGAAGCGACGCTCGCCGCGCTGCCCGGCGTTCAGCGCGTGACCGTGCATTTCGAACACGGTGACGCCGAGATCGAGCACGACGCGGCGCTCCCGCGCGAGCGGCTGCTGGAGACCGTCGAGGCGGCCGGTTACGACGCGGTCTGATCCGCGCTCAACGGCCTTTGCCGAAGCACAGGTACTTGATGTCCAGGTATTCCTCGATGCCGTAGCGGGAACCTTCTCGACCGAAGCCGGACTGCTTGATGCCGCCGAACGGCGCCACCTCGTTCGACAGCCGGCCGGTGTTGATGCCCACCATGCCGCACTCTAGTGCTTCGGCAACGCGCCAGGCGCGGTCGATGTCGCGCGTGAAGAAGTAGCCGGCGAGACCGGATTCGGTGTCGTTGGCGAGCGCGATCGCCTCGTCCTCGCTGTCGAAGCGGAACACCGGCGCCAGCGGCCCGAAGGTTTCCTGGTGCGCCAGCACCATGTCGGGCCGGGCGCCGACCAGCACAGACGGTTCGAAGAAGTTGCCGCCGAGCGCGTGACGGCGTCCGCCGCACAGTGCGGTGGCGCCGCGCGCGATGGCGTCCGCCACCTGTTCCTCAACCCGGCTGACCGCTGCTGCGCTGATCAGAGGGCCTTGCTGCACGCCGTCCTCCATGCCGTCGCCGACCTTCAGCTGCGCTGTCCGCACGGCCAGCTGTGCTGCGAACGCGTCGTGTATGCCCGACTGCACGACGAAGCGGTTCACGCAGACGCAGGTCTGGCCGCTGTTGCGGTACTTGGCGGCGATGGCTGCGTCGACCGCGAGTTCGAGGTCGGCGTCGTCGAACACGATGAAGGGCGCATTGCCGCCCAGTTCCAGCGACAGCCTCTTGAGCGTCGGTGCGCACTGCGTCATCAGCAGACGCCCCACCGCGGTGGACCCGGTGAATGAAAGCTTGCGCACCTGCGGATGGGCGCACAGTTCACTGCCGATATCCTCAGGTTCGCCGGTGATCACATTGAGCACGCCGGGCGGGATGTCGGCGCGCAGGGCCAGATCGGCCAGCGCCAGCGCCGTGAGTGGTGTCGCTTCGGCCGGCTTCAGCACCATGGTGCAGCCGGCGGCCAGCGCCGGCGCCACCTTGCGCGTGACCATGGCAAGCGGGAAATTCCACGGCGTGATCGCTGCGCAGACGCCGACCGGCTGCTTGATCACCAGCAGACGCTGTGCCGGATCCGGCGACGGGATGGTTTCACCGTACGTGCGCTTCGCCTCCTCGGCGAACCACTCGACGAAGGACGCGCCATAGCGCACTTCGCCGCGCGCCTCGTTCAGCGGCTTGCCACCTTCTGCAGTGATCAGGCGCGTAAGATCGTCGATGTGCGCATTGACAAGGGTGTGCCAGGCACGCAGCCGTCGCGCCCTCTCGTGCGCGCCGAGCGCGCGCCAGGCGGGCAGGGCGTTGCGGGCGGCGTCGATGGCACGCCGGGTTTCCGCGACACCGCAACGTGGAACCGTCGCCAGCAGCGCGTTGTTCGCCGGATTGCGCACCTCGATCACGCCCTCGTCGTCGGCGTGCGTCCAGACGCCGCCGATCAGGCAGGTGGCGCGCAGCAGAGCAGGGTCATTCAGTTGCATGGTATGGGGTACGGCATGAATGCGAGGTCGACGCATTGTCCCAGCGAACCCCCGGTTGCGCCGTCGATCGGGATGGATTCCTACATGCAGCACGGCGAGCGCCGACACGCCGGCGCCACCGGGCTCCGTACAGTGAGGCTACGTTGCGGCGGATCGACACCGCCGCAACGCATTCCACGAAGGAGACTGCATCATGCTCAGCACCAGCCCCGACACCGGCATCCTGACGAACCCTGGAACGGCCGACAGCAGTGAGTGGACGGACGACGTCGCGCACGCTCCGTGGGGGTACGAGTGTGCGCTACCGTTCCTGACCTCCTCCCTGCAGGCAGCGCTGCCGGGTAGCGCCCCACTTGGCTGAGCCGTGGTACCTGCCATGCCCGCGCCCGGATCTCGCAACCTGCCGCTGCTTTTCGCGCTGTCAGCCATGCTGGCTTCCTGCGTGACGCCGTTGCCCTCGGCACGGACGGCAGGCGGCGCGCCGGCGGGTGTGCCTGGGGCGCACGCCGTAGCGGCGCAACTGGAGGTGACCGGACCGCGCGGGCGCCTCGGTCGCGATCAGCGTGCCCGGTTGATCGAGCGCATCGGGCGCGAGGGCGGCGACTCGCCGCTGAAGCGCCAACTGGCGGCGATGGCCGATTTCGGCGACGTCGATCTGCACGCCGGCAACGCGGCCCGTCTGCTGATCGACGGGCCGGCCACCTTCGATGCGATGTTCAGCGCGATCGCGCGCGCGCGCAGTTCCATCCTGCTGGAAAGCTACATCATCGACGACGCGCAGATCGCGCAGGATCTGGCGGCGCTGCTGTTGCGCAAGCGCGCCGAGGGCGTGTCGGTCGCGATCATCCACGACGCAGTGGGTTCCTTCGGTACCGATGCAGGCTATTTCGATGCACTGCGCGAGGCGGGCGTCGCCGTGTGCGCGTTCAATCCGCTGTCGCCGCTGCGCAAGCGCCGCTATCAGGACATCACGCACCGCGATCACCGCAAGATTCTGGTGGTCGATCGGGATGTCGCCTTTACCGGCGGCATCAACATCAGCGCCGTCTATTCTTCCGGGTCCTTCGGCAGGAAGGCGCGCGCACCGGAGCAGAACGGCTGGCGCGACACGCAGATCGAGCTGCGCGGCCCGGCCGCCGCGGCACTCGACGATCTGGTGCGCGACACCTGGCGCAGCCAGCACTGCGAACCCGCTCTGCCGCCGCCGACCGGGCCGGTGGTCGGAAAGGATGCCGGTCCACATGCAGTACGCATCGTGCCGTCGTCGCCGGACGACGGGCAAAACCGCATCTACACCATGCTGCTCACCGCGATCGATGCGGCCAGTCGCAGCGTGCATCTGACCATGGCCTATTTCGCGCCCGGGCAGGACATGGTCGATGCGCTGGCCGACGCGGCGCGACGCGGCGTCGACGTGCAGCTGGTGCTGCCGTCGGTCAGCGATTTCTCGCCTGTTCTGCATGCCGGCCGCAGCTACTACCAGGAGCTGCTTGACGCCGGTGTGCGCATTCATGAACTGCAGGACGCGGTACTGCATTCGAAGACGGCGGTCATCGACGGCGTGGTGTCCACGGTCGGCTCCAGCAATATGGACTGGCGCAGCTTCGTCGACAACAACGAGGTCAATGCGGTGGTGTTCGGCGAGGACTTCGGCGACGCGATGACGCGCATGTTCGAGCGCGACGTCGCTGCGTCGCAGACGATCGACGCGCAGACCTGGCGCAGACGACCGCTGTGGCCGCGTCTGCAGGAGCGCGCAGCGCGCTTGCTCGAACGCTGGTGGTAGGCCGGCGCTGTCCTACACGGCGGACGGCGCTTGTCCGACGGGCGGGCCGATGCGTCCCCCCTAGACTGCAGTCATCGACTTGACGGATGCATGACTGCCGCCCGGTTCCGGGCGCCGTCGAGATCGATTCCGTTCATTGCGCAGCGGTCGCGACCGGCGACCAGCGTTCATTACAAGGGAGTCCATCATGCGTTCCAATCTCATGCTCGCCACCGCCTTCTCCGCCCTGGCTGCCCTGACCGTGCTGCCGGGCTGCGCCGTCACGCGCGACCAGTCCTCGGTCGGTGAATACATCGACGACGCGACCGTCACCGCGTCGGTGAAGGCCAAGTTCGTTGAATCCAAGGCGGTCGACGCGTCGGCCATCAGCGTCGAAACGCTGAACGGCGAGGTGATGCTGTCCGGCTTCGCCAAGGACGCCACCGAGAAGGCCGAGGCCGAGCGCATCGCCAAGAGCGTCAAGGGCGCCAAGTCGGTCAAGAACGCGATCCAGATTCGCGCCAAGCAGAGCTGATGCTTGAGCGGGAACGCGGCGAGCCGGAGAGGCAGATGAGCGCGCGTTCCACCGCGGCAGGCCTGGCCTGCCGTCTCTTCCTTGCCACCTGCTGTCTGCTGGCCACGCTGTTCGCATGGAGCGAATGGCGTGGCTGGTTCTTTCTGGCGGAGCCGGCCGAGCGCTGGCTGACGGCTGCAGTCGCCCGCCCGGTGGACCTCGGCGGGCGAGACACCTTCGTGCTCCGACTTCTCGGTGGCATCGACCTTCGCGTCAGCCGTCTGCGCATCGGCGGTCCCGAATGGGCGCCGGATCAGGCGCTGATAGACGCCCAAGCAGCCCGTCTGAAGTTGCGTTATGCGGACGTGTTCCGCATGTTGCGCGGCGCGCCGCTGCGCATCGAAAGTCTGGTTGCCGAACGGCTGGACCTCCACCTCGCACGCGGCGATGACGGCCGCGCCAACTGGCAGTTCGAGCGCACGGGCAATGAACCGGCCCGACCGCTGCTGGATTGGGTGCAGCCGGCACGTGTCGAGGTGGCGCAGGGGCGACTCGTGGTCGACGACGCGCCGCTCGCGCTGGCACTGACGGCGACATTTTCGATGCACGATGGCAGCGAGCGGGCCGGCGACGCGCGGGACGACCGTGGCATCCGCGCGATCGTCGACGGCCGTTATCGCCAGTCGCCGCTGACGGCGACGCTGAGCACCGGATCCACTTTGCCCTGGTTGTCGGGCGAAGACGATCTACCGGCCGTGCCGATCACGCTGGCACTGAAGCTGGGTCGTGCCGCACTGTCGTTCGACGGTCGGGTGCAGGATCTTCTGACGCAGCGCGGACTGGACGGGCGCTACACGGTGAGCGGCCCTTCGCTCGCGGCGCTGGGCGACGCCCTCGCGATGACCTTGCCCTCGACCCCCGCGTTCTCGCTGCAGGGCAGACTGCAGCGCAAGCCCGATGCCTGGCAGACGGCGATCGATACCGCAACAATCGGCCGCAGCCGACTGGCGGGGCAGTTCCGCTACGAGACGGGGCGGGACGGGGTGCCCTGGCTGGGCGGCACACTGAATGGCAGCGTACTCTGGCTGGCCGATCTCGGCCCGGCGGTGGGCGTACCGGCAGGCGAACAGTCCTCCGCGCAGCGCAACGGCCGCGTACTGCCGGACCGCCGCTTCGATTTGCCGTCCTTGCGCGCCATGAATGCCGACATCCGCATCGACATCGAGCGCTTCGAATCGGGCAGCGACTCGCTGCAGGCGATCGCACCGTTGCGCGGCAGCCTGCGTCTTGCCGATGGCGTGCTCGACATCCGCGACATCGAAGCACGGCTTGCGCGCGGCTGGCTCACCGGTCGCATCGGTCTCGACGGTCGTACCGACATTGCGCAGTGGGACGTGCAGTTGCGCGGCGGCGGGCTGCGGCTGGAGGAGTGGATACGTCAGCCGCGCGCCGCAGACGCGCCGCCCTACGTTGCCGGGCGCGTCGGTGGTCGTATCGAACTGCGCGGTCAGGGGCGGTCAACCGCCGAACTGCTGGCGTCGTCCGACGGTCATGCGGCGCTGGTGTGGACGCAGGGCCGCGTGTCGCACCTGGCGGTCGAAGCCGCCGGCATCGACGTTGCCCAGGCGCTGGGCGTCATGCTGAGCGGCGACGCCGCGCTGCCGGTGACCTGTGGTGTCGCCGATCTGCAGGTGCGCAAGGGCCGCGTGACGGTTGCGAGCGCGCGCGTCGACACGGCCGATTCGACGCTCGGCGTCGAAGGTTCGCTGTCGCTGGTCGACGAAAGACTGGACCTGGTGGCGCGCGCAGCACCGAAGGACATATCGCCGCTCAGCCTGCGCACGCCGGTGCGCATCACCGGCCGTTTCGCCCAGCCTGAGGTGTCGCTCGAAAAAGGACCTCTGCTGGCCCGTCTGCTGCCGGCGGCGGCGCTGGCACTGGTGAACCCGCTGGCCGCGCTGCTGCCGCTGATCGATCCGGGCGACGACGGCGCAAAGTCCGCCCTGGCCGGCTGCAGCACGCCGTCCCGACGGTAAAGCGCCGGCGGCGAGCGTCAACCGAACAGGCCCAGCCCCATCAGCAGGGGCAGCGACAGCCAGAACAGCAGCGTGCTCCAGCCGATCAGCAGCGCCGAGGCGGCGGCGTCGATCTTGAAGCGCTCGGCCAGCAGCAGCGAGGTCATGAAGGTGGGTGTGGCGCACTCGACCAGCGATGCGCGCTGCGCCTCGTTCGGCGTATCGGACACCAGCAGCACCAGCCCCCAGATCAGCAGCGGCGCGACCAGCAGCTTGACGCCGGAGGCGACCAGGATTTCGGTGCGCGGCACCAGCCGGCGCCACGGAATGGTCATGCCCAGAACGAAGATGATGACCGGAATCGCCGCCTGGCCGATGAAGCGCGCCGCTTGCACCAGCGGCGGGTAGGCCAGCCCGGTGTATTGCGCGCCCAGGCCGAGCACGAAGGCCCAGATCGGCGGCATCATCAGCACGGTTCTCAGTACGTCCGGCCGTTCGCCCTCGGCGTGCGAACCGAGGCGGGTGGCGATCCACACGCCCAGCGTCCACACGAAGGGCATGGTCATGAACATGTCGTTGAAGATGGCGTAGCGCATCGCGCCATTGCCGAAGAAGAACTCGAGCACCGGCGCACCGACGTTGAAGGTGTTGCCGAACATGCCGCCGAGCATGATGGCGGCGCGCGTCGTGTCGTGCAGCTTCGCGCCCAGTCGCGTCTTCCACAGCAGCACATAGAGCAGGGCGCCATTGGCCAGCGTGCCGACGCCGACCAGGAAGGGCACGGTCAGCAGGTCCAGGCTGATCGGTGTGCTGGCCGCCACCGCGAACAGGATGGCCGGGTAGAACACGTAGAGCACCAGCCGGTTCAGCTGCGCACGCAGCACGTCGGCATCGCGTCCTTCGCCCATGCGCGCCGCCCACCAGCCGCCGGCCGCCACCAGCAGCGACAGCGGCAGCATCACCTGCACCATCAGGCCGACCAGCGCGTTCATCCGTGCGACTCCGTCAGGTTGCGGCCGCCGGTTTCGCGGATGAAGCAGGCGGCGACGAAGCCGCCCAGCGCGGCGACAGCGAGCACGCGTATGCCCATGGTCACGGCTTCGTGCGTTGCTTCGGCGATCGACGGCGAATACAGCTCGATCACCCAGCCGACCAGCGGCTGCAGCAAGGCGGCGCCGAGAAAGCAGCCGACGTTGACCAGGCTGGTGGCCATGCCGGACAGCGCCGGCGGGTTCACTTCCTTGGCGCAGGCCCAGGTCAGCGAGAAGGCGGCGGCGGACACGCCGATCACCGAACACGTCGCATAGGTCGCCAGCAGCGGCAGCGGGCCATCGGCGAGGACGAAGGGCAGCCAGCCGGCGACATAGAGCGCGGCATAGCTCAGCATGACCGGCTTGCGCCGGCGCAGGTGGTCGGACAGCCGTCCGATGAACAGGCAGCTGCAGGCGAAGATGACCAGCAGCAGCGTGGTGTGCTGCGCGGCGACCGCGCGTTCCATGTCATGCGCCGCCATCAGATAGGGCACGCCCCATAGGCCGGCGAAGGAAAACAGGCTACCGGCGATGCCGGCATTGACGAACAGCCCCGGCCAGCTGGAGCGGTTGCCGGCCACCTGCCGCAGCCCGGCCCGCCAGTCGCCGACCGGCAGCGGCGCGTGTGCCGGCTTGCCGTCCAGCTCGCGCATCGTCGGCAGCCCGGCGTCTTCCGGCCGGTCGCGCACGCGCAGCCAGGTCACCAGCGCCAGCAGCATGGACAGCAGACCCAGCGCCACGAACACGGTGCGCCACGACACCATCGTCACCACCCAGGCCAGCGGCAGCGCCGCACTGGCGGCGCCCAGATTGCCGATGAACATGGTGACGCCATTCAGCGTGGCGAAGCGGCTTTCCGGAAACCAGGCGGCGTTGATCTTGAGCAGTGCGATAAAGGGGAAGGACACGCCGAGGCCGACCAGCGTGCGACCGATCACCGCCACCCACAGCGTGTCGGCCAGTGCGAAGGTGATCGAGCCGATGCCGGCGATCACGCCGCCGAGCGCGACGATGCGCCGCGGGCCCAGCGTGTCGGCGAGCACCCCGGTCGGGATCTGCATCACCATGTAGATCCAGAAATAGCTGGAGGCCAGTGCGCCGAGCGAGGCCGGGCCGACGTTGAAGTCGCGTGCCAGTTCGCCGGCGATGGCCGCCGGCGCGGTGCGGTGGAAGAACACCAGCACGTAGGCGCCGGCGAGCAGGAAGAAGGCTGTCCAGCGCAGGCGGATCAGCAGGCGGGTGTGTTCGGCGGAGAGCATCGGTCCGATTCTACGTTGCGGCCAAAAAAACGACGGCGCCGCAGCGCCGTCGTCGTCAGAACACCCTGATCTGTACCGTTGCGATCAGTTGTACAGATAGTTGGGCAGCCACATGCCGATGCCCGGGAACAGGTAGAGCAGGATCAGTGCGATCACCTGTATGCCCATGAAGGGCAGCATCCCGGCGAAGATCTGGTTCAGCGTCACGTGCGACGGCGCCACCCCCTTCAGGTAGAAGGCCGACATCGCCACCGGCGGCGACAGGAAGGCCGTCTGCAGGTTGATCGCCACCAGCAGACCGAAGAACAGCGGATCGATGTTGAAGTGCGCCAGCAGCGGGATGAAGATCGGCATGAAGATGACGATGATTTCCGTCCACTCCAGCGGCCAGCCCAGCACGAAGATGATGAACTGCGCCAGGATCATGAACTGGATCGGCGTCAGGTCCAGGTCCAGCACGAACTTCTCCACCAGCTCCTGTCCGCCCAGCAGCGCGAACGCCGCCGAGAAGATGGCGCTGCCGACGAACAGCCAGCACACCATGGCCGAGGTCTTCGCGGTCAGGAACACCGACTCCTTTACGACGCCGAAGTTGAGCTGACCGTAGGCCGCCGCCAGCAAGGCGCCGCCGAAGGCACCGATCGCCGCGGCTTCGGTCGGCGTCGCCAGGCCGAACACGATGGTGCCAAGCACCGCCAGGATCAGGATGGCCAGCGGGAAGAAGGACGACAGCAGCATCTTGAAGATTTCCAGCCGCTCGAAGCTCAGCATCGCGTAGTAGGCGATCATCAGCACCGCGCACACGGCAACCGCGATCCAGAAGCCGCGCGGTGCCGACTTCGCCTCGGCCACCTCTGCCGGTGCGGCCGCGGCCTCGGCGGCAGCAGGCTCAGCCAGCGACGGCGCTGCGGGCTCGGCGACGGTCGGCTCGGCACCCGGCGGTTCCGCCAGGTCTCCGCCGGTCGACGGCGGCTCTGCGAGGCCGTCGGCTGCAGGCGGCTCCTGCAGTCCGCCTTCGTCGGCCGGGGGCTCCTGCAGGCCGCCCGCGTCCGCCGGCGGCTCGGCCAGATCGCCGCCCGAGTAGTCGCTGTCGAAGGACTGCAGGCTGTCGGGCAGCACGTCGGCCACCGCGTCGGCCCTCGTCAGGTTGCCGTGGATCGCCGTCAGCGCCACCGCGACCGCGATCAGCGGCAGCAGCGTCACGAGCAGCTGGCGCATGATCGTGCCGGTGGCCACACCGGCGTTGCGCGGGCCCTTGAGCGCGGCCAGCAGCGCCGGCAGTGCGCGCTTGCCGTACTGCTTCGCCACCCCGGCCGTCGACGGCGGCAGTTCGACGTGCCGTTCGTCGTCCGGCAGCGGCGGCGCCATGTCCGGGCGCAGCTTGGCCACCAGGATCACGTACAGCATGTAGAGGCCGGCCAGCATCAGGCCCGGGAAGAAGGCGCCTGCGTACAGCTTCACCACCGACACGCCGGCGGTCGCGCCATAGACGATGAGCATGACCGAAGGCGGGATCAGGATGCCCAGGCAGCCGCCGGCGGTGATCACGCCGGCCGACAGGCGCACGTCGTAACCGGCGCGCAGCATGGCGGGCAGCGCCAGCAGACCCATCAGCGTCACCACCGCACCGACGATGCCGGTGGCCGTGGCGAAGATGGCGCAGGTGACCAGCGTGGCGACCGCCAGCGAACCGGGCAGCCGGGCCATCGCCAGATGCAGGCTCTTGAACAGCTTCTCGATCAGGTTGGCGCGCTCGACCAGATAGCCCATGAACACGAACAGCGGGATCGAGATCAGCACGTCGTTGGTCATGACCGAGAAGGCGCGCTGCACCATCAGGTCCAGCGTCTGCTGGGTGGCGATGTCCGGGTTCTGCATCCGGTAGGCCAGCCAGGAGAACAGCACGCCCATGCCCATCAGCGTGAAGGCGGTCGGGAAGCCGAGCATGATGGCCACCACGACCAGCGCCAGCATCAGCAGGCCGAGGTGGCCGCCGGTCCATTCGGACGGTGCCGGCATCAGGATGGCCGTGGCGGTGATGATGATCGCCATCAGGCCGAAGCCGAAACGGAGTTCCTTTCTCATTTGGACGCTCCTTCGCTGCCTTCAGGCAGATCGGCATGCACCATGTGGCGCAGTTTCTCGACATCGACCTCCTCGACGTCGTGCGTGCGCGAGGGCCATTCGCCCTGCTGGATGCAGACGATGCAGCGCAGGATCTCCACCACGCCCTGCAGCATCAGCACCGCACCGGCCAGCGGGATGATGGCCTTGAACGGGTAGATGGGCGGGCCATCGGAGGTGACCGACGAATGTTCGTTGATCGCCATCGATTCGCTGAAGAAGTCCCAGCCCGCCCAGCACAGCGCGAGTACGCCGGGGATGAAGAACACGAAATAGAGAATGAGGTCCAGCGTGGCCTGCGTGCGCGGCCGGAAGAAGCCGTACAGCACGTCGCCGCGCACGTGGCCGCCGGTGGCCAGCGTGTAGGCGCCGGCCATCATGAACAGCGTGCCGTAGAGCATGTAGGTGGCGTCGAACACCCAGGCGTGAGGCGAATTCAGCACGTAGCGCGAAAACACCTCCCAGGTGATGAGCAGCGTGAGCCCGACTATGGTCCACGCGAAGGCGTGGCCGACCAGTGTGTTGAACTGGTCTACGCGCAGGAGAAGTTTCTGCATGGCATCAAGCGGACACCTGTGGGTGCCCGTCCTTTTCTTTTGGAGTCAAAAAAGCCGGCGCCCCTTTTGGAGACGCCGGCTCGTTTGCAGCGGTGCGGCCTCAGCCCTTCTTCGAGAAGAAGTGGTCGTAGGCCATCTTGAAGTTCACCGTCGTGTCGTTCTGCCACTTGGCGGTGCGACGGGCGAAGGCGCGCTGCGATTCCAGCACCTTCTTGAACATCGGGTTCTCGGCCGCCTTCTTCTCGGTCACCTTGTCCCAGGCGGCGAGCTGTGCCTTCAGGATGGGGTCCGGGGTCTTGTAGAACTTGACGCCCTGCTTTTCCTGCATTTCCTGGTAGGCGGTGGAATAGCGGTCGATCGCCTTCCACGACATTTCGGCCGAAGCGGCCGGCACCGCGTTGGCGATGATGGCGCGCAGGTCGGCCGGCAGCGCTTCGAGCCGCTTCTTGTTGAACAGGATTTCGAACTGTTCCGAGGCCTGGTGGAAGCTCTGCAGCATGCACACCTTGGACACGTCGGGGAAGCCGAGCACCTGGTCGGAGGCGGCGTTGTTGAACTCGGCGGCGTCGAGCAGGCCGCGGTCCATCGCCGGCACGATTTCACCGCCGGGCAGCGCATTGACCGACACACCCATGTCGGTGAACACGTCGATCGACAGGCCGACGGTACGGAACTTCAGGCCCTTCATGTCCTCGGCCTTGGTGACCGGCTTCTTGAACCAGCCCAGCGGCTGGGTCGGCATCGGGCCGTACATGTAGGACACGACGTCCATGTTCAGGCTCTTGTAGATCTCGTCCAGCAGCGCCTTGCCGCCGCCGAATTCGTGCCACGCCAGCAGCATGTTGGCGTCCATGCCGAAGGCCGGACCGGAGCCCCACAGCGCCAGTGCGGAATTCTTGCCGTACCAGTAGGCGATCACGCCATGGCCGCCGTCGAGCGTGCCCTTGTTGACCGCGTCCAGCAGGTCGAAGGCCTTCACCACCGAACCGGCCGGCAGCACGTCGATCTTGAGGCGGCCGCCGGACATGTCATTGACCAGCTTGGCGTAGTCCTGGGCGAATTCGTGGAAGATGTCCTTCGCCGGCCAGGTCGACTGGAAGCGCAGGGTGACCGGGGATTGGGCGACGGAAATGCTGGGGAAGGCGATGGCGGCGGTACCGGCGGCAGTGCCTGCAGCCATGGCCAGGAAGTTGCGGCGGGCCGACTGCGTCTTGTTCTGTTCAGACATGGTTGATGCTCCTCCTCGTGGTGGTGGGTGCTTCGTACTGTCCGTTGCAGGGGGTTGCCGGCAACGGACAAAAAACGACGCCGCGCGATGCTAACCCTGCCGGGAATCCGTCACAAGGCGCACTGCAGCGTGACGACGGAATGCCCTTTTTCCGGCGCTCCGCGCCCTGCGGCGCGGCTGCCTGCGACCAGGCGGCCGCGCGCATCCGGGGTCCGACACAAATGTATGCAGATCCCGGTCGGCGCCTGCGTCGTGCTACTTGACGACACCCCAGGCCTGCAGTCGCTGGTAGGCGAACTGGGCCTGCGCGTCCTTGCTGCCGCTGCGGATATAGGCGGCGTAGTGCTGGCTGGCGGCGCGCTTGTCCTGCATCGTTTCGTAGGCGACCCCCTTCAGGAACAGCGTGGTCGGATTGCCCGGCAGCACGCGGTCGTAGGCGTTGAAGGCGGCCAGCGCCTCCGGCGCCCGGCCCAGTGCCAGCTTGGACACGCCGCGCTGATACATGGCCTGACCCTCGCCGGGATACACCTCGGCGGCGCGCGCGAAGTGGCGGTCGGCGTCGGCGTACTGCTTCTGCGCCAGCAGGCACTTGCCCATCAGCACGTTGCCGCAGTAGTCGTCCGGCGCGACCTTGAGCGACTGCGCGAAGCGCGTTTCGGCGTCGTCCAGCGACTTCTTCGCCATCAGCGACTCGCCCTCCTGCTGCGACTTGATCGCCGGGGCGAGCTTGCGCAGACCTGCCGTGTGGTCCATGTAGCGCTCGCGCGACAGCTTCTTGTTGCGCAGGCTGCCGTAGGTGTCCAGCGCTTCCCGCTCGGCGGTCGCGTAGCGCTCGTCCGACATCGGGTGCGACGAGAACATGGTCTGCAGCAGGCTGGGTTTTTCCTTGTGCTGGCTGCGCAGCATGTCCATCAGATTCACCATGCCGTCCGGGTTGTAGCCGGCGCGGGTCATGTATTCCAGCCCCAGCGCGTCGGCCTGCCGTTCGTCGGCGCGCGAGTAGCCGGCCAGCAGCGCGCTGGCGCCGACCTGGGTGGCGATGTTGGCGAGCGGCGCCGCACCGCGGTAGTCGGACATCGCCACCGCCACATTGACCGCCGTGGCGCCGACCTGCGCCACCATCGTGCGCCCGGCCTGCTTGGCGCTGTGGCGCGCGTTGACGTGTCCGGTCTCGTGGCCGAGCAGGGCCGCCAGCTCGTCTTCGCTGTCCATGTCCAGCATGATGCCGCGCGTGCACGCCATGCTGCCGCCGGGGAAGGTGTAGGCGTTGATGTAGTTGGCGTTGACGACGCGCGCGCTGTAGGGCACGTCGGGTCGATGCGTGTTCTTCGCCAGCGACAGTTCGATGTCGTTCACGTAGCGGTTCAGTTCGGCGTCCTGAACTGCGCCGTAGTCGGACGAGAACTGCTGCGGCGAGTGCTTGCGGTCGATGCCGATCTCGTCCTGCTCGGACAGCCCGACCAGCACCTGCTGGCCGGTGATCGGGTCGGTGGCACAGCCGGAAAGTTGCGGCAGCGTCACGGCGGCGCCGGCGATGCCGGACAGCCACAGAAAGTCGCGGCGGCTCATTTCGCGGCGGAAGAAGCGGTCGTGAGACATGGTCGTCGTCCTTCGTTGAGGTCGTCAGCGATAACGCCCGGGACGGCGTCGCCGCTGACAGGGCCGGGTCTGGCAGGCGCGCGTACCGCGCTCCTGTAATGCATCCTGATCAGGCCGGCTCGGCGTGTTCCACCATCAGCTGCACCCGGCGCACGCCCTGGTACTCGTTGATGTCCAGCCTGTAGGCCGCGGTCACCCGTTCGGGCAGCGGCTCGGCGCGGTTGAACCATATTGCATCGAACACGTTACCGTCCTTCGCCAGCGACAGTTTCAGGTGCTTGTCCTTCAGCAGACGCTGATTGCGCACTTCGAAGCGGTCGGCGAACACCGGCGGCGGAAAGCCCTGGCCCCAGGTTTCGGCTTCCATCAGGGTCGCCGCGTGCAGGTTCATCAGCGACGCTTCGAGCGCGCCGTCGGTCTCTATGGTGCGGGTGAGCACCGAAGGTTCCACCATGTCGGCGACCGCCTGCTCGAAGGCGTCACGGAAGCGCTCGAAATCGTGCTCGTGCACGGTCAGCCCGGCCGCCATCGCGTGGCCGCCGAAGCGGATGATCAGGCCAGGCTCGCGCTTGGACACCAGATCGAGCGCGTCGCGCAGGTGCAGGCCCGGTATCGAGCGGCCGGAGCCCTTGATCTCGCCCTCGTTGCCGCGCGCGAAGGCGATCGTCGGCCGGTGCGCGCGTTCCTTGACGCGCGAGGCGACGATGCCGATGACGCCCTGGTGCCAGTCCGGGTGGAACAGGGCCAGCGATTTCGATTCGCCGATGTCGATGCCGGCCAGCTGGGCTTCCGCCTCTTCCTGCATGCCCTGTTCGATCTCGCGCCGCTCGCGGTTCATCGCGTCCAGTTGCTGCGCCAGCGACAGCGCGCGCGCGAAGTCGTCGGTGATCAGGCATTCGATGCCGAGCGACATGTCGGACAGCCGGCCCGCTGCGTTCAGCCGCGGGCCGATGGCGAAGCCGAGATCGAAGGAGGTGGCGCGCTCCGGTTCGCGGCCGGCGGCGGCGAACAGTGCGCGCAGGCCCGGCGTGAGCTTGCCGCCGCGGATGCGCTGCATGCCCTGGGTCACCAGCACGCGGTTGTTGTGGTCCAGCTTCACCACGTCGGCCACGGTGCCGAGCGCGACCAGGTCGAGCAGGTTGCCGAGGTTGGGCTCCTCGCGGCCGGCGAAGGCGCCGCGCCGGCGCAGCTCGGCACGCAGCGCGAGCATCACGTAGAACATGACGCCGCAGCCGGCGATGGACTTGCTCGGGAAGGGGCAGCCCGGCTGGTTGGGATTGACGATCACGTCGGCCAGCGGCAATTCGTCGCCCGGCAGGTGGTGATCGGTCACCAGCACCGACATGCCCAGTTCGTTCGCCCGCGCCACGCCTTCGACGCTGGCGATGCCGTTGTCCACGGTGATGATGATGTCCGGCTCCGCGTGCGCGGCGAGATCGACGATTTCCGGCGTCAGTCCGTATCCGTACTCGAAGCGGTTTGGCACCAGATAGCTCACGCTGGCGCCCATCGCACGCAGCGCGCGGATGCCGATGGCGCAGGCGGTGGCGCCGTTGCAGTCGTAGTCGGCGACGATGAGCAGGCGCGCGTCGGCCTCGATCGCGTCGGCCAGCATCTGCGCTGCCTCGGCGGTGCCGGTCAGCGCGTCCGGCGGCAGCAGCGCCTTCAGCGAATAGTCGATCTGGCTGCGGTCCTGCACGCCGCGCGCGGCATACAGCCGGGCCAGCAGCGGGTGGATGCCCTGCTGTTCGAGCAGCGCGGAACTGCGCGCCGGGATGGGGCGGTTGAGGATGAGGGTCACTGTTTTTTTAGGGGCTAGGGGCTAGGGGCTAGGGGCTGGGGGTCAGGGACCAGGGGTCAGGGACCAGGGGTCAGGGGGCGGGGGCGGCGCCAGAATTTCCACAGGTCGCGGCGCTCGGTGGTCACGGCGATGGCGGCTTCGTCGCCGCTGAGGCGTACGGTGACCGACTGCACGTCGCCGCGGCGCAGCGCGTCGAGTGCCGGCGCGATCCAGTCGCGGTCGAGTGCTTCGACTGCCTGCGTCCAGGCTGCGGCGTCCAGGTAGAGGGCGGGTGCCAGCGCGTCCTGCAGCAGCACGAGGTTGCCTTCCTGCAGCGCGACGCCGGTCTTGTCCGGCAGCGGCGCGGCGCGCACGCCGGCGGCGTGTGCCAGGCCGTGCGCCAGCGGGTCGTCCGCCCACAGCTGCATGCAGGGGATGTCGGCCCGTACCGGCAGGCTGCCGGCGCCCCAGCACCACAGGCTGTTGATGGTCGGGCGACCGGTTTCCTCGCGCGCGGCATTGACCGGGTGGCCGTGGAACAGCATCTGCGTTTCGTTCATCCACTGGCGCAGCTTCGCGCCGTCGCGGCCGGAGGGCATCGATGCGTCGATCTTGCGGCCGAGGGCTGCACCTGGCGGCACGGTGTCGACCCGCAAGGGCTCGAGCAGCGACAGATGGCCGTGCCCGCCGGCCGGCAGGTGCAGCCAGCCGACGCTGGCAAAGTGCGCGTTCCACGAGGCGGCCAGCGCGGCCGCCTCGTGTGCGTCCGGGGCGACATCCGGGCGGTCGGTCAGCATCAGCGCGTCGCGTGCGAAGCGCAGATGGGTGGCGTCGGCCGCCAGCCAGCAGCGCGTGTCGGCGGGTTCGCCGGTTCCGGCCCAGCGCAGCGCGCCGAGCGGTGCATCGGCGTCCAGACCGAACAGGCCCGCCAGCAGGTGTTCCGGCGCTCGCGCCGGTTGTGCAGTCCGCCGGCCACGGCCCAGCAGCACGGACAGCGCGGGTGTGCGGGGCGGCGGAAGGGGTGAGGTCGAGGGCCAGAGCAGGCCGGGCAGGACGAGATGCAGGGACATGGCCGTGAGTTTACCCGGCTTGCGGCGTGCCGCGACGGTGACGGATCGGCGGCAGGTCGGCGGAATCCGACGCGGCGCTGCCGCTTCATCCTTAGCGGGCGCATGGGCGCCATCCGGTACCATGCCGACCCCATGAACTACGAAATCCTGCTCGGCCTGCGCTATGTGCGGGCGAAACGGCGCAACGGCTTCATTTCCTTCATTTCCCTGATCTCCACCTTCGGGCTGGCGCTCGGGGTGGCGGCGCTGATCACCGTGCTGTCGGTGATGAACGGTTTCCAGAAGGAGTTGCGTACCCGCATCCTCGGCGTCGCCTCGCACATCCAGGTGACCGGCTACGACAACGAACTGGCCGACTGGCAGCAGGTGGCCGACGCCGTGCTGAAGAACCCCGAGGTCAAGGCGGCCGCGCCCTATGTCAGCGAACAGGCCATGCTGTCCTTCGACCAGACGGTGCGCGGCGCCATGGTGCGCGGCGTGCTGCCGGCGGCCGAGGACGGCGTGGCCGATTTCAGCCAGCACATGCGCGCCGGCAAGCTCACCGATCTGCAACCCGGCGGCTACGGTGTGGTGCTGGGCATCGAACTGGCGCGCGCGCTGCAGGTGCAGATGGGCGACAAGGTGACGCTGATCGCGCCGCAGGGGCTGGTGACGCCGGCCGCCGTGCTGCCGCGGCTCAAGCAGTTCACCGTGGTCGGCGTGTTCGAAGCCGGCCATTTCGAATACGACGCCAGCCTCGCACTGATCCACATGCAGGACGCACAGACGCTGTACCGGATGGAAGACCGCGTGTCCGGCGTGCGCCTGAAGCTGGGCGACCTGTTCGACGCGCCACGCGTGGCGCGCGAGCTGCACGCCCAGCTGGCCGGACAGGAGCTGCTGGTCGGCGACTGGACCCGCCAGCACGCCAACTTCTTCCGTGCCATCGCGATCGAGAAGAACATGATGTTCATCATCCTGTCGCTCATCGTCGCGGTGGCGGCCTTCAACATCGTGTCCATGCTCATCATGGTGGTGACCGACAAGCAGGCCGACATCGCCATCCTGCGCACGCTGGGCGCCAGCCCGGCCAGCATGATGGCGGTGTTCGTCGTGCAGGGCGCCGTCATCGGCGGCTTCGGCCTGCTGCTCGGCGTGGCCGGCGGCGTGCTGCTGGCGGCCAACCTCGACGTCGTGGTGCCGGCCATCGAGAAGATCGTCGGCGTGTCGCTGTGGTCCTCCGAGGTGTATTTCATTCCCGAACTGCCGTCGGAAATCCTGATGAGCGACGTGGTGACGGTGACGCTGATCGGCGGTGTGCTGACCCTGGTCGCCACGCTGTATCCGAGCTGGCGCGCGTCGCGCGTGCAACCGGCGGAGGCGCTGCGCTATGAGTGACATCGTGCTCACCGACATCGTGATGAGCTGCCGCGGGCTGACCAAGGTGTTCCATCAGGGCAAGGTCGAGGTGCCGGTGCTGTCCGGCGTCGATCTCGACGTGGTGCGCGGCGAGCGCGTCGCCATCGTCGGCGCCAGCGGCTCCGGCAAGAGCACGCTGCTGCACCTGCTGGGCGGGCTGGACGTGCCGACCGCGGGCAGCGTGACGCTGCTGGGTCAGGACTATTCGTCGCTCGGCGAGGCGGCGCGCGGTGCGCTGCGTAACCGCTCGCTGGGTTTCGTCTACCAGTTCCACCATCTGCTGGCCGAGTTCTCGGCGCTGGACAACGTGGCGATGCCGCTGATGATCCGCCGCCAGACCCGCGCCCAAGCGCGCGAGGCGGCTGCGGCCATGCTGGCCGAAGTCGGGCTGGCGCACCGGGTCGAGCATCAGCCGGGCGAACTGTCCGGCGGCGAACGCCAGCGTGTTGCCATCGCCCGCGCGCTGGTGACGCAACCGGCCTGCGTGCTGGCCGACGAACCGACCGGCAACCTCGACAGCCGGACCGCCGACGGCGTGTTCGACCTGATGCTGACGCTGAGCCGCACCCGCGGTACCAGCTTCGTCATCGTCACCCACGACGAAAGGCTGGCGGCACGCACCGACCGCACCGTGAGGCTGGTGGACGGCCTGTTCTGACCCGGGCTGCAGCGGCCTGTCGGGGTCAGAAGACCCCTCCCACAGAATCTCGGCTCAGGCTCCGGAAGTGTCTCGGGCGCCTCCCCTGTGGGAGCGGCTCTGGCCGCGACCCGGCGGACGAAGGTGCGCGGCGCTAGGGCGGCGCGCTGCCCCACAAGGCCGCGCGCAGGTCGGCGTCGGCGATCTCCTCCAGCCGCTGCTGCACTGTCGTCGCGAACGCTTCCGACGCGCGCCCGGATCTGACCACGGCAATCTGCATGCGCAGATCGTCGATCATCGCCCACTCCTCGTCGGACAGCAGCGTGCGCGTGTCGGGCGCCGCGCGCGTGCGGGCGTCGAGGTCTCCGCCGAAGCGCTGATAGACCGCGAACTTGTCGCCGGTCAGCATTTTGGCCTTCTGCGTCGTTCGGCGCGGCGGCGCCAGTTGCGGATCAGATGCCAGCGCCAGGTACCGAGTACCGCGACGTAGCCGAGCCCGGCCAGCGTCAGTGCCAGCAGTGGCAGACCGATCAGCAGCGGTTCGCCGAGCGCGAAGAACCAGTGGGTCAGCGCTTCGATCCAGCCGGTGAAACCCGCATCGTCGGGGATGACGGGGGCCTGGAAGCGCGCGCCCTCCGGCATCTGCAGACCGAGCAGCGGCATCACCAGCCGGCCGTAGGCCCAGGCGACCGCATACAGCGGCACGATGGTGAGCGGGTTGCTGTAGAAGGTGACCACCATCGCCAGCGGCAGGTTCACCCGCAACAGCACCGACAGCAGGGCGGCGCTCAGGATCTGCAGCGGTCCGGGGATCAGTCCGGCGAACAGACCGACCGCGACGCCGCCGGCGCAGCTGTGGCGGTTCAGCCGCCACAGGCGCGGGTGGCCCAGCGTATCGGCAAAGGGCGCCAGCCAGCGGTTGCGGCGCAGGCTTTCGGTGTCGGGCAGGTAACTGCGGATGATTTTCTTCATGTGTCGAGGGCAGGTCGTCGCGCACAGCGTAGCGTCAAGACGAGCCGCCGGGGCGTGGCCGACGTCGCATCCTGCCTGCTCTGGATCGGCGCCGCGGGCGGAGGTTCCGGCCGCGCGCGATGGGGGGTGTTGTCGAGATATGCCATGCGGATTGTTCGGCGATAATCGATGAATGTCCATCCGCCTCGCATCGTCACTGGTGGCCGGCGCCTTCCTGGCGTCGCGGCTCGCACGGCTGCCCGACTGGCCGCAGCTCGGCGCGCTGGCGGTGCTGGCGCTGGTGTGCATGCTCGCTGGGCGCCGCCTGCGTGGGCTGTCCTGCCTCGGTGTGCTGCTGGCGTCGTTCTGCTGGGCTGCCGGATGGGGGCTGACGCAGCTCGACGGGCGTCTGGAGGGCGCACTCGAAGGACGTGACATCGACATCGTCGGCGTTGTCGCCGGCTTGCCAGTGCGTATCGAGCGCGGTCTGCGCTTCGATTTCGACGTCGTGCAGGCGCCGCCCGGTGTGCCGGCGCGCATCGTGCTGAACTGGTACGACACGCGCGGCGAGCAGGCGTCGCCGGCGCGCCCCGCGTTGCCGGCCGGCAGTCGCTGGCAGTTGCGCGTGCGACTGAAGCGGCCGCACGGCAACATGAATCCGCACGGCTTCGACTACGAGGGCTGGCTGTTCGCACGCGGCATCGGCGCCACCGGTCACGTGCGTATTTCCGGCGACGCCGTGCCGCGCATGGTCGACGCCGAGGCAGCGGGCGTTGGCTACGCCGTGCAGCGCGCGCGGCAGGCGGTACGCGAGCGCTTCGAACGCGCACTCGGTGTGGTCGACGGTGTATCCGTCACCCATCCGTGGGCGGGCGTGCTGATCGCGCTCGCGATCGGCGACCAGCGCGCGATTCCGCCGGCGCAGTGGGATCTGTTCGAACGCGCCGGCCTGACCCATCTCGTGTCGATTTCCGGCCTGCACGTGACCATGGTGGCGGCGCTGGCCGGCTGGCTGTGTGCGGCGGTCTGGCGCCGCGTGCCGGCGCTGGCGCTGCGCTGTCCGGCCCAGCGGGCGGGCGTGCTGGCCGGGCTGCTGGCCGCCACCGCCTACTGCGCGCTGGCCGGCTTCGGCATTCCGGCGCAGCGCACGCTCATCATGCTCGCCACCGCCAGCCTTGCGCTGCTGGCCGGGCGCTTCTCGTCGCCCTCGCGCGCGCTGGCGCTGGCGGTGGCCGTCGTGCTGCCGCTGCATCCGCTGGCGGTGATCGACGCCGGCTTCTGGCTGTCCTTCGGTGCCGTCGCCTTGCTCTTCTATGCCGCAGCAAGCGGCGTCGGCGCCGCTCACCCGCTGCGTCGCTGGCTGCGGGCGCAGGCGGCGATCACCGTCGGGCTTGCGCCGCTGACGCTTGCGCTGTTCGGCCGCATGTCGCTGCTGGCACCGCTGGTCAATCTGTTCGCGATACCGCTGGTCAGCGGACTGATCACGCCACTGGCCCTGCTGGCAGTGCTGCTGCCGATCGACCTGCTGCTGCTGAGCGCGCACGCCTTGACCTCGATGCTGATGAGCGTGGCGGCGCTGCTCACGACGCCGGACTGGGCGCTGTGGCACGGCGCCGCACCGCCGTCGTGGGCGGTTGCTGCAGGCGTGGTCGGCGCCGGCTGCGCGCTGGCGCCCGCCGGGTGGAGCGGGCGCGCGCTCGCGCTGCCGCTGATGCTGCCCATGCTGCTCTTCACGCCGCCGCGACCGTCGCCCGGCGACATGACGGTCACCGTGCTCGACGTCGGGCAGGGGCTGGCGGTGCATGTGCAGACGGCCACGCATGATCTGGTGTTCGACACGGGCCCGCGCTATGGCGCCGAAGCCGATGCCGGCGAGCGCTTGCTGCTGCCTTACCTGCGCGCTGTCGGCGTGCGCCGGCTCGACCAGCTGCTGGTCAGCCACGCCGACAGCGACCACTCGGGCGGCGCGGCTTCGCTGCTCGATGGCATGCCGGTCGAACGGGTGCTGTCGTCGGTACCGGCGCACGACGGGCTGCGGCTGTTGCGGCCGGACACGGAGGACTGCGCCGCCGGACAGCGGTGGTCCGCCGACGGCGTGCGGTTCGAACTGCTGCACCCGCCGCCGGGGGCCGTGGCGCGCGGTGCGCGTTCGAGCAATGCGCTGTCCTGCGTGCTGCGGGTGCAGTCGGCGCACGGCGTCGCGCTGATCACCGGCGACCTGCTGGCCGACGGAGAAAGCGCGCTGGTGGTGGCAGGTGCGCCGCTGGCTGCATACCTGCTGGTCAGCCCGCACCACGGCAGCCGCACGTCTTCCACGCAGGCCTTTGTCGATGCGGTGGCGGCGCGCGAGGTGGTGCATGCAGTCGGCTATCGCAACCGCTTCAATCATCCGCATCCGGCCGTCGCTGCGCGTTACGAGGCCGCCGGCGCGACCCAGCGACGCAGCGATCACGACGGCGCCGTGCGCTATCGCTTCACGGCGGCGGGCATCGCGATCGAACGCAGCCGCGAGCAGGACGCGCGCTACTGGCACAATGGGTTTTAGGGGCTAGGGGCTAGGGGCTAGGGGCTAGGGGCTAGGGGCCAGGGGCCAGGGGCCGAGGGAAGGGACGACATGGGCGTGATCGACAAGGTGGCGGGATGGTTCGGACGGGCGCGGCAGAGCGAACAGCCGCGGCTGCTGCACGTGCAGTGCGCCAACCCGAAGGGGCTGCACCGGATGGCCTATGCCGAGTGGGGCGAGCCGGACAATCCGCGAGTGCTGGTGTGCGTGCACGGGCTGACCCGGGTCGGCCGCGATTTCGATTTCCTCGCGCAGCGCCTGTCGGCGCATTACCGGGTGGTCTGCCCCGACGTGGTCGGGCGCGGTCGCAGTGACTGGTTGCCGGATGCGGCCGGTTATGGCGTGCCGCAGTACGTCGGCGACATGGTGACGCTGATCGCCCGCCTCGGCGTCGAGCAGGTGCACTGGTTCGGTACTTCGATGGGCGGGCTGATCGGCATGGCGCTGGCCGCGCTGCCGCAGACGCCGGTCACGCGCATGGTGCTGAACGACGTCGGTCCGGTGGTGACCGCGGTCAGTCTGCGACGCATCGCGGAATACGTGGGCAAGGCGCCGAAGTTCGCGTCGCTGGACGAGGCCGAGCGCTATATCCGCGTGGTCAGCGCGCCCTTCGGCCCGCTGACCGACGCACAGTGGCGCCACCTGACCGTGCACGTGACGCGGCCGACGGCGGAGGGCGGTTTCGAAATGGGCTACGACCCGGACATCGGCAAGCCGCTCGCCGCCATGCAGTTCCTCGGCGACATCGAACTGTGGAACCTCTACGACGCGATACGCTGCCCGACGCTGTGCGTGCGCGGTGCAGAATCCGACCTGCTGACGCACGACACGCTGATGCAGATGGGCGAGCGCGGCCCTAAGGCGCGCACGCTCGAGATACCCGGTGTCGGTCACGCGCCGATGTTCATGGACATCGCGCAGACCGCGCCGGTCGAACAATTCCTGCTGGAAGATTCTGCTTGATGAACAAGGACGAAATCATCGCCACCACCCGTAACTGGATCGAGAAGGCGGTCATCGGGCTCAATCTGTGCCCGTTCGCCAAGGCGGTGTATGTGAAGGAGCAGGTGCGTTACGTGGTGAGCGAGGCGAAGCACCTCGACGGTCTGCTCGAAGACATCGACCGCGAAATCAGCTTTCTTGCCGAAGCCGACCCGCAGCAGGTCGATACCACGCTGATCATGCATGCCTCGCTGCTGGAGGATTTCCTCGATTTCAACGACTTCCTTGATCTCGTGGACGAAGCGGTCAGCGAGCTGGGCCACGAAGGCGTGATCCAGGTCGCCGCCTTCCACCCGCAGTGGCAGTTCGCCGATACTGAGCCGGACGACATCGGCAACTACACGAACCGCGCGCCGTTTCCGACCATACATCTGTTGCGCGAGGCCAGTGTCACGCGCGCGGTCGATGCCTTCCCGGAGGCGGAAAGCATCTATGAGCGCAATATCGAGACGCTGCAGAAACTGGGCATCGACGGCTGGCGCGCGCTCGGTCTGCCGGACGGGCGACGCGAGCGCTGAGCGGCGCGGTCGCGTCCGCTTGCGTCAATCGAACTCGGAATAGGTGTTCAGTTCGGCGCTCAGCTTCGCCCAGTCACAGGCCTGATGGTGCAGCCCCGACGGCGTCGGGATGTCGATTGCGAAGCTGCGGCCGTCGGCGCTGAGCAGGCCGGTGCCGTGGATCGCCGGCCCGTCCGGCTGCGCCGGGTCACGCACCACCACCTTCATCGGACGCCCCGGCACGGCGGATTCGAGCCGCAGGCGGTTGGAATGATTCGTCAGGTCGACGACGTATTCACACGTGCGCGCATCAGTCATGACTCACCTCCCGCTGGATGGTGCTGTCAATCTAGCACCGTCCGCCGGTTCGCGTCAGGTGAGGCAGGTTCAGGCGGCGGCCGTTTCCGGCTCGGCCACGCGGGTGAGCGCGCTGGCGCGCGCCAGCGGCATTTCGACGATGAAGCGGGCGCCGCCGCCTGGCGGTGATTCGGCGCGGATGCGCCCGCCGTGGCGCGACACGATGCGCGACACGATGGCCAGGCCTGCGCCCACGCCCGGATGTTCGGCCGCCGGGTGCAGGCGTTCGAATACGCGGAACAGCCGGTGCGCCTGCGACGGGTCGAAGCCGGGGCCGTTGTCGCTGACCGCGTAGCAGGCGCGGCCCGACTCTATCCAGCCTTCCACCGCCACTTCGCTGCGCGGCTGCGCGCGCGAGAACTTCAGCGCGTTGTCGATCAGGTTCTGCCACACCTGACGGAACAGTACCGGGTCGGCCAGCGTGTCGGGCAGCGTGCCGATGTCGACCTTGACGCGCTTGTCGTCGCGGTAGCCGGGGTGCGAGGCGACCACCTCGCGCACCAGCGCGGCCGGGTTGATGCGCTGTACCTGCGGCGACTTGCTGCCGATGCGCGAGAAGTCGAGGATGGCGTCGATCAGCTCGCCCATGCGCACCGTGTTGGCGACGATGCGGTCCAGATACAGGCGTTGTTCGTCGTTCAGGCTGGCCGCCGCCTCTTCCAGCAGGATGCGCGAGAAGCCGTCGATGGCGCGCAGCGGCGTGCGCAGGTCGTGTGCGCACGAATAGCCAAAGGCGGCCAGATCGTCGTTGAGCTGGCGCAGTTCCAGCGTGCGCGCGGCGACGCGCTCTTCGAGGTGTTCGTTCATGTCGCGCAGACGGCGTTCCGACGTTTCGAGTGCGCACAGGGTGCGTTCCTGTCGCAGCGTGGCGCGACGCAGTTCGAGTTGCGATACGACGTGACGCGCCAGTGCGGCCAGCGATTCGATCTGCCCGGCGCTGAGCTGGCGGGCGACGTGGTCGGCCACGCACAGCGCGCCGACCGCATGACCTTCGGGCGTCACCAGTGGCGCGCCGGCGTAGAAGCGGATGTGCGGCGCACCGGTGACCAGCGGATTGCCGGCGAAGCGCACGTCGGCGTGCGTGTCCTCGACCACGAACACTTCGCGCTGCGCGATCGCGTGGCCGCACAGCGCGCTGCTGCGCGGCGTCTCGTCGGGCCCGCCGCCGGTACGCGCCTTGAACCACTGCCGGTCGCGGTCGATCAGGCTGATATAGGCCATCGGTGTCCCGCACAGCCGGGTGGCCAGCAGCACGAAGTCGTCGTAGAGCGGATCGGCGTCGGTGTCGAGGATGGCGTACTCGGCCAGCACGGCGAGTCGTTCGGCCTCGTCGGGCAGGGCAGGGGCGGGCGTGAAGTGCATGTTCTGGGCGACCTCGGATGGGTGGGGTGGCCGGTCAGTGGCATACGCCGCGCACGCTGCGACCGCGCAGTCAGCCCGGGTGGGCCAGCGAGGACCGGACGGACGCATGGTGCCGCGGCATGCCCATGTTCATGTTGATCATGGACAAGGTTCATGCCGGACATATCTTTGGCATATCACTTTGGTTTACATCGATTACCCGTGCCATTCCTCGACCTGCTGGGGCATGATCCACGGCTCTCATGGAAGCGGACGTCTACATGCTCGACATCCTGTACCGCGACGAGGTCATGATTGCCATCGACAAGCCGTCCGGCCTGCTGGTGCATCGGACGGCGCTCGATCGCCACGAAACCGAGTTCGCGGTGCAGCGGCTGCGCGACCAGATCGGCCGGCGCGTGTGGCCGGTGCACCGGCTGGACCGCGGCACCTCGGGCGTGCTGGTATTCGCGCTCGACGCCGCGGCGGCACACGCGCTGGCACAGCAGTTCGCGCAGCACCTGCCGGCCAAGCGCTACCTCGCCGTGGTGCGTGGCCACCCGCCGGAGTCGGGCGAGATCGACCACCCGCTGCGCCGCATCGACGACGCGATCGACCCGCGCGGCGCACGCGAGGGCGCCGAACCGGTGGCGGCACAGCCGGCCGTCACCCGCTACCGCCGCCTGGCCGTCGCCGAAATGCCGGTGGCGATCGACCGCTACCCGAGCTGCCGCTACGCGCTGGTCGAGGCGATGCCGCTGACCGGCCGCACGCACCAGATCCGCCGTCACCTGAAGCACATCGCCCATCCGGTCATCGGCGACGCGACCTACGGCAAGGGCGCGCACAACCGCTACGTCGCCGGCCTGTGCGGCGAGTCGCGGCTGCTGCTCGCCTGTATACATATGCATATCCGGCATCCGCTCAGCGGCGCCGGCATCGAACTGCGCTGCGGGCCGGGCACGGCTTTCGAGCGTCTGGCAGAGGCGTTCGGGTGGGATGCGGCGGTGCTGCGGCCGGAAGCCGCACATCCGCTGCTTGGCGGTCAGTAAGCTGATTCACGCGCGTCCGGCAGTGCACGCCGTGCGGGCGGTCTTCTGACCCCGACAGCGGCCTGTATCGGAGCCTGGGGACTGCAACCGCCGTGTCGCGGTCAGAAGACCGCTCCTACAGGAGGTGCGCTCGATCCGCCACCGAAGCCGTGATTCTGTGGGAGGGGTCTTCTGACCCCGACATGAGCCTGTATCGGAGCCGGTGGACTGCAACCGCTGCGTCGCGGTCAGAAGACCGCTCCTACGAGGGGACGCCTGACCGGTCGCCCGAGCCGGTGATCCGTGGGCGCGCCAGACCGGTTCCGTGCGGCGTCCAGCATCGATGCGCAAGCCGCGATAGTCCGTTCGGACTATCCATCCCCATATTTCATGTCATGGCAAGGACACCTTGGGCCGCGAAAATCCGGCCTGAAATTTTCCCTGCCTGCCATGAAAAACATCCTTGCCCTCGGCGCCCTGCTGGCGCTTGCCCCTTCTTTTGCCAACGCCTGGTGGGACGAGGCGTGGACCGCCCGCCGCACCATCACGCTCGACACCTCCGCCACCGGCGTGGCGATCACTGCGCCGCAGTCGTCGGTACCGGTCGCCGTGCGGCTGCACAGCGGCAATTTCGACTTCACTGCGGCGAAGGAAGACGGCTCTGACTTGCGTTTCGTCGCCGGCGATGACAAGACGGTGCTGAAGCACCACGTCGAGCGCTACGACAGCCTGAACGAATTGGCGGTCGTATGGGTGCAGGTGCCGCTGATTGCGCCGGGCCAGAGCACGACGCTGTATGCCTATTTCGGCAACGCCGCGGTCGGCAGTACGCCGGACAGCAAGACCACCTGGGACGGCTCGACCGTCGGCGTGTGGCAGTTCGCCGAAGCGGCACCGCTGACCGATGCGTCGGCCAGCGCGCTGGTCGCGACCGGCGACGTCACGCTGCAGAAGGCCGCCTTGCTGGGCGATGCGGCCATCTTCAACGGCACCGCGCTGCGCGTCCCGGCCGCACCGCAGCTAGCGACCTCCGCCGGCGGCGCGTGGACGATGTCGGCCTGGATCAAGCCGGCGGCGGCGCAGCAGGCCACGCTGTATGCGCAGGGCACGCTGACGGTGAAGGTCGAGGACAGCGCCTATGTGCTGAACGTCGGTGCCACCCGTGTGGCGGGCGGCGCACTGAAGCCGGGCGCCTGGCAGCACGTTGCGGCGACGGTCGGTGGCGGCAAGGCGACGCTCTATGTCGATGGTCAGCCGGTTGCTTCGGCCGATGCCACGCTGCCGGCCGAACAGGCCGAGGTGGTGATCGGTGACGCCTACAGCGGCGAACTGGACGAGCTGCAACTGGCGAACACGACGCGCAGTGCCGACTGGATCAAGCTGGCCGCGGCCGGGCAGGGCGCCGACGCGACCTTCGTGACGGTGCGCGAGGACGTGGCCGAAGGCGAAGAGGGCGGCCACAACTATTTCGGCATCCTGATCGACAACCTCACGGTCGACGCCTGGGTGGTCATCGTCATCCTCGCCGTCATGTTCGTCGTCAGCTGCTGGGTGATGATCGCCAAGGCCCTGCTGGTCGGCCGCATCGACGGCGACAACCGCGCCTTCCTGCAGCGCTTCCGCGGCGCCAGCACCGACTTCCTGAAGCTGGACCAGGGCGCCACGCACAAGAGCTCGTCGCTGTTCCGCCTGTACGGCGCCGGCCTGCGCGAGATCCGCAAGCGCTTCGACGCGCAGGGCGAGGCGGCCGGGCTGACCGGTGCATCGATGGACGCGATCAAGGCATCGATCGACGCCGATCTGGTGCGCGAGTCGCACAAGCTCAATTCGCAGATGGTGCTGCTGACCATCGCCATTTCCGGCGGCCCCTTCCTCGGCCTGCTCGGCACCGTGGTCGGCGTCATGATCACCTTCGCCGCGATCGCCGCTGCAGGTGACGTGAACGTGAACGCCATCGCGCCGGGCATCGCCGCCGCGCTGCTGGCTACGGTGGCCGGTCTCGCCGTCGCCATCCCGGCGCTGTTCGGCTACAACTACCTCGCGTCGCGCATCAAGAACATCAGCGCCGACATGCAGATCTTCGTCGACGAGTTCATCACCCGCGTCGCCGAAGTTCACGGCCGATAGGCACAGGCCCGCCCATGTCCGCCGATGTCAAGGACGACAACCAGCCCTACGACGAAATCAACGTCACGCCGATGCTGGATCTGGCCTACGTGCTGCTGGTGGTGTTCATCATCATGACCACCGCCTCGGTGCAGGGCATCAAGGTCGAGGCACCGCAGACGCAGACGGTGTCGTCGCTCGCCAAGCCGCAGACCAAGGCCATCACCATCACCGCCGCCGGCGACGTGTTCCTCGATGCCTACCCGGTCGACATGGCCACGCTCGAAGCGCGGCTCGGCCAGTACAAGAGCGCCAACCCGGCGCTGCCGGTGGTGCTCAAGGGCGACGCCGCGGCGCACTACGAGAAGGTGTCGGCCGTGCTGGAAATCTGCAAGCGGCTGGACATCACCGAAGTCGGGCTGGTGACCAAGAAGGTCGCCGGTTGAGGATGCGCGCTCATGCAGATTAATACCGAGGCGAAGCCCTACGACTCGATCAACGTGACGCCGATGCTGGATCTGGCCTACGTGCTGCTGGTCGTGTTCATCCTGATGACCACGGCCGGCGTGCAGGGCCTGACGATGACGCTGCCGAAGCCGTCGAACAAGCCGAGCACCGAACAGCACGAAGTGAAGATCGTGCAGGTGATGGAAAGCGGCGCACTGATGGTCAATGGCGTCGGCGTCACGCTCGATCAGCTCGAAGGCCAGCTCAATGCGGCGCGCGCGCGCGATCCGAAGTTCAGCGTAATGATCCGTGGCGAGGCGCGCGCGCCTTACAACGGCGTCATCCAGGTGGTCGACCTGGTGAACCGCATGGGCATCGAGAACGTCGGCCTCATCACGTCGCGGATCGGTACCTGATGAGTGCGCTGGCCGAAGATTCCGTCGATCTGTCGCGCGGCGCGCGTGCGCTGCGTGTGGTCGCGCTGCTGGTCGGCATCGCGCTGCTGGTGGCGGCCGGCATGTGGCTGAAGGACCTGTTCTCGAAGCCCTCGGCACCGACGCGCCAGGTGACGAAGATCTCCATCATCCCCGACACACCGCCGCCGCCTCCGCCGCCGAAGGAAGAGAAGCGGCCCGAGCCGCCGAAGGACATGAAGGAGGTGAAGGTCGAGCAGCCCAAGCCGGTCGAGGCGCCGCCGCAGCAGGCCGAACAGCTGAAGATGGAAGGCGCTGCGGGTGACGGCCCGAGTCCGTTTGCCGCTGGCAGCGTCACCAGCGAATACAAGGGCGGCGACGTCGGCACCACGATAGGCGGTGGTCCGGCCAAGCCCAACCGCATGCAGTACGCCTTCTTCACCAACGCACTGCAGCGCCACATCCAGGAAGAGCTGGCGCGCAACCGCGACGTGAAGCTGCTCGATTACCGCGTCACCGTCGCCATCTGGCTGGGCCGCGATGGCAGCGTGCGGCGCGCCGAACTGGTGGACAGCACCGGCGACGACAAGTCCGACGCCGCCCTCTCTGCCGCACTGGCGCAGATGCGCGCCTTCCGCGACGCGCCGCCCTCTGACATGCCGCAGCCGATACGCCTGCGCATCACCAACCGGATGACCGGTTGAGCACACCTACATACGACACTCCGGAACCGAAGTGATGAAGAAAGCCCTGCCCACGCTCGCGCTCGCCGCGCTGTTCGCACTGCCCGCGCAGGCGAACGAAGGCGCGTCGATCGACACCCTGCGCCAGACCACGATGAACCTGATCGACGCCCTGGTCGATACCGGCGTGCTCACGCGCGAGAAAGCCGACGAACTGATCAAGGCGGCCGAGGCCAAGGCGGCGAAGACCGCGGCCAAGGCAAAGAAGGACAGCACCGTGCGCGTGCAGTACGTGCCGGAATCGGTGAAGGCGGAAATACGTGAACAACTGAAGCAGGAAGTGCTGGCCCAGGCGCGCACCGAAGGCTGGGCGGCGCCGAACGCGATTCCGGAGTGGACGGAGCGCATCAAGATCGAGGGGGATCTGCGGGTGCGTTACCAGGATGACAGCTTCCCGAAGAGCAACACGCCGATCGCCGGCTTCGCGCCCGGTGCGGCGGGCAATCCGGCCGCGCTGAACACCGACTACCCGTTCGCGACGCGTTTTCCGGCTGGCGTCGATCTGGACGACAACGGTCTGCCCACCGGCAACGCGACCGACGACGTGAACCGCCTGCGTCTGCGGGCCCGTCTCGGCGTGCTGGCCAAGATCAATGACACGGTGAGCGCCGGCTTGCGCTTTACCACCGGCAACGTGACCGACCGCGTATCGACCAACCAGACCCTGGGCAGTGGCTTCAACAAGTACAGCTTCCTGGTCGATCGCGCCTACATCAAGTTCGATCCGGTGGAGTGGGCGTCGGTCAGCGGTGGTCGCATCCCCAATCCGTGGTTCTCCACCGATCTGGTGTGGGACGAGGATCTGAACTTCGACGGCGTCGCGGTGAACCTGCGCAACGTGACGCCGACGCAGTCGCTGCGTCCGTTCGCGACCGCCGGCTGGTTCCCGCTGCGCGCCGACAACCCGCCGAACGCCGAGAAGCAATGGCTGGCCGGCGGTCAGATCGGTGCCGAGTACGACCTCAGCAGCTCGACCCGCTTGCGCGTGGGTCTGGCGAAGTATCACTACAGCCGCATCGAGGCACGCACCGACACCAATTTCGATGCGATCGGTCCGCTGCCTGGCTACGGTCGCTACGAACACTCTTCGGCGCTGCGTCAGAAGGGCAACACGCTGGTGCTGACCAACCCGGGTGCTGGTGCCGCCTTCGGCGAGACGACGCCGATCTACGGTCTGGCGTCGAAGTTCGAACCCTGGGTGCTGACCGCGACCGCCGATCTGGCGCACTTCGATCCGGTGCATGTGCTGCTGTCCGCCGAGTACGTGAAGAACACCGGCTTCGACCGTGGCGACATCCTGCGCCGCACCGGTCTCAACCTGACCGACGGCAAGGACACCGCGTATCACGTGCGCCTGATGGTGGGCATGCCGTCGGTGCGGCTGGCGGACGACTGGCAGGTGTTCGCCTCCTACAAGTACATCGGCTCCGATGCGCTGATCGACGGCTTCACCGACTCCGACTTCGGCCTCGGCGGCACCAACCTGAAGGGTTTCGTGCTCGGCGGCAGTTACGGCCTCTACCGCGATACCGCGGTCGGTTTGCGCTGGTACTCGGCGCGCAATATCCAGGGCATGACCTACGACCCCGCCGTCATCGCCGGACAGCGCTACGAGGTCGACACCGTCATGGTCGACATGAACGTGAGGTTCTGACGATGAAGATGCCGCTGATCGCATGTGCGCTGCTGCTTGCCGCCGGCCCTGCGCTGGCGCAGAACGCGTCGCGCGAACAGGAACAGCTGCGCCGCCTGCGCGCGCAGGCGCAGCAACTGCAGCAGGCGCTGGCGGCCGAACAGCAGCAGCGCCAGGCCGCGGCAGCGGAACTGCAGTCGCTGAAGCAGACGCAGGGTGCCGAACTGGAAAAGCTCGGCGAAGAGGCGCAGTCCGCGCGTCGCCGCGCAGGCAGCGTGCAGAAGCAGCTCGATCAGGCGCAGCGGGAACTGGACGAACTGCGCGCTGCCCACAGCGCGCTGACTGCCCGTCACGAACAGACGGCCAGCCGTCTGGCGGAGCGCGAGCGCGATCTCGGCGACACGCGCAACACGCTCGCCACGACCGCGCGCGAACTCGAACAGACCCAGACCCGCGCCGGCCAGCTCGGCAGCCGCCTCGACCAGTGCACGCAGGACAACGTCGCCCTCTATCGCACCGGTATCGAAATGCTCGACCGCTGGCGCGACCGCACGCTGGGCGAACGCACCGCGCAGGGCGAGCCCTTCACCCAGATCGGCCGCGTCAAGCTCGAAAACCTGGTCGAAACCTGGCGCGACCGGCTCGACGAAAAGCGCATCGGCGCCGCGCCGTCGGCCGCGCGCTGACGACGGTCGCATCGTCCTTGCTGCTGCACCTGCACACGATTTTCGCGCCTTTCGGGCCGCGACGGCCCATTGCCCAAACCGTGTGCCGGCGGGGTTTCCCGGCGCGCGGACTACGCAACATGGGCCGTTCGGACTACGAATTGCCGGCCGACCTGAAATGTTTTCGTCACCTGCGCTGACTACCTTGCGCCCGGTACCCGAGGACGGATTTCTTTACAGCACATAGTCCGATCGGATCATCAATTTTTCCGCCGGGCAGCGGGTGCGTGTAACGCACCCCCCGCACGATTCACCCCGCTTCCTCGTGGAGCAGGGAGGTTCGGCGGACGCCGGATTCCACCCACGAAATTCTTCAAGGAGATTCATATGTTCAAGATGAAACTGCTGGCCGCCGTCGCTGCCATCGGCATGTCGGGCGCCGCCAGCGCCGGTATCAATGCGACCAGCACCGGCAATACCGAGCTGGTGTTCAATGCCTACGTCAATGGCGTCGGCTATACCTTTGATCTGGCTGACTCCGGATTCAACGGCCTGTTCGGCTCCAACGTCCGCATGAACAGCCTGATCGGTTCGTCGCACGTCGCAGGTACCAGCGCCACCGGTGCTGCCCAGCTTGCTGCGACGACGGTGTCGCTGACGCAATCGCTGTCCGCTGGCGACATCGTGTTCGACGCTGCGCTGACCGGCTTCGACAGCTTCATGTCTGTTGCAGGTGGTGCGACGACGTTCAAGTGGAACGTGTGGTCCGGTGAGAGCTCGGGTATCCGTCGCATCATCCAGACGGTCGCCGATACGCCGACCCAGAAGCTCGAAACGAGCTCGATCAACTCGGCCGTCTTCGCGTACTCGGGGTTCACTCTCAACAACAGCCAGGGCGGCACTCACAACGCAAACGACGTGTTGGTTGATGGCTACCGTGTCACCACGGACCAGGATCCGGAACTTGCCCGTGCCTACACGCTGGGCTCGCGCCTTGCCGGCAGCTATGCCAGCTTCGGCGACTTCGGCGATGAGCTCGATATGTACGTCGTGCGCGGCTTCGGCAGCGGTGACGACGCGAACCTCGGCGGCGTCGCACAGCTGGTCGGCGACAACTCGCTGGCCGTGACGGCCAAGGTCTATGTCGGCGACACCGGCGAGTACCGCCTGCAGATCGCCGTTGTGCCCGAACCGGAAACCTACGCGATGCTGCTGGCCGGTCTCGGCCTGATCGGCTTCGCCGCCCGCCGCCGCGCCTGATCCTTCCCCAATCGCACTGAAGGTCGCGCCGCTGCGCGCGACCTGTCACGGAGACAGACCATGAAGCTGAAGTCCCTCGCATTCGCCTGCGCCATGATGGCCGCGGGTTCGTCCTTCGCCGCCGGCACCGTCAACATCGGCGGCGTGGCTCACCAGGTCGTGTATTTCTCTGGCGCCTCGGCCCCGGACAACTTCCTGAACGACATCGCCGAAGGCGTGCTGACCGGCATCACCTACTACGTCGCGCCGAACTACCGCGCGTTTGCCGGTGCTGCCAATGGCGTGCCGGGTGTCACCAACGGCACCCGCGTGCTGTTCATCAAGCGCTCTGCCGGCGGCTCGGTGTTCGGTGTGAACCCGGTGGCCCGTGCCCAGCGCGTCAAGACCATCGACGTGAACAACTGCACCAGCGGCGCTGGCACCAAGGCCTCGCCGTTCAGCTGCGCCGTGGTCGGTACCGACCCGGGCGAGCCGAACCACGCCGCCGCCAACAACGCCGGTCTGGTGATCGACTTTGGCGTATCCGACGTCGAGCCGGCCATGTTCGCCGGCCCGCTGAATACCGAGAACGACACGCCCGCGCTGTCGCCGGACGAAGTGGCGCGCATGCGTGTGCAGCCGGTCAACCAGCTCATGATGGGTCTGGCCGCCACCAACACCGTGCCGGACACGACCTTCTTCTCGCGCTCGACCTACGGTGCGATGCTGAACGGCCAGATCCAGACCTGGGATCAGGTCGATCCGTCGCTGTCCGGCGATGTGGTCGTGTGCCGCCGCGTCGAAGGTTCGGGCACCCAGACCGCGTACAACTGGTTCTTCGGCAACTTCCCGTGCTCGTTCAATGAGGGTGGTTCGTACGAGCCGGCGCGCATGACCGACAGCTTCGGCTGGAAGACGGAAGGTTCGGGCACCGCCGCCGACCCCTACATCATCGATCCGTCGGCTGGTTTCACCGTGATCGAGAACTCGTCGTCGGGTAACGTCCGCTCGTGCATGCAGGCGGCCAACAACGGCACCGACTACACCTTCACGTCGTGGGATCCGGAAGAAGAGAAGACCAACACCTTCAAGGTACCGTTCTCCTCGACCGGCCCGGTCAAGGCAATCGCCACGCTGTCGCTGGATTCCTACACCAGCACGAACGGCTGGAGCTTCCGCAACCTGGACGGCGTCGGCACCTACAACGCCGCCACCCAGACGCCGTCGGCCAACGCCACCGGCATCTTCCCGTCGAAGGACAACCTGATCAAGGGCCGTTACGACTTCACGGTCGAACTGTCGATCCAGGACCGTTCGGTGCCGGTCACCAACGAGCAGGGCGACACCGTGTCGGCCATCGCCGGCGTGCAGAAGGCGTTCGCCGATGAGATCGTCAAGCGCGCCGGCTCGCCGCGTTTCACCGGCAACTTCGAAAACACCGGTGTCCAGGTCAGCACGCCGAACGCGTTCGCGTCGCTGCCGCAGTTCTTCGCCGGCCTGACCGACGCCAACGGCAGCGAAGTCGATGGCAACGGCGTGCGCTACGCGGACCGCTTCGTGTCGAAGTTCACCCGCAACGCCAACACCTGCAGCCCGCTGCGCTTCCGCGGCAACTAAGCCGTACCCGTCCGCGCGGCCTCTGCCGTGCGGACGCCCGTTGCACCGCGGCCCGCCCCTGGCGGGCCGTTCCATTGATCGGCCCAGGTGGCCACGTCCTTTCCGGCATCCATGCACATCGCTGCCATCCAACGCCTTTCACTGCTGTTCGCACTGGCCTTCTGTCTTGGTACCGCATCGGCACGGACGCCCGAGGCCGCGGGCGAGACAGCCCGCTTCGACATCTACGAATTCGAGATCGACGGCAATACCGTGCTTCCGGCCGAAGCGATCGAGCGCGCGGTCTATCCCTTCCTCGGCGAGAAGCGCACGGCCGACGATGTGAACGCGGCCGTGGCCGCGTTGGAGAAGGCCTATCAGGACGCCGGCTATCTGACCGTCGCCGTCGGCATACCGGAGCAGGCGATCACCACCGGCGTCGTGAAGCTCGAAGTGACCGAGGGCCGCGTCGAGCGGCTGCGCGTGACCGGCGCCGAATACACGCTGCCCAGTCGCGTGAAGGACGCCGCACCTTCGCTGGCCGAGGGTGAGGTGCCGCATTTCCCGGAAGTGCAGGCTGATCTCGGCCGCCTCGGGCGCAATCCGGACCTGACGGTGACGCCGCTGCTGCAGCCTGGACGCGTGCCCGGTTCTGTCGCGGTCGAACTGCGGCTGAAGGACGACAATCCCTTCCACGGTTCGGTGGAACTGAACAACAAGCGCAGCGCCGACACCGATGCCGGACGCATCGAGGCGTCGATGCGCTACGACAATCTGTGGCAGCGCCGTCACTCGATAGGCGTCACCTACTTCGTGTCGCCGCGCGACCGCGAGCAGGTCGAGGTGTGGGGCCTGAATTACTCGGCGCCGCTGGGCGAGGGCATCATCGCCGCCTACTACGCGAAGTCGAACAGCAACATCCCGACCCAGTTCGACACCACCTCGCTCGGCACCGGCGACACCGCCGGCTTCCGCTACGTGCGGCCGCTTCCTGACCGGGGTCTGGGCTTCATCCACTCGATCAGCGTCGGCGCCGACTACAAGGACAACGACCAGGACACGCTGGGCATCGCCGGCACCGCCTTCTCGCTGAGCCAGCCGGTGCGCTACTGGGTGCTGTCGGGTCAGTACGGCATCACGCTGCCCTTCGAATCCGGTGCGCGACTGCGCCTGGGCGCCACGCTCAACGTCGGCTCGAATGCGATGAACGAACGCATCATCGACTGCAACGGTGTGCAGGCCGAGCAGTTCGAGTGCCGCCGCTTCGGCGCGCGTCCGTCCTTCTTCGTGTCGCGCTTCGAGATCGAGGGCGCCATGCCCTTCGCCGACGGCTGGGTGGCCAGCGGACGCATCGACGTGCAGCGCAGCAGCGACCCGCTGATCAACAGCGAACAGTTCTCGGCCGGCGGTTTCGATTCGGTACGCGGCTATCTCGAATCGGAGCGCCTCGGCGACGAGGGTGAGCGCGTTCGGCTGGAGTTGGCGACGCCGACGCGCCTGTTCTTCGACGACGCCTTCGGCCTGTCCGCGCTGCTGTTCTACGACTGGGCCGGCCTGCGCACGCGCGAGGCCTTCATCGGCCAGGACCCGCGCGCCGCGCTCGAAAGTACCGGGCTGGGCCTGCGCATGAATGCCCCCAGCGGCTGGAAGCTGCACGCCGACTGGGCCTACGCGCTGCGCGATGGCGCGGTCGGCCGTACGCGCGAAGGCGATCAGCGCCTGCTGATGAAGCTGGCTTACGAGTTCTGACGCAGCCGCGTCTGCCCATCCGGTCACGGTGCGGTGAATGCCGTGCCGTCCGGGTCATCGTCGCGTCACGCGCGATGCCGACACTGAACACGACGGCCCCTCGTCAGCGGGCCACAGGAGCACGACATGAACCGCGATCGCTACCGTCTGGTATTCAATGAACTGAGCAACACCTGGGTGCCGGTGGCCGAAACGGTCAAGGCGCGCGGCAAGCGCGCACGCCGTGCGCTGAAGGCTGGCGTGCTGGCCGCTGCCGTCGCCGCTGCGCTGAGCGCGCCGGCGCAGGCCAATCGCAACCTGCCGGTGGCACCGGTGGTCGGATCGCCCGGTTCGGCGGTGGCGGTGCCCGGCTCGGCCAGCATCAATGTTTCGGACCGTCGCATGACCATCACCCAGCACAGCAGCAATCCGGTGCTGCTGAACTGGCAGAGTTTCGACATTGCGCGCGGCCATGCGGTGCACTTCGATCAGGCCAGCAGTTCGATGCGTGCGGTCAACGTCGTGCTGCCGGGCGGGCCGCGCAGCGAAATCAACGGCTCGCTCACCGCAAGCGGCCAGGTGTTTATCTTCAATCAGGCCGGCATCCTGTTCGGCCCGAACGCCTTCGTCGACGTCGGTGGCCTGGTGGGCTCGTCGCTGAAGCTGAACGACGAACTGATGGAGCGCGCGCTCAATTCGCTCGGCTCCACGGCCGCCGCATTGGCGCCTTTCAGCGAGGGCGGCTACGCCGGCCGCGCGACCGGCGACATCACGGTGGCGCGCGGCGCCCGGCTGCTGGCGGCGAAGAACGGCCGCGTGCTGCTGGCCGCGCCGAACGTGCGGGTCGGCGCCGAGGTCGACGCCACCATCGATTCGCCCCTGACACCCGCGCAGCGCGCGGCGCTGCCCGACGCGCGAATCGAGGCGGAAGAGGGCCAGGTGGTGCTGGCGGCGGGCGAGAAGGTGTACATCGCCGACCCGCTGGACAGCCGCCTGCGCGGCTTCCTGGTCGAGGTCGACAACGGGGGCACGGTGACCACCGACAAGGCGTCGGAGCTGCTGTCCGACCGCGGCAATATCACGCTGGTCGGTCTCAACATCCGTCATGGCGGTGCGGCGCGCGCAACGACGTCGGTCACGCTGAACGGCACCGTATTCCTGAAGGCGCGCGACTCGGTCGAAGGCCGTCTGGTCGACGCCATGTTCCCCGACGCGGCGGCGCTGCCCGAGGGCTCGCAGGTGCCTATCGGTCAGCGCACCGGCAGCATCGAACTGGCGGCCGGCGCGGTGATCGAGGTGACGCCGGACGAGGCGTCGCGCACCCAGACCGCGCGCGACGACGCGCTGTTCCGCCGCTCGGAAATCAATCTGTACGGCCACACCATCGTGCTGGCCGACGCCGGTGCCGACGGCGTCGGCGTGACGCTGCGTGCGCCGTCCGGCCTGCTGCGCATGACCGCCGAAGCCGATCCGCGCTCGGCTGCGCAGACGCTGCCGCAGCGCGACAACGGCTCGCGCATCTACATCGGCGCAGGCAGCGTGATCGACCTTGCCGGCCTGAACGCAGTGGCCGATGCCGATCGCGAAATCGTGCGCGTCGAGCTACGCGGCGACGAGGTGAAGGATTCACCGCTGCTGCGCGACGCTGCCTACGGCCGCAAGCTGTTCGGCAAGGAAATCTGGGTCGATACGCGCAGCGGCACCCAGCTGTTCGACATCGGCGGCTACATCGGCGGCATCGAGCGCACGCTGGACGAGAAGATGACCAGCGGCGGCCAGTTCGTCGCCCATTCGCAGGGCGACGTGCTGACCCATTCCGGCAGCCGTATCGATCTTTCGGGCGGCACGGTGACCTACCGCGCCGGCGAGGTGAACTACACGCTGGTGCAGTCGGCCGACGGCCGCACGCAGGCGGTCGAGAAGGCTGTCGGCGACCGCGTCTATACCGGCACCGTGGACCGCACGCGCAGCGTGGCCGAAGTGGTCGAGGGCCGCGACGCCGGTGAAATGAAGGTGACCGCCTTCGGCATGGCACTGGATGGCGCGGTCAAGGCAGAGCGCACCGTGGGCATCACGCAGCGCGAACTGGGCACGCGCTGGCTGGGCCCGAGCAAGTCGGAAGTCACCGGTTCGCCGCAGGCCGGCCGTATCGATCTCGAACTGCGTCTGATCAATGGCGTGCAGGCACAGGACACGCGCTTCGTCACGTCCACGACCTCGCGCACGCTGAGCGCCGACGGCGCGCAGCCGGACGAATTGTGGGTGCGCAGCGACTGGTTCGCGGCCGGTGTCGGCAGCTTCGATCTGAGCGGCGCCGGCAGCGTCGTGCTGCCCGAGGATGTCAGCCTGACGCTGGGCCCGACCGCGCTGCGCGGCGCCGACGGCAAGTGGAGCGACGGCAGCCGTCTCGCGATCAGCGGCACCGACTTCACGATCAATGGCCGCATCAGTGCTGCCGGCGGCTCCGTCAGCCTCGACACCGATGGCCTGGTCGACAGCGCACCGCGCGTCGACCGCGACATCGTGGTCGGCAGCAAGGCATCGATCTCGACCGCCGGCGAGTGGCAGCGCGATACGCGCAGCACGGCAGGCGGCTATGTCGCTAAGGACGGCGGCAGCGTTACGTTCGACGCCGATAACGATCTGGTGCTGAGCGCCGGAGCCGTGATCGACGCTTCGGCCGGCGCCTGGCAGACCGTGGCCGGCCGCACCTCGCTCGGCGATGCCGGCGCGGTCGCACTCGGTGCCGGCTTCGAGGTCGGCAGCGGCGACTTCGGCAGTGGCGCCACGGTCGGCAGCTACACCGGCAACCTGCAACTCGATGGCCGCGTCAGTGCCTACGCTGCCAGCCTGCAGGGGCGCAGCGGCGACAGCGGCACGCTTTCGCTGCGCAGCGCCGCGGTGGCCATCGACGGCGGCGACACCCGACTCGACGGCGACACGCTCTACCTGTCGCCGACGCTGTTCTCCGCCTACGGCTTCGGCGACATCACGGTGGCCGGTGGCAATCTGGTCGAACTGGGGCGCGAGGGTGCGGCGCTCAGTCTGACTCCGCAGCTCGTGACCCGTGCGATCGACGGCATCGGCAGCGCATCGCGCACATCGCTCGACGGGCTCGGCACGCTGGCCATCATGCCGCGCGCCTTCCGCGACGAGGGCATGCGGCTGGCGTTCGAGTCGGCATCGGATCTGCTGGGCACGGTGCGGGTGCATGAAGGCACGCGGATCGCCGTCGATGCCGGCGGTGAGATCGAACTGAGCGCCAATCGCAGCCTCGAAGTCGCCGGCCAGCTCACGGCCCCCGGCGGCCGCATCGCGCTGCGCATGGCCGAGCCGCAGCAGGACGATATCTATTACGGCGCGTCCATCTTCGTCGCGCCGAGCGCGAAGCTGGACGTCAGCGGCACCTTCGTCGCCACGCCGAATATCCCCTACGTCGACGGCACTCTGTACGGCGGCGGCACGATAGACATCGCGGCACGGCGCGGCTATCTGGTGATCCAGGACGGCGCGGAACTGCGCGCCGACGGCAGCAGCGCGGTGCTGACCCAACGCATCGGTTCCTTGGGCACGCTGACGCCGACCCGCATCGATTCGTCCGGCGGCCTGATTGCGCTCAATGCGCGCGAGGGGCTGTACGCCGATCCGCTGCTGTCCGCGAAAGCGGGCGGGGCGAATGCCTACGGCGGCGCGCTGTCGGTGACGCTGGACCAGGGCAGCAACAACTGGGGCGATCTGCTGTCGCTGCCGCCGGCGCTGACCGGCCCGCGCACGCTGGACATCGTGCAGTCGGGCAACAGTGGCTCGGCCGCTTTCTTACCCGGTGCGGCACCGAGCCCGGCGACCTATGCCGGGCGCGGCGTGTTCGCGCTCGACGCACTGGACGGCAGCGGCATCGCCGACCTGACGCTGGCGGTGCGTGGCAATGGTGGCAACGCCGGCACGCTGCGCTTCGGCGAGGACGTGACGCAGGCCGTGTCCGGCCGCATGGTGCTCGACGCGGCCAATATCGCCGGTGCCAACGGGGCAGACGTGAAGCTGTCGGCCGCGGTGCTCGACTGGACCAATGTCGGCCGCGTGCAGCAGAACCACACCCGGCCGACCGCGGTGCAGGCGGGTGATGGCACCCTCACGCTGTCGGCCGATCTGATCAACGTGGCCGGCAATCTGGCGGCCAGCCGCTTTTCGAAGGTGACGCTGGCCGCACAGGGCGACCTGCGTGCCAGCGCTTCGCCGGCCTATCTGAGCGACGGCGCGCGCCTTGTCACCAGCGGCGACCTTACGCTGCGTGCGGCCCAGGTCTATCCGACCTCGGCGTCGAACTACGCCTTCGAAATCCACAATAACGCGAGCGGCACACTGCGCGTCGAATCGTCCGGCCGTGCGGCTGGTCCGGTGTATTCGGCGCTCGGCACGCTGACGCTGGCAGCACCGCACATCGTGCAGGACGGTCGCCTGGTCGCGCCGTTCGGAAACATATCGCTGCAGTCGCAGACCATCACGACGACCGACGCCGGCAGCACGCGCACGGCGACCGCGGGCGGCACGGTCGAACTGGCTGCCGGCAGCGTCACCTCGGTGTCGGCCGACGGCTTGCTGCTGCCCTTCGGCCAGACCGCACTGAGCGGTCGCGACTGGCTCTATCTGGTCGGCACCGACGGACGCATCGAACTCGACGGCACGCCGCAGAAGAGCATCACGCTGAACGCCGACAACATCGTGCTGCGGGACGCCGCCGACGGCGAGGCCAAGGCGCTGGTCGATCTGTCCGGCGGCGGCGATCTGCAGGCCTGGGAATGGATCGCCGGCAGCGGCGGCTCGAAGGACATCCTGGCCGGCGCGAAGGACGCTTACGCCATCGTGCCGTCCATCGGCAGCGGCTATGCGCCGTACGACCTGTCGGCCTGGTCGGAGGAAGCCAATGGCCTGCAGATCGGCGACGCGGTGCAGATACTCGCTTCGGCGAACGGCCTGCCGGCCGGCACCTACACCTTGCTGCCAGCTCGCTACGCGTTGCTGCCGGGTGCTTTCCTGATCACGCTGAAGCCGGGCGACCAATCGCTGGCCGCCGGCCAGTCCATGCTGCGTCCGGATGGCACGGCCCAGGTCAGCGTGCGCACTGCGCAGGCGATGAGCGGTTCGAGCACGACCAGCGGCAAGGCCTTCACCGCCGAACTGCTGAGCGCCGAACAGGTGCGCACGCGCGCTGAATATCTGATTTCGAAGACCGGCGACGTGTTCGACGACGGCCGCAGCACGGCTGACGCCGGTCGCCTGTCCCTGCAGGTCGGGCGTTCGCTGGCGCTCGACGGCGTGCTCGACACGACACGCGCGACCGGTGCGCGCGGTGCCCAGGTCGACATCACGGCGCAGGCGCTCGCCCTGCTCGGCGAGGGCGCAAGTGCGCGCGACGGCGAGGTCGGTGTATCGGTCGCCCAGCTCAATGCGCTTAATGCGGAAAGCATCGTGCTCGGTGGCACGCGCGGCGGCAGCGACGAGGACAGCGGCGACACGCTGGTCGATGTACGACAGTTCGACGCGGCCGGGCAGTTGATACGCGGGGCGTCCACTGTGCGCGTCGACAATGCGGCCGGTCCGGCGCTTACCGCGCCCGATCTGGTGCTGGTGGCGCGCGACTCGGTGGTGCTGGAGGCGGGCAGCCAGGTGTCTGCCAGCGGCGCGATCGGCGGGACGGATGCGCAGGCGCTGCGCATCGCCGGCAGCGGCGCCGACGCCGATGGTGCGGCACTGCGCGTCAGCGCCGCCGACAGCGCGCTGATCGGGCGCGACGCGCCGACCGGCGCACGCGGCGAACTGGTGTTGGGAGACGGTGCGCGCATCGAAGGCCGCGGCGTGGTGCTCGACAGCACGCGCGACACGCGCAACCTGGGCGCGGTCATCGCGCTGCCGACCGAAGGCGGGGCGCTGGCGCTGACTGCCTCGACCATCAGTGTCGGCGAAGTCGGTGCCGACGCGCCGGGCCTGCGCTTCGACAATGCGCAGTTGGCCGCACTGGGCGATCCGTCGCGACTGACCCTGCGTGCCTACGGCAGCCTGAACATGTATGGCGACGTGACGCTGGGCAGCGACTCGCTGGACCTGTTGCGCATCGACGCCGCCGGCATCGTCGGTCACGACAACGCCACGCTGACGCAGCACATCGTGGCGCGCGAGGTGCAGCTGACGAACTCGTCGACATCCGCGACCGTGCTGCCGGCGACCGCTGGCAGCGGCACGCTGGCGGTGAATGCGCAGACCATCGTGCTCGGTGCGACGCCGGACGCGACCAGCAATGCGCGCGGCTTCTCGGTGCAGGGCTTCGACGCGGTGAAGCTGGACGCGCAGAAGGGCGTACGCCTGTCCGGCGCCGGCAACCATCACTTCGCTGCAGATACGCTCACCATCACCACGCCGCAGGTGTCGGCGGATACCGGCGCCAGCACGCGCATCAGCAGCGACGGCGCGGTGGCCATCCAAGGCGGCGGCACGACATCGACGGTGCAGGCTGGCGTCGGCGCTTCGCTCGCCGTCAATGCGCAGCGCATCGACGTGGCTTCGCGCATCGTGCTGCCGTCGGGCCGCATCAGCCTGAGCGCGGACGGCGACATTCGCCTGGCCAGCGGCGGAACCCTCGACGTCGCCGGTACGGCCAAGGACTATCTGGGCAAGACGATCACGACGCCGGGCGGCGACGTGGCGATCGCGTCGCGCCAAGGCGACATCCGCCTGGCCAGCGGCGCGCGTGTCGATGTGTCGGCGGCGGGCAGCGGCAGCGCCGGATCGGTCACGCTGTCCGCGCCGGAAGGCGACATCGAGGTCGCGGCCGGCGTGCTGCGTGCGCAGTCCGCAGGCGGCGCGTCCGGCGGCGGCTTCTCCATCGACACCCATTCCGCAGCGAGCCTGGACGGCATCGCTGCGCTGACCGGCGACTTCACGCGCAGCTGGCAGGCGCGTGTACGCGACGGCGACACCCGCCTCGATGCCGATGTGAAGGCGCAGACCATCACGATCTCGGCCGACGCCGGCTCGCTCGCCATCGGCGGCACGCTGGACGCGTCGGGTGCCGAGCGCGGTGGCCGCATCGAACTGACGGCGCAACGTGCGCTCGACCACGTCGATGGCATGACGACCGGCGCCGGCGATCTGGTGCTCGAAACCGGCGCGAAGCTGGACGCACGCGCCACCGAGTACGTGGCCGAAGCGGTCGGCACCCGCGGCGAAGGCGGCACCGTGGTGCTCGAAGCCAGCCCGCGTGCGGCCGGTGGCGAAAGCGGCCCGGCCCAGGGCGGCCGGCTGCGCATCGTCGATGGCGCGCAGATCGCGGTCGGTACGACGTCCAAGGTGGTGGGCGGCGTCGAACAGGCCAGCGCCGCACGTGAAGGTCAGGTATGGCTGCGCGCCGAGCGCACCGGCAACACCGCGGTCGCCATCGACGGCAACCTTCCGGCGGCGATCGACGGGGCGCGCCACGTGTTTGTCGAGGGCACGCGCGTCTATGGCGGCAGCACGCTGAACATGTCGGCGGCGCACGCCGACGCAGCGGCAATGACGACGGCCGCGGCCGTCGCGGCGACCCGCGCAGCACTTGGCCTGCCGGCGACCGACGCGGCCGGCGATACGCGCTATCACGTGCGCCCGCACATCGAGTTCCGCGGCGAAGGCGACTTCAGCATCGCCGCGACCGATCTGGCGAACTTCACCTATTCGGGCGGCACCGAGGCGGCGTCGCTGACCGTGCGCGCGGCCGGTGACCTGAACGTCAATGGCACGTTGAGCGACGGTTTCGGCCGGCTCAATGCGGGCAGCCAGACCATCGTGCTTGGCGCGCTCGCCGATTCGGGTCTGACACAGAGCCGCTTCGCGCTCGGCACGCGCGATACCGCGTGGTCCATCCGGCTGGCGTCGGGCGCCGATCTGTCGGCGTCGAATGCGCTGTCGCTGCAGACGCTGGATGCGCTGAACGCAGCCGACAGTGGCGACCTGACGCTGGCTGCCAACACCCAGGTGCGCACTGGCGCCGGCAACATCGAAGTCGCGGCCGGCCGTGACCTCGTGCTGGGTAATCGCGCTGCGATCTACACGGCCGGCTATCAGGTGGCGCGTGGCGCCGAGTTCGGCACACAGACCCTGCTCAACCTGAATGGCTCCGGCAACCGCCAAGCCGAGTACGCGACCGACGGCGGCGACGTGGCGCTGCGCGCGCAGCGCACGATCGCGGCGACCGAAGCGAACGGCATCGTCGGCGACTGGCTGCTGCGCCAGGGCGCGCTCGACGCCAACGGCAATTTCCTGTCCGGCAGCAACCAGCGCAACACCACCTGGTATGCGCGCATCGACCAGTTCAGCCAGGGGGTGGCCACCTTCGGCGGCGGCGACATCCAGGTCAGCGCCGGCGAGGACATCCGCAATCTGGGCGTCTACACCGTATCGAACGGCCGCCTGTCGGGTACGGCCGGCAGCGCGCCCGATGCCGCAAACCTGACTGTGCTGGCCGGCGGCGACGTGGGCATCCGTGCCGGTGGCGATATTTCGAGCGCCGTCATGATGGTGGATCGCGGCATCCTGACCGCGCAGGCCGGCGGTGCCTTCGACAGCGCACGCGGTAATGGCGCCGGCTCGGTGCTGCTGCTGGGCGAGGGCTCGGCCAAGCTCGCCGCGGCGGGGGCCATCGACCTGGAAACGATCGCGTCGTCGACCGCGGTGCGGCAGGCGAGTACTACCACGACGTCGAACCGATCGAGCTACTTCTTCCGCTACGGCGCCGACAGCCGCGTCGATCTGCTGAGCTTCGGCGGCGCGGTCGACCTGGCGAACAATCCGTTGCCCTGGGGCACGCTCGCGCTGTGGGAGGGCAATGCGCCGCTGCTGCCGAGTTCGCTGAACGCGGTGGCGATGGGCGGCGACCTGACGCTGGGCAATGGCATGGTGCTGCTGCCGGCGGTCTACAACGACCTGCTGCTGGCCGCCTCGGGCAACCTGAGGCTCAAGACTGCCGATGGCGGCGTGTCGTCGATCAAGATCGCCGACAGCGATCCGTCGCGCGTGCCCTCTCTGCTGCGGCCGGCGGCCAACGCGAACAATGTGTTCTGGGTAGAACTGGCCAATCCGAACGTGGTGTCCGGTCTGCGTGCTCACGATGCCAACCTGAACGCCAACCGCGTGGTCGAGACGGTACGACTGGTGGCAGAGACCGGCGACATCCGTGTGCCGGCGGTCAGCGCCAACCTGCCGCTGGTGATCAATTCGCCGCAGCCGGTGCAGGTGGAGGCCGGTGGCGACATCGAGAACCTGACCCTGCGTTCGCAGCATTTCAGCGACAGCGACGTGACGCGCGTGCGCGCCGGCGGCGACATCACCTTTACCGCGGTGACTGACGCCAGCGGCACGCCGGCCAGCAATGTGGCCGAGGGCATACAGACCGGCGGTCGCGGCAAGCTCGAAGTGATGGCCGGCGGCAGCATAGACCTCGCCAACTCGTTCGGCATCGTCACCCGCGGCAATTACGACAACCCGTGGCTGGACGAAGCCGGCGCCTCCATCCTGGTGCAGGCCGGCAGCGCCCGTTTCGACGGCGCGGCGCTGCTCGCTGCGCTGCGCGGGTCTAACGACCCGTTCGACGCCATCATGCTGTCGCTGTCCGGTGCGTCGTCGATCGACACGCTGCTGGCGGGCCCGGCCGGCAGCACCTTCGGCCGCATCCGCAGCGAAGGGCGCGCCTTGCTGGCGGCGCGCATGCAGGAATTGGACGCCGCCATCGTGCAGCACATGCGCGCCGGCGGCGCCGATCCGCAGACCAGCGATGCGCAGCTGATCGCCGCTTTCGCGGCGCAGCCGGCGGCCGAGCGCCAGCGCTTCTTCGAAGCGCAGCAGCCTCTGCTGTCGGCCTTGCTCAATGCCGGGCTGAATTACGCAGGCAAGCTGGGCGACGCGCTCGGTGCCGGCAAGGACGGCTATGCGCCGGGCGTGGCACTGATCGAGGCGGCTTTCCCGCAGGCCAACGAGGCCGGCAACATCAACCTCTTCTTCAGCCAGGTGAAATCGGAACAGGGCGGCGGGGTGAATCTGTACGCGCCGGGCGGCAGCATCAACGTCGGTGTGGCCGGCGCCGGTGCCAGTTCGGCCAGTGCGTCGCGCCAGGGCGTGTTCGCCATCGGCGAGGGCGAAATCAACGCGGTCGCCGGCAGCGATTTCCAGCTCGGCCCGTCGCGCGTGTTCACGCTGGGTGGCGGCGACATCCAGATCTGGTCGAGCTTCGGCGACATCGACGCCGGTCGCGGCTCGCGTACCGCATCGGCGACGCCGCCGCCGCAGGTGCGCATCCGCGGCGATCTGGTGGTGCTGGACATCAGCGATTCGGTGTCCGGCTCCGGCATCGGCACGCTGAAGAAGTCGCCCGACGTGCGCGATGCGGACATCCGGCTGTTCGCACCTTCCGGCGCGGTGATCGCGCTGGACGCGGCGATCCGCTCGTCCGGCAACATCACCATCGGTGCCGACCGCGTGCTGGGCGACTCGATACGCGCTGGCGGTTCGATCAGCGGTTCGGCGACCGTGGTGGCTGCCGCGCCGGCGGCACCGCCGGCCGCGCCGCCGCCGTCGGAAGCGAACAAGGCGGCCGACCAGGGGCAGGGCGCCGCGGCATCCGGTCAGAAGGAAGAGCGCGACCGCAGCTCAATCCTGACGGTCGAACTGGTCGGACTGGGCGAGGAGAGCACGGCCGCGGGCTGCCGACCGGACGACGAGGAGTGCGGCAAGTCGCTGTGAGCGCGTCCGCGAGGTGACGCGCGTTACTGCGGCGCCGCCTCGCGCAGCCGCCCCAGCGGCGCCAGGTCGTAGCCGCCCAGTCGGGCGGCGAGGTCGCGGCTGTCGTCGCTGGCCAGTTCGGCCAGCAGTTGCTGCAGCAGGGCGCGGAAGTAGAGGGTGCGCGGCATCACGAGGTCGAGCGCTTCGCTGCCCAGCGGCAGGAAGTGCAGGTTGAATTCGCCGGCCGCGGCGCGCGTGCCCGGCGCGCAGTCGCCGGCACCGCTGGCGACCATGAAGGCGGCTTCGCGTTCCGTGGCGGCGACCTGCACCGCCTCCGGTGCGGCAAGGCCGGCGGCGCTGCAGGCCTGGGCGAAGAAGTGCTGAGAGCCGGCGCCTTCGCCGCGCTGAATGAGCCGCGGGCGGCGCTCGAACAGTTCGCGCAGGCCGCCGACGGAGGGGAGCGTGCGCGACAGCATGACGCCCTGTTCGCGCAGCGCCAGCTGCACCATGACCCAATTCGAACTGCCGGTGTATTCGCGCAGCAGCAGCGCGTGCCGCCGCGTCGCGTGGTGTGCTTCGCCCCAGTGGATGGGGCAGGCATTGGCGCGGCGCTGGGCGAGCAGCGCCAGACCCTTGCGCGTACCGCAGGGGCTGTAGGCGATCAGGGTGCCGTCGTCGGCGCGCTGCGCCAGCCGCGCGATGCTGTGCGCAAGCCAGGGGTCGTCGCTGCCAGCGATCAGCAGGCGGTCGGCCAGCACGCCGCCGTGCGTCGATTCGAGCAGCCAGTCGTCGAGCAGCTTGCGCGGGAACAGCCACTTGCCGGTCACCTTGGTGGCCGGAATGCCGCTGTCCTGGATCATCGCGTACAGCGTCTTCTCGTTCAGGTGCAGGTAGGCGGCCGCTTCGCGCGCCGTCAGGTAGGGCGAGGGCGTCGTGTCGTCGCCGTCGGCGCTCACGTTCAGATCAGGCCTTCGAACGGGATGACGCCCACCATGTCGCCGACCGCGACGTTACCGACATCATCGTCGAGCACGATGATGCAGTTGGCGTCGCACATCGAACGCAGGATGCCCGAGCCCTGGGCGCCGGTGACCGTGGCGTGCCAGCGGCCGTCGCGCAGTTCGAGGATGCCGCGCTGGTACTCGGTGCGGCCCGGCTGCTTCTTCATCGCGCTGCCGCTGATCGCGTCGAAGCGGATCGGCGCCGGTACCGGCGACGCGCCCATCAGCGTCAGCAGCGCCTCGCGCGCGAAGAAGTAGAAGGTGATCATCGTCGCGACCGGATTGCCCGGCAGGCCGAACAGCAAGGTGTCGCGGCCGCCCTTGGTGAGCCGGCCGAAAGCCATCGGCCGGCCCGGCTTCATCGCGATCTTCCAGAAGGTGACTTCGCCCAGGCTGGCGAGGATTTCGCGGACGAAATCCGCTTCGCCCACCGACACGCCGCCGCTGGTGATGATGGCGTCCACCTCACCGACCGCCGATTCGAGCGCGGCCGACAGCGCCTCGCGCGTATCGCGCGCGACGCCGAGGTCGACCACCTCGCAACCGAGCCGCGTCAGCATGGCGGTCAGCGTGTAGCGGTTGCTGTCGTAGATGCCGCCTTCGCGCGGCGCGTCACCGATGGACATGACCTCGTCGCCGGTCGACAGCACGCCGACGCGCACGCGGCGCACCACCGTCAGTTCGGGCACGCCGAGCGAGGCGGCCAGGCCGATGTCGGACGGGCGCAGCAGGCGGCCGGCGCGCAGCGCGGCTTCGCCCGCCTTCAGGTCCTCGCCGGCGCGGCGCCGGTTCTGGCCGGCTTTCTGGCCGGGCGGGACGATGACGCAGTCGCCGTCCACCTTCGCGGTTTCCTGGATCGCGACCGTGTCGGCGCCGCGCGGCATGACGGCACCGGTCATGATGCGCACCGCCTGTCCGGGGCCGACCTCGCCATCCCAGGCGTGGCCGGCGTAGGCGGTGCCGACCACGGTGAGCCGCGTATCGGCGTCGGCCGACAGGTCGGCGTGGCGCACGGCGTAGCCATCCATCGCCGAGTTGTCGTGCGGCGGCACGCTGATCGGCGAAATCACGTCGACGGCGAGCACGCGGCCGAGCGCGTCGCGCACCGGCACGCGCTGGGTGCCGGCGACCTGCGAGCAGGCGGCGAGGATGTGGGCGCGGGCGTCCGCGACCGGAGTGAAGCGATCAGTCATGAGGCATCGGGCCGCGCTTCGAGCGAGGCCAGTTCGGTGAGCGTGTTGATGTTGGCGAAGGCGTCCGGATTGTCGTCGAAGGGCACTTCGACCACCTTCAGCGCCGAGTACCAGAGGTCGACCTTGCGACCGCCACCTTCGAGGAATTGTGTCAGACCGGGCAGCACGTGCGCGCGCACCAGGCTGAATACCGGATGCGGCTGGTCGCCGGTGATGGCCACCGCGAGGTCGGCGCCGTCGCGCTCCAGCGCTGCACGCAGTCGCGCGACGAGGTCGAGCGGCAGGAAGGGCGAGTCGCAGGGGCTGGTCACCAGCAGCGGCGTCGTGCAGGCGCTCAGCCCGGCGTGCAGCCCGGCCAGCGGGCCGGCGAAGCCGCCGATCGCATCTGCCACGACCGGATGGCCAAACGCGGCGTAGCGTTCGATGTTCTGGTTGGCGTTGATGATGAGCGCATCGACCTGTGGCGCCAGACGGCGGATCACGTGTGCCACCATGGGCTCGTCGCGGAAATCCTGCAGGCCCTTGTCGACGCCGCCCATGCGGCGGCCGAGGCCGCCGGCCAGGACCAGTCCGGTGATCGCGTCACTCACGTGTTGTCTCCATCGCGCACGAAGCGCTGCATGCCGGTCAGCAGCAGGTAATGCTTGCCCTGCGAGCGACCGATCATCGTGATGCCCACCTGCTGCGCGATGTCATAGCCCATCTGCGTGAGGCCGGAGCGCGACACCAGGAAGGGGATGCCCATCTGCGCCGCCTTGATCACCATTTCCGAGGTCAGCCGGCCCGTGGTGTAGAAAATCTTGTCGCTGCCCTCGACGCCATCCAGCCACATGTGGCCGGCGATGGCGTCCACCGCGTTGTGGCGCCCGACGTCCTCGACGAAGTACAGCAGTTCGTCGCCGCGGAACAGCGCGCAGCCATGCACCGCGCCGGCCTGCTTGTAGATGGTTTCGTGTTTGCGCACCACGTCGAGCATCGCGTACAGCGTCGACTCGGTCAGCCGGGCATCGTCCGGCAGGCGGATGCGTTCGATATCGTCCATCAGGTCGCCGAACACCGTGCCCTGGCCGCAGCCGGTGGTGACGGTTTTCGTCGCCATGCGCGCGTCGAGGTCGGTCACGCCAGCGCGGGTCGTGACGGCGGCGGCGTTCACGTCCCAGTCCACCTGCACCGACAGGATGTCGTCGATGGAGGGCAACAGGCGCTGATTGCGCAGCCAGCCGATCACCAGCGCCTCCGGTGCGCCGCCCAGCGTCATCAGCGTCACCAGTTCGCGCTTGTCGAGATAGACGGTCAGCGGGTGTTCGCCGGCAATCGCGGTCGGCACGGTTTCGCCACGCTCGTTGATGGCTGGGATTTCTATCGTGGCGGGGCGTGCGGCGTCGGTCAGTTCGGGTCTGTGCACACTATCCACCGATGTAGGACATCTCGATTTTTCTTGCTGCGGCCGTTTCCGCGGTGCGGATTTCGGAGTAGCGGTCACCGCGCTGCTGCCAGATGGCGCCGATGGCCGACAGCATTTCTTCGTCGCTGCGGCCTTCTCGCAGCAGCGCGCGCAGGTCGTGCCCTTCGGTCGCGAAAAGACAGGTGAATATCTTGCCCTCGGTCGACAGGCGGGCGCGCGTACAGGACGAACAGAAGGCCTGGGTCACCGACGAGATGACGCCCACCTCGCCGCTGCCGTCGGCGTAGCGCCAGCGCTGCGCGACTTCGCCCGGGTAGTTCGGGTCCACCGGCTCGAGCGGCATTTCGGCATGGATGCGCGCGATGACGTCGGCGCTGGGCAGCACTTCGTCCATCTTCCAGCCGTTGCTCGAACCGACGTCCATGAACTCGATGAAGCGCACGATGTGGCCGCTGCCCTTGAAGTGGCGCGCCATCGGCACGATGGCGTGGTCGTTGGTGCCGCGCTTGACCACCATATTCACCTTGACCGGCGCGAGACCGACGGCATGCGCGGCGTCGATGCCTTCGAGCACGCGCGCGACCGGAAAGTCGACGTCGTTCATCATGCGGAAGGTGGCGTCGTCGATCGCGTCGAGGCTGACGGTGACGCGTGTGAGGCCGGCGTCGCGCAGCGCTCGCGCCTTCTGTTTCAGCAGCGCGCCATTGGTGGTCAGCGTCAGTTCGACCGGCAGCTTCGCCAGTCGCTCGATCAGCTTTTCGACGTCCTTGCGCAGCAGCGGCTCGCCGCCGGTGATGCGCAACTTGTTGACGCCGTGCGCGACAAACAGACGTGCGATGCGCTCGATCTCCTCGAAACTCAACAGATCGCTGCGCGCCAGATAGGGGTAGTCCTTGTCGAATACCTCTTTCGGCATGCAGTAGATGCAGCGGAAGTTGCAGCGATCGGTGACCGAGATGCGCAGATCGCGCACGGCGCGGCCACGCGTGTCCAGCAGCGTGCCGGTCGCCGGAATCGGCGTCTCCGGCACCCGTGCCGTCGCGCGTCCGGCGGTGCGGATGTCCAGCAGATGTATGATCTTTTCGCTCATGGGCGGTGCGGCGTGAGCCGTTTCCTTGCTCCGGCTCCGTTTGACAGAAAGGCAGAGGAAGATTTCGTGGAAACCAGCCCCGTCACCCTCAGGTTGGCCGTGATTATGGAGCGCAGGGTACTGCACAACAAGTGGACAGACCATGCCTGGGAAGCGCGCGCGCTTTTGCCCGAGGGCCCGGAAAGCCCTGATGTGCCAAGGGTTTTTGCGCAGACCGATGAGGCGACCCAATGGCTGTTCCCGCCGCTGGACCTGACGCTCTACACCGACGAGGCTGACAACTACCTGCTCAACGTGACCGCTGCCGAGCCGCGCATCTTCGTCATGTGGCGGCCTGACGAAGAGGCCGATCCGCCGGTACGACCGATGCAGATCAGCGCCAGCTACGGCGAGGCCGCGCGCTGGATGGATTCCGGCGAGAAGGTCGATGGTCTGACCATGCCGGCTGACATGCGCGACTGGGTCGAGGACTTTGCGCGCCGTTTCCAGAAGCCGCCTGAACCGCGCAAGCCCAAGCGTTTCGCGAAGACCGGCGATGGCAATACGCACTACGGCGGTGTGCGTGCAGGCGTCGATGGAGGTGAGCGTGAACGATGATCCGGTGAAGGGCTTCCTCGGCCGCTGGTCGCGGCTGAAGCGGGAAGCGGCCGCCGCCGAGGCGCCGTCGCCCGTCGAGGCGCCGGACGCGGGGCAGGTGGTGCCGGACGCCGACGTGCCGGCCGAACCGCCACCGCTCGAATCGCTGGGCTTCGATTCCGACTACCGCGCTTTCCTTGGCCAGAAGGTGGACGAGGGGCTGAAGCGCGCGGCGCTGAAGAAGCTGTTCCACACGCCGCACTTCAACACGATGGACGGGCTGGATGTCTATATCGAGGACTTCAACCTGTACGAGCCGCTGCCGGCGTCCATGGTGTCGCAGCTTGCGCATGCGAAGGAAACGCTGAACCCGACGCTGCCCGACAACTGGCTCACCTCGGTACCGGACGAGACGCCGCCCGCCGTGCCGGAGACGACCGCGGCCCCCGCGGAGCAGGCGGCAGCGCCTGCGCTGGACAGCCCGGCGGACGAAGACGAGGGTGTTGCGACCGAGCCGGACGAAATCGAGCGCTTGCCGAGCGAGTTGCCCGTGTCGTCCGACAACGCCGAAAGTAATTCCAGGTCGGAATAGTCCGTTCTGTTCTCAGGCGATCTGGCACGAAGGCTGCAAAAGCCTTGCCGGAGGAGCCTGACTACATGAACAACGCCCACAAGGCGATCCAGCTGTGTAGCTGCAATGGCACGGTTGAGATCGACATCAGAAGACTGGGTGACGCGCTGGCGCTCGACGCCGCCGATCTGCCGGTACTGCACGCCGCGACACAGCTGTGCGGCCGCGACGCCGCCGCGTTTTCCGCCGCACTGGGCGGCGCGGCCGACGCCATCGTCGGCTGTACGCAGGAAGCCGCCTTGCTGCGCGAGGTCGCCGACGAGGCGGGCGCCGCATCCGGTCTCACCTTCATCAATCTGCGCGACATCGGCGGCCGCAGCCCGCGCGGCAGCGACGCAACGCCGTCAGTTGCCGCACAACTTGCGATGGCCCGCATGGCCGAACCGGCGCCGGTGCCTGCCGTCAACTACGCGTCTTCCGGACAGCTGCTCATCATCGGCCCGGCCGGTGCTGCGCTCGGCTGGGCACAGGAAGCACAGCGTCGGTACGGCGACAGCATCGCGGTCAGCGTGCTGATCACGGGCCGCGACGGCAGCGAACTGCCGGTGCGCCGCGACTGGCCGGTCATGACCGGCCGCGACGTGACGGTGAGTGGCTGGCTCGGCGCATTCGACGTGAGCTGGGCGCGCGCCAACGCGATCGATCTCGACGCCTGCGTGCGCTGCAATGCCTGTATCGACGCCTGTCCGGAGGGCGCCATCGGCTACGACTATCAGGTCGATGCCGCCCGCTGTACCGGCCATCGCGCCTGCGTAAAAGCCTGTGCCGACATCGGCGCCATCGATTTCGCCGCCGTGGGCAGCCCGCGCAGCGAGCGCTACGACCTGGTGCTCGACCTGTCGGAGCCGGCGCTGATCCGCATTCCGCACCCGCCGCAGGGTTACGCGGCACCGGGCCGCGATCCGCTCGAACAGTCGCTGGCGCTGCAGAAGCTCGCCGGCATGGTGGGCGAATTCGAAAAGCCGAAGTTCTTCAATTACAAGTCCTCGATCTGCGCACACAGCCGCAACAGCAAGCAGGGCTGCAATCGCTGCATCGACGTCTGTTCGACCTCGGCCATCCGCGCCGACGGCGACGGCGTGTTCGTCGAGCCGCACCTGTGCATGGGTTGCGGTGCCTGTGCGACAGTTTGTCCCACCGGGGCGATGCGCTACGCCTACCCATCGGCGTCCGATGTTGCGGTGCGCATCAAGACGGCTCTGCAGGCCTGGCGCGCCGCCGGCGGCCAGGCACCGCGCGTCGTGTTCCACAACGAGACGCAGGGTGAGGAGTTGCTGGCGCTGGCTGGACGCCGTCGCGGACTGCCCGCCGACCTGCTGCCAGTGGCCGTGCATGACGTCGCCTCGGTCGGGCTGGAACTGCTGCTCGCGACGCTGTGCTACGGCGCCGCACAATGCGTCATTCTGTCTCACGACGATCAGCCCGACGCCTACCGCGAAGCGACGTCGGGGCAGATCGCGCTCGGTCGCACCATCCTCTCCGCGCTGGGCCATCCGTCGTCGGCGCTGTGCGCCGTGGTCGCCGACGATGCGGCGACGCTGATCCACGCTCTGGGCGCGCCGGCCGCGCCGGCGCAGTCCTGTCCGCCGGCCAGCTTCGCGCTGCCGGTCGAGAAGCGCGGCGCGCTCGAGTTCTGCATCGATCACCTGGCCCGCCACGCGGCGCGGAAGGTCGAGGCCATCGCGCTGCCAGCCGGCGCGCCCTTCGGTGCGGTCAATATCGACAAGGCCGCCTGTACCTTGTGCATGAGCTGCGTCGGCGCCTGCCCGGCCTCGGCCTTGATGGATGGCGGCGAACGGCCGGCGCTGCGCTTCCTCGAACGCAACTGCGTGCAGTGCGGCCTGTGCGTGAACACCTGTCCGGAGAACGCGCTGTCGCTCGAACCGCGCCTGCTGATCGGCGACGCGGTGCGGCGCGAACGCGTGCTCAACGAGACTGAGCCTTTCCACTGCATCAGCTGCGGTACGCCCTTCGGCACCAAGCAGATGGTCGATGCGATGACCGGCAGGCTGTCGGCGCATTCGATGTTCGCCAGCGGCGACGCGCTGCGCCGGCTGCAGATGTGCGCCGACTGTCGCGTCATCGACATGATGAAGGCGAAGGGCGGCGAAACCACGGTGTTCGACACATGAACGCACCCACTCCGCAAACACTCGCTTTCGTGCGCGACCCGGTCAGCGACGAGGACACGGCGCGCGCCAATCACTACGCACTGCTGTCGCGGCTGCTGCACGCGGCGCCCGATGCCTCTCTGCTCGGCATGCTTGCCGCCTCCGGCGATTGGCAGATCGACGACGCGCCGTCGGCCGAGGCGGTGCTGATGGCACAGGCCTGGAACGGACTGTGTGCGGCGTCGGCAGCGATGGACCCGGCTGCCGCGCAGGACGAGTTCGACGCGCTGTTCGGCGGCGTCGGCCGGCCGGAGATCGTCGTCTTCGGCTCCTTCTACCTGGCCGGCTTCGTCAACGAGAAGCCGCTGGTGAAATTGCGCGACGACCTGGCGGCGCTCGGCCTGGCGCGCACGCAGGGCGAGTCGCTGCCCGAGGACCACATCGCCGCGGTATGCGACGTGATGCGTCTGCTGCTGACCGACACCACGCGCAGCGCCGCCGAGCGCGCACAGGCGCAGGACCGCTTCTTTGCCACCCATATCCAGCCCTGGTACGGCGCGCTGTGCGACGCGCTCGATGCCGCGGCGGGCGCCAATTTCTACCGCCGTGTTTCGCAGTACGCGCGCAGCTTTCTCGACGTCGAGGCGGCGGCGCTGACCATAGATCCATGAAGTGACCTACAACTGAAGAGCCAACACCCTGAACCGGGCAGTCATCACGAGGAGGACAGAGCAATGACCGAAAAAGCCAACCTGAAACGTCGTCAGTTCCTGCTGACCGCGGGCGTCGGCGGCGTGAGCGCCGCGGCGGCCGTGGTGGCCGTGCGGTCGACCGGCAGCGATGCCGGCGCGACCGCCACCACCGCGCAGACCGACAGGAGCGGATACCGCATGACCGAGCACATCGCGGCCTACTACCGCACCGCCCGCGTCTGATCCCGAGGAGAGCCAACATGACATTGACCCGCAAATCGGCTGGTGGCGCGCGCGCGCAATCGCGTCTGGCGCGCCCGGCATCGGCGGCTTCGCCGCGCACGATGGACCGCCGCACCTTCCTCAAGCGTTCCGGCATGACCGCAGGTGCAGGCGCCTTCGCATCGGTACTGCCCTTCTCGATGGTCGAGCGCGCGCAGGCCGCCAACCCGTCGGCGGCCGGCGGCAAGGTGGAAGTGAAGCGCACGGTCTGTACCCACTGCTCGGTCGGCTGTGCCATCGACGCCGAAGTCGTCAACGGCGTCTGGGTCGGCCAGGAGCCGGTGTTCGACAGCCCGATCAATATGGGCGCGCACTGCGCCAAGGGCGCGTCGATCCGCGAGCACGGCCACGGTGAGCACCGGCTGCGCTATCCGATGAAGCTGGTCGACGGCAAGTGGGTGCGCATGTCCTGGGACGACGCGCTGAACGAACTGTCGGCGCGCCTGCTGAAACTGCGCGAGGAGAGCGGCCCGGACAGCGTGTACTGGATCGGCTCGTCCAAGCACAACAACGAGCAGGCCTACATGATGCGCAAGTTCGTGTCGATGTGGGGCACCAACAACTGCGACCACCAGGCGCGCATCTGCCACTCGACCACGGTGGCCGGTGTGGCCAACACGTGGGGGTATGGTGCGATGACCAACTCCTACAACGACATGCAGAACTCGAAGGCGATCTTCTTCATGGGATCGAACGCCGCCGAGGCGCACCCGGTGTCGCTGCTGCACATCCTGCACGCGAAGGAAAACGGCGCGAAGATCATCGTCGCCGACCCGCGCTTCACGCGCACCGCGGCCAAGGCCGACCACTTCGTGCGCATCCGCTCGGGTTCCGACATCGCCATCCTGTACGGCGTGCTGCGTCACATCTTCGAGAACGGCTGGGAGGACAAGCAGTACATCGAGGATCGCGTGTTCGGCATGGACAAGATCCGCGACGAGGCGATGAAGTGGACCGCCGACAAGGTGGAGGAAGTCAGCGGCGTGCCGGATGATCAGGTGAAGCTGATCGCCGAAACGATGGCCAAGAACAAGCCGTCCACCGTGGTGTGGTGCATGGGCCAGACCCAGCACACGACCGGCAACGCCATCGTGCGCATGATGTGCAATCTGCAGCTCGCGCTCGGCAACGTCGGTGTGGCGGGCGGCGGCACCAACATCTTCCGTGGCCACGACAACGTGCAGGGCGCGACCGACGTCGGCCCGAACCCGGATTCGCTGCCCGGCTATTACGGCATCGCGACCGGTTCGTGGAAGCACTGGGCCAATGTGTGGGGCGTCGATTACGAGTGGCTGAAGGGCCGCTTCGCGTCGCAGGCGCTGATGGAGAAGTCCGGCATCACGGTATCGCGCTGGATCGACGGCGTGACCGAGAAGAACGAACTGATCGACCAGGACCCGAACCTGCGCGCAGTCGTGTTCTGGGGCCACGCGCCGAACTCGCAGACGCGCGGCAAGGACATGCTGGAGGCGATGAAGGCGCTCGACACCCTGGTGGTGATCGACCCCTACCCGTCGGCCACCGCGGCGATGGCAGCCAGCGCCCGCAAGGACGGCGTTTACCTGCTGCCGGCCGCGACGCAGTTCGAGTGTGAAGGCTCCTGCACCGCGTCGAACCGCTCGATCCAGTGGCGCGAGAAGGTGATCGAGCCGCTGTGGGAATCGAAGCCCGACCACACCATCATGTATCTGTTCGCGCAGAAGTTCGGCTTCGCCGAGCAGTTCACGAAGAACGTGAAGGTGACCAACAACGAGCCCAGCGTCGAAGACATCCTGCGCGAGATCAACCGCGGCACCTGGACCATCGGCTACACCGGTCAGTCGCCGGAGCGCCTGAAGATCCACATGCGCAACATGCAGGTGTTCGATCCGAAGACGCTGAAGGCCAAGGGCGGCATCGACAAGGAAACCGGCTACGTGCTCGACGGCGAGTATTTCGGCCTGCCCTGGCCGTGCTACGGCACGCCGGAGATGAAGCACCCGGGCTCGCCCAATCTGTACGACACCTCCAAGCACGTGATGGACGGGGGCGGCAACTTCCGCGCCAACTTTGGCGTCGAGAAGGACGGCACCAGCCTGCTGGCGGCCGACGGCTCCGCTTCGAAGGGTGCCGACCTGCAGTTCGGCTACCCCGAGTTCGACCACGTGCTGCTGAAGAAGCTGGGCTGGTGGGAAGAGCTGACCGAGGACGAGAAGAAGAAGGCCGAGGGCAAGAACTGGAAGACCGACCCGTCGGGCGGCATCATCCGCGTCGCGATGAAGAACCACGGCTGCCACCCATTCGGCAACGCCAAGGCGCGCGCGGTGGTGTGGAACTTCCCGGACCCGGTGCCGGTGCATCGCGAACCCCTCTTCTCGCCGCGTGCCGATCTGGTCGCCAAGTACCCGACGCACGAGGACAAGAAGGCCTTCTGGCGCCTGCCAACGCTGTACAAGAGCGTGCAGGACCAGTTCGCCAATGTCGGCAAGGACTACCCGCTCATCATGACTTCGGGCCGTCTGGTCGAGTACGAGGGCGGTGGTGACGAGACGCGCTCCAACCCCTGGCTGGCCGAGCTGCAGCAGAACATGTTCGTCGAGATCAACCCGCGGGCGGCCAACGACCGCGGCATCCGCGACAAGGACATGGTGTGGGTGAAGTCGCCCAGCGGCGCGCAGATCAAGGTGCAGGCGATGGTGACCGAGCGGGTCGGGCCGGACACGGTGTTCCTGCCCTTCCACTTCGCAGGCCACTGGATGGGCAAGGACCTGATCGACAGCTACCCGGAAGGGGCTGCACCGGTCGTGCGTGGCGAGGCGGTCAACACCGCCACGACCTACGGCTACGACTCGGTGACCATGATGCAGGAAACCAAGACCACGGTCTGCCAGATCATGAAGGCCTGACGCGGGCGCGATGAAACAACACGGGGCGGCGCGTCAGCCGCGCGTCGCCCCGGAGAACGGAGGACACCATGGCAAGAATGAAATTCATCTGTGACGCCGAGCGCTGCATCGAGTGCAACGGCTGCGTCACCGCATGCAAGAACGAACACGAGGTGCCCTGGGGCGTGAACCGCCGGCGCGTCGTGACCATCAACGACGGGGTACCGGGCGAGCGCTCGATGTCGGTCGCCTGTATGCACTGTTCCGACGCGCCCTGCATGGCGGTGTGCCCGGTCGACTGCTTCTACCGCACCGATGAAGGCGTGGTGCTGCACGACAAGGACCTGTGCATCGGCTGTGGCTACTGCTTCTATGCCTGTCCGTTCGGCGCGCCGCAGTTCCCGCAGGCGGGCGCCTTCGGCCTGCGCGGCAAGATGGACAAGTGCACCTTCTGCGCCGGCGGCCCGGAAACCAACAACTCGGAAGAGGAGTTCCGCAAGTACGGCCGCAACCGTCTGGCCGAGGGCAAGCTGCCGCTGTGCGCCGAAGTGTGCTCGACCAAGGCGCTGCTCGGCGGCGACGCCGACGTGCTGGCCGACATCTATCGCCAGCGCGTGCTCACCCGCGGCAAGGGTGCGGACATCTGGGGCTGGTCGACCGCCTATGGCAAGCCGGACGCACCGGCCACCGCCCCGGCGGCGGGAGGCAAATCATGAAGCCGCTGAGCGGAGCCGTCTGCCTGATCGCACTTGCCGCCGCGCTCGCCGGCTGCGGCGAGAACGAGCAGGTGGTGGTCTACAAGCAGGGCCATTACCAGGGCAAGGCCGACAGCAAGCCCTGGGACAACGAGTCCTTCTCCGGCGACAAGGGGAACTGGGAGGCGACCATCAAGGCGCGCAACCAGAGCCAGAACGAATATCGCCGCATCAACGGTTAGGAGAGCGTTCATGAGTCATGACATGACTGTACTGAAGCGCCTGCTGTGGATGGTGCTGACGCTGTGCGCGCTGGCGGGCGGACCGGTGTTCGCCGCCGACGCGCCGCCGGCGACGGCGGCCGACCAGGCGTTGCGCCAGCAGTCGCAGCCGCTGAACAACGCGCCGGTGTGGCGCGAGGTGAGGTCGGGCGAGCAGCACTACACCACGGTGCAGGGCGTCGAGACCGGCGTGCTGATCCAGTCCGGCGGCCAGACCTGGCGTGCGCTGCGCAACGGTCCGCTGATGCTGTACGGCGGCATCGCCTTCTGCGCCATGCTGGTTCTGCTGGCCGTGTTCTTCAAGCTGCGCGGGCCGATCCGGCTGTCGGAGGCGAAGACCGGCCGGATGATCCAGCGCTTCAACACGATGGAACGGATGTCGCACTGGGCAATGGCGATCTCGTTCTGCGTGCTGATGGTGAGCGGGCTGGTGATGCTGTTCGGCAAGCACGTGCTGCTGCCGGTGTTCGGCTACTCGCTGTTCGCGACGGTGGCTCTGGTGTGCAAGAACATCCACAACTTCGTCGGGCCGGTATTCATCCTGTCGGTGCTGCTGTTCATCGTCCTGTTCGTGAAGGACAACGTGTGGCAGGCCATCGACGCGCTGTGGATACGCAAGGCCGGTGGTCTGCTGACCGGCGAACACGTACCTTCGCACCGCTTCAACTTCGGCGAGAAGACCTGGTTCTGGCTCGGTGTCGTGTTCCTGTCGTTGACCGTCGGCATCAGCGGTCTGGTGCTCAACTTCCCGAACTTCGAACAGGGCCGCGCCATCATGCAGACGGCGAACATCGTGCATCTGATCGGTGGCCTGATCGTGATGACGCTGTCGCTCGCGCATATATATATAGGCAGCATCGGCATGGAAGGCGCGCTCGACGGCATGAAGACTGGCTATGTCGACGAAACCTGGGCCAAGGAGCACCACGAGTTGTGGTACGACGCGGCGAAGAAGGCTCAACCGGCGGAGAAGCCGGCAGGCGGCATGCCTGCACCGGCCCGCGTCTGAACGGAGGACTACGCATGAACAGGATGATCGTGCTGCTGCTCGGCGCCTTGCTATCGACCGGCGCGCTGGCCAAGCTGCCGGAGCTTACCGAGGAACAGAAGGCCGCTGCCGCGGAGAAGAAGGCGAAGGCGGACGAAGCGACCAAGAAAGGCAACGAGCAGCTGGCGGCGTCGCAGGATCGCGTGGCGGCGAAGTACATCGAGCAGATGAAGGCGAAGGGCGTCACCGTGACGCCGACGCCGATCGCGCCGCCGGCCGCTCCGGCGGCACCGGCAGGGGCAGCAAACCCGCCGGCGGCAGCGCCCGCGGCACCGCCTGCAGCGAAGTAAGGAGGTCCGGACGCCGCGTCGCGACGGGCAACAAAGACAAAAGGCACCGCGAGGTGCCTTTTGTCTTTTAGGGTACCGGATCGGCGCGGCGATCCGGTTGGTTCGACTCAGCCGCCGAAGCGGTAGCGCACACCCAGCCAGCCCGAGCGTGGCGCGCCCGGCGCGTAGAAGGTTTCATCCTCCCAGTTCGCCGTGTTGCTGTCGAAACTGTTGTTCGGACCGACAAAGGGGTTCTCGCCGATCTGACCCGCGGTGAAGTAGCGCTTGTCGAACACGTTGTTCACCCGCGCGAACACCGACCAGCCACCGCCCAGCTTCGCGTCGGCCACCATATTCACCACGGTGAAGCCTGACGTCTTGCCGTTCTCGTCGTGTTCGTTGTTCTCGTTGCCGCGAACATAGACACCCGAGTGCGTGATCACGTCCGAACCGAGCGTGAGCCATTCGGTGGCGCGCCAGTTCAGGCCCAGCTTGAACGAATGCTCGGCGATGCCAGGAATGCGGTCGCCCGACTGCACGCGGATGTTGTCGACGCCGCAGCTCGGATCGAGTGCCGAGTTCTCCGGCGACACGATACATTCGCTCGAACGGTAGGTCGCGTCGACCCAGGTGTAGCCGGCGTTCCACATCAGGCTGCCGTAATCGCCGCTCAGGCCGAGTTCGACACCGTTGCGCTGGGTCTTCCCGAAGTTCTTGAAATAGCCCTGACCGACCGTATTGCTCGCGACGAACAGGATGTCGTCGCGGTTCACAGCGCCGAAGGCTGCGACGTTCCAGCGGAACGGTCCGACCACGCCACGGGCGCCGATCTCGATGCTGCGCGTGACCACCTGATCCAGACGCGGGTCGGCCTGCATCGCGTTCGGCAGCTTGCACGGCTCGTTCGGGTCGGAACAGCCCAGCTCGATCGGGCTGGGCGCACGGTTGCCCTGCTGCGCATTGGCGTACAGCGTGACTGCCGGCGTCAGCGCATAGGTGGCGCCCAGTGCCGGATTGATCTTGCTGTAGGTGTAGTCACTGTTGAGACTGGACGTGGCGTCGAGCTGGTCCATCGTGCGCACACTGGTGTGGTTGTAGCGGCCGGACAGCGACACCGTAGCGTCGGCGATCGGTTTCCAGGTGCCGGTGGCGAACAGACTCCAGGTACGGCTGCGGCCGCGCAGCTTCGGTTCGGGATCTTCCTCGCTGTCGGTCGGGGTGACCGAGCGGTCGGGCAGGAAGTCACCCTCCTGCTCGGTCTGCTGGAACTTCGTACGGCTGTGGTCGAAGGTCGTGCCGACGGCCAGCTGACGGTCTTCGAGGATCTGTGCCCACTGCGCACTGAAGCCGTAGCCGGTCTGGCGGGTGCGGGTTCGGTTCAGCACGCCTTCCGGATCGCCCGGCGCCGCGAACTCGTCGTTGGCGTCGCCGTTGAGCGTGCGTACGTTGTTCTTGCGCACATAGACGGTGCCCGACAGCTTCTGGACGTCGTCCAGCCAGTAGCCGCCGTTCAGCGACAACATGGTCATGCGGTTCTTCGTGTTGTCGGGCGACGTGAAGATCGAACGCCGGCGTTGCTCGTAGAAGGACAGCGGCGTCAGACCGTTGCCGATCAGGTCGCTGTTTGCGTGCGTGATGTTCAGATCGAGTTCGTGCTTGGATGAGCGGTGCGAAATCTTGCCGAAGAACTGGTTCACGTCCGACGGCGACAGATCGCGCCAGCCGTCTTCCTTGAAACGGGTGGCAGTGAAGTACCAGCCCAGTTCGCCATTGTTGCCGCCATGTTCAGCGGTCACAGCGCTGCGGCCGAAGCTGCCGGTGTAGGCCTCTATGCCGGTTCCGGCGTGGCTGAAACCATCCTTGGTGCGTACCGACAGTGCGCCACCGAGCGTATTGAGGCCGAAAAGCGGATTCGAGCCCGGGATCAGGTCGATCGAGGCGATCGCGTTACGCGGAATCAGGTCCCAGTTGACCACGTCACCGAAGGGCTCGTTTACGCGCACGCCGTCCTGATAGACCGACAGGCCTTGCGGCGTGCCAAGCAGCGGACTGGCGGTGAAGCCGCGGTAGTTCACATCCGCCTGATATGGATTCCCCTGGATTTCATTGACATTGACGCTCTGCAACTGGCTGCCAAGCAGCTCGGGCAGACCACCAGAACCTGTATCGCGCAGCGCTTCACGGCGGATCGACTGCACGTTGGCGGGGATCTCGTCCTTCGGCCGGTCCAGACCCGGCACTGGTGATGTGCCAACAACCTCGACCGTGGGGGCCACGGTCTGCGCATGGCTGGCAAACGGCAGGCCGATCGTGCAGGCGCCGCTGATAATTGCGGCGAGCGGGGTCAGACGCAGACGTTGTGCGTCGGTGTGCTTTCTCAAGGGGTTACTCCTCTCGTTTCTGGGGAGTGCGCACTCGTTCTTTGAAGTGCGTCACTGAAACGACCCTACAGGCAGGGTCCGATCGGAAGATAGCCAAGAGCTGTAAGCAAGGATCGGGAAAAACTCCCGAGGTGGGCGGGCTGGCTTGCTTATCGCTTAGTGTGCGAATTGTCTGTCTGTGGCGCACATTTAGCGGGCGCCTGCCGCGTCAATGATTGGCGTCCGTCGGGCCGAGCAATTGCGTCGGGCCGGTGCCGGACACCACGCCCAGACGAAGCGCGAGGTGCACCAGCGCAGCCGACGTGTTGACGTTCAGCTTTTCCTTGATGAGCGCCTGATAGTTTGCGACTGTCTTCTGGCTCAGGTTCAGCATCTGCGCACATTCTGCCGGCGACATGCCGCGTGCGAGCAGGCGGAAGACCTCGAACTCGCGTGCCGAAAGCGCGTTGATGACCTCGCGCTCGGCGTCGGGCGAGCGGTGTTCGACAACCCGTCGTACGTCCTCACTGAAGTAGCGCTCACCCCTCGCGACCGCTCGGACCGCCTCCAGCAACACCTCGGGGGCACTGCGCTTGCTGATGAATCCGCAGGCGCCGCTCTGGATGGCCTTATCAACCACTACCGCCTCGTCATGGACGCTGAACACCAGTACGCGCGCGCTCGTATCCCGAGCACGAATGCGCCGTATCAGCTCTATGCCGCTCGATCCGGGAAGCGAGAGATCGGTCACCGTAACCTTCGGCGTGCATTGCACGTAAGCGGTATAGCCCGCCTCGGCGTCCGGCGCTTCGGCAGCCACGCGGATGTCTCCGCCCGCTTCCAGCAGCCTTGCGTAACCCGAGCGCACGATCGGATGATCGTCTACCAGCAGCACGTCGATCATTGAGTGTCCTCCTTAACTTGTTCAACCGGCGGTCGACATGGAATCGAGCACGTGACGAGCACGCCCCCCAGACGGCTTTGCCCGATCGAAAGGCTGCCGCCCAACATCGAGGCCCGCTCCTTCATGCCGAGCCAGCCCAGTCCCGCACGAACGCGTGCAACGTCGTGACCGATGCCGTCGTCTTCGATGGTCAGATCGATCCGACCTGATTCCGGCTGGCCGTGCAGCATGATTCGAACGTGGCCGGCGTGGGCGTGCTTCATGACGTTCGACAGCGATTCCTGCACGATGCGATACAGCGCGATACTGATCTGCTCACCGAGTGCGCCCAGTTCGCCGGACGGAAGAAGCGCGCAGCTTACTTCGGAGCGTTCCTCCCACGACTCGCATAGTGATTGCAGGGCACCTACCAAGCCAAGACTGTCGAGCGCCGCCGGGCGCAGTTCATAAAGAAGTCCGCGGACGGTCTGGTACAACTCGTCCGCGGTCTCTGCGATGCGCGCTGCCGCCGCCTGTTCCGACGATGCACCCGGAAGTGTCGTACGCAGGAATACCGCATCGATCCTGATTGCGTTGCAGCTCTGCCCGAAGTGATCATGAAGTTCGTGCGCAATACGTCGGCGCTCGGCTTCCTGCAGGCCGATCAATGTCTGCGCCAGTTCTCTGTTCCGTGCGGCAAGCCGCTGCAGTGCGTGCTCGGCAGCCACGCGCGACATGAGTTCGCTGCGAGCCTCCCGCCAGCGAAGGAAGGAGAAAACGGCCAGTCCCGCCAGCACGCTGAGCAGCACGAACACAAGCTCGTCCGCCTGGAAGCCCTCGTAACGAGTGAGCTCAGCATGGAGTCTTTCATAGAGCTCTGTGCGAGAACTCACCAGGAAGGTGAGCAGCGCTGCCGTAGCTATCAGTGCGCCTTCAAGTCGCCGTCGGCGTGCCGATGACTTGATGCCCTTGTGCACTGCCTTATATATATGCATGTATCGCCAACCCAGCCTTCACTGCTTGTTCGAGTATCCGATGCTGCCACACGCTGACGTCACGAGATTTCAGCCGCGGTAACCGCGCTGCAAAGAAAGTCCCAACGAGTGTTGACCTGTCGTTGGAAAACCTTCATAATCTTTTTCTCTCGAACGCGGGGTGGAGCAGTCTGGCAGCTCGTCGGGCTCATAACCCGAAGGTCACAGGTTCAAATCCTGTCCCCGCAACCACCGATTCAACATGGCGGTGAGCGAGAAAAAAGATTCAAAAATGTTTGCGCAGATCTGAAAACGTGCTATAGTTTCACTTCTGTGCTGCAGCAAAAGCAGCAACAAAGCAGCGAACGTTCTTTAACAAAACAAACAGCCGATAGGTGTGGGCACGGCGTGGTTGTAACGGCGAGCAGCTGTCGTTTCAGGGATTCCTGGGGTGGTGGCTGATCGCATGACAACTAAATTGAAGTGCTCATACGAATCAAAGGTTTTAAGCGAAAGCTTATACCTGTGAATTCTGACGAGTTTTGGGAATTAAACTGAAGAGTTTGATCCTGGCTCAGATTG